>Ga0209571_1000026_pt1 | contig 388524 bp, 386 predicted proteins | sample EBPBio102011_DNA_FD_185866 | JGI IMG/M metagenome (GOLD analysis project Ga0209571, IMG submission 185866) | Wastewater treatment Type I Accumulibacter community from EBPR Bioreactor in Madison, WI, USA - Reactor 1_1/10/2011_ DNA (SPAdes)... | ecosystem: Engineered > Bioreactor > EBPR >... | reverse complement strand
TCCACCGACCCGGACGGCTCCGTGAGAACAATCGGGTCGAGAATTCCCACTTGCCGATCCGACGACGCGAACGGCAGATGCAGCTCTTCAAGAGCCAGCCGTCCGCCCAGCGATTCCTCACCACCCATGCCGCCGTCTACAACACCTTCAACCTCCAGAGACATCTGATCAGCCGCCCCACGCTTCGACGCTTCCGCGCCGAAGCCGATGCCCAATGGGCGGCGACCACGACCTGAAACGGCTAGGGTTGGGGCTAGTTCTGACCGATGGCACTTAACCTGACAGCACCCACCCGCGTCCGGTTCGAGGCGGTGTCACGGAACGTGGATCGATTCAACACAGAAACGATATTCGCCTCCAATTTCGACCACCCTCATGAATAACACGAGATCGGTCGGCTCACCACCTGAGTACAAATCGACAAGAACTTGCCAATACCCATTCATCCACCTGTAGACCGACGTCACCCATGTTGGCATTGACGCCGGATCAATGTCGCCGCCATAGTCGGTTAAAGCTGCACTAATAAATCGAATAGACTTTGGATCCATCTTGTCGACATACGAGATATTATTGAAATTTAGGTCCGGCACTTTTCTAATAATGGAAACAATTTCAGAAATTTTTGCTCGCCATATTGTGGGTATCGGAAGTTCCAAATCTTCGTTCTTATCGACTGGAATGTCGTTCACCATGTCTACTCCGGCGAGTGAATATCTCGGTGACAATCCGTACAAACTTCCGCATGGTTGTCTTGATCGGTGCTGTCAGTCTAACGCTAACAGGTCTCCGGTGCTGTCAGGCTAACGCTAACAAGTCTCCAGTGAGAAGCTCCGCAGGGCTTTCTGGAGCAGGGATTGATGCCGCCTATCTCGTTCAAGCGTCACCGCTTCCCGCCGGACGTGATCCGTTATGCGGTATGGCTGTATTTCCGCTTCAGCCTCAGCCTGCGCGACGTCGAGGAGATGCTCGCTCAGCGCGGCATCGATGTGAGCTACGAGACGATACGCTGCTGGACGATCAAGTTCGGCCCGCTGATCGCCCGGCGGCTGAGGAAGAGACGACCGGCACCCTCCCCTCGCTGGCATCTGGACGAGATGGTCTGCTGGATCGGCGGCCGGCGGATGTATCTCTGGCGGGCCGTTGATGATGAAGGCGAGGTCCTCGACCTGGTCGTTCAACGCCGACGGGACAACGCGGCGGCGCTGAAGCTGCTGACCCGGCTCCTGCGCAATCAACCGGTCGAGCCGGAGGCGATCGTCACCGACGGTCTGGCTTCGTATGGGTCGGCGCTCCGAGAACTCGGCCTCGACCAGATCCATCGGCCGGGCCGGCTGCGGGAGAACAATCGGGTCGAGAACTCACATCTGCGGATCCGGCGACGAGAGCGACAGCAGCAGCTCTTCAAGAGCCAACCATCCGCCCAACGCTTCCTCACCACCCACGCCGCGATCTACAACACCTTCAACGTCCAGAGACACCTGATCAGCCGCCCCACGCTTCGCCGCTTCCGCGCCGAAGCCGATGCCGCATGGGCGGCCGCCACGGCCTGAAACGACCCGGGTCGGGGTAGGTGTAGTCCGCGCCACTTAACCTGACAGCACCGAGGCTATATCGACACGCCAGAGCAGCGGATCGTGATCGAGGCCCACGGCCAAGCAGACACCGCTGCCGCTGTGGCGGCGGCCCAAGTATCGACTGTGGACGGGCTAGCCATCCGATTGGGGGATGTCGCGGAGGTGATTGAAGCTCCAGCGCCCATCGATGGCGATGCTCTCATTATGGGCCAGCCCGGCGTGCTCATCAGCACGTCGAGTCAGTTCGGCGCGAACACCCTAGACGCCACCCGATCTGTCGAGGCGGCGCTGGCAGAGCTCCGCCCCGGCCTTGAGGCCCAGGGCGTTCAACTGCGAACGGATCTTCATCGGCCCGCCGATTTCATTGAGGCGGCGCTGGGTGGAATTGGCGAGGACCTTCTGGTCGGCGCCATCCTGATCGCGCTGGTCCTCTTCCTGTTCCTGCGTAACCCGAGAGCGGTGCTCATTTCGTTTCTAAGCATCCCCCTTTCGCTCGTCGTCGCGGTGATTGTGATGGATCAGATGGGGTGGACGCTGAACGTGATGACGCTGGGAGGCCTGGCGGTCGCGCTTGGCGTGGTTGTCGATGACGCCGTGATCGATGTCGAGAACATCGTCCGGCGCCTTCGCACATCGGACGGATCGGCGCCCGCAGCCTCGACGATCCTGCAGGCCTCTTTAGAGGTCCGGGCTCCGGTCATCTACGCGACTTTGGTCGTCGCCCTGGTGTTGACGCCGGTCCTGTTTCTTAGCGGGCTTCAAGGCGCTTTCTTTAGTCCGCTGGCAGCAGCTTTCATCCTGGCGACACTGGCGTCTCTGGTCATAGCGATGATCGTGACGCCGGCGCTTAGCCTCCTGCTGTTGAGCAGCGCCAAGCTGCCCTCGGAGCCTCAAGTGATTGAGCGCGTCAAGGAGCGGCACGCAGCACTTCTTGAGCGCATCTCGGCCAGGCCCGTCGCCGGCTTGGCCGTGTGTGGCCTTGCTCTAGCGATTTCATTGGCTGGATTCGCGACCTTGAACAGCGAGCTTCTGCCGGCCTTTCGCGAAGGGCACTTCGTGCTCGGCGTCGCCGCCCAGCCCGGCGCCTCTCTGGCGGTCATGCGCACCTACGGACGGTCCATCAGCAGAGACTTGCTCGCCATCGATGGAATCCAGGCGGTCGAGATGCAGGTCGGACGTTCGGCGGGCGGTGAAGACGCCTTCGGCACCGAGCGGGCAGAGTTTCATGTGCAGCTCGAACCTAGCCTTTCAGGCAGACGACAAGACGAGGTGGAGGCGTCCATCCAGGATGTCCTCTCCAGCTATCCCGGTCTGGAGACCGAGGTCCTGACCTTCCTCGGCGACAGGATTGGAGAGTCGCTGAGCGGTGAAACCGCGAGCCTCGTTGTGAACATCTACGGGGCGAATCTCGATGCCCTGGATGCCGCCGCCCATGACGTAAGCCGCGTCCTAGAATCAATTCGGGGAGCTACCGACGTCCAACTCGGCATTCCGCCATCAACTCCTGCTGTTCGGATCGACCTCGATCCTGTGGCAATCGGCCGCCACGGATTGGCGCCACAGGAAGTCCTCGATGTGATTCAGGCTTCCTATCAAGGTGCGGTCGCGGCGCAGGTCTATCGTCAGGACCACGCCGTGGATATTGCGGTGACTCTTCCGCCAGAAATGCGCCGGACCCCTGAAGCCATTGGTGATCTCCTTCTGCGGTCGTCCTCTGGTGCAACCGTTCAACTGCGCGATATCGCAACGGTGCGACTGGTCGATGGACGCACCGCGATAGCCCATAGAGGAGGTCGTGCCGTCCAGACTGTTACGGCAAACCCCTCACCTAGCGACGTCACCCGAGTCACGCGCGAAGCGGAGGCTGCCGTCGCACGGCAGGTGCAGCTGCCCCAAGGCGCCTACGTCGAGTTCTCTGGCGCAGCAGCTGGTGCGGTGTCGGCTCGCAACCAACTACTCCTCAACGTCGCCATTGCCGGTATTGGCGTGATCATTTTGCTTGTACTTGCCTTCAACAGCGCAAGCGCAGTCGCGATAATCCTGGGCACGACGCCCGGCGCGCTCGCTGGCGGTGTCGTGGCTGCGGCCCTAACGGGCGGAAACCTGTCCCTTGGGGCGCTAGTCGGCTTTGTCGCTCTCTTCGGGATTTCTGCGAGGAACATCATTTTGCTGATTTCGCACGCCGAGCACCTTGTGACCCGCGAGCGACGAAGCTGGACCCTGGAGACCGTCATCCTAGCGGCGCGGGAACGGCTCACGCCGATCTTGATGACGGCGCTGGTCACCGGACTTGGGATCGTTCCCCTGGCGCTCCAGACGGGCCAGGCTGGGCGCGAGATCCAGGGGCCGATGGCAATCGTCATCCTTGGAGGGCTCCTGACCTCCACACTGACGACCCTCCTGGTCGCCCCCGCTCTGATTTGGCGCTACTGGCGTCCACGACGCTGAGTCCACTTGGCTAGGAATCGTCGCTGAGCGGAGGGAAGGACAACGTGGCGCGCAGGCCTGGGCTCGTGTTATGCAACTCGAACCTGGCTCCGTGAAATTCTCCGATGGCCGAGACCATCGACAGCCCCAGTCCCGTGCCCGGAGTTCTCCGGCTCCTATCCAGTCGATAGAACCGCCGCGTCAACTGCTCCAACTCCTCGACAGGCGCGCCCTCGCCGTTGTCGGCGACGGACAGGACCACACCCTCCGTCGTGTGCTTGGCCTTCACCCAAATCTGCGTTGCACCCATGCCATGGCTTATCGCGTTGTCGATCAGGTTTGCGATGACCTGGGTCAGCATCGTCGCATCGCCCATGACTTGAAGGTCTGGACCGAGATCGAGCGCTAGACCAAGCCCGGCCTCCTCTGCCGCCGGGGAGTACGCATCTGTCACGTCCGCTGCGATGAGTCCGATATCCACTGGGACCAGCCTACGGTCGGTCTTACCCTCAATTTGCGCCAATCGAAGCAGCGCTGCGAAGATTTCCAGGAGACGGTCCGTTTCCGAAAGGGCCGCACTCAACAGTTCCGCCCGGTCCGGCTCATCGCTGGCGTCCTCCAACGTATTGCGCAGCCGTGTCAGTGGCGTGCGCAGATCGTGAGCAACGTCAGACGACACCTGCCGAAGGGCCCCAACAGTAGCTTCAAGCCGATCCAGCATCCGATTCAGGGTGTCCGCCAGTTCGTCGAATTCCGGCCCGAAACCCAGTGACGGCAGGCGCTCTGTGAGGTCGCCTTGTACGACGCGGTCCGCCGCCTCGCTCACCTGTTGTAGGCGTCTCAGAAATACCGTTCCGGCTAGCGCACCGACGACAACTGACAAAATAACGAGCGCCGCACCTCCCCATACCGCAAGGCGATGCAGCCACTCTCGAAGCTCCTCCAGCGCATAGGTGTCGCGCCCGACCGAGATGATCGTTCCGTCGGCGGCGCGAGCGGTGATGTAGATAATTTCGACCGTGAACGGCTCGACGCCCGGCTCTTCAATCGGGGTCGGAAGGACGGCGCGCCCCCAACCCGTTGTCTGGGCGGCCTGCAATGGCAACCCCGCTTCCAGCCGCCGACCTTGTGGGGTGATGAGGAGGTAGCGAAAGCGTTCCGGCTCCACGCTGTCGGCATGCTGCTCGAGGATAGCGAACAGCGCATCTCCACCCTCGGCATCGGCATCTGCCTTGAGAACCGCCAACTGATCGCTCAACGCGTCCCTAGCTGTTTCCTCAGCAAAGGCTCCGACAGAGAGATCCAATACGATCAATAAGATGGCCGTACCGATTCCAAAGGCTGCGGCGAAAGCCACCGCCAGCCGCAACGTGGTTGTCTGCCAGAGACGCGCGCGTGGCCTATTGCGCCTCAAGGACATAGCCGACTCCCCGAAGGGTATGGATGATTTCTTGATCAAAGCCCTTATTGACCTTGGCTCGGAGACGGCTGACGTGCGCATCAACGATGTTCGTGCGCGGGTCGAAGTGGAAGCCCCACAGGTTCTCCAGCAGCATGGTTCGTGTCACGGTCTCGCCGGTGCGCAGGGCCAGAAACTCCAGCAGCTTGTACTCCTGGGGCGTAAGGTCGATCCGTTTCCCCGCCCTCTCGACGCGTCGCCGTTTGGTGTCAATCTCAAGGTCGGCGATTTGAATGCGCGACACCTGTTCGACGAGCGGCGGCCGTCGCACCAACGCCTGAAGGCGGGCCATGAGCTCGCTGAACGCGAAGGGCTTGACCAAGTAGTCGTCTGCACCCGCCTCAAGCCCCGAGACACGGTCGTCCACAGACCCCAGGGCCGTCAACATCAACACGGGAGCCAGGACGCCTTCGGCACGCAGCATTGAAAGCGTCTCGATCCCGTCGAGCCCCGGCAGCATTCGGTCCATCACGATGGCGTCGTGTGCGCAGCCCATTCCCACTTGAACGCCATCGTGGCCATTGACCGCCACATCGACCGTATGACCAGCCTCGATAAGCCCGCGCGCGATGAAGGCGGCGGTGCGTTCATCATCCTCGACGACCAGGACCTTCACACCCGCTCCCTTCGCTCAGTCTCCAGGAAATCACGCCCGCTTTGCAATCGCCAGTGAAGGGCGGCGGTTTTAATCCAGCCGTCAGAGTAAGCGTAATCACGTGACCCTAGGGCATTGGCAGAGAGGGGCCGCTTAGGCCGACGGATCCTGCCACGGCCTTCATGTTCGAACTCATCGTCCAGATCATTGCGGCGACCGGACTTGCCGGTGTGGCCCTTCTGATGTTCGCCGAGAACGTCTTCCCGCCCATTCCCAGTGAGCTGATAATGCCGTTGGCCGGCTTCGCCGCTGCGCGGGGTGACATGAGCTTCCTGTGGGTAGTCCTCGCCGGTACAGGCGGCGCGGTCGCCGGCGCCTTGATTTGGTATCTGATCGGTCGCCGCGTCGGTCTAGCCAGGATCACGCGCTGGTCGGCGCACCACGGCCGGTGGCTTACCCTGGCGCCCGAGGACGTCGAGCACTCCGCCTCTCTTTTCCGACGCTACGGCGCCGGAGCAGTCTTTCTCGGGCGGCTCTTGCCCGCCATCCGAACATGGATCTCGATCCCCGCCGGTGTCGCCGACATGGCGCTGATGCCCTTCCTGGTCTTCACGACCCTTGGCACGACGATCTTCACCTTCATTCTTGCGTATGCGGGATACCGCCTGGAGGCGGAGTTCGAGCGAGTTGCGGCTTGGCTCGATCCGGTCACGACCGCGATCATCGGTTTGGGCCTGATTGTCTATCTTGTCCGCCTTCTCCGTTTCCGACCCCCGCTCAGCCAATGCGAATAGTCCGGCCAGCTGAATCAAGAGCGGGCAAAGTTGCAGGAGCGCGCCCGGCTTCGGCATCCGCGAATTGGCGCTCGGCAGCTTCTGACCGCACCAGGCTAGGATGCAGGTCCAGGCCAAATCTTGCGCAAGACAGACTCGACCACAATCGGAGTACCTGCCCATGACCATCGCGCTGGAGATCGAGGCTAGGGGGTTGCCGACGCCAACGCGTCTAGGGTCTTCCTGGCGTCACCGGCGCCTCGTTTTAGGGGGGCACGTTATCAGCGATCCGGTCGCCTTGGCGCGGCCGGCCATGCGCCCCAGAGAACGCGACATGGTCACCGCGATCATGACCCGGTCTCGGCACTTATTGGAGTTCGGCGCCGGCGGCAGCACGACGCTGGCGCTCAAACTGGGCGTTCCAAAAGTGGTGGCTGTGGAATCTGATCCATCCTGGATCGAACGGCTGGAGGCGGACGAGGCGGCCGCCAGAGCGTTATCCGACGGCCGCCTTACGATTCTCCATGCCGATATAGGGCCAACGCTGTCACTCGGACGTCCAGCTGGGAAGCGCTCGCGAAGCAGATGGCCGATGTATGCCAAGGCTCCTTGGCAGATTGTCGATACGGACACCCTTGACGTGGTGTTGATTGATGGACGTTTTCGTCTCGCCTGCATCATGCAAGCCGTTATGAATGTGCGTCCCGACACGCTCATCGTCGTTCACGATTTCTGGAACCGGCCTGCCTACCATCTGGCGCTGAACTATCTGGATGTCGTCGCACGCGTGGACAGCCTTGGAGTCTTCGTGCGCAAGGCAGACTATAATCGCACGCTGGCCGAGCTGGTCTTCTCCCGCGCGGCCTATCAGCCGTCGTGAACGAGCCTGGCCTCTCGCATCCTGTGCGGCATCCGCTTGCGCCAATCGCCTGGTATGCTGTCGTGGCGAGTTCGAACGCTGTTGTGTACGTCTTGCTCTGTGAGCTTCTGTCTTTGCTTGGCCTAGCGCCGCCGGTTGCCGCTGCCTTTGCGCTCATTCCTGTGCTGGGTCTCAGCTACCTCGGTCACAAGACTAAGACCTTCGCGTCAAATGGTTCCCATCTGGACGAGGCGCCCCGGTTCCTGGTTGTTGCGGGTATAGATCTGGCCGTTGCAGCTGGAGTCCCGATGGTGGCGGCTGGATATCCCCGTTGGGTGTCGTTCATGGCTCTGACCATGATCATCCCAGTCGTGAATTTCGTGATCATGCGGTTCTGGGTCTTTCGACATCGAGACCGCCCGCGCCGAGGTAAGAGCATATGCAATCCGTGAGCTCCAACTGGCAGCTTTGGGCTTTGATGTCCGCTGTATTCGCAGCGATGACGGCAATCCTGGCCAAGCTGGGCGTAGAACGGATTGATCCCACCTTCGCCACCTTCATCAGAACACTGGTGATCGTGGCAGTCTCCGGGGCCTTCGTCCTCTACACCCAATCGGCCCAGCCGCTGTCCAGCATAAGCAGCCGATCTTTTCTATTTCTAGGTCTGTCCGGGCTCGCGACAGGGCTTTCATGGCTCTGCTATTTCCATGCGCTCAAGGTCGGCCCCGTCGCCGGCGTGGCCTCCATAGACAAACTCAGTGTGGTTCTGGTGGCGGGCTTTGGGCTCGTCTTCCTTGGCGAAGCGCTGACCCTGCGCCAATGGCTGGCAATTGGCTTGATCGGCGCCGGTGTGCTGATTTTCGCGAGCCGCTGACCCGCGCCGGGGTATCCGCTGTCGTCGTCCCGGCGCACCACCGACAGTTGGGGCAACGACATCAATCCTCCAGCAGGACTCCTCACATGGTTCTTGTGGACAGGTGATGTCGTCGGCCCAAGTCAGTTGCGGGCGTTTCCGGCCTGAAATGACCCGCTACGCCGTATAGTCAGCCTGCGCTCTCAGGGGCATTTGACCTCAACAGACGGTCGATAGCTTGCACGCTGGCCCAGATCCGCTTCCAAGCGCAAATCACATGCTACTCATCCAGCAGCGCTCCTAGAGGGACATTGAGTGTCCTTGCCAGTCGGGCCACCACCGTGATCGTGGGATTGCGGGCGCCGCGTTCAATGTCGCTGACGTAGGTCCGGTGTAGACCAGCTTCATCTGCGAAGGCCTCTTGGCTCAAACCGCTGGCCTGCCGCAACTTGCGTAGGTTGGTTGCGAGGCGCTGACGAACGTCGTCCATCGCGCAGGAAACACTCTGGTGTCGGCCTTCAGTCTACCGGCTATGAGTGACATTCAGCTTGACTGCCTCGCTTGAGCGGGCCACCCATATGTCACCTATCGTCTACATTTTTGGGCGATAGACCATCTCGCACCCGTTCATTCCGCGTAGCAAAGGCGACCGTCTCGTGGGCAGAGGTACACGACATAGGGTCACGGGGGTGCTGCGTTGGAGTGGCCACGAGTACGTACTTGTCATGGAACGGGGAGGCGTCTGGAGATTGGACGTCCCATCTCATGGAAAAGCTCGACGTCTACTTGGACAAAGGGTGGCCGTCGAAGGGGTGCTGTCAGGCTAACGCTAACAAGTCTCCCGTCATGGCTGCCGCGAGCCGTTGCCGATTGGGATGATGAAGCCACTTTCTTTCAAACGCCACCGTTTCCCACCGGATGTGATCCGGCACGCGGTCTGGCTGTATTTTCGGTTCAGCCTCAGCCTTCGTGATGTCGAAGAGATGCTGGCCCGGCGTGGAATCGAAGTCAGCTACGAAACGATTCGCTGCTGGACGATCAAGTTCGGCCCGTTGATCGCCCGGCGGCTGCGGAAGAGACGACCGGCACCCTCCCCTCGGTGGCATCTGGACGAGATGGTCTCCTGGATCGGCGGTCGGCGGATGTATCTCTGGCGGGCGGTCGATGACGAAGGAGAAGTGCTCGACCTGGTCGTTCAACGTCGGCGGGACAACGAAGCGGCGCTGAAGCTTCTGAACCGCCTGCTGCGCAACCAGCCCGTAGAGCCAGAGCGGATCACGACGGATGGCCTAGCGTCATACGGCTCGGCGCTTCGGGAACTCGGCCTCGACCGGATCCATCGGCCGGGCCGGCTCCGCGAGAACAATCGGGTCGAGAACTCACATCTGCCGATCCGACGACGAGAGCGACAGCAGCAGCTCTTCAAGAGCCAACCTTCCGCCCAACGCTTCCTCACCACCCACGCCGCGATCTACAACACCTTCAACGTCCAGCGACATCTCATCAGCCGACCAACCCTTCGCCGCTTCCGCGCCGAAGCCAATGCGGCGTGGGCGGCGGCCACCGCCTAGGATGATGAAAGTAGGGCTGGTTCTGGCCGGCGCCGGTTAACCTGACAGCACCAGCAGGAGATCTCCCGGCTGGTGCAGATCGTGGCGAGCGAGCTCGAGGCCAGGCATGAAGCGATCGGCATTCCCCTTTTCGCCGAAGCGGAGGCTGGACGCCAGGCGCTTCGACGCATCCGACGGGAGATCACGGTCCTCCAGCGGGACTACCGCGGGGAGCTCGACCAGGTGCACGCCCGCATCGGTGCGATCAGGGTCTCGTTGGACGACCTCTACGCCGACAAGGACGACGCCCATGCGTCGCTCGAGAGCGCCAAGGCAGCGATAGATCACTGGTACCGGATGTCGGACTGCTACCTCGGGAACAAGGGGCGCGAGATACCCCGCTCCCGTTTGCTCGGCCGAAGCCAGGACGACCTTGCCAGATACAAAGCCGATAGGACGGCCGCGCTGGGAATGCTGGATTGCTGCCGCGAGGCGATCGACGAGGCCAAGGCCATCAAGGCTGGCTTGGTCGACGAGTTGAAGAAGCTGAAGGCCGAACGGAAAGAAATGATGGCCATGCGAGCGCGGGGCCTCTCGGTGGTGTCCCTTGAGGCGGACGCCATCAGGGCTAACGGGGCTATTGATGCGAGCGACGCACGCATTGCAGACTACCGCGTCGAGCAGGCAGAGTTCGAGGCCCGGAGGCGCGAGGAGCTTGGCATAACGGCGCGAGAAGCCGACCTCGCTCGCATGCAGCGGGCAAGGGAAGACTTCATTGGGACGTTCGATTCAATCGAAGCCAAGAAGGAAAGGAAGGACAAGCATTCTAGGGATTGGCGGGCCAGCCAGGCGCGGACTGTCTCCTGACCAGTACCTCCCGACAATATCCTTCCAATGCAGCTAGTTCCTGTTTCGCGGTGTCCCGATGGCCGCTGGGACGACTGGCGACCTTGGTGTCCGATGGACCTTGCCGATCGGACGTCGCGTGCATCTTCACGCGGCCAACGGCATGTCCTTCAACTTGCGGCAAGCGACCTAGGTCGCCGTCCCCTTCCGCCTTCCTCGAATCCCCGCGCTCGCATCTGGGCCGCCAGGGAGACGCCGCCAAGGGCGCAGGTCGCCACGACCCGATCGTAGCTGCGTCGCCCGGCAACGCACTCAAGCCGTCGCCCCATGGCCAAGTCGCTCAACCGCGACCGCGCGAGACGACCTCCCGGCTCGCCAAGCTCCGGGGCATCGAAGTCAGCCAACCGCACCTCGACCCAGCTAGAGCGGGCGGCCCCAACCGCCACGCACAGGCTGTCTCCATCGCCAACATAGACAACCTCGCCGGCGAAGAAGCTGCCACGCCGATACTCCTGGGGGATAGGCCCGCGGTCGGGTATTGCTTCGCAGGGGTCGGCCAAGGCGGGCCCTGCAATGATCAAGGCGAGAAACGGCAGGCCCAGCGTGGCCCCTCTCCCTCGGACACGCCGCGCCAGGGCTCGTGCGTCAAGCAAGACGATGTACTTCCGGCGGTGGAAAGAGGGCTTCTAGATTCCTTGGGTGGATCTTGAACAGGTAGCCGAACCGACGGCGCTCCTGGGCCAAGGCTTTCAGGCGGTCCCGTAGGGCGCCATCGTCCGGCCGGGTAGCCTGGTAGCGCACGCTCGCACGATCGACGCCCAGCACCCGGCACGCCCGCCGCTCGCTCATCTCGTGGATCGACCGCAGGTGCGCCACAGCCTCTCGATGCGCGGCGGGCGTCACCACTTTTTTCCAAGCAGATCCTTCAGCGCGACGTTGTCCAGCATCGAGTCCGCCAGCATCCGCTTCAGCTTGGCGTTCTCGTCCTCCAGCGCCTTCAGCCGCCGGGCCTCCGACACGTCCATGCCGCCGAACTTGGCCTTCCACTTGTAGAAGGTCGCCGAGCTGACGCCGTGACGCCGGCAGACCTCCGCTGTCGCCACGCCCGCTTCCTGCTCACGCAGGATGCCGATGATCTGCTCTTCCGTGAACCGTGATCGCTTCATTCTGTCCGTCCTCTCGAGGGGCGGACTCTAGCTATTCCTGGAGGAGTTTCAGGGGGTCACGTCACCTTCAACGTCCAGCGACATCTCATCAGCCGACCAACCCTTCGCCGCTTCCGCGCCGAAGCCAATGCGGCGTGGGCGGCGGCCACCGCCTAGGATGATGAAAGTAGGGCTGGTTCTGGCCGGCGCCGGTTAACCTGACAGCACCCGAGGACGGCATTGAAGTGAATGCCGGCATGGACAAGGACAAGCGTGGAGCCGATCCAGGCCAGCCATTCGTGTAATCGCAGCAGGCGGATCGGGTTATCGCTCTTGATGACGCCCCGCTTGCGCAGGGAATGGCCGAACGACAGCAGGATCAGGATCACGCCGGGGATGCCCAGATAGCGGCCAATCCAGACCAGGTCCGTCAGGTGGAGAATGAGGTCGATGAACAGGGTGACAGCCGCAAGCACCACCAGCCTGAAGTAAAAAGGCAGAATTTCCCTAAAAATCAGGCGAATTCTCATTTTTATAAGGATCTGACGTGAAGCGTTGTCATTCTGCCTCTGGCCTTTCTCACACTCGTGATTTGCTGGTGGCCATCAGCGCCGGCCCGGCAGCATCCGTCGCAAGGTATCGTCCTTGACGACATAATGATGGAAGAGCGCCGCAAGAGCATGGAGGCCAATCAGGAAGTATCCGATCGTCCCAACCGTCTCGTGCAACTCCTTTACCTGCCCCGCCAGCGCCTTACTCTGGCCGACCAGAGCGGGAAGTTCCAAGCCAAAGAATGGGATCGTCTTGCCTGAGGCGCTAAGAATCACCCAGCCGGCGACAGGCATCGCCAACATGAATGCGTAGAGCGCAAAATGCGTCGCGCTGGCGAGCAGCGACTGCCAGGCTGGCGGTTCCGGCGAGATAGGCGGCCTACGGCTGCTGAGGCGCACTATCAGGCGGATGACAACCAAGGCGAGGACAGTCAGGCCGAGCATGAAATGCCAAGTCTTGAGACCTTCGCGGATGTCGGTTCCCCTGGGGTAGTTCTCCCGCAGAAGGATCGTCGCATACACGGCGGAAATCAGCAGAACCATGACCCAGTGAAGAGCGATCGACAGGGAGGTAAAACGCTGGCGGATATCGGTTGAATTCATTGCGAGCCTCACATTCGGCTTTCAGTCTAGATGCAGGGGGAGGAAAGGCATTGTCCTTCGTCAAGGCTACTGATCATACGACCGTCCCGAATATCGATCCGATGGCCGCAGTCAGCGCCATGGCGAGCGCCCCCCAGAACGTCACACGGACAGTCGCCCGAACTATGTTCGCGCCGCCCGCCCGCGCGCCAATCGCTCCCAGCAGAGCCAGGAAAATCAGCGAGGCGATCGAAACACCGGCGACCAGCAGGGAGTCCGGCAGAAGCACGACCATGGCGAGAGGCAGCGCAGCACCGACGGCGAAGGTCGCGGCCGAAGTCAGGGCCGCCTGTATCGGTCTCGCTGCAGTGACTTCCGAAATCCCGAGCTCGTCGCGGGCATGGGCCGTGAGCGCATCTTTTGCCATCAACTGGTCAGCAACCTGCCGCGCCAGATCTGAATCGACGCCGCGATCCATGTAGATGCGCGTCAGTTCCTCTCGCTCAAATTCCGGCTGACTGGCAAGCTCGGCCCGCTCTCGTGCAAGGTCTGCCTGCTCTGTATCAGACTGCGAACTGACTGAGACATACTCCCCCGCGGCCATCGACATGGCGCCAGCGACAAGGCCGGCGACCCCAGCAACGAGCACTTCAGAGGTGGCAGCCGATGCCGCAGCCACGCCGACGATCAGGCTGGCCGTCGATACGATGCCGTCATTGGCCCCGAGAACGGCCGCACGAAGCCAGCCAATGCGGGCGACCAGATGGCTTTCCGGATGTAGGTGAAGACGGGACACCGGCGTTTCTCCTGTTAGTAGTGTGACAATAGGCCGGCGCCGATGGTCTGTCAGCGACGATTCACAGGCTGATCACCGAGACGTTAAATCAAGAGGACTACTATACGTGCAGAAATTTCTGGTATTCCTCGGGTCCGCCCGTGACAGCGCACCTCCGCAGGTGCTGTCAGGCTAACGCTAACAAGTCTCCCGTCATGGCTGCCGCGAGCCGTTGCCGATTGGGATGATGAAGCCACTTCCTTTCAAACGCCACCGCTTCCCAGCGGATGTGATCCGCCATGCGGTCTGGCTGTATTTCCGGTTCAGCCTCAGCTTTCGCGACGTCGAGGAGATGCTGGCTCAACGCGGGATCGAGGCGAGCTACGAAACGATCCGCTGCTGGACGATCAAGTTCGGACCGCTGATCGCCCGGCGCCTGCGGAAGAGGCGACCGGCACCCTCCCCTCGCTGGCATCTCGATGAGATGGTCTCCTGGATCGGCGGTCGGCGGATGTATCTCTGGCGGGCGGTCGATGACGAAGGCGAAGTGCTCGACCTGGTCGTTCAACGTCGGCGGGACAACGAAGCGGCGCTGAAGCTTCTGAGACGCCTGCTGCGCAATCAGCCCGTAGAGCCAGAGCTGATCACGACGGATGGCCTCGCGTCATACGGCTCGGCGCTTCGGGAACTCGGGCTCGACCGGATCCATCGGCCGGGCCGGCTCCGCGAGAACAATAGGGCCGAGAACTCACATCTGACGATCCGACGACGAGAGCGACAGCAGCAGCTCTTCAAGAGCCAACCTTCCGCCCAACGCTTCCTCACCACCCACGCCGCGATCTACAACACCTTCAACGTCCAGCGACATCTCATCAGCCGACCAACCCTTCGCCGCTTCCGCGCCGAAGCCAATGCGGCGTGGGCGGCGGCCACCGCCTAGGATGATGAAAGTAGGGCTGGTTCTGGCCGGCGCCGGTTAACCTGACAGCACCGGCGCGACACCGACAGGGGCCCGGTCAGGGCCTCGACCATCTCCGCTTCGCGCGCCAGAAGCGCGACATAGCTGGAAATGACCTCGCGCCGGTTCACCGCGCGCGTATTGCAGCCGCAGTACCAGCACAGCCGCTTGCAGAACGGCAGGTGGACATAGAGTGAGACCGGATCGACCCGGTCCAGTCCGGCCAGCCAACGGCCGGCCTCTGCCTCTCCCACCGCCGGCGTGAACTGCGCGGCGGTGGGGAAGCTGGTGTAGCGCGGCGCCCGCCGGTCGAGCTGGGCCAGACGCTCCGGCTCGTGCGGGCCGGAATGGGGCGCGACGCTCATGGAAGGATCAGTCCGTTCCGTCGTCGTCGGTCATGTGGAACTCGTGCCACAGGCCGTTGAGGATGCCGAAGCCGACAGCCAGGCCGAGACCGAGAACCCAGGTGAAATACCACATGGTCAGTTGCTCCTGTGGATCAGTAGAGGTCGGGATTGGTGCGGACGGCTTCCGTGGTCGAGCGACCCCAGAGCACCTTGTAGACCCATGCCGTGTAGGCCAGCACGAGCGGCAGGAAGAGGATCGTGCAGACCAGCATGATGAACAGGGTCAGATGGCTGGACGAGGCGTTCCACACCGTCAGGCTCGACTGCGGATCGATCGAGCTGGGCAGGACGAAGGGGAACATCGACAGGCCGACCGTCGAGATGATGCCCAGCGCCGAGACCGAAGACCCGGTAAGGGTCAGGGGCTCTGACCGGCGCACCAGCCCGACCAGCGCCGCCGCCGCTCCGAGGAAGCCCAGCACCGGCGCGATCAGCATCCAGGGATAGGCGCCGTAGTTGTCCAGCCAGGCGCCGGGCGCGGCTTCCACGGTCGTGCGCAGCGGGTTGGAGAAGCCCGACGGATCCACGGCGCCGGTGATGCGGAAGCCCAGGTCGCCGAAGGCCACGAACAGGCCGCCGATGGCGAACAGCGCCATGGACAGCAGGGCCGCCACCACGCCGAAGCGACGCGCCCGGTCCTGAATGACGCCGCGCTCGGCCTTCACGCCCAGCCAGGCCGCGCCGTGCAGGACCAGCATGGCGACCGACAGCAGGCCGCAGATCAGGCTGAAGGGTGTGAACAGGCCCCACAGCGTTCCCTCATAGAAGGACCGCAGGGTCGTATCGAGCCGGAAGGGCGCGCCGATCATGACGTTGCCGACGGCCACGCCGAAGACCAGGGCCGGCACGAAGCCGCTGATGAACAGGCACCAGTCCCAGAAGCTCCGCCACGTCTTCGACGGACGCTTGGAGCGATACTTGAAGGCCACCGGCCTCAGGATCAGCGCGGCCAGCACCAGGAACATCGCCAGGTAGAAGCCAGAGAAGCTGACCGCATAGACAAACGGCCAGGCCGCAAAGATCGCGCCGCCGCCCAGGACGAACCAGACCTGGTTGCCTTCCCAGGTCGCGCCGACGGTGTTGATCACCACCCGCCGTTCCTCGTCGGTCTTGGCGATGAAGGGCAGGAGCGCGCCGACGCCCAGGTCGAAGCCGTCGGTCAGGGCGAAGCCGATCAGCAGCACGCCGAGAAGCGCCCACCAGATCAGTCGAAGCGTTGCATAGTCGAGAGGGAGTTCCATCGGGATCGTCTCCAGGGGGCTTCGGTCAGGCGACGGCGGGCGCGGTTTCCGCGTCGCCTTCCGGGGCAGGGTCGATGTCGTCGTGTCCGGCGTTCGGTCCCTTCTTGATGGTCTTGAGGATCAGGCCGACCTCGACCACGGCGAGCGCGCCGTAGAAGACGGTGAAGCCGATGATCGTCAGCCACAGCTGCGGCACGGTCAGGCTGGACGCGCCCAGGAAGGTCGGCAGGACGCCGTCCACGGCCCAGGGCTGACGTCCGACCTCGGCCACGACCCAGCCCATTTCCGCGGCGATCCACGGCAGGGGCATGGCCCACAGCGCGGTCCTGAGGAACCAGCGGGTCTCGTGCTTCTTCATCGTCACCAGCACGAAGGCCGTGGCGAACAGGGCGATCATGAAGAAGCCGATCCCGGCCATGATGCGGAAGGTCCAGAACATCACCGGCACGTTCGGCACCGTGTACCAGGCCGCCTCGCGGATCTGTTCGGGGGTGGCGTCGCGCGGATCCTCGACGAAGCGCAGCAGCAGCAGGCCGTAGCCCAGGTCGTTGCGATGCAGTTCGAAGTCGGCGCGGGCCACGGGGTCTGCCGGATCGGCCTGGACCCGCTCGAGCGCGTCATAGGCCAGCACGCCGTTCTCGATCCGCTCCTCGGACTGGGCGACCAGTTCGATGATGCCGCGCACCTCGCCGTCCAGGCTGCGCGTCGAAATCAGGCCCAGCACATAGGGAATGCGGATCTCATAGTGGGTCTGGCGGTCTTCCAGGCTCGGGAAGCCGATGGCCGTCAGCCCGGCGGGCGCCTCCTCGGTCTCCCACATGGCCTCGATGGCGGCCAGCTTCATCTGCTGGTTGTCGGTCAGGGCATAGCCGCTCTCGTCGCCGAGCACGACGACCGACAGCGACGAGGCCAGGCCAAAGGCGGCGGCCACGGTCATCGACCGCTTGGCCATCGCCACGTGCTTGCCGCGCAGCAGATAGAAGGCCGAGACGCCCAGCACGAAGGCCGCGGCGATCACATAGCCGGCCGAGACCGTGTGCACGAACTTGGCCTGGGCCACCGGGTTGAACAGCACGGCCGCGAAGTCCACGACCTCCATGCGCATGGTGTCGGGATTGAAGTCCGCCCCGACCGGGTTCTGCATCCAGCCGTTGGCGATCAGGATCCACAGCGCCGACAGATTGGTGCCCAGCGCCACGAGGAAGGTCACCGCCAGGTGCGCCGGCTTGGACAGCTTGTCCCAGCCGAAGAACATCAGGCCCACGAACGTCGCTTCCAGGAAGAAGGCCATCAGGCCCTCGATCGCCAGCGGCGCCCCGAAGATATCCCCGACGTAGTGGCTGTAGTAGCTCCAGTTCATGCCGAACTGGAACTCCATGGTGATGCCGGTCGCCACGCCGATGGCGAAGTTGATTCCGAACAGCGTGCCCCAGAACCGGGTGATCTTTCTCCAGATCGGCCGGTTGGTCATGACGTAGATCGACTCCATGATGACCAGCATGAAGCTCAGACCCAGCGTCAGCGGGACGAACAAGAAGTGGTACAGGGCTGTCAGCGCGAACTGCAGGCGCGACAGGTCGACGACCGCCAGGTCGATCATGAGCAGACTCCCTTTGCTCGGGTGGCGTTGCCGTTCCGCTAGGCTTGGGCGGGAGGTCTCGCCTTGATTTCGATCAATGTTGCCGGGCCCCGGGAGCCTAATCAACCGCCCATGAGCGCCGCCGCCCCAGAAATCGCCGCCCGCGCCTGGCTGCGCGAGACCGGGCGTCCGCACAGACGCGCGGTGGGTCGCGCCACGATCTTCGCCGTCGCCGACATCATCCCCGCCATCGCCTTCGCCGCCGGTCTGGCCCTCGCCATCGGCGGACTCGCGGCGGGTGACACGGCGCGCGCGGGGATGGGCGCTGGCCTCGCCGCCATCGGCCTCATCGGGCGCGGACTCCTGGCGAGAGCCGGACTGGGCCAGGCCGCCCAGGCCTCGGGCGTCGTGCGCGCCGACCTGCGTGGCCGGCTTCTCTCGAACGCCCTGACCAAAGGCGCTGACGGATCCGGTCTCGTCACCCGCACCGTCGAAGGCGTGGAGTCGTTGGACGGCTACTGGTCGCGGTTCATGGCCGCCCAGACCTCGGCCGCCGTGGTCCCGCTGATCGCCATCGCGGCCACCGCCGTGGCCAGCCCGGTCGCCGCCGGAATCCTTCTGGCGACCCTCCTGCCGTTCGCCGTCGGCATGTTCCTGGCCGGCACGGCCGCCGCCGCCGAAAGCCGGCGCCAGTTTCAGGCGCTCGAGCGCCTGTCGGCCCTGTTTCTGGATCGCATCCGCGCCCTGACCGCCATCCTCGCCTTCCAGGCCGAGGCGCGCACCACCGCCGACATCGCGCACAGCTCACGCGATCTCGCGGCCCGCACCCGCTCGGTCCTGCGCATCGCCTTCCTGTCGTCGGCGATCCTCGAGTTCTTCTCGGCCATCTCGGTCGCGCTGGTCGCAGTCTATTGCGGCTTCAACCTGTTGCGGCTCCTGCCCTTTCCGGCGCCGGAGACGCTCGACCTGACCCGCGCCTTCTTCGCGCTTGCCCTGGCCCCCGAGGTCTATGCTCCCCTGCGGCGCCTGGCCGCCGCCTACCACGACCGTCAGGCCGCCGAGGCCGCCGCTCCCTCGCTCGAACCGCATCTCGCGAACATCGAACGCCCCTCTCCGGCGCCGCGCCTCTCGCAGGGCCCCCGGCTGGACTTCGACTCCGTCTCGATCGCCTTCGACGGTCGCCCGGTGCTGGACGGCTTCAATCTGTCGGTCGCACCCGGAGAAGTCGCCGCCCTGCGCGGGCCCAGCGGTTCGGGCAAGACCACCCTGTTGCGCCTCTTGCTCAACCTCGGCCAGCCGCAATCCGGCGCCGTCCGCGTCAACGGCGCTCCTCTGTCCGCGCAAGGCGCCCTGTCGGCCTCCATCGCCTGGGCCGGTCAGAACCCGGTGGTCGTCGCCGGATCGCTGGCCGACAACATCGATCTGGGCCGCACCGGTGCGGACCGTGACGCCATCGCGAAGGCCGCCGACATGGCCGGCCTGACCCTCGACCTGGACCGCGTCCTGGACGAGCGCGGCGGCGGCCTTTCGGGCGGGGAGCGCCGACGCCTCGGCCTCGCCCGCGCCATCCTGAAGGACGCGCCGATCCTGCTGCTGGACGAGCCCACGGCTAACCTCGACGCAGAGGCCGAGGCCGCCCTCATCCCGACCATCGCCCGCGCCTGCCGGGGCCGCACCTGCCTCATCGCCACCCACTCCGACGCCCTCGCCGCCGTCGCCGACCGCGAGGTCCGGCTGTGAGCCCAGGCGCCGACTTCGTGCGCGGCCTCGTCCGCGATCAGGTGAAGGCCCAGGGCGGATCGCTGCTGGGCGCAGGAGCGGCCGCCGCCGCCGTCTCGATCGCGGCCGCCGCCCTGCTCGGTGTCTCAGGCTGGTTCCTGGCCGGGGCAGCCATCGCCGGTCTGGCGGGCCCGGCCGTCGCCATCACCTTCAACTTCCTGCTGCCCAGCGCGGTGATCCGGCTGCTGGCCATCCTCCGGACCGGTCTTCGCTACGTCGAGCGCCTGTCGGGCCACCATGCGGCGCTGGAGGCCCTGTCCGAGATCCGGCCCCGCCTGTTCTCGCGCATGGCCGCGGGCGACCCGGAACGCCTGATGGGCCGCTCAAGCGGCGAGATCGCGGCGCGCCTCGGCCAGGACGTCGACGCGCTGCAGACCGCCTTCGTGCGCCGCTCGGCGCCGTGGGGCGCGATTGGCGGCATGGTCGCGGGCGTCGGCCTCGCCGCCTTCGCCGGATGGCTCCAGGCCCTGATCGCCGGCGCAGCCGTCATCGGCGCCCTCATCGTCGCTCGCCTCCTCGGCCGCCATCTGGCGACCGGCCCCGGACAGGCCGTGCAGGAGGCTCTGGGCGCGCTCAAGTCCGAAGTCTCGGGCCTCGAACAGGCTGCGCCCGAACTCGTCGCCTACGGAGCCCAGGACTGGGCGCTGGCCCGCGCCGAAGAGCGTGGCGAGGCCCTGCATCAGGCCCAGACCCGCCTCGCCTCGGCCGGCGGCTGGATCATCGCCGCGCACTTCGCCGTCATGGCGACGACCGTGGCGATCCTGCTGGCGGTGGCGCCCGGCGCTGACGCGGCCCTCGCAGCCCTGGCGGTCCTCGGGACCATCTCGGCCATCGAGAGCGCCGGCGCCTTCGCCGAGGCCGAGCGCCAGCGTGGGTCGGCCGAGGCCGCCATCGCCCGCCTAGGCGCCCTCGCCGAGGTCGCGCCGGCGCCGACGACCGGTCGCCCGTCGCCGGTGCTACGGATCAAAGGCCTCGATGCCGACCTGTCGCCCGGCGACCGGATCGCCGTCCTCGGCCGCTCGGGTTCAGGCAAGACGACCCTGATCGAGCGCGTGATCGGCCTGCGCGAGGCCCGGCCCGGCGATGCCGCCTTCGGTGGGGCCGACGCCGCCGACCTGCCGCCGATCGCTCGCCGCGCCCTGTTCGCCTACGCCCCGCAGGAGGCGCGTTTCATCGCCGGGACCCTGCGTCAGAACCTCAGCCTCGCCGCCCCCCAGCCATCCAACGCCGATCTCTGGCGCGCGCTTGAGGATGTCGGGCTGGCCGAGCGTTTCCGTCAGGCCCGGGGCCTCGACACCCAACTCACCGACGATGCGCGCGGCCTGTCCGGCGGGGAGCGGCGGCGCCTGGCGCTGGCCCGGGCGTACCTAAGGCCTGCGCCGTGGCTGGTTTTGGATGAACCCACAGAGGCCCTCGACGACACGACCGAAGCCCTCGTCGTCGCCGCGCTCGAACGCCGGCTGGCCGCGACCGGTCAGGGCCTGATCCTGACCTCCCACCGGCCGGCGCCGATCGCCCTAGCTGCGTGTTCCATCCAGCTATCTAGTGAAATGCAACTCGCTCGCTGAAGGCGACCGCGCTCAGTCAACTATGGTGCTTGGCTGGCTTTCCGTTGACCGTGATCCTCAGCGATCCCGCGCATCGTTCCTACAGCTCAGGAAGATACGATGAATCTCGGCTCTTAGTTTTCAAGTAAACGACTCGCTGACATAAGTTTAATTCTCCCGCTCACCGACTTACAATGGCGGCGACGCGTGCAAACTGAGCCGCATCCCCGCGAGCCGGGGCGGGAGGAACGGGTCTCGAAGCAGCGGCCAGCCTGCCGACAGCATTGGGATCTCCGCAAAAAATTTCGTAGAGCATGCCCATAACCGCCTGCGCTCTTTCGTCGGCGATCGAATAGAAGATCGAGCGGGACTGGCGGCGGGTCTTGACCAGGCCGAACTGACGCAGTTCCGCCAGCTGCTGGGACAGGGCCGGCTGTTTGATGCCAAGGTCCGCCTCGAGCTGGCCGACCGAGCGTTCTTGCTCCGCGATATGGCACAGGATCAGCAACCGGTTGGCGTTGGCCAGTTGGCGTAACAGTTCCGCCGCCTCGGGCGCCTTCTCCTTCAGCCGCTCCATGGCGACGGCCTGATCGTCGGTCATGGGCGGCGCTCGCGGTAGTACCAGGGCGCGTCGCCGTCGCCGTCGGCGATGGCCGCATCCAGCGTCGTGGCGGCCGGCTCCAGCAGGGCGTCTCCCGGCGTCCAGCCCGCCGGCGTGGAGGCCGCCTCACGATCCGAAGTCTGCAGGGCGGTGACGAGCCGCAGCAACTCCTCCACCGAGCGGCCGACGTTCATCGGGTACCAGCTGATGGCGCGCACCACGCCCTCCGGGTCGATGACGAAGGTGGCGCGCACCGTGGCGCTGTCGCTCGAGCCGGCGTCGACCATGCCGAAGGCGTGACCGATCGCCATGGAGGGATCCTCGATGATCGGGAACGGCACCTTCACGCCGAAGCGACGGTGGATGTCCTTCAGCCAGGCCAGATGGGAATACAGACTGTCCACCGACAGGGCCATCAGGTCGCAATCGATCGCCGCGAAGGCGTCGGCCTGCCGGGCCAGGGCCACGAACTCGCTGGTGCAGACCGGCGTGAAGTCCGCCGGATGCGAGAACAGCACCAGCCACCGTCCACGATAGTCGCTCAGACGCTTTTCGCCCTGGGTCGTGCGCGCGGTGAAGTCCGGCGCTGTGTCGTTGATGCGCAGGGCGCGCATCGCGGGGGGAAAGCCGGCCGGCGCCGTCTCGATCGTGTCCATGGCCGGAAACCTAGGCGTTTCCAGCCGCCCCCGCCACATTAAAATACATACTTGCACAAACTATGAATGTGTTTATGTGTTGAGCCACTGAAACGGAGACGCCTCAATGTCCTCGCCCACACCCGATCCCGCCCGCGACCACGCCGCCGACATCGTTCGCGCCGCGCTGGGCGATCCCCACCAACGCCCTGCGGTCAAATCGTTCTTTGATGAGGCGACGTTCACCGTCAGCCACGTCGTGCGCGACCCCGATTCTGATGTCTGCGCCATAATCGACAGTGTCCTGGACTACGACCCGGCGTCCGGTCGCACCTCTCACACCTCCGCCGACGCCCTCATTGATTACGTGAAGTCCGAAGGTCTGACGGTCCAGTGGCTGCTGGAGACCCACGCCCATGCCGATCACCTGTCGGCGGCGCCCTATCTGCAGGAACGGCTCGGCGGCCAGTTGGCCATCGGTCATGAAATTCTCACCGTGCAGCAGGTCTTCGGCAAGATCTTCAACGAGGGAAGCGAATTCCGCCGCGACGGCAGCCAGTTCGATCATCTGTTCAGCGACGGTGACCGGTTTGAGATCGGCGGGCTCAAGGCCACGGTGCTTCACGTACCGGGACACACCCCGGCCTGTCTGGCCTACGTCATCGGCGACGCCGTCTTCCCCGGCGACACCATGTTCATGCCCGACTACGGTACTGCGCGCTGCGACTTCCCGGGCGGCGACGCCCGCACCCTGTACCGCTCGATCCATCGCCTGACCTCCCTTCCAGACGAGGCGCGGGTCTTCCTGTGCCACGACTACAAAGCTCCGCCGGGCCGAACTGAATTCGCCTGGGAAACCACCATCGGCGCTCAGCGCACCGGCAACATCCACATTCGCGACGGCGTCAGCGAGGACGAGTTCGTGGCCATGCGCACCCAGCGCGACGCCACCCTGCCTATGCCCAAGCTGATCCTGCCTTCGGTGCAGGTGAACATGAATGGCGGCCGCCCGCCTGAGCCCGAGGACAATGGGGTGCGCTACCTCAAGGTCCCGCTGAACGCGCTATGATCGAGGGTCTTTTCACCAACGCCATGCCGCTCCATGGGCTGATCGGCGGCCTGATGATCGGCACGGCCTCGGCCATCATGCTGCTGGGGCTGGGACGGATAGCTGGCGTGAGTGGCCTCGCTGCGCGCGCCGTCGGCATCACCTTTGATGGTGCGCCACGCTCGCTGGCGCTTGCCTTCGTGATCGGCCTGCCCGTGGGAGCCTTTTTGGTAGCGTGGATCTTCGGACCGGTCGAGGCGCGTTTCGAGCAAGGGTTGGCCGCTCTGGTCGTTGGCGGACTAGCTGTGGGCTTCGGCACGAGACTAGGCAGCGGCTGCACCAGTGGGCACGGCGTCTGCGGCATGTCGCGGATGTCTGCTCGATCGCTGGTGGCGACGGCGACCTTCATGCTCACCGGCTTCGCAACCGTCGCCGTCATGAACGTGATCGGGGCAGGTAAATGATGCGCCAAATCGCTCTCGCCATTCTCGCTGGCTGCCTATTCGGCGCGGGGCTAGCCGTATCTGGGATGGCCGATCCCCAGCGCGTACGCGGCTTCCTCGATTTGTTCGGCGCCTGGGATCCAACGCTCGCCTTCGTTATGGGCGGCGCCCTGATCCCGATGATCGTCGCTTGGCGATTTCAGAACCAGATGTCTTCGCCCGTTGCTGCCGAACGGTTTGCCCTACCGACCGCGCGCGATCTGGACCCCCGCCTGATCAGCGGAGCCGCCCTGTTCGGTGTGGGCTGGGGCATCGCAGGCCTATGCCCCGGTCCTGCCATCGCGGACCTCGCTATAGCGCCCGTTCCCGCAGCCACCTTCGTAGCGGCGATGCTGGCGGGAATGATCCTTCATCGCCTGTTGCCCGCCTCCAGGTGAGGCATCCCAAACTGGAGAAGTCCAATGCTTGATACGCAAACTACCGCCGGCCTGCCGCGCCTCAATGAACCGGCTCCGGCCTTTTCAGCCAAGACAACGCAAGGGGACCGCTCGCTGGCCGACTACAAGGGCAAGTGGCTGGTGCTGTTCTCCCACCCGTCGGACTTCACCCCGGTCTGTACCACCGAGTTCATCGGTTTCGCTGAAGTGGCTGAAGAGCTGAAGGCCAAGAACTGTGAGCTGCTGGGTCTGTCGATCGACAGCATTTTCTCGCACATCGCCTGGACGCGGAACATCTCCGAGAAATTCGGTGTCGAGATCCCATTCCCCATCATCGAAGACCTAAAGATGGACGTGGCACGCGCCTACGGCATGATCCACGAGGGAGCCAGCGACACCTCGGCCGTCCGCGCGACCTTCGTGATCGACCCCCAAGGCATCCTGAGAGCGATGCTCTACTATCCGATGAGCAATGGCCGCTCGATCCCCGAGATCGTGCGCCTCGTTACCGCCATGCAGGCAAGCGACTCCAATGGGGTCGCCACTCCGGCGGGATGGCGCCCCGGAGATGACGCCATCGTTCCGCCGCCAAAATCCATCGCCGCTGCGAACGCCCGCGAGGGCGAGGGCTTCAACTACACCGACTGGTACTTCTCGACCCGTCCGGTCGAGGCCTGATCCGGCGAACCCGGCGCAGTCGCATCGGCTGCGCCGGAATCCCTCTCATTCAAAGGGAGCTGACGATGAAGAATATGGGAACAGTCGACCGGATTATCCGCCTCGTGGCGGTCCTAGCTGTCGTGGCGGCTTACGGACTGGGGATGATTGGCGGCACCCTAGCCCTCGTTCTGGGTGCTGCCGCCGCCGTCTTGCTGCTCACCAGCCTGATCGGAACCTGCCCGGCTTACATGCCCTTCGGCCTGTCCACACTGTCTCGGCACCGCTGACCCCGTTTCTCCGCAAGCCCTTTGAAGGACGATCGCCATGCCGTTCAAGACCCTGACGCCTACCCTGTCCGTTGCGTCGCAGCTCACCGAGGCGGATGTCGACCAAGCAGCCCGAGAAGGATTTCGGGCAATCATCAACAACCGTCCGGATGGCGAGGAGCCTGGGCAGCTAAGCGCTGGCGAGATGCAGGCTTTGGCAGCCGCCCACGGGATGAGTTTCGCTCATGTGCCTACGGTAGGCGGCAAGATCAGCGACGGAGACGTTGCCGGCATGGCCGATGCTCTGATGCGGCTGGATGGTCCTGTCCTCGCCTACTGCAGGACCGGGACGCGCTCGACGACGCTTTGGGCCCTCACACAAGCTGGCGCGAAGCGGGCGGATGAATTGATCGCGACCGCTGCCAGAGCGGGCTATGACCTTTCGGCGCTACGGTCTCGTCTGGAAGGGCGAATGACCGCTCCTACAGCTCCTAGAGCCGGGCGGGCGGACGTGGTGATCGTCGGTGGAGGATCAGCTGGTCTGGCCACAGCCGCCTCTATATTGGAGCGCGATCGCAGCCTCGACATCGTCGTAATTGAACCCCGAGAGACTCACGACTACCAGCCCGGCTGGACAATGGTCGGCGGCGGCGTCTTCGACGTAAGGGATACGCGCAGGACAGAGGCGTCAGTGATCCCAACCGGTGTGCGCTGGATCAAGGGAGCGGTCGTCAGCTTCGAGCCTGAGCGGGACCAAGTGACGTTGGAGGACGGCAGCACAGTCGGTTACCGGGCCCTGGTTGTAGCGCCCGGAAACACTCTGGACTGGGCATCTATTGATGGACTGCCCGAAACGCTCGGCCAGAATGGCGTCACATCCAACTACAGCTACGAGACCGCTCCCTACACTTGGGAGCTGGTGCAGAAACTCAAAGGGGGCAACGCTCTTTTCACGCAGCCGCCCATGCCGATCAAGTGCGCGGGCGCACCGCAAAAGGCGATGTACCTTTCCTGCGACCACTGGCTGCGGACCGGCGCGCTCCGGGACATAAATGTCGAGTTCCATAACGCCGGAGCTGTGCTCTTCGGCGTCAAGGAGTTCGTCCCGCCCCTGATGGAATACGTTCGCCGATACGGAATCGATCTCCAGTTTGAATCCACGCTGGTCGCTGTGAATGGTCCCGATCGGACAGCAACTTTCCGAGAGAAGGCGGGCGAGGTTACGAAAGCCTTCGACATGATCCACGTGACGCCTCCTCAAAAGGCGCCTGCGTTTCTTGCGCGTAGCCCCCTGGCTAACGAGGCCGGTTACGTCGATGTCGATCAGTCCAGCCTTCAACATGTCCGGCATGCCAACATCTTCGGTTTGGGAGACGGCGGGTCGACCCCCAACGCCAAGACAATGGCGGCAGCTCGCAAACAGGCCCCCGTCGTGGCCGAGAACCTGATCGCCACTCTTGGAGGCAAGGCCCCGACGGCGGTCTATGATGGGTATGGATCCTGCCCCCTGACGGTCGAGCGCGGCAAGATCCTGCTCGCAGAGTTCGGCTATGGCGGAAAGCTTCTGCCGAGCTTCCCGAGCTGGATCATCGAGGGCACCAAGCCCCAGCAACTGTCCTGGCTACTGAAGTCAGAAGCTCTGCCGTGGATCTATTGGAACGGCATGCTCAAGGGCCGCGAGTGGATGGCCCAGCCCCGGCATTGTGACGCGGCATGACGCTCGAACCCCTCCAGTATGGGCTCGGCGCCCTGTCGGGCAGCCTCGTCGGCTTCAGCCTCGGCCTGGTCGGCGGCGGCGGATCCATCCTGGCGGTGCCGCTGATCGTCTATCTGGTCGGCGTCAGGGAGCCCCATCTGGCGATCGGCACCAGCGCCTTCGCGGTCGCCGCCAACGCCTTCGCCAATCTGCTGAACCATGCCCGCCACGGCACGGTGAAATGGAAGATCGCCGGCCTGTTCGCCGTCGCCGGGGTTGTCGGCGCCTTCCTCGGCTCGACCCTCGGCAAGGCCGTCGACGGCCAGAAGCTGCTGGCCCTGTTCGCGGTCCTGATGCTGGCGGTCGGCTTGCTGATGCTGCGAGGTCGATCCGCCTCCGGCGACCCCGACGTCCAACTCGATCGCCGCAACGGTCCGAAGCTCGTTGGCACAGGCCTCGCCACCGGCGTCATGTCCGGCTTCTTCGGCATCGGCGGCGGCTTCCTGATCGTGCCCAGCCTGATGTTTTCGACACGCATGCCCATCTACTACGCGGTCGGCTCCTCCCTGGTCGGCGTCACCGCCTTCGGCCTGACCACGGCTTTCAACTATGCGCTGGACGGGTGGGTGGACTGGCCCCTGGCGGCCGTCTTCATCGGCGGCGGCGTCCTGGGCGGCCTAGTCGGCGCCCGGCTGGCCAAGGCTCTGTCAGGACAGAAGGGCGTCCTGACCACCGTCTTCGCTGGGCTGATCTTCGTAGTTGCCCTGTACATGATCTACCGCAGCGCTGACGCGCTCGGGTTTGTGAGTTAATCCCTCCGCGAGCGCAGTCGCCGTAACCGCGCGCAACTGAGCTTATGCGAAATTGCCGGACGGCCGTTTCGCGTCAGTAACCGATATCGGTTTGCCGCCGAGAGGCAGACACTCGCCCGCTCGGGTCCACCACGTCTGCAGCAGCCCCCTCTGGTCTTCACGACCGGGGTGCTCGGTAACCGTCCTTGCGGCGCTGGACCTCGCCCAAGAGCGCAGCGGCTCCCATCGTCAGCAGCCCGCGCTTAGAGAACCCGGTCTTCAAGTCTTCTTACTTTTCCCGCTCGCTTTGGGATCCTGGCTCGCGTCCGCCTGCGTCCGCGCAAGCTCGTTTTCGGCCAGGAGGCGTTGTTGGGAAAGCTCGGCCGAAAGGGCGCCGGAAAGGGCCACAAAGGCGTCGAGCTTTCGCGCTCGCGCCTGAAGCCAGGCCACCCGCGCCGTCAAATCCCTGACAGCCTTGTCCTCGCCTGACCGCAGGAAGGAGATGATCGGTTGCTCAGGCCCATCTTCGCCGAGGATCTCGCGGGCGGTGTCGAGCCAAGCCTCAGCGCTATCGATGTTTTCGTCCAGGGCCTGCCTCAAGCAATAGCGGATCAGCTCGCGGGCGACATCGTCGATCAAAGCCGCGAGATCGATCCATTGGCGTCCTGCCTTCGATGGCTGGCTCGCGGACATCGCGCCCTGCAACGGCGAGGCGTAGCGAAAAGGCGTTCTGTCCGGTTCAAGAGCGAGAATGGCGCCCTCAAGCGCTCTCAGATCAGCAAAGGCCGGTATGGCGGGCACGAGTTTGTGACGATGAGCCCAAACTCGAGGATGGCTTCGGCGCACTGCTTCTCCAGAGCGGCCCGATCGTCGGGAGCCGCCGTCTCCACGGCGAGCATACGCTCAGCGAGGTAGTGGGACATCCAACCGGCCAACAGGTCGTTGTCAGACTCGAACTCAAGGTGTTCGACCAGCTTACGGCCAAGCGCAACGACAGCTTCAGAAGGTTTGGACGCCATCAGGGCTCACGAGATATATGCGGAAATAGGGCCAGGGGAATTCGATCACGTCGTCATCGCGATCCCGAGCATAGGAGGATCGCGCCACCGACCGCGACACTGAGACGGCGACGATCAGATCGTCGCCTCGCGCCGCGAGCAGGTTCCGAAGACGGGCGTGATCGACCGTCAATCGGTCCCCGGCGTGGTTCTCGCTCTCACGCCCCCGGCGCGACGTCCACGTCCATGATTCCGCCCGGAACATCACGCCTCCGGCATCACGCCAGACGCGGCCCTCCGCATCCGCGGTCAGTCCGAGCGCCGCGATCAGGTCATCGCCTGGCCGCGGCCCGGGCCAGCCGAGGCTCCCGCCGACCCAGCCATCGCGCTCATCCAGTCCCTTCTCCGGCGTCGGTTCGCGCATCCAGCCTTTCAGGCGCAGCGCGCCCCGGCCGATGTCATCGTCACCCGCAGACGGCAAGTTGTAGACGTTGAGCTCCCCGCTCGATTGCATCGATCTCAGGAGCGCCGGTCCGCCGGCCCTCGAGACGAAGGCACTGCGGATGGTCACGCGCTCTTGACGGTCTTCATCGCCGGACGTCCAGCTCCCCCAGGCGCAGAGGTCGGGTTCGTCAAGGCGAACCAGCGCATCAAGCCGGCCTCGCGTGACGCCCCAGCGCCAGGCGCGGTCCTCGTAGCCTTCCGGCTTCGGTAGCGGGGGAAGACGGACGGGGTCGCGCCGATCGGAGACCCAGCGGCCATCCGTTCTCGTCAGACCTTCCCGCTTGAGCCATTGCGAGAACTCATCAGGGCCGCCCGGTTCCTCATAGGGATCGAGGCGCGTCGAACGCGTCCTCAGCAGTTCGCCGGCGGTGAACATCAGGGCGTGATAGCCGCAGTAGTCCCGGAAACCCTCGGACGTGGGCGTCATTCCCCGGCCGGCGTAGGTTTCCATCGACTCGAAAACGCCCCGTTCATGACGCGGGTCTTCTCGCAGGCTTTCGCGATCAGCCAGACCGAAGACGCGCTTGGCCTGTATCGTCGCCATTTGCTCGATGCGGGCGGTCGCGGTGCCGAAGCAGCGCCCAAGGGGCGCGAACATGTACGTTCCGGCGTCCAGGCCGAAGGCATAGGTTTCGTTGAGCGTGTCGCTCTCGTCTCCATCGGCGTCAAATTCCGAGCGACCGACCGCAACCGGGGCGGACGGAGAATGATTGATCGTCTCGAGCCGCTGCCGTTCGGCAGGACCCAACAGGGTTCTGCCCGACCGCTCATGATTCAAGATCAGGTCGGCGGCCAATCCGCGGATCAGCACGTGATCCGTGTCCAGCCAGGTCCGCGCGAGCGCAACCGTTTCACCGGACAAGGGCGCAAAGCCGTCCACGGCCGCTCGGTTCAGACCTAGGAGAAGCCACTGGCGGGCGTGAAGCTCATAGAAGGGCAGTCGCTGATCCACATAGGCTCCCGCCCCGCCCCGCCCGGCCTGCTCCAGCAGCGGAGCTAGGGTCTCGACGATCCCCAGTTCGGCCAGAGCCCGAACGGCATGAGCGTGGGCCCATCTCAGCGTTCCGGTCGGCGAGCCCAACCCCGCCCAGACATAGCCGGCGATGGCCGAACGTAAGTCGGCAGGCGGGTGCAGTGCCTCCCGCCACTCACCGTCCCCATCCTCATCGGTCAGCAAAGGATCAAGCAGGCCGAGCCCGTAGCGGAGTCCCTCGTCCGCTTCGTCGGCGTTGAGTTTTTGGGCCGCAAACCGGGCGAGCTGGAAAAGCCCGTCCGCGGAGTAGAGTCCTATACCGTCCGCGAACCCGGCGAGCGCCGCGTCCACGATCTCGCCACGGGTGACGGCTCCGGCGAGACGTTCGAAAGCTACCGTCTGGTAGTCGGCGCCAAGGTAGACCCTAACTGGATTGGCACGGCACACCTGCAGGGCGACGCGCTTGACCGCGGCCTTGACCGCCAGATGCTTGAGGGCTGAATCCGGGATAGACTCGACTAGATCGCGAAGATTGTGGGTTTCGAAGTCCGGAAGTTGGCTGAGGGCCAGAACCACCTCATCGTCCTTTCCCGCGCCAGCGCGCGAGAAGGCTTCGCGGAACAGCTCATCCATGCCCCACGGCGGCTCGCCCGCCCTGACGCGTAGTTGTGCGGTGCGCATGTCGTCCGCAGAGGTCGGATCGAGCTTCTTGAAGATCGCGGTCCAATAAGGTCGTCCCCGTTTCGACCGATCACCGCGCCATATTTCTTCCTTCCTGGGCTCGGGAGCTGGAAAATCGCTTTCCGCCGCCAGAGCTTTCGGTAGGTGCAAGGCGTCCGGGTCGAGCCCGATACGCGTCGCTAGATCCCGTAGCTCTTCCAGATCTTCGGCGGTTCTGGACTCCATCCTGAGATAGCGGAACGCAATCGCCACCCCAGCCTCTCGCGTGCCGGGATCCGGAGCGCTTTTAAGGAAGGCGTCGAGTTGACGCTTTCGGTTCCACCGTGCCGGTACGCCGGCGAACGCCAGACTGTCGCGAGGCATGAGGTGCCCCCGCTTGATTAGGGCCTCGATGGCTCTCGACAGAAGGCGTTCTTCATCGCCGAAACGACGGTCGCGCCACCGGCTCAGGAGAGTCAACAAGGACGCCGGATCAAGACCGGCAAGGGCGTCGACGGTCCCGGCCCAATCGAAATATTTGTCGCGGGCGACGAGGGATCGCGTCAGCTCTCCAATCCGGGACATGCGGTAGGCCGTTTCGGGGCGGACGACGCCGGGCGCTTCGGCGACGGCGGCCAGGTCGAGGAAACACTCCCAACGAGGGATGTTCTCATCCCCGATCCGGCTGAGGATTTCGATGGCGCGATCAAAATAGGACCGGGCCTCGGCTTTGCTCACCGTGAAGGTCGCCTTCGCCAAGGCCAACAAGCTCTGCCCTTGTGTGTCCGCGTCGTCTCTCACCGCCTCGACGCCGCTGCGCGCCAGGACAGCGTAGTGGAGCGCATCGCTCGCGCAGCGTTTGGTGCGACCGAACATGTGCGACAGTTGGGTCAAGGCTTCGACTCGCGGCGTTCTAACCGTGCCTGCCACCCAGACCTGGAGCTCGCGGCGTCGCTTGGCCGTCGCCAGTCCATTGCGGCAAAGGATCGCCGCGCGCTCGACGGCGATGTCGCTCAGGGTGGAGAAGCCTTCACGGTGTTCGGACTGTCTTGCCTTGTTGGATGCCCTCTCAGCCTGAACGATCCGGGCATCGAGCGCGCCGGGCAAGACCCGCCTGGTCACGACATCCGCCCCGAGGACCGACCAGGGCAGAAGCGCCCCGGTCTCCGACTTGAAGATGCGGGTCTCCTCGCTGTGGCCGTAGGAAGATGAGAGATCCTTTCGAATATCGTCGGACGCCAGATCGAGGATATCGAGCGCGCTTCCCCGGAGCGCGGCGCGCAAAGCGTATGCGCGCAGAAGGGCCGGCTTGCCGTATCCAAGGCGGGCGGACAGATCGTGAGGCGGTTTCTCGGGCAGGAATCGATCGAGAATCTGCGCCCAAGCCTCAAAGTCCGCCGGCAAGGTCAGCGCGGCCGTTTCGATCGTCGCGGTGACGGCTTGCAGAACCGGCCATGGATCGCTCCACTCGTCGAGCTCCTTGAGCTTCAGTCGCTTGAACAATAGCAGGCGGAGCAGTCGCTTCAGAGGCTCCCCGTCGAGAGCGCGCCCGGCGTTGCGGAGCTCCAGCACGACGGCAAGCAGGAGCCAGACGTTGTTGCGTGCTCCGACGCCCAACGCCTGCACGTCCTCGAAGCGTCCCATATCGATCATGCGACGCGCCAGCATCCGTCCGGCGATGAAACCCAAAGGCCGGTAAGTCCAACGGCGCAGGAAGCCCGCCGCTTGCCGGGCACCTCGCAGGCGGAAAAGCGCATAGGCAAGCGTGACGCGATCCTCGTCCTCGAACGATTCGTCGCGTTCCCACTGATTGTCTCGCGGCCGCCTAGCCCAGCTTTCGAACCAGTCGAGCGCCATGCGCAGACGACTGCCCGCGTCCGCGGCGAGCTGCGGGTGGTCCGCCATGATCGCAGCGTCATAGGCGTGATGGGATCCCATCCAATCGGAGCCGAAGGTGCGCCGTGCGACCAGTTCCTCGACCCGATCAGGCGACATCAGGGCGGATGCGAACTCTACGTTCTCCTCAATCAGGCTGATCTGCCGGCCTTCACCCGCCGTCTCCCCAGCGGCCCTGACCGCCAGCTTCACCGCATCGAGATAGCGATGGGTCCGGAGGCAAGCTCTCAACGCGAAGATCAGTCGCTGGACTTCGACATCGCGCCGCTCGAGCGGATTGGTCTCGGGTAGGTCCTTGCCGGACAAGGCCAGATCGACGAGCTCCACGTGAAATCCGCCCTCCAGCAACAGTTCGGGCAGGGCCGAAGCGACGTAGGCGCTTTGTGACGCCTGGGGTCGCAGCGTCTCCACGAAATCGATCAAGCGTTCACGCGGCGGTTTAAACGTGTCGCGGAACCAGGTCTCGACCGGCTCGTCCCGGAAGTGGACACTGTCTCCGGAAATCTTCAGGGGGGGACCGAGATCGGCCGCGAAACTCCGCACGGCACCTTCGGGCACCTCGGCCATCGCTGCAAGAACGCTGATGGGCACAAGCGGTCGAAGCGTGGCCAGACCGACGCAAATGCGATCGATCTGCGTCGCCGCGACATCGCCGGCCTCACTCTTCAGTTTGGTGATGGCACCCTGCAGCAGCCCCCCGATGGCCGCAGCCACTGTCGTCGGTTCCGGGCCCAGCGCCTTGAGGACATCGCGCAAGCCGCCGTTGCCCTGCAGAGCCAAGGCCTGGACGCGCGGATTGTGCGAGCTCAGGTGGGCAAACTCCGCCACGTCCTTCGTCGTCGCCTCAGGGAAATGGGTCCGCAGATGCTGCCCCGTTTCGGCGTCGTCGAACGGCTTCAACTCGATCCTAATCGCCTCGGCCGGCGGGTCGAAATCGACGACACGATGACTGCGGCTCGTGAACACCAGACGCACACCCTCCGGGATGGGCAACCGGACCAAGTCGCGGACGAAGGACCCCGGATCCCCCTGCTCGCGGGCCGCCGTCTCGGCATTGTCCGCCGCATCGACAATTACGCAGATCACAGCAGCCGGGTTAAGGGCGCGGATGTGTCTCGACGCCTGTTCCAACCGATAGGCGAAAGCGCGCATGTAGGCCTTGGCGTCGGCGTGACCGGCCGGGATCAGGGGATGGCACCACCCGCTTGACGCCATTTCGTTGGCGATCTGGACAAGGCCATCGCGGTGGCGATGCCGAAAGTCCAAGGCGTTGCGGTAGAGCCCGACGCCGTAGCAATCGTAGAGGATCGCGGCCGAGCCTTTCGGCATTCCCTGGGCCAGTCGCGCGGCAAGCACGGATTTTCCGACACCCCCGTCCGCGTGGATCACAATCGGCGCACTTGCCGCAAGGATATCACGGAGAATGTCCGGTTCCTGCTTCCGGGCGATCGTCCCGTCCGGCGCAGGGATCTTCGACGGGGCGGGAAAAAGGTCCAGCTCAGATGCTTTCAAAGCCCGTAGCACGTCTTCACGCCGGATCGTCGGGTCTGTTTCAAACTCAGTCGTGGCTTTCCGGGTGACCAGTTCCTTGAGCTGGACGGGCCCATCGACATCCGCTTCTGGAAGATAGCCGCGCAGGTCCTCGCTCAGCATGTTGCGCTGACTCCAGACGTCGGGCGCGGAGCCATCGAAATCCAGCAAGCTGAAGAAGGCTTGCACCCGTGTGCCCTTCAGGCCGGTGAATCGGACGAGGCTCGCGGCCGTCTCGGCGTAAGTCGGCGCGGTGCCGACCGCCAGTTGCTGCAGCGACGTGAGGATCGGCTTAGAGAAGCGCCGGTTGCTGATGAACTGAAATCGTATGCGACCGGCTGAGAAGGCCGTCGCGAGCTCCTTGAGCCGCTCTTTGTAACGGGCAGCGAAACCCGAGAGGGTGTTCTCCAGTTCGCCGGGCGTCCAAGACTGGTTCCTGCGAAGAGTCGAATGCTTGAGCTGGATGTAACGGATCGCCCTAGCGTCTGCAGGGCGCTCGCTTCCGTAGTAAAGTCCGACGTCGATGAGTTCGTCGCCTACGACGCCGTTGGGGCCCGCCTTGTCGACAACAGTCGCGCCCTCGATCGTGACGGCGGTCAGGCCGGATTGCATCGACAGGAGCTTGAGGCTTTGCCGCGCGGCCCACGCGTAGTGGAACTGGTCACCGTCCCGGCTCGCCCGTACGAGATCACCGCCGCTCGTTTTGGACGACATCGAAGACTATCCAGCAATATTCGGCTGCCCGCATCGCGGGTCAGACGCCTAGAAGTGTGCCGCTCCAGGCCAGAAAGCGACCCGCCCGGAGCAACTCAAGATTGCTCAGATTTTGCGATTCCGGAATGATTTGGAAGCGGGCGAGATGATCGTAGCGAGGGAAGCTGTGGACGCGGCAGCCACCGAGCCCTTACGCCCGATGGTGGGCTGCACGAGCCGGACGTCTCAAAAGCGCCAGGAGCAGACACCGGCAGCCTCACAGGGGCCATGGCAGAGAAGCCTAGCCTGCAGCAGGCTCGCGCGCGCGCCGCGATTAGACTAGACGGCGCAAGCGCACAACGTCGGCGCCGGGCTACGGGAGGGCGGATTCCGCGCCCAGCGCTGATCGGCACGAACGGACGCGACGTCTCCCCTGAAGCGCGCGCCCGAGCCACAGCTAAGCAGGCTGACAACGCTTCCTGAGCTCGCTTGCATGAACCATGGCGTAGACGGTCAACTCCCTCTAGCTGCAACGGTCAGCGCGGATCGAGGTCCGTGCGTGGAAGGAGGGCCAGTATGGTTGATCTGGATGCAGACATGTTCGGCGGCTTGGGGCAGTTGTTCGCGAACGCGGAAGCCGAGGAGAACATGGGATTGAGAGCGCTCGGCGAGCGACAGGCGAGGCTTTGTGTCCGTCTGGCCAAGTTCGACGCCGCCTCGACCATTCAGCAGATCTCGGGCCTTCTGACCGCGCCCGAAAACCACGCCGCCACGCTGCGTCTCGAAGCCTTGATCCACCTGGCCGCCCTGCACTGCCGCGGGCGCCGGAGGCCGACCCTCGCCCACCTCCGCGAGTGGATCAACGACATCATGGCCGCCGATCCGCTCGCGCGGGGAGAAGATCCGGTCGAAGATGTCTTCGTGTCCTTGGTCCCGTCCCGGATTGGCGGCATTCGCATTTTCGAAGGCGTTTGGGAAGACTCGGGCCGGTTTCTCCACGACGCCGTGGCGGCCCTCATGCTCATGCGACCCGAGCCGTGGATTGCGACCACCCTCCGGCAGGTTGAGGGCCTGCTGACCCTGTCCGAGGCATTGGCCGACCGGGTCGACGTCGCGCGCTACACCATGTCGACAGGTCAGCCCCGGGCCCGGCTGACTATCAGTACACGGACCGTCGCGCGAGCCTCTGAGGCAGTCCGGTTCGCTCTTGCGGACGTCTTGGCGCTAGGAACGCTCGGAGGTGACCTCGTTCCATTCGTGTTCGACCCGGAGACGGCCGGGGGGCTTCTCGACGAAACGCTCGGTCACACCGCGCTCGAACGGCGCCCGCTGCTGCGTGAGGGCACGGATTGGATCGTCGCCTTGCCGACGGCGATCAGTGCGGCGGCGCGGCGACATATCCTCGAGGCCGCCGCCACGGCCGGCGCAGGGCCAGCTTTCGACGAGGCCCTGCTACAGGCCCAGAGACGCGAACTAGTGACCATTGGCTTCCCAGGCTGGAGGCTCAGACCGACGGGGCCGCCGATCACACTCGGGCCGGGGGTAGAGGCCTATGCCGCGGAGTTCGACCTCGGGGGCACCGCCTTAGTGGTCCTGATCTCGGACACGCTCGAGGCGGTCTTGGAGACCGGTCTCCAAGGCATGGCGCATTTTCCGGCCGGGCTGGAGACCTCGATCGAGGCGATCGAGCAGGCGCGGGCGGCCGAGCCGGAATATCGCAGGGGCTTGACCGTTCTCGTGCGGGGCGGGCTGGGACGCGGCTTGGCGCTCGGTCTCGGAGAGGCGCCCGCAGACTGGAGCCGGGCTGTGGTCAATCTGGGCGACGCCCTCATGCTGGGCTTCGACCACGACTTCTCCGCCCCACGTGTGTGGAAGATCGAGCGTCAACAGTCGGACCTTCGCGCTCGGGGCTTCGAGGTCGTGAACATGAACGGCTTCCTGAATCTCTACGGCTTCCGCAGCCAGCTGGAGTTCGCGCCGACACCGACGAACGCAGTTCCGCCGACCCTAATCATGGTAGCGGCGGACTATATCGCCTCCGTGCGGCAGCGTCTGCGTCAGACACTCGACTACCACCTCCTGCTCGGACCCGAGCGGCGCACCTGGATCGAAGTGCAACGCCGCGCAACGGACGCTTTTTTCAAAGAGGCAACCGACCTTCCTATCTACGTCGCGCCTGTCGAACTGATCCGGGATCGGCGTCTTCTCGCCTGTACGGAGACCCTTCGCCGTCCGTGGTGGATCGACATCGACGGACACATCGAAAGTGACCTCGGCGGCCCCTTCGTTCACCGAATCTTCGACGCCCTCCAGAACTGGTCGGTGAGACTGGCCCCGCTTCTCGAGGCGGACTTGGATACCCTGCCCGAGGGGCCTGTATGGCTCCGGTTTTCTTTCCCGGACATCGAACACTGGACCGAAGGCGCAGCTTTGGCGAGCACTCCGCTCGAGCGGCCACACTGGCGCGTGGACGAGGCGTGTGTTCACATCACCCTCCCCAACGCCGTCCTGAGGAGTTTCTCCGAACCCACCAATATCGGCGAACGGTGGCTGTGCGCGGCGATTGCCGCCGGAACCGCGCACCTGGCGGACGCCGTCAGGGACCAAGCCTGGGCCGACGGCGTGGCCGCCGCCGCCGTTCGAGGCGACGACGCCCGGTTCGTGCACGTCATCCCCACCACCGACGTGACCCAGATGCTGCAGGCCGCGATCCCATTGCCGAAATTGCGGTTCGCAGCGGACGAGGATCTGGGTTGGGCCCGTCTCGGCCTAGCCGGTTTCGCCGGCCGAAGCCAGATCGGGCCCGTTCCCGCCGCCGACATCGTGACCCTGCTGCACGCCGCCGTCCTCACCCTGTGGGAACGGATCCGGGCGCGTCTCGAAACGCTGGATCGTCGAAGCCTAGTCCTGGCGGCGGTCCGGAACCACGAGGCGATCGATAAGGATCGGGCCGAGTGGAGGCACACGGCCGCCGCCCTGCTGGCGATCTATGATGATCAAGCCGATGTAGTCCGGGCACACAACGATCTTGAGAATCGCCGCGCCATGGCCGGCATGGCGAGCCGCGCGCTCGCCGAGATGGCCATCTGCACCAGTCCCACCACGGGCGGCATGCGGTGCGGCCAGATCGATCTCGATCTACTCATCGCCGATGTCGTGATCATGCTGGAATGCGCCGGACAATGCGACGCTCACCATTACGGCCTATCGGAAGGGCCTGTGGTTGTGGCCGGTAATGGCGCGTTCGAGTTCGATCTCGGCTTCCTGCAGGCGCTTCATCTCCCCTATCTCTACGCCCAGGGGGAACGGGCCTTCCGCGACGCGGCGGAAGACTACGCCGACGCCTTCGAACGGCGAGCCGGCGACGACGCGACGCCCGCGCCGGCGATCGATCCCGAATTCCAGGCTGCTGTCCTGGCCGAGTTCGGGATCGGCCTCGAAGATCTCGTGGCCTTGGAATGGGAGATGGCGGAAGCCGCTATGACCTCCGGATCGCCGTTCCTCGGCTTGAGGAAAAGCGAACTGCTAGCGCGCGTGTCGGAGGGCGACCGCGCGGTCCGGGTGGATCGAGATCGCTTCTACCAATCACTCGTCCTCCGGCCGCGGCCGGTCTGGAATGAGGACAAGCCGCAGGGGGCTCTAGCCAAGGACTGGCATCCGTGGCGGGTGAACCGCAAGCTGAGTCTAATGCGCCGGCCGATGATCCAGATTGACGAGGGCGACGATCCTGAGGTCTTGGTCTTTCCAGCGTTGTTGGCGCGGACTGTGCGCCGCGCCTTCCAGCTGATCGACGCCCGGCTGCCCAGCACGATGTTCGACACCCGGGCGGTGGATCGCTGGCTGGGAAAGGTCGTGGACGAGCGGGGACACGCCTTCAACATTCTGGTGAGGGACGCCCTGCGCGGGCTGGGATACCAAGCCGAGGCCGACGTCCTCATGACCCGCCTCGGCGGCGACAAAGCCTTGGGCGACGTCGACGTCTTAGCCTGGCACCCCGGGACAAGCGAGGTCTGGGCCATCGAATGCAAACGCCTGCTTATCGATCGCACCGTTGGCGAGATCGGCGAGCGTCTGGCTGACTACACCACGCCGGGTAGACGGAACGGGAAACGGACGCTCATCCAGAAGCATCTGGATCGGCTCGACCGTCTCCGGGCTCATCCCGAGGGGCTTGCCAGGTTCGTAGACCTGTCCGCGGCCGAAATTGTTTTGAGAGCCGCCTTGGTGACCGACTCCTTAGTGCCGATGCAGTTCACGGGCCGGATGCTAGACTTGGTCGATCGCGTCTGCGACTTCCGGAGCCTCACCGACGCGTTTGTCATCGCGCCCGCGGGAGATTGAAACTGGCCGAAGGAATGGAGCGTCGACTGACGCTCCGGTGACGTTGTTAGCTATCAGCCTGAAGCGATAGGTGCGCGGTCGGCTCAGCTCAAATTCTGAAAAGGTCCTGACGGATGTGGCAAGTGACGCGACTGCCGGGCTGACTCTCTTGGGATCGTTCAAAACATTGCCGGTCGGTTGCCCAAGGCCGTGAAAGTTCGGCTGCGGGACGTCAGCGCCACGGCGAGTCTGGCCCGCGCCGCCGGCCCACGCCGGCCAAGGCCTATCGCTCAGAGACGATCCGCCCAACGAGCGGCGTTACAACGCTATCCGGACGCGGGGTGCCATCGCCTGAACGTCGCCTTCGTGACGGGAGCGCAATGACCGGTCTTGGCGCGAACAGACCTAGTGTCGCTTGGTCAGGGCCTCGATATCCTCTTCCATTGCGGCAGCGATGCGCGCGAGCACCACGACGCTCGGATTGCGCCTGCCTCGCTCCACCCCAGACAGGTAGGTCTGATGGATATCAGCACGGTGCGCCAATTCTTCCTGCGACAAGCCTTTCGCCTTGCGCAGCGCCTGGAGATTCAGCCCGACTCGTTGGCGCACGTCCATCCGCGCATGGCGCGTCCGGACTTGACTTGAGCCCATAGACTATAAGTCATAACTGTCATCGAGCGGTGGTGACGGCCGAATGAGCGGCTCCCTCCTGCGCGAAAAGGGAGCGCTTTGTTGGAGGCTGACAGCGACGAGATAACTGCAGCAAATTTGGACTTCAACGCCATGCTGACGACAGCTGGTTTTCAGCTGAACAGGACAGTGGTGGTCCGTCACCGCCCCACCGAACGCAAGCTGCAGGCGGTGCTGCCCTGGCTCGTCGCCGACCGGCCAGATCTCTTTCAGGTCTATCAATCATTCCAGGAAGGAAGGGCCGCCGCTTGCCTAATGCGGCGGGCACAGGTGATCTCGTTCCTCGGCCTGGAGCCCGGCCGGGCTGTTTTCGCCGGCGCATCTCAGATTGGTGATGCGACACCGGTCTCGGAAGAGATTTTTCAAGGCACCTCCGGCCAGGCCGAGCTTTTCGAGCTGGGCCAGTCACGAAGCACGGGGTCGAGCGGGATCACTCGCTTTGATCTTCGTCCCATCCCAGGATGGGATCGTTGGGTTGGCCGCTTGGTCATCGACTGGCCTGGCAAGGAGCTGTCCTGGTTTCGGCTCGCAGAAAAGAACGCCTTCTTGATCACGGCGATCACCGAAGAAAATCGGTTCGTTCAGACCATGCCTAACTGGACAGATTTGAACTTGACCTGGGCTCAGCTACAGGTGCTGCCTCGATCCTGGAGAGCGCGTCTGGCCGAGTGGCGAGGCGTCTACCTCATCTTCGATACGGACCGCGGCGCGGGATATGTGGGCTCAGCGGCGGGCGCGGAAAACATCTTGGGTCGGTGGGCCAACTATGGTCGAACAGGACACGGCGGCAACGTCCAGCTCAGGTCGAGCAGGCCCGAAAGCTTGAGGTTCAGCATCCTCCAGCTGACCTCTCCTGACCTGGCAATGGCGGATGTCATCGCGATCGAATCTAGCTGGAAGGCGCGCCTTCACACCCGCGAGTTTGGGCTGAACAGCAACTAGAAGAATATGTCATCGTCGAGCGGGTTCCTCGGCTTGGGGGCCGGCGTGACCGAGGCCCGCGGGGCTGCGGCTGGTGGCGGAATAGGCTGCGCTGGAAGCTCGACAAAAGGAAGCCTCGGCTGGATGATGCGGCTTTCGAGTTCGTACAGAGCATCGGTCATCTCGCCCTCCGTCAGCCATTCGCGTTTTCCCCCGTTATCTACCCGCTCAAGCCAGCGGCCTAACGCGTGATGCAGGGCCTTACGATCGTTGTAGTCCATTTCATAGGTCGGCTCGGGAAGTTCGATATCCAGCCCGTGGCGTTCGACGAGCCTGAAAAACATCTTGATCGCGGACGCATTGCCTTTGCTGGCCTGTGCGACCAGCGACTTTACCACGACCTCCAGGCCGGTGAATGACGACAGCTTGTCGCCTTGTTTGACCACGACCTTTTTATCGAGCTCATTTTCGATGATCGATTTCATGGATGGCGGGCGTTTCCTACGGCCCGACTTGTTTCCGGACTCACCTTTCTGCCACCGAGTATGCTTGGGTGGCCGGCCATAGCCGACATCGTACGGCTTCTCGTCAGACATCACGCACCATGCGGGTCGCCGCGACCGCTTCGAAGGTGCCCTGCCCGTCTTCAAGAACGGGCTGCTGACCAGTGAACCGGATCCACCGCCGGCAAATTACATCACAGTAGAGCGGATCGAGCTCGATCAGCCGCGCGCGGCGGCCCGTCTTCTGCGCGGCGATAAGGGTCGTGCCTGATCCCCCGAATGGGTCGAGGACAATGTCCTTTCGCTTGCTAACATCCTTGATGGCGTCGCTGACCAACGCCAGCGGCTTGACTGTCGGGTGCATAGCCAGCGCCTCGTCCCGGTCCGCCGAGAAGGTGTTAACCCCGGGATAGCGCCAGACATTGGTGCGATAGCGCCCGGTCTCTCCTAGACCGAAGTTGTTGATGTGGGGAGCCTGTCCCTTCTTGAATACCAACACCAGCTCATGCTGGGATCGATAGAAGGTCCCCATGCCGCCGTTGTCCTTCACCCAGGCGATAAGGTTCTTCCATTCACCGATGGCGGCCTTGCCGGCTTCGATCACCTCAGTGAGGTGTCGCCAATCCATGCAGACGAAATGGATCGAGCCATCGCAGCTGACCTCGGCGGCCGCGCTGAGGCTCGTCTGCAGGAACCGACTGAATGCCTCCGGGGTCATCTCGCCGGACGCCATGACAAATTCCCGGCGGTCGGCTTTGCCCTTGCCGCTGACGTGACCCTCGATCGGAACGTTGTACGGAGGATCCGTGAACACCATCCGGGCCAGTTGGCCTTCCACCAGCCGATCATAGTCTGAGGGCGATAGCGCGCTGCCACAGATGAGCCGGTGATCACCCATGATCCACACGTCGCCTAGCCGGCTGACCGCATGTTCTTCAAGCGGCGGCGGTTCGTCATCCTCTGAAACGCTTGGCTTGTCTCCGGCGCCCAGCAATCGATCGAGATCGGCGCCATCAAAGCCGGTGATCTCAAGGTCGAATTGCAGCTCAAGCTCAGACAGGGACTGCAGTTCAATCGCGAGCAGCTCATGGTCCCAGCCCGCGAGCTCAGCCAAACGGTTATCGGCCAGCATCAAGGCCCGGCGCTCTTCGCTCGTGAGATGGCTCAGCTTGATGGACGGGATCTCAGTCAGGCCCAGGGACTTGGCGGCTAGCACCCGGCCATGGCCAGCGATGATCGTGTTGTCGTCGCCGAGCAGGATCGGCGAGACGATGCCGAACTGACGGTAGGATGCGCTGATCTGCGCGATCTGTTTTTTGCTGTGGGTTCGGGCGTTGCGCGCGGAGGGCGCGAGGGCCGCGACATCCGCCAGCTCGATCTTGAGGTTGAGCGCTCGGGGCAGATGCTTGAGTGGGGCAGCCCCGGCGGGGCCGGCATTTATATCCGCAGACGGAGCTGCGTTGGCTTCGATAGACAGGCGTTCAGACATAGCGTCACTCTCATGGGTTCATAGGCACGTCCTTCCTCAGTTTCTGAAACCGCGTTGATCACATTCCAATCGGGAAGTAAAGGCGGTCTTGATGATCTCAATCAAATGGGAGGAGAGCTGGGCGCTTATCCCCGCTCTACTTGCAGATAACTTATCCCCGGTAAGCGGGGATAGCCAAATTGCATCTCCATAAATTGCCTCGACTTCTTGGCGCGGGGAAGCATTGCTCTTCCGACGCCCGCCCTCCAGCGGGCTCTCCTCGGTAGGGACGCGATGATCGCGCCTCGCAGAACTGAGGAACTCTTGATGACCGACCGACCTAAGACGACCAAGGCAGCCCCGACCAAGAAGGTGGGCCGTGAAACGTCCGCTAACAGCCCACCGAAGAAGGCCCGGCATCGCAAGGCTGCGGCACCGTCTGACCCCGCGAGCGCCGCTGCATCTGGTCCTGCCGGCAAGCTCGGGATCGTTGTCGAGCTGATGCGTCGCCCGGACGGCGCCACGATCGCCCAAATGAGCGAAGCCACCGGCTGGCAGGCCCACTCGTTGCGGGGCGCCATCGCTGGAGCGCTTAAGAAAAAACATGGCCTCGCCATCATCTCCGAGCCAAACGAGTCCGGCCGGATCTACCGCTTCGCTTCTGAGCAACCGGCGTGAATCCAGAGGCGATCTACGACGAGGTCCGGGCACTGGAGCGCTTGGACCTCCACGCTCTACGTGAGGAATGGCGCCGTCGATACGGCGAGCCTCCCAAGCTGCGCTCGCGCCAATTGCTCGGGCTGCAGCTGGCCTGGAAGATCCAGGCTGACGCTTTTGGCGGCCTGGCGACTGAGGTGAAAGCCAAGCTGCGATCGCCTGGCAGCATAAGAGCAAGCCCACGGCTAGCGGTCGGCGCCAAACTGACCCGCGAATGGAAGGGTGAGCTGCAGGTTGTCCGGGTCACCGAGGCTGGACTCCAGTGGAACGGCCAAACCTTCAAGAGCCTCTCCGCCGTAGCTCGGGCGATCACCGGCATTCGATGGAACGGGCCCCGCTTCTTCGGCTTGCGGGATGAGGCAGCATGAGCCGCAAGGTCCTCCGCTGCGCCATCTATACCCGCAAGAGCTCCGAGGAAGGCCTCGATCAGGAGTTCAACAGCCTCCATGCCCAGCGGGAGGCTTGCGAGGCCTACGTAAAGTCTCAGATCGGCGAAGGCTGGTTCGCGCTGTCTGCCGCCTACGACGATGGGGGAGTGTCAGGTGGAACGATGGAACGGGACGGCCTCAAGGCTCTGCTCGCCGACATCAGGGCCGGGAGGGTCGATGTGGTGGTCGTCTATAAGGTGGATCGCCTGACGCGCTCCCTTCATGACTTCGCTCGCATCGTCGAGGTGTTCGACAAGCACCAGGTCTCGTTCGTCTCGGTGACCCAGGCCTTCAACACCACGACATCAATGGGCCGGCTGACGCTGAATGTGTTGCTGTCATTCGCGCAGTTCGAACGTGAGGTCACTGGAGAGCGCATCCGAGACAAGATCGCTGCATCGAAAGCCAAGGGGCTCTGGATGGGGGGCAATCCGCCACTCGGCTATCACCCAAAGGAGCGTACGCTGGTTATCAACGAGGATGAGGCCATCGTCGTCCGCCACATCTTCACGCGGTATCTAGAGCTTGGCTCGGTCAATGAGTTGCAGGCCGAGCTGGCCAGGGAAGGCTATCGCTCGAAAATCCGCACCACCGAGAATGGTCGTAAGATCGGAGGCAGTCCCATAGGCCGCGGCCCCCTCCGTCATATCCTCAGCAATCCGGTCTACCTTGGATGCATCACGCATAAGACCGTGACGCACGCTGGCATGCATCCCCCGATTATTGCGGTCGACCTGTTCGAGGCCGTGCAGGACAAGTTGAAGGCCGCCCGGGTCCGGCGGTCTAGCGCGATCAGATCGCGGGCGCCTCTTGCTGGTCTGATCTTCGACGCCGAAGACAACCGGATGTCGCCAACCCGTAGCCGCGGAAAGGGCGGCAAACTCTACAGCTACTATGTGTCGGCGCCGCTGCAGCAAGGCGGGACCGTACGCCCAGAGACTCTGTCTCGCCTTCCCGCCGCCGCGACGGAAGAGTGGGTGCATGGACAGCTTGCGCGCTTCCTGCCGTGCGTCGGGGACCGCAGCCATGCCGCTCTTCAACGCGTGGAGGTCCACACACAGTCGGTGCATCTCGCGATCGATCCTGAAAAAGTCACACAGCGCGCATCGGAGCGCCAAGGGCTCCAAGCTCACCTGATCAAGGCACTCCATGAAGGCGAGACCTTCAGTGACGACGGGTCGCTCTGGTGGGTCCGCGTCGGAAAGCGGCTACGCTTCCGGGGCGGCCGGGCTTGGGTCGACGGCGCGGCACCGCCCCCCAAGCGGTTCGATGCGACGTTGGCCAAGGCTTTGAAGTCGGCCCACCGGATCGCCCGAGCGCACGCCAGCCCGACCAGCATGCTCGAGCGATCTCCGACCAACCCCTACGAACGCATCCTGGTCTCCTTGGCCTTCCTCGCACCTGAGCTCCAGGCGTCGATCATCAATGGATCGCAGCCGGCGAGTTGGAGGCTCGAGCAGTTGATGAGGCGCGACCTCCCTTTTGCCTGGATCGACCGGCACCAGGCGTTCGACTAGCGACACTATCGTTCCCTGCAGGCGCGCGAAACTTTCCCTGCTCGGCCTTGGAAAATTCCCTGCTTAAATTTCGTCCCGGCTAACGACATCGTCGCGAAACCCCTGCGCCTTCGGGGATTGCTGGAACGCGCTCCCCACAGCCACGCAAATCGAGCCGTGAAATTCCCTGCTCAATTCCCTGATACCAGGGAAACTCAACGGATCTTCGACAGACGGAGACCGGCCGCGCGGAAGGGCCCGATGTCGGGCGCTATCGGGCCGGAAAGCTAGCCGTGTGGATGGGAACTGTCGGCGCTTTCCGCGACATTTCGGCGGGTTAGCGGGCGCGACTGTCTAAAGAGACTGTTTAGGGGACTGGCTGGCGGTGCTGTCAGTCTAACGCTAACAAGTCTCCACTGAGGGCCGCCTGAGAGCCCTTATCGGGCTGGGGTTCGTGACTGCGCTTTCGTTCAAAAGACACCGCTTCCCGGCGGACGTGATCCGCCACGCGGTGTGGCTGTATTTTCGGTTCAACCTGAGCTTCCGGGACGTCGAGGAGCTGCTGGCTCAGCGCGGCGTCGATGTCTGCTACGAGACCATCCGCTGCTGGACGATCAAGTTCGGCCCGCAGATCGCCAGGAACCTGAAGCGCCGGCGTCATGCCCCTTCACCACGGTGGCACCTGGACGAGGTGGTCTGCACGATCGGCGGTAAACGCCTGTATCTCTGGCGAGCGGTCGACGACGAAGGTGAGGTGCTGGACCTAGTGGTCCAGAAGCGCAGGGATACTGACGCCGCTTTGAAGCTGCTCCGCCGGCTCATGCGTAATCAGGCTGTGGAGCCCGAGGTGATCGTCACCGATGGCTTGCAGTCCTACACGGCCGCGCTGGACCAGCTCGGCCTGCGCCATCTCCACCGCCCCGGCCGATTACGGGAGAACAACAGGGCGGAGAACTCGCACCTGCCGATCCGACGACGAGAACGGCAGATGCAGCTGTTCAAGAGCCAGGCCTCAGCCCAGCGTTTCCTCTCCACCCACGCCGCCGTCTACAACACCTTCTACACCCAGCGACATTTGATCAGCCGAGACACCCTCCGTCGCTTCCGCGCGGAGGCGCATGGCGCGTGGGCGGCCGCCGCTGCTTAAGCGGGGAGGAGAGGGCTGCGTTTGGCCGGCGGGGGTTAAGCTGACAACGCTGGCGTCGGAGCCGAGCCTGAAGACGCGCGATCAACCAACCAGCCAGAGCCGTGACGACGAGCATGAGTCCCAGGACGCCGAAGATCACTGGATCAAGCGCACAGCAGCCGACAGGTGGCGCACCGGAAAGCATCGGGTCTCGCCCCTTAACCGGCGCAGCAGGAAAGTTTGGTGACGTCCTTGTTGAACGTCAGCGCGGCCAGCTTCAGGCCCTCGACGGTCGTGAGATAGGGGAAGATCGTGTCGCCCAACTGCTCCACCGTCATTCCGCACTTAATGACCACCGCTGCGGTCTGGATGCTGTCGGCGCCTTCCGGCGCAAGAATGTGCGCGCCGAGGAGGCGCCGCGTGCCGCGATCCGCCACCAACTTGATGAGCCCCCGCGTGTCCCTGGCCGCGAGCGCACGAGGAACGTGATCCAGGGTGATCATCGAAGTCTGAACATCATGCCCGGCCGCCCGCGCGGCGGCTTCCGTGAGCCCGACCGTGGCGACTTGGGGATCGGTGAACACCACCGCCGGCATCGCTAGGTTGTTGTATGACAGACTGTCGCCGTTGAGGGCGTTTTGGGCGGCCAGCCTGGCGCCGTAGGCCGCCATATAGACGAACTGGTCGCGCCCGGTGACATCACCGACGGCGTAGACGCCGGGGCGAGTCGTGCGCATCCGGTCGTCCACAACGATTCCTCCGTTGTCGCAGACGCGGACCCCTAACTCAGCAAGACCGAGGCCATCCGAGTTGGCAACCCGGCCTGTCGTCAAGAGCACGCGCTCGGCGGTGAGAAGTCTTCGGCTGCCGCCTTGCGTAAGGGCGAGCGACACTCCGGTTTCGGAATGGCTGATGGCCTCGTAGACCGCCCCCGCGACCACGGTGACGCCTTCGTCTGACAGATAGCCTTGCAGCGCTTCGCCGATCTCGGGTTCACCTTCCGGCAGAAGTCGCGACCGGCACACGAGCGTGACCCCCACGCCCGCCCGGCTGAACATCTGTGCCAGTTCCACTCCGATATATCCGCCGCCTACCACCAGCATGGACTGCGGCAGAGCCTCTAGTTCTAGCGCGGTCGTGCTGGTCAAATAGGGGACGGAGTCGATCCCAGCGATCGCGGGGATCGCTGGTCGCGATCCGGTCGCGATGATCACCCTGTCGGTGGTGAGCCGGACGTCGTCGATCTCTACGCCGCCCTCGACGAGTCTCGCCGCGCCTTCGTAGTAGGTGATGGCGTCGTAGCCTTGCAGGACATCTTCGTATTTCGCCTGGCGCAGATCGTTGACCAGTTGGTCCTTCTGGCGAATGACCTGGGACCACGCGCTAATCTCGGCCTTGGCGTTCACACCGTCGAAACGGCTCGCGGCCCGCGCTTGGTGCAGGGGTTCGACCGCTCGGATCAACGCTTTCGACGGGACACAGCCGACGTTCACGCAAGTTCCGCCGATCGTTCCGGCGCCGACCAGCGCCACCTTTGCGCCCTGCTCGGCCGCTGTAATGGCGGCCGAGAAGCCAGCCGAGCCCGCGCCGATCACGACCAGATCATAGGTCTCTGCGGCGTCCTGCGAGGGAGGGCAACATTCACTCATACTGCTCGATGCTTTCAAATCATGTGCCCGCCATTGGGCGGCGTTCGACAAGTGAACAGACCTAGCGTCCCACGACGGGAGCGACGACGGGCGGGTCCGTAACGGGTAAGCGCGCTAGGAAGTAACGCTGCATGACATCGCGGATGTTCGTCCGATGATGCCAACAAGAAGCGAAACGAGGCTGCCGTTACCGACTTGCCCGAACACGAGCGGGATAGCCTGCGTTAGTCGAGGCTTGAGCCAAGGCCGCCGGCGTCACTCGCACGTCGTCGTAGGTCACGGTCGCCACGGCCCGTCCGGCGGCTCCAGCGTTCACGGATACGGCCGTGACGCCCGGAACGCGCGAGATCGTGCGTCGAACGATGGGGGCGCATGTCACACAGGACACGTTGGTGACGTCCAGGATCACCGTGCGTTCGGCGGCCTGAGCCGTTTCGGTGCTGAAAAGAGCCGCTGCAACGGCGAGAGCGGCGCGGATGGAAAGGGTCATAGTCTTCATCTCCAGGAACTCACGCGCCGATGAACAGCGGCGCAACATAAGGGAACACGACGGCGATGGCGACGAGCACGGTCGCCGTCCAAAGCGCGATCTTGACGAGTCGGCTAGAGCCCGGTCGGGCGCAGGTCTCGCCTTCGGCGCACGCGCCGCGAGGACGACGATAGACCCGGAAGAAACCAACCCCCAGGAATGCGATCGCCGCGACGACGAAGTAGGGATGATAAGGCGCGAGGGCCGTGACGTTGCCGATCCAGGCACCGCTGACGCCGAGCGCGAACAGCACGAGCGGCAGAACGCAACAGGACGATGCGCCGATCGCGGCGGCGAAGCCTCCGACCACTAGCCAGACACGGCCGGACGTCTTGTCGGCTGGGGTCACGGGGTTTCCGTTGGGTTCTTCGATGCCGTTCGTGGCGGCCATTGCGCACTCCTTCACATGTCGATGGAGGCAAGATAGGGTCTGTAGTGACTACAGATACAAGGGGTTTAATGGCGATGGACAAGTTGGCTCTGCGTGACACGACGCCGCAGTTCGCGATCGGCGTGCTGTCGCGCCGCACCGGCGTCAACATCGAAACCGTTCGCTACTATGAGCGCATCGGGTTGATCCCCGCGCCCGCTCGTAGCGAGGGCGGGCACCGCCTCTACGGCGGGGGCCACCTTCTTCGGTTAAACTTCGTTCGGCGGGCTCGTGATCTCGGGTTCACGCTCAACGAGGTTCGAGCCCTGCTGGATTTGGCGGAAGAACGGGATCGACCCTGTTCCGAAGCCCGCGAAGTGGCCGCCGGGCACTTGACCGATGTGCGCTCCAAGATCGCCAGCTTGCGGGCGATGGAGCGAGTTCTCTCCGAAATGGTGGCCCGCTGCGCCGACGGCTCGACGCCCGACTGCCCGATTATCGAGTCCCTGTTCTCGATCGAAATCGAAGCACCACACTAGGCTGTCGTCTGCCGCGACAATGCTGCTCCTAACGCGCGTCAGTGCTTGAGATTGTTACCGCCACGTCCGCGACCGGTGTCGAGACGGTGGTAGCTGCCCAGACACACTTTGCAGACCTCGACTTCGTCCGGCACGAAATCGTGGGCCAAGTTCTCGGCGGCCTCGAGGTGCTGTCAGGCTAACTCTAACAAGTCTCCAGTGAGAAGCTCCGCATGAGCATTCTGGAGCTGAGTTTGATGAAGCCGATCTCGTTCAAGCGCCACCGTTTCCCACCGAATGTGATCCGGCATGCAGTGTGGCTGTATTTCCGGTTCAGCCTCAGCTTTCGCGACGTCGAGGAACTGCTGGCTCAACGCGGCATTGAGGTCAGCTACGAAACGATCCGCTGCTGGACGATCAAGTTCGGCCCGCTGATCGCTCGGCGACTACGGAAGAGACGGCCAGCGCCCTCCCCTCGATGGCACCTTGATGAGATGATCTCCTGGATCGGCGGCCGGCGGATGTATCTCTGGCGGGCGGTCGATGACGAAGGCGAAGTGCTCGACCTAGTCGTTCAGCGTCGACGGGACAACGAGGCGGCGCTGAAGCTTCTGAACCGCCTGCTGCGCAACCAGCCCGTAGAGCCAGAGCGGATCACGACGGATGGCTTGGCTTCGTATGGCTCCGCTCTTCGGGAGTTGCGGCGGGACCACATCCACCGACCAGGCCGACTCCGCGAGAACAACAGAGTGGAGAATTCCCACCTGCCGATCCGACGACGAGAACGGCAACAGCAGCTCTTCAAGAGCCAGTCCTCCGCCCAGCGATTTCTCACCACCCACGCCGCGATCTACAACACCTTCAACGTCCAAAGACATCTGATCAGCCGCCCCACCCTCCGGCGCTTCCGCACCGAGGCGGATGCGGCATGGGCAGCAGCTACCGCCTAAAATGGTCGAGGTGGGATGAGTCTCGCCCCGAGGCGGTTAACCTGACAGGACCCTAGCGGTGACCCAAGATTCGAAGGGATTCTTGCTGGCCGCTGGCGGGCCGTCATGCACAAGAACTGCGACAGGCCAATCGGGATCGAGGACGAGGGCTTCCCAGGGCTCAAGTCCTTCCTGCCAACCAGCCTGAAGGCGAAGGCGATCCTGCTTGACCGCATCTGCCGACCGATATCGGCCACTGTAGAAGGTTTTCTCCGGGAAGGTGGTGAGCGGCCCATTGAGCCTGAAAGTCTCTTCCAGCGCGAACTCGGGCACGCCGGCAGACTTTAGAAAGCTGTAAAGTGATCCTCCCAGCTGTCGGCCATTTACGGTCACGTCCCTGCCGGCGCGAATCGGCGGTAGTTGTTTGTCGTCGCCGGCGACCACGACGCGGCCACCCGCCCTCAGCCCGGCCAGAGCCATGAGCCCCTGTCCGAGGACCATCTGGGAGGCCTCGTCGATACAGATCAGGTCAAATAGCTGAGCCGTCAGTCTATCGCCCGGCGCAGACGGGTGGCTGAGCAAACGGTGCAGTTGCCAGACCGAGCCTCCCACAACGACGGCGTCTGCGGAGAGATCTTGAAGCGCCGCTTCACCCTCGCCCCTAGCTAATGACGGGCGGTGCTGAATACTCGGCGAGAGGCCCGCGGGCGGCGCGGCCCCCAGGTAGTGGGTCTTGAACAATCCTTCCGTGGCGCTGGATCCACGTTCAGCGACTCCGTCAAGGAGGTTGCCGATCGCGTTGCGTGTGAAGGCGCTCACGAAGACCCGCGCGGATAGTCCGGCCGCTCTCCGCGCCAAGACGTAGCCCACGATCAACCAAGCCAGCAGGTGGGTCTTTCCGGTCCCCGGGGGGCCCAGCACCAGGCCGGCTCGCGCCGACGCCAGGCCGGACCAGGCGTCCAACTGCGCGGACCGAAGTGGCTGGCCGGCTTTGCTAAGCAGAGGTTCCACATGCTCGGTGAGGCCCTGGAGCCAGATCTCGCCGTCAGCGGTTTCCGTAGCGAATGCGCTGGGGTCAGCGAGAAACTTGAGGATTTCCTCGCGCGCGCTCATGGCTCAACGCTTCCGGCGAGATGCCTCAGGAAACGCGCCGCCTTCTCAGTATTCACGTCGTGGAACGGCCGGTCGAGGCACCAACCGCCTTCGGCCGTGTCGCGGAGCAACTGCTGGAAAAGGTCTCCATCATAGACTTCTCGATCCATCAGGAGTTTCACGACGTCGGGCCGTAAGGGATCCTCGTCGGTCGGAGGTTTCAGGCGGCATTCGACGAGGTTCCAGCTTTGAGGATCCAACCGGAGATCTGGGCTGTCATCCGTCAGGATCAGCCGGAAGTCTGAGGGGCCGATATCCGTTTCGCGGCTTTCAGGCGGCACCCCGAACCTCACCAACTTCTGCCGGCCCCAAGCGTTAGAGCCGAGGAAGCGGAGACCGGTCATGCACCGGCCGGCGTCACGTCGTCGGATGGCGGGTTGAGCCAGTCCGATCAATGCCTCAAGCAAGCCAGCGCGGTTCTCTAAGAGTTCGCAAGCGAGCAGGACATCGAGATCGCCTGCTTCCAGCGGATTGAACGATTGCTGAAATTGGAACGGTCGCTTGTTCAGTCTCAAGAGCGGGACCCCCCTGCCCTCAGCGTCGGCATGTTGGGCGAAGAGCCATGCTACAACCCCATCCAGAGCCGCTAGTCTCGCGCTGACGTCAGCCTCGATGGCCGCGCTAGTCGGCGCACCGATAGCAGCCTCCCGAAAGCCGCGGATAACGTCGATCGAGAGCAGAGCCGAGAACGGCCGCTCAAAGCCCGGAGCGGGCAGGTACGCAGGACCCCCGCCAACGGCGGCGAGCGCCTGGCTGGTTTGTCGCAGATCGTACGAGACCGCGGTGGGAAGGGCGTAGAGTTGCTCGAGCACACTACGGACTGCCGTCGCCGGAAGATGGTGAGCACCTCTGAACTCAGGTTCGGGCACCACTTCTTCGGGCGGGAATAGCCGAACCAGATGAAGGAGGCCGCCGCGGATCCGGGGATCATCCAGATGGCGCCCGATCGCCTTCTGAAGGTTGATGGCCTCTGCCGCCTCGTAGAAGAAGATGTGGGCGAAGATCGCTTGACCTTCATCGCCACCATCGGCGGTTTTGCGATTCACCTGATCGATCTCGACCAGGTCCTCGATGAGAAGGCCGAGGACATCAACCAACGCCTCGCCCTCATCCCGTTTCGAGTTGGTGGCGGGCACGCGGCACTGCTCGCGAGAGACGACGCCGTCATCGACACGACGATATCCAATCGCGGCGAGGCGGTCGTCGATGGGGTCAAAGTCAATGGACACGAACAGTCGGACATCGGCGCGCGGCGGCATCAGAAAGGTCTGCTGTTCGTCGGTGCGTTGTATCCTTCCGGTCGCCAAGGCGCTGGCTCGAGCGGTCAGCTTTGAGGCGTTTCGGGTCAATGCCCATCCCGCGCCCGGGCTCAACGCTAGGCCCCGCGCGCCCGACAACTGGCCGACCGTCCGGACGCCTAGCCGGTGCAGGGCTCGCTTAGACTCATGCGTGATGCCTGGCACTGCTGAAACATCCCGATCGGCGCCCCGGTCGGCGTCGATGGCCTGGGCGCAATGGTCCAGGAAGGCGCACTGTTCGCACTTGAAGTAGATGTGAAAGAAGGTCTCATCGAACCCGCCGGGCCCGATCCTCTTGCGCGCGATTGTCGGGAGGACATCTCGGCAAAACTCGTCCACGAGTCGCAGGTAAGGGCGAAGAGCGAACTGTTCGGCTTGATATCGATCTCCCTGTGCATCACCGTCATCCGGGATCCGCCAGACCTCTCCGCTTTGGTCGAATTCAACCGCGTTCGCCAAACGCATCTCGGCAAGGCGCTCTTCGAGCACCCGCACATAGAAGGCGACTTGAGTCTTGTGAAAGGCCGTCGCGCGGCGGGTCGCCTTGATGTCGATGACGGTGAACCGAAGAGTCCCGTCCGACATTCGCTCCCGGCGCACAAGGTCGGCGATGTTGCGGGTGAGGTCGAGGCCGGTGCCCTGGAGGAAACGGGGAACCCGAGAGGGCTTGAGATTTACCTGTGCGGCCAAGTGCTCGGGGCGATCGCCACGGAGGAATGCGGTAGTGAGCGCCTCGGAGAGCACCTTCTCCCCTGGCGCCGGCAGAAGGAGGCCGCCTTCGCGCGCCAAGCGTTGGACTACACGCTCTTCGAACTCATTGCCGAGCGTCGCCCAAGCCGCCTCTCGGACGTCCTTCACCACCGGCACGGCGGCGAGTTCCTCGTCGCTGCACAGTTCGTAGCGCGCTTTGCGCTCGCACCGGTATTGGAACCACGACTTGACCGTGGACGCGCTGAAACTCTTCAAGTGCTTGAACGACCCCGCCGCGGTCCTGCTGAGCAGACCACCCAGACATCAGGCTCTCGCGGCGGAACGCTCGCGTCAAGCGCTGGAAATTGCTGGCCCTACGCCGCTGCCACCAGCTTGGCGTAAACTTCTGCGTTGATCTTGCTCAACAACGCCTGCGGGTTCTCGTAGATGGCGCTGTTAGCGCCGTGCTCAAAGCATTCGACCGCATGCACCCAGCAGCGGCCCTCCGTGGCGTCGCGGATCAGCGCATCAACATGCTCCAAGACGTACTGCGAGAGGCGTTCGCAGCTGGTCCCAGGCACAATGCGGGTCTGGGCGATCCCCAGCGATTCCAGGCGAAGGAACTCATCCCGGTTCGGATCATCCCCTGCCACGAGCAACGTGTGGTCGAAGGTCGCGTGGAGCCATTCGCGAATGCGGCCGAACCCATCCTTACCGAAATCGACGACCCAGCCACGATGATCGAGCTGCTCGGCCGCGAAGGTGAAGCGGAACCCGAGCGAATAGCCGTGCAGGAGCTGGCAATGACTGCCGGCCGCCCACTGGCGGTACGCGCATGATAGGCCACGTTCAGACCCGTAGGTTTTAGTCGACAGGTGGGCCATCTTTGGACCTCCGTTCCACGGAAGCGTGGCATGAGTCGGCGAACCGACAAGCGCCGGACCTCATCGCACGCCAATATACTTGTGGGTTTGTACGCTCAGCCCCCACTTCGGATGTTTCAGGCAGTAGTCGACGGCCGCCGTCGTGGCGCCCTCGCGATCCGGCCCATCCATCGGTTGGAGCCAGAACCTGTCAAAATTCAAATGTTCGAATCGTTCTGGCGGAGCGTCGGCCTGAGGGAAGACCAGCTTCAGTTCCTGCCCCGATGCCTGCCGCAGCGGAGATGATCCTTTCGGGCTCACGCAGATCCAGTCCAGCCCGCCCGGAGCCAGGAGAGTCCCATTGGTCTCCACGGCGATCGCGAAGCCGCGCGCCTTCAGAGCTTGGATCAACGCTGCGTCGAGTTGAAGGAGCGGTTCGCCTCCAGTGCAGACCACTAGCCTTTGTCCGCCGACCCCCGTCCAGCATCTGGCCACGGCTTCCGCTAGATCTTTCGCCTCTTTGAATTTGCCGCCACCAGGACCGTCTACGCCCACAAAATCGGTGTCGCAGAACGAACACGCGGCATGCAATCTATCCGCCTCGCGGCCAGACCATAGGTTGCAGCCGGCGAACCTGAGAAAGACGGCCACCCGCCCAGCTTGGCCACCCTCACCTTGGACGGTGAGGAACATTTCTTTGACGGAATAGGTCATGAGCCCCGACCCCGCATCGACCAGGTTTCCCACCCCACTCGGCGAAGTTCACATGCAGGGCAGGCTCCGCACCCACGGCCCCAGGCATGCGCTGAGGAGTCGTCGCCTTTGTAGCAGGAGAGGGTGTCGTCTCGGATAAGGGAGACCAAGGCATCGCCTCCTAGAGCGTCAGCCATGGCCCAGGTCTCGGCCTTGTCGATCCACATCAGGGGCGTGTGAAGGACAAAGCGGCTCTCTAAGCCGAGGTTCAACGTGACCTGGAGGGACTTGATCGTGTCGTCGCGGCAGTCCGGATAGCCCGAATAGTCGGTCTCGCAGACACCAGTCACAAGATGCCGCAGGCCTCGCCGATAGCCGAGCGCAGCCGCCAGAGTGAGAAACATGAGGTTTCGACCAGGCACGAAGGTGTTGGGAAGACCAGACTGATCGAGCGCGATTTCGAGATCACGGGTGAGCGCTGTCTCGCTGATCGCTCCCAAGACCGACAGGTCGAGGAGGTGGTCCTCACCGAGGCGAGGCGCCCACTCTGGCTTGAATGCAGTGAAGGCCGACCGAACTTTCTGCCTCGCCTGAAGTTCGCTGCGATGCCGTTGTCCATAGTCGAAGCCGACAGTCTCGACCGACCCAAATCGTTCCAGCGCCCAAGCCAGACAAGTGGCTGAGTCCTGGCCGCCAGAGAGAAGGACCAGGGCGCCCTCCTCCCCAAAGAATTTCGCGGCGGGAGACGACGTGTTCATCAGGAACCGGTCGGCTCCAGCATGACGTCGAGCAGGGGCGCGGAGCCGGGCGCGCCGGACCGTCGGACGCGAAGATCGCGTCTTACGATGCTGTCGAGATATTTCGCGAGTTTCGACGCGTCGCGACTGGTGTTCTGGATCTCCTTCCAGGAGCGAACGTCGCCGCCGCCAAAGTCCCAGGCGCCGCTTGTCCACGCGGTCCGACCGACGAGGCAGCCCAGGCCTGTTGAAAAGTCACTCCAGGACCGCGCCCCGTCCAGGAGGGCTAAGGTCTCCATGACGTAGCCTAGGGCTTGGATTCCGGCCCCGTGAACCAGTCGCGAGGTCGCCGGCGTGTGGCCGTACCAAGCCTCTGGAAACACCATCTGGACCGCCTTGAAGTAGGCGCTCACCAACTCAAGGCATTTCTTGCGCCCGCTAGGTTCGAGCACCAACTCGCGCATGACCCCGTCGCTGAGCGAGTTCATCAAGACCTTCTGAATAGCGGTGTCCCGGATGACCCCCCCGGGGTTGGTGTGCTGATGGATCTGGCCCTTGAGGGATGAGAACTCTCGCCAGTTCAATTCCGCGGTCAGGTCGGCGGCCAAGGAGCGGCTCTCGAGGCGCTCCGGTAGCCCGGCCACGGTGGGCAGCAGTTCGTAGATGAGGGATTTCGGCAGGGGGCGCGTGTTGTTGATCAGCACGAACTGGCGTCGAAGCTCCGCCTCATCGCGACAAATCAGGATCGAAACGAAGAGTTGGAAGTCGTCGCGGGCCGCACCGGCTAGGGCGCTCAGGCGCTGTTGTCCATCGACCACCAGCCCTTTGGCGCCTTTCTCCAAGTCGAAGGTGACCCGGCATTGGCCGTTGCCCAGGTCCTCGACGTCCACCTCACCTGTGAAGGCGACGACGATTGCATTGGGAAGAACGGCGTCGGGCTTCTCAAGGAAGTCGCGGATCTCTCGAATGTGCCCGGCGATTTGCGGACGTTGAAAGCCGCTCAATCGCCCATCGGCGTCGCGTCCGACGCGTTCGATCTCAGCAAATCGCAGCACCTCAGTGGCGGTGGCCGCCAGCATCAAGACCTGATGCTCCGAACTCTGTCTGGCGCGAGTGGCATAGTAGACCAGTTGTGTCATGCGGCTTCGTCCGAAGGAGTTGTGGCGGCGTCTAGCGCGCCCTTGAAGACGCCGAGATTATGGATGCCACGGCGCTTGTTGCGATTGCTGGCGCGGAAGATCACGACCTCGACGCCTGCGTCTGAACAGATACGACAGGGACACTTCGTCCAAGGTCGATCTTCCAACGTCTTGCGATACCGCTGCTCGAGCTTTGTCATGGTGGAACTCCCTTGGACATCCACCCAAGGCCGGTCCGTGGCGATCACGGCGTTATATTCGAGGACGCTCTGCAGCGTTGGTTCTATGTCCGCCTGGCCGGCCGCGAAATCGCGCAATGACCGGAGGGCATCTGTTTCCAGCCGGGTGAGTTCCTCGGCGCGAAACGCACCTTGCTTGACCAATCGTTGGAGCCGAGGGTTCTCGATCGATTGGGGGATGCGGATCGCTGTGTAGTAGGCCAATCGGCCGGCTCCCGCAGGCAACCAGTAGTTCTGCCGATCATCCTTGAAGGCCCGGATCAGCGGCGACGTGGTGTCGAAACTCGTGACGCCGAACGGCATGAACTCAGCGAACTGATCGACCTTGCCGAAGCCGAGTAAGTGCAGTCGCGTGCTTGGTGGGATGGCGTCCCGAATAGCCAAGAGGCTCGACTTGATCTGCTCGGGCTTGAGCGGCACCATCCCGCCGATGGCGAGATAGTCGTACCCCATCGCAACGAGTTGTCGTGCCGCATCCGCCATGCTGGCGGGTGACCACCCCTGAACCACTCCCAGTGGCTGAAAACGTCCAGTTTGACGCGCCTCGCTGAGGAACGCGCGAGCGTTCTCTAGGGTGATGTCCACGCGACGCCGCGCTTCAGGCGATCCACCCGCGAGCCCCAGCAGGGAGTCGTCGAAATCGAAGACGATGTGGTCGACGGAGCAGCCATGGGTGAAACCGCAGTCGTCGTAAAACTCGGCCGTATCCGCAGGCGTGTAAGGTGGCGTGTCTGACTTCACATAGGTGAAGGCGCCGCAGTCACCGAAGAGGCTGAGGTGCGCGAATTCCGGCCGATCAAGGCGCAAGAACGCTCGCGCGCCCGCCCGCCGGAAGCGCATGGCCTGCGCCGCGGAGTATTTTCCCTGTACGGGACCGTCACCGACGATTCCGCGAGACACCAACACCCCGTCATAGGGCGCGTACCCCAGGATTTCGTGCGGATAGGCGTCGTCCCAATAGGGCTTGCGCCCGGCCGCGCTGCGGTCGCGCAGAAAGTCGTAATCCGGGTCGACGTAATCGAGGCTATCGGCGAACAAGAACTTCATCGCGAGGGTCGCGCCAGTTCGCGGTCAAGCGACAGCAGATGCTCCGTCAGCGCCTTGATGTGGCGCGGGACTGCCTGGACATCACTCCAACCTAGGCCGAGCTCCTCCCAGACCCCTTCGGTCCAACGGCAGTGGGGCGCGAGGCGCTCCAGAGCCGCTCGAACGGCTTCGCTTGGGTTGGAGGAAGCGTCGGCGCGGGTCCAAATCGGATCCATTAAGGCGGCCATGGCTCGTATCCCGGCGGAATGAGTCAGCCGGCTTTCGGTAGGCGGCTTAGCCCAGGCGTTCGCGAAGACTTCCGCCACGGCCGTCCAATACGCGCGCAGAGCTTCGTACAGCGGTTCAAGGCCGTCACCAGGTCTATAGGCGCCGAGCGCGCCGCCTGGTCGGAGATTGTGCCCAATCGCATCGATGAGAGGCCCGTCTGCAATGAAGGCGGTCGGCACGCCCGGCTCCGATTCGCGCCGGATCTTTTGGTGGAACGGAGAGTCGGGATCGGCGGCGAGCGCCGCAACAAGCGCGCTGGGAACTTGTCTGGCCTTGAGGTCGCGAGGTAGCGGGACTTTCACCTCAGGGAGCAGTTCGTCGATTAGGCGCGACGGAAGAGGCTTGGCCTTGTTGACGAGAATGAACTGCTCGCGTTGGACCGCGACCTCGGCAGACACAAAGGCCACTACCGGAACCAAGAGGTCGTCCCGTTCAGCGCGGGCCAGCGCCAATGCTCTTTGCTGGCCGTCGACGATCCAGGCGGCGCGTCGTCCTTCAGGCAGCAACGGCAGATGCAACTTTCCTGAGATGGCGGTCTCGTGCTCGTCGCGCGGGCCACGTGATTGCTCAAACCGCACGTCAGGTGAGATCGCCAATATGACTGCGTTGGGAAAGAGGTTGGGCCCCGCGCGAAGGAAGTCCACGATCTCGGCGACGTGAGATTTGATCTCCCGCCGCTGGAAGCCCTCCAGACCATCATCGCCTCGTCGTAACCGCGAAATGTCCGCCAGGGCCGACAGGCGGCCGCCTGGCACGAAGAACAGGAAGATGTCGGTTTCGGCTTGGCGAGCGCGGATCGCGCGCAGCTTCAAGAAGCTCTGTCGGTTCATAGGAGAAAACCTTTGAGACGGGTGGCGCTGGCCTCCTTGAACAGTCCCTTGAATCGCCCTTGTTCGCAGGCGATACCGAGGCCCTTGCGGAGGTGCTGAAGCATTTCCCCCGATCGCCCTCCGACCGCATCCCATTCGGCGATAATGGTTTTTACCAGTTCGTCGTCGGACAGCCTCCCCCGAATTGGGGTGCTGGGCGCCGTGTAGGGCGCAAGCGCTTCCCGCACTCTTGCTGCGTCGACGGAGAGATTTCCGCTTCCGGATCCGAAGCTTTCTGCAAAATGCCGAAGAGCCCGCTGTGCGAAATCGCCCTTGGTGCCGGCGCGACCAGTGCGAACATCGTCTAGCCGCCCGTCGTAGGGCATCCAGTTGGCGGCGAGAACTTCAGCGGTCCCGGTGGGCCGCTCCCAAGAGAAAAGGCGCAAACGGCGCCGTTCTTGCCGCGGCCATGAGCCCCATGAGGATGCAACCAGGCCAAGGTAAGGGCCGGACAACGCGGCCAAGATGACCCCGTCTGCAGGCAACTCTTGGTGAAACGGAGAAAGGTGTGTGATTGCGCTCCACCATTCTGACGTCGATTTGCCGACCAGGCCTAACACGCCATCCGGGTGCGAGGGCGCGAGCGTGAGGCTGTACGAAGGGATTGAGGTGCTGCCTGCGACCACTCCGAGCCCGGCCGAAACGATATAGAGAGGAGCCTTCAGGACGTCTGCGGCGCGCTCAGCCTCGCGGAAGGAGCGGCCCAGATAAAGATCTTGGGCCGGCATTTCGATGGCAGAGGAAGCCAGTCTCGCGGACCAAGCCCTTGCCAAATCCTCCGCCGATGCAGGCGGCAGAGATCTAGCCCGGAGCGCAGCACGCGGTTCGCTGCGCTTGCGGGCCGTGCAAGTCGTGACCACCACAGCAGACAAAACTACCTCTCGTCTAAACCAGCCACGTTGCAGTTAGGGCCCACGTCTTGGTTGGCCGCGACTGCAGTTTCTGAGTGCCCGGTCGACGCGCGAAGGTCCAGTTAAAATGCGAGAGGCACTTGCCTAAACCGCCTTGCCTCCACGAGTAGCGCTGGTCTCGGGCCCGAAGGAGGAAATCGGCGTGGGTACGGAGCGAACTTGGGCGGGTCACGACGAGCATCCGCCAGCGCCGACGGCGTACTGCTAGGCTTTGCCTCTGACCGCAGAGCAGACCTTCAGGACGTCAGCCACCGACACAAATGCGGCGGTGCGCGAGGTCCGCTTTCGGGCGGTGTCGATCGGCGCCGAATGCGCGGGTCTGACCCGTAGAAGCTGTCAGGGGTCTCCGCTTTAAGCGCTGCGGCTCAAGCGCGTGTAGGTAGCCTAACCGCAGCAGATCGCACGGTGCGGCTAGCCCAATCGGACCAGCCGGATGGCGGTCTGTTCGGCCTCGGGTTCGATTGACGCGCAAGTCGCCTCCAGGCCTATTTTGCGCAGTAGACGTCGAACTTGGTCGACAGTGATTTGCAACTCGCATCGGCCGTGGCGAGCAGAACATCCAGCTGATCAAGGCGCAGGTCGTTGGCGTTCCTCTTGCCTTGGTAGGCCTTGCGCTTCTTGAGGGACAAACTCGGCTGCACAATCACTACCCGCCGATCAAAGTCACCCTTAAGCGTATTGACCGCTTTCAGGAATTCCTTGGCGTCGGACGGGTTGCGGTTGCGCCAGAAGTGGGAGCCGTCGCGCACCCTCGCCTTCAAGCCCGTGATCAGAGAGGCGCGGTCCAGCCAGATCAGATTCTTGATGGCTTGGGCCGCGACCACCTCATAGGCCGAGACCGAAATCTGGCGCGTTGCCAAGGCGCTGTGGGATCCCTTGATATGGTAGAAAGTCAGGGTCGGGTCGGCGCTGTCGTCGATGTGGATGAAGTCGGCCTTCTCCATCGCGCCGTCGTCACACATGAGGAAGCCGTCGGTCTGGCGTTGCAGCCAGCAGAACAAGCTGTCTTCCGACCCGATCCGGGCCATGTCGACCGGCTTCTCCTTCTTGATCGCGGTGTTCGGGAAATCCTTGCCTACGAACCGATCAAAGGCGATCCGACGATAGAGCGTCGGAAATACCCGTCCTCCTGAGATCGCGTGTCCGCTGTCGAAACGGACGTTGACGGTGCCCCCGCGGCGAAGGGTCCGAACGATCCGATCCAGCTGCGGATCAACAATCGCGGGAGTTCCGGTGGGCTTGGGTGCCTCCAGTCTGAGCGCAACCTGCCCCGCGGAACGGCCCTCGACCACCTGGACGGCCGTCTTGTGCACGCTGGCACCCCTGACGAATATTTCGAGATCGAAGTTCGGGCTTGCCGGCTGACCATTGACCTCGAAACGCGCGTCGTCGGCGTCTTTCACGAGATCCTCGACCGCGTCCGGACCAAGATTCTCCGCACCGTAGTCTGGCGGCATGAGGCTGAGATCGTAGGCCTGGTTCAGTTTGGTCAGATCGGCGCTCGCGGCGGGGCGGGCGAGGACCCGAAGGGTTTCCTTGCCCTTGTCCTTAGCGAGATGTTTGAGGAGCCCAATCGAGAGGGTCTCGAACTCCTCAAGCTTTCCCGCCTTGCGGACCCAGACTCGTGAGGCCCGCGCGGAGGCGCCGACGACATGGGGCAGTCTCGGATGTTTGCAGCGCGCGGCCGACCACCAGAAGCTCTGGTCGTCCAGAACGTCGAGCGCATAGGTCAGGTCGTCGCCCGAGAGGATCTTCGCGTTCGCCTTGAGGGCCGTTTTCGCGTGGATCCCTGACAGCCAGAGCGTCTTGGCTGGTCCCTCAGCGATGAACGCCTGTTCCAACCGCTCGCGGGGAATGGGCGCATAGGACGCCAACTCACGGGTGGACCGCGACGAGAGGAGAGCACCCTTTATCTTGTCCTGCAGCTTCGGATCCGTGGTGTGGATCCCGACGTGGTCCTGCGCCGAAATCACCAGAACAAGATGGTTCTGCAAGTCGTAAATCGTCTCGTCGGTCCAGGCGGGCTGGACCCTGCGAGAGTAGGTAAAGCCCCGCAGCGCGACCTTGGTCTTCAGCCGGGGCGTGAGGGGTTCGATCACGCCGTCGATGTCCTCTACCAACCTTGTCACGATCTCTTCCACGTCGGCGGCGGCGACGTCCGGTGCCTGGCCCTTCGGGGCCGACATCAATGTCAGGGAGACAAACGGTCTGAGTTGGTCAACTTTTCGCGTCATTGGCAGCCTCCCCGTATACAGCGATCACTGCGTATCACAGGCAGGCCAGCGCCTCTCCACCGCAGGCAATCCACCAATGCGAAGGGTGTCCCCGGGAACGATGTGAACATCCTCGCAAGCCAAGGGATCTAGGCGCCTGCTGTTTCCAGGGTGTCGATGCCGCTCGGAAAGCCCGTCGTCTGGATGCCGCGCTCCTTCAAGGTCCGATCAGTTTCGGAGAGTTGCTCCACGGTCCGGCGGAATCGATGCACCGCGGCGGTGTCGTAGCGACGCCCGACGATCTCGAGCAAGCGCGCCATCCGCCCGGGGTCCATCAGGATCTGGCCCCTCAACGGACAGGCCAGGAGCCAGCGTTTGTCAGCCGCCTGATCGATGCCGAACCACAGAATGTTCAGGAACTCGTCGACGCCCCGCAAGACCTCGTGCCAGGCCGGAATAGCGCTGGCCCTGTCGTATCTGCCGAGCGTCGTTCGGACGCCGACTTCGTGCTGCGACAGCATCGTCGTGATCAAGGCCTCGGCGGCGGCGCCGGACACAGCGCCCATCGCGGTCGTCATCGTGGGGTGTCCCTCAGGCGAGTGGGCATCCGGACGCAATAGTCACTCATCACAACGTCTTTAAGGTCCGGCACTCATCCTGTCCGTCTCAGTTCGCCGAGTTGGCGCAGGAATCTCAGGATTCGACGGGCGTCCTGCGGCGTCCGGTCCCAGACCGCGATCACGCCGGCTTCAAGCCGTTGCTGATCCGCCGCGATCTCGAACCTGCCTGTTTCATCGACGTTCAATGCCTTGCAGATTTGCATGACATTTGACGACAGTGTTCGGAACTCGCCGCGGCATATCCGACTGACTTGGCTGCTGTGAACCCCTGACAGCCGGCCAATGTCGGCGTACGACAACCCGGCCTGCCTCCGCCTCTCGCGGATAGCCCCGGAAAGCTTTTCAATTGCTTCAGACGGCAATTTCATGCATATTTGCATAGCGCTGATGACGGCGATCTGCAAGGAGGCACCGGTGGCCGAGAAAGATGAAATCCGGTTCTACCGAGCCAGCGAGAAACCCTACGGCCCATTCAGTAACCTGTACCGGCGTCCGATCACCTTCGAGGGCGACGTCTACTCGACGTCGGAGCACGCCTATCAGGCTGGCAAGGCGCGCAAGCCCGAGGTCCGCGCCTGGCTGATGCAGGCGCCCTCCCCGGCGCTGCTCGCCATGGCTGCCCACGGCCTCTATTACTGGGACATCAGCCCTGGTTGGTCACAGACCAAATTCGCGCGGATGCGGGCGGTGCTGCGGGCCAAGTTCAGTCAGCATCCGGACCTCCGGGAACTTCTGCTGTCGACCGGCGAGGCGCGCCTGGTCGAAAGCGCGACCGTCGACAATCCGGTCAACCGCCTCTGGGGCGAGGTCAACGGGGTCGGTCAAAACATGCTCGGCGAGATGCTCATGGAGCTACGCGGGGAGCTGCAGTCCGAGCCGATCTGTTACGCGGCCGAGTGACCTAGAAAAGGTCCAGCTGCAGATCGACCTGGAAACCCGGGTCGGCGAGAACCCTGCGAGCCACGGCGCCGCCATGGAGTTTGAACAGGCCCCTCGCGCCGGAAAAGGCGCAATTGGCGGCGGCGAGCCGCTGGCCGGCGACGACCCCTTCCAGCAGATCGTCGAGCCTTGGCGAGAAGCCGAAGGGCCGCGACAGGATATAGTCAATCAGGCCGACACTTACCATGTCGCCGGAACCACAGGTGTCGCGAACAACCGGCGCCGGCGTCGGCACGCAATGCACGGGCCGATCGGACCCCTGCCAGACGTCGAGCCCTTCCGCCCCCCGCGTGACGATGGAAATCGCATCCGCGCGTAGGAATTCCGTCCAGCCGGGTGTGCGCAGCCGGTCGGCGGAGATCTTCAGGATGGCACAGAGGGACAGGGCGCGTTTGAATAACGCGGCATCCTCAACGGCGGACGGCTCGAAATAGACGACAGCGCCGGAGGCCGCGGCCCGCTCCATGGCATCGAGAATGCCGTCAGAAACCCGGTCTGTGTAGAAGACTTGGCACCCCTCAAACGCCGGCTCGGCGCGCAGGGCCTCATCGCGCTCGATGGGTTGATAAAGCGGATACTGCGCATCGGTTTCCGGACAGACGAAGCTGAAGCTGTGCTGCCCCGACTGAGAATCGACCTGCTGGGCGAGCACCGGCGACCGGCGGCCCGCATGCTGGAAAATCCAGGTCGTCAGAGCCCCCGCCTCTGCGAATTCAGACACAAGGTCGTCGCCGACGCTGTCCTCGCCCAGAGACAGGACCGGCGCCACCGTTCGGTCCAGCATGGCCAAGGAAATCAAAACGTTGCCACAGGATCCGCCGAGCGCCTGAAACGTCGGCTCGGAGTCCGAGTAGACGCGGTCGAGCACGGTGAAACCGGTGCCGGCGACATCGACGCTCATCCCCATCCTGCTTCTCAACCTCCGAGGTGCGCCACCCTCAGGGATACTAGCCCGCCGATCATCGTCCGCACAATTCGCCAGTCGCGAGACGGTGGCCATCGTCCGTCTTTCGAAGCGCAGAAAGAATGCGAAGAACGGCGGCAGGCCCCCGGACGTCAGCGGTGAAGAGGGTCCAACTCGCGTCCGGCCGATCGCAGACCTGACCCACGCTCACCCCGGACGGCAGGCCCAGTAGGCTGAAGTCGTTGCCGCCGTGACCGCCGCTGTCCCCGAGGCAGAGGATGTCGCCGACCTCCACACCCCTCTGCCGGGCGAGGTCACGGACGATCGTCGACTTGCAGGCGTCGGCGGGACAGATGTCGACCGTCTGGGCCGACCGGGTCAGGCGAAGCTCGCCTCCGACATTCAGGGCGTCGAACTCACGTTCGAACCGCTCAAGATCCGGGATGTCGACTGCTTCCAGACCCAGTTGGACCTGGCTGTCGCGGACCTTTGCCGCCAGATCCGGCGTTCGCGAAAGCCATGCTCGGATGGGATCCAGGCGGGCGTCAGCGACGCGTTCCGCGCCCTCCAGGACATCGGTCAGAGGGAGGGTGAGCGCGCCGTTGTAATAGCTCATGCAGAACGATGGCCTTTGGTGCTCGGGCACGACCGCTCTCAATTGATCGCCGGCCGACCCTCCCCGACCGGTTGCGACCGCCAGGACCAGACCTTCGTCCAGCAGTCGACGGATCTCCGTCGCCAGCCCCTCCGAGAGCGGGGCTTCCCGGTCTTCAAGCTCGACCAAGGTCCCGTCGTAATCCAGGACGACGCCGCGGATACGGGCCGCCCCCAGCCGGTCCAGAAACGCCGCCTGACGATCGCAGAGGTCGGTGTCCCGGCTGTCCGGCGCATCCGCTCGGTTCAGGGCCAGTCGCTTCTGCCGTACCGGCCAGCTCAGCTGATCGGATAGGGCCGACAGCGACGTCGCTTCATAGAGGTGTTCGGCGAACGTCGCCGCGCCCGGACGACCCGGATCGATTCCGGTCGAATGTCCAAGCACCTCGATCAGGACAAGCCCGTCCAAGACCGCACAGGCGGCTTCAAAACGCCCGCAGCCGCCATAGTTGACGGTGGCCCTCCGTATCGTCGGCGGCAGATGGCGCTCAAGGTCGAGCCATACGTCGGCCGTGTCGAACCCAAGGAGCGCCAAGAGGAAGGTGTCGTCGCCGCGATGGTTCAGCCACACATGGCGACCATGGGCGAAGTTGCGGAAGTCGGTTCTTTGCACCGCGCAGAGGGCGGCTTCCCAGGCGCAGGTCTCGAGCAGGAGCGCCGCTGCGTCGAGGCGCGGATCCTTGAGGATGAAGAGGGTATCGCTGGACTTGATGCTCGGCACGAGGCCTCGGCAGCGCGCCCGGTTCTCGGCCGAGAGCCGATGGCGGACCTCGGCCCGCCATTCCTCGACCAAGGTGCCGCCGCGAGGGTGATGGGCGCAACTGTCCGCGGCGCGCAGGAGCTGGGTCAGGGCGGCGACGAGCGAATGGGTTGCCAGAAAGCCGTCGGATCCGCCTGAAGTGAGGGTCACGTGGACCGTGGCGGCGGCGGTCACTCCCGCGGCGACAGAAAGCGGCCCCGTCGGATTCACGGTTACGATGTGGATGGCCCCGGCCCCCCGATTCACCGCCGCGCGCAAGGCGCCGAGGATGTCGGCGTTGGCGCCTCCGGCGCTGAACAACCAGACGTCCTGGTTGACCAGGCTGGTGTGTTCCAGGACGAACTGGAGGGGCGTACGCACCAATGTCGGCGCGCCGCCAAGCCCGTCCCGGCAGGTCGCGAGGAACTCGGCGGCGATCGCGGAGCCGCCGGATCCCACGGCGTGACAGACCCGGGCTAACCCCTGCCCCAAAGCGGTGCCCAGCTGCGAGGCGTCGGTCGCGAGTGCGGCGTCGACCGTCGCGGGAATATCGTCGAGCTTACGCGAGAATACGGTGGTCAACTGCGGCCTCTCGGCTTCGGATACCCGGCGTAAACCGGTCCGTCGAGCCAGACATGCAGGGTCAAATCCTCGGGTCGTTCTTCGGCGCCCGCCGTACCGTCGTAGTCGTAGCGCACATTCTCGACGTGATGGACGGGCAGCTTATGCTCGATCGCCGCCATCATCGCGCCGATCGCCATCACCTTGCTGCCAATCGGCGACAGCATGAGCTCAGGTTCATAGACCCACCGCATGCTATCCGCATGACGCCGATTGAGAGTGGACAACTTGCGAAAGGTGTCCAGCGGATTGCGCTCGGACACATAGAGGAAATCCCGTGCGTCCACCGTGCGGTCATCCAGAAAAGGCCTGAACTCGGTGAGCAGGTCGTCGGCCCGGCGAGGGTTCCTGGCTGGGAACGGCAGTATGGGACAGATCCGGTAGGTGGTGTCGAGCGACGCCTGGATCCGTTCCAGCGTCGCCTGGCGGCCCGAGGCCAGTTGCGGCAGCCAGATCCGGGACACCGGAAGATCCGTCTCCCGCGGGAGAGCAGCATAGCCCCGAACGACGCTTGGTGTTTCGTGGGGTTCGCCGATGATACGCGCCTCCAACTCGGGATTGGAGGCGATCATAAGATGAAAGCTCATCTCCGGCCGCGCTTCGCAGTAGGCGAGCATGAACAGGGCCGCAGGAAAGGCGATGCCAGTCGACAGCGCGCTCATGTCGAGGACAACGTCGGTCACCCCCGACGGCCAGTCGTAGCTTCTGAGCAGATCCACGATCCGCTGTCCGCCGACGGGCGCCTTGTCCACTTGGTCGAAAATCCGGATGGGATGTACTGCGGCGCCTGGGATCAGGGCGCGCATCGCGGCTTCGTTGGCGTCAGCAAAGTCCCGCAGCTGCGGCGCCGCCTCCAAGCGTTCTTCGCGAACAAGGATGCCGTGGAGCCGATCGCCGAGCGGCCCGGCCAGCTTGGCGGCGATGGTCTGCGCCCTGGGATCGAACCCGGCCCCGGCGAGGATCAAGCACTTCCGATCCTCAACGGCGAAGTAGCGGTCGATGAAGTCGTCCACCTTTTTATTCTCGTGGACGATGCAGTTGTTCCAGTGCTCGCGCATCAGTCCTGCTCCACGATCTCGACGAGCGTATCGACGCGCCATTCGACGAAGCCGCCGCGCTTCTGCGTCAGGCCGTAGCTCAGCGAGGCGGGTCCGGGGAGCTCGAGAAGGCACCACAGCTTACCGCCCTGGCCGTAGTTCCGCACCGCGACGAGGCCGCTGTAGGCGACGGCGTATTTGAGCACTTCGGCGAGTTCGCTCTCGCTGGCGAGCAGAACTCCCATATCCTCTTCGAGGATGCCCGCGGCGTTGGCGCCCGCGCCGAGGCGGGCGTTGGGCTCACGCGAGGCGTCCAGACAGGCCGCGGCGATCCGATCGACCAGCCGCCGAACCTTCGCCGCATACGGGAATGACCAAGCCTGGATCATCTCCTTAGCGCGCGCCTTCAGCACCGACTGCTGCAGCGCCGGCTCAAGGGCGGGATCGCGGTTCTGGATGACCCGGGTCTCCATACGCTCGACCAAGGCGCCCGAGAGCTGGAGGAAGAGCTCGGCGTTCTCGTTGCTCGCATCGCATAGGGTTTGCAGGCCGTAGTGGAGCGGCCGTTCGAAGACGTCGCTGAGGTAAAAGCGCGCGCCGTCGGCGATTGCGCTTTTGGCCGCGATGGGACGACTGGGCTCAGGGTCCTCGAAAAGCGAAGGCTGTTTGGTCCGGTTCGCGTAGCGGTGCATCAGGATACGCAGCATCGCCAGGCGCACTTCGGGACCCAGGTCGACGCTTCTTGATCCTTTGACGTATCGCTCCACCACCTGCACTAGGCTCACGCGCCGCTCGTCGCTGATGCGCAGGCGGCGCTGGTCGCTCGACACCACTTCCTCGAGTTCATCGAGACGCCGCTGGGGTAAGACCGGCGGCTCCTCCGTCAGCAGGGGCGCGAACTCTTTGTAGTTTCTCGCTCGCAGGGACCGAACCAGCGGCAGATATTTGTCCGCCATGTCCGCGGCCATCTTCCGGAATCTACGACGGTCGACTTCACGGTCGCTTTCGGTCTGCATGAAGATGTCGATGTAGTCCCGGTCCCGGAGGAGGCCGGGGAAGCTCTCGGCCGAACGCGACCGGAAGACGTCGCTCGGCGACAGCGCGTCCAGACGCATCATCACCCACCTAGCGATGCGAATCTCGCGCCGGACAAGGATCCGGAACAAGGCTTCGAACTGGTTCGGATGAAGGGTGTGGGCGTCGTCCAGAATGACCAGGGGGATCAGCTCGATCTCTTCGTCCCGCCAGCTGATCCGCACGCGGCTCAGGGTTTCGAAGGGCTGGTAGGGCTCGCGCGCGGCTACGGGAATGTCGTCAAGCTCGGGCGGGAGCAGACTGGCGCCGACGTGATAGACAGCGCGTTCGACCTCCTGAGCCCGTCGGTAGAGCCCCTCCCCGCTCGTACCTCCGATCTGGTCCATGGAGGCCTCGGCACCCTCGCGCGCCTCGATCCTGATTTCCGCCAGGGTGCGGCGTCCGTTAGCGATGAGCCCGCGCAGCAGACCGAGGACGAACCGCGCTTGGATCAGCGAGAGGATCAGACGAGTGCGTACGCCTTCGTCGTAGGGCAGCTCCCAGAAGTCCCGGTACTCCGCTTCCATCGGAATCCTGACCGCCGCTACGCGGGGGGCGCCCTCCTCGAGGAAGCCGCTCGCCGCCAAGGCTGACGCCAGCTCCCGATTGCTCGCGCTGCTTTGGTCCCTTGCGATCGTCTCCACGCGGCGGATCTCGACGAGACTGGCCATCATCGTCTTGCCGCTGCCGGGACTGCCGATCACACGGACAGGGAGTTCAAAAAGAGCCGACTTCTTAGGGTGGTTCGCCACGAAGGCGTTGAGCGCCTCGGGGCTGACGAGGGCCAGGAAGGCGGAGTCGTCACGAATGTATTCGGTGGCGCGTCGGAGGAACAGGTTGCTCATGGTCTGCCCTCAACCGTGCCTTGATCGCCGGTTGAACAGCGACCGCATCGCATGGACGCCCTCTCCGCCCTGCGTCTCCGCCCACAGCAGTGACAGGCTGTTGTTTGGCGTGTTGTGGTCCATCACGATCGGAAGCGCGCAGTCCGCGTAGCCGTAGCGGATGTGCGTCATTTTGGCCTCCTCGGCGTGGGTCCGGTACTCCTCAAACAGTTGCCCGTCGTAGTATTTGTCGCTCAGGTCCAGCATGTCGGCGTCGGTGGGGCGAGACATCGAGAGCGACTCTGGCAGCAGCAGCCCCTCAGTGACCCTCCACGCTCCGAACGTCTTCTCCGTCCAATCCCTTTCGGCCTCCTCCATCATCCTGGTCAAATTCCCACGCGCCTGGTGGCTCGAGATGTAGTGATGGATGTGCAGGGTGTAGTTTTTCGCGAGCGGAAACTCGTCCACCACGTCACACCGCGCCTTTGTCACGAGGTCGTTGAACTTCTTGAGCTTGCCGTTCCAGATCCCCTCGGTCTTGCGAATGAAGGTGGTCCCTGACGCGGTGAAGTCGTCGATCAGGTAGACGGTGTCGAAAGTTTCTCCGGCCCGGTAGGCTTGGAGATCCTTGTTCAGGCTGCGCCACTTCCCATTGTCGATGTTCAGCATGGGCAGAACCTGTTCCTGGAGCAGCCGACCAGGGTTGGCCCGCCGCAGGGCGTCGATCCGGCTGCCGTCGCTCATGCCGACGAAGAGGGTCTTGCGAAGCCTGCGGGCGAAAAGCTCCCCGCCGGCGGCAGTGGACCAGACTTCCCAAGGAGCCACGCCCAGCTCCTCGGAAATGTTTTCCCGCAGTCGGGGCGTCACTGTTTCGGGGACGAAGGCCTCGATCAGACACTGCAACTCGGGCGGCGAGATGTAGACCAGCCGCCGCTTGACGAAGTCATAGGCGACCTGCCGGTCCTCCTGATCGAATTGTTTGAGCCAGGTCGCGAGACTCTCAAGGAAGCGGACGCCTGCCTTGAAGTCCGAATACCCGTCATACTTGGCCGCCGCCATGAACCGCAGCCAGGCGTATTCCTGGGTCGCGATGGCATTGTCGTCCTCCGGCCAGCCCATCACCTTCGCGATAAGGCGAAGCGCCATCTGATCATTCAAGGCCGGCTCCTAAAACTGTCCCGCGCAGCGGTGCTGAGGCTGATCCGACTCAGTTCCATGCCGCCGACTTTAAAACTGACGGTAGCACAGCGGAGCCAGACGCCACGTTCAGGCTGTATCCCAGAATCTGACTGTTGACGTGAAGTTGCTGCAGCCTCAGAGCGGTCGCGGCTAACGTCCCCTCGGAGCCTGAAGCCGACACTGCGACGAGGCCGCCCGCCTGAGTTTGCTTCGGGTCGTCAGTCGACATTCGCCGCTAGTTGATCGGGCCAACGACATCTGCATGGTTATCGACGGCGTGTAAGCGCCTCGAGATCTTCGTCCATGGCAGAAGCGATGCGCGCCAGGACAACTATGCTGGAGTTTCGGCGTCCGCGTTCAACGCCGTCGCGCCGGATGACGAAGCTTCAATAGAGGCAGCTGTCTAAGTCGTCGGGCTCGTCGTCCCAGTCGTCATCAAGTCCGATCCCGTCGCTCGCGGAGATCTCGTACGCTTCGCCTGGAAGGCTATGGTGTTCGGGAATCCTGTTCCAATTCAGGAGCTGAGCCAAAGCGTCGACCTGGTCATCGTGACGGCCGTTTGGAAAGGCTAGCAGCTCACGTTCGAACTCCGCCAACCACGGCGCGTTCTGTGGCAGGATCAGGTTGCCGGCCTCGATCCGGTGTGATGCGCCGGCCATCCGCGAGACCTTGTCGCCGTCGGGCCTGCGCGCGATCGGAGTGGCGATGTTGTTCTGGTTCGAGTGCCGAAGGGTCTGAATCAGCTGAGTGCCGGATGCGGCGTCTTCGATCAGGATCAGGTCCGCCCGGTAGTCCTCGGCCAGCCGTAGCGCCGCCTTCACCAGGTCGGGGAACTTCAGCTTCTGCCGATAGACGTCCAGAACGTAGATGGACCGCCCCCGGATCAACACCGTGAGGCAGACTGAGTAGTCATTCAGGGCGCCGTCCTTACTTGCGCAGTCCCAGCTTTGGACGACGATGTCGCCCGGCGCCCTTGAGGGAGGCCTGGGCACATATTGCAACCATACCCGTTCGATCAAATTGCCGCCCACGGGCACGGGCGCCTGCTGATACTGAGCCGAGAACACCGACGAGCCCATCGTGGCCTTCAGCCCGTCGAGAACTTGACGGGTCTCACGCAAGGGATGCAGGAGATCGCCGGCCCGGCGTTGGTGAACCCGGCCGCGGCCCAGCGGAATGTCTTCGCCCACCTCGGCGATCGCCGGCAGGTTCAGATGGGTCCAGCCACCGGCCTCCAGCAAGTGGCCAGCGAGGTCGTTTTCATGGACCCGCTGCATCACCAGGACGATCGATCCCTTGGTCTTGTCATCGAGCCGTGACGCCAGCGAGGCGGCATACCAGTCGATGACATTACGTCGGGCGATCTCGGTCGCGGCTTCATCCGGCTTGATGGGGTCGTCGATGATAATGATATCGCCCCCGCGACCTGTCAGGGTTCCGCCGACGGAGGTGGACATTCGTCCGCCCCGTGCGGTGGTGTCGAAGTCATGTTCGGCGATGCGGCTCAGCACCGTTCTCGGAAATAGATCCCGGTACCAATCGGTCTGCATTAGGGTCCGACAATCGCGCGCATGCTTCGTGGACAGCTCGGCGGAATAGGAGACGCAGAGGAACCGAAGGCTCGGGTCGTGACCCAGCCTCCAGGCCACCCAGGCCACCGATATGCTGATCGATTTTAAGGACCGTGGAGGCACGTTGACGATGACCCGGGCGCCCAGACCTGCCTCGGCTGGCTCCAGGGCGTGGGCGATGGCTTCCAGGTGCCAATTCGGCTTGAATTCCGCTCCCTCGCACAGCGTGTCGAAGGCCTTGTGAAGGAAGCTGATGAAATCAGTCCGAAGAACGGCGGCGAGGACAAGCCGACGATCAGTCATCGTCTGGAAGGCCGTAGTCGCGGCCCAGGCGTTCGACAAACCCCCGCAGGATCGCATCGTCCGTCTCTGATAGCGGCGCAGGATCGCTGGCGTCTTGCTGGCCCGGGGTGTGGCGCGCGATCTGGTCGATGGTCAGTTTGGCCGCTCGAGTGTCGCCTTTGATGCCTTTGTTGACCATCGATTTGGTGAGCAAGCGCTGCTTGGTGACGAGCGTCTTTTTTCCGTTCTCAGATACCTGGACCCGCTCGCGCAATTCCTCTTCCAGATCGGCAATGAAGCTGCGCGATCCTGGCGCACGGCCTTTCGGATTGCCCGACACCCCCGGTTTGAACTGGTGTTCAGCAGGAGGCCTGCCATAGCCGATCTTCGACTTATCGGCGCCGTGATCTGAAACTGGCTTTTTTGTCCCCTTAGCCATCGACGGCCTCATCGAGGATGCGGCCCGCATCGAAGACAGCGCCCGTGGTGGCATGTATGGCGGGCTGGCCCGAGAATGCGGTCCACCGCCGGCAAATGACGTCACAGTAGAGTGGGTCCAGCTCCAAGAGACGGGCCCGGCGTCGGGTTTTCTGGGCTGCGATCAGCGTCGTTCCCGAGCCGCCGAACGGGTCCAGGACGATCTCGCCGCGCTTGCTGACATCACGAATGGCGTCCGCCACCATCGCGACGGGCTTGACCGTTGGGTGCATTTCCAATGCCTCATCGCGACCGGCGCCGAAGCTGTTCACGCCGGGATATTCCCAGACATTGGTGCGGTATCGCCCTCCTTCGCCCAGTCCGAAGGTGTTGGTGTGAGGCGCCTTGCCCACCTTGAAGACACTGATCAGCTCATGTCGCGAACGGTAAAAAGTCCCCATCCCCCCGTTTGACTTGACCCATACGATCAGGTTCTTTGTCTCGGAGTAGACGCTCTTGGCAGCGGCCTGGAGAAGACCGAGGCCACGCCAGTCCATGCATTGGAAATGGATGGCCCCGTCGATGCTCACGGCCGCGGCGCAAGCCATGGCGGCATGCAGGAAGGTTTGGAACTGGTCGTCACTCATCTCGCCACTGGCCATGACGAACTCTCTGGGAGTGTTCCGGCCCAGGCCTCCGACGTTGCCGTCGATCGGGCAGTTGTATGGACTGTCCGTGAAAACCATTCGAGCCCTGTCGTCGCCCATTAGGACATCATAGGCCGCAGCCTCCGTTGCATCACCGCACAGCAGCCGATGTTCACCCATGAGCCAGACGTCCCCCAGGGCCGTCACTGCCGGCCCAGATGGTTTTGGCGCGAGGTCGGCTTTGTCAGGGACCGGCGGCGGGTCGATCAGCCGATCCAGCTCCGCGCCCTCAAAACCTGTGATCTCCAGATCGAAATCCAGATCCATCCCGGACAGGTCTTGCAGTTCGGCGGCAAGGGCTTCGATCGACCAGGTGGAAAGCTCGGCCAGCCGATTATCGGCGATGAGGTAAGCCCGTCGTTCCGCGGGGCTGAGGTGGGCCAGCGTGATCGTTGGCACGTCTTCAAGGCCGAGCGACTTAGCCGCCAGAAGGCGACCGTGGCCGGCGATTATAGTGAGGTCTTCGGCTAGAAGGATCGGTTGGTTCAGACCGAACCTACGAATGGACTCCGCCAGCTTGGCGATCTGCTTGGGGCCGTGCAGCCGAGGATTGCCGGCGTACGGGATCAGCGAGGCCGTTGGCCGGGGAATGATTTCCAAAGCGGTGGATAGGGGTCGTGAACGAGACATTGGGGGCTCCAGTTGTTCGGTGGAGCCGTTGTGAGCGGGCGGTCAGCTGTCTCCGATCAAATAGTTCGACCCCGGGGTTCGAGCAGCGCGAATTCGGCGGGATCTGACGGCGAGCGATAAGGCCCTGCTCAGTTGCGTACCGCGTACGTCCTTGTCGACGACTTCGAAGAATGCGCGGATGAACTGCCCCGCCGCGCTTTGGGGCGGGCCTTTGTATACGCCTCTCGAATTGGGCGAATGGGTTGCAGGCTGTCCGGTGGCGTTTTCATAAAGCGCGGCGAGCCTGTCCACGGTGATCGTGAGGGACAGGTCGTGTTTTGGACCAGAGCGCTGCGGGGCGGCTTCGTTGGCTGCGCCCAGGACGGCGGGCAGATCTTCCTGCATTTTCGAAACGGTCCAGGGCTGGTCGTGCTGAGGATGTTCAAGGCTTGGCGTCTTCCACAATGCCTGCAATGCCGGGCCGTTCAGACCCGCGATCATGGCTTTGATTTCATCTGCAGACCCAAGAGGGTCACCTGCGAACAATTGAGCTGCGGCAGCCAGGCGGCGGAGCTGCTCGTTGCATTGACGGCTCGTCACGTCACCAGCGGCCTGCTTGGCCCAGCGCCAGTGGTCCTCCGCGATCTCGGTCAGCGCCTTTAGCGCAGACTGTCGATCGAACTCACCAGTCAGCGAACCCATCACCCTCTCAAACCGCTCGGGTGCGGGCATTTCGTCGTGATCTAACTCTACAATCTCGCCGGATCCAAAGCGCGGATCAATCTTCCTGGGCATCGTCCCCCCCTTGCCGGCGCGGAATGGCGACGCACGTCAGATGGTCGTGGACTTACGCCCCGGCAAGAGCGTGTCTGAGAGACCACGACGGAGTGCGCATGCCCCAATCCGCAACAGCCCGAGCCGCCTTTCATTTGCTCAGCGGTCTCGTTGCTGAACGCCTTGAGGATCAAGCGCATCAGATGCTGACCTCAAACGATCGCGACCCATCCACACTGTTGGCCGACCTGCGTGAACTCAGTGATGATCTCGCCAGCCTGACCCAAGCGATGCAGACCCTCGAACGGCTGGCCGACTGGACTTCACCCCCTTAGCAAGCATTGGTCATCTCATCGCCCGCCGCTCGCGGGCTCGTCTCGGTACAGCGCGATGGTCGCGCTGGTCACACCGAGGATTGCCATGACGAAATCCAACCTTACCCGCTGCCCCCGCAAGACTGGCGCGGCGTCCGACGCGCAACCACGCTCTGTTACAAAAAAGGATGTCGCCGCAGACGCCAAGACAGCAGCTCCGGCGCATGAAGAAAGCGTGCCGCCCAGTTCGAAGGGGCCGACCGGCAAACTCGGCATCGTCGTCGCCTTGCTGGCCCGAGCTGAGGGCGCCACCGTCGCACAGATCAGCGCGGCAACCGACTGGCAGGGCCATTCTGTGCGCGGCGCAATCGCCGGGGCGCTGAAGAAGAAGCATCGCCTGACCGTATTGTCTGAACCCACCGAAGGCGGTCGCGTCTACCGTCTGGGAGAGAGCGCCCAGTGAGCCAGCGCGAGGCCATCATGGCGGAGGTCCGAGCATTGGAGCGCTTGGACCTTGAGGGGTTGAGGTCGGAATGGCGTCGTCGTTACGGGCGCCCGCCGAAGCTCCGATCGGTCGAACTTCTCGGCCTGACCCTTGCCTGGAAAATCCAGAGCCATGCGCTCGGCGGGCTGGATGCCAACACCCGGCGTCGAGTGCAAACCGGGGCCCTCCCCAAGGCTGTTCACACCTCGATCGCGCCGGGCACGGTGTTCGCCCGCGAGTGGCGCGGCGTGATCCATCAGGTGGTGGCGGTGGAGCATGGGTTTACTTTCAAAGGCGAGACCTACGCCAACTTGTCCGCGGTCGCCTTCGCCATCACCGGCGTCAAATGGAGCGGGCCTCTGTTCTTCGGTTTGAAGCAGGCCCGCCGTGGCTAAGGAGAAACTCCGCTGCGCGATCTACACCCGCAAATCCTCGGAAGAGGGGTTGGAGCAGGACTACAATTCCCTGCATGCTCAACGTGATGCCTGCGAGGCCTACATCAGGAGCCAGGTCGGGGAGGGATGGACAGCTCTGAAGACGGCCTATGACGACGGGGGCATCTCGGGCGGTACGATGGAGCGCGATGGGCTGAAGCGCCTCCTCGCCGACATCGCTGCCCGAAAGATCGACGTCGTTGTGGTCTATAAGGTCGACCGCCTAACCCGATCCCTCGGCGACTTTGCGCGCATCGTGGAGATTTTCAACAAGCACGGGGTCTCGTTCGTCTCGGTGACCCAGGCCTTTAACACCACCACCTCGATGGGCCGGTTGACGCTGAATGTGCTCCTGTCCTTTGCCCAGTTCGAGCGAGAGGTCACTGGCGAACGCATCCGGGACAAGATCGCCCAGTCCAAGGCCAAGGGCCTATGGATGGGGGGCAATCCCCCGCTGGGTTATGATCCCAAAGGCCGCGCGCTCGAGGTGAATGAGACCGAGGCGGTTCTGGTTCGCCACATCTTCAATCGCTATCTCGAATTGCGATCGGTCGGTCTGCTGTGGGCCGAGCTGAATGCCGAGGGGCGCACCTCTAAGGCCTGGGTCACCACCAAGGGCCGGCAGATGGGAGGCCTTCCGTTCGATCGAGGTGCGATCAGCCACATCCTCAAGAACCCGACCTACATCGGCATGATCCCGCATAAGGCATTAGTCCATCCGGGCAACCACACTGCGATCGTCGATCGAGACACCTTCGACCGGGTTCAGGCGGAACTGGCCACTCGCACCCGTAAGCTCAATCTGAACAGCGCACAGCCCGACAGCGGCGCGATGCTGAAAGGCCGGCTGTTCGACGCCGATGGCGTCGCGATGACGCCCACGGTCTCCTACAATAAGAGCGGTCAGCCGTTTCGCTACTACGTCTCATCCACCCTGCAGCGGGGCAAGAAGACCGTGGGCACGCCCGACGCCATCCGGCGCGCCCCTGCGAAGCCACTGGAAACGCTTATTCGCCAGATCGCCACCCGGCTGCTGCCCCACAAGAGCGACGCGACCGCCACCATCATCCGGGTCGAGATCCATCCTCAGGCGGTCCACATCGGCTTTGATCCGAAAACCATCGCGCCCTCGAGCCGCGAGCGGGACCTGGCGTTCGACGCCATGGCCGCCTGCGTGGAGGCCGAAGAACGCTGGGATAGTGATGGCAAGCATTGGTGGCTGCGGATTGCTCGCCGCCTAAAATTTAGAGGCGGCCGGACCAGCTTCACCCGAGACGGTGTGAAGGCCGTTCAGATCGATCGGGCCCTAGCCGCCGCGGTGTGCAAGGGCCACGCGATTCTAGATCGATGTTCCGACACTCAGGGCCGCCTGCATCAGGCGCCATCCGATGCCCACGAGAGGATCCTGATAAGGCTGGCCTATCTCGCACCGAGCATCCAGGCCGCGGTGTTCGAAGGACGCCAGCCCGAAGCGCTAACGCTTGAAGCGTTGAAGTTCCGGCCGCTGCCGTTGGCTTGGGATGACCAGGTCAGGCTGTTTGACCTGACATAACGATTGGCGGGCTGAACGGCCCGTCCGATTTCCCTGTTAGGGCAACCAGATATTCCCTGCTCCAGGGCTGACCGGACACCCCAGCTATCACGAAATTCTATCGAACCTCCGTGGTTTAGGCCTCTCGCCGCCATGAATCCGGTCGTCAACTTGTAGAAAATTTCCCTGCAAAATCCCTGCTAGCAGGGAAAACTCCACCGGATCTTTGACGCGCAGAGAGACGCGGCCTCAAACCGCGCAGAAAGGGCCGGATTCAAGGGAATTGGAGGGTGAGCGGTGGAGATTCACGCGAAAACGCCCCGGCATTACCGGCGCTTACGGGCGCTTAAAACGTGATGAACTTCAATGCGCTAGGCGGTGGCGGACAGAGAGGGATTCGAACCCTCGGTAGGCTTTCACCTACACACGCTTTCCAAGCGTGCGCGATCGACCACTCCGCCACCTGTCCGGTCACCAGTAGGGCACCGGGTAGCCGATGCCGACGAGCGAGAGGGGCGTCTAGCTCAGGCCGGCGTCCGGGGCAAGCCGGAGCGATCGCAAACCGACTGTCGCATACACAGCGAAGTCAAGGGGGCTGAAATGTCGGCACCGCCGGCCCATATTCGGGGCCAAGGAGATTGCCATGTCCATGACCGCCCCCCCCGGCCGCCCCGACCCGATCGCCACCGACGAAGTCCATTTCGTTCTCGGTCATCCGCTCAAGGGACCGCACCCCGAAGGCTTTGCAAGCGCGGTGTTCGGAATGGGCTGCTTTTGGGGCGCGGAGCGGATCTTCTGGAAGCTTCCCGGCGTCTGGGTGACCTCGGCCGGCTATGCCGGTGGCGAGACCCCCAATCCGACCTATCGGGAGGTCTGCTCAGGCGACACTGGCCACGCCGAGGTCGTCGAAGTGGTCTTCGACCCGGCGCAGATCTCATACGCCGAGCTTCTCAAGGTGTTCTGGGAGAACCACGACCCGACCCAGGGAATGCGTCAGGGCAATGACGTCGGCACCCAGTACCGCTCGGCCATCTATTCTGCCGACGACACCCAGCGCGCCGCCGCCGAGGCCGGGCGTAGGGCTTATCAGGCGGCACTCACGGCCCGCGGCCTGGGCCGTATCACCACCGAGATCGCCCCGCGCCCGCCCTATTATTTCGCGGAGGGCTATCACCAGGGCTATCTGGCCAAGAACCCGGACGGCTACTGCGGCATCGGCGGCACCGGGGTCGCCTGTCCGGTCGGCATAGGCGTCGAGGCCTGAGCCATGGACCGCGCCGGCGTTCAGGCAGTCTGCATGGCCCTGCCCGGCGTGACGCTGGACCACCCCTGGAATCCTGACCACGACGCCTACAAGGTGGGCGGCAAGATGTTTGCGGTGATCGGGGCCGCCGGCGGCCTCAGCTTCAAGGTGTCGGACATCGCCTTTGCGGTGCTGACCGAAGGCGGGCGGGCCCGCCCTGCCCCCTATATGGCGCGCGCCAGATGGGTGAACCTGGAGGATCCGTCGGACTGGTCTGACGACGAACTGGCCGAGCATCTTCGGATCGCCCACGGCCTGATCGTGGCCAAGCTGACGCGCAAGCTGCGTCAGGAGCTGGGCCTGACCTAGGCGGTTTCGCGACCACTCAATCGGATCGTCGCCGTCTCGACAGACTGTTCCAACCGGCTCATGAACTCGGCCCGCTTGAGCCCGGCGGGCAGCGGTTCCAGGAACTCGAACACCACCAGGCCCGGCACATAGTCGAACCCCTTGGCCGGCCAGTGCTCGCCCGCATTGGTCGCGATCGGCCAGCACGGTCCGTCGAGGTCGCGGTAGATGGCCGCGACGCCCGGCTTGTAGTCCGGTTCTGCCCCCGGACGCTGGCGCGTGCCTTCGGGGAAGATGACGATCTGGCGCTGATCCGCCAGGCGGGCACGGGCGAGACGCACCATATCCTTCAACGCCTTGGCATGCCCGCTTCGATCCACCGTGATCATCCCGGTTTTCCAGGCAAACCAGCCGATAAAGGGCACCACGATCAGCTCTTTCTTGAGCACGAAGCACGGGTCATCCAACACCGTGAACGGCACGATGATGTCCAGCATGGATTGGTGTTTGGGCGCGATCAGGGCAGCGCCGACGGGGCGGTTCTGAAGGCCGCGAACCTCGACCTTGACCCCCATGATCCATCGCAACCCGAACAGCACCACCCGGGCCCAGATCTTGATGACGGCCATCGCCGCCCGGTGCGGCATCAACAACGCCGGTGACAGCCCGATCGCGCAGACCGGCATGGACAGATACAGCCAGGCCGCGAACAGAAGACGGCGGACCTCAAGCACCGGCGGGCTCCGTTGCGGCCGGGTCCGCCGGCGCATCAGGCCGAACCAGCCGCCCCACGGCCTCTCGGGCCAGAACCGCCAGGTATTTGCTGTACTCCGTGACCATGCGGCGCTGGCCGGTGCCGGTCCGCCACCAGCTGTCGGCATTCAGCGACGGCGTCGTCACGGGATAGGGAATGAGTTCGGCGTTACGCATCAGTCCGCGTATCTCCAGCATCGCGCGCGGCATATGGTAATCGCTGGTGACGACGATAAGGCTGTCGTACTGCTTGGCCTGAGCCCAGGCGGCGATTTCCTGGGCGTTGCCGATCGTGTCCTCGGCCTCGAAGCCCAGATCGACGCAGCAATCGAAAAGCCGGTTTGAACCGGCCGTGACCTGGCGCAATTCGCCGCGCTGGACCTGGCGATTGACCCCCGAGACCAGCAGCCGCTCGCCCCGCCCGTCGGCGAGCAATCGCAGTGCCTGGTTGATCCGGGCGTCCGACGCGCCGGTCAGGACGACGATGCCGTCCGCACGACCGGGATCCGTCTCCATGGTCATCCGCTCCACCCGATCGGCAAAGGCGAACAGCCCTGCGGCCCAGATGACCGCGATCACGGCGATGGCCGCGAGATACTTCATCCCCTCGTCTCCGACCTAAAGGCGGCGTGCAACAGCCGGGTCACCGTAAGGCGCGCCGCCAGCGCCGCCAAGCCGGCGGCGAGCACCGGGACGGGCGCGGCCATCCTCAGGTCGGACCAATCGAAAGGCAGGGCCGGCGTCAGGCCCTGGTCGCCCCCGGTCAGGATAAGTCCCGCCAGAACGGCGCAGCCCGCCAGGGCTCCCGCTGCCCCCGCCACCGCCGCCAGCCAGGCGAATCGAGACTGGAACAAATGGGCGATGAAACGATTCGTCGCCCCGACCAGGCTCAAGGTCTCGACCATCTCTCGCCGAGCCTCCAGGGCCGCTCGACTGGCGAACACCACCGACGCAGACGCCGCCACGGCCGCCAGGGCCGCCAGGCTGATCGCCGCGACCTTGGCCGTCAGAGCCGCCCGCCGGACGTCCGACCGCCACACCGAATGATCGTCAACCCGGGCATCCAGGCCCGCCTCGGCCAGGGCCCGGCTGATCGACTGGGCCTCAGCGGGCTGAGCCGCGTCGAGCCGCACCACGACCAGATGTGGCAACGGCAGGTCCGGCAGGATCGCATCGCCGAGCCAGGGCCGCAGCAATCGCTCGGCCTCGGCCCGCGGCAGAGCCTCGGCTTCGGACACGCCCGGGATGCCGGCCAGGACCTCGGCTGCGCGGGCAGCAGCCTGATCGCCCGTCTCGTCCGGTCGAGGATTGACCTGCACCGTCGCCTCGGCAGCCATGGTACGCGACCATCCGGCCGCGGCGCGGTCGGCCGCCGCCGCCGCCATGGCCCCAAAGACCGACAGAAAACACAGGATCGCCACCACGGCGAACAGGGCGATGTCGCGGCCCTCGCGCGTCGGCAGCAACGGACCGGGCCGATAGGCGCTCATGGCTCGACCTCCACGAGGCGGCCTGCCTCCAGGTGCAGCGACGGCATCCCGGAGCGCCCGACCAGCTCACGGTCATGGGTGGCGATCAGCACCGTCGCCCCTAGCCGGTTCAACTCGACGAACAGTCTGAGGATCCGAACGGCCATGCCGTCATCGACCGCCCCGGTCGGTTCATCGGCCAGAATCAGCCATGGGCGTCCCACCACCGCCCGGGCGATGGCCAGGCGTTGCTTCTCGCCTGCCGAAAGCGCTGGCGGATAGGCGGCGATTCGTCCTCCCAGCCCGACCCAGGCCAGGAGCTCCTCGACGTCTTCGGTGTAGGTCTTGGGTTTCTGGCCGGCGACCCTCAGCGGGAGGGCGGCATTGTCGAAGGCGGTCATGTGATCGATCAGGCGAAAATCGTGAAACACCACGCCCATGCGGCGCCGCAGGGCGGTCCGATCCTCCGGGGTGATTCGCGTGGTGTTCTGTCCAAAGACGCTCACCGCCCCCTCGCTGGGGGCCGCCGCCATATAGATCAGCCGCAAAAGGCTCGATTTGCCCGCGCCGGACGCGCCGGTAAGAAAGTGGAAAGAGCCTGTGGGCAAGGTGAATCCGACGTCCCTCAACACTTCTGGGCTGTCCGCGCCATAGCGCAGCCCGACGGAGTCGAACCGGACGGCGGAACTGGCGGGCGCGGCGGCGTTTGAAGGCATGATCGGACGGGCGAACTCGGGGAGATGGGGCGCGACGCCCGCGACGCCATGATACTGTCCTGTCCCGACTGTTCCACTCGCTATTTCGTTCCTGACCAGGCCGTGGGCGCAAATGGCCGCACCGTGCGCTGTACGTCCTGCGGATTTTCCTGGCGCGCTGAGGGCGAGCAGACGCTCGACCTGGTCGCTGACCCGGCAGTCGGGCCCGTCGGCCTTTCCGTCGAGCCTCCCATGGCCGAAGCCCCTGAGGGCGCGATCACCGCGCCGGAACTGCCCAAGGTGTTCCGGGCCCGCGTCGTTGAGAAGCGACGCCTTCATCAGGCCGTCATCCAGGGTGCCGTCTGGTCGGTCTTCGCCGTGTTCGCCCTGGGCCTGTTCGCCTCCGCCTATCTGTTCCGGGTCGACATCGTCGAGGCGGCTCCCCGGACGGCCGCAGCCTATGCGGCTGTCGGGCTGCCGGTCAATGCCGCGGGGCTCGAGTTCGAGGACATCGTTGCGCGCCCGGCCTCTGACGGCTCTGCAGCCGTGGAAGTATCCTTCCGCCTGCGAAATGTCCGCAGTGCCCCTCGGACGCCCCTGCCTGTTCGGGTCGCCCTGCTGGATGAGCACGGGGGCCGGATCGACACCCGCATCGTTCAGCCCCCTAACGAGCCGGTGCCGCCGGGCCACATCATCAACCTGGTGGCGGTGGTGCCCGATCCCCAGGCTCACGGAGCCGACGTCGACCTGGCCTTCGCCCCGGAGGCCAGACGTCCCGCCCCCCGACCGTCGGCACCGCACGGTGCCCCGGCGCACCCTGCCCCGGCCCACGGTCCGGCCGAGCCTGCCCATCCGCCGGCTGCTGAGCCTGCGGGCCACACGGCAGAGGCTGCCGGCCTTCGTCCCGCCAGTCCCGGCGACGTCTCTTCCGGCGCGCCAGAGGCCACACCTCTGCCAGAGGCCGGACACCCGCCCCTCGACAACACCCTGCGCCCGGCGGTATCCGCCGGGGGTCATGGCTGATCCGACCTCCCCAGAAATCCTTCTCGATGAAGACGGTGTTCGCGCCGTCGTCGATCGCCTCGCTGACCAGATCGCACCCGACATCGACGACGATGCCGTCGCGGTCTGTCTGCTGACCGGCGGCATCTGGTTTGCGGCCGATCTGACCCGGGCCCTGGCGCGCCGGGGGCGCATGGTCGGCTTCGACGCCCTGTGGCTGGCCTCCTACGGTGACGGCAAGACGTCGCGCGGGTCCATTGAGGAGCGCGCCGGCCTGCAACGGGACATCACCGGCAAGACGGTCCTGATCCTCGACGACGTGTTCGACACCGGCCTCTCGCTCAAGTGCGCCGCTGATATCGCCCAGGCGCGAGGGGCCGCGCGGGTCCTCACCTGTGTGTTTGCGTCCAAGCCCTGGCCCGAGCCGCGCGCGCTCGAACCCGATTTCGTCGGCTGGCAGGCCCCGGCCCGCTATCTGGTCGGCTATGGCCTGGATTCGGCCGGGCGGATGCGGGGCTTGCCGGGCATCGCCGCACTGGATTGATCTTCCGCCCGCTTTCCGTTGCGTGATCCATGGGGTTGCGGTTAGGTCAGGCGTTCCTTGGGAGGGAATCCATGACCGATCAGACCTCGTCCACAGGTGGACGCCGGCTCGAACTGACCATCCGGGCCGTGGTGCTCGGCTGTATCCTGGCGGTGATCTTCACCGCTGCGAACACCTATCTGGGTCTGCAGGTCGGCCTGACCTTCGCCTCGGCCATTCCGGCGGCGGTCATTTCGATGACCATCCTCAGGGCGCTGAGGAATTCGACCATCTGGGAAAACATGACGGTCCAGACCGTCGCCTCGGTCGGCGGGGCGATGAGCGCGATCATCTTCGTCCTGCCCGGCCTGGTCATGGTCGGGTGGTGGCTGGAGTTTCCGTTCTGGGAATCGGTCCTGATCTGTGTGCTCGGCGGTATCCTGGGCGTCACCTTCTCGATCCCGCTGCGCCGCGCCCTGGTGGTCAATGGCGGCCTGCCCTACCCGGAAGGCGTCGCCGCCGCCGAGGTGCTCAAGGTCGGCTCGCCCGGCGAAGACCAGAGCGAGGAGGCGGTCCGCGAGAACAAGGCCGGCCTGTGGGTCGTGGTCTGGGGCGCTGTTGTCTCGGCGGCCTATGCGCTGGGCGTCTCGGCCCGCGCCTTCGCCGGTGAAGCGGCCCGGTTCATCAATCTCCCGGCGGCGCTGGGCGGTGGCGCCACCGGCGTCGGCTTCGGAATGCAGTTCGCCCTACTGGGGGCCGGGCACCTGATCGGTCTGGCCGTCGGCCTCGCCCAGTTGTTCGGCCTGTTCCTGGCCTGGGCCATCGCCGTCCCGATCATGACCTCGCCGGATTACATCGCCTGGTGTCAGAGCATGAATCTGGATTCGATCGCCGCCGGTCTGGTCGGTGCCCCCGCCGAAGAGCTGGCCGGGACGGTCTGGGCCCGCGAGGTCCGCTTCATGGGGGCCGGCGTCATCGGCGTGGCGGCGATCTGGACCCTGATCAAGCTGTCCGGACCGCTACTCGGCGGGCTCGCCTCGGCCCTGGCGGCGAACAAGGCGCGTCAGTCCGGACAGGAACTGGCCATCGTCGAGCGCGACATTCCGATCACCTGGGTCGCCCTGTTGTCCTTGATTTCGCTGGGCGGTATCGGGGTGCTGCTGACCGTGGTGTCCTCCAGCATGGGGTTAGGTTCGGCCGGGCCGCTGCTCGTCATCGGGGGCCTCATCTATGTGGTCGTCATCGGCTTCGCCGTGGCGGCCATCTGCGGCTACATGGCCGGCCTGATCGGATCGTCGAACAGCCCGGTATCCGGCGTCGGCATCCTGGCCATCGTCGTCGCCTCGCTCCTGATGCTGGTGGTGCTGGGGATCACCGGCCTGCCGGCGGATCCGTCGGTGGTGGCCTTCGCCCTGATCGTCACCGCCATCGTCTTCGCCGTGGCCGTCATCGCCAATGACAACCTTCAGGACCTCAAGACCGCCCAGCTGGTCGAAGCCACCCCGTGGCGTCAGCAGGTCGCCCTGATCATCGGCTGTGTGGCCGGCGCTCTGGTCATTCCGTTCGTGCTGAACGCCCTGAACGCGGCCTTCGGCTTCGAGGGCGGCCCAGCGGGTCTGGCCGATGAGCCTCTGGCCGCCCCCCAGGCGACCTTGATTTCGGCCCTCGCGCGCGGCGTCATCTCGGGCGATCTGCGTTGGGACCTGATCGGTATCGGGGCCGCCATCGGCGTGGCCGTCATCATCCTCGATGAGATCCTGCGCCGGACCACCGGCGACAAGATCAAGCTGCCGCCGCTGGCCGTCGGCATCGGCTTCTATCTGCCGGCGGCGATCACCTTCACCCTGGTGATCGGGGCCATCGTGGGCTTCCTCTACAACCGCACGGTCGCCGGTCGGTCGTATGGCGAGGTTGCGCGCCGCATGGGCGTGCTGCTGGCGTCGGGCCTGATCGTCGGCGAGAGCCTCTTTGGCGTCTTCAACGCCGCCACCATCGTCGCCACCCAGAATGCTGAATGGGCGGTCATCCCGGCCTTCGGCGACTCCTGGCCGGCCATGCTGGTCGGGGTGGCGGTGTTCGCAGGCCTGACCTTCCTGCTCTACAGCTGGATCATCCGCCGCTCGGCCAGGGTCTAGGCCGACCGTACCCGACTGGAGGGCCCCCGCCGGGCGACCGGCGGGGGTTTTCTTTGCCGCGAACCCCGGCTACACCCCGCGGCGAACGGTTCGGGGGAAGGCGGTGAGAAACCGCTACTGTGCCCGCAACGGTAAGCAGGCCCGCCTGCAAGTCCGAATGCCCGGTCGTTCACGTCGCTCGTCTTCTGTCCGGGATCAGACAGGGGCGCGGGACTTTCCGTCGCAGCGACGCGATCGGCCGCCCTCCCATGCCGGAGGATCGCTGTCGCTGAAACGGTCGGGCGCGCGGCTTCGCCAGACCTGCGACGGAGCACTGCGCATGAAACGCGCCGTTCTATTGGCCACGGCGGCGAGCCTGGCCCTGACGACCCCCGCCCTGGCCCAACCGACTGACGAGGCCGAGGTCGACGAGGTCATTGTCACCGCCACCCGCCTTGCGGCGCCGCTGGACATCACCCCCGGCGCCACCGTCATCGACGAAGCCCAGATCGAAGCGTCCGGCGCCGTCTTCGTCTCGGACCTGTTGTCCGAGGTTCCCGGCGTCAGTCTCTACAGCCAGGGAGCGCCCGGCGGCGTGACCTCGGTACGGCTTCGCGGCGCCGGTCAGGACAAGACCCTGGTGCTGCTGGACGGCGTGGCCCTGAACGATCCATCCCAGCCGGCCGGCGGTTTCGACTTCGCCGGTCTGGACTTGACCGACATCGCCCGCATCGAGGTGCTGAACGGGCCACAGGGTTCGATCTGGGGATCGGACACCATCGGCGGGGTCATCGCCCTGACCAGCCGCCAACTGGACGGCGCCCGCGTGAGCCTGGAGGGCGGATCGATGGAGACGCTCAACGCCTCGGCCGCCATCGGTGCAATCGGCGCGCGCGGATCGTTCGGCGCTTCTGTCTCGGCCTTTCAGACCGACGGGGTTTCCCGCGCAGCGGGCGGGACCGAGCGCGACGGCTTCGAGACCTTTTCCGGTGCGTTGAACGGTCGTACGGCCCTGGGGCCTGTCAATCTGGAGGGTCGCGTCCGTTACAATCACTCCCAGGCCGATCTCGACGGCTATCCGGCCCCGCTCTACGTCCTGGGCGACACCGATGAGGTTTCGGACACCGAGAGCGTCTCGGGCTATCTGCGTGCGCGCACCCAGTTGTTCGGCTTCGATCAGAGCCTGACTCACGCCCGCTCCCAGATCGACCGGGGCATCACCGGCGGGGCCTTCGCCTCCCACTATGTCGGCGAGCGGGCGCTGTGGCGCTGGCAGGCCTCCAATGACCAGATCACCGAGCGGCTCGGTCTAGCCCTTGGTGTCGAGCGCGAGGATACGCAAGGCGAGCTCTCGACCGGCTCCTCGTCCGATCTGGGTGCGACCTCGGTCTTTGCCGCGGCTCGCTATCAACTGTCTCAGCGGCTGACCGGCTCGTTCAGCGCCCGGCTGGACGACCCGGATATCTATGACGCCGAGACCACCCTGCGCGCCGGCCTGGCCTATGCGTTGGGGGGCGGCTTCACCCTCAGCGGAACCTGGGGTCAGGGCTTCAAGACCCCGACCATCAGCCAGAGCGTCTGCGATTTCTGTTTCTCGTCCAGCCCCTATCCGGTGCTGCGCCCCGAACGCGCTGAGGGCTTTGACCTGGGGCTGTCCTGGCGAGGAGCGAACGCTGGCCTGCGAGCCACCGCCTTCCGGCTAGAGGTGGAGGACGAGATCAGCTTCTTCTTCGATATCGGGACCTTCGACAGCTATTACGTCAACCTGGCCCGCACGCGTTCGACTGGCGTGGAACTTCAGGGCGACTGGCGACTCAGCGATGCCCTCGGCGTCAGCGCCGCCTATGCCTTCATCGACGCCGAGAACGCCCAGACCGGGGCGCGGCTGCTGCGTGTGCCGGAACACTCAGGTTCGGTGACGCTGGACTGGGATCGGGGGCCGTGGCGTGCGGCTCTGACTGTGCGTGGCGAGAGCGATCAGCTGGACGTCGGTGGAACCCGCGAGAGCTTCGTCACCGCGCGCCTGGCCGGTGGCTTCGCGCTCAGCGAGGCAGTTGAGCTGACCGCTCGGATCGAGAACCTGTCCGATTCCGACCATCAGGAAGTGCTGGGCTATGGCGAGCCGGGACGCGCGGCCTATCTGGGTCTCAGGCTGCGGTACTGACCCAGAGGCGCGGATCCAGCGCGGTCGTGTCATCCAGCGACAGAGCCGACCAGTCCAGACGCGGGCTCGGCTGATAAGACGCGGCGATCACCGCGCGAAGCTCCGCCGCCGAAGCGACGCCCACGACGACGGCTGAGGCTTCGGGCCGGTCCAGGGCGAAGGTCAGGGCGGCCTGAAGCGGATCCGCCCCGGCCTCGGCCAGCATCCGGCGAATCCGCGAGAGCCGGGGGCCCGCATGGTTCAGGCAGGCCGGCAGCGCCTCTCGGTCCATGAACAGCAGGCCCTTCAGGAAAACCGAGCGCAGGTGGACCTCGACGCCCTGTTCGGCCAGCCGCTCCAGCGTTCCGTCCACGACCAGCCGCTGGTCGAGCATGGAGACAGGAAGCTGCACGAGGTCGGGCTGGTAGCGCCGCGCCAGAGCGACCGGCTGGTCGTCCCCATGCGCCGAGAAGCCGATTTTCTGGAACAGTCCGTCGGCCTTCAGCCGCTGCAACCGCGCCCACAGGTCCGGGCCATCAGGCCCGTGCAGGTCCTCTGCCGCGTGGACCAGCAGGCCTTCACCCCGTGCGATACCCAGGCGTTCGAGCGAGCGGCGCGCGCGATGTTCGATCCGATCCAGCCCTTCGGACAGGCGCACCGTGCGCGTCACCACCGAAAAGGGGCTGGGGAACGGCCACGACCGCCCGAGTGCACGCTCTGCATCGCCATAGGCGGCAGCCGTGTCGATAAGGGTGACGCCGGCAGGCGCCGCCGTGTCCAGAATAGCCCGGATCTCCGCCTCGCCGCCGCGACCGCGCGGCTCGGCGAATTGGCCGGTGCCGACCCCCAGACGGGCCCGATGCGGAAACACTGTCGGGTTCATCCGGCGCGACGACGGGGCCAGCGGAATTGATCGACCAAGGGTGCCAGGACCCGATCATAGGCTTTCAGCAGGGCCCCCGTCTCACGTCCCCCGCAAGCGGAAGACAGGATGTGGGCCCCCTGGAACAGGACACCTTCCTGGCCCAGGGCCTGGGCCAGCGCCACCTCAAAGGCCGTGTCGCCGGCGACGACGCTCCAGGACGGATCGCCGTGCAGGCCGATCATCTGGCTGGCACCGGTGGAGATCAGGCGCATCTGAAGCTCCGCTACGATCTCCGCGCCGTTGATCTGAAGCCCTTGAGCGACGTCGTCACGGGCCACGCGCGACAGTACCACATCGGCGGCCGCGAAAGCGGCCAGATCCGGATGCTCGCCTTGCCGCTCGAATACCGACAGCAGGTCGACGGACCCGGTCACCGCAGATAGGCTGCGCCCGTTGGCCAGGGACGGGCCGAACACCACGGCGTCGGCACGAACGCCCGACAGCCCCTGGGCTCCGCCGCGGTGAACGCGGAGCGCCGAACGTCCTTCTTCGAAGATCAGCATGGCTCCGGCGCGGTCAGCCAGACGCCGCACCGCCTTCAGAAAGGACGGGGCTGCATCCAGCGGCCGAATGACGATCGCCGCCAGTTCTCCCCCGCGCTCATCGACCAGAGCTCCGAGGTCTTCCAGGCTACCGGCGACCGAAACGGCTTCGTCGCAAAAGAAGGCACCGTCGCGGCCGGTCAGATTGCGCGCCGCCATCAGGGTGCCGGCGACGGCATGGGAGAGATTGGTTTCGAACGCGACGGCCTCGGCGTTCGGCGTCATTGCTGCAAGGCGCGCGGCAACGCGAGCGGGCAGTCCCGACGCAGCGGGATCGGCTGCGGCGGCCTCGACCTCGGGGTCGTTCCAGCCGAGCAGGATCGCTCCGTCTGCATTGACGAGATCCAGCCAGCGGCGACCGTCCCCCGCCTGAATCCAGGCACCGGACCGGGTCTGGCTCTCGCGCAGCACCGATGCATAGTCCGGGGCCGTCGCGGCGGGGGTCTTCGATACCAATCTGAAGCGCGTCATCACGCGTCCTCCAGGCCTTATGCCTGTCCATCATGATGGCCGAGAAACCTTAATGGCCGCTGAGCGGAAGCCTTATGGACCCTTAATGCATGGGGTTCGATGAAAGTTGTTCGACCCAGGCTTGCCAACCCGCGCGACGCGCATCAGCGTGGTTCGACACAACTGGAGACATTGATGACCACGCCTGACCCACTTCCGCCCTCGTCCCCCGTCACCCCGAGCAATGGTCTGGCCATCGGATCGCTCGTGCTCGGCATTTTGTCCATCGTCACCTCGATCATTCCCGTGGTCGGCCTCATCGCCTGGATTCTGGCCCCGATCGGTCTCGTTCTCGGGTTCATGGCCCGCAAAAAGCCAGGCGGCCAGGGTCTGGCGATCGCCGGCATCGTGACGTCGGCCATCGGCCTGGTGCTGTGCATCCTATGGGTCGTCGGCATGGGCGCCCTGATGGCGGGTTATTCCTGAGCTGACCCTGATGGCGGGCAGAACGGCCGCGCCCATCTAAGCCGGCCTGGACGGGCCGGTCGCGGACAACCCGCTCTCGCGCGCGAACACCAATGGACGAGACTCGCGGATTTGCGCCGTGTGCGCGCACGTCTGACATCCTGACCTCGGGCCTGGGCCCAATAGGGATAGGCACCTGCGGAAAGCCAGGCTCAGGCTTTCAGAGCCTCGACCGTCACCCTCGCTCTCAGTCGGCGTCGGGCTGGCCGTCAGGGTGCGCTGCCTGGAATGCCGGGTTCAGGGCCGCGTGCGCCTCAATGTCGGCAATGCGCGGCCAGGCCGTGACGTCGACTTCGAAGCGCCGCGCCGAATAGACCTGCGGTACCAGGCAACAATCCGCCAACGTCGGAGTCTCGCCGAAGGCCCAGCCGTTTCCGTGCCGCTCGATCAGGGCCTCCAGCGCGTCGAACCCCGATCGGATCCAGCCGGCCGCCCAGCCGTTGGCCTCGCCACCGAGCGCCTTCACGGCGTTGAGCACTCTCAGATTGTTCAGCGGGTGGATGTCACAGGCCACCAGAGCCGCCATGGCCCGCACCTGCGCCCGGTCACCCAGTCCCGACGGCAACAGCGGCGGTTCGGGATAGCGTTCCTCCAGCCATTCGAGGATGGACGGGCTCTGTGTCAGGACCTGACCGTCAACTTCCAGCGCCGGCACCAACCCTTGCGGGTTGAGCGCCAGAAAGGCGGCGGACCGCTGGCCTCCGGTTCGCAGGTCGACGGGCCGTTGCTCATAGGCCAAGCCCTTCAGATTGAGCGCGATCCGGGTCCGGTAAGAGGTGCCCGAGCGCCAGTAGCCATGCAGGATCATGTCGGTCTCACCTAGACGATGATGAATTCGATCGGCTCGAGCCCGTCGATCGTCGCCAACACGCTGTCTGCACGAGACAGCGGTCCGACGCCTTCCGGCGTGCCGGTGAAAATCAGGTCGCCCGGTGCCAGACGCCACAGGCTTGACGCCTTGGCCACCACCTCCGCAGGGTTCCAGATCATGTCCGACAAACGGCCGGATTGACGCGCCTCACCGTTCACCGACAACCGGATCTCGCCCGAGGGCCTGATCAGATCATCCACGAGGGTCAGTGGCCCGATTGGGGCTGAGAAATCAAAACCCTTGGATGCGTCCCAGGGGCGCCCCGCAGCCTTCGCGGCCGCCTGAAGGTCACGCCGCGTCAGATCCACACCGACAGCCCAACCGATGATCAGTCGTTCGGCTGACAGAACATCGAGTTGGGCCCCGCCATGCCCGATGGCGACGACCAGCTCCACTTCATGATGCAGGTCGGCGGTTGCGGTGGGATAGGGCACCTCTCCGCCGCCGGGAACGAGCGCATCCGCCGGCTTCGAAAAAAAGAAGGGTGGCCGCCGCTCGGGGTCGGCACCCATTTCGCGGGCATGGGCCGCATAGTTCTGACCGACACAGAAGACCCGTCGCACCGGGAACCTCTCCCGCGATCGATGGATCGGCAGGCTGACCCGCTCTGGCGGGGGAAATACGAAATCTGTCATGAATCGTCTCTATCCGCTGCGGCCCCTTCGGCAAAGGAACTCGCATGCGGCTCTAGCGTTCATTCTTCAACTCGCCCATATGGCGGATACCGAAGCTTTGCCGGAGAGGAATGACATGGCCCGTTCAGCCAGCACCAGTGCGCGTGAAAACGTCAAGAATGACCTGAAGGCCCTCAAGGATGACTTGAAGGCGGTGTCGCGTGAAGAGGCCGAGCGTCTGCGCGAAATGGCTGCCAGGGCCGATGAGACCGTCCGCGAGCGGTCCGCCGAGCTCAAGTCCCGAGCCCAGCGCCTGTACGATCAGGGCATGGAATCCGGTCGCGAATACTACGACGACGCCTCCGAGCGCTTCGACGAGTACCAACGCTACCTGGCCGAGCGCGTTCAGGAGAAGCCGCTGGCTTCGACCGGCATCGCGCTGGGCGTCGGCGTCATCATCGGTCTGTTGCTGGCCGGAAGCCGCCGTTGATGTTCGGACGAGGCCTGATGAACAGGGTGGCCGGTATGGCCGCCCTCGCGGCCTGCGTCCTCGTGGCCGTCATTGCCCTGGGCTTCGCCGTTTATGCGACTTTGGCGTGGTTCCTGATTCCGCCCGCAGCGGCAGCGGCGACGGCGCTGATCTTCGCTTCGGCGGCTGGAGCGACGGCCATGGTGATCCGCGGCCCTCGCGAGCCGGAGCCTGAAGACGAACCCGCCGGCATTTCGGACCGGGTCGTGACCCTGTTCAGCCAGCGTCCGATCCTAGGGACCGTGGCCGGCCTGGCTGCAGGCTGGATCTTCCTCAGGAACCCGGCGCTGGCGACCATGGCGGCGGCCCTCATGACGGACAAGGCGACCCCGCGAGGCCGCGGTCGTTAGCGGTCAGGCTTTCCAATAATAGCTTCAAGGGGCCGCGTTCCTCCCGGGATGCGGCCCTTTGCTTGCCTAGCTGGAGCCGGCCCCAGGCTCTAGGCGGTGCCTCGACGCGGGAGGCTCCAGGTTCGGTAGGGTTCAAACCGGGTGCGCGCCCAGGCATGGGCCGTCACCGTGACCGTCTCGGCGTCCCAGGTCACCTCATTGAAACTCGGCGGCACCCCACGCTCGCGCTTTGACAGAGTCCCGCAGCCCACGGCGTAGCAGCGGTGGTCCCCGATACCGATGGACGCGGCGAACGGCACGTGAACGTGGCCCGTCATGATCAGATCGACGCCGGCGCGCGCCAGCGTATGCGCCGCGGCTTCGCCGCGTTTGACCGCTCCGGTCATCGGCGCACCGATCATTTCGACCAGGGGATGATGGCACGCCAGGATGCGCAGGCTCGCCGGCGGACTTTCGCTCAGGGCCCGCGCAGCGCGCTCCGTCTGCTCGAGATCAATGACGCCCTTTGACCAGTTCATCCGCGCCTGCCAGCCGCGCGCCGTGGTCACCCCCCGAACCATGAAGTCCGCTCCGGCGAACTGATGATCGTGCGCCGGGTGGCCGGTGGCGCGCTCGAACTGGCGCCACGGGTGAAAGAGCCGATCCGTCAGGCTCCAGTAGGGCACATCGTGATTGCCGACCGTCACAAACACGGGGTCTGGAAGTCGCTGGATCCACTCGGCGGCCGCCTCGAACTCGCTGCGGAAGCCCTGTTGGGTGATGTCGCCTGTGATCAGCACCAGGTCCGGCGGATCATCCTGACAATAGGCCAAGGCGGCGGCCACCGCGGCCTCGTGCACGATCCCGAAATGGATGTCGGACAGCTGGACGATTCGACCCATCAGTCCGGCGTCTCGGTCGCTGTGGCAGCAGGTGCGAGTGCCCGAAACGCCACGGGCAGGAAACGCAGTTCGGCGTGTGTCGACAGGCGGATCGTTTCTCCGTCCAGGAGGGCCGGGATCCGAGAGCGCGACCAGGCATCGGCACGTCGCACCACCTTGGTTTCCACGCTCGGGTCGTTACGCCAGTCCGAAAAGACCGCATTGGCCGCCAGCCGGAAGGCCTCGTGCGCGTCCGCTGTCGTCATGACCACCGCTTCCAGCCCGTTTGGCCGGTCCATAGCCGTCGAGATCAACGGTGAAATCAACACCAGGGCTTCGGCGCGCGCCAGGGCTCCCTGATCCAGTCGGTAGCGCACCCGGCCTGAAAACGCCTGACGCAGGGCCCAGCGCGCCCTGGCCAGGCTGCGAACGATCCGACCGGCGCGAAGGGCCTCGCGGGCCGGTGCCCACAAAGCGGCAGGTCCCATGATCGCGGCGCAGAAGAACGGCTCTCCATCGACGACCCCGCCGGCGATGTCACGAACCTCGGGGTTGTCGAAGGTCTGCGCCAGGGCCTTGCGCCAGTCGGTGACGCCGTAGATCGCCTTGGGCAACATATTCATCGTGCCCCCCGGCAGGGGCGCGATCAGGGGGCCGTCGGGTCCTGCCCGCGATGCCACGGCCCGGGCCGTCCCGTCTCCGGCCAGAACGATGATCAGATCGGGATCGGTCCCGAACGCATCGTCGAGCATGTCGTTAAAGGGACGTTCGCCGAACACGTGAAGGCGCGCGTTGATTCCGCGCGCCTCCAGTTCTTCCTTCAGGTGTTGTGGGGCGTGTTCGTCCGTGCCGCCGGAACGCGGATTGACAATTACTTCGATCTTGTCGAGCCGGACCCCAGCGTCGGATGCCGAAGCGCCTGAATTCTTTGTCTTCATGCCACTGGAACGCCCCGCCGTGGCGGGGGTTCCGCCTAGGCCCGCCTAACCGCCGTTTGCTGCGGCCCCGGCCGCCTCAGCCGCATCACCAGCGGCATCTGCAGCTTGGCCCGCGGCCTCGCCCGTCGCCTCTGCGGCATCGCCCGCAGCTTCCGCAGCATCGTCGGCCGTCGCGCCCCTGACCATGTCCATGCCGGCGGCGATCCAGCCGTCGATCCGGTCACCGGCTCCGCCGACCGAGCGTTCCGCAATCGCCAGGCCGGCGGTCAGGGCACCGAACAGCGCCAAAAGCGTGACGATCAATCCCACGAACGGATTGGACCCACTGCGTCGGCCTCGCCGCTCCCATACCGGGCTCACGCCCCCGCTATTTTCGCCGTCATCGGCCATGCTGAATCCCCCTCACTCTTCAAACCAAAGCACCCTTTGCGCCATCGCGCGCAGAAGGTTAACGTAACCCACGTCGCGCGCATAGTCGTGGAACCGATCTTGTAATCCAGCGTTATCGCCTCTGGAGCGAAAGGGAGCACTCTCCATGAACAGAACCATTGTCATCATCGCTGCAGCGGGCGCTTTGTCGCTGGCCGGCTGCACATCGACGGGCAACATCGAGCGTAATGCCGCAGCCGGCGCAGCCATCGGCGCCGTCGCGGGGGCCGTCATCGGCAATAACGTCGGCGACGGCAATGCCGGGCGCGGCGCTGCCATCGGTGCCGTCGTGGGCGGCGTAGCCGGTGCAGTCCGCGGGTCCCAGCAGGACCGCGAGGCGCGCAATCTGTCGCGCCAGTATGACAGCCGCTACGGCCGTTACTACTACTGCTATCCCGAAGGGGACTGCTACTGGGAAGACGGTTCGCGCCGGTACTGATCGGCACCTGGCAGAAGATCATGAAGACGGCCCGCTGATCGGCGGGCCGTCTTTTTTTGTCGACAAATCAGATGATGGTCCGCCGCTGTGAAGGGCCAAAGACGAGGCGGGCAGCGTTTGACGAACTGCTTGCCAGCGCGCGCAGGGCTATTCTCCGCGCATATCGCGGGCTCCCCGTGCCCCTTACCAATGTGGCGAGGCTTGTCCGGCAGGATCGGTCACGCCGGTTCGTGCGTCCTCGACGGATGGAAGAACAGCGCCTGACCGATGGCGGCCTTCACATTATCGGGCTGGAACGGCTTGGTGATCAGGAAGGTCGGCTCGGGCCGCTCGCCGGTCAGCAGCCGTTCGGGGAAGGCGGTGATGAAGATCACCGGCACGTCGTGCTGCTGAAGGATGTCCTTCACCGCATCGATCCCCGATGAGCCGTCAGCCAGCTGAATGTCAGCGAGAACCAATCCCGGCTTGGCGTCGGCAACAGCCGCCACGGCCTCGCTGTGGGTCGTCGACACCGCAACCACCCGATGTCCCAGTTCGCGCACGAGAGCCTCGATGTCGGCCGAAATGACGGCCTCGTCCTCGATGATCAGCACGTCGGTCGCCAGTTCGGCATCGATGTCCGCCTGGGCCTGGCGGATCAGCGTTTCCACCTCCGCTAGGTCGGTATCGAGGATCACCGCCGATTCCGACGGCGTGAATCCTTCCAGTGCACCCAAAAGGAACGCCTGGCGCGAGCGCGGCGCAATCCGCATCAGCCGGCGCGCTGGATCGGCGCTGTCTGACGCCTCTTCCAGTTGCGCCCCGGTCGTGGCCCAGATCGCGTGGAAGGCCTTGTAGAGCGCCACTCGCGGCGACACCGATTCTGCGAGCTCCACGTCGCCGGCGGCGACCGCCTCAAGCGAGGCGCGGACGTAGGCGTCGCCGGACGCTTGGTCACCGGTCAGCGCGCGCGCATAGCGCCGAACGAACGGGAGGTGCGGTGCCAGCTTGGCAACAAGACTCATGGATATCCCCGGCGCGGTTCATAGGCCGCACACGGCGGCCGTCGCCGCGATAACGGCGAGCTTGGCCTTTGGTTCCCAAATTGCATGTCGAAGCGGCGGAAAAGCGGCTGGGGTCTGGAACCCGCCGGTTCGCCCGGCGTTGTGGGGGGATCTAAAGAAGATTTGCTCGAGAACCGACCATGAAAGACAGCCCTTCGCCTCGTGGGGAGGCAGCGCCGACTCCCGACGAGCCTGAACTTGCGGAAGCGAGGTTGCGCCAGCAGGCCATCGGTGTGCGTCTTCGTCATATGTTTGACGAGGTCGTCAATGAACCGATACCCGATGAATTTCTGAACATTCTCAAGGACGCCGACGCACGCCAGCGGGGCGAAGCATGACTGAGACCAAGCCGGCCCGCAGTGAGGCCGACGACCACCAGTTCAAACAGGGCCTGGTGGCGCTGATCCCGCACCTGCGAGCGTTCGCGCGCACCCTGACCGGCGATCCGACCGCCGCGGACGATCTGGCCCAGGACGCCATGGTCAAGGCATGGGGCGCGCGGGCCAGCTTTCAGCTGGGGACCAATATGAAGGCCTGGACCTTCATGATCCTTCGCAACCAGTTCTACTCCGACAAGCGCAGGTCCTGGCGCCAGACGCAACTCGATCAGGAGGCGGCCGAGCGCACGCTGGTGGCCGTCGATGACCCTTCAGCACCGCTGGCGCTGGATGAACTTCGTCGAGCCCTCAATACCCTTCCGGACGAGCAGCGCGAGGCGCTGGTCCTCGTGGGGGCCGGCGGCTTTGCCTATGAGGAGGCCGCAGAGATCTGCGGCTGCGCCGTCGGGACGGTCAAGAGCCGCGTCAGCCGCGCCCGTCGGGCCTTGCAGGCGTCACTGGACAGCGGCGACTACGACGACGACGGCCAGGCTGCAGGTGAAGCCATGGGCGCTATTCTGGCCGAGGCAGATCGGCTCGCCGGCGTGCGGTGACCATGCGGGCATGGCGTCGAGCCCGCATGGGCCAGAGCTTTCAGGGCATCCGCTTTCGCCTGGGCGTCGCGCTGGGCGTGGCCCTAGCGCCCATCCTGGTTCTCAGCGCATTTCAGTCGCGCGCGGCCTTCGTCCAGGAAACGGCCCGGGTGGAGGCAAACCTCATGGACGCGGCATCCGACGCTGCCATGCCCGTCCAGGCCCATCTCGACAGCGCCACCGCGGTCATGAGCGCGCTGGGCTCTACCGCCAGCGGTCCGGGCTGCCGGGACCGTCTGCGCCAGGCCGTTCAGGAGTCTGCCCGCTTCACGGTCCTGGCCAGCATCGACGAGTCCGGTCGTCTCGTCTGCGCCAGCCAGACCGTGACCGTCGACTCCGTCTCGGATCAGCCCTGGTTCGCTGAACTCCGTCGGGGCTCAGAGATTGCCTTCAGTGCCGCCCCCCCTAGTCAGATGTCCGACAGTGCTTCGGTTCTGGTTTCGGTGCGGAACAAGACGGCCGCCGGCGAATTCGGAGGCGCGACGGCCGCGATCATTCCGGTGCGCGCACTGGAGCCTGTCGCCTTGGTGCGGGGTTCGACGGCCCGCGTGGACGTGGCGCTGGTGGGCAGAGACGGTCGCGTCCTCGCCAGCACCAGCCGTCAGGCGTTCCCGGCTTCGAGGATCGCCGCCAACGACCTCACCCTGGGACCGACGGGTGTCCGGGATGAGCTGGGTCACGCGCGCGTGCTCGCCGCCGCCGAGATAACCGGCGACGACCTGTTCGTGGTGGCCTCTGCACCAAGCCAGACTCTCTTTCGGTGGGCTCTGGCCAATGCCCTGGCCGTCTTCATTCTGCCGCTGCTGACGTGGATCGTCGCCTTGGCGTGCGTCATGCTGGTAACCGACCGGCTGGTGGTCCGCTGGCTCTATTACCTTCAGCGCGTCGCCTCGCTACAGGCGCGCGGGCGGTTGTCGGTCCGTCCGGTCCACGCTCATGAGGCCCCGGGAGAGATCCGGACACTCGCCGCCGCCATGGACGAAATGGTCCTTGCCATCGCCAGCCGGGACGCCACCTTGCGTGACTCGCTCGACGAGAAGGATGCGCTGCTACGCGAAATCCACCATCGGGTGAAGAACAACCTTCAGATCATCACCAGTCTGCTGAATATGCAGCAGAGGGCCCTCTCCGATCCGACGGCTCGCGCCGCCATGAGCGACACCCGCCAGCGGATCACCGCCCTGTCGTTGATCTACCGGGCGCTCTACCAGTCCGATACACTCAAGCAGGTCAATGTCGGCTCCTTCCTGAACGACCTCGTTTCTCAGCTGCTGACCGCCGAGCCCTTGACGGGAAGGACCATAGACAGCCTGGTCCAGGCGGATCCCCTCTTCGTCGATCCCGACAAGCTGGCCCCGGTGGCACTATGGGCGGTCGAGGCTATCAGCAACGCCCAGAAGCATGCGTTCCATGGCCGGTCCGGGCGGCTGTCGGTTCGTTTTGAGGCCGGTCCCGAAACCAGCACGCTGACTGTGGAGGACGACGGACCCGGCCTCGACGACGAAGGACCACAGGGACTAGGCCGCACCTTGATGACCGCCTTCGCCCGTCAACTGAGAGGAACGACCAGCTTTGCGCGCAGCAAGATGGGCGGTCTGAAAGTGGAGTTGAGCTTCCCGACGCCGGAGGTCTCGCTGGAGATGCTCACGGATTCCGCAGGGCGGCGGAACCAAAAACAAGCCTAGGGATTTTATCCGAGCCATCGACGAAACGGTCCTGTGGGCCGCGACTATCAAACGGACCCAATGTCGCCGCGCTGCCCCCCGACGGCGGTGACGTTGAAGAGAAGGCCCCGCCTGCACGCAGGTGGGGCCTTCTTAATTCCTGTGGTTAAGCGGTTCGCCTTGGAGGCGTGGACACCGTTGGATCTCCCTATTTGTTAAGCCTTCGCTAACGTTTCGGGCCAGGCTGGCCTATGGTCGGGCCATGACGAGCCGTTTGCCCCTCCACGTCTTTGTCTGCGTCTTCGCCATCACCCTCGTGCTGACCGGCTGTCAGGCGGAAACCGAGGCGGGTGACACGCCGACACCGACCGACGCGACCGAACAGACAAGGACGCGGTGGGATCAGTTGGCCAGCGACGAGGGTTCGGCCCTGGTGCTACTGGGTGAAGGCGACCGGCAGATCTTCCACATGGCCTGTCTGCGCGCGGACCGGGAAATCCAGATCATTGCCTCGGACTTCACCATCATCGGGTCTGAAGAGCGGATGACGATGGGGCTGGACAACGACGCATATGGGTTCGTCGCTGATACCGAATGGACCAACGGCGGCGTGATGGCACGCGCGGCTATCGAGCCGAGCGTATTGGACGCCCTATCGCGCACCGACGAGGTTTCGGTGATCTACGGCGTCCAGCAGGGTGGCCCGTGGCCGGCCCCGTCCGCCCAGCAGCGCGCTGCCTTTATCGAGGGCTGCAACGGTATTGCCGTCGCGCCTGCGGCCGATGCCGCGACCTAGGCCTGGGTGTAGGTGGTCTTGAACTTCGTGTAGAATTCGCGCGCATAAGGCCCCTGCTCTCGTGGGCCGAAGGACGAGCCCTTGGTGCCGCCGAACGGGGCGTTCAGGTCAACCCCGGCGGTCGGCAGATTGACCATCACCATCCCGGCCTGAAGCTCGCGCTTGAAGCGTTCTGCGTTCTTGAGTGAGGCCGTAAAGACCCCCGCCGACAGGCCGAATTCGGTGTCATTGGCAATACGCAGGGCGTCGTCGGCATCATCGGCAGGGATGACTGAGGCGACGGGGCCGAAAATCTCTTCTCGGGCGATCCGCATGGAATTGTCCACGTCGGCGAACAGGGCCGGAGCGATGTAGAAACCGTCGGCGTCCAGCTTGAGCCGCTCGCCGCCGCCGATCAGGCGGGCACCTTCGGCCTTGCCGATCCCGACGTAGTCGAGGTCCTGATTGAGCTGGGCGGCGGACACGGCCGGGCCGATGTTGGTCTTGGCGTCCAGCGCGTGACCGACGACCAGGGCCTGGCGCCGCGCCTCCATCTTCTCGAGGAAGGCGGCATAGACCGACCGCTCCACGATGATGCGCGATGAGGCCGTGCAGCGCTGGCCTGTCGCGAAGAACGCGCCGTTGGTCGCGGCGTCGGCGGCGGCGTCCAGATCAGCGTCAGCCAGAACCACCAGCGGGTTCTTGCCGCCCATCTCCAGCTGGAAACGCTTGAAAGAGGTGGCGCAGGCCGCAGCGATCCGACCGCCAACGCCGGTCGAACCGGTGAAGGAGACGGCATCCACACCCGAATGGTTGATCAGCGCCTCGCCGACCACCGAGCCCTTGCCCATGACGAGGTTGAACACACCCGCAGGCGCGCCACAGTCGCGGATGATGTCCGCCAGGGCCCAGGCCGAGGCCGGGACCAGATCCGCCGGCTTCATCACCACGCTGTTGCCATAGGCCAGGGCCGGAGCCGCCTTCCAGGCCGGAATGGCGATGGGGAAGTTCCACGGCGTGATCAGACCGACGACGCCGACCGGCTCGCGTCGGGCCTCGACACTGACGGTGGGGCGAGCGCCGGGGATAATGTCGCCGCCGCCGCGCAGGGCCTCGCCGGCGAAGAATTTGAAGACGCGGGCGGCGCGTTCGACCTCGCCCTTGCCCTCGGCCAGGGTCTTGCCCTCCTCACGCGACAGCAGCTCGCCCAGCTCGTCCTTGCGGGCCATCAGCCGCTCGCCGACCCGGTCCAGCAGATCACCCCGGTCCTGATGCGCGCGGCTCCAGCTCGGCAGGGCGGCGCGGGCGGCCTGAACGGCGTGATCGACATTGTCGGCGGTGCCTTGCGCGAACTCGCCGATGACGTCCGAGACGTCCGAAGGACTGCGATTCTCGGACCAGTCCGAGCCCTCGATCCAGTCGCCACCGATCAGGTTGGCTTTGCGCGTCGTCATGTCAGGCCTCCGTATCGAGGAGGGATGTAGAGGGCGAACTGGCGAAGCGCCAGTCAGGCGGCGGTCAGGCGAGGTCGTCCCGCAGGGCGGCCATGAGTTCAGACAGTCGCTCGCCCCACGGCTCTGGCACACCGCGCCCCCACACGGGATCAGGCCAGACGGGGTCGTCGCGTCTCCGACCAATGACATGGATGTGGAGTTGGGGCGTTACGTTGCCGAGCGCAGCGACGTTCAGCTTGTCCACGGGCCGGCCCAGGTGCTCGCCGAGCGCCCGGACGGCGAGCGCGGCCCGGTCGACCTCTCCGTTCAATCGTCCCCGGTCCTTGCGCGAAAGGTCTGCCAGCTCTTTTGCATCGGCCACGCGCGGCAACAGGATGAGCCACGGAAACCGGGCGTCGTCCTGAAGGCGGAGCTGACATAGAGGCAGGTCACTGACCAACCAGGACCCGGCCTCAAAGGCGGGATCGACGGCCCAGGTCATTCGGCTGCCGCCGGACCCATGACGAAGGCATTCAGCTTGTTGCCGTCCGGGTCGCGAAAATAGGCGGCATAGAAGCCGTCGCCGCGTGGGCCGGGCGGACCGGCGTCGGTCCCGCCATTGGCCAGGGCCACCTCATAGATCGTCCGAACCTTAGCCGGGCCATCGCACTCCAGCGCGACCATGACACCGTTGCCGACCGTGGCGGGCTGTTGATCGAACGGCTTGGTCAGGCCGATGCCGGCCCCGCCGCCCGCCGTGCCCCAGGCAATCGCACCGGGCCATTCCATCATTCGGGACTGACCCAGGGCACCGCACACCGCGTCATAGAACGCCGCTCCGCGCTCAAGGTCGTTGGTGCCGAGGGTGACATAGCCGATCATGGGTCGCTCCGTGGATATCCGCGCGACAGTGGCACAGCTGGCCCCGGAGCGGTATAGGCCCCGCCATGCCCTTCACCGCCACCATCCTGACCATGTTTCCCGAGGCCTTTCCGGGGCCGCTGGGTGTCAGCCTGATCGGCACGGCCTGGCGTGAGAAGGGTCTGTGGGCGCTGGAAACCCTTGACATTCGGGCCTTCAGCGACGATAGGCGCGGCTTCCTGGACGACACCCCTGCGGGGGGAGGTCCGGGACAGGTACTGAAGGCGGACGTGGTGGCGCGGGCTCTCGACAGTCTGGAAGGGTCACAGCGGCCGCTTTTGTGCATGAGCGCGCGGGGCCGGCCCCTGACCCAGGCGCGTGTCAATGAATGGGCTTCTGGAGACGGCGTCGTCGTTCTCTGCGGCCGGTTCGAGGGGGTGGACCAGCGGGTGCTCGACGCCCGAGGGTTCGAGGAAATCTCCGTCGGAGACGCGGTGCTCGCCGGTGGCGAGGCGGCGGCGATGGTGGTGATCGAGGCGTGCGTGCGGCGAATCCCGGGTGTCCTGGGCGAGGCGGCAAGCGCCCTGGAAGACAGCTTCGAGGACGGCCTTCTCGAGCATCCGCAGTACACGCGACCGCGGACGTTTGAGGGCCTCGACATCCCCGAGGTCCTGTTGTCGGGCGATCACAAGCGGATCGCCAGATGGCGTCAGGACGAACGGGAGAAGGCCACGCGGGAACGGCGTCCAGACCTCTGGGCCGCCCACCTCGCCGGACTGAAGCCGGGTGACTAGCCCGGCCAATTGACAAGCAAAGGGCACCAAAGCCCAAGGAGATAGACGAATGAACATCATCGAGACCCTGCGCAAGGAAGAGGCCGATCGCCTGGCCGCCAAGCGCAAGACCCCGTCCTTCCGCCCCGGCGACACCCTGCGCGTCAACGTGCGCATCAAGGAAGGTGACCGTGAGCGCGTCCAGGCCTTCGAAGGCGTGTGCATCGCCCGCTCCGGCGCCGGCCTGATGGAGAGCTTCACCGTCCGCAAGATCAGCTTCGGCGAAGGCGTCGAGCGGGTCTTCCCGGTGCTGTCGCCGATGATCGAATCCATCGAGGTCAAGCGCCACGGTGCCGTGCGCCGGGCCAAGCTCTATTATCTGCGCGACCGTCGCGGCAAGTCGGCCCGTATCGCCGAGCGCCAGGTCCGCAACCAGGAAGTCGAAGCCACGGTGGCTGAGGTCCCGGCCGCCGCCGAGAGCGAAAAGACCGAAGGCTAGGAACAGTTCCTCCCCGATTACGGAAAAGGCCCCGGAGCGATCCGGGGCCTTTTTTGTTGTCCGGAACTCTATGGACAGACGGCTCAGCCGGCCGCCCAGGCCTCCACTCGTTCCTGTAGGACGGCCAGCGGGAGCGCCCCAGCGGCCAGGACGGTCTCGTGGAAGTCGCGGATGTCGAAACGGTCGCCCATCCGCCCACGCGCGGCGGCACGCAGGGCCAGGATCTTGAGCTGACCGACCTTGTAGCTGGTCGCCTGGCCCGGTCGGCAGATGTAGCGTTCGACCTCGCGAGTGGTGTTCAGCTCGGACATCATCGAGTTTTCGAGGAAATAGGAGATTGCCTGTTCGCGGGTCCAGCGGCGCGTGTGGATGCCGGTGTCGACCACCAGTCGGATCGCGCGCCAGATCTCCAGCGACAGCCGCCCGAAGTCCGAATAGGGGTCCTGGTAGAAGCCCATCTCCTTACCGAGTTTCTCGGCATAGAGGCCCCACCCTTCGATATAGGCCCCGTAGAAGCCGAACTTGCGGAACATCGGCAGGCCCTGCTGTTCCATGGCGCGGGCGAGCTGGAAGTGGTGGCCGGGCGCGCCCTCGTGGTAGGCGATGGCCTCGTTCTGGATCTTGGAGACCTGGGTCATGTCGGCCAGGTTGACGTAGTAGATCCCGGGGCGGGAGCCATCCTGCGACGGCTGGTTGTAGAAGGCGGTCGAGGCCGTCGCCTGACGCCATTCCTCGACGGCGCGCACCTCGAGTGCGGCCTGTGGCAGGGCGTGGAAATACTGCGGCGCGGCGGCCATGGCCTGGGCGATGAAGGCGCGACTGTCGGCCAGGAAGGCCTCGCGTCCGGCTTCGTCGTTCGGATACTGGAACTGCGGATCGGTCCGAAGGTGATCGAAGAACTCGCGCAGCGTCCCTGTGTAGCCGACCTGGGCCTTGATCACCTCCATCTCGCCATGCAGGCGCGCCACTTCGGACAGACCCGTCTCATGGATCCAGTCAGCGGTATCGTCCGTGGAATTATAGAGCTTGAGTGAGGCCTGATAGTAGGCCGCCCCGTCCGGCAGCGCCCAGACGCCGTCATTGCGATCCTGGGTCGCGCCCACGCGCGCGACCTCGGCCAGTAGGGTCTCGTACCCGGCCTTGAACGGCCCGGTCAGGGCGGCACGGGCGTCACCCAGGATTTCGGTCTTTTCGCCGTCGGCGATGTCGAGCGCATTCACCTTGGTCTGGATGTCGGCCCAGAGCGGCGAATCCGCGCCCTCGTCGAACGGAGCCCCCGTGATGACCGCCCGACCGTCCCGGATGACCGGCTCATAGACGAAGGCCGGCGGCTTGATGCCTTCGGCGGCGCGGTCCGCCAGATCGGTCGTGACTTCGTCCATCACCCGCTCGACCGCGCGCAGCCGCGAGACATAGGCCCGCGCATCGTCGGCGGTATCCACCCGGTGGGCATTGATCATCATCACCGGCAGCGATCCCATGACACTGCCGTTGGTCGATACGACATAGCCATGGTGTCGCCAGGGGAAGAGCTCGCGCTGCTGTTCCACGCCATCCCGGAACAGCCGCAGAGACAACTGCCCCTGTTCGGACAGCTCGGCGTTGGCGAAGCGTGTCTCGATATCGGCGAGCTGGCGCTCGGCCATGGCCAGTTGGGCGACGTTGGACGCGTCCGTATAGTCACCCAGTTCGCCGTAGCGGTCCTTGCGCCCGAGCTGGGTCAGACCTTCAGGCGACTGGGCGATCGCTTCCATGAAGGCGGCGTCCATGGCCGCAATCAGGGCGGCGTCGCCTTCGGTGGCCGTCTGGGCGGCGACGGCCTGCATGGCGGGAGCCGACGCCGCAGCGATCAGGCCGAAAAGGACGGTACGACGATCAAACATGAGAGCTCCTCCAGAACCAGCGGCGGCGACCATATGGGATCGGCGCGGCGCGTCTACTTACAGATTTGAGAGGTGCAACCGCCGGCCCCAAGACGCCCCACATCCGGCCATGCCCCGCCAGCTGCGGGATGACGTTGCGACGGAACGGGCCTAAAAGCTCGCCCATGACCGACATGACCTATGCCCGCTATCTGACGCTCGATCAGGTGCTGACGGCGCAAAATCCACAGAGCGAGCAGCATGACGAGATGCTGTTCGTCATCATCCATCAGACCAAGGAACTGTGGCTCAAGCAGATCCTGCACGAGGTCGGCCTGGCCAAGCGCCTGATCCGATCCGGCGATCTGGTGCCGGCCTACAAGTCACTGGCGCGCGTCAGCCGCATCCAGGCGGTGATGACCCAGAGCTGGGACATCCTGTCGACCATGACGCCGGCGGACTACCTGTCGTTCCGCGAGGAGCTCGGCGGGTCGTCCGGCTTTCAATCAGACCAGTTCCGACGGCTGGAATATCTTCTGGGACTGAAGGACCCGGCGTTCCTGCGGTTTCACACGGATCGGCCCGCGGCCCATGCCGCCCTGGTCGAGGCACTGGAGCAACCCAGCCTTTACGACGATGCACTGTTCCAGCTGGCGCAGCATGGCCTTCCGGTCCCCGGCAGTGTGCTGAATCGCGATGTGACGCAGGCCTATGTCCCCTCACCCGAGGTCGAGGCGGCCTGGCTGATGGTGTATCGTGACACCCGCCGATGGTGGGAGCTCTATCAACTCGCCGAGAAGCTCATGGATCTTGACGACGCCATGATCACCTGGCGACACAAACACGTCCTGACCGTCGAGCGGATCATCGGCGGCAAGAAGGGCACCGGAGGTACGCCCGGTGTCAGCTATCTGGCCTCGACCCTCTCGAAGCGGGCCTTCCCCGAGTTGTGGACGCTGAGAACGGCGCTGTGACCTACAGGCATCTGTTCGTTCGCGCGCTCGGTCTGGCTCCGGACCGGCTGCATTTCGCGGCTCATAGCCATCACCTGTGGCCGGATGTCTCCTATGAGGCGCAAGGCCGCGCATGGGACGACGCCATGCGCCACGCCGATGAAAAATGGGGACCGATCTTCGAGACCGTCATCCCCGAAGCCCAGGCTCACATCGCGCGCGAGCTGGGGCTGCCGGACCCCGACACTCTGGTTTTTTCATCCAACACCCATGACTTCCTGATCCGCCTGTTTTCTGGGATCGAGCGGCGGCCGGTCCGCATTCTGGCCACCGACGGCGAGTTTCACTCGTTCCGTCGTCAGAGCGAACGCTGGGAAGAAGCGGGACAGGCCCAGGTCACGCGCGTGCCGGTCGAACCGTTCGACACCTTCGCAGAGCGGTTCGTCGAGGCCGCCACTCGCGGCGCCTTCGACTGGGTTCTGGTCAGTCAGGTCTTCTTCAAGACGGGTCAGGTGCTCGACCGGATCAACGACCTGGCCGCCCTGGCCGATCCGGCGGGACCGTGGGTCGTCATCGACGGCTATCACGGCTTCATGGCGACGCCGACGGACCTGTCGGGCGTGGCGGACCGCGTCTTCTATCTGGCGGGGGGCTACAAATACGCCATGGCCGGCGAAGGCGTCTGTTTCCTGCACGCACCGCCCGGCTTCTGCCCACGACCCGTGACCACCGGCTGGTACGCTGAGTTCGGCAATCTGACGGGCCCGCCTGACGGCGTGAAATATCGGACCGACGGGGGTCGGCTGTGGGGCGCGACCTTCGACGTCAGCGGCCTTTACCGGTTCAACGCCGTGCAACGGCTTTTGCAGGACCAGGGCCTGACCACCGCGCGGGTCTCGGCGCATACGCGGGATCTGATGCTGGCCTTCCAGCAGGCGGTCGCGGCAAGCCAGGCGGGGGCGCTGGGCCAAGCCGAGCTGCTCAATCCGGTCCACGGCGACGGACCACGGGCCCGCTTCCTGGCCTTCAGACATCCCCAGGCGCAGGCGTGGCAAAAAGCGCTGATCGCCGCCGACGTCGTCACCGATGTCCGTGGCGATACGATCCGTTTCGGCTTCGGTCTGTATCAGGGCCCGGACGACGTCGCGGAACTCGCAACGCGGTGCGCGGTGGCTCTGGCCTAGGCCGACGCCCGCCATCGCGTCGTGGCCATTGCAGGATTTGCCCGGCTTTGCGTTGACACACCCCGCTTGCCGGTTCCAAAAGCGGGGCGCTTCTTTGCACCGCTTCAGAGAGTCGCGCTCCGCATGACCGAGACGCCGCACCGCCCGCTATCGCCGCACCTTCAGATCTGGCGCTGGCACGTCACCATGGCCGCCTCCATACTGCACCGGGTGTCAGGTGTGGGTCTGGCCGTCGGCATCGTTCTGGTCGTCGCCTGGCTGGCCTGTCTGATGGCCGGACCCGAGGCCTACGCCGGGTTCGCGGGACTGTCCGCGTCGTGGCTGGGCCTGATCGTCTGGGTCGGGGTTGCGTGGTCGGCGTTTTATCATCTCGCGTCGGGCATCCGGCATCTGGTGTGGGACACCGGCACCGGGTTTTCGTTGGGCACCGCCGACGCCATGTCCTGGGCGTCCATCGGCTTCTCGCTCGGCGGTACGGCGGTGTTCTGGTTCCTGCTGATGCGTGGGGGGACGATGTGATGACCAGTTCCCACGTCAAGACCTCCGAGAAGACCGGGGCCTGGATCTGGATCAAGGAACGGGCCTCGGCGCTCGTCCTGGTCCCGCTGATGTTGTGGGCCCTGGTGGCCGCGGCGACCCTGGTTGGGCTCGACCACGCCCAGGCTCTGGCCTGGCTGGCCCAGCCGGTGAACGCCGGGCTGGTGGCGGTCGGACTTCTGGTCGGCATCTATCACCTGCATCTGGGAATGCGGGTCATCATCGAGGACTATCTGCACGGCCCGACGGGCAAGCTGGTGCTGATGCTGAATCTTCTCGGCTGTCTGGCGCTCGCGGGCGCGGGGCTGGCCTTCGTTATCCTGATCGCGCTGGCGCAAGCGCCCGCCGGAGCCTGAAATCGTGACCACCTACCAGATCGTTGACCACGCCTATGATGTCGTCGTGGTCGGAGCCGGCGGCTCGGGCCTTCGCGCGGCGCTCGGCTGCGCCCAGGCCGGATTGAAGACCGCCTGCGTCACCAAGGTCTTCCCGACCCGCAGCCACACGGTCGCGGCCCAGGGCGGGATCGCCGCCTCACTGGGCAATATGGGCGAGGATGACTGGCGCTGGCACATGTTCGACACCGTCAAGGGGTCGGACTGGCTCGGCGACCAGGACGCCATCGAATACATGTGCCGCGAGGCCCCCAAGGCGGTCTATGAGCTGGAGCACTGGGGCGTCCCCTTCAGCCGCACCGAGGACGGTCGCATCTATCAGCGCGCTTTCGGCGGCATGACCAAGGACTTCGGCAAGGGCGGGCCGGTCCAGCGTACCTGCGCGGCGGCGGACCGTACCGGCCACGCGATGCTGCACACTCTGTATGGGCAGTCGGTGAAGCATTCGACTGACTTCTTCATCGAGTATTTCGCCCTCGACCTGATCATGGAAGGCGGAGCCTGTCGCGGCGTCACCGCCTGGAAACTGGACGACGGCACCATTCACCGCTTCCGCGCCAAGCTGGTGATCCTGGCCACCGGCGGCTATGGCCGCGCCTATTTCTCGGCGACGTCGGCCCACACCTGTACCGGGGACGGCAACGCCATGGTGCTGCGCGCCGGCCTGGCGCTTCAGGACATGGAGTTCGTCCAGTTCCACCCGACCGGCATCTATGGGGCGGGCTGCCTGATCACCGAAGGCGCGCGTGGCGAAGGCGGCTATCTGACCAACGGGGCCGGCGAGCGGTTCATGGAACGCTATGCCCCCTCGGTGAAGGACCTGGCCCCGCGCGACATGGTCAGCCGCGCCATGACCATGGAGATCCGCGAAGGCCGCGGCGTCGGGCCGGACAAGGACCACATCTATCTTCACCTGGATCACCTAGATCCGAAGATCCTGCACGAGCGCCTGCCCGGCATTTCCGAGAGCGCCAAGATCTTCGCCGGCGTCGATCTGACCAAGGAGCCCATCCCGGTCCTGCCGACGGTCCACTACAATATGGGCGGCATCCCGACGAACTATCACGGCGAGGTTCTGACCCGTGACGGCGACCAGCATTCCAAGGTCGTGCCCGGCCTGATGGCCGTGGGAGAAGCGGCCTGTGTGTCGGTCCACGGGGCCAACCGCCTGGGGTCGAACTCGCTGATCGACCTGGTGGTGTTCGGACGCGCCGCCGGCCTGCGCGCCGCCGACATCGTCGAGAAAGGTGCCATCCCCGAGGTAGCCCCGGCCTCCACCGAAGGTCACCTGGATCGCCTCGACGCCCTGCGCCATGCCAACGGCTCCACCCCGACGGCGGAACTGCGCCTGCGGATGCAGAAAGCCATGCAGAAGGACGCCGCCGTGTATCGGACCGGCGAGACGCTGAAAGAAGGTGTGAAGGCCGTGCGCGCGGTGCGGGCGGCATCCAGCGACATCAAGACCACCGACCGCACGATGATCTGGAACACCGATCTGGTCGAGACGCTCGAATATATGAACCTGATCGATCAGGCCCTGGTCACCATCGAGGGCGCGGAAAACCGCACCGAGAGCCGCGGTGCCCACGCGCGCGAGGACTTCCCCGAGCGCGACGACAAGAACTGGATGAAGCACACCCTGGCCTGGTGCGACGCCAAGGGCAAGGTGACGCTGGGCGAACGCCCGGTGCACGACTACACCCTGACCGAAGACGTGAAGCCCTTCCCGCCGATGGCGCGGAAGTACTAGGGTCCAGTCAGGACGGAGAGACGGCCCCCGAGAGATCGGCGGGCCGTTTTAATTCCGGGCCTAGGTCTGAGCTGCGGCGCAGGGCTAGAGCCGGGGGTCAGCCTCGACGCGCAGGCGAAGGCCGAGCGCCGAACAGATTTTGGCGACATTGGCGAACGACGGGTTCCCGTCACTGGACAGGGCGCGGTAAAGCCCGGCGCGGGTCATGTCTACGGAACGCGCCAGCTGGGCCACATTGCGCGCCCGAGCGATGACCCCGAGGGCTTCAAGCAGGGCGCCGGCGTCGTCGGGGTGTTCCTCCAGAACGGCTTCAAGATAGGCCGCCATATCCTCTTCGTCCTTGAGGTGATCGGCGGGGTCGAACGGGGTGAGTTTTACGGACTCGGTCATGGGCTAAAGTCTCTCTTTGAGGCGAATGGCGAGGGCGATGTCTTTTTGCTGGGATGACTTGTCGCCACCGCAAAGCAGGATGACGACAGCCTTGCCCATGTTGGTGAAATAGACCCGATAGCCGGGGCCGTAGGGAATGCGCATTTCCGAAACGCCGGACCCCACGGGCTTGACGTCACCGGCGTTGCCTTTGGCGAGGCGAGCGACGCGGTTCAGAATGCGGGCCTTGGCCTGACGATCGCGAAGGCCGTCGATCCACTTACCGAACGTCTCTGTCTTGATCACCTCAACTACATGCATACTGTAGTATGCGCTACGGTAAGTGTCAACTAGAATATACACACAATCCAACAATCCGCGCGCCACGTTCCCCCAGCGGCCTGACCGGGCGAGGGCTGGGCATCAACCACCCGTCCTTCAGGTGAGAAAGCACCCCGGCGGCGCGGGCGGTCTCTGGGCATCGAAGACATTGTGCGGCCAAAGCGATGAGCGCCCGCCTTGATTTCGCCGGGATAACCGTGTCGCTTCGGCGTCTGGGATGGAGATACCGACGTGGCCGAAGCCAATTCACTGAAGCTGCCTTTTCCGCGACGGTCGCTGGGGCTGAAGCTTTTGCTGGTCTGCGGCCTGGCGCTGCTGATGAGCATTCCGGCCCTGATGGTGTTCGGCCTGCTGATGGACCGCTCCAATCGGGCCGAAGAGGTGGCGGCGGAGGTCGGTGGCCTGATGGGCGGACCCCAGACCTTCCTGGGGCCGGTGATCGCCGTGCCCTACACCCTGACGCGCGCGGCCGAGGGTAACCAGCCGGCCCAGACCTCGCAGTCCGTCTGGATCGTCTATCCCGAAACCGGCCAGATGGCGGTCGGCACCGATTCCGAAGTCCGCAAACGCTCGCTGTTCCGGGTGCCGGTCTATGACGCGGACCTGAGCTATTCGGCCAGCTTCGATCTGGCTGACGCGGGCGATGAGGCACCGTCGGGCGCGGTGCTGGACTGGTCCCGCGCCGAGCTGATCGTCGGGGCCGCCGGCGTGCGCGGTGCACGCTCGGACCTGACGCTGGCCGTGGCCGGTGGCGAGCCCGTCGCGCTGGAACCCGCGAGCCTGTTGTCGACCCTGACCCTGGACAATGCCGCGACTGAATACGCCGAGGCCAATCCACGCTACGGCAGCCCCCAGCTGGGGCTGTTCTCAACGCCCCTGGGTGAGGTCGATCGCACCGGCGGCCCGATCGAGGTGGCGGGCCAGGCGCGGTTCTCGGGGGCCCAGCGCATCGGCGTGCTGGCCTTTGCGCGGACCACCACGGCCCGGATCTCCGGCGACTGGCCCGACCCCTCCTATGGCGGCGGCTTCCTGCCCGAGGAGCAGGGACCGGCAGCCGATGGCCCAGGCTTTCAGGCCCAGTGGTCGGTCCCCTATGTCGCGCGCGGCGTTCCGTCCGAGGGCGCCACCGACACCCTCACCCGTCTGAGCGCCACCGAACTGGCCGTCAGTTTCGTCGAGCCGGCCAATCCCTATCAGTCGGTCAGTCGGTCGCTGAAATACGCACCGATGTTCATCGGCCTGGTCTTTCTGGCCTATTTCCTGTTCGAGACGACGACCGGCCGCCGGGTCCACCCGGCCCAGTACATCCTGGTCGGCCTGGCCCAGGTGATCTTCTATATGCTGTTGCTGTCGATCGCCGAGCACACCGGGTTCGACATTGCCTTCGGCATTGCCGCGACCGCCACGGTGGCCTTGATCTCGGCCTATGCGGGCTGGACCTTCAAGAGCCGGGCCCAGGGTGTGCGGGCGCTGGTCGCCTTCGCCTTCCTGTACGGTCTGATCTATGTGCTGATGCGGCTTGAGGACTACGCCCTGCTGGTCGGAGCCCTCGCCAGCTTCGCCGCCATCGCGGCGGTGATGTGGTTCACGCGAAATGTGGACTGGTATGGGGGCAAGGGCAACGGGGACGGTCCGGTCACGGCGCAGGGATAGACGCGGGGGCCCGCTCAGCACTTGCCACGCGCGGGACCCACGTGATTAGACACCGGTTCAGACACCGCTCGAGGGGCAAGGTCTTGAACCACGATCATCGCCAACCCTCCGCCGAGCTCGATCCGGATATCGATGCCTATCGCGTCCTCCCCGGTGCCGTCTCTCCAGACACCGTCGCCCGTATCAGGCAAATCGCTGACCAGACTCGTTCCTGGACCGAGGAGGCACTCGACGCGGGCATCGACGTTGAGAAGCATGCGGCCGGCTGGCTCAGGGCTGACACTTGGGGGCTTGAGCCGGCTTTTCGCGCCGGCACGATGCGTGAGAACGCGGCCGATACCTTGCGCGCCCTCATGGATGAGACAGGTCTCGTCCCGCTGGCGAACAGATGCGTCGGTGAAGATGGGCTGTTGAGCTTGTCGTTCTCGGTCTTTAGGCGTCAGCGCCCCCAGTCGAAGTCGGCTCTGGCATGGCATAAGGACGCCAAGGTCTATGGCCCGGGCGTTCGTTCATTGAACGTCTGGATCCCGCTGGACCCCTGTGGCGAGCATGGGCCGGGGCTTGAGCTGATTGACGTCTGTCTGGCCGGCTTGGCACCGGGGACCCACTACAACCGCCAGCGCGGCCAACCGTTGAGCGACGGGTACGACGCCTTCTTGGAGGCGATCAAGGCAGTGCCCTCCAATCCGGTGTTCGCGCCGGGCGACCTGCTGGTGTTTCATGAACGAACGATCCATCGGACCGCCCAGGCCGATCACTATCAACACCCCCGCACGGCGCTGGAGCTTAGATTTTTCAATCGCACGCCCACGGGCTTTCTTTGGGGAATGAATGTTCCGCTGCGTGATTTCCAGCGCCTCGGGCTAGCCAGTTGAGACCCCGATGAAGCCGCCGAAATTTTACCGCCTGTTTGATTACGATCGGAGCCGCCTGCCGAACGCTCACCTGCGGTCTCTGGAAGAGGGCGTCGCTGATTTGGAGACTGCAAGGCTCCGCTCTGGCCTGACCATTGGCTATCCCGGTTGGTCGTTGATCTACGACCTGGCGGTCAGCGCTATCGATCCGGACAGCGAGAACGTGATCGTCGAGACGGGGTCCAACTGGGGGTGCACCACTATCGTGCTGGCCCAGGCCTTGATCGACCGGAAGGCCCGAGGACACGTCTGGACCGTCGAAATTGACCCGGAAAACGCGGCGCGGGCACGTCAAAATTACGAGACCGCCGGGGTGGCGGACCGGATCACTCTGGTCGAAGGCGACGCCAAGTCCACTGTGGCCGGTTTGGTCAAGGATCTGGCGCCTCTACGGTTCGCCTTCCTCGATGGCTGCCATCTCCACGACGATGTGGTGGTCGAGTTTGAGGGCGTGGTCGATCACTTGGCTCCCGGGGCGCTGGTGGTCTTCGACAACACCTACCAGATTGCCGAACCCCATGAGGATCAGCGGGTCAATGGGGCGTTGAAGACGATCGTCAGCCGTCACGGCGGCAATCTGATCAACTTTCCCTTCGTGTCCTGGTACACGCCGGGCGTGGCGATCTGGCAGAAGGCTCCATTCCCCGCCTAGCCTCGCCCCGTGAGCTTGCGCAGGGCAGGGCGCGCTACTGACGCCAGCACGATCACCGGCCCCAGGGCAATGGCCGCGAGGCGGCGGGGCCAATCGCGGGCGCGCTTGACGAAATACCGCGCCAGACCGTGGCCCTTGAACCATTCCACGAAAAAGGGCTCGACCAGGCTGGTATGGCCCAGATGAACGACCTCGGCCGTGGGGTGGAACAGGACCACGCCGCCCATCTCGCGCGCCCGCCAACACAGATCGACGTCTTCGACGTGCAGGAAGAAGTCGCCGTCAAACCCTTTGAGGCGACGGAAGTCGCCGCGGCTAATGCCGAAACAGGCCCCAGAAATCGTCGGCACCTGCACCGGCTCGCTCGGCAGGGGCTGGTGCTCGAGATGGATCTCGAACCTGCGCAATGACGGAATGAACTCCGCCAGTCGCGCGAAACTGATCAAGGTCGTGACCGGTGTGACTTCCTGACGCCGGCCACCGCGCTGTTCCGTGCCGTCCACATTGAGAATTCGGGCCCCGACGACGCAGGGGCTTGGCTGACCCTTGGTGGCTTCGGCCAGGGCGCTGGCGCTCCCGCGATCCAGAAAGGCATCCGGATTGAGAAAAACGAGAAAATGACCGCGGGCCGCAGAGGCCCCCAGGTTAGCTCCGCGGGCAAATCCGATGTTGCCGTGGCCTTGCAGCAGACGAATGCGGTCGTCGGTCTGGCTTATGGCGAACAGACGCGCCTGATCGGCCTCCGAAGACCCGTTGTCGACGATCACGAAGTCATCGACGTCGGGGTCCGCCAGAACACGGGAGATCGCCTTGAACAGGGCCGGACCGGTCATATAGACGACCATGATCACCGAGATATCCGCAGAGGGATCCTCGAGCTCGATGATCGGCAGGTTCCGGAGAGGAACAACGCTGTTCAACTGATGAATCCCTTTGCCCAACCAGGTTGGCGTCAACGCTGGCGGAATCAGCTCACCCTACCGAACGAGCACCCCTCAAGTCGGGAGGTGTCCCCTCAATCGACAATCTGTGTGCAGCTTCGTCGAGCAAAATCAACTCCTGAGCGTTTCCTGCGCCCAGACGCCGCAGTGCAACCGTACCGTCCTCGGCTTCCTTGCGACCGACCACGGCGATCACGGGAATCTTCGCCAGGGAGTGCTCGCGAATCTTGTAGTTGATTTTCTCATTCCGCAGGTCCGTCTCGACCCTAAGCCCGGCTTGGCGCAGCCGACCGGCCACCTCGCGCGCATAGTCGTCGGCGTCCGAAGTGATCGTGGCGACCATCACCTGGGTCGGGGCCAGCCACAGCGGGAAGGCACCCGCATAGTGTTCGATCAGGATACCGAGGAACCGTTCGAATGATCCCAGGATAGCCCGGTGCAGCATGACCGGGCGATGCTTCTGGCCGTCCTCGGCCACATATTCGGCGTCCAGGCGCTCGGGCAGAACGTAGTCGAGCTGGATCGTGCCGCAGGTCCACTGGCGCCCGATCGCATCGCGGATCACGAAGTCCAGCTTGGGCGCATAGAAGGCCCCATCTCCCTCGGTGATCACCGGTTCGACCCCGGCCTGGCGGGCGGCAGCGAGCATCTGCCCCTCGGCTCTGTCCCAGAAATCATCCGAGCCGGCGCGGAGCTCCGGCCGCGTGCCGAGCGAGATATATTCTGCCTCCAGCCCCAGGTCGGCGTGGACCGACCGGCACAGGTCGATGAAGCGCGCGGTCTCGTCCTCGATCTGATCTTCGCGACAGAAGATATGGGCGTCGTCCTGGGTGAACGCGCGCACCCGCATCAGGCCGTGCAGCGACCCGGACGGCTCATAACGATGGCACGACCCCATCTCGGCCATGCGGATCGGCAGCTCGCGATAGGACCGCTGACCGACGTTGAAGATCTGGACGTGGCCCGGACAGTTCATCGGCTTGAGGCTGAGCGTCTCGCCCTCGACCGTCTCACAGACGAACATGTTCTCGCGGTACTTGTCCCAGTGGCCGGACTTTTCCCAGAAGGTGCGGTCGAGCACCTGGGGCGTCTTGACCTCGACGTAGCCGGCCGCATCAAGACGGCGGCGCATATAGGCCTCCAGCGTGCGCCACAGCTGCCAGCCCTTGGGGTGCCAGAAGACCATGCCGCGGCCTTCTTCCTGCATATGGAACAGGCCCATCTGCTTGCCGAGCTTGCGGTGGTCGCGCTTCTCGGCCTCTTCGAGGCGCTCGAGGTAAGCGTTCAGATCAGCCTCGGACGCCCAGGCCGTGCCGTACATCCGCTGGAGCTGGGCGTTGCGGTGATCGCCGCGCCAGTAGGCCCCGGCCAGCTTGGTCAGTTTGAACGCCTTGCCGACATGCTTGGTCGAGGGGAAGTGCGGGCCCCGGCACAGGTCGGCCCAGTCGCCCTGCTTGTAGATCGTGATCGGCTCACCCACCGGCAGGTCGCGGATGATCTCGGCCTTGTAGGCCTCGCCGACGTCCTCGAAGTGTTTGATGGCGGCGTCGCGGTCCCAGACCTCACGCACGATGGGGGCGTCGCGATCGACGATCTCGCGCATTTTCGCCTCGATCTTCTCGAAGTCGTCGGTCGAGAACGGTTCGTCGCGCGCGAAGTCGTAATAGAAGCCGTCCTCGATGGCCGGGCCGATGGTGACCTGGGTGCCGGGGAACAGCTCCTGAACCGCCTCAGCCAGGACGTGCGCCGTGTCGTGGCGGATCGTCTCCAGCGCCTCGGGGTCGTCGCGCATGATCAGGCGGAAGGTCCCGCCCTTCTCGATCACCCGATTGATGTCACGCAGCTCGCCGTCCAGCTCGGCCAGCACCGCGCGCCTGGCAAGCGACGGCGCGATGGATCTGGCGACGTCCAGCGCCGTCACGCCGTCCTCGTACTGGCGGCTGTTTCCATCGGGGAAGATCAGGTCGATCATCGTCTCAGTCTTTCTTGGGCGGAACCGGGTCATAGCCCGATCCACCGAATGGTCCACACCGGCACACGCGGCGCAGGGTCAGCCAGCCACCGCGTACCGGCCCGTGATCGATCAGCGCCTGGGCTCCATAGTCCGAACAGGTCGGCAGGAAGCGGCACTGGTTCCCGATCAAGGGGGATAGCGTCAGCTTATAGGCCCGGTGGGCCCCACGGACGCCGGTTTCATAAAGTCCCATGCCGATGTGGCCTCGGTGAATTGGCTCGCGGGCTTATCGCACCTGCGAAATGAAAGGATCAAGCCGCGCCGGCGGTGCGCGTTCGATCCCGCGCCTGGCGCACCGCCGCCGTAGCCGCCTCCAGCGGGATCATCGTCGAGGCATGACGCGCCGGATAGTCCCGAACCGTCTCCAGAATGGCGAGATCGGAAAACCGCCCCGTCGGAACCGGGCCGGCGTCTTTCAACATCGCACGAAGTTGGTCGCGGGCCGTCTCGATCTCGTCGAGCGTCGCCCCGATGATGTGTTCGCCGACGATGGCGGCACAGGCCTGACCCAGGGCGCAGGCGCGGACATCCTGGGCAAAATCGGCCACCCGGTCATGATCATCCAGCACCACATCGACCACGACGGTCGAGCCGCACAGCTTGGCGACCCGCTCGGCCGACCCCTGCGGCTCAGCCAGATGCCCGGCCCGCGGCATATTCGCCGCCAGCTTCAGTATCCGGTCGCTGTAAAGGGCGTCGATCATGGATCGAAAGATAGCGACACCGGGCCGACCTCGCCAGTCAGGCGTCGGGCAGCACGCGCGGGCGCTTGTGTTCGTCGATGGCGACGAAGGTGAATACCCCTTCGGTCACCTTCTGATAGGCGTCGCGTTCGCGCGGGCTGCGCCAGGCTTCGACGAAGACGCCGACCGAGGTACGCCCACGCCGCACGACGCGAGCGTACAGGCTGACGACGTCGCCGACATAGACCGGATGGTGAAACACCATGGCGTCGACCGCCACGGTGACGCAGCGGCCTTGCGCGGCCTCATAGGCAGCGGACGCGGCGGCCTGGTCCATCTGCGACAGCAGCCAGCCCCCGAAAATGTCACCGTTCGGATTCGTGTCCGACGGCATGGCGATCACCCGGATCTGAGGCGCCTCGTCGGGCGGGCTATTACGGGTTTCGTCGGTCATGCTCACGAGGCATCACACCGGGCGGAACTTGTCCAGAAAAACAAAGACGACGGCGGCGATCATGCAGGCAAAGGCGGCGAGATGGTTCCACTTGAGCCGCTCGCCCATGACCACGACCATGAACCCGGCGAAGACGATCAGGGTGATCACCTCCTGCATGATCTTCAGCTGGGCCAGGTTCAGACCGGCCGCATAGCCGATGCGATTGGCCGGAATGACGAACCAGTATTCGAAAAAGGCGATGCCCCAGCTAGCCAGCACGACCAGCCACAGCGCCTTGGCGGGAAACCTCAGGTGGCCATACCAGGCCAGGGTCATGAAGGCGTTCGAGATCGTCAGCAGGATCGCCGTCCAGACCCAGCCGCTCATTCGGCGGCTTCCGTCACCGATGTCGTCAACTCAGGGCGGCTGAGCGCGCGCGGGGCCGCTTCAACAGGCGCGAGTTCAGGGATGTCCTTGCCCTCGTGATCCACCGCCAGCTCCTCGAAGCGGCGGGCCTGGACCAGGACCTGGCTCTCCAGCGAGCCGACGAACTGGTTGTAGCGACCCACGGCCACGTCCAGGGCCTTGCCTACAGAGGCGGCGTGACCGCCCATGACCGACAGGCGCTTGTAGAGTTCCTTGCCCAGGGCCGCGATCTTGGCCGCATTGGCCCCTTGCTCCTCGGCCCGCCAGCCGTAGGCGACCGCCTTGCACAGGGCGAACAGGGTGGTCGGCGTCACGATCAGCACCCGCTTGTCCATGGCCTCGCTCATCAGGTCGGGCTGGCGCTCAAGCGCGGCGGCCAAAAAGCCGTCGCCGGGCACGAACATGGCCACGAAGTCCGGCGACCCCTCGTCCTTGAACTGGTCCCAGTAGGCCTTGGCCGACAGGCCCTGCATATGGGCTTTCAGGCTTTGGGCATGGCGCGTCAGGGCCTGTTCGCGTTGCGGTTCGTCGGCGGTTTCCTGGGCTTCGAGGAAGGCGTTCAGCGAAGCCTTGGCGTCGATGGCGAAGACCCCGCCGCCGGGCATCCGCACCTTGACGTCGGGACGACGCCGGCCCTCTTCGGTCTCGACGGTGAACTGTTCCTCGAAGTCGAAGCGGTTGTTCAGACCGGCGGCCTCCAGCACGTTTCTGAGCGTCTGTTCGCCCCAGCGGCCCTGGACGCCGGCCCCGCGCCGCAGCGCCGCCGACAGCTTGCGGGCCTCGCCCTGAGTGGCGACCGACGCCTCCATCAGGGCTGTGATCTGGGCCTTAAGCCCGCCGGTGTCTTCGGCACGCGCCTTCTCGAGGGCCTGAACCTGGGCCTCGAACTTGGTCAGGGTTTCCGCCACCGGCTTGAGCTGGGCCTCGAGCCGCGCGTGGGACAGCTGATCGCGCGAGGCGAAGCGTTCGTCGGCCTGTTTCAGCAGGGCCTCTGCCACGGCCTGGGCCGACTGGGCCGCCTGGGCGCGCACCAGTTCGGCGTTGGTGTGGGCGGCGTCTTCCATGACTTCGGCGCGGGCCAGGGCGCGGCCATGCTCTTCCTGCAGACCCCAGGCGCGCCGTTCGGCCTCGGACGCGCGCCGGCGCTCCATCACGGCCCAGACCAGGGCCAGAACCGCCACCACACTCGCCGCCGCCGCGACGATCATCCACGCCTGTTCATCCATGACCCATTCCTAGTTGGAGTCCCGCCAGCCTCCAACCTGAATGCCGCCTACGCCAAGCGCGGTCGTACCCGCTCGCGCAGCCCCCTACCCGAATGTGAAGGCGTAGGCCGCCGCGCCAGGATCGAGGAACTCGATCTTGAGTTCGCCCTCACCGACCTGGGGCAGGCGGATCAACTGGTACAGGCGCTGCTCGCGCAATGTGCCTTCGCCGGACGGCGACACGTCCAGGCCCGACGCCTCCCCTGGTGGCTGACCGTTCAGGGTGATGCGGAACCGGACCGGCCGGTCGGTCGTGGAGGCCAGCACCAGATGCACGTCGCGCCCCCGGAAGCGATAGCGGATGGCCCCGGCTGGGCCTGTCAGGACCGCGCGCTCGGCCTCGCGCCTCCAGGTGCCGTCGAGCGACCAGTGGTCGGGTGCCAGGGGTCCGGCACCCTCGGTGAGGTTCATGCCGCGTGCCGTGCCCAGATAGGTCTCCGGCGAGCGTGCTGCGCCGCTGCCCGGCGCCATCACACCCTCGGCCTCGGCCCCGCCGGCCGGCGGCGGAAGCTGGGTCGCGCCGGCTTCCATCAGCAGGGTGCGGATGATGGCCTCTGAGCGGTCGGTCTCGCCTTCGCCGAAGCGGACATGGCGCAGATGACCGCGCGCATCGATGAAATAATGCGCCGGCCAGAACCGGTTCTGATAGGCCCGCCAGATGGCGAAGTCGTTGTCCAGCGCCACCGGATAGGTGATGCCCAACTCGTCGACGGCACGGCGCACATTGTCTGGGTCGCGCTCAAAGGCGAACTCGGGCGCATGGACTCCGATCACGACCAGACCGTGCTCACGGTACAGCCGGTCCCACTCGATGACGTGCGGTAGGGTCCTGAGACAGTTGATGCAGGAATAGGTCCAGAAGTCGATCAACACGACCTTGCCACGCAGGTCTTGTAGGGTCAGCGGGCCGCCCTGGAGCCATTCCGTCGCGCCGACGATGTCGGAGGCCGGGCCGAAATCGCGGAAATCATTGCTGACGGCTTCAGGTGCGGTGTGGCCCATACCGCCGAGACCCAGCAAACCCTGCTCGATCCGCTCGGTCGACGCCGCGGAGACGCGGGTGAGAACACCCCGATCCAGGCCCAACGCAATGGCCACCACGCCCGTCAAAACCAGGGCACCGAGCAGCCGGCGCACGATCCGCTCGTGTTTGAGATAGCCCTTCATCGCCTTGAGGACGCGCCCACCGACCAGCAGGGCGAGGGCCATGGAGGTCGCCGCGCCCAGGGCGTAGGCGAGCAAGAGCAGACTCGTCGAGGTACTCGCCCCGTTCAGGGCCGCCCCGGTCAGGATCAGACCCAGGATCGGACCCGCACACGGGGCCCACAACAGGCCCGTGGCCAGGCCCAGCACCAACGAGCCCATCACCTCGTTGAGACCGGCCTCGGCACCGGGGCGCACGCGCTCGCTCAATCGACCGCCCAGGGCCTGAAGCGGGGCCATCACCCGATCCCCGAAGGCTGGAAACAGCATCATCAGCCCGAAGGCCGCCAGCAGGATCAGGGCGATCCAGCGCCCCCATTGATTGGCCTGGACGGCCCAGGCGCCGCCGAGGGCCGCGAGGCTGGCCACAGCCGCGAACATCAGCGCCAGGCCCGCCATCAACGGCAGGGTCGAGGTCCTAAACGGCCGACCGGCCCGCGCGAAGACAAACGGAAGCACCGGCAGGATGCAGGGAGACAGGATGGTCAGAACGCCACCCAGATAGGCGATCAGGATCAAGGTCATGGTCAGGCCGGTCGGAACGTCAGGGCAACGCCGTTGTTGCAGTATCTCAGGCCCGTCGGACGCGGACCGTCGTCAAAGACGTGCCCTTGGTGTCCCAGGCAGCGGGCACAGTGATACTCGGTCCGCCGCACACCCATGGCGTAGTCCGCCTGGGTTGCGACCGCGCCCCGGATGACCGTGTAGAAGCTGGGCCAGCCGGTGCCGCTGTCGAATTTCCACTGCGAGCGGAACAAGGGCAGGTCACAGCCTCGGCAATGGAAGGCACCGCGCCGGTGCTCATCGTTCAGAGGACTGGTCCCGGCCCGTTCGGTCGCCTCATGGCGCAGTACCTGATAGGCCAGCGGCGACAGGCGGGCGCGCCACTGGGCGTCGGTCACCCGGCGGAACGGCGAGTCGGCATAGGCCGCTTCGGCGCCGCGGCTCTGGGCCTCGGCCTCCCCCCCTGTGCAGGCAGAGATGAATAGGGCGCTGCCCGTCAGCAGCAGGGCGCGTCGATCAAGAGCCTGGGTCATGCCCAAGGATACGACGCCGGTTGCCTCGCGGATGCAACCCGCTGCGATGTCACCTTTCGCCGGCTTGACGAACCGCCGTTTTCAGAAGTGACTGGCAGCACCTGTCGGGCATGGGGTCGGTCGGGAAGCCTGGGGGCAATTCGATGACGCGTCGTCTCGCGCACGGTGTCGGCCTGACGCTTGGGCTGTTGACGGGCTGCGGCCCGTCCTATGCGCCGCTGAACGCACCCTCGCGGCCTTGCCCGCAGATATCTCAGGCCGAGTTTGAGGCGGCGCTCGACGGCGGGGCGGCGCGCGGCGATGCACGAATTCATCCATCCGGGCGCGTCGATCTCTCCTTTGGCCCAGGCGTCGTGCATTGCGCCACCTATCGGTCATCCGAACGGCCCTGCCGCCGCCCGAACGATCTGGTCATCCGCTACGAGATTGATGGGGATCAGACCCGCTTCGTACGGGTGCCGGCCGAGACGCAATACCGGTTCCGGGTGCGGGCGCGCCCGACAACCTGCCAGATCGTCAACGAGGAACCGGCGGGCGGCTGACCTCAGGCCGGTCGCCGGGCGCGCAGCGCCTGGGCGATGGTGCCGTCGTCGAGCCAGTCCAGTTCGCCCCCGACCGGCACGCCGCGCGCCAGCGAGGTCACGACCACGCCGGACGGCCCCAGCCGCTCAGCCAGATAATGGGCGGTCGTCTGGCCGTCGACGGTGGCCGGCAGGGCCAGGATCACCTCCGAGACGCCACCATCCTCGACCCTCTGGACCAGTTCGCCGGCCCGGATCGCATCCGGTCCCATGCCGTCCAGCGCCGACAGCAGCCCACCCAGGACGTGATAGCGACCACGATAGGCCCCGACCCGCTCCATCGCCCACAGGGCGCCGGCTTCCTCGACCACACAGATCAGGGTCCTGTCGCGCGCGCCGTCGGCACAGATCGAGCAGGGATCACAGGTATCGGGGGCGGCACAGACCGAACAGGGCCGCACCTTCGCCGCCGTTTCGGCCAGCGACTGGGCCAGCGGCTCCATCAGCTGCTCGCGCTTCTTCAGGAGGGCCAGTGTCGCGCGTCTCGCCGACCGAGGCCCCATGCCCGGTAACTTGGCCAGCAAGCCGATGAGGCGTTCGATTTCCGGTCCTGCGGAGCTGGCCATAGGCGGGGTTTAACCGATTGGAACGATTCCGTCAGACCCTATCGTCGGGGGGCGGAAATGATTGCTGGACAGGGCCTCTGTCTGGTGTCTGACTGCCAGATTCCCCCTGCCTATCTGGGGGGCGAGGAAACAAAAAATAATGACGTCCAATCGCAGCAGTCACATCCGACTGAACTCTCATCCCGGCGGCGGCACCGCCACCCGCTTCCCCCTGCATTGGGGCGCGCCGACCGCCCGCGAACGGGGGCCGGTGATCGCCTCGGCCCAGGCCGGCTCCGACCGCAACGCCATCGGGGCGCACGGCGGGGCCTATTCCCTCTACCGTGCCCTGGCCATTTCATCCGGCGCGATGAACAGCGGCACGCGGCCGGACCTCACTGACACCTATCCGACCCACAGCTTCGGGCCGTTCCCGCAGTGGAAGAATGCCGAGAGCATCGTCTCGCTGGACCCCTGGGGTCACATGGTGGCGGACGCCTTCGCCGAAGAGATCCGCGACGGCGTGGACATTCGCCCGACCATCGCCGTGACCAAGGCTCGCCTGAGCCTGCCGGAGATCGGCCAGGCCATCGATGCGGGGCGGCTGAGCATCGACGGCAACATCGTGCACGAGACGCGCGACGTCGCCGTGACCAAGGCCGCGATCGATCCGGTCTGGTGGCTGCCGGGCATCGCCGAGCGGTTCGGCGTGACCGAGACGGCCCTGCGCCGCACCCTGTTTGAAGAAACCGGCGGCATGTATGCCGATCTGGTCACGCGGCCGGACATAAAGGTCTTCCTGCCGCCCATCGGGGGGATCACCCTGTATGTCTTCGGCGATCCGGCCAAGATCGGAGATCCGACCCAGCGCCTGACCTGTCGTGTCCATGACGAATGCAACGGCTCGGACGTGTTCGGCTCGGACATCTGCACCTGCCGGCCCTATCTGACCCACGGCATCGAAGAGTGCGTGCGCGAGGCCCAGGCCGGCGGGGCCGGACTGATCGTCTATAACCGCAAGGAAGGCCGGGCGCTGGGCGAGGTCACCAAATTCCTCGTTTACAACGCCCGCAAGCGTCAGCCGGGCGGCGACCAGGCGGCCACCTATTTCGAACGCACCGAATGTGTCGCCGGAGTGCAGGACGCCCGTTTCCAGCAGCTGATGCCCGATGTGCTGCACTGGCTGGGCATCACCCGGATCGACCGGTTCGTGTCCATGTCGAACATGAAGCACGACGCCCTGACCGGCTCGGGCATCGAGATCGGCGAGCGGGTGCCGATCCCCGATGACCTGATCCCCGACGACGCCTCGGTGGAGATGGAGGCCAAGAAGGCTGCCGGCTATTTCACGCCGGATGCGCCGCCGACCGCAGAGGACCTGACCAAGGTTGTGGGCCGCGATCTTGGCAAGTTCTGAAACTGAAGCCGCGCGCGGCCTGCTGAATGCGTCGGCGGTGCGCGAGCGCGCGCATGAGATGCTCGATCTGGCGCTGTCGGGCCGCATCGACGGCTGGCGCGTCGACCTGGATCGGCTGCCTGAAACCGCCCGTTTCGTCGCCGAGGTCATCCGGGACCAATACCCGGACCTGAAGGTCCCGTTCCATGCGCGGTGGCGGCACTTCGTCTTCGGCGGCCGAGACCTGTGGTCCGAGATGGCTGCGCCCGCCGGCTTCACCGACGCAGATGCCCGGGCCCGGGCGGCCTTTGATCTGGCGATCGTCTCGGTCCTGCTGGATGCGGGGTCCGGCCCCGGCTGGCGTTATCGAGATGCAACGCTGGGGATCGACGCGGCCCGGTCCGAGGGCCTCGCTCTGGCGTCCTTGCGAATGTTCCAGGCCGGAGCCTTCTCCAACGCGGCTGACCAGCCCCTGCGCGCCGATGCCGGTGAGCTGGCCACCCTGTCTGCGACCGAACTGGCAGAGGGTTTCCAGGTCGCGTCGGACAATCCGCTGGCCGGACTGGACGGTCGCGCTGCCCTGCTCAATCGGCTCGGAGGCCAGGCCGCGCTTCGCCCCGACCTGTTCGCGCGCAACGACACCCCGCGACCGGGTGGCCTGTACGATGAGATCAAGGCGCGCGCATCGGAGGGTCGCCTGGCCGCACCGGTGATCCTCGAGGTTCTACTCGAGGCCCTGGGCCCGATCTGGCAGGATCGTCTGACCCTCGGCGGCGTCGATCTGGGGGACACCTGGCACCATCCGGCGCTGAAACGCGACGATGCCACCGACGGCCTGGTCCCCATTCACAAGTTGAGCCAATGGCTGAGCTATTCGCTGGTCGAACCGTTGATAGCGGCGGGTACCGAGGTGACCGATCTCGACGGTCTGACCGGTTTGGCGGAATATCGCAACGGTGGCCTGTTTCTGGACATGGGCGTGGTTGTCCTGACCGACCCGGCGGATGCAGCCCGGCCCTGGCCGGTGTCAGACCCGCGCATCGTCGCCTGGCGGTCGATGACGGTGGCCTTGCTTGATCGGATCGCGCCGCTGGTCCGGGCCGAGCTCGGCGTGAGCGCCGAACAGATGCCGCTGGCCAGCGTGCTGGAAGGCGGAACCTGGGCCGCCGGTCGGCGCATCGCCGCCACCTGCCGCGACGGCGGCGGCCCGCCCCTCACCATTCTTTCAGACGGAACGGTTTTCTGATGACGAGCTCCATCCCCGGCGTGACGGTGATCGATCACCCGCTGGTCCAGCACAAGCTCAGCCTGATGCGGAACAAGGACACGTCGACGGCCCAGTTCCGGCGACTGTTGCGCGAGATTTCGACCCTGCTCTGCTACGAGGTCACGCGCGATCTTCCGCTGGAAACGGTGCGGATCGAGACGCCGGTCGAGCCGATGGACGCGGTCCGGCTGGCGGGCAAGAAGCTGGTACTGGCCCCGATTCTGAGAGCCGGGGTCGGGCTGACCGACGGGATGCTGGACCTGATCCCAGCGGCGCGGGTGGCGCATATCGGCTTGTACCGCGACCCCGAAACGCTGGTGGCGGTCGAATACTATTTCAAAGCCCCGGACGACATTGCCGAGCGCCTGGTCATTGTCGTCGATCCGATGCTGGCCACGGCCAATACGGCGGTCGCGGCTCTGGAGCGGTTGAAAGAGCGGGGCGTCACCGACCTGCGCTTCGTCTGTCTGGTCGCCTCGCCCGAGGGGATCGAACGCTTGCGGGCCTACCACCCCGACGTCCCGGTCTGGACCGCCGCGATCGACCAGGGGCTGAACGAGCACGGCTACATCGTGCCGGGTCTCGGCGACGCCGGCGACCGCCTATTCGGGACGCGTTAATCGCCCGCCGCAAGCTCGACAGGCGGGATCGGCGGTGACGGCGACCGTACGGCTTTCACCCTTCAGGCCATCATAGATCAGCAACCGCCCGCTCAGCGTTTCACCCGCGCCGGTGATCTCCTTGATCGCCTCCAGCGCCGCCATCGACCCCACCACGCCGGCCAGAGCCCCGACCACGCCGACACGCTGACAGGTTTCGGCATCGGGCGGGACCTCGGGTACGAGGCATCTATAGCAGGGCCGACCCTCAAAGACGCCGACCTGTCCGTTCCAACGTCCAAGCGCCGCAGACACCAGCGGCGTGCCCAGCATCACGCAGGTATCGGACACCAACAGGCGGGTGGCGAAATCGTCTGTCCCGTCGATGACGATGTCGTTGTCGGCAATCCACGACGGCGCATTGTCGGCATCCATCGACGCGAAGACCTGGAGCACCCGGACATTGGGATTGATCGCCTTCAGGGCTCCTGCGGTCGCTTCGGTCTTCTCGTCACCGATTTCGACGGTGGCGAACTGGATCTGGCGGTGCAGATTCGACAGGGCGACGCGGTCGCCGTCCACAAGGGTGATCCGGCCCACACCAGCCGCGGCGAGGTACATCGCCGCCGGGCCACCGACTCCTCCGCAGCCGACCACCAGCACGCGGGCAGCCTTCAGTCGCTGTTGGCCCGGGCCGCCCAGCTCCGCCAGCACCAACTGTCTGGCGTACCGCTCGACCTCGTCATCGGAAAAATCCATGGGAGACAGATAGACGCTCGACCTGTCCCTGTCAGGACCAATCAGATCGGAACCTCCATCTGGTCAGCCACCTCGGACAGCAGCCGCAACGCCTCGTCAAAACCCACCGCGTCCAGATCGAGTCCGGCCAGGTACGCCGCGAGGACCGGCGTGACCACGACCTGCGCCATCGTCCAGTCGCCGAAGTAGCGTGCCGAGATCGGCTGGTGGCCCAGGATCTGAATCTGCGCATGGCGCCGATCTTCCTGCAGGATCGCCATGAGGCCCTGAATCGAGCTCGCCGGCCCCTCCAGGGCCTGACAGAAGTAGCCGTCGTGCGCGAGGAGCATTCCGGTCAGACCGAACTGGTAGTTGTTTCGTTCCGCCGCGTGGAGGATCGAGGACATCGCCCACAGGTCGACATCCGCACCGCCGACGGCCCGGCTCACTTAGATAAGACGGCTCAATTCCACGACATTCACCCTTAGCGACTTGCACACCGGTGCACCTGTCGCCACCTGTTCCCCTATGACAGACTACACGTTTCCAGACTGGCACGGCACCACCATTCTCGCCGTGCGCAAGAACGGCAAGACCGTGATCGCCGGTGACGGCCAGGTGTCGATGGGACCGACCATCGTCAAGGGCAAGGCGCGCAAGGTGCGAGCCCTGGCCGGCGGCAAGGTGCTGGCCGGCTTCGCCGGCGCCACGGCCGACGCCTTCACCCTGATCGAGCGGCTGGAAGGCAAGCTGGAGCAATATCCCGATCAGCTGGCGCGGGCCTGCGTGGACCTGGCCAAGGATTGGCGGACCGATCGTTATCTGCGCCGACTGGAGGCCATGCTGCTGGTCGCCGACAAGGATCAGATCCTGACGGTCACGGGCGTCGGCGACGTGCTGGAACCCGAATATGGCGTCGCCGCCGTGGGCTCGGGTGGCAATTTCGCCCTGGCCGCCGCCCGCGCCCTGATCGAACATTCCGACAAGGACGCCGAAACCATCGCCCGCGAGGCCATGAAGATCGCGGCGGAAATCTGCGTCTATACGAACGGCAATCTGACGGTGGAGACGCTGGGGTAGGGTCGAGGCTCTAGGTTCTAGGGACTAGGTTCCAGGGAGAATCTGGTCTCAGCGCCTGAGCCCTCCGCCCGAATCGACCTCATCGGCCCAGGTCGTGCCCCCCCCAATCCCTAGAACCTCGTCCCTAGAACCTAATCCCTAGAATATCCCCATGACCGACCTTTCCCCCCGCGAAATCGTTTCCGAGCTGGACCGCTTCATCGTTGGCCAGGACGACGCCAAGCGCGCCGTCGCCGTGGCGCTGAGAAACCGTTGGCGGCGCAAGCGTACCGATGACGCCATTCGCGACGAGATCACGCCCAAGAATATCCTGATGATCGGCCCGACGGGCGTGGGCAAGACCGAGATCGCCCGCCGTCTGGCCAGGTTGGCGGGCGCGCCCTTCCTCAAGGTCGAAGCGACAAAATTCACCGAGGTCGGCTATGTCGGCCGGGACGTCGACCAGATCATGCGCGACCTGGTCGAGGCCGCCATTCTGATGGTGCGTGAGACGCGCCGTGCAGATGTGCGGGCCGGAGCCGAGAAGGCCGCCGAGAACCGCATCATCGACGCCCTGGTCGGGGGCGGCTCCAGCGAGGCCACCAAGGAAGCCTTCCGCAAGAAGCTGCGCGCCGGCGAGATGGACGACAAGGACATCGAGTTGCAGTTGAACGATACCCGCTCGCCGCTGCAGGGGCTGGACATGCCCGGCGGCAATGTCGGGGTGCTGAACCTGTCGGAAATGCTCGGCAAGCTGGGGCCGCAGCGCACCAAGACCTTCAAGACCACGGTGAAGGACGCCTGGACCCCGCTGATCGCCGAAGAGGGCGACAAGTTGCTGGACGAGGATAGCCTGATCCAGGAGGCCGTGCGCCTGGCCGAGAGCGAGGGAATCGTCTTCATCGACGAGATCGACAAGGTCGCCGCCCGCTCAGAAGCGCGCGGGGCGGACGTCTCTCGCGAGGGTGTCCAGCGCGACCTCCTGCCCCTGATCGAGGGCACGACCGTTTCGACCAAGCACGGGCCGGTCAAGACCGACCATGTGCTGTTCATCGCCTCGGGGGCCTTCCATGTGGCCAAGCCCAGTGACCTGCTGCCCGAGCTTCAGGGTCGCCTGCCGATCCGGGTCGAGCTCAAGGCCCTGACCCGCGACGATTTCCGCCGCATCCTGACCGAACCTGAAGCCAATCTGATCGCCCAGCAGGTGGCGCTGATGGCGACCGAGGGTGTCGATCTTCAGTTTACGGACGATGCCGTCGAGGCCCTCGCCGATGCGGCGGTCGCGGTGAACGGCGCGGTCGAAAACATCGGCGCGCGCCGGCTTCAGACCGTGCTGGAACGCACCTTGGAAGAGCTGAGCTTCAAGGCCGATAGCCACGACGGCGAAAGGGTCGTGATCGACGCCGCGGCGGTGCGCGAGAAGGTCGGCGAACTGGCGAAGAATGCGGATCTGTCGAGGTTTATCCTCTAGGTGCCGTGTCCGCGCGTCGTCATTGGCGCTCGACCGCAAAGGTCAGCTGGATGATCTGCGCGGGTTCGGACTTGTCGATCACCACCACCGCCAGAGAGGATCGGCCGTCGGCGGAGCGGCCCTCGAAGCTCGTCTCCATATTGTCGCGCACCGGGCGGGTCACAGCCTCGTCGAGCGTGAATCCCTGCCGTTCCAGCGAGGTCCGATGGAAGGCGACAACGTCGACGGCGGACTCTTCCACTGCATACAGGAGCATCCCCCCGTCACGCAGGTCGTTCGAGAAGTGGTTCGAGGTCAGATAGGTCCCCCCCGACATCGTTTCCACAAAGTCCGGCAGGTTCTCGCGCGGGATCGGCCTCCCGGCGGCGGCGGAGGTGACGACAGCCGCCGCGCCGGAGGCCGCCGCCTCGGTGGCGCTGGGCTGGTCGCTGGTGCCCTCGGAAGAGTTGGACGTTTCACCGTTTCCACACCCCCACAGGATCACCAGCGGGGCCACAGCCAGCATCGCATAGGTCAAACGCGTCATGGGTCTATCCAGTCGTTGGCGACGGCAAGCCGCCGTCCTGACTGAACCAACGTGAACCCGCCCGGGAAGCGGACACCTGGCCCCAGGCGAGCCGCGTCCCTAGACGTCCACCTCGGCGTCCAGGGCGTTGTCCTGGATGAACTCACGGCGCGGTTCGACCACATCACCCATCAGCTTGGCGAACAGATCGTCGGCATCGTCGGCGTGCTCGACCCGGACCTTGAGCAGGGTGCGCGCATTGGCGTCCAGGGTGGTGTCCCACAGCTGGTCGGCGTTCATTTCGCCCAGGCCCTTGTAGCGCTGGATCGACAGGCCCTTCTTGCCCGCATCCATGATCGCCTGGACCAGATCCAGCGGCCCGCGTATCGTCGTGGAGCGCTCCTTGCGGCGCAGGGTCGCCGGGGCCGCGAAGGCCTCTGCTAGGCTCGCCGCCCGCTCGCCCAGACGCCGCGCATCCATAGAGCGGGTCAGGGCCTCTTCCAGCACGATCTGTTCCGAGACAGCGCGCCGGACGCGCGAGAAGACGACCGCTCCGGCCTCACCACGCGTCCCCGACCAGGGGCCGTCTCCCTCTTCGTTGTAGAGGTCCAGACGCGGACCGGCCGCCTCGGGCATTCCGTCTTCTGAGAACAGTCCGGCCAGAGCCGCCTGTTCGATCGCGAAAGCCGGCGCGCGCTGGGCCAGTCGATCGACCAGGGCCTTGAAGGTCCGCGATTCATCGACCAGCCGGCGCAGATCCTGCCCGGTCAGTCGCTCGCCGTTCGCCAGATCCAGCTCGGCCTCATGCACGCCCTCCTCGACCAGGAAGGTGTTCATCTCCGCATCGTCCTTGAGGTAGCGGAAGCTCTTGCCCTTGGAGGCCTTATAGAGCGGGGGCTGGGCGATATAGAGATGCCCGCGCTCGATCAGTTCGGGCATCTGCCGGTAGAAGAAGGTCAGCAGCAGCGTGCGGATGTGTGCGCCGTCCACGTCGGCGTCGGTCATGATGATGATCTTGTGGTAGCGCAGCTTGTCGGCGTTGAACTCGTCACGTCCGATGCCGGCCCCAAGCGCCAGGATCAGGGTGCCGATCTGTTCGGACGACAGCATCTTGTCGAAGCGCGCGCGCTCGACGTTCAGCACCTTGCCGCGCAGCGGCAGCACGGCCTGGTTTTCGCGATTGCGACCCTGTTTCGCCGACCCGCCGGCGGAGTCACCCTCGACGATGAACAGTTCAGACTTGGCCGGATCGCGTTCCTGACAATCCGCCAGCTTGCCGGGCAGGGACGAGATATCCAGCGCCGACTTGCGCCGGGTCAGTTCGCGGGCCTTGCGGGCGGCCTCGCGCGCAGCGGCGGCCTCGACGATCTTGGCTACGATCTGCTTGGCCTCGGCCGGATGTTCCTCGAACCACTCCGACAGGCCCTCCTGACACAGCCCTTCGACCGCGGGGCGGACCTCGGACGACACCAGCTTGTCTTTCGTCTGTGAACTGAATTTCGGATCCGGCACCTTGACCGACAGGACGCAGGTCAGCCCCTCGCGAGCATCTTCGCCCGAGACGGAGACCTTCTCCTTCTTGGCCGCGCCGGCCTGTTCGATATAGCCGCTCATCACGCGCGTCAGGGCCGCGCGGAAGGCCGACAGGTGCGTGCCCCCATCCCGCTGGGGGATGTTGTTGGTGAAGCACAGCATGGTCTCGTGGTAGCTGTCGTTCCACCACAGGGCGAGGTCCAGCTCGATCCCGTCCTTCTTGCCGCGCACGACGATGACGTCCTTCAGGAGCGGCGTCTTGGACTTGTCCAGGTGGCGCACGAAGGCCTCGACGCCGCCCTCATAGTGCAGGGTTTCCTCGAACGGCTCGGCCCCGCGCAGGTCCTTCAGCTTGATGACCACGCCCGAGTTCAGGAAGGCCAGCTCACGCAGGCGGTGCTCCAGCGTCTTCAGGTCAAAGTCGATGTGCGAAAAGGTCGTGACCGACGGGTAGAAGGTCACTTCGGTGCCGGTCATCGGCTGGCCCGCCTTGGTGCCGTCGGCGCGGATGGGCGCGTCGCCGACGACCGAAAGCGACTTGGCCGTGTCGCCGCGTTCAAAGCGCATCTGGTGCTTCTTGCCGTCGCGATAGATGACCAGCTCCAGCCAGTCGGACAGGGCGTTGACGACCGAAACGCCGACGCCGTGCAGACCGCCGGACACCTTGTAAGAGTTCTGGTCGAACTTACCGCCGGCGTGCAGCTGGGTCATGATGACCTCGGCCGCCGAGACGCCCTCACCCTCGTGGATCGCGGTCGGAATCCCGCGCCCGTTGTCGGTCACGGTGACCGATCCGTCCTCGTTCAGGATCACCTGAACCAGATCGGCGTGCCCGGCCAGGGCCTCGTCGATGGCGTTGTCCACCACCTCATAGACCATGTGGTGCAGGCCCGAGCCGTCGTCGGTATCGCCGATGTACATACCCGGCCGCTTGCGAACAGCGTCCAGGCCCTTGAGAACCTTGATGGAATCCGCGCCATACTCGGCCTGCGGGGTATCGTTTTCGTCGGTCATTCGATCTGTCGGAAAGGCCCGTTGACGGGCTTGGAAAGGAGCGGACGGCGGCTTGCGAATCCGCGCCGCCGGACGCCCGAAATATATAGGGATTCACGAGCAAAAAGCGAGGGGAAGTGGGCGGGGGGTCAGCCCACCTCGAACCCGCCGGCTGATACCCGCACGAAGGTGGCGCGGCCTTCCAGGGCGGCGAACAGGGCGCGGTCCGTCCCCGTCATCACGGCCTGAAGACCCAGCGCCTGGATTTCGTCGAACAGGGCGGCACGGCGGGCGTCGTCGAGGTGGGCAGGGGCTTCGTCCAGTAGCAGGATCGGTCGCGGCTCGCCGTCGGCCAGACGCGAGAGCTGGGCCAGGATCAGATTCAGCACCATGGCCTTCTGTTCGCCCGATGACCCCTCCGACGCCGCCCGGCCCTTCTCGCGATGGAAGGCCGCGAGGTCGCTACGGTGCGGACCGAACAGCGAGCGCCCGGCCGCCCCATCCCGGCTGCGCGCGGCGCGAAACCCCTCGGTCAGAAAGGCGATGATCGCCTCTTGCCCCTCCCCGGTCCCCGCCCGGTTTTCGGCCTCGCCGACCAGCGTCAGGTCGCCCTGCGGAAAGGCGGTGTCGGTGCGGGCGTCGATGGCGGCCTGAAGCTCGGTCAGCGCCTCGGCCCGGTTGGCGGCGGCCGCCGCGCCGTGTTCGGCCAGACGCGCCTCCAGCGCTTCGAGCCAGATCGGATCGGCCGCCTCGCCCTGATCCGCCGCATCGCTCAGGAGGCGAAGTCGGTCCTTGAGCGCCTTGTCATAGGCCGCGACGGCATGGGCGTGGCTGGGTCGGGCCGCGAACACCAGCCGGTCGAAGAATTTCAGCCGCTCGGCTCGACTGTCCGAGAACAGACGATCCTGCTCAGGCGTGGCCCAGATGGGCCGCATATGGTCCAGCAGATCGCCCGGCTGGGCCGGCTCGCCATCGACGCGAACGATCCGACGAGCCGCGCCGGCGGCCTGCACGCCTGTGCCCAGCCGTCGTTCGTCGTCACCGAGCACCACCGCTACCGCCCAGGCCCGCCCTGACGTTTCGCCCGGCTCGCGCCGCCCGACCTCGCTTGCGGCGGCGCCCCTCAGTCCCTTGCCGGGCGTCAGGAAGCTGAGCGCCTCCAGCACGTTGGTCTTGCCCGCGCCGTTGGGCCCGTAGAGCACAGTGATCCCCTCACCCGGCTCCAGCCGCGCCGTCTTGTAGGAGCGAAAGTCGGTGAGGGTCAGGGCGGTGATCACGGGCCTGATCTAGCAGGGCGACGCCGGACCGACACCCTCGATCATGAAGCATCAGGACAAGACCGCTGTACGGTGTCGCCGATCCGGCGCAGATTGCGACTTCATACCGCCGCTATGCGAGGAGATGCGTGATGAAGGGTGGAACGATGATCGCGGCACTGGCTGCCGTGGCCATGTCCGGCCTCGGGGCCGGCCCGACGCTGGGCGCGGGGGCGGACGGCCAACTGATGAAGGTGCAGAGCCGGCCCAGTTTCAGCTGTTCACGGGCGCGAACACGGGTCGAGCACCTGATCTGTGGCGACGTCTATCTGGGCCAGCTTGATCGCCGGATGGCGACCGCCTATGCCGCCTTCCTCCGGCGGATTTCAACCTCCGAACAGGCGCGCCTGCGCGAGAACCAACGGCTATGGCTGGCGGATCGCAGTCAATGCACCACCGTCGACTGCCTCAGCGGGATGTACACCGACCGCATTGCCTGGCTGGAAGGCTTCGGGCGGTATTGAGGGCCTATACCCTCAGCGGCATCAGCACGTACTGGACCCCCGGGTCCGCAGGGTCGAGCACGAGGGTCGGGCTGGCCGGATCGGCGAAGCGGTATTGCGCTTCGTCGCCGGTGATCTGCCCGGCGATATCCAGCAGATAGCGGGCGTTGAAGCCGATTTCGAAGGCGTCTTCGTTGTAGTCGATCTCGACCTCTTCGGTGGCCTGACCCGCCTCCATGTTGCGGACCGTCAGGGTGACCTTGCCGGTGTCGAAGGCCATCTTCACCGAGCGGGACTTCTCGGCCGAGATGGTGGCGACGCGGTCCACAGCCTGGGCGAAGAGGGCGTTGTCCAGCACCGCGATCTTGTCGTTGCCCTTGGGAATGACGCGCACATAGTCCGGGAAAGAGCCGTCGATGACCTTGGACGTCAGCGACGCCTTGTCGAACTCGAAACGGATCTTCTGGGGGCTGATCTGGATTTCCACCGGCCCGGTACCGGCGTCGAGCAGACGGCGGACCTGATCGATGGTCTTGCGCGGCACGATGACGCCGGGGCCGCCCACCGCCCCTTCGGGGGCCGGGGTCTCGGCCAGGGCCAGGCGGTGGCCGTCGGTGGCGACGCCGCGCAGGAGGGCCTGTCCGCTTTCAGCCACCGTGTGCAGATAAAGACCGTTCAGATAGTAGCGGGTCTCTTCGGTCGAGACGGCGAAGCGCGTCTTGTCGATCAGACGGGCCAGGTCGTCCTTCAACAGGGTGAAACGCGCACCGGTGCTTTCCGTCGACATCACCGGAAAGTCTCCGGCCGGCAGGACCGGCAGATTGAAGCGCGAGCGCCCCGCCGAAACCGTGAGGCGCGGATCGTCCGACGAATAGCTCAGCTCGACCTCGGCCCCCTCGGGCAGTTTGCGCACGATGTCGTGCAGCGTATGGGCCGGGGCAGTGATCTGGCCTTCCTGGGTGACGCGGGCCTCGGCCTCGTCGACCATCTCCATGTCCAGGTCCGTGGCGGCGAAGCTCAGGCGGTCGCGCCCGGCCGACAGCAGAACATTGGACAGGATCGGAATGGTATTTCGCCGTTCGACCACACTCTGCACATGGCCGAGGGCCTTGAGGAGCGCGGCGCGTTCAATGGTCAACTGCATTCTTTTTTCGCTCATCGTGCGCGACTCGCGCGCCCGTTCAACATCTTTGGGGGCCAGACACTAGCCGAAAGCGGGCCGGTCGCAACCGCCAAGCGCACAGGTTCGCTTGCGTGGCGAGTGGATTTCCGTCACACATTCGCCCGTCGACTGTCCACGCCTATGCCGACGGTCCGGTTTCGACTGGCCCAAGCCTAAGTTCAGCAGGTCCGACAGCCTCCGGGAACGGTTTTCGGGGGCAACCTACATCGGAGGCTGCCATGGCTACCGGCACCGTCAAATGGTACAACACCACCAAGGGCTACGGCTTTATTCAACCTGATGGGGGCGGCAAGGACGCCTTCGTCCACGCCACCGCCGTCGAGGCGTCGGGTTTGCGGACCCTGAATGAAGGCCAGAAGGTCGAATTCGAACTCCAGGCTGACAAGCGTTCCGGCAAGGAAGCGGCTGTCAATCTGAAGGCGATCGACTAGCTCGCACTCGTTTGAGCGGGGCGACCCGCCCGGACAGACGACGCCCGGCCGCCTCAGCGGTCGGGCGTTTTCGTTTCAGGACAATCCTGTGGCGCAACCCTTGCACCGCGGCTTGTCAGTCCGGGCCGCCATGGCCTCGCAGCCCCAGATTTGGACATGGACCAGTCGCAGTTGCTTTCCCTTTTGAACTCCGCGGAACTGCAGGCCTTCGTGACTGGGTTTCCCGTCCTCATGGCGCACTTCGGTGTGACCCTGCTGATGCTGATGGTTGGCGCGACCCTCTATGCCATGCTGACGCCCTGGAAAGAGATCTCGTTGATCCGCAATGGCAACGCGGCGGCAGCCGTCGCGTTTGGCGGCGTTCTTGCCGGTTTGGCGATCCCGCTAGCGGCATCCCTTTCGGCCTCCAACTCGGTCATGGAAATCGTGATCTGGGGCTTTGCCACCGTGATTGTGCAACTCCTTGCCTTTCGACTGACCGATATGATCCTGGCCGGACTGCCCGATCGGATTCGCGAGGGCGAGATTTCCGCCGCCGTCCTTCTGGTCTCCGCCAAGCTGGCGGTCGCCCTGGTTCTGGCAGCGGCCGTGACCGTCTGAAGCCATGGCCCGTGTCCCCGACTGGCTGATCTATGGTGGCTTCGTGGCCGCCGTCCTGACCATCGGCTTCGTGCGCGGCGGAGCAAATGCGCCGCCCGCGCCGCCGGTTGCGAGCGAGGACGAACTGGGCGGCATTCTGGGGCCGGCGACCCCCTTCGATCCCGCCGTCGTCGTCCAGACGCCCGACACCCCGAGCGAACCCAGCAGCGGCACGGCCTTTTCCATCTCGGGAAATGGGCTGTGGCTGACGGCCCGCCATGTCGTCGAAGGCTGCCGCGAGGCGGCACTCGTCGTCGGTGGAGGTCGGGCCGTCGCAGCGGAGATCGGCCTGGCGCGAGACTCGGATCTCGCCCTCCTGACGACCGAAGGCGGACCGAACGCCCTGCCCGTCATCGACCGCGGACAACGGCTGCGCATTGGTCAGGCAGCCTTCCATCCGGGTTACCCGCAGGGCCGCCCCGGCGAGACGGCCTCGCGCCTGATCGGCCGAGAGACCCTGCGTGTGCGCGGCCGCGGTCGCCATGACGAACCTGTGCTGGCCTGGGCCGAGGTCGGGCGCACCGAGAGCCTGCACGGCACCCTGGCCGGCCTGTCGGGGGGTCCGGCCCTGGACAATCAGGGCCGCGTCATTGCCGTCACCATCGCTGAGGCCCCCCGCCGGGGCCGCATCTACACCACCTCGGCCGAGAGCCTGGTCGAAGCGACGGGCCAGTTGGACCTCTCCGGCGAGTATGCGCGCGGGGCCGTGGTCAATACGCGAAACTACGGCTCCGTCTCGGACGACCTGCGCCGCGACCTGCGGGTCGCCCAGGTGATCTGCCTTCGCGGCTGACCCCCCAGGCCCCGGCCCGGCTAGCGCAGCGCCGCCGAGTTCAGATCCAATTCGTCGATCGGGATCACCTCGACATTCGGGTGCGCCGCCCGCAGGGCCTCGATGAACATCGACGCGTCCCCGACCACGATGATCGAGAACTCCGACGGGTCCAGCTCGGCGGCAGCGACGCGCTGGATGTCGGAGGCCGTCACCGCGCGTACCCGACCGGCAAAGTTGGCCATGTCCGTCATCGGTAGGCCGTAGTTGGCGAGCGACGCGACCGCGCCGCCCAGGCCGTCGACCGTTTCCAGTGACCGTGCATAGCCGCCCACCAGGGTGGCCCGGCGCGTGGCCAGTTCGTCCGCCGTCGCCTCCTCAGTCGCCAGTCGAGTCACCTCGGTCAGCACCAGGCCGACGACCTCGGCGGCGGCGTCGTTGCGGGTCTGGACCTGGGCGGCGACCATGCCGTCGTCGCGGCGCTGGGAAAGGCTGGAACCCGCCCCGTAGCTGAGGCCGCGCTCGATGCGGATCTCGCGGTTCAGACGTGCCGAATAACCACCCCCCATGACGGCGTTGCCGACCATCAGCGGGAAATAGTTCGGATCGGCCCGATCAACAGCGCGCGCCGCCGCATAGACCGCCGCTTGACCCGATCCTGGCAAGTCCACAACGATCACGCGCGGTGCGACGGCCGGGCCGGCCGGGTGCGCGGATGTGGCCGGCGCATCGGCGGCGTCCGCCCAGTCACCGAACGCCTGTTGGGCCAGGGCAAAGGCCTGATCCGGGTCGATATCGCCCGAGAAGACCAGCGTCGCCTCGCTCGATCGCCATTCCGACTGGTGAAAGGCCACCACATCATCGCGGGTCAGGGCCGGGAGGCTCTCGACGGTACCGGTTCCGGGCACGCCGTAGGGCGCATCGCCATAGACGGCGCGCGACGCGACGGCCGACGCCACCTGTGCGGGCTGGCGCAGGCCGACGCGCAGGCCATCCAGCGCCTGCTCGCGCTGACGGTCGAGTTCTTCCTGGGCGAAGTCCGGTGAGCGCACCAATTGGGTCATCAGGGCGAAGGTTTGACCGAAGGTGTCGGATGGGCTGTTGGCATATACACTGGAGAAGTCCGCGCCCGCCGAGGCACCGACCACGGCCCCCAACCGCTCGATGTCGGTGGCGATCTCGGGGGCCGAGCGCCCGCCCGCACCCTGGGTCACGAGGTTGGCCGTCATCGAGGCCAGACCCGCGCGGCCCGAGGGATCGTCCGAGGTTCCGGCCTGGAACGACAGTCGGGCCGAAATCAGCGGCACACGTTCCGTACGCGCCACGAGCACACGCATTCCGTTGGCCAGCCGGCGCTCGACCACCGCCGGGGTGTCGACCGAGCGTTCGGGTCCGGGGGCGGGCATCGCCACGCGCTCGGCTTCAGGCGCCAGCTCGACGATCTCGAAGTCGCTGGACAGATCGGCCAGGGTGACCGGTGCGCCGGTCGGGGCCGGGGTCGGCTCGTCCGCCACGCCCTCGGGGCGTCCGCTTTCATCGAGATAGTTCACGACGATCCGGCGTTCCGGCGTCAGATACTGACGGGCCACTCGCATGACGTCGGCGGCGCTCACCGCCTGGATCGCAGCAACCTCCTGATCGGCGGTCGCCGCCTGACCGGTCATCATCAGGGCGTAGCCGAGCGCGAAAGCCTGATCGTCCACGCTTTCGCGCTGGCGCAGGATGCCGGCGATCAGCTCGGTCTTGGCCTCTTCCAGCTCGGCCTCGGTCACCGGCTCGTCCCGGAAGCGGGCAATCTCAGCCAGGATGGCGGCCTCGCCTTCCTGCACCGAATGTCCGCCGGTCATCAGCGAATAGGCGGCCAGACTGCCGCCCTGCTGGGCGAAGTCGGGGGATGATGATGCCTGGGCCGCGATCTGGGCGTCATAGACCAGTGACCGGTACATCCGCGACGATTCCCCGGTCGAAAGAATGCCGTCCAGGACGGTCAGCGCGGCCCTGTCCGCATCTCCGTAGGGCACAGTCTGCCAGGCCACGACGACGGCGGGCAGAGGAACATTGGGCGCATAGTAGGTCGCCTCGCGCGGACCGGCGGTGGCAGATTCGAGCACATCATTGGCCGGAATCGGCCGCGACGGATTTTCGATGGACGAGAAATACTGATCGATCCAGGCATCGAGCTGGGCCTGATCGAAGTCGCCCGCCACGATCAGGACCGCATTGTCCGGCCGATAATAGGTCTCATGGAAACGGCGCACGTCGTCGATGGTCGCGGCCTGAAGGTTCGCCAACGAGCCGATGCCGGCGCGGCGATAGGGATGATCGCGCCAGACCTCTCGCGGCATATAGAGTCCGAACAGCCGTCCGTAGGGCGAGGCCAGAATACGCTGGCGCAACTCCTCCTGAACGACGGCACGCTCGGAATCAAAGCTTTCCTGGTTCACCACCAGCGAGCCCATCCGCTCGGCCTCGGCGAACAGCATCCGCTGAAGATGGTTGGCCGGCACGACCTCGTAATAGTTGGTGAAATCGTCCCAGGTGGACGCGTTGTTGAAGCCACCGACATCCTCGGTCAGCCGGTCAAACGTCTCTTCCGGCAAGTTGCGGGTGGCCTTGAACATGATGTGTTCAAACAGGTGCGCGAAGCCCGAGCGATCTTCCGGATCGTCCTTGGAGCCGACGCGGTACCAGACCTGAACCGTCACATCGGCGGTCGAGGAATCGGGGCGGGTATAGACCTCCAGGCCGTTGGGGAGGGTCCGATGCTGGAATCCCAGGGGTGCGACCTCGACCCCGGCGTCGGCGCAGCACGAGGGGGTCTCCTGGGCGGAAGCCAGGCCGGGCACGCCGGCGAGCAAGGCGGTGGCCGCCGCGGTGGCGAGGAAAAGGCGCTTCATGATCAGACCCCCAGGTGATTGAGCAGCCCGAGTTTAGACCACGGCGCCGTGTTCGGGCCAACTTACGGCGACGTAATGTGGGGATAGGCAGGTGCGCCGCCTCGCATCGCGCGTGGGTTATGCTTAAGTAGGCGCGATGGCCCCGCCCGATTTCGATTCCGATCTGCCTGAGGACGACGACGCGCCCGAGCGCGACGAAAACACGTCCGACATGTTCGGCGGCGAGGCCCCCGCCCCCGCGACCGAGCCGACGACGCGCTCAGCTCCCGCGATGGTCGCGGATGCGCCCGCCTATACCGTGCTCGCCCGCAAGTACCGTCCGCGTACCTTCGAGGACCTGATCGGCCAGGAGGCCATGGTCCGGACCCTGTCGAACGCCTTCGCCACCGGACGTATCGCCCACGCCTTCATGCTGACGGGCGTGCGCGGGGTCGGAAAGACGACGACGGCGCGTCTCCTGGCGCGTGCCCTGAACTATGAAACCGACACGGTGGACCGGCCCAGCGTCGACCTGACCACGGACGGACGCCACTGTGCTGGCATCATCGAGGGTCGGCACATGGACGTCCAGGAACTGGACGCCGCCAGCCGCACCGGCGTGGACGATATGCGCGAGCTGCTGGACTCCGTGCGCTACGCGCCGGTCGAGGCCCGCTACAAGGTCTATGTCATCGACGAGGTTCATATGCTGTCGAAGGGGGCGTTCAACGCGCTCCTCAAGACGCTGGAAGAACCACCGGCCCACGCCAAGTTCATCTTCGCCACCACCGAAATCCGCAAGGTGCCGGTCACCATCCTCAGCCGCTGCCAGCGTTTCGACCTGCGCCGCGTCGAGCCGGACGTGTTGGCGACGCACCTTGAAAAGGTGGCGACCCAGGAAGGGGCTCTCGTCGAATCGGAGGCCCTGGCCCTGATCGCGCGCGCCGCCGAAGGCTCGGTGCGTGATGGTCTGTCGCTGCTGGATCAAGCCTTGGTCCAGGGCGAGGCGGGCCAGACCATCAAGGCCGAGACGGTGCGCGATATGCTGGGCCTGGCCGACAGAGCTCAGACCATCGCCCTGTTCGAACTGATCATGTCGGCCCGTACCGCCGAGGCGCTGGAGGCGTTTCGCACCCTTTACGGCTTCGGGGCCGCGCCCGAGCAGATCATGGATGACCTGCTGGAACATTGTCACATGGCCTCGGTCGCCAAGACCCTGGGCCCGGCGGCGACGCGGCTGCCCAACGATCAGGCCCAGCGCATGGCCGCGCTGGGGGCCAATCTGTCGGCCGGAACCCTGGCGCGTGTCTGGCAGCTTCTGCTCAAGGCCCACGAGGAAGTCCGCCGCGCGCCGGACCCCGCTGCCGCCGCCGAAATGGCCATTCTGCGCATCGCCTATGCCTCCGACTTGCCGCCGCCCGAGGAGATGGTGCGTCGTCTTCAATCGGGTGAAGGCCCGACCCCGCCCGGCGGCGGTGGATCACGCGCCGCAGTCGGATCTGGCGGATCGGTCGCGGTGGCCCAGCCTCGCGCAGAGGCGGCCCCACTGGCCGTGCCGCAGACCTTCGATGAGACGGTGGCGCTGATCGAGAGCAAGCGCGACGTCAAGCTTTTGATGGATGTCCGCCGGTTCGTGAAGCTGGTCTCCTTCCAGCCGGGCCGGATCACCTTCGAGCCCGCGCCGGACTGTCCGCCGGATCTGACCCGGCGTCTGGTCGGTCGTCTGCGCGAATGGACGGGCCGGCCCTGGCTGGTGGCCACCGAAGGCGGCGGCGGCGGTGAGAGCCTGTACGAGCAGGAACGCCGGCGCCTGAATGAAGAGAAGGCCGCCGTGCGCGCCGACCCGTTTGTCCTGGCCGTTCAGGACGCCTTTCCCGGAGCCGAACTCATCGGCATCCGCAAGCTGACGACGACCCCCATCGAGGCCCCGATTCTTGGCGACGTCGAACCCACCGAAGACGAATAGAGATACCCCATGAAAGACCTCAACGCCCTGATGCAGCAGGCCCAGGCCATGCAGGCGCGGATGCAGCAGGCCCAGGAAAAGATGGCTGAGACCTCGGCTGGGGGATCGTCGGGCGGTGGCCTCGTCAGTCTGACGCTCAAAGGGCCGTCCGAACTGACCGCGTTGAGCATCGACCCGTCGCTGCTGACCGATGGCGACGCCGACATTCTGGCCGACCTGATCATGGCCGCCCACGCCGACGCCAAGCGCAAGCTGGACGAAGCCTCTCAGGCCCTCATGCGCGAAGCCGCCGGCCCCATGGCCGGGATGAACATTCCCGGAATGCCGAAGCTGTTCTAGACAGGGCCGTCGCTCAGAGCATCCCCAATGCCTGGGCCGAGCGGTACAGCATATAGGCTGCGACCACGAAGATCAGGCCGGCGAAGACGGTGTTCAAGGTGCCCTTGGACGCCGACAGCCGTTTGGCCAGCCTCGCACCCAGCAGCCCCCCGGCCACGCCCCCGGCGATGAAGACACCGGCAAGCGCCCAGTCCACCCAGCCCGAGACGGCATAGTTGACGGCCGTCGTCAGGCCAAAAGCCGTCACCCCCAACAGCGACGATCCCACCGCGTAATAGATGGGCATCCGGGTCGAGGCCATCAGGCTGGGCACGATCAGGAAGCCCCCGCCTATGCCGAAGAAGCCCGACAGCAGGCCCGTCGCACCGCCCGTGACTAACAGTTTGGGCGCGTTCTCACGCGTCAGAACGACATCGGGATCGCCCTCTGTCGACCGACTTCTTAGCATGAGCGTCCCGACCACCATCATCAGCAGCGCGAACAGGCCCAGCAGCCGTTCGCCGTCGAAACCCTTGCCCAACGTCGAGCCGGCCCCGGCACCGACCACACCGGCAGCGGCAAACAGCGCGGCGATCTTCCACTTCACCGTCCGGTGACGGGCATGGTTCAACAGATTGACGGCAGCGTTGGCCGCGACGGCAAAAGCACTGGTGCCGATGGCCAGGTGCGGATCACGCACGCCCACGAGATATACGATCAGGGGTACCGCCAGGATAGAACCGCCGCCGCCGACCAGGCCGAGCGAAAATCCGACCAGCGAACCTGCTCCGGCCCCGAGCGCATATTGCAGCAGTGACAGATCGGGCATGAATCAGCCGACCGCCTCCAGTCGGGCGCGTAGACCGCGCAGATCGTAACCCGCCGATGCCGCCGTCGCCAGAATTTCTCCAGCCGGACGGTGGCCGGCCTGGGAGAGGGCCCACAGGCTCGTCGTGCGGGTGCCGGTGCGACAGAAGCCCAGAATGGGACGCGACATGTCGGCCAGGGCCTTCCGGAAGGCCACGACTTCATCGTTTCCGATGGCCCCTCCCACGACCGGAATGTGCGTGAAAGTCAGCCCGTGGGCCTTGGCCGCATCGGCGATGTCGGCCGCACTGGGCTGGCCGGGTTCTTCACCGTCGGGCCGGTTCGAGACGACCGACCGAAAACCAAGACGCGCAATCTCGGCCATGTCGTCGACGGAGATCTGCGGGGAGGCCGACAGCGCCTCGTCAATCGGGCGTATATCCATGGGGTTCTCCATCTTCTTTCATCAGGCGGACCGGTCGAGGGTCAGGCGAAACAGGATCATTCCGGCCAGCATCGCGGCCACGAACACCAGGGCCGGCCACATCCCGGTCACCAGCGCCGCCAGCGCCGGTCCCGGACACAGGCCAACAAGGCCCCAGCCGATACCGAACAGGATCGCGCCGCCGATCAACGGGCGGTCGACCTGGCGGTTTTCAGGAATGGCGAAGCTGGCCTCGACCACCGGCGCATCCATGCGGCGGCGAAGCAGATAGGCGATGGATGACGGTAACAGGGCTCCCACCATCACGAGAGCCAGCGACGGATCCCAGGCCCCGGCGACATCCAGAAACGCCAGCACACGGGCTGGATTGACCATGTCAGAGATGACCAGGCCGGCGCCGAACAACAGGCCACAGATGATGGCGACGACCAGCCGGCTCATGCCGCTCCCCCCATCAGATGACGTGTGATGAAGACGGTCAGGGCCGCGACCCCCATGAACAGCCCCGTCGCCGCCAGCGAGCGCGGCGACAAACGGGCCAGCCCGCACACGCCGTGGCCGCTCGTGCAGCCAGAACCCCAGCGGGTTCCAAAACCCACCAGCAGTCCGCCGACGACCAACAGCGGCAGTGAGCGCGTGATCTCGAAATCAGGCACGCGGACGAAGAGCATCGCCGATGCCGAGCCAGCCAGGAGGCCGGCAATGAACCCCAGACCCAGCCGGCGCGAACTGCCGTGGGTCAGACCCATCGCGGCGGCGGCGAGGCCGGAAATGCCGGCGATCCGCCCGTTCATCAGCAGATAGCCCGCCGCCGACAGGCCGATCAACAGGCCCCCAGCCAGCGGCCATAAGGAATTGAGCGGTTCCAGCATCCGGACCTCAGAGCGCGTTCAACGGGACCTTGAGGTAGCTCACCCCATTGTCCTCCGGCGCGGGCAGACGCCCACCGTTCATATTCACCTGCACCGAGGGCAGGATCAATCTGGGCATCGCCAGGGTGGCGTCGCGCTGAGTGCGCATGGCGACGAACGCGTCCTCGGTAATGCCGTCGCAGACGTGGATATTGCCGATACGCTCGGCCCCGATCGTCGTTTCCCAGGCAAATTCGGCGCGAGCCGGAGGGGCCTTGTAGTCGTGGCACAGGAACACCCGCGCCGGATCCGGCAAGGACAAAAGGCGATGGATCGAACGATACAGGGTCCGTGCTGAACCGCCGGGAAAATCGCACCGCGCGGTGCCGTAGTCCGGCATGAACAGAGTGTCGCCCGCAAATATCGCGTCGCCCACTACATAGGCGAGGCACGCCGGCGTGTGTCCGGGAACATGCATGACCACCGTTTCCAGCTCCCCAATCCGGAAGGTGTCACCATCATCGAACAGCCGGTCGAACTGGCTGCCGTCGCGACGGAAATCGGAGCCTTCGTTGAAGACCTTTCCGAATACGTCCTGGACGGTGAGGATGTGACGCCCGATGGCCAGGTCACCCCCCAGTCTCTCCTGGAGATAGGGGGCTGCCGACAGGTGATCAGCGTGGGCGTGGGTTTCCAGCAGCCACTGGACGCGCAATCCCTCGGACTGGACATAGCTGATAATGGCATCGGCCGAGGCGGTCGAGGTCCGCCCCGTCGCCGCCTCGTAATCCATCACACTGTCGATGATGGCGCAAACCTTTGACTGCCGGTCGGCTACAACGTGGCTGGCGGTAAAGGTGGCTTCGTCAAAGAAGGTCTTGACCACCGGTCGGCCGCGCGCATCGGCCAGCGCCGTTTCGACGACGACCCTTGCGGCATCGAGCGTGGGATCACAAGCGGCATCAGTCATGGGATGGTCCCTTGGTCAGCCGGCATCAATTATATAGTTTCATTATTTCTGCAAATATGTAAATATAAACATGTGATGCTCTCTGCGCCCGCCCCAGAAATCTCGACTGACGCGCTGGATGAGATGCGCTCCAAGGCCCCCCAGGCTGCCGAATTCCTGCGGCATCTGGCCAACGGCAATCGCTTGATGATCCTGTGCAGCCTGGTCGAACAGGAACGCTCGGTCGGGGATATGGAACAGACTCTGGGCCTGCGTCAGCCCGGCCTGTCGCAGCAGCTGGCCGAGCTGCGCCAGGCGGGCCTGGTCAAGACCCGCCGGGAATCCCGCTCGATCTACTATTCGCTGGCGGATGATCGTACCCGCGCGGTGATCGGCCTTCTCTATGATCTGTTCTGCAAGGACGCCGACTAGGCCGTCCGGATCACCGGGCCGTCGACCACCACCGGCCAGGACGTCAACCGCCCCCCGGCGGGCGGGCCACCGATACATTCGCCCGTCAGCGGCTTGAACACCCCCCCGTGCCACGCACACAGGATCAGCTCGCCGTCGTCGGTCAGATACCGGTCCAGCTCGATTGCCAGCGGATACCCCGCGTGCGGGCAGCGATCGACATAACCGCGCACCTCGCCGTCCTTGCGGATGATGAAGCCGTGAAAATAGGCCTCGCCGATCTGGACCACGACCGCACGCGCGCCCGGCTCGGGAATGTCGTCCAGCACCGCCACGGCGACCCCCGGCGGCGTCTTCCACACGCGCGGGCGATCCGATGGCGGCGGCCCTTCGCTCATCGCTCGGCTTTCAGGGGGCGGTTCAACAGGCCGTCGATGGCCTGATCGACGTCGATCTCGCCCGCCAGGATGGCGGCGACCGCCTCACAGATCGGGGCCTCAACGCCCAGTTTGGTGACCAGCTGGCGTACCGCCGGCGCGGAATCGACCCCCTCGGCCACCGACCGCTTGCCTTCCAGGGCCTGATACAGCGTCAGCCCCTGCCCCAGCGCCAGCCCCACCGACATATTGCGCGATTGTGGGCTGGAACAGGTCAGCACCAGATCGCCTAGGCCGCACAGTCCCGCCACTGTCTCGGCCTGCCCGCCCATGGCCACGCCGATCCGCGTCATTTCGGCAAAGCCGCGCGTAATCAAACTGGCATGGGCGGACTTGCCCAGGCCCCGCCCCTCGGAGATTCCACAGGCGATCGCCAGCACATTCTTGATCGCCCCGCCGACCTCGGCCCCGATCAGATCGTCGGCCAGATAGGGTCGGAAGGTCGGTGCCGCGACCGCCTTTGCCAGGGCCTCGCCCAGGGCACCGTCCTCGCACGCCAGAGTCACTGCCGTCGGCAGACCGCGCACCACATCTGCCGCGAAACTCGGACCGGACAACACTGCCGGACGGGCCTGGGGTACCGTCTCGACCAGCACGTCGGTCATCAGCTTCAGCGTCCCGCGCTCGACCCCCTTGGAGCACAGCACGATGGGTGTGCCCTCGCGCATGTGCGGTGCCAGGTCGGTCAGTACGCTGCGCATATGCTGAGCCGGCGGCACGGCCAGGATGAAGTCGAGGTGAGCCAGTTCGCTCAGGCCGGCCACGGCGACGACGCCGGGCTCCAGCTGCACTCCCGGCAAGAAGGCTTCATTCTCGTGACGCGCATTGATGCTCTCGACGACCTCGGGTTCGCGCGCCTGAATTCGGACGGACAGGCCCCCGCGCGCGCACGACTGGGCCAGGGCCGTGCCCCAGGCCCCGCCGCCGATGACGCCGACCGAGGTGAAATTCGTCATGCCTTGGCTCCCTTGCGGCCGGTCACATAGAGCGGGTCGGACAGGGCCGTCGCCTCATCCAGAGGCCAGCGCGGCCGTGCCTTCGCATCCAGATCCGACGTCAGCCCCAGCGCCAGCCGCTCGGCCCCGGCCAGGGCGATCATGGCGGCGTTGTCGGTACAATATTGAAGCGGCGGAGCCGCAAAGGCGAAGCCGCGCCGCTCGCACGCCTGCATCAGCTCGTGCCGCACCGTCTGGTTGGCCGCCACGCCGCCCGCCACAACGAACAGGCGATGGTCGTGACGTTCGGCATAGTCGGCCATGGCCCGCTCCGACCGTTCCGTCAGCTGACGCGCGATGGCGGCCTGGACGGCGGCGGCGACGTCGGCCCGGTCCTGATCGGTCCGGGCGGCCTCGGCGGCGCGTGCCGCCGCGGTCTTCAGACCCGAGAAGGAAAAGTCGAACCCTTTGCGGCCCAGCAGAGCGCGCGGCATCTGGATCTTGGTGGCATCTCCTGCCACGGCCAGTCGTTCCAGCGCCGGCCCGCCGGGATAGCCCAGGCCCAGCGCCTTGGCCGTCTTGTCGAACGCTTCACCGGCCGCATCGTCGATGGTCGAGCCCAGCCGGGTCATGTCGCCGACGCCGCGCACCTCGAGCAGTTGGCAATGGCCCCCCGACACCAGCAGCAAAAGGAAAGGATAGCCGGCCTCGCACCCCAGCCGCGCCGACAAGGCGTGTCCCTCCAGGTGATTGACCGCCACCAGCGGCAGACCGCGCGCCAGGGCCACGGCCTTGCCGAAGCTCAAGCCCACCATCACACCGCCGACCAGGCCGGGGCCGGCGGTCGCGGCCACGCCGTCGATGCCCTCGAACCCCAGACCCGATATCGCCAGCGCCTCGCGCGCGATGTCGTCGATGATGCGGACATGGCCGCGCGCGGCGATCTCGGGCACGACACCCCCGAAGGGTTTGTGCTCATCCTGGCTGGCCACGACCGACGACAGGACCTGAACCGTTCCGTCGGCGCGACGCCGCACGACGGCTGCCGCCGTCTCGTCGCAACTGGTCTCGAGGCCCAGAACCGTATAGTCGCCATTGCTCATTCCCGGCGACCTAGCCGCACCCCCTGACTGGACGCAAGCGTGAGCCCCACTCCGCCCCTCCGTATCGGCACCCGCAAGTCCCTGCTGGCGCGTACCCAGACGGGTCATGTCCAGGCTGACATTGCCCGGTTGCTGGGCCATGCGGGCGATCCTGAGTTCGTCGCGCCCCTGACCTTCATCGTCACCACCGGCGACCGCATCCAGGACCGGCCCCTGATGGATCTGGGCGGCAAGTCCTTGTTCACCAAGGAAATCGAGCGCGCCCTTCTGGACCGTGAGATCGACCTGGCTGTCCATTCGCTCAAGGATGTGCCGGCCGAGCCACCGGAAGGCCTGGTCATCGCTGCCCTGCCGCCGCGCGAAGACCCGCGCGACGCCTTTCTGTCGGAAAAATATGACAGCCTGCTCGCCCTGCCCGAGGGCGCGCGGCTGGGCACCGCCTCCCTGCGGCGCCAGGCCCAGGCCCTGGCTATACGACCCGATCTTCAGATCGAGTCCCTGCGCGGCAACGTCGACACCCGCCTGCGCCGGCTGTCCGAAGGAGATTTCGACGCCATCCTGCTGGCGGCGGCGGGGCTGAACCGGCTGGGGCTGGGCAAGCGCGTTCGGGGCTTCCTCGATCCGTGGACGGCTCCGGTCGCGCCGGGTCAGGGGGCCTTGGCCCTGCAATGCCGCGCCGACAGCCCGTGGGCCGACTGGATCGGACAACTGAACGACGCCGCGACCGCCACCTGCATCGCCGCCGAGCGTGGGGCGCTGACCGCCCTAGAAGCCAGCTGCCGCACCGCCATGGGGGCCTATGCCCGGCTCGACGGCGACCAGGTCCATCTGGCGGTGGAGGCGCTGACACCGGATGGACGTCGCCGGTGGCGGCGCGAGGGCCGAGCCGCCTTCGACCTCGCCGCCGCCCGCGCGCTGGGTCTGGAACTCGGGGCCGCGATCCGCGACGAGGCCGGAGACCTGTTGATCGCATGAGGGTCTGGATCACCCGCACCCAGCCTGGAGCCGGCCGCACCGCCGCCCGGCTGGAAGCGGTCGGCCTGGACGTCCTGATCTCCCCGGTGCTGGAGGTCCGCTCCCGTCCGGCCTCGACCGACCTGACCGGCTTCGATGCCCTGGCCTTCACCAGCCCCAACGCCGTCGAGCGATTCGCCGCGCTCAGCCGGGATCGCGCCCGCCCCGCCTTCGCCGTCGGCCACGCCACAACCGAGGCCCTCACCCTCAACGGCTTCAGTCGGGTTCTGACCGGAGACGGCGACGTTGGGGCCCTGGCCCGTTTGATCGCCGAACGCCGCCCGGGCCGTGTCTTACATCTGGCGGCGGTCGAACAGGCCCGTGACCTCGCCGCCCTGGGAGCCGAGGCCGGCGTCCATATCGAGGTCCGGCCGATCTATGAAACCATCGTGGTGCGCCCCGGCGCGGCCTTGGCCGCCGAGGATCTGGTGGCCGTCACCGTGCATTCCGCGCGCGCGGCCCGGGCCGTGCTTGAACAGGCCCCGACACGGCTGGCGGGCCTACACGTCCTGGCCCTGTCCCAAGCCTGTGTGGCCCCCTTTGCCGGGGTGCGGGTCAAATCCCTTGAGGTCGCCCCGTTCCCTGACGACGCATCCTTGGTTAGGCTCGCGCGCGACACCCTGCCCAAGGCCCCCTGATGAGCGACACCCCTGCCGAGGACCGCCCCCGGATCGAGCCCGAGCCGCCTCACCGCGAGCTGGAGCGGCCCAGCATTCCGCCGCGCATCATCGCCCTGATCGCCGTCGGCCTGGTCTTCATCATCATCGCCGTGGGGGCCGGAGCCTTCCGTGAGCGGCTGGCCCGCGCCATCGGCCCCGCCACGCCGGTCTCAGAGAGCCAGGAGCGGGTGCAGATGCGTCAGCGCATCGACCAGCTCGAAAGCGAGCTGGAGCTGGCCCGACGTCAGGCCGCGACCCGCCCGGAGCCTGTGGCAGTGCCGACCGAAGACGGCGAAACCGTTGTCGTCGATCCGCTCCAGCTGGAAGACCGGATCACGGCGCTCGAGGCTTCCCAGGCCCGCATGTCGCGCGCCGCCGCCGCCGCCGTGGCTGCCGCCTCCCTCGCCGATGCCGCCGAGGGCTCGTCACCCTTCGTCGGGGAACTGGCGTCTCTCGAGCGACTGGCCCCCACATCGCGCGGGATCCGGGCGCTGCGCCCCCTGGCGGAACAGGGGGCTCCGACCCGCGCCGCCCTGGTCGGGGAATATCCGGCCGCGGCCGCCCGTGCCGCCCGGGCCGCGCGCGGGGACGCTCCCCAAGGCGGCTTCTTCAGCTCGCTTGGACGCAGCTTCCGCTCGGTCTTCAACCTGCGGCGGATCGGTGATCTGGAAGGCGACAGTCCCGACGCCGTGCTCGCTCGGGCCGAGCGCCGGGTCCGTGAGGGAGACCTGGAAGGGGCCCTGGCCCAGCTCCAATCCCTGCCGGAGCCTGCGCGCGTGGCCATGTCCGAATGGACCGCCCGGGCCGAACGTCGGGTCGAGATCGAGCGCCGCATCGACGCCCTGCGGGCCCAGGCCCTGGGCGACCTGTCCGGAGCGACCACCGCCGAGACCGGAGCTCCGCTTTGATCCGCGTCGGCCTTGCCCTGCTGGCCGGCATGGCGCTGGCCCTGCTGGCCGTCGCCGCCTCTGGCGAACCGGGCGTGCTGACGGCCGAATGGCTGGGCTGGCGCCTCGACACCTCAGCGGCGGCGGGCGCGGTCTTGATCGGGGTCGTGGCCCTTCTGGCGGTCGGTTTCTGGCGGCTGGTGATCTGGATCGGGGAAGCCCCGCAGCGGGCGGCCCGGCTGCGCGCCGATACCCGCCGGCGGGATTCCTATGCGGCCCTGGCGCGCGGCTATCTGGCGCTGGCCGGCGGCGACGGCGAAGAGGCCCGACGCATGGCTCGGCGCGCGACCGACGCGGCAGAGGACGCACCCATATTGTCCGGTCTACTGTCGGCCCAGGCCGCCGAGATATCCGGCGAGGACGCGACGGCTCGCGCCGCCTATGAGGCCCTCCTGTCCTATCCCGACGCCCAGGGGGCGGCCCGTCAGGGGCTGGCACGTCTATCATGGCGCTCGGGCGACCGGGCCGGGGCGCTCGAACAGGCCCGCGCCGGCGAAATCGCCGGCCAGGGGGGTGGCTGGGCCTGGAGGATGCAGTTCGACGACAGGCTCGAGGCCGGTGACTGGGACGGGGCCCTGGCGCTGCTGGGCGGCCCCCGTGCCAAACGGGCCCTCAGTGCCGACAAGGCGGCGCGCGCGCGCGCCGCCCTGCTGACCGTCAAGTCTCTGGATGCGGGTGCCGAAGCCGCCACCCGCGATGCGGTCAAGGCCGCCGGTCTCTCGCCTGAATTCGCCCCTGCCGCCGTCACCGCAGCCCGTCTCGAAGCATCCGGCGGCCGACCGGGGCGCGGCGAGGTCTTGCTGCTCAAGGCCTGGAAGGCCCGCCCCCATGCGGCCCTTGTCGGGGCCTATCGCGACCTGCGCCCGGCTGAGACGCCGGCGGAGCGGGCCCAGCGATTTCGTCGCCTGATCGGACGAGCCCCTGAACATCCCGAGAGCCGGATGCTGGAGGTCGAACGCGCCCTGCTGGTCGGCGACGCCGCCATGATCGACGCCGCGGTCCAGGCGCTGGACGGCGACCCCGACAGCGCCCGCCTGCTGGATCTCAAGGCCCGCGCCGCCTGGGCCAACGGGCGCATCCCGGAAGCCCGCACCCTGGCCGCACGTGCGGCCGCCGCCCCGGACGCCGGCGTGTCCGTGGAGGCGGATTTCGCGACCGACGGCGCGGGGTGGGCCCGACTGATCGCGGTCTGGACCGACGAAGGCGAACTGCCGCCGCCGTCCGGCCCGGCCCGACCCGTCGAAGCAGCAGAAATACCGGCGCCGACCGACTCGCCACCTCCGCCGCCGGCTCCCGAGCCGGCCTGGCGCGCGCCGGACGATCCCGGCGACTGGGACGAGGGGGATGAACCGACCGAGCCCCCCGCAACGACCCCGTCGCGTCGCCGCACCAGCTCGCGACCGCGTGCCAAACGCTGAGCCCCTTGGCAGCGGCCTCGTCCTTGGGTATCTAGCCCGCCTTGCCGGAACGGCCCACGCCGTTTTCGCCCTTGATGGGCCGCCTTAGCTCAGCCGGTAGAGCGGCGCATTCGTAATGCGTAGGTCAGGTGTTCGAGTCACCTAGGCGGCACCACCCTTCTAGCTAGGGAAGCGGGCTGACCAATGAGCTAGTGGCCCACAGCCGCCACCTCCTTTGGGTGCGAGTTGGGACTAGGTTAGCCACGGTTCGCTCATGCACCCTAGGTTCGGCACGCTAGCTCGATGCGATCTTGGCCAATGCAGAGACCAAGCCTGACGCGAACGTCTTCAATCCGGACTTTTGCGCTATTCCCCTCGTCTCAACTTCGATTCCCCAGATAGTAACGGTGTCAACAGTGACCCGCTCGAAAGTCGAGGCTGTGCCTACTTCCGTGGGCGCCGAATTAGCGATCTTTGGGTAGACGAGCGCGATTCGTTCGGACTTGGCGGCTCGGGCGAAGGCCATGGCTTCGTAAACATCAGCTTCTACAATGTGCTGGCGTCCTTGATACCATCGACCTTTATATTTGGCGTCCACGAGAAGGTCGCCGAAACCGGCTTTTGAGCCGTCGACCCGCAAATCCGGCGTAACGGTCAGTGTGCGTTGGGATGACCAAGTGCCTTGGGCTTGTCGTTGCCGGTGACCAAGCTGGAGACCTTGTTGCGCTGCCACGGCGGCGCTGCCTAGGTGGGCGCGCAAGCCGATCGTGATCAAGTCTTCCCAGACTTGCCAAGTTGACAAGACAAATCCCGGCGCAAACGCTTTGCCGCCATCCAAAGCTAGACCGAACCCACGGAGCGCATCCAACGCCAACTCGTATGTCGACTGCCACGCTCGGGAGCGGCTCGGCAAACGTCTAAGCCCTAGATTGCGGAGCGGCGCCTGCGCGCCGACACTCTGCATGATGCGGTCAAGATTAGCCCGGACATCCGCATCCTGAACTGCTGGATGCAAGTAGGCACAGGCCTCCTTGATCGCTGCGTTATATGGATTCGAGCGGTCAAATCGGACCACAGTTTGAGCGTAGCCGTCGTCGCTCGGCATACGAAATTCTTCCGGCTCAATCTCACCTTCGATGGCAAAGTGGGTCTCCAACCTACGGCGGTAGGTGCGGATAGGACGGCGATGATTGTCCCAGTACATCTGGACCAGCGCCCTAGCTACGAGGGTGGCGAGGTCAGTGTTGGAACTACTGACCGCGCGCAAGCGGTCGCTACTGAGCAGTCTCCCGTGACGCGAAAGCATGGCCAGAAAGAAGAAGTCTTCCCGCCAACCCACAGCTGCACTGCCGAGGAATTTAGGTGCAACTTCGAGTTCGATAGCGGGAGCTACCCGCAATAGTCCTGCAAAGTCTGTTGCTTGAACACGTTGCCCGGTGGTTAGAAGGGGCGAGTTAGTGAAGCCCAAGGAGAGGGCAGTCCGATTTCCTGCAGCTTGGAGCCATTCGACGATGCGTGCCGACGCTAGACCTGTGGCCTGGGCGATCTGACCGACCAACGGGACCGGTGGATCATACTCAGTCAGACAGAACCTGCCGACCGCCATTTCAGCCGGCTACAGCGGAAAGGACAGCGTACACGTTCGCGGGGACGACGGCTGTCGGCCCCCTTAAAGACTGCTTAGGCTCATCACCAAAGAACGCATCCTCTAAGAGGTACGGATGGCTTGCGACTTGACCTGTGGCGTTGAGCACGACGGCCAAGCCACGCATGTCCCCAAAGAAGACCTCGTCGAGATGCGCGCGAACAATATTCCAACTACGAGCGGCGAGGGCGAGCGCATCGTCTAGGCCTGCCGGCGCGGTACCGGCCGGAGTCATGATTGCTCCGTGTCCGACCTGAAACTCAGGCGTGCGTCCAAGAGTAATACCGGCATTGATCTTAGCCCACGCCTGCACGAGCGCCTCATACACGTCACCTGCTGACGCTGGTGCTGAGGGCAACGCTTGGGGCTTCGCAGGAAGACCGAAATAGCTCCGGAGCACCGACTCACTGGGCTGCAGCGCATACGGAGCCCAACGACGGAGAAATGCCACGTCCAAAGGTTCGACGGAGACGTCCGCCTGATTCATCGCAGCAAGAATGTAGAGATGGTGCGGGAAGGCATATTCCATCATTGCGCCGGATGCCGGATCGAGGAGTTCGAAGTACTGTGTGCCCTCTTGGGCCGAGCCATCAGGCCCCAACCGCTTTTCCGCTTCGATCGCCACGATTGCTCCACCGAAGACCTGCACGGCGGGTCCGCGATTGATCTCATCGACAATGAGGAGAGATGCACCCTGGGCTGAGCGCGCGTGCTCACTCGCACGGTAGAGGATGCCTTGGGTGATCTCGAAGCCGCCCAACTGCTTAATGCTTGGAGACAGACCAGTCAGAAACTCGCGATATTTGGAGTTCTGGTGAAAGACGGTTCGGAATACTTTCCGGTCAGACCGCCCAGGGCTAGGCAACACGGACTGAAGAGCTGCATCAAGCGCTGGAGCGGGCGGTTTAGCGGGTATCGGTACGCTGGCTCCTGGATCAAGCACCGGGGCCTTTGTCGGGTTTGGCGCACCGTATTTTGCCTCAAAGGCTTTCGCCACTTCGTTCAACAGTCGTGATTTTCCTGCCGCTGGGGGGCCGGAAATCAAAACATTGCGCCGTTCGGTCAGAGCGCTGAGAACTTCGAGGCATTCCGGGCTAAAGGCATTCATCGGACGAGCCTCTCTCCCGTAGTGAAATCGACGAAACCGTACGCGGCGTTGTTCTTGCGACGATCGGCGTTGAGTGCGGAAAGAAGGAATTCTGCGACGACCGGGTTCCAATCATCGTGCTCGAGCGAGCGTTCAGTGATGACGAACGGCCACACAGTGCCATCCAGCTTTTGGATGAACAGCACCATCAAGCGGCCGGACCCCTCCTCGGGAGCGGTGATCGTGAAGCAGTCATACTCGTGGACACGCGTGATGCGGGACTCATTTGGGCGGGCGTCGGTCGGCGGTTCCAGAAGCGCCTCTTGCCACCCCTCAACGCCATCGGATTTCCGAACCCAGTAGAACCGACCCGCGTAAATTTCCAACGTGTCAGCACCTGCACGCCGGCGCTTCGCCACCTTCTTTTGTGGAAAGAGCTTCCGCAGCACGTGCTCCATCACGTCCCAGCCACGGAAACGAAGGTCGCGCGCACCTCCCCCGCTTTCGCTGATGTTGGACTGCGCGATGAACTTGAGGCGGTCGCCGTCGAGAATCTCGCGGAAAACGATGCGCGCAATATCCCCGGTTTGCTGGGTGTCAGCCATGCGCCATCTCCCCTTCGTAATCCGCATCCGTTGCCTTGGCCATCTGGGCCGGCATATACGGCAAAGCTCCAACGGAAGCAGCGGCTTCGACTCGTTGCTTGGCTCGGACCGCCAGTGGTTCCAGGCGCGAGTGCGTGAGGATCAGGTCTCGCGTGATTGTCGACCGTTCCTCGCCCGCGAGGGCGGGCTGTGCGCGATCAACAAGCGGGAAGTCCCGCATGACCAGATCCAACTCGCTGGCATTGAGCCCAAATGCAGTGAAAACGAGATGGTCGGCCTTCGCCCGAAGCTCCGCCATGCGCCAGTGGGTCTCCCGAGTTGAGCCTGCTTGATCTAGCGCGGCGAGTGAACGCGAAATCTCCGTCAGCTTTCGACCTGGCAGTGAGTCAGGTTCGATTGGCGGCAAAGGCAAACTGAGTAAATGGAAATAGTTGATGGTAGTCGTGATGACGCGGCGGATCATCCAATCGAACGGCAATGAATTAACCAGCGCGACCCAAAGCCACATCCGGGCTTCATCGGGATCGTTCGGGAAGGTTACGGTCGGGACTTTGTTGCCGCAAACCATGCCGGGAGGGATCACGGCTGCCAAACAGGAGCGTTCATTCGTCTGTCCGGTGATATCGCAGAACCCAACTCGCAGTCGGTTAGCTCGCGCCATCACCTTGGACGAAAGCGCCTTTGGATCGATGTAGAACTGAGGCGCGACCTGACTCGCGCCGGGTAGATTGATCGCCCAATGTGCGCTGCGCCCCGTGCCGCCGACATAGGCCTTTGCACCGAACCGGTGTTGATGGACCATCCGCCCTTCAATAATCGGGACTGTGCCCGCGCGCCTCGTTTTGAGAAACAGGGGCCGTTCGCGGGTCATATCGACCTCGCGGGAAAAATCCGGGTGCCAGCGCGAGGCGGGATCGGACCAATCGTGACCGGAAGCCATCATGCGCGAGAACAGATTCCACTCGGCTTCCGAGCGAACCTCAGGGATTGAGAGATCCGGGCGCAACTTCGCGAGGGCGACGCGGCCGATGCGAACGTTCCCACAGATGCTAACGGCGTTAGGCGTGCCCTGCGCGAAGCTTAGATTGATCGGTTCCTGCCGAGACCTGCCGAGGCGTTTCGTTGCGGCGACGAGCAGAAACTTGAAGCGCGTGTCGATCTCGAAGAACCGCGCACGGTTATCCAAGACCTGCACCGAAACCTCACCCGATTGCGTCAGCAGTGTCTCCCTCAGGCTCTGCGTCCCTTGGGACCGAATCAGTCCTGCTGGCAAAAGAATGGCGACTGCGCCTCCTGGCTTAGCCAACTGCAGCAGTAGCTCACAGAACGCGACGTAGAGATCGGGCTCACCAGACCCTAACGCCGGGTATAGGGCCGCGAGCCGGGTGCCGTAGCTGTCCGCCTGTGCACGCCTCGTTTCGTATTTCTGAGTGTCGAACGCGCCGTAATCCGCGCCGTAGTGTCGCGCGCCGCCTTCGGAACGGATGAACTCATGCCGGGAGACTTTGACCTTCTCCCAAGGTGGGTTCGCAACGACGATGTCAAACCCATCCTGCGTAGCATGGTGCCAACCGTGCGGACCGACCAACAGGCTGTCCTGGACGCGCCACTTGGTCCGCATCTTAGCGAGGGCGCTCACATCGTCTGTCAAACACGCGAGCGCTATCAGCGTACCACGGAGTGCGTTCTCGGAAAGGTCCGCTGCAAAGACGCTTTCAGCAAGCCAGTCGCTCGTAAACTGTCGGTCCGCACCGCATGCAGCCATGGTTACAGCGGTTAGCAGAATGCCCGCGCCGCAGGCCGGATCGATGACCTTAGCCCCCGGCTCCAACCGGTCCGAAATGCTTGCTGCCAAGTGCAAAGCCAACCGAAAGTCGGTGTGGTACGCGCCGGACCGCTTCTTAGTCGCCTCGTCTAGCGCCTCGCGCGCCAGTGCGCTTACGGCAAGCGCCGGCGGAATGCCGCTTTCAGCAATTGCGGTGACGACAGCCCGAGCGGTCGTCCGTACTAGCCTGTCGGTCGCGATAGCGCGGACGCGGAACGCCTGCTGATAAGTGTCGAGGTCAAATCCTCCTAGCCGGCTGGCCACGGCCTCCAGCAACTGGAACCGCGCCTCTTGGCCAAGTGAGGGTGGATGATGGCGTACGAATTCGTCCACAAGCAAAGAAGCGGACCTTAGAAGCTGCGCCTCTCGGGTCGTCGCCTTCATGCAGCAGCCTTCATGACCTTGCGATCAAGCTGGATCAGGTATTCGCTAACTGACGCGGCTGCGGCACTAGCAGTCTTGTTGGGCCGGTATCGGCCGATCTCCATAAGTCGGATGGGAACAACCGCGCCAAACGCACGAAGCGCGTCTGAAAGAGCCTCGATGTCGACATGCGCCTCATCGCTGTACGAGATGAGCAAGCGTTGTGCGTCTAACCGCTCAACGAGCTCGGTAAATGCTCCGAGCGCGCGAGTGCGGTAGCAGAAGTCTGATGCTTTCTCACGCCAAGGCCGCAGACCAGCGACGCCTTCGACCGTGGGCTCGTCGCCCAACGTGATCGTTTCCAGGATATGATAATACGAGGCGTATTGGCGCTTAGTGTAGGGTGGGTCGATATAGACTAGATCATCGACAGACGCGGGGCATTTCTTAGCATCGCCCACGCTTGTAGTGACAAGGCCTGCTCCAGCAAAGAGTTTACGCGGCTGAAGTGCAATTGGTTCAAAGGCTTGTTTCTGCCACTTCGCCAGAAAACATCCGTAGGTTCCGGCGATGTTCGCGACGCGGTTTGTGGCGCTAAGCAGGTCTGCGAGCAGGAGCAGTTCCTCTGTCGCGTTGATAGTGCCTTCCGCGACCCAATTGGCGACTTGGGTACGGACGGCGTCGATCTGTGCGGCGTTGCTCTCCGTGAAGTAGCGTCGCTCAATGCCCGCGTGGGATAGGGCTGCCGGGCTGTACTCACGATGAATAAAGCCGGGTTGAGGCGACACCGTATTGAGCGCCTCAATGGCCGCGCGATAGCCGCCGAGCTTGGAAAAACGCGCTTGAGAGTCCGTTACCAAACGCCCCGCTGCCATCGTTACGGCACTGTGCAAGCTGTCATTAAGATGAACATCCCAGCCAAGCCTGGCAGCAATTTCAGCTACAGCGCCTGTTCCGCAAAAGAGGTCCACGAAACGTCCGTTGCTCGCCGGGCGCCCAATCTGCGGAGCCAACAGATCCACAACTCTGGCCTTTGAGCCGATGTAACGGAACGTCACTGCTTCCCTCCAAGATAAGCAGGCCCTACGACCACCGCTTTGGGGCTAGTCAGTAAACGAGCCAACGGTGCCTTTAACGCAGGCTGATTGCGACAATCTAGGAGGCTTTGCGCTGTCGGGTAAATCCTCCGAATAAAACCGCACGACCGGGTTTGTCATCACGACCTATTGCGAGACGGCTGGGGATGACAGGGTCAGGAGGTCGTCCCTGCCTTGTACATAGGTCCGGCGTCGGGCGGCAGCCTCCGCCTCATCCAAGTCGGCCTGCGGCAATATCCCATGCAAATCGAACTGTTGAGCCAGCTCCCGTTGGAGCCACACGTGCGCCTCCTCAGTTAGCTGCATACCGGCCTTGCGAGCATAGGCGGTCCAGGGATTCAGGTTGCCCCTGCCTGCCTGTTCATTCTCGAGGGTCGGCCGCCAGGACCGGGCTCCCAGTGTGCTCATCATCCGGTTCAGCGAGACACCATTCGCGAGCGTGCCGGCCACGAACTTTCCATCATAGACTCGAATATAATTTGGCCAATTTCGCTTCCACGCGCGGATCGCGATATCGTCTTCGCTGGCTACGTCGCGCTCCGTATCGTGCTGCAGTCCCCGCGCGACACCAAAAATCTGAATGTCGTTCGGTTGAACCATTCGACCGACGAACATGATGTCGCCATCGCGGATTTGGCGGGGCCGTTTGCTGAGGGGGTAGCCCAAAGCCCAATGTGCCCCAGACCGCTCGATCTCGCTAAGGACGGTTTCGCTAAGCTGGACACGGTTGTCCGCCTTACCAAGGAACTTCACGAAAGCTCCCCCGCGCCCTAACGGTGCCAAAGCCTCACTGAGGACGACCACATCGTCAATGCCTGCGTCTGCTCCATAGTCCGGCCATGGCGCTCCAGCTGTCCGCGCTTCTGTCGCAAGACGCGCCTGAATCTCTGCCTCCCATCGATCAAGATCAGTAGGTCTGAGGTCCGGTCCTGCCCTTCTCCACAGGCGCTCGAAATATTCGCCTGATGGGGCAACAACCGTCGTGTCGTCGGAGTGCAGGCCGAACTCATGGTTCCGGTCTATCCCAGCCGAAGTCAGGTTCGCCGAGGTCACGACTGCCTCTGAGTCACCGAACAAATACAGCTTGGCGTGGAGATTGCGGACGCCCCGCACAGCTCCGCCCCTTGCCAGCACTTCGCGCAGCGCAGCGATATCGCTGACGCCTTTGGCCCAGTCCTCGTGGCTGAAACGGGTTATCAAACGAAGTGGACCTTCATGCCCACGGGCCAAGCGCGCGAAAGCGCTAACCTTGACGAAGGGCGAGACTATTCGGAGCTCGCCTCCACTCCGTCCGAGGGCTGCTGTCATTACGCAATCCCACGCGGCATCAACTAGCTGCGTAACCATCCCATCCGACTACCTCAACGAAGCTCTATCCACAAAGTCTCCGAGCAGCTCCGCCGGATCACGACCGAGAGCCCGAGCCACTTGGCAGAACTCGATCACGTCCAGGCGGCGCTCGCCCCGCTCCACCTTCGACACAAAGCTCTGGGGCTTTCCCAGCCGGGCTGCCAGTTCGACCTGGGTGATGCTGGCCGCCCTCCGCGCCGAGGCGATGAAGGCGATGAACTCCTGATGCCGCTGCGTGAAGATCGATGACGGCAACGAGCGCCCCTGACAGGTGAGGCGCTTTCGCTAAATCCTAGATCGGGATATCCCAGAATCGGTTATCGCTGGTTTGGGGGAGGCAGTCTTACGTCTCGGACAACGCTTGTGCGGTCATCAGGCCTGCCTGTCCGGCGCTCGAACAAGCGCAGAAATCGGCACCTTATATGATGAACCAATGAGTGTTCATCCATCGCCATGACACGCGATGTTGTCATCAACAGAACGATGGAGCCACAAATCCAATGGCCAATTTGAAACGACTATCAACTTTGCTGATCATCTCTTCCGTCTCATCGCTTGCCCTTCTGGCTTCCTGCGATCGCGCTTCGAGGGTGCCCACCCAAGCGGAGGAAATCGAAGAGTTCTGCAATCAGCTCGCGTCCGACTTCGTCGCCGACCCATCAGTAGGCCGCGAGCAAGAGTTTCTGGGCAGGATGCAGCGAAGGATCGTCGAAGAGGAATGGGACACGGACACCGTCGTGGATGCCTGTACCGCCGCGCTCGATCGCAAGGCCGAGTTCATGCGCGAGCAGGCACGAGCCGTCCAACGAGGTTCCTGATGATGCGGAACTAAGGGCGGCCCAAAGCATCCAGGCCTAGCCGAGCCTCGCACTCCGAAAGGGCGAATTAAATCAGCCCCTTTCGTCCCGATCACTGACCCGCCTCCACCACCCACCTGCAGCCCTCGCGACCCTCCGTCGCGGGGGCTTTTTCTTTGCCCCGAAAGGAACACCCATGCTGTCGCTTACAGACAGGGACGCGGTCACGGCCGCGCTGAACGACCCCGATCTGGACCCCCTACTGCGCGCCCTGATCGGGCTTCGGGTCTGGCAGGTCGACACCGACCGCCGGCGTCCTCTCGGGGATGTCCTGCAGATCGTCGTCATCGAACCCGGCGACACCGCCGGGGAAGTCCACCCGGTCGTCGGCTTCCCGATCATGTGGGAACAAGCCGACCAGCCTGGCTACGAGTGGATGAACGACCACGGCTCTTGGTTTGAGTTGGCCTACGTCCTCGCCGACGATTTCGGGATGCTGGTCTTCGTGGCCGACCATCCCGACACCAACACGAGCCTAAGGTTCAACCTCCTTGGGGTCGCCGATCGGGACGACAGCACCAAGCCGTAACGCCTCTCGCTGCCCTCTAGGCGTCAAGCCAGCCCCACCCGTCATCAGCTCTCCGGCACTCGCCGCGAGGGCTTTTTTCATGTCCGAAAGGAGCCTGCCCCATGCTTACCCTGACCGATATCTGTTCGGTTTCGGCCGCCCTTGGCGACCCATCTTTAGACGTCGATCTTCGCGCCCTGATCGGCCTTCGTGTCTGGCACATGTGCATCGAGCACGAGTGCGCCATCGGAACCGACGTCCAAATCTTCGTCGTCCAGGGCGGTGACACGCCCGAAGTCATCAACACGGCCCTCGGCTTTCCTATCACCGGAGCCGAGGCCGAAGACCCGTCCTTCGTCAGCATCGAGGCTCACGGGCTCTGGTACGAGCTAGCCTACGCCCGTGATCACGAACCCCACACCCGCATCTTTGTCGAGAACGGCCCCGCTACCGAACTCGGCATCCACGCCATGTGCCTTGCCCAGTTCTGGCCGGACTGCGAGGGCGACCAATGAGGTGGGCGCTCGCGCTGCTCGCCCTATGCATCTGCTTGGCGATCGTCCGAGCGGTGCTGATCGTCCTGGGGGTCGTGGCCGTAGTGGCCTTGCTCTATGCCTTCGTCCGAAGGCCACGGGAGACGCTGATCTTCATCGGCGTGATGACTCTCTCTGGGATGGCCAGCGCTCAGCCGCTCGCCGCCATCGTCGTCGTCGGGGTGCTGGGCATCCTGGTGGTGCTAATGACGTGGAGGCGGACCACCGGCGCTAGTTCGAGGTCCGACAATGACCTTCTGGGCCACTAGATGGAGAGCAGGGACGCCCGGAAAGCTCTAGCCGTTCCCGCTCACCTCCCGTCGACCGCAACGCACTGATATGTCCGCCTTATTGTCCGATGAGCTGAACCCGTTGGCTTAACCCTTATTTCCGCATGTCGCGGAAGGGCATCGGGAGTTCGCATGATCGAACAAAACGCATCTGATCCGGCCAATGAGCCGGATAAAAAACCAACCATCCAGCTAGTGCCCGGCAAGTTGCACCTCGCAATCGCTGAAGCAGAGGCCGTACTCGCCGCCGACGGACGCTATTTCGTCAGCGGCGGGGCGGTGGTCCGCATCATCGAGCGTGATGGCCCGGGGGTCGGGACTGAACGGGTCAACGAGCAGACCCTAAGGACGGTGCTGTCCGCGCGCATCTACTGGCAACGCCAAGCCAAGGACGGCATCTGGTCTCCATGCGACCCGCCCCCTGGCGTAGTTCAAGCCCTTCTGCATAGCCAAGACCGTCATCACCTGCGGTCGCTGTCAGGGTTGGCTCGGCAGCCATTCTACGCTCCAAGCGGCAGGCTAGTTGCCGAGCCCGGCTACGATTGCGAAACGGGCATCTTCGCGGTGTTCGACGCCTCCGAGTATCGGCTTGGCGAACCTAGCCGAGAACTGGCAGAGGCTTCGCTTGCCTACCTAAATCAGCATCTCGACGAGTTTGAGTTCGAGTCCGAGGCTGATCGTTCGGCGGCCATATGCGCCATGCTGACGGCAGCTCATCGGCCGTCACTACCCGTTGCACCGGCGTTCAACATCACGGCCACCAGTTCGGGAAGCGGCAAGAGCTATCTAGCGGATGTCATCATCCCGCTTGCCGGGCCTGAGGAACCTTACCGCGTAAGTTTTCCGACAAGGGCGGAGGAGGCCGGCAAGCTCATCGTCTCGGTTCTCATGGAACGGCCAGCCGTTGTGCTGTTCGATGACATGGACACCAACTGGAAATCGCTCGGCCCTCTGAACCGGGCGCTGACCAGTTCGACGACCACGGAACGCCGGTTGGGGCATAACGAGACGGCGACCGCGCGGACAAACGTGCTGTTCCTCGGCACGGGAAACAACATCGAGCCCGAACGAGACCTCAGGCGTCGCGTGGTGTCGATCCGTTTGGCCCCAAAGTCGGAAAATCCAGCCTTGCGGTCCTTCAAAGGGGATCCGGCGGCCGAGGCGCGAAAGCACCGCGCAAGGATGGTCGAGTGCGCGTTGAACATCACCGCCGCATATCGGGCGGCCGGCGAGCCGCAAACGGGGGTACCAACCATCGGCACCTACGCTGAATGGTCCCGCTTCTGTCGCCACCCGCTAGTCTGGCTTGGGCTAATCGATCCGGCCCAGAGCCTTATCGATCAGGTGTCTCACGATCCGGAACGGCAAGGCCTCGCGGACTTCCTGGAGGCTTGGCATCAGGTCTTCGGATCGCGCTCAGTCACCACGCGTCAGATATGTTCCATGGCCAAGCAGCAATCCGGCTTGATGGAAGCTCTGGAGGAACTGCCGGTCTTCGAAGGTCGAGAAATCAATCGTGGGAAGCTCGGTTGGTTCATCAGCAAGAACCGAGGCCGCAGGGCCGAAGGTCATCGCATCGAACCGGGTGACAGTTCCGAACGACGCTCTTGGCGCGTGGTGATCGGCTAGCCTAGCCACGTCTCGCGCTCGCGCGCTGATCGCCCGGCCCGAACGGAAAGGGGAAAAGGGGGAAACTACCCCTTTCGCCCCTTTCCGAACGGCCCCTCGTCCTGAGTTCCGCCCGATAACGCGGCACCAGGAGGCCCGCCGGATCGCCCCGAAGGCCCCGGCATCGCCACCCCCAACGCGCCCCCTCAGCGGCCACTCCTCGGCTGCCGGGAGGCCCCCCTAAACCCAACGCTCCTGACCCCCGCCGCGCCCGTCGCGGCTCCACGGCGCTCGCGCGCCGATCACCCCCCAAAATGGAGACTAGCAATGCCGAAAGTACAGTTGACGGCCGAGTTCTGCGCCTCAGCCAAATGCCAACCCGCCCACCGGAAGACTGTGTACTGGGACACCAACATCAAGGGCTTCACGCTGGAGTGCCGGCCCGGTGGCGGGAAGACGTACGCTCAGCGTCACCTCACCCCGGCCGGGGTGCAGCGCCAGTACAAGATTGGAGCGTGGGAGGACATTCCCTTCGCTGTAGCCAAGAAGACGGCGCAGCGACTGCGATCCGAGTTCGTCCTCGGGGGCGACCCCGCCGCCAAGAAGACGGAGGCGAAGGGCATCCCCAAATATCAGGAACTAGCAGAACTGCATCTGGCTCATGCCAAGCTGCATCAACGCGCCTACTCCGCGACCGAGATGTATATCCGCCGGCACATCCTCCCAAAGTGGGGGAAGGTCCGGTTGACGGACATCGAACCTCGCGCTGTCTCGCAATGGCTGGCCGACAAGCTGGCCGAAGGCCTGGCCCCGGCGACCGTCGAGAAAATCCGCGTCATCATGGGCCGCTCGTTCGTCCTGGGTGCAGAAGCCGAAATGGCCGGCACCGAGAAGAACCCGATCCGGAGGGTGCCAAGGATCAGGTTCAACAACGCCCGCGAACGGTTCCTGACGACGGAAGAGGCAATCCGTCTTCGCGCCGCTGTCGCCGAGTCGCAGAACCCCCAGCTGAAGCACATCGTTGGCCTGTTGCTCCTGACAGGGGCGCGGGTCCGCGAACTGCTCGACGCCAAATGGGAGAACGTCGATGTGGCTCGGCAAGTCTGGTATATTCCCGACAGCAAAACAGGGAAGCCTCGCCACGTCCCCCTATCGTCGGCGGCGGTGGCTATCGTCGAGGCCTTGCCTCGGTTTCCTGGCTGTCCTTGGCTGGTGCCGAACCCCGAAACCAAAAAGCCCTATGTGTCCATCCAGCACAGCTTTGAGCGCGCGACACGAGTGGCCGGTGTGAAGGGGCTGAGGATTCACGACCTCCGCCATTCGGCGGCGTCCTTCATGGTGAACAGCGGTGTCGATCTCTTCGCGGTCGGCAAGGTCCTGGGTCACGCCAGCTACCAGTCCACCCAAAGGTATTCGCACCTCGCGAATGACACCCTGATGGCGGCCGTGGAGGCCGGCGCGGCCAAACAACAGCTGCCCTAAACCGGTCGGCGTCCCCTCTCGTATGCTGCTCATGGCGGTGTGCGGGAGGGGACGTCGGCCGATTTTTTTTGGCCTGGCAAAAGGGTATGATGTGGGACAATTTTCGGAGCGTTCCCACGCTAACGCGCGCAAACTAGGACGCGGCGGAGCCATCAGCACCCGCCCGTTTGGGAAGTTTTTGGGAGTGTGGGGCCGGCTGGTCCCCAAAGTCGCGCAACCCCTTATGCTGCAACGCTCCGTGCCGAACCTTCTGGGAATTTCGTAATGCGTAGGTCAGGTGTTCGAGTCACCTAGGCGGCACCATTTTTCCTCTCAGACAGGAGCGCCCGGTCAGGTCGCCGGTACTGGTCCGGTCGCCCAGTCGGCGGGAGCGTCGTGACCGGAGTGGTCGGCATTCGGCTCCTCGCCGGCGTTCATCCGATCGCAGCAACACGGCTCGCCTTCAGCCATGTCTTCGCAGCAAACCATGGCCTGGCCCTCAGCCATAGCCTCGCAACAGGCGCAGCGCTCCTGGGCGGCCTGGGCGGCGGCGGCGGTGAGGACCAGGAAGGCACCCGACAACAACAGGGTTCTCATGAGGCCGCCTCCTCTAGTGGACCATGAAACCGACGGTTCCCGTCATTGCGTGGCCGTCGTCGCCCTGGGCGGTCCAGGTCAGGGTGTAGGTGGCCGGTGCCAGGGTCGGCAGGGCGACGGTGGCGCTCGTTGCTGCGGGGGCTTCGGCCACGGCGACCACGACGGTGGCCTGGCCACGCGCCTGAACACTCACGTCGGTCAGGCGCATGGCGTGCGGGAAGGTGATCGAGAAGGTCTCGGGCGGACCCATCAACATCGAGCCGTCGGCCGGAACAGTGGTCAGGCCATGCGCCGCAGCTGCGCCGTGGCCACTGTGATCCATGCCGGCGTGGCCGCTATGGTCCATGCCCGTGTGGCCGGACGACTGATGTCCGGCGTGGGCGCCGTGCGGGTCCTGGGCGAAGGCGGCGGCGGGCGCGGCCAGAGCCAGGACGGCGGCGACTGTGATCAGGCGAAACATGGGGAACTCCCTAGAACCAGGCCCTCAGGCCAATCAGGAAACGGGTCTCATCGACCGGATGGCCGGCGGCGCGGGCCAGATCGGCGGCCCCGCCCAGGGCGCTGTGCCATTCGACCCCGACATAGGGGGCGAATTCGCGCCGGATCTCGTAGCGCAGGCGAAGGCCCGCCTCGGCCCCGGTGAAGCCGGACGACAGGCCGCGCGCCGGTTCGTCCGAGGCGGACAGGTCCAGTTCCACGCGTGGCTGAAGGATTAATCGCTGGGTCAGGCGCAGGTCGTATTCCGCCTCGACGCGCGCGGTCAGATCGCCCTCGGTCGACAGGAACAACGCCGCATCCACCTCCCACCAACCGGGCGCGACGCCCTGGACGCCGGCGACCAGGTGGGTGGCGTCGTCGCCATCGCTGACGATGTCCTGTCTGAGGCCGACCTGCACGTCCCAGAAGGGACGGAACGCATGGCTGTACAGGGCCTGGACCTCGACCGCCTCGACGCCGCCGTCAAAGTCGCCTTCGCCCTCGGTCTTCCAGGCGAAACGGTGGATGTCGCCGCCGACCCACCCTTGAGCGTCCCAAAGGAAGGTGGTGGCATCCTCTCCGACGCCGGCCTCCAGTCGCTCCAAAACGAAGGCCGAGGTCCGCATGGCCCCCGTCTCCTGCAGAACCTGGGCGCGCGCGGCCGCCATGGCCTCGGCCCCGAAAATGGCGTCGGCGGCATGGGCCGGACCCGAGAAAGCCGCCGCCGGCGGCGGGGCCTGCGGATGGCGACCGACGTCATCTGCACTGGTCGGCATCTCAGGTGGCGTCATCCCCATCGCCCCATGGCCGGCGTGCGGATCAGGCTGGGCCGGAGGCATCATGTGCCCTGCATGCGGATCAGCAGGCTGCGCCGGCGGCATCGTATGCCCCGCGTGCGGATCAGCAGGTTGTGCCGGTGGCATCGTCTGACTGGCGTGCGGATCAGGCTGGGCCGGAGGCATCGTGTGCCCTGCATGGGGATCCGGCTGCGCCGGTGGCATGGTGTGGCCCGCGTGCGGATCGGCGGGCGGCTCCGGAGGCATCGCGTGCCCGGCGTGTGGATCGGCGAGTTGGGCCGGCGGCATGGTGTGGCCCGCGTGAGGGTCGGCAGCCTGGGCCGGCGGCATCGTGTGGCCCGCGTGGGCGTCCTGCGCGAAGCTGGGCGTGGCCGCCAGCACGAGCGGCACCAGCATGAAGATCAACCGCTTCATGCCGCGTCTCCGTCGAGCGGGCGCACCGTGACGACATTGAACATCCCCGCGTGCATATGCATGAGCAGATGACAGTGGAACGCCCAGTCGCCCGGCTCAGAGGCCGTCAGATCAAAGCTCAGCTGTGAACCCGGCGCGACACTGACGGTGTGCTTCCAGGGTTGCCGATCCGCCGGTGCCCCCGTCACCAGCTCGAAGAAATGGCCGTGCAGATGGATCGGGTGGGACATCATGGTGTCGTTCACCAGCGTGACCCGGACCCGCTCGTTGCGGGCGAAGCGGATCGGCTCGACCAGCTCCGAGAAGCGCCGGCCGTCAAAGCCCCACATGAACCGTTCCATATTGCCGGTCAGGTGGATTTCGAGATGCCGCGTCGGTGCGGTCGCGCGCGGATTGGGCTGAAGCGCCACCAGATCGGTATAGACCAGCACCCGGTGCGGCACGTCGGCCAGGCCGATCGGACGCTCGCCCAGACGATTGGCCGGGGCCGGGGCGATCATGTCGACCCCGACGCCGACCTGCATATTGGCGGGCGCATTCTCGGGGTCACGCATGGCCATGTTGCCATGATCCATCGGTGCCGCAGCCCCCATGTCGTGACCCATGGCCGAATGATCCATTCCGCCCATCGCACCGTGGTCCATACCGCCCATGCCCCCGCCCATGCCCATATCGGCCATGGTCAGGTTCGGCACCTCGCGTAGCGGCGGCACGGCCACCGACATTCCCGCGCGCGGGGCCAGCATCCCCACCGCCATGCCCGAGCGGTCGATGGCCTCGGCCGCGATGGCGTAGGAGGCATCGGCCTGGGGCTGGACGATGACGTCATAGGTCTCGGCCACCGAGATCTGGAACTCGTCGGTCTCAACCGGCTGGACATTGACGCCGTCGACCGCCACCACCGTCATCGCCAGGCCCGGAATCCGGAAGTTGAAGATCGACATGGCGGCGGCATTGATGATCCTCAGACGCACCCGCTCGCCAGGGCGGAACAGGCCGGTCCAGCTTTCGGTCGGGCCATGGCCGTTGATCAGATAGGTGTAGGCCGAGCCGTTCACGTCCAGGATGTCGCGCGGGTCCATCCGCATCCCGGCCCACATCTGGCGCTCTTCCAGGCTCATCCGGTCGGCACCGGTGATCAGGCCTTCAACCGTCGTGCGCTGGCGATTGAAATAGCCGGGGCTCTGCTTCAGCCGCTCCAGCAACTCATGCGGATGGATGAAGCTCCAGTCCGACAGCATCAGGACATGCTCGCGGTCATAGGCGACCGGATCGGCCTCTGCCGGGTCGATGATGATGGGTCCGAAGTGGCCCATCGCCTCCTGCAGGCCGGAATGGCTGTGGTACCAGTAGGTGCCGGACTGCCGTATCGGGAACTCATAGTCGAAGGTCTGACCGGGCCGGATGCCCGGAAAGCTGATGCCGGGCACCCCGTCCATCTGGAACGGCAGGAGCAGACCGTGCCAGTGGATCGAGGTGTCCTCGTCGAGCGTATTGGTCACTGACAGCCGCGCCGTCTGGCCCTCACGCAAGCGAATCAGGGGGGCCGGCATCGTTCCATTGACGGTGACGGCATGGCCGGTCTGGCCGCCCAGGGCGAAGGGCGAATGACCGACGCTCAGCCGGATGTCGGGGCCGCTCAGCGTCGGCAGGGTCGGGGCAATACCGGGGGTCCCCGACTGGGCCCAGGCCGGCATCAGCCCCTGCGTCGCCAGAAGGCCGCCGCCCAGCAGGGCTTGTTTCATTAGCGCTCGACGGTCGGTTCGCACGGTGGGTGGCTCACTATGGCGGCGGTTCAGCGTCTGTCAGTTCACAATACGCGGGCGCGTCCTTGTGCCCTCAGCCGTCAGCGCGCGTCCAGCGCCGCACGCAGCCGGGTCCGCGCGCGCGCGATACGAAGCTCCACCGCCTTGGGGGTCAGATCGAGCATGGTGCCGATCTCGGCCTGGGAGCGATCTTCCAGCACCGCCAGCAGGAGCGGGGCTTTCAGGCCATGGGGCAAGGCCTGCAGGGCGGCGGTCACGTCCGCCAGTCGGTGCCGGTCATGAAGCGCCGCCTCCGGGTCCGGGGCGGGGTCGCCGACGCGCTCGGCCTCGGGCGCATCCAGGCCGATGACGCCCCGAATGAGGCGGCGAACCCGTCTGCGGCGGCCCCAGTCGCGGCATTTGTTCAGGGCGATGCGCCGGAGCCAGACGTCGAACGGTCGGGTAGGATCATAGCGACGGATCGCCAGCCAGGCTGAAGTGTAGGTCTCCTGGACCAGATCCAGCGCCTCGTCGGCGTCGCCGACATAGCGACGCACGAACCGCATCAAGTCGCCCTGGCCCGCGGCCATCAAGGCGCTGAAGGCGGCTCGCTCGCCGGCAGCGGCTCGGTCCTGGAGATCCAGCCCCGCCACGGCTCAGTCTGAGCCGGCCTGCAGGTTCTCGACGACGGCGGCGTCAAAGGCCCGCGCCTGCTCCGGCGTCAGTTCAGCGCGCATCTGAAAGACATGGGTAAGGGTGGCCTTTTGCAGGTCGCCCATGGCGTCATGGAAATGATCCACGGCCGCCTGGACCTCGGGCGTATCGCCCTGATTGGCCGAGATCGCCGAAACCATTTCAGCGTTGGCGGCGCGCAGCTCGCCTTCAAGACGGCGGCGTTCCTGCGCGAAACTGCCCTCCAGCGCCTCGATGCGGACTTCCTGCTCGGGCGTCAGGTCGATCTGATCATGGACCACCGCGTGCAGGCTGGGCGGCGCGCGGTGAATCCAGCTGGCGCTGGCCCAGGTGGCCAGGGCGCTGGCCAGGGCCGCCACCACGGCTACCCTGATCACCAGGGAACGGGCTGACGGGCTCATCCGAGATCACTCGCCAGACTGAAGGGCTCCAGACCCGCCGCGACGGTCAGCACCCGCAACTCGGACGCCTGGGTCCGGCTCGCCGGGGAATAGACGCCGCCGCCGATCGCACCGATCAGGATGCTCAGAACCAGGATGCCGGCCTGAAGACGGGCGACGACCGCCCGTCGGTGCCGTTCAGCGACCCGGCGCCAGACGGTCGCCTCCAGGGCATCGGTTGCGCCAGCGCCCGGCCAGGGTGCTGTGTCTCGGATCAGTTCGTCGATGTCATCGTGCATGGGAGGTCCTCTGTCCGGTCCTACGCATAGGAATCGATGGTCCCTCGTCCTGGCGATCAGGTCCAGCGCCGAGCGGGCTAGAGGGCCGCCGGCGGCGCCAGGGTTCCAATCACCGCCACCAGGGCCAGAACGACCGCACCCAGCGTCGCCTCCAGGCCCAGGCTTCGCCGCAGGCGCGGCAAGGCTCGCTCTGGGTCCGTCAGCACGGCGGGTGTCAGATGGAAACGATTGAGCGCGGCCAGACCCAGCATGACGGCGAACACCCCCAGCTTGATGGCTAGCAACTGACCATAGAGCGTCGTCAACGCCGTCGCCGCTGCGCCCGGCCCGATCAAGACATAGGCGTTGAATAGACCCGTCACCGTCAGCACGGTCACCGCCAGCGTCCCGGCGCCGGCGAAACCGGCCAGGGCCGCGACGAGTTGGGACGCCGGCGTCGCCGACGCTGGTCGCACGGCCACAATAAAGGCGCCGAGCGCCCCGAGCCACAGGCCGGCGGCTGCGACATGGAGGGCATCGGCCGCCAGATGCCAGACCCCCAGCATTGCCGGAGTCGCGCCGGCGTGGCCGCTCCAGGCGAAGCTGGCGCAGACGCCCAGGCCGAGCGCGGCGAGCACCGGCTGGCGTCTCGCCTCGCTCAGCGCAGAGGCCGCCACAGCGAAGCCCAGCAGCCCCAGGATGAGGCGCACCAGATGCGCCAGGCCCAGCGGCATGCCGAAGGCGACATATCCCAATGCCGCCGGATCCAGCCCTGCGCTGGCAGACCCGGCCATGACCGCCACCTGCGCCAACAGGCCCGCCATCGACGCCGTCGCCACGGCGCCGGCCGCGATCAGCGCCAGACCGCGCGCCTGGGTGGCCGTTCCAACCGCCGGTCCGTAGAGGCGCTGCAGCGCCACCCCGACCAGCAGCGTCGCCCCGGCGAACTGCAGCCAGCGCAGGGCGACGACCGACAGCTCCAACACCTCTAGCGGACCGTGAATCGGTATGAGCCGGTCATCCGGTGTCCGTCGGTCGAGGCGATGGCCCAGTTGACCGAATAGACGCCCGCCGCGAGCCGGCGCGACGGCGCTCCGGTCAGGGTCAGGCCGTCTTCAGAGACGACGACGCGAACCGGTAGAGCGACCCCGGCGGCGTTGATCACCTCAAAACTGGAAAAGGCCGCCACCAGCCGCTCGCTGAAGGTCAGGCGGATCGCGGCGGGGCTCGATCCCACCGCATCGCGAGCAGGACTGGCGCTGACCAGGCGGGCGTGGGCCCAGGCCGGGCCGCTGGCCGAAATCGCCGCCACCGTGGCGGCGATGAACAGGCGTCGATTCTGGACCATGGCTTTCTCCCGCGGCGCTCCTGCGATGACTACGGCTGCGCGGCGCCCGGCCCTCAATCGCGGTGTCCGGTCTGCGGGCCCGTTGTCGTTATCTGGGGCATTAGACTTGGGGAGAGAGCAAATGCGACATCTTTTGATCGGCTTGGTTATCGCGGCGTTCGCCATGACCGCCGGCTGCGGGGATCGGCAGGAGCGCACCTATCGCGATCCGACGACCGGCAGCGAAGTCACAGTACAGACGGGCGAACGGATGCAACCGCCACGAAATCTGCCCGACTTTGCGCCGATCCACCCCGGCGCGCGGATCGAAAATGTGATGGAAGGAACCAGCTCAGGCGAGAGCGGAGCCGACTCCGGCGGCATGGTCGTGTTCCACACCGATGCGGACCCCGAAGCCGTCGCGCGCTTCTATCGCGAGCGGTTTGACGCCTCGGGCCTGAGCGAGCGCAGCGAAACCCGCATCAGCGGCTCCTTGATCCTGAGCGCCAGTTCCGCCGACGGCGCAGGCGACGGCGTCCAGGTCAGCATCGTCCCGGCCGAAACCGGCTCTGGCTCCACCGTCAGCCTGGTCTATAGCCGCGCGGCTTGACCAATCGTGCGCCACCAGACACCGTCCAGCGGTTGAGCGGGGGCGTGACAATGAGTTGGGATCGGGTCGAGCGCGTTTTCGACGAAGCCATGGAGCGCGAGCCGCCGGCTCGCCAGGCCTATGTGCGCGAGGCCTTGACCGATGCGCCCGAACTCCAGGCCGAGGTTCTGGGCTTGCTCGCCGCCGCCGATCAGTCTGAGACGTTTCTCGAGACGCCCACCCTGACGTCTGCCGCCCTGGATGCCGGCGAGCGCATCGGCGATTGGCGTGTCATCGGGCTGATCGGGTCGGGCGGCATGGGCCAGGTCTATCGGGTCCAGCGCGCCGACGGGGCCTTCGAGCAGGAGGCCGCGCTCAAGATCATGCGCGCCCTGCCGCCCGCCTACTGGGCGCGGTTCCAGGCCGAGCGTCAGATCCTGGCCAATCTGGAACACCCCGGCGTCGCGCGCCTGCTTGACGGAGGTCTGGGGCCGGACAACCGGCCCTACATGGTGATGGAGTACGTCCAGGGCGCGCCGATCGACGTCTGGGCCGCAGAGCATCGTCTCGATGCGACAGCGCGCGTGCGTCTGATCCTTCAGGCCGCCGAGGCCGTCGCCCACGCCAATGCCAAGCTGGTCGTCCACCGCGATATCAAGCCATCGAACATTCTGGTGACCGGAGACGGCCGCACCCGCCTGATCGATTTCGGCGTGGCCCGGCTGATGACCGGCCAGGACGCGCGCCGCACCGAAACCCCGATCTCGGTCGAATACGTCGCGCCGGAACTGCTGGAAGGTCAGCCGGCCTCGGTGATGACCGACGTCTATGGCCTGGGCGCGACGCTCTACGAACTGCTCTGTGGGCGCGCGCCGATCCCGGTCCAGGGCGAAGCTATCGCCGTGGCCGTGCGCCGGATCGCAGACGAGGTGCCGCCGCTGGTGTCCAGTCTGATCCGGCCGGCCCTGCGCGATCACGGGCTGGCGCGGGATCTCGATGCCATCCTCGCCCGCGCGCTGCGCAAGGAACCAGACGAGCGCTACTCGACCGTCGAAGCCTTCGCCGAGGACCTGCGCCGCGCGCTGGCGGGTCAGGCCGTCCAGGCTCGCTCCGGCGAAGGCGGCTATGCCCTGCGCCGGTTCCTGCGTCGTCGGCGCTGGCCGATCGCCGCCGGGGTCGCCATCGTCGCCAGTCTCTCCGGCGGCCTCGGCCTGGCGCTGCATCAGGCCCAGCGCGCCGAGCGCGAGCGCGACATTGCCCGTCAGGAACAGGCCCGCATCGAGGCGGTGCAGCAGTATCTCTATTTCATGCTCCGCAACGCCGCCGACAGCGGCGGGCCGGACGCCGACGCCTCCCAGATCCTCGACAACGCCGCCGCCCAGGTCATGGCCCAGTTCGACAATGACCCCCAGGAGGGGGGCCCGATCCTGAAGATGCTGGGCGAGCTGTACTTCTATCTCAACGATTATGAGGCGGCCGTGCCCATCCTGACGCGGCTGGCCGAATCCGAACGGATCGAGCCGGCCCTGCGCGCCTCGGCCACCTACGATCTGGCCCAGGTGAAGCTCCGCCAGAGCGAACTGGATCAGGCGACCGCGCTGCTGGCTCGGGCCCAGGCCTTCTGGAACGGTGATCCGGTGCGTTGGCGCTCCGAACTGGTGGCCAGCCGTCTGGTCGAGGCTCGCGTCCTGCGTGACCGGGGTGAGGTCGAGGCCGCCGTCAGCCTGCTCCAGGACGCCCTGCCCCAACGCATCGCCATCAGCGGGGCCAACCACCGCGAGACCGGCGTCGTCCACAATGACCTCGGCGTCATGCTGGTGGCGGCCGGTCGGCCTGAGGAGGCCCTGCCGTCCTTCCGGGCCGCCCTCGCCGTCTGGGCTGCGACCGGCCTGGAAACCAGCCCTGATGCCTTGAACACGTTGAACAATCTGGCGGCACTGGAGGTCCTTTCAGGTCGCCCCGAGGCCGCCGATCCGCTGTTCCGCCGCGCCGTCGAAATCCGGCGCCGGTTCTATGGACCGTCAGCAGCGACGGCCGCCCTGCTCAGCAATTTCGGCAAGACGCTGGTCCAGCTCGATCGCGCCGAAGAGGCCGTCCCCATTCTCCAGGAGGCGTCGACCATGGCCCGCGAAACGGCGGGGCCGGGCAGCCTGCACTTCGCCTCGGCCACCGCCGGTCTCAGCGAGGCCCTGATCGAGGTGGGTCGCATAGGCGAGGCCGCCGAGGTCGCCGAAACGGGTCTGAACGATGTGCGCGGTGCGCTGGGTCCCGGACATCCAGGCGTGGGGGTTGCAGCGGTCGGCCTGGGCCGCGCGCGCGCCGCCCAGGGCCGTGACGCCGAGGCGAGTGCGCTGCTCGATCAGGCCGAGACGGACCTGGCACCCCTGGGGCCGGCGGCGGCCTCCCAGACGCGGGCCATCGATCAGATCAGGACGCGATACGGTCTGGAATGACGCCCTCTTCGGGCGGCTCGGCCTGGAGCTCGCGGAACAGCCAGGCGCGGGCCTTGACCCAGTCGCGGCGGATCGTCCGGTCCGTGACCCCCATGATGCGCGCGGACTGTTCTTCACTATAGCCGGCGAAGAACCTCAGCTCGACCACCTGGGCCAGCCGACTGTCGACGCTCCCGAGCCGCTGCAGCGCCTCGTCCAGATCAATCAGGCGTTCGTCGCTCTCCCAGAAGGGCTCGATGTCGTCGGTCAGAGGGTCGATCTTTCCGGCCCCCCGCTTGGCCGTCATCCGGGCGCGCGCGTGATCGACAAGCACATGGCGCATCGCCAGGGCTGCGGCTCTCAGGAAATGGTCGTCGTCCATCCAGCCCTCGCTGCGTCGGAGTCTCAGCCAGGCTTCGCTGATGAGGGCGGTGGTGCGAAGGGTTTCGCCGGCACGCACGCGGAACCGCTCGCGGCTGGCGATGCGACGGAGTTCGCCCCACAGCTCGGGGGCCAGGCGATCGGCAGCCGAGCGAATGACCGGTGACGGCCCGCGGCTGTAATCGATCGGCTCTGCAGTCATCCTCGTCACCGCCCTCATATCGAACACCGATAGACTATCGCGGATAGGCGGGTCCGTCACGAGGTGTCTATTTCTGACGCGTGGCCAGGCTCGCCGTGTCCGGTCAGAAAGGACGAAAGGCGGTCAGGGAGATAGCGGGGAGAGATCCCTTCATGAAACCCCTGCCTTTTGTCGCGCTCAACGCCGGCGACGCCCTGCGTGACCAGATCGCCATCCCCCGCACCGACCTGATGGACACGGAGTTCCGCCAGGCGGCCATCGAACCGGCGCAGACCTGCATCGACACCGCGCCCCCGATGACCGAGGTCATCCCGGACCTTCGGCAGGGCTGGAGTTCAGCGTCGCCCGATCTACTCCGGGGCCCGCTCGATGACGACCGCGATCGGGGTGTCCATGTTGGGCGACTGGTAAGTGCCGGCGCGTCGATCACCGCCCCGGACCGGGACCCGCAGCCTATGGGCGGCACCGTCGGCCCCCGGGCGCAGCACAAGTTGCACCCAGCCGCGACGGACCCGCGCGGCACCGTCGAACTCACCTCCGGTTCCGGTGAACTCACAGTCTTCGGCCGATGGTCGCGGCAAGGGCAGCTCGATGCCGCAGAACGGCTGGAACAGGGCGTAGTTGCCTTCCACTATATTGCCGTCGTGGATCAGCTGGATCGCCATCACGGCCCCGTCGCCCGGGTCACCGGCTCGCACGACCCTGTAGGTTCCCTGGAGCGGGCCTGCGGGGGTGAGCACCTCGCCCTGGTCCGGCCCATGTCCCGCGTCGTCGGTTCGCGGACGTTTCTGCGCGGCGGCCGGCGTTGCCGCCAGCATCAGACAGAATGACCCCAGAACAAGGGAGCTTACAGCCACGGCGGGCAAGGGCTTGAGCATCATCGTCTCCAGAAGGTGTCACCGGAAACAACGGTGATCGTCGCCCGAACCGGACAGGCGATGACGGTTGCGTCCGGTCAGATGCCGCCGACCGTCGCCAGGCCGCAGGCCCCGCTGTCGGCCAGCGCCGGGGCCGTGTCTGCCGTCACCCCACCCAGCGCATAGACGGCGATTCCCGCCCCGGCGACCCACGCCTTGAACGTCTCGACACCCAGGGGCGCACCTGCCGACGGACTTGGACTGGTGAAGACCGGCGACACCAGCACCGCATCCAGCCCGCTGAAGGTGGCGGCCGAGACGGCCTCCGGCGAATGCGCCGCCGCGGTGATCATCCATTCGGGATACCGCCGCCGGTAGCTTGGAACGGCCTCCAGGTTTCGCTCAGGCACATGAAGCCCATCAGCCTCCAGCGCCTCGGCCAGATCCGCATCGGCCCCCACCAGGAACCGCAGCCCCCGGTCGCGACAGACCTCGGCCAGCCGCCGTCCGACCTCCAGCCTGTCGTCGCGCCCAAACCACCGCAGAACCACGCCGGCCCCCCGCGGCAGCCGCTCGGCCTGCTCCCACGGATGCGGCGTTCGCTCCGGGTCGGTAAGGAACATCAGCGGCGGCAACACGTGACCGCCGGGGTTGGCCTGGGCCCAGCGGCGACCTAGATCATGGGCTGTCGCCACAAGCGGATTCGATGACCAGTCCAAACGCGGCCCTTTCGGCCATTCAGCACAAGATCGCGCGCGCCGCCCGCGCGGCCGGGCGCAACCCCGGCGATGTGACCCTGACGGCCGTCTGCAAGCAACAGCCGTGGGACCGAATTCAGCCCGTGCTGGACGCCGGCCAGCGCGTCTTCGGCGAGAACCGCGTCCAGGAAGCGCAAAGCCGCTGGGCCGAGCGCCGCGCCGACTATCCCGATCTGTCGCTGCGTCTGATCGGGCCGCTACAGTCCAATAAGGCTCGCGAGGCTGTCGCCCTGTTCGACGCGATCGAAAGCCTCGACCGTGAATCACTCGCCGTCGCCCTGGCGGCCGAAATCGCCCGGTCGGGCCGCGCACCCGAGCTGCTGATCCAGGTCAATACCGGCGACGAGCCGCAGAAGTCCGGTGTGTCGCCACGCGACGCCGACGCCTTCATCGCCCGCTGTCGGGACGTCCACGGCCTGTCGATCACCGGCCTGATGTGCCTGCCGCCCGCCGACGAAGAACCCGCCATGCATTTCGCCCTGCTGGCCAGGATCGCGCGCCGGAGCGGGCTGGCCGATCTGTCGATGGGAATGAGCGACGACTTCGAAACCGCCGTGCGCCACGGCGCGACCTCCGTCCGGGTCGGCTCGGCCTTGTTCGGAGACCGCGAGTGACGGCGAGACGTTTGCCCCCGGGCGCGCATCAGTCCAAATAGGCTCCCATGGCTCAGTCGACCTCCCTGCTCATCATCGACGACGACGACGACCTGCGCGAGGCGCTGGCTGAGCAGCTCGAGCTGTCCGGAGAATTCACGGTCGAACAGGTCGCCACCGGCCTCGAGGGTGTCAAGAAGGGGGCCGAAGGTCGGGCCGAACTGATCCTGCTGGATGTCGATCTGCCGGACATCAATGGGCGTGAGGTCTGCGCGCGCCTGCGCCAGGCCGGGGTGCGCGCGCCCATCGTCATGCTGACCGGGGCCGACGGCGAGGCGGAGACGATCGGCGGACTGGAAGCCGGGGCCACCGACTATGTGACCAAGCCGTTCCGGTTCGCGGTACTCTTGGCGCGCATCCGCGCCCACCTTCGGAACGTCGAACAGTCCGAAGAGGCGGTGTTCCGTATCGGCCCCTATCAGTTCCGCCCGGCGCAAAAGTCCCTGACGGATGAAAAGGGAAAGCGGATCCGTCTGACCGACAAGGAAACCTCGATCCTCAAGTACCTGCTGCGCGCCCGTGGCGAAGCGGTGGCTCGTGAAGAGCTGCTGGCGGAAGTCTGGGGCTACAACGCCGGGGTCACCACCCATACCCTGGAAACCCACATCTACCGGCTTCGCCAGAAGATCGAGCCCGACAAGGGCGGCGCGCGCCTTCTGATCACCGATGGCGGCGGCTATCGGTTGCAGGCCTGACGGCCACACCTCACAGGATTTTTCCGTCCCTTCCCTTACGGCATCTTGCCTGACGCCGCGAAGCGCGCACACTAGCGTCCAAAGACCGCTGATCGTCGGTCGGGAGGATATTCATGCGCATCAAACTTTCACTGGCGGCATCAACGCTTGCCCTCGGCCTGGCCCTGGCCGGCACGGCCTCGGCCCAGGACTATGGCCGGATCGTCACCTTCGGTGACAGTCTGTCGGACAACGGCAACCTGTATGCCGTCAGCGGCAACCCGGTCTCGCCCCCCTACTATATGGGCCGCTTCTCGAACGGACCGGTGTGGGTCGAACTGCTCGGCTGGACCCAGAGCAGTTTCATGGGCCCCTTCACCGGCAGCTACAATGGGGCTTTCGGCGGCGCGCGCACCGACAGTTCGGCCTCCCCGCCCGGAATGCGCGTTCAGGTCAATAACTACATCGGCGGCGGCGGTACGTTTAGGTCCACTGACCTGGTGACCCTGTGGGGCGGGGCCAACAACATCTTCCAGGGCATGCCTGCCGCGTCGGTCGCACTGGATCCGTTTGGTACGATCGCAGCCACCTCGGTCTCCGCCGCTGCCGACATGGGCTTCCTGGTCAATCAGGTCACCACGGCCGGTGCCGGCACCGTCCTGGTCGCCAACCTGCCCAACCTCGGTACCACGCCGCAGTTCGGCGGCACGACGGCTCAGGGCCTTGCCACCCATGCGACCAATGCCTTCAATACCGCGCTCTTCGCCCAGCTCAGAACCCAGGCTGCGGCCCACCCGACCTCCAACATTATCTTCATGGACGTCAACCGAGCCTTTAGCGTGCTATTGCAGTCGCCGGGCCGTTTTGGCTTCTCAAATGCGGCCAACAGCTGCTTCAACGGCCTCGCCGTTTGTGCGACCCCAGACACCTATGTCTTCTGGGACGGCGTCCACCCCACGGCGGCGGGCCACGCCCTGATCGCCAGCCTGGCGACGGACTATCTCTACTATCTGGATCGCGGGGCCTACTCCGCCCTTGAGGCCGAAATCGGGGTGCGCGGACGCTCGGATGGGCTGGACAACGTCATGGGGCGCCTGGGTTACGGCCCGACGGATGCCGTGCCGGGCGGTCTGTATGTCGGACTGTCCTATGACCAGACCGATCTGGACGCTCGCGGGGTCATTCCGGATGGCGACATGACCGGTGGCACCCTGATCGTCGGCGCGGACGGGCAGCTGACGCCCGGTCTGCGGGTCGGCGGCGCGATGCAGATGCGCTCCGGTGGCGTCAGCGTCGACAACGTCAACTTCGACGCCGACGGCATGTCCCTGGATGCCTATATGGGCTTCCGCCAGGGGGCCTTCTTCGTCAATGCCGCGGTCGGCTACAGTTGGGACCAGTACAACAACATCGCACGCGTCACCGCGACGCCGGGCGTCATCGCCCAGTCCGAGACGACGGGATCGAGTTGGGGTGCCAAGGCCGAAGCCGGCTTCGTGCACGACATGGGTTCGCTGGCCTTCATCCCGCGCGTCGGGGTGTCGTGGATCTCCACGGGCGTCGACGGCTATGTCGAGACGAACGACTTCGGTGCCCAGCATCAGGTCCGGGCCCGCAACATCGACATCGTCTCGGCCGAGGCCGTGCTGCGCGTCGAGGGCGACATGGGCAGCATGAACTTCTGGGGTGAAGGCGGCTATCGCGACGTGCTCAGCCATGACGGCGATCCGGTGGTGATCGGCCTGGCCGGCAACACGGCCCTGCCGCTGGCGCTCGACGCCGGTGACCCCGACGGCGGCCAGGCCCTGGTCGGCCTGGGCCTGTCGACCCACATCGGCATCGCTGAGGTGGGCGTCGGCTATCGCGGCCGCTTCGGCGAAGCCTACACCACCCATTCGGGCGGCATCGAGGTCACGGTCCGCTTCTAGGACCGATCACCGAAGGCAAGAAATGGCCCCGCCGGAGCGATCCGGTGGGGCTTTTTTCTGCGCGCTCGCACAACAGCAGGGGCCGATACGACACCGGCCCTGTCTCACGGGAATCAGGGCCGGTCGAAAATCTGGAGCGGGCGAAGGGAATCGAACCCTCGTATGCAGCTTGGGAAGCTGCCGTTCTACCATTGAACTACACCCGCAGCCCGGCTGTCCTAGTGCGGCGGGCATCGGCGGGCAATGAAAAAGGCGGCGGGTTGCCCCGCCGCCTCATCGTCTTGCCGCGCAAATGCCCTACTGGACGCGCTCGACGTGGATGCCTTCGGCTTCCAGTTGCGCCTGAACACTGTCCGGTCCGGCCAGATGCAGCGCGCCCACAGCCATGAACACCGTGCCCGACCCCGCCAGCTCGGCCTCGATCTGGTCGACCCAGTTCGCATTCCGGCGCGTCAGCATCAGGTCGTAGATGGCCGGATAGGTCGCCTTCATCTCGTCCCCGCCCAACGCGAACAGCGCGTCGGGATCGCCGGCAGCCCAGGCGGCAGCCATCTCATCCAGCCGCACGACGCTTTCGTCGAAGGTCGTTAGGGTCGAGCGCAGGAAGGCCAGCTCCTCCTCCGGCGACATACCGGCGAAGAACATCAGCTGCTGCTCCATCGTCTCCAGACCGCGGATCGGCTTGCCGGCCTCCACGGCGTCGGCACGCAGCATCACATCCACCCCCGCATTCGGGTCGAACCCGGCCTGGATCATGGGTGCCATCGACAGGCTGATCGCTGCCAGCCACGGTCGCATGGGGTCGAGCATCTGCCCCGACATCCCGACCGTCCGGCCGATCCGGTCCAGTTCAGCGAACTCTTCCGGCGTCAGCCGGCTCGACAGCGGCTGGGCCGGCGACAGGCCGTGCTGCATGATCAGCGGCGCAGCAGCCGCCTGGTCAGTGGGGTCCTCGATCTCCAGCCACAGGGTCTGGGCCGCATTGAAGGCTTCGGTGATCTGCGGGCCCATCCAGTCATGGCCGGGGCGCATCAAATGGATGGTGCCGAACATATAGATGGTCGAATCCGCATCGCGGACGACCCAAAGGGCCGGGCGGCTGACCTCGACTTGCGCGGCGGCGTGGTCGGTATGCTGGGTATGGTCCTGGGCCGCCGCCATGTCGGGAACGGCCGACCACAGCAAGCCGAGACCGAGCGCAGCGCCGAGAGAAAATCTGGTGATCCTGGCCGTGCCGGCCGTCAGACTGGACATAAACGACATATTCGAACTCCGGTTATCAGTTGTTTGAGGCTGGCTCGCCATCGAGGAAGATCACCTCGATGGGCAGGCCAAAGGTGCGGGAAATCTTGAAGGCCAGCGGCAGGGACGGATCGTAGCGTCCCGTCTCCAGGGCATTGACCGTCTGACGCGACACACCCAGCGCCACGGCCAGGTCGGCCTGGCTCCAGTCACGCTCGGCGCGCAGCACCTTCAGACGGTTCTTCATCTAGCGGCTCCGCCATAGCCACCAGGCCAGCCAGCCTGCCAGATAGCCCAACGTCAGCGCCGCGAGCGAGTACATTCCGCCGGACGCCATATAGCCGCCGGGCGTGTCGCTGAAGCCCGGCCACAGGGGAATGTGCAACGCGGGACGGCTGTCGATGAAGTGATAGGCAATCACCAAGGGGAGGATTGCGGCACCACCGCCCCAGAACCAGGCCCATTTATGGGCCTCGCGCGCGGCCTCGTCGATACGCTGCCAGTACATCAGACACAGCCAGGACCCGACGGCGATGAACACCGCCGTCACCAGTCCCATCAGGACCAGTTGGCCGGGAGTCGCGTCCATGGACATCGGCGCATAGATCGCCAACAGCCCCCCCAGGCCGAACGCCAGCCCCAGCAGGGTCACGATCCAGCGCCAGGCGGCGATCGGTTTGGAAGCCATCAGCGGAACTTTTTTCTGACCACGCGTTCAGGAAGACAAGCGACCTTTACGAAATTCCTCTTTTCGATGTCAAGGAAACTAGACAACAATTCCGCTGACACGCCGGTCTTGTAGGGTCTGGCGATCCGAAATCAGCGCTTTTCGGGACTGACTCTTCCTGATTCAGCAAGGGTTCGGGCCTCCCAGCGGCCCGGTTTTCCGTCATAAGGGCGGCGGGGGGCGTTCACGAGTTTGTGATGAACGCCAGACAACGAAATTATCAGGCTAAAGCCATCCGGGGTGCGTCATTAGGTCACGTCAAGACGGATAGGGCCCGCCAGGGGGGCGGCACCGCCCGTCTCCCCGAGGGGGTCGACGTGAAGGTCGCCATCGTCGCCGGGACAAGGCCGGAAGTCATTAAGCTGGCACCTGTGCTGGCCGCGCTCCAGCAGCGTGCAGGTTTCCAGCCCACCTGGATTTCCACCGAGCAGCAGTCCAGCCTGAACAGCCAGACGCTGGAGGTCATGGGGGTCCAACCCGATCTCGCCCTCGCCGCGCCCTCCCCGGATCGTTCGCTCGGCGGGCGCTTCGCTGAGGTCATGGACCGGCTGGACGACGCCTTCGGGCAGCTCGAACCCGATGTCGTCCTCGTCCAGGGCGACACCTCCACAACCGCCGCGGGGGCCATGGCCGCCTTCGCCCGCCGCATTCCGGTGGGCCATGTCGAGGCCGGTCTGCGGACCTTCGACCTGGATCGCCCCTTTCCCGAGGAAGGCTGGCGCTGCGTCGTCGGTCAGCTGGCCAGCCTCCACTTCGCGCCGACACAGGCGGCGGCGTCCAATCTCATCCGCGCCGGCGTCGGCCCGGGCAAGGTTCACGTCACCGGCAACACAGGCATCGACAGCGTGCGCCTGACCGGCGACCGGGTTCGCCCCGAGCCCCTGACCAACGGTCTGCGACGGGTGCTGGTGACCGTCCACCGTCGCGAAAACTGGGAAGGCGCGCTGGACCGGATCCTCTCGGCCCTGGTTATGCTGCGCGACCATATCCCCGATATCGAAATCGTCTTCGTGGCTCACGCGAATCCGATGCTGCGCGAGCGGGTCTTCGCCTACCTTGGGCAACAGTCGCGTATCAGTATCATTGGTCCCTTGGACTACCTGTCCTTCATTTCCTTCCTCAAGAGCGCCACCCTCGTCCTGTCGGACTCCGGCGGAGTGCAGGAAGAAGCGCCCGTGTTCGGCGTCCCGGTGCTCGTCCTGCGTCAGTCGACCGAACGCATGGAGGCTGTGGAGGCCGGCGTCGCCCGCCTGGTCGGAGTGGAGCGTGACACCGTCCTTCAGACGGCGACACGCCTGTTGCTGAACGAGAGCGAACGCCAGGAGATGGTTCGTGCCGTCTCGCCCTTCGGCGACGGCCATGCTGCCCGGCGCATCGTCGACATCCTTCAAAGCACGCCTCTGGCTCAGCGCGAAGCGGCCCAGACGCGCGCGGCGGTCTGACACCGATGGAACCCGCGATATTACAGGATGTGCAGACCGCCTGGGCCGACGGCTCGGCCTGGCTGGCCGCGCACGGCGTCACGGGGGCCGCGGCCGTCGACTGGCTAACCGCCTACTGGGGCTTCATCCAGTGGTCGATCATGGTGTCGGCGGTGCTGATCCTGATCTCCTCGATAGACGACATGTTCATCGACCTGGCCTATTGGACCCGGCTGATCGTCCGCTTCTTCACCTTCTGGGATCGGCCTCCGCCCCAGAAGTGGCTCGAACGTCATCCCCAGAAGCGCATCGCCATCATGGTGCCCGCCTGGCAGGAATCCGACGTCATCGCCAATATGGTGGCCAACACCAACAAGTCCTTCGACTACGGCCCGTTCGACATCTTCGTGGGCGTCTATGCCAACGACGCCGACACGCGCCGCGAAGTCGAGAAGATCCGCCGGCGCTTCCCGAACGTCCACCGCGCCGAGGTGCCGCATGACGGCCCGACGTCCAAGGCCGACTGCCTGAACTGGCTCGTCCAGAACATCCTTCTGCACGAGGAGCGCACGGGCGAACGCTTCGACGTCTTCCTCATGCACGATGCCGAGGACGTGGTGCATCCCTTCGGCCTGAAGGCGGTGAACTGGTTCATCGACGAAGCCGCCATGATCCAGATGCCGGTGCTGTCGATGCAGCGCCCCTGGAACCGGCTGGTCGCCTGTCACTACATGGACGAGTTCGCCGAGTTTCACACCAAGGATCTGCCGGTTCGCTCCGCCCTGACCCGGATGACGCCGTCCGCCGGCGTGGCCACGGCCTTCCACCGCGCCGCCATGCTGGCGCTTGTGCGTGAGAAGAACGGTCAGCCGTTCAATACCGACAGCCTGACCGAGGACTACGACGTCGGCCATCGCCTGTCGGCCATGGGCTTCCCGTCGGAGTTCGTGCGCTACCACGCCCGCGTCAAGCGCCAGCGCAAGGCCTGGTTCCGCAAGGGGATGGTCACCCACTATCCACGCGAGCTGGTGGCGACCAAAGAGTTCTTCCCTGACCGCTTTGCGACCAGTGTGCGCCAGAAAGCTCGCTGGATGCTGGGCATCTCGATCATGGGCTGGACCCAGCTCGGCTGGTTCGGTTCGCTGATCAACCGCTACTACCTGTTCCGCGACCGCAAGGCGCTGTTTACGGCCCCGACCGGAATGTTCGGTTACTTCATCGTCATCCAGGTGCTCGGCTACTGGGGTCTCAAGCTGATCTGGCCCGAGATCGTCGACCTGCCGCCGGTGATCGAGCACCAATGGGTCTGGATCATCGTCTCGATCAACTTCTTCTTCCTGGTCAACCGCATCCTGCATCGGGCCTGGTTCACAGGCATCAACCACGGCATCGCCCATGTACCGCTGACACCGATCCGCATCGTGGTGTCGAACCTGATCTCCTTCGGCTCGTTCTGGCGCGCCAGCCGCCAGTATCTCGGCCATCTGATCACGGGTCGCCCCATCGCCTGGGACAAGACCCAGCACGCCTATCCGTCGCTGTCGGAACTGCAACAGGGCACGGGCCGCCTCGGCGATACGCTTCGCTTCTGGAACGCGCTGTCAGAGGACGATCTGACCGCGGCGCTGACCGCCCAGAAGAACCGCTACCGGCCGCTGGGGCTGCTGTTGCTGGATCTCGGCGCGACCGATGACGAGCACCTGTCGGAAGCCTTTGCCGAGCGCGCCGAAACCTATGCCTCGATGTTCGATCCCTTCCAGATCGAACCCCAGGTCCGGGATCTGCTGACGGTCGAGGAAGCACGCCGCTTCGGCGCGGTCCCGCTGCGCCGTCAGGGGGGGGCCCTCGACGTGGCCGTGGCCGAACCGCTCCCGCCGGCCCTGCGCCAGGAACTGGAGCGGCTGCTCGGGCGGCGCGGGGTCAAGGGTGTGCGGGTCCTGTTCGCGCCGCTGTCGGACGTCGCCTTCGCCCTGCGCTTCGCCTGGAATCAGGATCCCTTCACCCAGGTTCGGACCCGTATCGACCAGATGCGCCGAAACGGCGACATCGATGCCTCGCGTGAAGCCCTGATGTGGCGCTCGGTGCGCGCCGGCTACGTCCGGCTGGGCGACCTTCTGGTCCGCGACGGCGCGATCAGCCACGCCGACCTCCAGTCAGCCCTGGAAGCGGCGCGCCGCCAGGGTCGCCTTCTGGGTGAGACCGTGGTCGCCATGAAGCTGGCCTCCAGCGCGGCCGTCGACGACGCCCTGCGCCGCCAGAAGTCCGCCAACTGGGTCAATGATGCGCTGGCGAACGCCATCGCTCAGGCACCGGCTGAAGATTTTCTGACTGTGAGTTAGAGTATGTCCGTGTCATCGTTTGATGCCCCGAGAGGAACCTGCCCATGAGTGGCCCTGCCCATCTGATCGGAATGACCGCGGCCGCAGCGGTGCTGTCCTACGCGCCGGCGATCACCTCCGTGGATTTCGACCCCTCGTCCCAGGCGGCCTCTGAGGCCTACGCCTATTACAGTGCGGGAGAGGGGGACAACGCCGTGCGCTCCGCCTTGCGCGCTGTCGAGGAGAACCCGGACAACATCGACTACCGCCTGTTGCTGTCTGACGCCCTGACGCTGGCCGGGCGACCGACCGAGGCGCTGGAAGTGCTGGTGCCGCTGAGCGACGAGCAGGACTACCGCGTCCAGACCCGCTTGGCGCAGTCCGCGTGGGACAGCCATCAGCCCGAACTCGCTGCCCAGGCCTTTCAGGCTGCGGCACGGCTTTCGACCGAGGGCGAGTCCCGGGCCTATCTCTGGCGAGCGGCGGTGATGGCCCTGATCGAGGCGAACCGCCGCGACGAGGCGCTGCGCACGTTCGACCAGGCCTGGTCCGCCCAGGCCATGCAGGGCTACGCCCCGCTCGACACCGCCAATATCGCCCTGGCGGTGGGGCGCGACGCCGAGGCCCTGTGGGCGTTCGATCAGGCCCAACGCGTGGAACCGCTCTGGGGGCGCTCGGCCCTCGACGCCGGCTATGCCGCCCAGCGGGTCGGGCTGCAGGATCGCGCCATCTGGTATTTCCGCCACGCCCTCAGCAGCTGGCCCAGCGATCTGGGCACGGCGCGTCGGGCTGAAATCGAAGCCTTCGTTCAACAATCATCGGTCGACTGAGCCCCTGCCAAGGAACGATCCATGCGTGAATCACTCTTTCTGACGATCTCCCTGGCGGCGGTTGCGATCAGCGCCCCGGCCATGGCCCAGACGGCCACCCCCGACGAAGCGATCGCGGCGGCCGACTCCGCAACCGAGGCCTCGGCCGTCTATCAGGACGCCGACAGCCGGGCCTATGCCTCCCGGCTTCAGATCATGGAACTGGTCCAGCAGGGGCGCATCGACGAAGCGCGTGCCGCCTTCGACCGTGACTGGGCCGCCGGCATCCTGCCGGGCCCGGCGCCTCTGGATGCCGCCAACATCGCCGTCTCGGTCGGGCGCGACGCCGAAGCTCAGGTCGCCTTTCGCCAGGCCGACGCCCAGTCGCCCCTGTCGGGAACCAACGCCCTGAACGCCGGCTACAGCGCCCAGCGCATCGGCGACGACGCCACCGCCATCTTCTGGTTCCAGCGGGGATTGGACACCTGGCCGACCGACCCGACCTTTGACGATCAGCGTCGTTTCGAAATCCGTCGCCAGGTCGAGGTCCTGCAACGGACCTGGGGCGCCTCGGCCAGCGTCTCCTACGGGTCGGCCTCGACCGTGTCGTCCGGCATCGTCGGTGCCGATACCGTCGTCCAGGCCGGTGGTGAGATCTATCGCCGCATCGGCGGCTACAACAATGGTCGCACCCTGGAAGCCTTTGCCCGGGTCTTCTCGACGCTGGATTCGGACGTCGGAGGGCCGACCGGCGCCGACACCACCCAGGGCTGGGTCGGCCTGCGCTATCGGCCACTGTCCCAGGCCAACCTGATCCTCGAAGCCAGCCGGATGATCGCGCTGGGCGATCTGGCTCGCGACGACTGGATGCTGCGCGCCGCCTGGTCGGCCGAGCGCGGCAGCGATCTGCGCTTTGACCGCACCAGCTGGCCAGCGTGGCGTCTGTATGGCGACGTCGCCCACCTCGTCGATGCCGACCAGACGCTGGCGGTCGCCGAGGCGCGGGCCGGGCGCGCCTTCCGCACCTCAGACCGCGACATCGTCACGCCCTTCGTGACCGTGCGGGGCTATTACGACAATACCCTGCCCGATGAGGTCGCCGTGGGTGCCGGCCCGGGTCTGTCCTGGCGCCACTGGTTCCGCGAGGGGACCTATTCTGCCCCCGCCTCCTGGATCGATTTCGTCCTGGGCTATCAGTTCAGTGTGGATGGCGACGCCCGCGGCGAAGGTCTCTTCGTGTCGGTCAACCTCAACTACTAGGCGCGTGCCGGCACGGGCGGCTCGGAAAGCCACATTACTGCCCGAGACCTCAGCCAATTGACGCGGGATCACGAACCCGTGATCATGGAGGCTTCCCTCCCTGAGACCGTTCGCCCGTGACGACGCCGCCTGCCGCCTCGACCCGCCGTGCCGACCTGGACTGGATCCGGGTGGTGGCCTTCGGGCTGTTGATCCTCTTCCATACGGCGCTCGTCTATTCGCCCTATGACTGGCACGTCCAGTCCGAGCACCGCCTCAGCTGGATGCCCCAGCTTCTCACCCTGACCGGACCGTGGCGGCTGACCCTGCTGTTCCTCGTATCGGGGGCGGCGCTGGGCTTCATGACCGCACGACGCACACCCGACCAGGTCCTCAAGGCCCGGCTCGAACGGCTCGGGCCGCCGCTGCTGATGGGCGTGCTGATCCTGGTGCCGATCCAGTCGTGGATCGAGGCGATGGACAACGGCTGGTGGGGCACCGACTACCTCGGTTGGCTCGCTCATGAGTTCGGCCCCGAGGGCCTGAGGGACGGTGTGCCCGTGAACCACCTGTGGTTTGTCGTCTATATCGCCGCCTACAGCCTGGTGGTCGTGCTGCTGATGCTTCGGCCGGGCCTGATCGAGCGTCTGCGGGGGAGGCTCATTCCGCTGGTCGAGGGCGCGCGGGTGATCTGGGTTCCCCTGCTGTATCTGGTGGCGATCCGCCTGACTCTCTATCCGCTGTTCGGCACGACCAATGCCCTGATCGGTGACTGGTACAATCACGCCCAGTCGCTCGGGGTCTTTCTGTTCGGTTTTCTCCTGGCTCGCCATGAGCCGGTCTGGCAGGCCCTGCAACGCTACCGCCACTGGGCGGTCGGCATTGCCCTGGCGGTCCTGCCGATCCTGGTGTTCCAGGCCGGATACTTCCCCGACAGCATCGCCTATGACGCGTCGAAATTCGCCATCCAGGCGACCTACCAATGGGCCGTCGTCGCGGCCATCCTCGGCTATGGCAGCCGGTATCTGCGCGGTCGTGACGGGCCGGTCCTGCGCTATCTGACCGATGCGGTCTTCCCACTGTATCTCGCCCATCAGACGGTGCTGGTCGTCGCGGTCTGGCTGATCCGCCCGGCGGCGTTGCCGTCGGTTCTTGAGGCGACGCTGCTGGCCCTCATCACCTTCGGCGGCAGCTTCCTGATCTACGAGATCGTGCGCCGCATTGGTTGGCTGCGCCCGATGTGGGGTCTCAAGCCCTTTGCCCCGACGCGCCCGCCCGTGCCCTACGCGGGCCGGCGCAGGCTTCTAGTGATCGGGGCGACGGCACCGCTGGTGGTGCTGATCGTTTTTCTCGTCTCCGTCGCGGCCTATCCCGGCTTCGACCACGCCACCCAGTATCTCTCCGAACTGGGCGGGGCCCAAGCCCGGTTCCCCCAGATCTTCAACGCCGGCGTTTTCCTGTCCGGAGTGATGGCCGCCCTGACCGGTATCGGCTTCGGCTGGGCGATCATGGCGCTGACGGGCGCGCGGGTGACGGGCCTGATGACGGCGGCCGCCTTCGTTCTGGCCGGCTACGGCCTGTCGGCCTCCAGCCTCTATCCGTGGCCCGACCCGCGGCACATGATCATCTCGCTCGGCCTGGGCATCCAGATTGCGCCGTTGCTGATGCTGTGGGGCCTGCGCCGGCGCACGGATGTGCCGCGCCTGAAGGTGTTTCTGATCAGCGTCTTCGTGGTGATGGCGGTCCTGACCTTGTTCACCAAACATCTGGTGCTGCCGGGCACGGTCAATGATCTGAACGTCGGCTGGTGGGAGACGGCCTATGCCACGGTCCTGATCGGCTGGGCCGGGATCGCAGCCGTCCTGCTCGAGCGCGCCGTTCGCGCAGAAGCCGAAAACCACCGTTCGAACACAAGCTCCGCCTGAAAAAAGTCACCGTCTTCACGATTCTGTGATTGCGCTTCACGAACTCGTGATGCACAAGTCAAGCCGATGCTGCGCTGCAGCACTCCGGTCGGCCCTCCCTTGGGTTGGTCACCGGTGAGAGCGAGGGAAAGACGATCAATGGGCGATCTGGCGATCCGGGTGGACGCTGACGTGCGCGAGGCGGAGGGTTTCGACCTCCAGCCTTGGCTTCCGGTCGAGGCGCCGCTGGCCATGCCGCGCCAGGCCCTGGACGTTGCGCCCAAGGCACCTGACGCTCCGCTGCCGACCTCGCCCGAGACCGTGGCCCGCCGCCGCTGGATTCTGCTGGCCTGTACCCTCCTTCTGTCCAGCCTGGCGCTGATCGCGCCGACGGTCGTGTGCGCCCGTTTCGGTTTCACCCCGCTGGAAATCTTCGGCCTGGTCTGTCTGGCCGGTCTGCTGACGGCCATTTCGTGCTGGTTCTCTTCGGCCTGTATGGGCCTGTGGGTTCTGGCGACGGACCGTGAGCAGCAAGACCTGGCTTTCGCCCCGCACCCCGACATCCCGATGAGCCGCACGGCCATCCTGATGCCGGTCTATAACGAGGACGCCCAGGCATCTTTCGCCCGTCTGGCGCATCTGGATTCCTCGCTGGCCCGTCTGGGCGCGTCGGGGGCCTTCGACTTCTTCGTGCTGTCGGACACCAACAAGCCGGCCGCCGCCGCCAATGAGACGGCCGTCTATGTCTCGCAGCGTGCGCGCTTCTCCAGCCGCCTGTTCTATCGCCGTCGCGTCGCCAACACCGAGCACAAGGCCGGTAACCTGGGTGACTGGGTGCGCCGCTTCGGCGCGGCCTATGAGCAGATGGTCGTGCTGGATGCCGACTCGACCATGGCCGGCGAAACGGTCCTGCGGCTCGTCGATGCGATGGAGATGAACCCCCGCATCGGCCTGATCCAGACCACCCCGACCATCATCAAGGCCTCGACCCTGTTCGCCCGCGTGTCCCAGTTTTCGGTGCGCCTGTACGGTCGCGTGGCCGCCGCCGGTTTGGCCTGGTGGACCGGTTCGGACAGCTCCTACTGGGGTCACAACGCCATCATCCGCACCCGCGCCTTCGCCGAGTGCGCCGGCCTGCCGATCCTGCCGGGCATCAAGCCGTTCGGCGGTAACGTCCTCAGCCACGATGTCGTCGAGGCCGCCATGCTGCGCCGCGCCGGCTGGGGCGTTCACGTCACCGCCGCCCTGGACGGCTCGTGCGAGGAAACCCCGCCGACCATCACCGACTTCATCCGCCGCGAGCACCGCTGGTGCCAGGGCAACCTTCAGCACCTCAAGCTGGTCGGGGCCGCCGGTCTGCACCCCATGAGCCGCCTGCAGTTGATCCTGGGTTGCATCGCCTATCTGTCGTCGCCGCTGTGGCTGGCGTCGCTGGCGACCGGACTGGCCATCCAGATGAGCTACCCGGTCGACTGGGGCAGCTGGTGGTACATCCTGAACCCCGAGTTCACCCCGTTCACCCTGGCGTCCCTGTTCGCAGCGGTTCTGCTGATCGGGCCCAAGGTCATGGGCGCCGCCCTGGTCATGAGCCGCCCGGCCGAACGGCGCGCCTTCGGTGGCACGTCCCAGTTGGTCAAGGGCGTGGTGTCCGAGATCGCCCTGTCAGCGATCCTGGCCCCCATCCTGATGGTGGCCAACACCAAGGCCGTGCTTCAGATCCTGCGCGGTCAGGATGCGGGCTGGCACGCCCAACAGCGCGACGCCGACGGCCTTCTGTTCGCCGACGCCCTCAAGGCCATGCGCTGGCAGCTTGTGGTCGGGGCCTGCTTTGTCCTGGCTCTGGCCTTCCGTCCGGACCTGTCGATGTTCTTCGCCCCGATCTTCGTGCCCCTGCTCGCGTCGCCGTGGATCGCCATGTGGACCTCGCGTCGGGGGGCCGGTGATGCCTTTGCGGCGCGCGGCTGGATGGTCATTCCGGAAGAAGACGGGTCGGTTTCGGTCGCGGCCCTGCCGCCGGCCCGCCCCGTCTCGGATCCCCCTCGCCGCCCGGCTGCCCAAGCGGTCTGATCTCGGCGTTTGGCCGGAGACGGTTCGGCGTCCGACGGAACAGCCTGGCGTCCCGGCGCGTTGCCTACCTGACCGACCCATCGTTCAGGGAACACCGACATGAGATACCACCCCGTGATGATATCTGCCTTGGCGCTGGCCTTGGCGGTTCCTGCTGTCAGCCTGGCGCAAGGACGCGGCCAGGGCCAGGGCCAGGGTGAGAACGCTTCCGCTCACGGCGGCCAGCACGAAAACGGCAACGGCAACGCGCGCGGCAACGCCGGTCGTGAACAGGGCCCTGCGGATCGCGGGGCGGATGTTGCGCGCGGGCAAGGCAGAGGCCAAGGCCAGGCCGACCGCCCGGCCAACCCTGCAAGAGGCCCTGACCGCGCAGAGCCGGCCCAGGTCGGGATTGAACGTGCCAACCCCGGTCGCGGCCAGGGCCAAGGTCAGGGTCAGGGCGCGGGTCGTGGCAACGACGATCGGGCCCCTGCGATCGTCGCGCGTCGCGCACCCCCCGGCCTGATCGACGGCTGTCCGCCGGGTCTGGCCTGGCGCAACAACGGCTGCCTCCCCCCCGGCCAGGCGCGTCAACTGGATCGTGCCGATCAATCGGACTGGTTCTGGAATCGCTGGGGGGAAGACGGTCGGTATCGATATGTCGATGGCTACCTCTACCAGACCCGCTCCGACGGTGGCCTGGCCGGCTGGATCCCCCTCCTGGGCGGTGCCCTCGGGATCAACAACGTCTGGCCTCAGACCTATCAGTATCAGCCGGTTCCCAGCTACCAGACCCGCTACTACCGCCTCGGTGACCGCTACGACTACCGCTATGCCAACGGCGTCGTTTACGGCGTCGATCCCCAGACCCAGGCGATCCAGCAGGTCGCGGCCCTCCTGACGGGCCAGTCGTGGAATGTCGGCCAGCCCATGCCGCGCGGCTATGACGCCTACAATGTGCCCTATGCCTATCGTGAGCAGTACAAGGACACGTCCCAGAGCTGGTACCGCTACAACGACGGCTACGTCTATCAGGTCGATCCGACGACGCGTCTGGTTCAGGCCGTCATCCAGCTGCTCACCTAAGGCTCGCGCAAGGAAAACGACCATGAGACGTCTCGCCCTCTGGGCCGCCACGCCCCTCGCCGCCCTCGCACTGGTCGCCTGTGATCGCACCGCCGGGACGGCCACCCCCCCTGAACCGTCGGCCCAGACCTTGAATGTGGCCCTCGCCGGCGACGGCCGGTTCGAAAGCCTGGAAGCGGCCATCACCAACGCCGGCCTGGAGACGGCCCTGGCCGGTACCGGCCCCTATACGATTATCGCGCCGGTCAACGACGCCTTCTCCGGCGACGGTCGACCCGATTTCGCCAGCCCGGACATGGCCGCCCAGGGGGCAGCCCTGGTTCGCGGGCACCTTCTGCCCGGGGCGGTCACGCGTGAGGACCTGATCGCCGCCATCGAGGCCAACGGCACCGATGGGGCCTCGCTCCTGACCATGGCGGGAGAGGTTCTCACCTTTACCCGCGATGGCGACACCATCGTGGTGACCGGCGCGGACGGGTCGACCGCCCGCCTCACCGGCGACGAGATCGTCGCCTCCAACGGCGTCATCCAGCCTGCCGACGGACTGTTGCTGGCCAGCGGCGGGGCCTCGGGGTCCTAGACCGGACGTTCAGCCATGCCGTGCCCTGTCCTGTGCAACGCGGGGCGGCACGCCGGCGGAGCTGAAACGCCCATCCCTCACCACCAACTCGCCTGCAGCGGGTAGGACCTTGGCGAGCCTTACCCCGATGGTTAACGCTCCCGCACGGGGAACTGGGGGAGCGCGTGGGTGGAGTTCACGGCGGAAGACGCCAAGACGCTGATCCGCGCGGCGTGGGCCATCCTGTCGTCGCCCGTGGCACAGCGGGTCTATGTGCTGGTGGTCAGCGCTGCCGTCCTTGCGGCCAGCCTGCGCGCCGCGATCCGCGCCGACCAACGGGCGACCCGAAACATCGCCGATGCCGAACGCGAACTGGGAACAGGCGTGCCCGGCCCACCGCCGGCCACCCTGAACGGCTTTCTCCGACAGCAGAAATGCATCATTCTTCCCAAGGCCGACAAGCTGATCAATGGGGCCTGGATCGCCCTCGGCGTCAGCTTCCTGGCGGGCGTGGTCGTTCCGATTTCGTTGCTGTTCCTGGCGACGTGGAAGTACAGCTGGCTCGACGGGGCGGGCGATCATCTGATGGATGCTTCGGGGCACCCCCTCTCGGACCCCACCGTGCTTCAGGCCGCCTTGTTCGCCGTCGATCAGACATTTCGCGGCGGCCTTTTTGACGTGCTCGAGGTCTTTGGCTGGCAGATCACGCCGCTGGACAACAACCCTGAAAACATCTGGTTCTCCATCGGGGTCGTTTTGCACCACCTGTTCGTCGAGGCCTTCATTTTCTCAGGCATCCTGCTGTTTGCGCGTAGCCGGTGGCAGATCCACAATTTCCTGACCGGGGCACTCCTGAGAAACTGGGAGAAGTGCGAGGCCAAGACTCCGGGCCTCGCGCCGCGCCCGTCACGCGGCTATGTCCAGAGCCTGCGACGGCTTCAGATCGAATGCCCGCCAAGCTGACCGGGCCCGTCGCAGGACGATCCCTCGCTCCCCTCGTCGGATCCGCCGCTCCCGCGTCCCGCGCCGCTCAAGGGCTGCAAGGGGGCCGGATCGTCACCGCCCTGCCGTTCCTGATCCACGGCGTCTACCGCACCCGGCCGCGCGACGGCCTGACCTGATCCGTCAGGTCCGGCTCACCACCCACTGCTCGACCACGTCGCCCAGCACATCCAGCGGCATGGCGCCACCGTCCAGCACGGCCGCGTGGAAGCCCTTGATGTCAAACCGCGCCCCCAACCGGGCGCGGGCGTCGGTGCGCAGGCGGTCGATAGCGGTATGTCCGATCTTGTAGCCACAGGCCTGGCCGGGCCAGACACAGTACCGCTCGCACTCGCTCTCGGCGGCACCGGGCGCCAGGCCGACCGTCTCGATCATGTAGGCGATGGCCTGTTCGCGGCTCCAGCCCAGGGCGTGGATGCCGGTGTCGATGACGATGCGCGCGGCCCGGTACAGGAACGACTGATGGAACCCGATCATCCCCTCGGGGAAGTCGTCGTACATCCCCAGCTCACCGGCCAGCTGTTCGGCATACAGCGCCCAGCCCTCGCCATAGGCGTTGAAGCCCATGGTCTTGAGCAGCAGCGGCGTGTCGGTCGCCTCCAGCGCCAGCGACCCCTGCAGGTGATGACCCGGCAGGCTCTCATGATAGGTCAGGGTCGGCAGCGCCCATTTCGGCCAGATCGTCGTGTCGTGCAGGTTGATGTAATAGGCCCCCGGCCGCGACCCATCGATCGATCCGGTCTGGGCGTAGCCGCGCGGCGCGCCCAGCTCGATCGCCGGCGGCACGCGCCGGACCTCGACCTGCGCGCGGGGCATCCGCGCGAAGATTTCCGGCATCCGCGCCGTCACCGCCGCGACCTGTCGATTGAGGTCGGCCAGGAGCGCGGCCCGCCCATCGTCCGTGTTCGGATAAAGCCAGGCAGGGTCCTGCCCGAAGGCGGTCATTCGTGCCCCGACGGTCCCCTCGGTATAGCCCTTGGCCCGCAGCAGCGGGTCCGCCAGGGCCTGAATCTGGGCCACCTGCTCCAGTCCGATCTGATGGGCCTCCTGAGGGCTCAGGCCGGTCGAGGTCTGGAACCTCAGACACATGTCATAGTACCGCTCGCCATCGCGCCGCGCCCCGATTCCGGCGTCGTGCACAGCCTGGGGCCGATACTGGGCGAGAAAGGCGATCTGCTGATCCAGCGCCTCGGCCACCGGCCCATTGGCGATCCGCGCGGCCGGCACGTCCCACGGGCCCGACACGCCGGCGTCATTCGTCTTTCGCACCAGCGGCTGGACTAGCATGGCGTCGAGGTTTCCACGCAGGGCCCGAAGTTGGGTCAGCGTCTTGTCCATGATGAAGTCGGGCGGCAGGATCCGGTGATCCGAGGCGTCGGCGCGCGCCCGCTCCGTCTCATGGTTCAGGCCCTCGGCAAAGCTCTCCAGGCGCGCCAGATAGGCCTGGGCATCCGCCGTATTCGCCACCGAATGCTGGCTGTCCAGGAAGTCGGGAACCGACTGATAAAGCCCCGTCAGCTGGCTGATCACATAGGGACAGGGGTAGCTGTAGCTGTCGACGCCGCCGAACGGGAAGGCGGCGATCTCCCCGGCCAGGCTCGCCATCCAGGATACGGTGTCATAGTCGGACCGGTCCCGACCGTTCAGGGTCGCCGCGTCGATCCCGGCCAGGGCCGCGCGGCCCTCGGCCAGGGGCTTCAGCACATTCAGCCGGTCCGCATAGGTGCGGCTGTCCAGCCGCGACTTCAGGGCCGCATGCTCGCCCGTATCCAGCCCCAGGCCCGTCGCCCCGATCGGCGAGGCCACCAGAACCTGTGCGAACAGGGCGTCGTAGAGGGCGCGCGCCTGATCCCTTGCCCCGCCGTCCGACACCGCGCCGTGCGGCAACGTCCCGCACCCGGCCAGCAGGCCCGCGCCGGCGGCCCCCATCAACAGATGACGACGATTGAGCATGGCCATAGCCCTCCAGAAACCGCTGCCGAATAGAGCGTCCTGCTCCCCGAGTGGCAAGCTGCGTCGATTTTAGGTTGATCTCGATCCAAGCTTGGGCGTTACACACCCCATGACCGAAAAGAAAAAGCCTGCCGTCCTGACCATTCGCAATGCGCGGATGGCTGACCTCCCCGCCATCTCGACCCTCGTGGCCAAGGTCTACAAGACCATGCCCGCCTATTCCGACGGAATGCTGCGCGGCCAGATTTCCGCCTTCCGCGACGGCCAGTTCGTGGTCGAATACGAAGGCGAGATCGTCGGCTATGCCGCCGGATTCCGTATCGACGAAAAGACCGCCATGGAGCCGCACACCTGGACCGCAATCACCGGTGGCGGCTATGCGGCCCGCCACGATCCCGCCGGTGACTGGTTCTATGGCATGGAGGTCTGTGTCGACCCGGACCGGCGCCGCCTGCGGATCGGCCAGCGCCTGTACGACGCGCGCCGCGACCTGTGTGAAAGCCTGAACCTCAAGGGCATCGTCTTCGGCGGCCGGATGCCCGGCCTGTCGCGCCGCAAGAAGGAATTCAATGACCCGCGAGACTATCTCGACGCCGTCACCGCACGCCGGATCAGCGATCCGGTCATCGGCTTTCATCTGCGGTCGGGTTTCGAGCCGATCGGCGTCCTGAACGGCTATCTGCCGAGCGACGCGGCGTCGCTGGGCAATGCCGCCCACATGGTCTGGCGCAACCCCTACTATACCGAGGCGACCGGCAAGGGCGCGGCCTTCGCCATGAAGGAAAACGTCCGCATCGCCACGGTCCAGTTCCAGGCCCGCAAGGTGTCGTCCTTCGACGAATTCATCGCCAACATCGAATATTTCGTCGACATCACCTCCGACTACCGTTCGGACTTCGTGATCTTCCCCGAGCTGTTCACGCTTCAGCTCCTGGCGCTGGAACGCAAGCGCCTGACCCCGGCGGAATCGATCGAGGCCCTGACCCGCTACACCCCGCGCTTCATCGAGGCGCTGCGCAAGATGGCGGTGGAATACAACATCAACATCATCGGTGGTTCGCACCCGACCCGCACCGACGACGGCGACATCCAGAACGTGGCCTATGTCTTCCTGCGCGACGGCTCGGTCCATGCCCAGGAGAAGATCCACCCCACCCCCAATGAGCGCCACTGGTGGAACATCAAGGGCGGCGACATGGTCCACGCCATCGACACCGACTGCGGCCCGATCGGGGTGCTGATCTGCTACGATTCCGAGTTCCCGGAACTGGCCCGCCGTCTGGTCGACGAGGGGGCGCGGATGCTGTTCGTGCCCTTCTGCACCGACAACCGCCAGGGCTATCTGCGCGTCCGCTACTGCTCCCAGGCCCGCGCCATCGAGAACCAGTGCTACGTCGCCCTGTCCGGCAATGTCGGCAATCTGCCGAACGTCGAGAACATGGACGTCCAGTACGCCCAGTCCTGCATCCTGACGCCCTGCGACTTCCCCTTCGCGCGCGACGGCATCGCCGCCGAGGCGTCCGAGAACGTCGAAACCATCACGGTGGCGGACTTGGACCTGTCCGACCTCGCCTGGGCCAAGTCGCAAGGCACCGTCCGCAACCTGCGCGACCGCCGCTTCGACCTCTACAAGACCGTCTGGACCGACGGGGGGTGAGCCGATTTGTCTCCTCCCTGCCGGTGAAGCCGTCGGGGAGGGGGACCGCGAAGCGGTGGAGGGGAAATCCGGCGCTCGGACTCTACGGCGCTTCGGAGCCATCCCCATACGGATCAAACTGTGCGGCGGAGAGACACCCCTCCACCCCTTCGGGGTCCCCCTCCCCATCGAAGATGGGGAGGAAACACAGCGCCTCGCCTACGCCCCTGCCGCCCACTCGCGGATGCGGCGCTCCAGCACCGCCATCGGCATCGCCGCCGACAGCAGGCCGGCGTCGTGGAATCCGGCTAGGTCGAAACGGTCGCCCATCGTCTGGCGCGCCTCGGTCCTCAGATTGTCCCAAACGGTCTGGCCGACCTTGTAGGAACAGGCCTGGCCGGGCCACACACAGTACCGTTCGATCTCGGTGACCCAGTTGGATTCCGGCTCACCCAGATGCTCGGTCATGTAGCGGATGGCCTGTTCGCGGCTCCAGCGCAGCTTGTGCATCCCGCTGTCGACGACCAGTCGCACGGCCCGGAACAGGAACGACTGCAGATATCCGATCTTGCCCCACGGATCGTCGGCGTACATGCCGATCTCGTCGGCCAGCTGTTCGGCATAGAGGGCCCAGCCTTCCGAATAGGCCGAGAAGCCGACGACCTTGCGCAGCATCGGGATGCCCTGGGCTTCCTGGGCCAGGGCGATCTGCCAGTGATGGCCCGGATTGGCCTCGTGATAGGTCAGGGTCGGCAGGGTCCAGCTGGGGTTCTCGCCCGTGTCCCGCAGGTTGATGTAATAGGCGCCCGGCCGCGAGCCATCCAGCGAGGGCCTGTTGTAATAGCCGCCCGGCGCGCCGGCTTCGATCGACGGCGGCACCCGCCGCACCTCGACCGCCGCGCGCGGATGCTGGCCGAACAGCGGCCGAATTCGCTCCGTCACCACCTCGATCTGGCCGTTGAGGTCGCGCAGCAGCTGCTCCTTGCCCGCGTCGGTGTTCGGATAAAGGAACCGCGCATCACGCGACATGGCCGTCAGGCGTTCGCCGGTCGTGCCCTGCGTCAGGCCGTTGGCGCGCATCAGGGCGTCCATACGGCCCTCGATCTCCGCGACCTGTTCCAGACCCATCCGGTGGATGTCTTCGCCGGTCATGGTGGTGGTGGTGAAGGTCTTCAGGCCCCAGTCGTAATAGGCTTCCCCGTCCGGCAGGCGCCACACGCCCGCGTCGTGCGTCGCGGTCGGGCGCATCGCCTCCAGCGCCGCGATCTGACGATCCAGCGCCGGATAGACCACCGCCTCGATCAGGCGCGCAGCCTCCGGCCCTGCGTCGGGCAAGCCCGCCTCGGTCGCCTTGCGGGTCGCCGCCAGCGCCAGCACCGCCTGGGCGGCCGGCACGGCGCGGACGTCGCGAAGCTGCAACAGCGTCTTGTCGATCATGAAGTCCGTCGGCGCGGCCCCCCGGCTGGCGTCGTCGATGGCCCGCTCGGTCTCCTGGTCCAGGGCCGTGCCATAGGCTTCGACCCGGCTCAGGAAGGCCGCCATGTCGTCGGCGTTTTCAACGACGTGATTGCTGTCCAGGAAGTCGGGAATGCCGGTGTAGGCCGACGACAGCTGGTTGACGACATAGGCCTGCGGGAAGCCTCGCGCGCCGTAGTTGAAGCGACGTCCCTCCTCGGAGGTGTCACCGACAAAGACCAGGGTGTCGTAGTTGATCGCGTCCATGCCGCTCAGGCGCGACCGGTCCAGCGCCTTCAGCTCATTCATCAACGCCCGGCTCTGGTCAGCCTGTTGATTGAAATGGGCCACCGTCCGGTCATCCAGACGTGAGCGCGCCCAGGCGAACTGCGGCTGGCGGTCCAGCCCCAGCGAGGTCAGGCCTTCGGCGCTGTCGGCCAGAGCCATCTGGAAGGCCCGGTCATAGATGGCGTTGGCCGCCGCCGCGACCTGGGGGTCCGACGCGCCGTTCAGCGGCGGCACCGTCGGCGTCACCGTCTCCGGCTGCCCGGGCAGCATCGAGCATCCGGTCGCAGCCAAGGCCCCCCCGGCAGCTGCGGTCATCATCAAATGGCGACGGTCGATCATGGTGGGCCTCCCAGCCTGGAAATTCGGGCCGGACCGTAGCTCCCTTCAAAAGGCCGGGCGAGTGAAAGCTTGGTAAGGCTACGGCTTGCAATGCCAAGTTTTCACGGGCTGATAGACATATGCCCTCGACCGTCGCCCGCATCCTCAAGGTCAATCACGGCGGCGAACACGGCGCGATCCGCATCTACGCCGGCCAGATTGCTGCCGCGCGCATCCGGTGTCCTGGCCTTGTGGCTGATCTGATGGACCTGCGGTCCGACGAGCAGCGCCACGAACAGGTCTTCTTGGCCCTCATGCCCGAGCGTGGAGCCCGACCTTGCCGGATGTTGTGGCTATGGGGTCTGGACGGGCTGGCGCTGGGACTGTTCACAGGCCTGATCGGCCGGGACGGCATCTTTGTCTGCACGCACGCCGTCGAGCAAACCGTCCATGGCCACCTTGATCACCAACTCGCCTGGCTTGGCGACAGTGACCCCAACCTCTCCGTCGCGATCACTGACATTCAACGCGAAGAGGAGGATCACCTGCGGTGGGCCATGAACGGGCGAAAGACGGTCTTCAGCCCGCTCGCCACACCTATCAGGGCCATCGTGGAAGCCCTGATCTGGCTCTCCACCAATGGTGAAAGCGCAGCCTTGGCAAGGACTCTAAGAGCTAAAGCCCCCGCAGCACCCGCCGCATGAACTCTGTGTCCGACCAGCCCGGCGTGAAGCCCGCCAGGGCCGCTCCGAACCCGCGTGACTGACGCACGACCAGCAGATCGCGCTCCGGCAACAGATACAGCTTCTGTTCCCCCGCCCCGGCGGCCAGGCGAATGTCCTCGCCGCGCTCGGCCATTTCGGCCCCGTCCTCGCCCATGCCGATGCGCGCATCCGGCGCGATCAGGCCGGGCCTCAGCAGCCACCAGCACAGGCCATAGCCCGGATTGACCGCGCTGCCGGCCCAGCACGGAGTCAGGTCCGCCCCGCCCGCACCGTCCAGCACCCAGCGTCCCCATTTCGCCCATTCACGCGCCGTCATCCGCACCCCGGTCGGCAGGGTCGGCTGACCCCCATGTATCCGCCAGTCGGCCACCTGAACCCCGGCCGGATCAATCACCCGCGAGCGCATGAAGCCCAGCACATCGGGAAGGTATCCTCGGCTTTCCAGCATCCGCCGCACCATCTCGCCCCAGACCTGGAACGGGCCGGGGTTGTATTCAAAGTGCGTCCCCGGCGGCGTCGCCAGAGGTGCGGCCACGGCCTCGTCATAGGTCGGCGGTGCCCCAAATCCCCCGGCCAAGCACCCGGACGTCAGGTTCAGCAGCTCCCGCGTCGTGATCGCCGCCTTGGCCGGGTCGGCCCGCCATTCGGTCAGGATGTCACTGACCGGCGCATCCAGATCCAGCCAGCCTTCGCGTACCAGATGGCACGCCAGCACACCGGAAAAGCTCTTGGTCCCCGAATGGATCGCCCATGGCTGGTTCAACCCGCCGCCGTTGGCATAGGCTTCCGCCAGCACCTCACCGCCGCGCTGGACCAGCACCGACACGCCACCGCGCTCATCGGAATAGGCCAGGGCATCCCGGAACGGTCCGTCCGCCGTCTGGGCCCGCGCGGCCGAGCCGAAGCCCAGGGCCGCGAACGCCCCGCCCGCCATCGTCACCGTTCGCCGCGTCAGATCCATCAGAAAGCCCATAACCACACCTGTCCCGCCCACGGCTATCGGTCAAGGCGGGCGGGATTGCGGCAGGCCCACACGAGGCATCACAGTTAACGCCTCAGGCGAATCGGCACGACAGGTCCGTCGGCTTCGCTCAGGCTGGGATCGATGGGGTGAGACGAGGGGACATCGTCATGCCGGATGCGCGTCCGCGCGGTGCCGCCCAGGCACCGGCGATCCGACGCCCGCGCGCAGGCGAGGGCTGAATGCGGCGGCTCGTCCTCATGGCCTGTACGGCCCTGTTCGGCTACGGCCTGGCCATCGGCGACGTGCAGGATCGCCAGTCCACCGGCCTGTCCCGGCCCGGCGCGCCGCCGTCCGAAGCCGTCGAAGCCGAGCTTGCACCACCCCCGTTTGATCCGGGCGGCCCCTGCCCGACCAACCCGGCCTATCCGGCCAATACCGAGGTCGTCGTCCTGGCCCCCTCGCCGGACGGCTATGGCTCGATCCAGTATCCGCGCACGCCCCTGCCGCCGCACACCGTCGCCCTGACCTTCGATGACGGCCCCTGGCCCGACCCGCGGGGCGACCGGCGCGTCTTCGACATTCTTGAGGAACGCTGCATCCGCGCGGTCTTCTTCCACGTCGGTACCATGATCCAGGAGCGGCCCGAACTGGTCAGCGAGGCCATCCGGCGCGGCCACGGCGTCGCCAGTCACAGCTGGTCGCACCCGATGAATCTCGCCCGCTGGTCCGATGAGGCCGGCCAGGCCCAGATCTATCGCGGCTTCGTCGCGCTCAATACGGCCGCCGCCCCCGGCGTGGCCGAGCCCTTCTTCCGGTTTCCGGGTCTGAACGACAATCCCAGCCTGCGCGCCTGGCTGGATCGGGAGGGCATCATCGTCGTCGGGGCCGAGGCCGACGCCGACGACTGGAAACAGATCAGCGCCGCCGAGGTCCACCGCCGCGCCGTCCGCAATCTGGAACACACCGACGGCGGCGTCCTGATCCTGCATCAGATCCACCCCCGCACGGTCGAGGCCCTGCCCGGCCTGCTCGACGACCTCAACGCCCGCGGCTACCGCTTCGTCCGCATCTCGGCGCGCCCCGCACCGCGAGCGGCTGCGCGGGGTCACTCCGCCCGCTGATCCGCACTCTCGTCGCGCACGGTGCGGAACTCGGCGTCCGGGCTCCATTCCGGCCAGGTCCGGCTGTTGGCCAGATCTCGGATCACCTGGGCCAGCAGATCCAGGTCCTGGGCCGCCGCCCCCATGGTCCAGCTGTCGTCCCACTGGTCGCACGGCTGGTGGTAGCAGTCGCGCACATAGGCGGCGCTCTGGGGGCTGGCCCCGGTGAAGCCGGCGAAGGCGAACAGCGCCGGCACGCCGCGCAGCGCCAGCGGGAAATGGTCCGACCGATAAAAGGCCCCGGCCTGCGGCGCGGGATCGTTGATCAGCCGCCGTCCCGCCGCCTCGACATAGGGCGCGAGCTGGGCGTCCAGCGAGTTCTTGCCCATGCCGATGACCACCACCTCGGGGGCCGGATCGTCGCCCGGCAACAGCGAATCCAGATTGACGTTGGCCACCGTCGTCTCCAGCGGACGCACCGGATGGGCGGCATAATAATAGGCTCCCAGCAGGCCGGATTCCTCGGCCGTCCAGGACACGAACATCAGGCTGCGGTCCGGGCGCGGCCCTTCGGCGAACACCCGCGCCAGCTCCAGCACCCCGGCCACGCCCGTCGCATTGTCCACCGCCCCGTTATAGATGTGGTCGCCGCTGGCGTCCGGCGTGCCGTGGCCATAGGCGTCCCAGTGGGCGCCGACCATGACCGTCTCGTCCGGGTGCCCGGTGCCCGGCAGTACGCCGATGACGTTGCGGCTCTCGACCCGGCTGAAGGTCTGGCCGAAGTCCACCGACATCCTCAGGCCCGGCAGCTCAACCGGCTCGAATTCCTCCGTGCGGGCCGCGTCCCTCAGCGCCGCCAGGTCCAGTCCCGCCTGGGCGAACAGCTGGTCGGCCACCTCGCCCTGGATCCAGCCCTGGAACGGCACGCGTTCCGCCGCCCAGTTTTCGCGCACGATGTCGAAGCGGGCCGTCGAGGCCCCGCTGACCACCGTGGTCCACGGATAGCCGGCGCCGGGTGTGTCATGGATGACCAGCACCCCGGCCGCGCCGCGCCGCGCCGCCTCGGCGAACTTGTAAACCCAGCGGCCGTAATAGGTCATGGCCTGGCCATCGAACCGCCCCGTCACCGGGTGGCCTTCCGGCGCGTTGAAATCCGGGTCGTTGACGATCACCACCATGATCTTGCCGGTCAGGTCGACGTCGCCGAAATCATCCCAGCCGCGCTCGGGTGCATCCACGCCATAGCCCACGAACACCAGCGGCGCGTCGGTGATGGTGATGTGCGACACCGGCCGGTCCGAGGTCATCACCAGATCGGTGCCCCAGTCCAGCGACCGGCTCCACCCGTCCGGTCCCGTGACCGAGATGGTCGCCGGACCGTCCCGCTCAGTCCGCGACAGGGGCACGATCTGGAAATAGGTGCCGTCGTCCCCGCCCGGCGCGATCCCCAGCCGACGGAACTGCTCGGCGATATAGTCCGTGGTCGGACCTTCATCGGCGCTGGCCGGCGAGCGCCCGCCCAGGGTGTCCGACGCCAGGTCTCGCACCAGGCCGTTCAGCCGTGCCGCATCGACCTCCTGGGCCAGGGCGGTGCCGGGCAGGGTCAGGGCCGCGACGAGAGCAACTAGGGATGGGCGCATGGTAAGCCTCCGCAACAAGGCCGCGACGCTAGCCGGTCATTCTGCGCCTGTCATCGCCCGATCACCGACCGCGCCGCCCGCCGTCAGGTCGCCGTCAGGCCGCCGTGATTTCGCGCACCTCGGCCGGCGGGCCGTCGCCGCGCAGCAGATCCTTGATCGTCCCCGCCAGCACGGGAATGCTGATCGGCTTGGCCAGGAACGACACATTGGCGTCGCCCTCCAGCAGGTCCGAGAACTCCGCCTCCGCATAGCCCGAGATGAACAGCACCGGGATGTCGCCCAGGAACGGTCGGGCATTCTTCAGCAGGTTCGGCCCGTCCATGTCCGGCATCACCACGTCGGACACCAACATATCGATTTCCCCGGCATGGGCCTCGGCCAGCTCCAGGGCCTCATAGCCGTTGGCCGCCTCGATCACCTCATAGCCGCGCGCCCGCAGCAGCTTGGCGGTGATCAGCCGCACCGAGCTCTCGTCCTCGGCGAACAGGATCCGGCCGGCCCCGGACAGATCGCGCGGCTGCCTCGGCGCGCGCGCCGCCGGCGCAGAAGCCACGGCCTCCTCGCCCGGCACCGCGACCGCCACGGCCTTGGCCGCCGGCAGATAGATGCGGAAGACCGCTCCGCCGCCCTCGGCGTCGGCCAGCACGATATGACCGCCGGACTGATCGACGATGCCGTAAACCGACGCCAGGCCCATACCCGTGCCCTCGCCGATGGCCTTGGTCGTGAAGAAGGGCTCGAACACCTTCGCCTTCAACTCGGCCGGCACACCCGGCCCATTGTCGGAAATCTCGATCAGGGCCAGTTCCCCCTCGGGGGCGTCCAGCCAACCGCCGGCGCGCGCGGTGCGCGCATCGACCTCGCGGACCTGGATCCGCACCCGGCCTTCGCCGGCGGCGACGTGTCCGGCCATGGCGTCGCGGGCATTGACCACCAGATTCATCAGCGCCGTCTCGAACTGGCTGCGGTCGACCAGCACCACCGGCAGATCGCGCCCGTACTCCGTCTCCAGCTTGACGTCCTCGCGCATCAGGCGGCGCAGGAAGACCTCGGATTCCGAGATCAGCTCTCCCAGGTCCATGCGTTCGCGCCGCACCGTCTGCTTGCGCGCCAGGGCCAGGAGCTTGCGCACGAGGTCGGCGGCCCGCACCCCGTCCTGACGGATCTGCAACAGGCCACCATAGGACGGATCGCCGACGGGGTGGCGGGTCATCAGGTCATAGACCTGACCCTCGATGGCCATCAGAATGTTGTTGAAGTCGTGGGCCACGCCTCCGGCCAGCTGACCGATCGCCTGCATCTTGGCCGACTGGTTGAGCTGCAGCTCCATCGCCTTCTGATCGGACACGTCGAACAGCCAGACCCGTCGCGCGTCGTCTTCGGGCGCGATGTACAGGTGCAGCGTCCGCGCCTCGGGGGCCGGGGTCGTCAGTTCCAGCGGCCCGACCGATCCGCTCTGGATCTTTTCGCGCGCCTCGGCGATTCCGGTCGCATCCAGCAGGTCGATCAAGCGCGCGCTCGGTCGCGCCCGTCCACCCAGCAGCACCGGCAGGGCGGCGTTGCATTCGACGATCTCACCCTCGAACAGGTCCGAACCCCGCACCACAGCCGAGCCGAAAGGGGCCCCGGCCGCGGCCGCACGCTGGCCGGCCGTATCGACCGCACGGGCCGGCTCGACCGCGACCAACGGCACCGCCGGGGCGAGCACGGCCTCCGGCGCCACGCGGATCAGATAGCGTTCGGCTCCCGCCCAGGAGACCAGCAGCTCCCAATCCTGTCCCTCGATCCGCGCCAGGGCGCGCCCGGTGCCGCCCTCCCGCGCTTCGGCGAACGCCTGGTACAGGCCCGGGGCCGCCCGGCCGCGCGGCAGCCGCCTCACGGCGTCAGCCGCCGCCTTCCAGCCGTCATTGCCGCTCAGGATTCGACCGTCGGGACTGACGATGGCCGCCGGCTCCTCCAGAGCCCCGAGCAGGTCGTCGGCCTCCAGATGCGGCGTCGCCTCCGACACCCGTCCGAAGGCGAACAGGCCCACCACCGCCGTGACGGTCAGCCCGACCAGCAACACAAGTCCGGGGGCCGACATCGGGTCCGCCCGGAACGCCGGATAGGCCGCGGCCCCCACGGCCAGCATGAACAGGGGGGCTGCGATCAGCAGCCACGGATCGAAGCGCCGCGTCTGGGTCGCCTGGGTCATGGCGGAACTCCCGGCCGAATCAGTCATCACACCCTATCATCGATTGCGGCGCCGGCCCGCGCCGAGCACGAATCCGAGCACCTTGGCCACCGCCTCATAATGGGCGCGCGGGATGGTCTGGTCGACGTCGACCGTCGCGTACAGGGCCCGCGCCAGCGGCGGGTCCTCGATCACCGGTACGCCGGCCTCCTCGGCGACGGCGCGGATCTTCAAAGCCAGGCTGTCGACACCCTTGGCCACGCACAGGGGCGCAGGCGTCTCGCCGGCCTCGTATTTCAGGGCCACGGCGAAGTGGGTCGGGTTCATGATCACGACCGTCGCCTCGGGCACGGCAGCCATCATGCGTCGTCGCGACCGTTCGATTCTCAGCTGCTTCTGGCGCGCCTTGATGTGGGGGTCACCTTCGGACTGCTTGAAGTCTTCCTTCAGCTCCTCGCGGCTCATTCGCATCTTCTCGGCGAAGCGCTGGCGCTGCCAGAGCCAGTCGATCCCGGCGATGACCGCCAGCAGCGACAGGATGCCGACCATCAGTCCGCCGGCGATCTTGGTCGCCGCCGGCAGGATCGCCGCCGGCGACAGGGCCGACATACCGGCCAGTTCGACCGCGTGGGGTTTCAACGTCATCCAGGCGATCGCGCCGGTCGCCAGCACCTTCAGCAGCGTCTTGACGAACTGGGCCAGTCCGTCCGGCCCGAAGATCCGACCAAAGCCCTTCAGCGGCGACACCCGCGACCAGTCCGGCTTGAGCTTGTCGGTCGTCCACAGAAAGCCCGACTGGATGATGTTGCCGCCGGCACCGGCCAGCATCGAGGCCGCCATCACCATCGCGACCGCCGGGGCCAGGGCCATCACCGCCATGCGCGCGATCTCGGCGCCGCCGCCGGCCTCCAATGCGCCCAGCATCTGGTGCGGGCTGGCGATGAAGGGCACCAGGCTCTCCGCCAGATTGACCGACAGCCAGGCGCCACCCCACAGGATTACCCCGATCGAGGCCGCCAGGGCCAGGACCGAGCCCAGGTCCTGGGTCTTGGCGACGTCACCCTTCTTGCGGGCCTCTTCGAGTTTGCGGGGTGTTGCCTCTTCTGTCTTTGAGGCCTTGTCCTGTTCTTCCGCCATGCCTCAACCTCCTCCGAAGAAAGAGGCGACGGCGCGATAGCGGTCGATGAAGACCATCCCCATCACCCCCAGCGACAGGGCGAAGACGGACAGACCCAGCAGCACGTTCAGTGGCGTGGCGGCAAAGAAGATCTGGAACTGCGGCATCACGCGCCCGACCAGGCCCGTCGCCAGGTTGAAGATCAGGGCGAAGACCATGACCGGCGCCGACAGCTGGACCCCCAGGGCGAAGGAATCCGCCACCGTCCGCAGGACCAGCTCGGTCGCATCCTGATAGATCAGCGGCCCGGTCGGTCGGATCACGTCATAGCTGCCGACCATGCCGGCGATGAACAGGTGATGCAGATTGGTGGCGAACACCAACACCACCCCCAGCAAGGTCAGAAAGGCGGCGATGGTCGTGCCCGGCTGGGCCTGTAGCGGATTGGCTGTCTGGGCGAACGACAGGGTCGTCTGCAAGGATACGATTTCGCCCGCGACCCCGAGCGCCGAGAGGAACAGGCGCAACACCGATCCGACCATCAGGCCGGTGATGATCTCCCGGATCAGCCAGCCCGCCATGCCGCCGATGGTGGCCGGCAGAGCCGGCATCGCCGCCTGGACCACCGGCACCAGCACCAGGGTCAGCAACAGGGCGAACGACAGGCGAATGCGTGCGGGCACATAGCTTTCGCCGATGCCGGGGATCAGCAGGACGATCGCGCCGATGCGCGCGAACACCAGCGCCGCGCGCCAGACCTCATCCGCCGCAGCGAACGGCTCCATCTACATCCCTGCGATGCGAACGGCGATCTGTTGGAAGAAGCTGCCGAGAAGAGCCCCCATCAGAGGCAGGAACAGCACCAGGGCCACGAAGATCGCCAGGATCTTGGGCGCAAAGATCAGGGTCGCTTCCTGGATCTGGGTCAGCGCCTGCATCAGGCCGATGATCACTCCCACGATGAGGCCCACGATCAGCACCGGCGCGCACAGCTGGATGGTCAGCCAGATGGCGTCCCGTCCGACGTCCAGAACCTCAACCCCGTTCACGCGCACTCTCCGGCAGCAACCCGGCGAGTTTTGCCTAGCGCGTGGTTAATGAAGCGTTGTGATCAGGCCTGGCCACCAATGAAAATCAGAGCCTTGCGCCCGCCCCGAACGGCGTCGGTCGACAGCCGGCGGTCCAGGGTCGCCAGCCGCCCGCCCCGCGAAACAGCGAGAGCCAGCAAATAGGTGTCGGTCACCTGCCCCGGCGTGCGCAGGCTCTGCATATCGACCAGATCAGACGTCGCCAGACTAAGGTCATCCGGCCAGAATTGATGATGTTTGTGTCGCGCCAGCGATTTCAGAAATGGGGCTGCGTCCCCCGGCGAGGCCAGCGGGTGGCAGTAACGGCTATGGCTGATGATCCGCACCAGCCCATTCTCTACGAGTGGACAGGTCGCGAAGCCGGATGATCCTTCGATTTCAAACCAGGCGTGGGCCGTCGCGTGGCTGATGTGCTGGGGGTCCGCCAGGGCAATCAGCACATTGACGTCCAGCAAATGAGTCACGGTTCTTCGTCGCGGATGGCGTTGACCATCTCCAGAGTGACGACCCCGCCGGGTCGCTCCGGCAACAACACCAGACCATTACGGTGGGCCGCCGACCGCTTCGGGCCGCGCAGCGAGCGCCGGGCCAGTTCAGACACGACCTCTCCGATGGACCGCCTCTCAGCCTCGGCCAAAGCCCGGGCGGCGATCAGGACATCATCGTCAATACTCAAGGTCGTGCGCATGACAAGAATATAGCGCATCAAACATCAAACATCAAACACCGGGCTTCTGAAACAGATACAGCCCGAACCCCAGCGTGCTCCGGCTCGCCGGCCCGTACAGGGCCGCAAGCGCCGCCGCTCGGCCCTCGATTTGCGACCGGGAGGGATGGTCGCGATGGTCCGCCGCCCACGTCGACACCGCCGCCGTCAATTCCGCGACATAGGTGTCCCATTCCGTGTCGGGCGACACCCGTACCGACACCAGGTCCAGCCCGGCATCGGCGCCACGTCGCCGCCAACCGGCATCCGTGTCGTAATCCAGTCCAGGCACCGCAACCGTCGGGGCCTCACGCCAGAAAATATCGCCCCACATCAGCCAGCCACCCGGCTCGATCCAGGTGGCCAACCGTCCAAAATCACCCAACTGCGTCGTGCCCAGCGCCGCGATCAACCGGAACGGCCCCATGGCCTCGGCAATCGTGCCGGCTTCTCCGGCGAGGACCTCGACCTGGCCCGACAGTCCGGCCTCGGCCACCCGTGTGCGCGCCAGCTCGGCCATGGCCTCGCCCCGGTCCACCGCCAGCACCGTCAGCCCGCGCCGCGCCAGAACTCGCGCCACCTCGGCATTGCCGCAGCCCAGCTCGGCCACCCGCTCGCCGGGCTTCAGGTCGGTCTGCTCCAGCATCGTCGCGATCGCCGCCTCCGACACCGGATTGGCGATTCCCATTCGGGCATAGGCGGCGAGATTGAGGTCGGTCACCCGGCCCTTATAGCTTGGAAAAGGCCACACCCTTCCAGTCCCAGCCGTTGGCCAGCACGGTTTCTTGCAGGGGCTCTTTCAACTCGGCGGTATTGAAGCGGTAATCATAGACCTTGCCGTAGGTCAGGTCCTCCTCGCGGAAGGCATAGGCCGTGCCGAAGCTGATCTCCGTCTTCTGGCCGCGAAAGCCCGACGCGGCCAGGCTCAGGCTGGGAACGCCGGCGGACCATTCGACCGTCCACTCCCGGTCCACCGCCCGCACCTCGCCCTTTTCGGCATCGAACTTCATCAGGACCTGAAACACCTTCTCCAGTCCCGCCTTGGCAAAGATCTCGTACCAGGCGGCGTCGACGATGCGCCACTCCGCCACCAGGTCGACGCCTTCGGCGGCCCCGTCGCGGATCACCCACGGAGCCGTCTCCCGATTATGGGCCAGCAGGCGCGCTCTCAACGCCTCCGCCGAGCTTCGCGCCACGCCGTCGGGAGCCGATTTGCTACCCGTCAGAAAATCGAACAATCCCATGCACCCGGTCTCCCGAACGCCCCCGCCCGAACCATTGCGCGAGGACCAGCGTTTAACAAGCCCGCAGCGACGCGCTTCGCCTTGACCGTGCCACGGCCCGCGCCTACCTGATCAGCATGGCTATTCGTCGCATTCTGACCTGTGACACGCCCGCCGACACGGCGGTGCTCAAGTCCGTCTCCAAGCCGGTGGAGGCCGTCGACGACGACCTGCGCGCGCTGATGGATGATATGCTGGACACCATGTACGACGCGCCGGGCATCGGCCTGGCCGCGGTCCAGATCGGCGAGCCGGTGCGCGTCATCGTCATGGATCTGGCGCGCGAGGGCGAAGACCCCCAGCCGCGCTACTTCGTGAACCCGGAGATCACCTGGCGCTCAGAAGACGTCGGCCTGTACGAAGAGGGCTGCCTGTCGGTGCCGGAATATTTCGACGAGGTCGAACGCCCGGTTCGCGTGCGCCTCACCTACCTCGACTATGACGGCAAGCCGGTGGAAGAAGAGGCCGACGGCCTGTTCGCCACCTGCATCCAGCACGAGATGGATCACCTGGAGGGTGTCTTGTTCATTGATCATCTTTCGCGCCTGCGGCGCGACCGCGCCGTGACCAAGGTCAAGAAGATCATGCGCGCCAAGGCGGCCGCGTGATGGGCCGGCGTTACCGTCTTCCGGCGCGCCGTCGCCTGACCCGGGCCGAGACCGCCGGTGCGGTCGGCGTCGGGGCCATTCTGGTCTTCGCCCTGGCCGGGGTCGTGGCCGGCATCCTGATCGACCGCCTGCTCGATTTCGACGATACGCTCGACGCTGGCGGCGAGTGGGACGAGGGCGGCGGGGTCGAGACCCGCTGGTATTGATCCGGCCCATCCGCTAGAGGGCGCGCCCATGCGCCTCGCCTTCATGGGAACCCCCGACTTCGCCGTGCCGTCGCTGGCCGAGCTCGTCTCGTCCGGCCATGAGGTCGTGGCCGTCTATTCCCAGCCGCCGCGCCCGCGCGGTCGCGGACAGCAGCTTCAGCCCTCGCCCGTCCACGCCTTCGCCGAGGGCCTGGGCCTTGAGGTCCGCACCCCCGCCTCGATGAAGGCCCCCGGGGCCATCGCCGCTTTTCAGGCGCTCGACCTCGATGCCGCCGTGGTCGTCGCCTATGGCCAGATCCTCCTGCCCGCCGTGCTCGACGCCCCGCACCTGGGCTGTTTCAACGTCCACGCCAGCCTGCTGCCGCGGTGGCGTGGGGCTGCCCCGATCCAGCGCGCCATCATGGCCGGTGACGCCACCACCGGCGTCCAGGTCATGCGCATGACCGCCGGGCTGGATGAGGGCGACGTCCTCTTGTCCGAAGAGACGCCGATCCGCGCCGACGACACCGCCGCCACATTGTCGGAACGTCTCTCTCGGCTGGGAGCGGGCCTGCTGCCGCGCGCCCTGGGCGCGCTGGAACGCGGCGGCGCGATCGAAACGCCGCAGTCTGGCGAGCCGACCTATGCCAGGAAGATCAAACCGGCCGAGGCCCGCCTCGACTGGACCCGTCCGGCCATCGAGATCGACCGCCACATTCGCGGCCTCTCGCCCTTTCCGGGGGCCTGGTTCGAAATCGAGGGAGTGCGGGTCAAGGCCCTGATGTCGGCCCTGGCCGACGGCACCGGCCCGTCCGGTCAGGCCCTGGACGACCGCCTCCTGATCGCCTGTGGCGAGGGCGCCGTCCGCCTCCTGACCGTCCAGCGCGAAGGCAAGGGCCGCCAGTCCGCCGAAGACTTCGTGCGCGGCTTTCCCGTCCCCGCCGGTCAGGTCGTCGGCTGATGCCGCGCTATCGCCTGACCCTGGAGTACGACGGCGGCCCCTATCACGGCTATCAGGCGCAAGGGCCGGGTCTGCCTTCGGTCCAGGAGGCGGTCGAAACCGCCCTGTTCAACTTCTGCGGCGAACGCATCCGGCTTCAGGCGGCGGGCCGCACCGACACCGGCGTCCACGCCACCGGCCAGGTCGTCCATGCCGATCTGGAAAAAGCCTGGCCCGCCCGCACGGTGATGAACGCCCTGAACGCCCATCTGGTCGAAGAGGCCGTCTCGGTGCTCGACGTTCAGATCGCCGAGGGTGACTGGCACGCCCGTTTCTCGGCAACCGAGCGGCGCTATCTTTACCGCATCCTCAACCGCCCGGCCCCGCCGTCACTGGAACGCGGCAAGGTCTGGCACGTCAAAAAGCCGCTCGACGTCGAGGCCATGCACCACGCCGCCCAGGTCCTGGTCGGCCACCACGACTTCACCACCTTCCGCGACCTTCAGTGTCAGGCGAAGTCCCCGATCAAGACGCTCGACCACGCCGCCGTCGCCCGCGTCGGTGAGGAGGTCCACCTGACCTTCGCCTCACGCTCGTTCCTGCACCGCCAGGTCCGCTCCATGACCGGCACCCTGGCCGAGGTCGGCACCGGCCGCTGGACCCGCGCCGACGTCCAGGCCGCGCTCGACGCCCGCGACCGCCGCGCCTGCGCCCCCGTCGCCCCCGCCCACGGCCTGTATCTCACCGCTGTCGGCTACTGACCTCTTCGCCCCGCGAGGGGAGAAGACGGCTCCGCGCACCGGAGGGCGTGAGCTCGGAGGTCTGCGTGGAAGATGAGGGGAGGACGTGCAGGAGAAACCACCCCCTACGCCGACAGGTCCACCTTCCGCCGGTCCTTGACCAGCACCAGCCCCACCCCGAACGTCAGCAACGCCACTGCGATCGGGTACCACAGGCCCGCATAGATGTTCCCCGTCGCCGCCACGATGGCGAAGGCCGTGGTCGGCAGGAAGCCGCCGAACCAGCCGTTGCCGATATGGTAGGGCAGCGACATCGAGGTGTAGCGGATGTTGGTCGGGAACATTTCCACCAGGGCCGCCGCGATCGGCCCGTAAACCATGGTCACGAACATCACGAGCAGGAACAGGATGCCGACCACCAGCGGCTTGTTCACCCGCGCGCCGTCCGCCGAAGCCGGATAGCCCGCCGCCGAAAGGGCCGCGCCCAACTCTGCCTCGAAGGCCGACTTGCGCGTGACCAGCGCCTCCGGCGTCAGGGCGCGGCCCGCGAAGCTGGCCACCACCTGATCCCCGACATGGACCGCCGCCGCCGATCCGGCGGGCAGGTCGACCGTCTCATAGCTGACCCCCGCACGCGCCAGATAGGTCTTGGCCAGATCGCATGAGCTGGTGAACTGGGTCCGGCCGATGGGGTCGAACTGGAACGAACAGTCCGCCGGGTCGGCATGGACCGTCACCGGTGCCGTCCGCGATGCCTCGGCCAGGGCCGGATTGGCCGCCGCCGTCAGCGCATGGAACAGCGGCCCATAGCTCAGCGCCGCGATCAGACATCCCGCCAGGATGATCGGCTTTCGCCCCACCTTGTCCGACAGCCAGCCCCAGAACACGAAGAACGGCGTCGCTAGGATCAGCGCCACCGCCATCAGGCTGTTGGCCAGCGCGCCCTCGACCTTCAGGGTCTTTTCCAGGAACAGCAGGGCGTAGAACTGGCCCGTGTACCAGACCACCGCCTGACCGGCGACCAGACCGAACAGGGCGACCAGCACCAGCCTCAGGTTCGGCCATTTCAGGAAACTGTCCTTCAGCGGCGTGGTCGAGCCGCGCCCCTCGGCCTTCATGCGCCGGAAGGCCGGGCTCTCATCCAGCTTGAGCCGGATCCACAGCGACACCCCCAGCAACAGGATCGACACCAGGAACGGCACCCGCCAGCCCCAGTCGGCGAACGCCTCTTCCCCGATCCAGCTTCGCACCCCCAGAATGACCACCAGGCTCAGCAACAGCCCCGCCGTCGCCGTGATCTGGATGAAGGACGTATAGAGGCCGCGTTTTCCTGGCGGCGCGTGCTCGGCCACATAGGTCGCCGCCCCGCCGTATTCGCCCCCCAGCGCCAACCCCTGGATCAGCCGCATCAGGATCAGGATCACCGGCGCCGCCACCCCGATGGCCGCATAGCTGGGCAACAGCCCGACCACGAAGGTCGACAGCCCCATCAGTCCCATGGTCACCAGAAAGGTGTTCTTGCGTCCCCACAGGTCACCCAGCCGTCCGAACACCAGCGCCCCGAACGGCCTGACCGCGAACCCGGCCGCGAAGGCCAGCAGCGCGAAGATGAAGCCGGTCGTGGCATCCACGCCCGAAAAGAACTGGGCGGTGATGATCGTCGCCAGCGCCCCGTACAGATAAAAGTCATACCACTCGATCACCGTCCCGACCGACGAGGCCAGGATGACCAGCCGGTCGTTGCGATCCACCGTGTGCGCGTCCCCTTCCGGCGTGATGTCGGTCATTCAGCGTCCTCCCCGAACGGGGACGTTAGACGCCGCGCGCGCCGTGTCCAGCGTTGCCAATCCCAAGCGGGCCCATCAGGATCCGAAGCCCATAAGATCACCGCTCATCCCCGCGAACGCGGGGACCCAGTTCTGTCCAGACCGCAGGGCCTTTGGATCAGCAATCTGCTCGTATCGGGGGCGGTCATCACCCAAAACCCTGGGTCCCCGCGTTCGCGGGGATGAGCGGTCGTGTGAGCTGTCTAGGCCAACCCCGCCAGCACGCTCAGAACCGCCGCGCCATAGCGGCTCAGCTTGGACTGGCCGACGCCGGAAATCCGGCCTAGCGCCTCCAGCGTGCCCGGCTCGGCGCGGGCGATCTCGGCCAGGGTCCGATCCTGGAAGATGACATAGGGCGGCACCCGCTGGGCCGCCGCCTGTTCGCGCCGCCAGGCCCTCAGCGCATCGAACCGGACCTGGACCTCGGGGGCCAGCACCTCGGCCGGACCGGGGCTGCGCACCGCCGAACGCCGGCGCGGATTGCCCGAGCGGGTCGAGGCGTCATAGGCGTCCGGGGCGCGCCGGATTCGGATGTCCAGCTCGCCGCGATATACCGCGCGCACGCCTTCCGCGTCGCCCAACCCCAGCAGAGGCTTGCCGTCGTTCGGATCTTCGACCAGCAGGCCCTCAAACAGCAGATGGTCGATGACCTCGCGCCAGCCGCGCGGCGCGGCGTCGGCCCCCACGCCCCAGGTCGACAGCGCCGTCTCCCAGCCTTGCGGCTCCTTGGTCCGGCCTGTCAGGTGATCGACCACCCGCCCGCGACCGAACCGGCCACCCAGCCGCTGCACCGCCGCCAACGCCTTCTGCGCCGCCACCGTCCCGTCGAACAGCTCAGGCGGATCGTCGCACAGATCACAGACGCCGCACGGCGCGGCCCCGTCTTCTCCGAAATAGCGCCGAACCGCCGCCTGGCGGCACACCGCCCCGTCCAGCATGGCATACAACAGCCGCGCCTTCCTGACCTGGGCCAGCCGCACCTCGTCGGGCATCTCGCGCTGCTCCAGCCGCCTCAGGCTCCAGGCGATGTCCGACGGACCGTACAGGGTGACACAGTCCGCCGGCGCACCGTCGCGACCGGCGCGGCCGACCTCCTGCCAATAGGCCTCCAGCGAGCCGGGCGGATCGGCGTGGATGACGAAGCGCACATCGGCCTTGTCCACCCCCATGCCGAAGGCGATGGTCGCCACCATCACCGCCCCGTCTTCCGACAGGAACCGCTTGAGGTGCCGGTCGCGGTCCGGCCCGGCCATGCCGGCGTGATAGGCGATGGCATTGATCCCCGCCTCGACCAGCGCCGCCGTCACCCGCTCGCACGCCTCGCGCGCGCCGCAATAGACCACGCCAGACTGTCCGGCCCTGGCCCGCACCAGCTCGACCACCCGCTGATCGGTGCGGGCGCGTCCGCCCTCTTTCCGCTCGGCTGCCAGCCTCAGATTGGGCCGCGCGAAACTGTCGACGAAGACCCGCGCCCCCTCCAGCTTCAGCGAGGCGAGGATGTCCTCTTGCGTGCGCGGGTCTGCCGTCGCCGTCACCGCGATGCGCGGCACGCCGGCGAACAGCTCGGCCAGCCGCCCCAGATTGCGATAGTCGGGCCGGAAGTCGTGGCCCCACTGGGACACACAGTGGGCCTCGTCGATGGCGATCAGCGCCAGGTCCAGCTCACCCAGCCGCGCGATCATGCCCGGATTGGCCAAGCCTTCGGGCGACACATACAGAAGATCCAGTTCCCCGGCCCGCGCCTGGCGCCAGATCTCGTCACGCGCTTGCGGGGCCACATTCGAGTCCAGCCGCGCCGCCGCCACGCCCTGCTGGACCAGGGCCTCGACCTGATCGGTCATCAGCGCGATCAGCGGCGACACGACCAGCCCGACGCCGGGCCTGAGCAAGGCCGGAACCTGATAAGAGACGCTCTTGCCGCCCCCGGTCGGCAGCACCGCCAGCACGTCGCGCCCCGCCAGCACCTCGGCCACGACCCCCGCCTGCATTCCGCGAAAATCGGCGTGGCCCCAGACCTCGGACAGCTTCGCCCGCGCCTGATCCAGGGTCGGCACGGCGGATCGCGGGCGAGTCAGGACCTGTTCGGACATGGCGACCTTGTACCGGATTTGTTCCAGCGCACCACCCCTGGGCCGTCTGGACAGTCCCGAAAACGCGCGCCATCCTCGTCCCATGATCAAGCTCCTCATCCACGCCGTCGTCACCGCCCTGGGCCTGTGGCTCGCGGCCGAGTTCGTTCCGGGGGTCGAGGTCGGCTCGACCGGCTCGCTGATCGCGGCGGCGGTGCTGCTGGGCGTGGTCAACGCCCTGGTGCGGCCGCTGCTGACCTTCGTGACCTTCCCGTTGACGGTCATCACCTTCGGCCTGTTCCTGCTGGTGGTGAACGCCGCCACCATCGGCCTGGTCGCCATGATGCTCAGCGGCTTCAATGTGCAGGGACTGTGGCCCGGCATCGGCGCCGCCGTCGTCACCGGCATCGTCAGCTGGCTCGCCGACATGATCCTGGGCGACCGCCAGCCGAGCTGAGCCCTCGCCTCACGCCCCACCGCCTCGCCTTCAGCTCACCGGGGCGGGGCCCTCCTCTCTCGCTCACGCGAGCGAGGAACCTCTTCGCCCCGCCAGGGGAGAAGAAGGCTCCGCGCACCGGAGCGAAGCGCAGGTCCGCGCGGAAGATGAGGGGAGAGGGTGCCGACGCCCCCTCAACACACCTGCCCCGCCGCCCAGCCCGACGACCAGGCCCACTGGAAATTATAGCCGCCCAGCCAGCCGGTGATGTCCACCGCCTCGCCGATGCAGAACAGGCCCGGCACGGTCTTCGCCTGCATGGTCTGCTGGTCCAGTTGATCGGTGGCGATACCCCCCAGGGTCACCTCGGCGGTGCGATAACCTTCGGACCCCACCGGCTTGACGCTCCAGCGATTGACCGCCGCTCCCAGGGTCGCCAGCGCCGCGTCCTTCTGGTCGCCCAGCCGCCCCGACACCCCCGCCCGCTCACAGATCCAGTCCGCCAGCCGTCGCGGCACGACATGGCCCAGCGCCGTCGCCACCTCGGCCTTGCCGCCTGACTGTTTGGCCGCCTTCAGCGCCGCGAACACATCCGTGTCCGGGGCCAGGTCGGCGGTGATCGCCTCGCCTTCGCGCCAGTAGGAACTGATCTGCAGGATCGACGGCCCGGACAGACCCCGATGGGTGAACAACAGGCCCTCGCGGAAGGTCGCCGGCTTGCGCCCGGCCCCTGCCGTCACCACCGCATCGACCGACAGGCCCGACAACGCCTTCGTCGCCTCCAGCAACCCGGCCTCGAACGTCAACGGCACCAGGGCAGGCCGCGTCTCGGTAACCCTCAGGCCGAACCCCCGCGCCGTCTCATAGGCCCAGCCGGTCGCCCCCATCTTGGGGATCGACTTGCCCCCGGTCGCCAGCACCAGCGCGCCGGTCTCGACCGCCCCTCCGTCGCTCAGCCTCGCCTGAAAACCGTCGCCGGACCGCGCCACCTCGGCGATCCCGGTGCCCAGCCGCAGGGCCACCCCCGCCTCAGCCATCTGGTCTGTCAGCATACGGACGATCTGCCTGGCCGAGCCGTCACAAAAGAGCTGACCCAACGTCTTCTCATGCCAGGCGATCCCCGCCTGATCGACCCGCGCGATGAAATCGCGCTGGCTGAACCGCTTCAGCGCCGAGGTCGCAAAGCGCGGGTTCTCGCCCAGCATCGCCTGGACGCCGGCGCCCAGGTTGGTGAAGTTACACCGCCCGCCGCCCGAGATGCGGATCTTCTCGCCCGGCGCCTGGGCGTGGTCGACCACCAGCACCCGGCGTCCACGCCGACCCGCCTCGATCGCACACATCATCCCGGCGGCCCCGGCCCCGACGATCAGGACGTCAAACCTCTGCTTCATGCGCCCTGATAGCGGCTCAGCGGCGCGCGGCGAAGACGGCGAACAGGATGGCGGCGAGAACGGCCCCGACCCCCGCCGCGATCGGGGTGTCGGGCCAGCGGGCACCGGCGAAGAACAGTTGCACCACCAGCCCGGCGGTGCCCCCCCAGACCAGGCTCCAGGCCAGGCGACGCCAGGCCGGCTGACCCGCCATCATCAGCATCGGTCCGGCCATCAGCAACAGGGCCAGCGCCGCCAGACCCCCATAGAGAAACCGCTCGGTGGCCGTGGCCATACCCCCGGCGAACAGGGCCAGGCCGAGCGACGCCGCCGCCAGAACGATCAGGAACACCGGCGCGATACGCGCCCGGCGAACGACTGGCGTCGGCGAAACCTCGGTCATCGACGCGAGATTGCGCCCAGTTCTTCACCCTGACAAGCGGTCGCGTTCAGCGCGCCGCCACCCTGACGCCGGCGACGGCGCGGCCCGACCGCAGCCGGTGTTCGACACGGGGATCCGTCAGCAGCGCCATGATGGCCAGCACGGCTTCGGGTTCGGACAGGTCCGGTGCGTGGCCGCGGTCCGGCACCGTCACCAGCCGGCTGCCGCAGCGGTCGACCATGGATTGGGCCGTCGCGGCGCTGAGGATGTCGGAAAGGGCTCCGCGCACGAGGACGCTCGGGATCGCCGTCAGCGCCTCAAACACCGGCCACAGGTCCGGCAGGGCCTCGGCGGTCGCCGCCACGGCCTCACGCAGGCGCGGGTCATAGTCGAGCCTGAGGCCGGTCTCGCCCCAGATGTAGGTCCAGCGCGCGAACCTTTCCCAGTCGGCATCACTATAGTTCGGGAAGGCGGGTCCGTGGATCGCCTGCAGACGACGCATGGCCGCCGTCCAGCTTTCTGGCTGGTCGGTCGCGGCGACATAGCCGGCGATGCGCGCCAGGCCGGCCGGGTCGATGACCGGCCCGGCATCGTTCAGGACGACGCCCGCGATACGGTCAGGGGCGAGGGCCACCAGGGAGGCCGCCATCAGGGCCCCCATCGAGGTCCCGACGACGACGCAGCGGTCGATCCCCAGCTGATCCAGCAGCCCCAGGGTGTCCTGGATCTGGACCGGCAGGACATAGGTCGAGGGATCGGCATAGGCCGACAGGCCTCGCCCCCGCTGGTCCGGCGCCACCAGGCGGTAACGCCGTCCGAGCGACTGGGCCAGGCCCGAGAAATCCCGGCTGTTTCGGGTCAGGCCGTGCAGACACACAAGGGTGTCCGCATCGGATTGACCGCCCCGCCATTCGCGGGCCGCCAGGTCGAGGCCGTCGACGCCCTTGAACCGGATGATTTCGCCGCTGTCCGACATCCGCGCGACCCGTCTCAGAAGGCGTACTCGACCGTCAGGGAGACCGTGCGGGGCGGGCCGTAGAAGCCGATCACCGAATCCCCGAAGACGATGGTCGAGGGGGCCGCCGGCACATAGGCGAAGGTATAGGCCCCGGTGCGGTACCGCTCATCGGTCAGGTTGCGGCCATGAAGCGACACGCGCCAGAGCGAGTTGGCCGGGGTCCAGATCACGCCAGCGTCGATCAGCTCATAGCCGGGCTGGTCGACATCGGGGAACGGCGTCTCGAACATCGAGCTGTCCGACCGGAACGACACCGACCCCAGGAAGCGCAGGTCACCGCCATCGGGCAGGGGCTGATCGTAGGTCAGGGTGAAGTTGACGGTCCATTCCGGCGTGTTCTGGAACTGACGCTGGTCGGCCACATCCACCTGGATGAAGGCCGGCGGTGCGGCCGGGTTGGGCACGAACGCCAGGAACTCATTGAACTCGGCGTTGACATAGCCGAGCGCGAGGCTGGCGTTGAGGCGGTCGGTCATGCGCAGACGGCCCTCAAACTCCCAGCCCGAGATCGTCGACGAGCCGACGTTCTCGACGAAGGAAACGACGCTGGTGCCGACCGCATTGACCCGCTGGGTCGTGATCTGCTGGCCCTCATAGGCTGCATAGAAAACCGCCGTCGAAATCCACAGGCGGCGGTCGAACAGGGATCCTCGCAGGCCGATTTCGTAGGAATCGACGGTCTCGGGATCATAGCCGTTGACGGTGCTGGGTGTGGCCGCCGCATCGCCGCGCATGTCGAAACCACCCGATTTGAAACCGCGGCTGTAGGCCGCGTACAGGTTCATGTCCGACGTCAGCTCATAGCTGGCGCTCAGGCGCGGGGTGAATTCCTCGAAGGTCCGCTCGGCCGAATAGTCGGTCAGGATGACCGCCGGCGGCACCATCCGGCCACTGATCGGGCTGCCCAGGCCGGCATAGTTGGCCTTGAACACATCGGCGGCCCGTTCGTCGCGGGTCCAGCGCCCGCCGACCGACAGGGCCAGCCGGTCGGTGACGTCGAACGAGACGTCGCCGAACACGGCAAAGCTGGAGGTGTCCACACTGCCGGTCGTGCCCTGGGTCAGGCCGGCGGCCGCCAGGATGGTATCGAACTGGCCGCGGGCATTGGCATCATAGAAGAACAGGCCGACGACACCCTGCATCCGGTCGCCTTCGTAAAGGAGCTGGAATTCCTGGGAGAACTGGTGGTCGGCATAGACATCCACCGGACGGCTCGGCGTCCCGGCCGAGATGTCCAGGATCGGGGCCGGGGTGTTGTCGAAGTCGATGCCGCCGCCGACGGTCGAGCCGTCGCGATAGGCCGTGATCGACTTGAAGGTCAGGGTGTCATTGATCAACCACTCGGCCGTCAGGGACAGGCCGGCGGTGTTCACCTCATTGCGGTCGCCCAGACCGGCGCAGGTGTCATAGACATCGGGCAGGACGCTGCGGCATGCGACCGGCGTGACCAGGGGGGCCAGCGGGGCCGGCACCGGCCGTTCGCGGTGGCCGTGGTTGGCGTTGGAATCGTCCTGCATGATGTCTCCGGCCAGGCGCAGGAACAGATTGTCGAACGGGCGCAGCTCAAGGCTGGCGCGCGCCGAGATGACATCGCGGTTGTAGGTGTCGGCCCCGGTGAAGTGGTTCTGGCCGAAGCCGTCGCGCGAGAAGCGCCCGAAGGCGGCGCTGAAGGCCGCCCGATCCCCCATCGGTACCGATCCGGACACCACCAGATCACGCTGGTCATAGCTGCCGTAGGTGCCGCGCAGACGAAGATGCGCCTCGGTCGGATCGATCCGTCGCGTCACATAGCGGACCGCGCCGCCGATGGTGTTGCGCCCGTAAAGCGAACCTTGCGGGCCGCGCAGAACTTCAATCCGGTCGACGTCGTACAGGTCCAGCACCGCACCCTGCGGGCGGGCGATATAGACGTCGTCGACATACAGGCCCACGCCCGGCTCGAAGCCCCACAGCGGGTCCTGCTGGCCGATGCCGCGGATGAAGGCCGTCAGGGTGGAGTTGGTCCCGCGCGACACCTGCAGCGTCATGTTAGGGATCACCCGTTGCAGAGCGGTGATGTCCTGGGCCCCACGCTCGGCCAGTTGTTCGCCGGTCTGGACCGAGATGGCGATCGGCACATCGGTCAGGGTTTCCTCGCGCCGCCGCGCGGTGACGACGACTTCGTCGACCTCGGTCACCTCCGGCTGAGGCGTGGCGCTTTGCGCCAGAGCCGGCGTTGCGACCATGAGGCCGATCAGGCTGACACCGGAAACCAGCGCGCGACGATAGATAGACGGACCAACCACGATATCCCCCCAAGGTCAGATGGCGACGCCAAGCTGCGCGCGGTCCGGCAACCTGTCAACATCTTTATTGGTTGACCAATCAATCTCTGAGCCACACACACGTCCGCTCATCCCCGCGAAGGCGGGGATCCAGGGCTTTCGGTGATGCGCCTGTTGATGGCCGGGAACCGCCAGACGTCCCGGCACACCGGATTCAAGATGGACAGAACCGGGCACCCGTCCGTGAATGTCGCTTGGTCCTAGCTCCGTGCGCCCAGCGGATGGCCGGCGTACAGCTGCACCATCTCCTCCAGGATCTGGGCCAGATCGTCTGAACGGCACAGGCCGCCCGACAGCCGGTCGATCCGCCCCGTGCGCGCCCACGAATGGGTGATGGCGCCGCTGAGCAGATGGTAGAACCAGTACAAGTCCGTGCGGGTCGCGGCGGGCCGGGCCTGATGCAGAAGGGCGATGAAGGCCTCGATGACGGGATCGAAGGCCGTGACCTCGACCCCGGCCATGGCGCTGGGTGGGGCGACACTGACCTGGGCGATCAGGCGCATGTAGTTCTGCTCGCTCTGGCCGCCGTCTATGGCAATCCGGAACGCGGGTTCCAGATAGGCACGCAGCACGCCTTCCAGATTCAGCCCGTCGCCGGCGGTGCGGGCATAGGCCGCCATGGAGTCCATGCGCGCCTGATTGACGCGCGGCGCATAGCGCTGGATCACGGCGGTGAACAGCCCGGCTTTGGAGCCGAAGTAATAATGGATCAGGCTGGTATCGACCTTGGCGGCCCCGGCGATGTCCTTGACGCTGACGCCGTTGAAGCCGCTCTGGGCGAACAGGGCCTCGGCCGCGTCCAGGATCCGCCCCTGGGACTCGTCGCGTCGTTCGCTGTTGGACCGCCTGGGCGCCGCCGGCATCGTCTTCCCCTGTCGTGGCCGACCGACAGAGTCCCCCGCAAACCATTGATGGGTCAACCCATGAGTTTCAGACCAGCCACCGGATGCGCGGCCACAGCGGCGCTTCGCCCAGCATCAGGGCCGTGATCGCCCAGACCAGGGCGTCGGCGCGGTCCTGTCCCTCGCCGCGACCATCGAAGTCCATCAGCGCCTCGTCCAGCGCCTCCAGCCCGGCCCCGACGTGGGCCACCCGCCCCTGTTCGTACAGCGCCGCCACCGGCTCGGCCCGCGCCCGTTTGCCGATCGACGCCCGGACCGCCTCAACCCGGGTGCGTGCGCCCACCGCCCGCAGCAGACCGGTGACCAGCTCTCCCCCCTGATTGACCTCGGCGACGATGGTGTCGGCACCATAGTCGTCGGCGGCCTGGACCACCGCCCGGCCCCAGGCGTCGGGCGACACCCCCGCCACCGTCCGATCGGCCAGCACATAGGCGCGCTCGCCGATCCGCCCGGCCACGACGATGCCGCAGGCATGGCCATGGCTGGTGACGCTGGGGTCGACCCCGACGACCACCCGCTCATACCGCCCCGGCGGCGCCCCGCGACAGGCCGCCAGCATCGGGGCTGACCACAGTGACAGGCCGCTGTCGACGACCTGGCCCTCGATCTCCTGGGCCTCCAGCCGGGTGCCGCCATAGAGCCGCCGCAAGCCCGCGACGAAGCCGTCGGCCAGGTTGGCCGCATTGGCCGCCGTGCCCGCCCGCGTGATCGCACAGCCCGGCTCGGCCATCAGCGCCTTCAACGCCCGCGTCGGACGCGGCGTCGTGGTCACCAGCAGCCTCGGCCGCCAGCCCTCGCCCCCCAGCCGCAGGCCCAGCCGCGCCATGGCCAGGGCGTCATCGCCCAACCAGGCACAGTATTCGTCGGCCCAGGCGGCGTGGAACTGGGAGCCGCGCAGGCCGTCGGCGTCCTCGGCGGAAAAGGTCTGGGCCTCACAGCCGCCCGGAAACACCAGCCGCCGCCGCGACGGATGAAAGGTCGGCCCCTTCCAGGTGCCGTCCGGCTGATGCCAGCGCGGCAGGCTCATCAGGCCGCTGGGGCCCTCGATCATCACCTCGCGCACGTCGTGCAGGGTCGCCCCGATCAGGGCCAGCCGGCCTCGGCCCTTCAGCGCCTGCGCCTGATCCGCGATCCAGCTCGCTCCCGCCAGGGTCTTGCCCGCCCCGCGCCCGCCCAGCACCAGCCAGGTCGACCAGTCGGTGCCGTCCTCGGCCTTGGCCGGAGGCGTCTGGTGCGGATGCAGGATCAGCGGCGCGGGCGGCGGCGGTGGCGGGGCCGGGTCGGGGTCGTCGCCCGTCTCGTCCCCTGCCTCGTCGCCGGGCGGCGGATCATCGCCGTCGAGGCGGCCGCCCTCGTGATAACGGCGGAGCTCGGCCCCCGTGATCCCCAGCTGCTGGGCGACCATGCTGCGGATGCTCCACAGCCGTTTGACCTCGCCGTCGTTATTGTCTGCCAGATGATCCCAGATCTGGCGGTCCAACCCCACGACCGTACCCAGCCGGTCCGATGGATCTACCTCAATGCCTTGCACACGCCACGCCCCGCCCGGTTCAACGTCACAATCAGTGTGGGGGTGGTTCAGGGGGTGGGGATGGAGGGTCGGCGCGGGGGCCGTTCGTGCCCTCTCCTCCCGCCCTTTCGCGCTTCGCGAGCGAGGAACTTTCTTCGCCCCGCGAGGGGAGAAGAAGGATCCGCGCGCCGGAAGCGCATCGCGCTGGAGGTCTGCGTGGAAGATGAGGGGAGACGCAGGCAAGGCTTGTTGCGCCCATCGACGCGGGCACGCCCCCTAGGCGGGCGCCTCACCCCACGCCGCCAGCGCCTCGGCCACCGTCATCGGCCCGCGCCGGGCCGGGTCGACCTCACAGGGGCCGGACGAGAATCGCGGGGCCGGGGCCGGCTGGACCACGCCCTCGACGGTGACGAAGGTGGCCCGCGCGGCATTGTGGGCCTCGGCCGCGGCCTCGCCGAAGGCCAGGACGGGCGTCACACAGGCATCGGTGCCGGCGAAAGCCTCGACCCAGGCGTCACGCGGGCGCCCGGCGAAGATCGCGGCAAAGGTCGCGGCCATGTCGGGCCAGCCGGCGGGGTCCATCTGTCGGAACCGATCCGGCGCCAGGCCCAGCCCCGCCAGCAACCGCGCAAAGAAGGCCGGCTCCAGCGCCCCGACCGCCACGAACCGCCCGTCCGAACAGGCGTAGCACCGATAGAACGGCATGGACCCGTCCAGCAGGTTGCCGCCTCGCCGATCCGACCACAGGCCCGAGGCCGCCAGGCCGAAGAACAGGCTGGACAGCACCGCCGCCCCGTCGGTCATGGCCACGTCGACGACCTGGCCCCGGCCGGTCGCGCGCGCCTGGATCACCGCCGCCAAAAGGCCCGTGACCGCAAACATCGCCCCGCCGCCATAGTCGCCCACCAGGTTCAGCGGCGGCGGCGGCGGCCGGTCGGCCTCGCCCATGGCGTTAAGGGCGCCCGTCAGGCCCAGATAGTTCAGATCATGTCCGGCCTCAGCCGCCCTCGGTCCGGTCTGGCCCCAGCCGGTCATGCGCGCATAGACCAGCCGGGGATTGCGCCCCAGACAGACCTCCGGCCCCAGGCCCAGCCGCTCGGTCACGCCGGGGCGGAACCCCTCGATCAGGGCCTCGGCCCGGTCGATCAGGGCCAGGGCCGCGTCGCGCCCTGCGGGGTCTTTCAGATCCAGCTCGACGTGGCGGCGATTGCGGTTCAGCACCGCCCCGCCGGTATCGGCCCACGCCTGACCGCCCCCCGCCGGCCGCGCCACCCGCACCACCTCCGCCCCCAGATCCGCCACCACCATCGCCGCCAACGGCACCGGCCCGATGGCATCGAGCTCAACGACCCGGAGGCCGGTGAGAGGGCCGTGGGTTGGAGTCATAGGGGCCTCGTCGGTTTGGGGGTGGGCTGAGCCTGGGTCGTTTGTGAGGGGATGGGCCCTGTCCCGCCGGTCCGCGCGAGGCGGGTCCATGAGGCGACGGTCAGCACTCTCGCGACTTGCCAATGGCCGGTCGGCGACGGAGGGCCGTACGCCGGGTCAGCCTGCGCCCCGCGCCCGTGACCCTCACCCATGGAACCTCCCCTACTGTCTCACCGACAGCGATAGCACGGGGTGGGGGTGGATCGTAGGTCGCGTGCGGGGGGCCTGTTGTTCCAGCCGCAGCACGGGTGCCCTGGCCACCGGTTCCTTCGCGATGGCTGTGGGAGACGGTGGCGCGCCAGGCGTGTCGGATGAGAGGACGGCCCCGGACTTGATCCGGGGGAGGCGACACCACGCGTTCTAACACGGGGGCTTAAGCGCGGTACGCGCTGCTTGTCATCCCGGCTGCAGCGCAGCGGAGAGCGGGGATCAGGGTCGGGCCAGATCGGAAAAGTGTCGGTGTCCCGGATTCGACCGTCTGCAGGCCGTAGCCGAGGAACAGCCGCGCCGCCCCATCCTCCTGCTCGGTGATCGCCCGAATGCTCGACGCCCTGACCCAGGCCCCCCGGCCGTCCGGACTGGTGAAACGGGTGAACATGGTCGGGGCCTCAAGCGGCGGAGAGGCGGGTGTGCCCGGCGGCGGCGTCAGGAGCGGACGGAAGCGGCAAGTCTATGCGGGATTGGTTTGACGAAGGCAGTTGCCCCAACTTTCAGTTGTGACGAATCCGCGGCGGTCGCCCTAGGCGGGTGGCGAAAGTTCGCATCCTAGAATTGCGCTCTGATCCGTCACCGATATATGCACGTTGCTCCAATCGAACAAAAAGGACGTGGGAAACAGGCCCCTGCCCCATAGGATTGGACTTCTAACAGTTGATATGGATTCGCCGGTCTTTGCCGAGATCGACGCGACCGCGAAATCGATCGCTGCTTTATCCCTCTGGTTTCGATCAACTAACGCTACGCCCCCGGGCGGATGACGCGTTCTGCCGCCTACGATTTCCAGAGCATCCTGCTCGGGACTGCCCACAATACGCTCAAAGTCTGCATATTCTTGCTGCAGAGCTCTAAAGCCCCATATGTCGAGTAGATCCAAACAGCGAGAAAGGTCGATAGTCGCAACCAGAACTGCGGGCTCTTCTGCCTTCGCCGTACTTATCCTTCTCGCCCAGTCCCATGCTCGTCCCGGAGCATCTTGCCAAAAATAAACACCGCTGCCGAGCCAGTCGCCCTTATTACTGCTCACATGAAAGGGTTGGCCATCGAGAATGCTCGTAGCCGCACTTTTGGTTGTGCCGTGATATCCCTTTGCCTGCATCCCTCCTCCAAAAAAAATGCGGCCTTAATGGCCGCAATCTCTTCATTTGCCGAGTATGACTTAGCTAGCGCGTCGCGACAACATACGCGCTGCGGTCGGATTAATTTCCTCGAGCCTCTCCACAACCTGACGGAGCTCTTTCTCGGACAAAGTCGGTCGCTTCTGCAAAGCCAGCCACCTTTTGGCGGCAGGATCATCGCTTTTTTCCGCGAGCGCTAAAAGGTCTGCTTGGCTCTGGCCAATCTCGCCCTCGCCGCGCGAATGTTCAGCATAGAGCGCCGACTCCGAGGCCGATTGATCAAGTGCACCTCCAAACGATCCATCGTTTCGGTAGATAGCCTCAATCCTCCGTAATGCGCTCTGAAACGCGAGCTGGCTTGTGCGATCAGCTAGCTCTAGGCGATCGCCTCGAGGCTCCCACCCGCACGGAAGAAGTGCTGCAGGCCTCTTGGCCTTGGCACGAGTGGCTTTGCTCTCAACCGAAGACTGACCTCCGGGAAAAAGCAATCCCAGTACATCATAGAGATGCTTTGACGCACTCTCTAATATCATGCGCGTGTGGTCATTAGATAGCTCAGCTAATTTTGAGTCCGCGCATACAAATCCTATCGGAAACGCCGCGCCACCCTCGTTGCACGGTATCGTAACAACTGCAGTCGATGCATAAAACGACACCCAGCTCGCGTTGCTGTTCTCGTATCTACCGTTCAGCGTGTCACCATATAGATCATTTGACGCGAAACTTGTGACAGACGGCCATCCATCAAGAAGTGTCTTAAATGCAGTATTTTCAGAATATGAGAAATTGTCTCTTGGGGCATACGCTTCTCGAATCTTTCTAGTATTCGTGCTGCGAAACAACGTATGCAGTACCGGCATATCTCGCTGGCCTAGTAACCACAAGAACTTCACCGAAACCGAGACCTCAGCACCCCCAACACGACTCAAGAAAGCAGAGGTGGCGTCTACAAACTGTACGCAATGGCTGGTGACCGCGAATGCAGTCTCAGCGCTAAGGTGCTCGGGATTCGGCGTGATCTGCGGGCGAAGCTCTTTGAGCTCCTCCACCGATTTCAGAACCCATGCCCCAAACTGTTCATGAACGACACCTTGACGCCGCGTCGTTTCATCCAAGGGTGCCGAGCCATCAATTTGAGGCGTCCGCCCAGGGGTGCGAGCCATTTCGACTCTCCAGTCGTCTCAGCATCCATCAGCTAAAACTATATGTGGTGTGTCGGCATACCAAATCACCAACATATAGTATGTCGGGACAATAGCAGATGGCGCTACGTCAAGCAACCGCGGCCGCGATTGCTTGACGTCATCAAATGCGTACGAGCAGCACGACTATCAATGAAGGCCGCAAGATACCGACAACGTCGATAAGTAAAGCTCAAATCTGCGATAGCGTTTTTGCAAATAAACTTTTGTATTGTTCGGGCAAATATTTTTGTATAGGTTGATGCAGAGTAATTATTCGTGATTTGTTAGATTTTCCGCAGCCTAAAGACCCTCAATGCGCCCCGTCCCAGTCCCCGGCGGCCTTGGCCTCCACATCCAGCGGCACGGATAGTGCCACCGCCGGCTCTGACGCCCGCTCCATGACCCGACGGATCAGCGGCAGGGCGCGGTCGACCTCCGCTTCGGGCGCTTCGAAGACGAGTTCGTCGTGGACCTGGAGGAGCATCTTGGTTTGCAGCCCTGCCTCGATCAGCGCCCCCGGCATTCGCATCATGGCTCTACGGATGATGTCGGCGGCGGAGCCCTGGATGGGGGCGTTGATGGCGGCGCGTTCGCCGAACTGGCGCTCGGCAGCGGACTTGGAATGGATGGCCGGGATGTGGATGCGCCGGCCGAACAGGGTAGTGACGAAGCCCTGCTCGCGCACGGTCTCTTTCGTGCGGTCCATATAGGTGCGGATGCCGGGGAAGCGTTCGAAATAGGTCTTGATGTAGGCCCCGGCCTCGGACTGGTCGATGCCGAGCTGGTTGGCCAGGCCGAAGGCCGAAATGCCATAGACGATACCGAAGTTGATGGCCTTGGCGCGGCGGCGTGTCTCGGCCGGCATCCCCTCGACCGGTACGCCGAACATCTCGCTGGCGGTGGCGGCGTGGATGTCGAGGCCGCGCGCGAAGGCGGCCTTCAGCTCAGGAATGTCGCCGATGTGAGCGAGCAGGCGCAGCTCGATCTGGGAATAGTCGGCGCTGATCAGCCGGTGCCCCGGCGCGGCGATGAAGGCGCGGCGGATCTGGCGGCCTGTCTCGGTGCGGATCGGGATGTTCTGAAGGTTGGGGTCTGAGGACGCCAGGCGGCCGGTCGAGGCGGCGGCGAGCTGATAGGAGGTATGGACCCGGTCGGTGGTGTCGTCGGCGGCCGCAATGAGGGCGTCGGTATAGGTACCCTTGAGCTTGGCCAGCTGACGCCAGTCCAGAATGACGCGCGGCAGGTCGTGAGTGAGCGCCAGGGTCTCAAGCGTCGCGGCACCGGTTTCCCACTGGCCTGAGGCGGTCTTCTTGCCGCCCGGCAGGGCCATTTCGCCGAACAGGATCTCACCCAGCTGTTTGGGGCTGCCGATGTTGAAGGGGCGGCCGGCGAGGGCGTGAGCCTGATCCTCCAGTTTTGCCATCTCCAGGCCGAACTCGGACGACAGCCGTTTCAGCTCGGACGGATCAATGCGGATGCCGGCCAGCTCCATCGCCGCCAGCACCGGCGGCATCCCGCGCTCGAGCGTTTCATAGACGGTGATCAGGCGCTGGTCGGCCAGACGGGGTTTCAAGAGGCGCCACAGCCGCAGGGTGACGTCGGCGTCCTCGGCGGCATAGCGGGTGGCGGGGGCCAGCTCGACGTGGCGGAAGCTGATCTGTTTCTGGCCGGTGCCGCAGACCTCCTTGAAGGGGATCGGGTCGTGGCCGAGGTGGCGGCGGCTGAGCTCGTCCATGCCGTGGCCGTGCTCGCCGCCATTGAGGACATAGGAAATCAGCATGGTGTCGTCGATGGGGGCCACCGCGATGTCATGCCGGGCCAGGACGCCCAGGTCGTATTTGATGTTCTGGCCGACCTTGAGCACGCCGGGGTGTTCCAGCAGCGTCTTGAGGCGTTTGAGGGCCTCGGCCTTGTCGGGCTGAACGATCGGCGCGCGCGTATCGATCGGGCCGCCCAGCAGGTCGCCGCCCGGCTGGGGCAGATGGGCGTGGTCCAGCGGAATGTAGCAGGCGTCATTGGGACCCAGCGCCAGGCTGACCCCGGCCAGACCGGCGTGGGTCGAGGACAGGGCGTCGGTCTCGGTGTCGACGGCGACGACGCCGGCCTCCAGCGCGCGGGCGATCCAGCTGTCGAGGTCGGCCAGCGTCTGGACGCAGGCATAGGCGTCGCGGTCGAAGCTCTGGGGATCGGCGGCGGCGGCGGCGTCGCTGGGCGCATGGCGCGGGGTCGCGACCGGGGCAGAAGGAGTGGGGGCCGACGGGACCACAGGCGGCGGCACCTTGCCGTCGCCGACCCGGCTGCGCAGCGAGCGGAACTCCATCTGGTCGAGGAAGGCGGCCAGGGTCTCCGGGTCAGGGTCGCGCACGGCGAAGTCGGCGATGGGTTCGGGTTCCGGCACCTGGTCGTCCAGGCGGACGAGTTGGCGGCTGATGCGGATCTGGTCGGCGAAGTCGATCAGGGTCTCGCGGCGCTTGGGCTGTTTGATCTCGCCGGCGCGGGCCAGCAGGGTGTCGAGGTCGCCGTATTCGTCGAGCAGCTGGGCGGCGGTCTTGGGGCCGATGCCGGGGGCGCCGGGCACATTGTCGACGCTGTCGCCGACCAGGGCCTGAAGGTCGATCATCTTGTCCGGGCCGACGCCCCACTTCTCGATGACCTCGGGCACGTCGATGCGGCGGTCCTTCATGGGGTCGAACATGACCACGCCGTCGCCGACCAGCTGCATCAGGTCCTTGTCCGAGGAGACGATGACGGCCTCGCCGCCGGCCTCACGAGCCAGCCGGGCATAGGTGGCGATCAGGTCGTCGGCCTCGAAGCCCGGCTTTTCGACGCCGTGCACGCCGAAGGCCGCCGTGGCGGTGCGGACCAGCGGGAACTGGGGGACCAGATCCTCAGGCGCGGGCGGGCGGTGGGCCTTGTAGTCGGGATAGAGGTCGTTCCTGAAGGTGCGCTCCGAATGGTCGAAGATGGCCACCAGATGGGTCGGGCCGTTCTCGCCCTTCATGTCCTTGAGCAGCTTCCAGAGCATATTGCAGTAGCCCTGGATGGCCCCGACCGGCAGGCCGTCGGACTTGCGGGTCAGGGGCGGCAGGGCGTGGTAGGCCCGAAAGATGTAGGCCGAGGCGTCGATCATCCACAGACGCAAGGGGGCGGAAGGATTCGGCTCGCTCATGCAGACCAGATAGCCTGTTTGATGCGAAAGGTCGCGCCCTCCCTAAGCGGGACAAAACCGTCTATGGGGAGCGGATGACCCCCGAGATTTCCGTCGTCGTCCCCGTCCATGATGAAGAAGGCGCCGCCGGCCCGCTGGCCCGCGAGATCGCCGAGGCCTTCAAGGGCCGCAACTTCGAGATGGTCTTCGTCAATGACGCCTCCAAGGACGGCACCCTGGCCGAGCTGGAGGCGCTGAAAGCCGAGATCCCGCAACTGCGGGTGATGAGCCATGCGAAGAATGCCGGCCAGAGCCGGGCGGTGCGCTCGGGCGTGATGGCGGCGCGCGCGCCGATCATCGTGACCCTGGACGGCGACGGCCAGAACCCGCCGGCGGATGCGCCCAAACTGGCCGACGCCCTGATCGCGGCCCCGCCCGAGGTGGCCCTGGTCGGGGGGGTGCGGGCCAAGCGTCAGGATTCGGGATCCAAGCGCTGGGCCTCACGCTGGGCCAACGGCTTTCGCAAATGGCTGCTGAAGGATGACGCCGACGACACCGGCTGTGGCCTGAAGGCGTTTCGGCGCGATGTGTTTTTGCGCCTGCCCTACTTCGATCACATCCACCGCTATCTGCCGGCCCTGGTGATCCGCGAAGGCTATCAGAACCGCTTCATGGACGTGGATCACCGGCACCGGGAAACCGGCCGGTCGAAGTACACCAACCTGGGCCGGGCCTGGGCGGCGGTGTCGGATCTGGTCGGGGTGATGTGGCTGCGCAGCCGGGCGCGCCAGCCCGGCGATGTGCGCGAGGTCTAGGTGCCCCGCTCTCCTCAGGGGCGTCCGCGATTGCCGGAACTGGACAAACAGAGATAGGGTGGCGCGACGCTAGCCAAGGGGGACACTCAGATGTTGACGGCGTTTCCGCTCCTCGTGATTCCGGTCGGGATCTACGCGATCTATGCCTTGCTGAGCCTGTCGGGCACGGCTGCGACCGACCCAAATCTGGTCCTCCAGTCCGCCCTGATCAGCGTCAATCTGCCGTCGGGTGGCACCTGGACCATGGGCGTGGGCGACCTGCTGGTCTTCTTCGGCCTGATCTTCCTGTTCTTCGAGCTGCTGAAGTCGACCTCGAGCGAGCGCGTGGCCATCGTCAATCACGCCCTGTCGATGGCGCTGTTCGTGCTGTGCCTGATCCTGTTCCTGCTGCTGCCGTCGTTCGCGACCTCGACCTTCTTTTTGATCACGATCATGGTGCTGCTGGATGTCATGGCCGGGTTCATCGTCACCATCATGACGGCCCGGCGCGACCTGGACATCGGCAACGACGTCCAGATCTAGGTTCCGCTCATCCCCGCGAAGGCGGGGATGAAGGGCTTTGGGTGATGCGTCTGTTGATGGCCGGGAACCGCCAGACGTCTGACACAGCGGATTCAAGACGGACAGGACCGGGCACCCGCCCGTGAATGTCGGTGAATCCTAGCCGAAGGCCACGAAGATCAGCGCCACCACCAGGGTGTCGACGATGCGGGCGGCGAGGCTGAGGGCGGTGGCCATGGATCATTCCGGTCAGGACAGACCGGAGCGTCCAAGCAAGGAGCGGGCCAGCCGGAGCCGGCCCGTCAGATGTCCGTTTTCTTGACCTGTCCGGGCGTCGGTCGACGATCGCCCTGCCCGGCGTATTCGGAGCGGAGATAGGTGGTGCGCGCCTTGCCGAGCACTTCCTGCCCACCCCGCAGGCCGCGCTTCGCCCCGTCCTGGCCCAGCAGTTGGGCGTCGAAGGTCGAAGGTCCGGCGTCCGACCTGGGGGTCGCACGAGGCGGCGTCTGATCTTCCACCGGCGCGATCGGGACGAGATCGCGGCCATCCCCCTCGGCCTTGGCCCGGCGCAAGGCGCGGCGACGGTCACCTTCGCGGCGGTCGTTGACGCTGGCGCTCGGGCGGACGGGATCGGTCATGGCTTGGGCGGTGCCCCGGACAGGCGGCTGAGCTGGGCCTGCATCTCTTCCATCTGGCGGCGCATCTGTTCCAGGGCGGCGGCCTGGGCCTCCAGCAGCGGATTGGCCGGGGCGGCCGGCTTGGGGGCCTCACCAGGCGCGCCCGCCGCCGGGGCACCGGGGAAGCCGAAGGGCGTCCACATCTTCATGGCGCGCTCGAACATGGCGGCGTTCTGGCGGACCTGTTCCTCAAACATGGCCGCGCCCGGTGCCGCGCCGAAGGTCGAGGCGAACTGTTTGCGGAACTGCTCCTGCTGCTCGATGAAATTGTTCATCGACAGCTCCAGATAGCTGGGCACCAGCGACTGCATCGAGTCGCCGTAGAAGCCGATCAGCTGACGCAGGAACTGGATGGGCAGCAGACTGGTGCCCTTGGATTCTTCCTCGAAGATGATCTGGGCCAGGACCGATCGGGTGATGTCGTCATTGGACTTGGCGTCCACGACCTGGAAGTCGATTCCCTCGCGGACCATGGCCGCCAGGCTGTCGAGCGTCACATAGGTGCTGGTCGAGGTGTTGTAGAGCCGGCGGTTGGCGTACTTCTTGATGATCACGCGCTCGGCCTTGGCGGCGTCGGCTCCGGTGTTCTGATCGGTCACACTGCTTTCCCGTGCACTGAACGATGCGGCGAGTATCTCGCAACCGCGAGACGCTGGAAAGCCCTGGTTAGTGCGCCGCGAAAACGACACCGACCATTATGGCCGCATAGTGGGCCCCCGCGCCGGCCACGACGAAGCCGTGCCAGATGGCGCGTCGGAACGGCAGACCCTGACGCACGAAGATGAAACAGCCCAGCGTATAGATCAGACCCCCGGCCACCAGCAGGCCCAGGGCGATGGGCGATACCCCCGCGATCATCGGCTGGATCGCCACCACCGACAGCCAGCCGAAGATGACATAGACGACGCTCCAGAACACGTCGTTCAGACGCGGCGCGAACAGTTTGGCGACCACGCCGCCCAGCGCCAGGGCCCAGACCAGGGCGGTAAAACCGATCGACCAGACCGGATCTTCGAACCGCTGGGTGGTGAAGGGGGTGTAGGAGCCGGCGATCATCAGGAAGATGGCCGCCTCGTCCAGCCGCCGCAGCACGGGTCGCGCCTTGCTGGGATGCGCCAGATTATAGGCCACTGAACAGGCCAGCATGGCGATCAGGCAGGCGGCATAGATGGCTGTCGCCGCGATCATGCCCGGCCCGCCCACGAAAGCCGACAGGATGGCCAGGACGATGCCGCCCACGCCCGCCAGGCTGAGCCCGACGATATGGACCCACAGGTCGGCCAGGCGCTCAGCGCGGTTCGGATAGTGCTCGATGAAGTCCAGCGCGTCGGCGACGCACAGGCGATCCAGAATTCGACGGCGTGGTTCAGACATGAGACGACCCCAACTCGTCAGCTCTATCGGCTGTTCCCGTCACCCTAGGCATGGAAAGCTGAATGGTGATGAATTCGGGGCGGATTCACCTGATTCAGATGACGCGGGCGGATTCCTGAGGCAAAAGCGCAACAACCTTTTGCCGAGGAGTTAAGCCATGGCCCAGGCCGTCATCGTCGCCGCCGCCCGCACCCCCGTCGGTTCGTTCATGGGGTCGCTGTCGGCCCTGCCCGCCTCGAAGCTGGGCGAAGTGGCGATCCGCGCGGCGCTTGAACAGGCCGGGGTCGATGCCGCCGACGTCGACGAGGTGATCCTGGGGCAGGTGCTGACCGCCGGTCAGGGCCAGGGTCCGGCGCGCCAGGCCGCCATCGGCGCGGGTGTGCCGCAGAGCGCCGCTGCCTGGGGCATCAACCAGATCTGTGGCTCGGGCCTGAGGGCCGTCGCCCTGGCGGCCCAGCAGATCGAACTGGGCGACGCCAAGGTCGTGGTCGCCGGCGGCCAGGAAAGCATGAGCCAGTCGCACCACTCCGCGCCCTTGCGGGCCGGTCAGAAGATGGGCGACCTGAACCTGGTCGACACCATGATCAAGGACGGGCTGTGGGACGCCTTCAACGGCTATCACATGGGCCAGACCGCCGAGAACATCGCCGCACGCTGGCAGATCACCCGCGAAGCCCAGGACGCCTTCGCGGTGGCCAGTCAGAACAAGGCCGAGGCCGCCCAGAAGGCCGGCAAGTTCACCGACGAGATCGCGCCCGTCACCATCAAGGGCCGCAAGGCCGACATCGTGGTCGATCAGGACGAGTACATCCGCCACGGCGCGACGCTGGAGGCCATGTCGGGCCTGCGTCCGGCGTTCAACAAGGAGGGATCGGTCACCGCTGCGAATGCCTCGGGCCTCAATGACGGGGCGGCGGCCCTGGTGGTGATGTCGGCCGAAGAGGCCGAGCGCCGGGGCCTGACGCCGCTGGCGCGGATCGTGTCGTCGGCGACCGCCGGGGTCGATCCGGCGGTCATGGGCACCGGCCCGATCCCGGCCTCGAAGAAAGCGCTGGAAAAGGCCGGCTGGAGCGTCGCGGACCTGGATCTGGTGGAATCCAACGAGGCCTTCGCGGCCCAGAGCCTGTGCGTGACCCAGGAACTCGGCCTCGATCCCGCCAAGGTGAACGTCAACGGCGGTGCCATCGCCATCGGCCATCCGATCGGAGCGTCCGGCGCGCGCATCCTGACCACCCTGCTGCACGAGATGAAGCGATCGGGGGCCAGAAAGGGCCTGGCCACCCTGTGCATCGGCGGCGGCATGGGCGTGGCCATGTGCGTCGAGCGGGACTGAGGCGCAGACCACAACACCCGGGCGGGCGGATGTCACCGGCGGCTTCGAGCCGGGCAATGGCCGCTTCGATCGTCTGGGGATTGCAGACATAACGACCGTCCGGGGCGGGCAGGCGCCAGATTTCGGCGTGCAGCCGCTCTTTCCAGGCGATCCGGGGCCAGGTCCGCATCGGTCCAGGCCAGCACCTCATGCTCCCACGCGGCCAGTCGGCGGCGGACGGGGCGGGCTCGGCGGGGTCGCAGGCGGGCTCGGGTCAAGGCGATTTCCTCGGATAGCCACGGGGGTTCGCTCTCGCGGTTTTCCTGCGAGATGGGGGAGGACGGGCGGGGCCCGGGCCTTCACCCGGAGACCGGAAAGCGCAACTGTTTCGGCGAAGGCGAAGACCCCGCGCGGCGCGTTTTCCAGGTGCGTCCGGTAGGCGCGGCTGTTGACCGCTAGCCGGTTTCCGCACCCGGCGGGCGGGTCCCCGCCTGAACAGAGATCCCCGGACCGAAGGCGTAACCCCCGCCTTCCTGTCTTTCCGAAGGTCCGATGCTCTGGACCCCCGGCGTCCCGCCCGGACCGGAAGCGCCCACCGTTCGCTCAAATGCGTCACGGCTACTGCGGCGCGGGTCCGAAGCGGGCTTCCCGCTCGGCCGCCCTCGACGCCGCAAGGTCGCAGGCTTCACGGCCCTCCCAACGAGGAGGCCCGCAAAGTATGCGGGGGCCTGAAAGCCGCGGGGATTGAAGGGCGAGCCTTTTTCCTGAACGTCCGCATATGAGCGGTCTGGATCGAGCGTTCGTAAGGTGCGGCGGCAAAAGGGAGCGTCGCAGAATCCCGCTTCGAAGTGGCGGATCAGGGATGGCTTCCCGACGCACCCTGAGCGAGACACGTCACTATGCCACCGAGGATCGACATGGTCGCCGATCCGGGCGGGCGCGCATCCTGATCGAGCCTCACCTGGAGCGACGCTGGAATATGGAGGGGGACGACAAGCTACGCTTTGCCGGCTGTCAGGCCGCGCGACACGACGATCATCTGCACGTCGATTCAGGTAACGCCGCCCCGTGCCCCCTTCACCGAAACCGCCTGGCGCGCTAAGGCGTTAAAAGAACACGCGTCCGCAAGAGACGCCCCTTGAACACGGAGAGAAACACCCATGGCTCGTACGGCCCTCGTCACTGGCGGCACCCGCGGCATCGGCCGCTCGATTTCGGCGCGTCTGAAGGCCGACGGCTTCAATGTCGCGGCCGGCTATTCCGGCAATGATGACGCCGCGCGCGCCACGGCCGAAGAGCTGGACATCATGGTAGTCAAGGGCAACGTCGGGAAGTTCGAGGACTGCCAGCGCGCCGTGGCCGAGGTGGAGGAGCGGTTCGGACCCGTCGAGATCCTGGTCAATAACGCCGGCATTACCCGCGACGGCTTCTTCCACAAAATGTCGCCGGACCAGTGGAGCCAGGTCGTCAGCGTCAATATGGACAGCCTGTTCAACATGACCCGCCAGGTCATCGAAGGGATGCGTGAGCGCAGCTTCGGACGGATCGTCAACATCAGCTCGATCAATGGCCAGAAGGGCCAGGCCGGCCAGACCAACTATTCCGCCGCCAAGGCCGGGATGATCGGCTTCACCAAGGCCCTGGCCCAGGAAAATGCGCGCAAGGGCATCACCGTGAACTGTGTCGCGCCGGGCTATATCAATACCGAAATGATGGATTCCATTCCGGAAAACGTCATGGCCTCGATCGTCGGCAACATCCCGGTGTCGCGTCTGGGTGAAGCCGAGGAAATCGCCGCCTGCGTGGCCTTTTTGGTGCGCGACGACGCCAGCTTCATCACCGGATCCACGATCTCGGCCAACGGCGGCCAGTATATGTTGGGCTGAGACAAGGCGCCGCACCGCCGCAAATCTGCCGCGCTCGCCCTGCACTGATCGGTTGATGGTTGGACGCCCCTCGAAGATGTTCTGGGTCTTCGCGGCCCTGATTGCCTGTGCAATCGGTGGCGCGCCCGCACCTGCGCGCGCCGAAGGGCTGAATCTGGCCGACCACATCGATGCCTTCTGGACGACCGTCACCCTGCAGGATCGTGCATCGGGGCGCGACAGGAGCTTCGGGCGCGGCGGGGCCACCGATGCCATCGTCGCGCGGTTCGCCAGCCAGGGTGGGCCGGGCTTCATCCTCGACCAGAGCAATGCCCGACCGCTCCTGAGATTTGACGGGTCCAGCGAGATCTGGGTGCTGCGGGCGTCCGCCGGCCTTCGGGGCGACATCTTTTATCGGAACGACGTCGGCGAGGTGATGCTGCGCGCGACCCGGCTGGGCGGGCTGACCCTCTATACGCCGGAGGATCCGCGCGGATTGCCCTGTGCCGTGCGGGGCGGAGCCGGCCGACTGGAAATGACGCGCCACGACGTCCGTACCCTGTTCCGGCATATGCTGCGCGAGGCCGCCCGCGGCGGCCAGGCGATCCGCGGCCAGCTCGAGGTCCGTGCCGACAATGTCGAGCCGGACACCGACGACATCTATGGCGACGCCGTCTCGATCGCCATCGACGGCATCGTCCGGACCGGCCAGACGGAGGCGGGCCGAGAGCGGCTGAACGGTTTGCGCGTGCTGGCTGTCGTCGAAGGTGCCCTGCCCGGGGCACGCCGCTCCGGGGACACCCTGACCATCACCATCTCGCCGTCACAGGGGCTGGCCGGTCGACCGTCCTCAGCGCGGGTCGCGCGCGCGCTCGGCTAACCGCTGAACCCGTCCTTGGCAGCGCGCAAGGCGGCGAAAGCCGCCGCCGGATCGAGGTCGGGGCGCAACTGCGGAGCCCTGAGAAACGGATTGGTCGCCAACTCCTGAGCCACGGTCGTGGGCACGGTCGGCCGACCCATCTCGCGCGCAGCGAATATCGCCTCGGCCCGGGCCCGAACGGCCGGCTCGTCATCGACGCTGAGAGCGAAGCGGGCGTTGGCTGCCGAGTATTCGTGCGCACAATAGACGGTCGTTTCTGGCGGCAGGTCCGCAAGCCGACCCAGGCTCGTCCAGAACTGCTGCGGCGTGCCTTCGAACATCCGTCCGCACCCCATGACGAACAGGCTGTCGCCGACGAAGGCGACGTCGGCCTGAGGCGACCACCAGGCGACGTGGCCCAGCGTATGACCGCCGACATCCAGGATGTGGAATGTGGTTTCGCCCAGCGTGACTTCGTCGCCCCCGGCCACGACCTCATCCAGCGGGGCGATGCGCGTCACCTCCTGGGGGCCGATGATCGTGCAGCCGGTTTCCGCCTGGAGCCGGGCGTTCCCGCCGGCATGATCGGGATGCCAATGGGTGTTGAAGACATGGTCGAGCCGCCCCCAGCCGCTGGCCTTCAGCTCGGCCAGGATCACCTCGGCATCCGGCGTATCGACGGTGGCGACACGGCCCGTGGCCGCGTCGCGCACGAGATAGCCGTAGTTGTCTCCCAGGCAGGGGAATTGACGGATCGATAGGGGCATCTGTTCTATACTGGCTCCAATGCGCCGCGACGTGACCGAGATTCGTCAGTTCTACACGACGGCCCTGGGTCGGACAGCCGCCCGGCTGATCGACGCCCGGCTGAAAGACGCCTGGGGGCCTCTGACCGGCCAGGACGTCCTGGGTCTGGGCTATGCCGCGCCCTGGCTGGACGAAATGCGCGACGCTCGACGTGCCGTGTGCGCCATGCCGCATGGACAGGGGGCCGAGGCCTGGCCGCGTGCCGGTCGATGCCGCACCACGCTGGTCGAGGACGAGACACTTCCCTTCGCCACCGGGGTCTTCGACCGCATCCTGGCCGTCCATGCCATCGAGGAGGCGAACGATCCGCTGGCGCTGGTGCGCGAGCTGGGCCGGGTACTCAAACCTTCGGGGCGGATGGTGCTGGCCGTGGCCGGACGCGGCGGCCTGTGGGCCCGCAGCGAACGCACGCCTTTCGGAGACGGTCGACCCTATAGTCAGGGTCAGCTCGAGCGGCTGGTCCGCGATGCCGACCTGGAGCCCTTCGCCTGGTCCCAGGCCCTGTTCTGCCCGCCGTGGCCGCGACTGTCCGGAATGGCCGACACCCTGGAGACCTGGGGCGCGCGCCTGACGCCGGGGGTGGCGGGCGTCGTCCTGCTGGAGGCGGTCAAGGTCCAGCTCGCGCTGCGGCCCCGTCCCGCCGCCGCGCCGGCCCGCGCGCGCCGACGCGACAGCCTCGCCCCCCAACCCGCCGGCCTGACGCCGAGCCCGCGTCGCAGTGTGGAAATCCGCCGCAAACACGACTAATCCCGTGCCATGCGCCAACTCATCCTGATGCGACACGCCGAAGCCCAGCCGTCGAGCGAGAGCGGCGATATCGGGCGCGCCTTGACCGCACGCGGGCTGGACGACGCCGAGCGGATCGGGCGGGCTGTGGTCGAGCGCGGCGCGCGACCGGACCATGCGCTGGTGTCCTCGGCGCGTCGGGCCCAGGAAACCTGGGAAGCCGTGCGCGGAGCGTTCGGCGACGTCGTGGTCGAGATCGAGCGGGCGCTGTATGATGCGGACTCGGCGACCCTGCGGCAGAGGATCGAGGCCATCGAGGACGACTGCGGCAGTCTGATGCTGGTGGCGCACAACCCCGCCATTCACCGGCTGGCGGTCGACCTGCTCGTCGACCAGGCCGCAGCCCCGTCGACCCTTGAGCGGCTGAGCGGCGGCTTTCCGCCGGGGTCGGTCGTCATCTACACCGCCGACAGCTCGGGACGGCTGGCCTATGACGGCTTCCTTCGCCCGGGCGACCTGTCGTGAGGCCGATCTACAAGATCCTCAGCCGATCTGAATGGGACATCGCCGAGGCTGACGGGCATTTCCGGGGATCGGCGGTCGACCTGGCCGACGGCTACATCCATTTCTCCGAGGCGGGCCAGCTGCGCGAAACGGCGCGCAAGCACTTCGCCGGTCAGAGCGACCTGTTGCTGGTCACCATCGACGCCGACCTGCTGGACCCGCAGCCGATCTGGGAACCCTCGCGGGGCGGCGCGCTGTTTCCGCACCTGTACGGACCGTTGCCGGTATCGGCGGCGACCGAGGTGCGAGACCTGATCGTTGACGAGACCGCAAGCGCGCTTTCGGATTTCGGCTGATGGGCGTGCAGGATCTGGCCACCGGCCTGCTGCGGATGCTGGACCCCGAGACGGCGCACGGCCTGGCTCTGGACGGGCTGGCGATGGGGCTGGGCCCGAAGGAGTCGCGGCCGGACGATGCGGCGCTGGCCGTCGAGGTGTCGGGCCTGAAGCTGTCGAACCCTATCGGGCTGGCTGCCGGTTTCGACAAGGACGCCCGGGTTGCCGACGCCCTGATCGATTGTGGATTCGGGATGATCGAGCTGGGCGGTGTGACCCCCCTGCCCCAGCCGGGAAACCCGCGCCCGCGCGTGTTCCGGCTGAACGAGGATCGGGCGGTGATCAACCGCATGGGCTTCAACAATCGAGGGCTGGACGCTTTTGCCGCCAATCTGTCGCGGCGGCGCAGGGCCGGGATCGTCGGGGTGAATCTGGGGGCCAATAAGGAGGCCGCCGACCGGACCCAGGACTATGTGACAGGTCTGACGCGGCTGTGGGGACAGGCTGACTATTTCGCCGTCAACGTCTCGTCGCCCAATACGCCGGGCTTACGCCATCTGCAGTCTGAGGCGGCGCTGGACGATCTGCTCGGGCGTCTGCAGGTGGCACGCGATACCCTGACCGGACCGCGTGCGCCGGTCTTCCTTAAGGTCGCGCCGGACATCGAAGACGCCGAGGCCGGGCGCATGGTCGAGGCGTGCCTGCGCCACGGGATCGATGGGGTGATCGTGTCGAACACCACCCTGGCCCGTCCCGAGGATCTGAAATCGCGCCATGCCGGAGAGACGGGCGGCCTGTCGGGCGCGCCGCTGATGGCCCCGTCGACGCGGGTGCTGGGATGGTTCCACGAGGCCGCAGCCGGGCGGCTACCGCTGATCGGGGTGGGCGGTATCGCCTCGGGGGCGGATGCCTATGCCAAGATCCGGGCCGGGGCCTCGGCAGTCCAGCTTTATTCCGCGCTCATCTATCAGGGACCGGGCCTCGTCGCGCTGATCAAGGCCGACCTGGCCGCCCGGCTGAAGGCCGACGGGTTCGCCTCGGTAGTGGACGCCATCGGAACGCGATGAAACCGTGTCGCGACTGATGCGTTCAAGCGGCATGGACATGGTGGACCGGACCCTGTTGATCGTCGGAACCTGCGGGGCCTTCGTGGCGGCGGGTATGGGCGCGTTGGCGGGTTCCGGCCTGCGGGTGACGGTGCCTGTGGACGTCGCCTCAGCGGAATCGCGGGTCTTCGTCGGCACCGACGAGGTCTTCACCGACGGGGCTCCGGCCTATCCGACCTGGGCACCCGAACCCCTCTATCCCCGCGCCGAGCGCGACCCGATGGCCGAGTTCAGCGCGGCCTGGGATGAGGCGATGAGCGACGTGCGCGACCCACGGCCCGTGGCGTTCCGCGCGCCGCAGGACCTGCCGCTGCCCTATGAAGTGCGCCTTCGTGGCGAAGAGCGCCCGGGTGCAACGACCCGGGATGATCCGCGCGGGGTCGCAACACGCTCGCCTGGTGACGGTCGCCATGCCTATGGCGGGCAAGGTCAGTCTGGATCCGCCCTCGACGACGGCAAGACCAAGACCTGAGGCGGATCAGGGCTCCAGCTCGATGTCCCAATAGAGATAGTCGAGCCAGCTCTGATGCAGATGGTTCGGCGGAAAGCGCCGACCGTGCGCCTGAAGCTGCCAGGACGTCGGCTGGACAGGGCGTGACATCGGCGGCATCCCTGCCTGGCGCGGTGTTCGACCGCCTTTCCTGAGATTGCAGGGCGCGCAGGCGGTGACGATGTTTTCCCAGGTGGTCCGACCGCCCTGGGAGCGCGGCAGGACGTGGTCGAAGGTCATGTCGCGCCCGCTGACGCCACAATACTGACAGGTGAACGCGTCGCGCAGGAACAGGTTGAAGCGGGTGAAAGCAGGGGCGCGATCCTGGACGATGAAGTCCTTGAGCGCGATGACACTGGGCAGGCGGTATTCCAGCGACGGCGAGCGGACGACCTTGTCATAGGTCTGGACGATTTCGACCCGGTCCTGCCAGACCGCCTTGATCACGTCCTGCCAACACCAGAGCGAGAGCGGATAGTAGGACAGCGGCCGGAAGTCGGCGTTCAGCACGAGCGCCGGCCAACCCGAAGGCGGCTGGGTCAGGACCTGCATCGGCCCCGCTCCGCGATGATCATACCGTCAGGACTGAAGACACGCCCCCGTCACACACGATCCCCTGCGGGACGCGCCGGCCCCGCGCGAATCACAGTGTAATCCGAGAACCTTTAAGCGCCTATGACGGTGTTTCGGAGCCCTCGGGCCGGCCCGGCGAAAAGGCCGGCAGACTCCAGCCGAAGTGCAGCGCCCCGGCCCTGAGCCCGAACCCCAGGGTGACGGCGACGGCCGCGGCGATGAAGGTGGTGGCGTCCAGCATCCTCAGGCCGACGAAGCTGGCGGCGGCCACGAGCGCGGCGGTGATCACGATCTCGCGCTGGAGAAGGACCGAAGGCTGGCCCGCCAGCAGGTCGCGCACCACCCCGCCGAAACAGGCGGTCAGCGCCCCCATGACGATGCAGATCAGAGGCGGCACGCCATAGGCCATAGCCTTGGCCGCGCCGATGACCCCGTAAGCCGCCAGACCGACGGCATCGAGCCACAACAGGGCGGTCATCCGCCAGCCCTTGCCACCGACGAACCAGATGACGACCGCCACCGCCATGGCCACCGCGACGTAGCGCCAATCATGAACCCAGAAGACCGGCGCGCCGATCAGCAGATCGCGCAAGGTGCCACCACCGACCCCGGTGACGGCGGCGAAGAAGCCGATGGTCACCAGATCCTGGCGCAGCCGCGCGCCCGCCAGGGCCCCGGTGGCGGCGAAGACGGCCATGCCGGCGAAATCCAGATAGACCAGGGTCGGGCCGATGAGCGGGGTCGGATCGGGGATCATGCGTCGGGCCTCTGGGGATGCGGAACCTCGCCGCGTCTGACCGCGCCATACCACGCCCACAACAGATGCGCCGCCGTCGATCGGTGGGGGCCCCATCGGCGCGCGCGCGCGACGACGTGATCCGCGCCCGGTCGCTCGGCCAGACCGTCGACCCAGCGCAAAGCCTCCTGCAAGGCGATGTCCCCGGCAGGAAAGACATCGGGCCGGGCGTCGCAGAACATCAGATAGACCTCGGCAGTCCAGCGACCGACGCCCTTGAGCGCCATCAGCGACTGGAGAGCCTGGTCGTCGTTCAGCATCGAGATCTGGCTGGCGTCAAAGCCGCTGTCGGCCAGGGCGTGGACGTAGCCGGCCTTGGGCAGGCTGAGGCCGAGCGCGCGCAGGCCGTCAATGTCGCAAGACAGCACCGCCTCGGGCGTGACGGTTCCCAGACCGACCTGGAGCCGCGCCCAGATGGCGGCGGCCGAGGCCGTAGAGACCTGCTGGCCCACGATCATCCAGACCAGCCCCTCGAAGCCGCCGGGCCGGACCCGCCAGGACAGGGCCGGAGCCTGGGCATGGGCCAGCGCCAGGGCCGGATCACGTTCCACCAGAGTGGCGCGGACCTGGGCCATGTCGATGTCGCGGGGCGGACGATTCATGGTCCGGCCATAGCCAAGCCGGTCGCCGGACCCAAGCTCAACTTGGCGAAAGTCGACCTAATAGCTATTATTAGGCCGTAGAGGAGACCGCGCCATGACCATGTCTGTCGAACTGGGCACCCTGGAAGCCGTGGTCGAGCGGCTGGTCAAGGAGGGCCGCTACGGCTCCAAGAGCGAGGTGCTGCGCGCCGGCGTTCGAATGGTCGAGGAGCACGAGACGCGCCTGGCCGAGCTGAGAGCCAAGTTGCAGGTCGGGATCGATGACATCGCGGCGGGACGTGTTCACGACGCCGAAGATGTCTTTCGTGAGATTGAAAACCGCCGTGGAAGCCGTGACGCCGCATGAGGGTCATCTTCTCCGCCACCGCGCGGACGGATTTGAGAGACATTGACGACGCCGTTTCGGACGACGATCCTGCGGCGGCCAAGCGGTTGATGGCCCGAGTGCAATCCGCTTGTCTGGGCTTGGCCGAAATACCGAATCGTTTCCAGCGGGTGGAGGGCACGCCCCTGAGATGCAGGCCTATCGGCAATTACCTGATCTTTTACGACGTGAGTGAACGTGTGGAGATCATCCGTATCCTGCATGGCGCAAGGGACTGGAGCAGCATCCTCGACGAGGACTGATCGCGATGTTCGTCACCCGTTTCGCCCCGTCCCCGACCGGGCCTCTGCACAAGGGTCATGCCTTTTCGGCGGTGACGGCCTGGCGCGCGGCCCAGGCCGCCGGCGGGCGGTTCCTGTTGCGGATCGAGGATACGGATTTCACCCGCTGTCGGCCCGAGCATGAGGCGGCGATCTACGAAGACCTGGCCTGGCTGGGTCTGGACTGGGAGAGGCCGGTCCTGCGCCAGTCCGAGCATCGGGCCGACTATGAGGCCGCCATCGCGCGACTGGGCGAAATGGGGGTGCTGTACCGCTGTTTCCGCACGCGCAAGGAACAGCTGGCCCTGGCGGGCCTAGCCCCCAATGCCGGCGATCCGCGCGACGCCCAGGCTTTCCAGGGTGGGCCGCACGCGCCATCGGAAGAGGCGGCGCGGCTGGCCGAAGGTCGACCGTTCGCCTGGCGGCTGTCGCTGGCGGCGGCGCGGCAGCGGCTGGGAGATTTCGCCGGGCTGCGCTGGATCGAGGAAGGCCTGGCCCCCGGCGTCCACACCGCCCGACCGGAGACGCTGGGCGACATGGTGGTGGGGCGCAAGGACATCGGGGCCGGCTATGTCATCGCCTCTGTGATCGACGATGCGCGCCAGGGGATCAGCCACGTCGTCCGCGGCGTGGACCTGGCGGAACTGACCTCGACGCAGCGGGTGTTGCAGGCCTTGCTGGAGCTTCCGACGCCGATCTACCGGCACCATAGGCTGGTGCTGGATGCGACCGGCAGGCGGCTGGCCAAGCGCGACGGCTCGACCAGCCTGGCGTCCCTGCGCGCGGCGGGGATGACGCCGCAGGACCTGTTGGCCGAACTCGGGCTCTAACCCCGGAGCTTGCGGGTCAGGGCCTCGACGTCGCGAGCGATCTGATCGTCCTCGCCGATCAGGGCCTCGATCCGACGCACGCCGTGCAGGACGGTGGTGTGATCGCGCCCACCCATGCGCCGTCCGATGTCCGGATAGGAGCGGGTCGTCAGCTGCTTGCACAGATACATGGCCACCTGGCGCGGACGCGCCACCTGGCGGGTGCGGCGCGCCGACAGCAGGTCGGCCTGTTTCAGGCCGTAGTAGTCGGCGGTGACCTTCTGGATCTCATCGACGGTGATGCGGCGCTCGGTCGGGCGATAGCCGGCGGACAGATAGCCCTGAGCCTCTTCGACGGTCAGGCTGGACATCCGCTGGCCGGCGGCGGCGGCCAGGGTGTTCAGGCCGCCCTCCAGTTCACGGATCGAGCCCGGGGTGCGGTCAACCAGGTGGTTCAGCAGCTCGGGGCGGGCCTGGCCGGACACCAGGCTCATGCCTTGCAGGGCCTGGAGCTTCTTTTCGATGACGGCCAGTCGAAGGGCCCGATCCGCAGGTTCGACCGGGCAGGTCAGGCCGGCAGCCAGGTGGCTGCGCAGGCGGGGTTCGAAATCGGTCAGGGCCGACGGCGGGCGGTCCCCGGCCAGAACGACGCGGCGTCCGTCCTCGATCAGGGCGGTCAGGGTGTGGAACAGCTCTTCCTGGGTCGACTGTTTGCCGGCGAAGAAGTGGACGTCGTCCAGCAACAGCAGATCCGCCCCGCGCAGCTCATCCTTGAAGGCGACGATCGACTTGTCCTTCAGCGCCCGCAGGAAGGCCGACAGAAAGCGTTCCGCCGTCAGATAGATGACCTTGGCATCCGGTCTGAGGCGTTGAGCTTCCCAGGCGATGGCGTTCAAGAGGTGGGTCTTGCCGTAGCCATAGGGGCCGCAGAAGAAGACCGGGTTGAACGGCCCTTCGGCCCAGGCGGCGACCTGGCGCGCGACGGTCAGGGCAAACTCGTTACCCTTACCGGATACGAACGTATCAAAAGTCAGCCGCTCCTGAAGCCCGGCGGCACGGACCGCGCGCGGGCCATCGGCCGCCACAACCGCGACCGTCGGTTGCGCCACCAGGGGCGTATTGCCCAGCTCGACGGCACGGGGGTTTTCAGCCTCATAGTCGGCGCGGGCGCGAGCCCGGAGGCTGCGCCGTTCAACGTCCTCGGCCAGCCACAGCTCATTGATGCGGCGCAGGGCATTGCGGTCGACCCAGTCGCGCGCATAGGCCGTGGTCGTCACCAGGAACAGGGCTCCGCCTTCGCCCTCACGGACCCGGGCCTGTTCGAGGTAGGACGAAAACGGGCCCTCCCCGATTTCGACCCGGAGAGCCTTGACGACCTGACCCCAGACATCCTGTGGCGACTTGTTCGACATCTTGCCCAGACTCCCCAAAACCCATACCCGAAGGCACCTGAAAATCGGCGCAAGTTTCCCTTCGTCCGCGAAGAGCCCCTCCAGCGGTCCGTCAGCCTTGCACTCGTTTTAAACCTCGCCAGAACCCGGATCTGCCCGGTGAACCACCTCCTCAACCACGCGGGCCGAGGGGCGAAGACGACCCTCAAACTAGTGCCCGAGAGGCGAGCGTCAACGCTGATTCGTTCGCCTGTCGAACGATTCTTTTCTTGACTCGGCTAACCCCCTCCGAGGCTTGCGAAATCACCGTCATAAAAATTGCAAACGGGTGCCCCGATCCGGGGCGTGACCAGGCGGACACAGCAAAACGCCGCGCAAGGAATCCCCCGCACGGCGCTGAAAAGCTTATATTTTTTGAAAGTGAATGCGGTTTAGGCTGCGGCCATCTTCTTCAGGCGGGCAGCCAGGCGCGACACTTTGCGCGAGCCGGTGTTCTTGTGGATCACGCCCTTGGAAACGGCGCGCATAACTTCCGATTGCGCATCATTGAAGGCGGTCTTGGCGGCGCTCTGGTCGCCCCCGGTGACGGCCTCTTCGAACTTGCGCAGGAAGGTGCGAACGCGCGAACGGCGGTTGCGGTTGACCTCGGTACGGGCCTCGATCTTGCGGATCGCTTTCTTGGCGCCGGGGTTATTGGCCATGGGTGTCTAGACCTTTGAACGAAGACGCCGCCGGCGGTCCGGCGGCGCGGAGAAATCTGAAGAGGGCGGGCCTATAGCGGATAGGGCGCGAGGTGGCAAGGCAGCGCGGTCTAATCCGCCAGGGGAATATCCACGGCCTCGATGACGGCGAAGTCCGTGACGATGACGACCGGACGGTCCCGGGCGTCAAATCCGACCCAGGACGCATAGTAGCCGTCGCCCCAGCCCGTCGAGAAGATGGCGAGCCCTCCAGCATCCGTCTGCTCAATGATCGCCAGGCCATATGGGATGCCGAGCGCCTGAGCGTTGGCCTCCCCGGCAGCGACCCAGCGATCGGTGCGCGTGGCCCAGCCACTGGCATCGGCATCATCCCCATCCGCGCGCGCCTGCGCCTCGAACGCGGCCTGATCCAAAAAGCCGCCGGTGCCGCTATCGACGGGATAGCCGAGGATCTGATCACCGCTCAGGGTAGTCGGGTCGGCCCCAACCTCATGGGCGAGGCTCCAGCGCACGATCGGCGCGTCGCTCAAGACCAGACGGGCCAGCGCAATGCGACGCCCGCTTGACCCGGTGTCGGCAACCGCCAGATCGACCGTGTATCGCCCCGGCGCAAGAGGTAGGTCCAAAGGTTGAAGGTCGAACGGCGTGTACAGCGGGTCGGCCAGCACCAGGCGACCACTTCTCAGATCCAGCTCACCCAGGCGAACAACCCGGATCGGATAGGTCACTTCGCCCGCCGTCCCGACATAGCCGCCGCCAAATGCCCCGATCAGCACATCAGGGCGCGGTGTCACGCGCTCGACAGACGAAACGCGAGCCTCGCTGACGGCGGCCGAAGGCGGAGCGCTGGCCGCCGCCAGTCCCGTCGCCGCCAACATCGAGAGCCAGACACGACGCACCACCTCTACCGATGCCTGAACGCAGGCTTCCGCTTTTCGACGAAGGCGGCCATGCCTTCCTTCTGGTCGTCGAAGGCGAACAGGGAGTGGAACAGGCGGCGTTCGAACTGGACGCCTTGGGTCAGGGTCGTCTCCAGCGCGGCGTTGACCATCTCCTTGTTGGCCATCAGGGCCAGGAGCGACTGGGACGCCATTTTCGAGGCCATGGCCCGGCATTCGTCCATCAGGGTTTCGTGCGGATAGACGCGGGCGGCCAGGTTGGACGCCAGGGCTTCGGCGGCATCCATCATCCGGCCGGTCAGGATCAGATCCATCGCCTTGGACTTGCCGACCAGACGGGTCAGGCGCTGGGAGCCGCCGATGCCGGGCGCGACGCCCAGATTGATCTCGGGCTGGCCGAACTTCGCCTTTTCCGACGCCACGATGATGTCGCACAGCATGGCCAGCTCGCAGCCGCCGCCGAGCGCGAATCCGTTGACCGCCGCAATCACCGGCTTGCGGAACCGGGCGAGACGGTCGGCGCCTTCGGAAAAGAAGTTGGAGCGGTACATCTCGGCGTAGGACTGGCCGGCCATCTCCTTGATGTCGGCGCCGGCCGCAAACGCCTTGTCGCCCGAGCCGGTCAGGATCAGGCAACGCACGCTGTCGTCGGTCTCGACCGCGTCGAGAAAGGCCGCCAGCTCACCCAGCAGGGTCGAGTTCAGGGCGTTCAGGCTCTCGGGCCGGTTCAGGGTCACCACGGCATAGCCGTCGGCGTGGCGTTCGATCAGGAGCGTGGAATAGGTGTCGGTCATTTTGAGGGATCAGATTCTAGGTTCTAGGGAATAGGGCGCGAGGCCCGATCTACCGCACCTGCCCCCTAGAACCTAGGACCTAACCCCTCCCCACCGCGTGCAGCGCCGCGCCGTGGGCCCTAAGCCAGGCCCGGTGGGGCCGGTGGTCGCCGATCAGGCACTCGACCACGCCCCAGAAGGCGGGAGAATGGTCGGCATGGACCAGATGCGCGACCTCGTGGGCGGCGACGTAGTCGAGCACCTCGGGCGGGGCCAGGATCAGCCGCCACGAATAGCGGATCGAGCCGCGCCCGGGCGTGCACGATCCCCAACGGCTTTTCGGATCGCCGATGCCGACCTTGGGCGGCTTCAGGCCGAGGGCCCGCGCATGGACGCCGGTGTGGTGGGCCAGGCGCTCGCGCGCCATACGTTTCAGCAGGTTCTCGATCCGGCGGGCATAGGCCTCGCCCTCCCCGCCCGAGCGGATGGCCAGGCCGTTCGGCGTATCGACCAGGCGCGCGGCCCCGGTGCCCGGGGTCTGTTCGAGGCGAACGGGGGTGCCTTCCAGCGGAACCGTCGATCCGGGCGCGTACCCGCCGCCCGCCGGCCGCGTAGACAGCCGTTCGGCGATCCAGTCGGACTTGGAGCGGGCAAAGGCGACGGCGTCGCCCAGATGCCGCTCGGACGGGGCGATCGCGACCGCCTGACCGCGAGCCGCGTCGATGCGGATCGAGACCCGCCGCGCGCGCCGGTTCACCGACAGCCGCAGCGGGATGCCGTCGAGGTCGAGGAGGGCCTTGTCCTTAAACCCTTCTCCCCTCGGCGGAGACGGTGTCAGGCGAAACATGACGGATGAGGGGGCTGGTTGTTCTGGGCCGACCTGAGGTCATGAGGAAACCGATACTGCCCCCTCATCCGAGCCGCTCCGCGGCCCACCTTCTCCCCCGAGGGGAGAAGGATGCGGTCGCTACTTCTCATTCCGACGGATGAAGTCGCGGACACGCGGGTAGATATGTTCACGGAAGCGGCGGCCATTGAAGACGCCATAGTGGCCGACCTTGGCCTGGACCAGCAACTCGCGTTTGTCGTCCGGGATGTTCGGGGTCAGGCCGTGGGCCGCCTGGGTCTGGCCGACGCCGGAGATGTCGTCTTCCTCGCCCTCGACCGTCATCAGGCCGATGTCGGTGATCCTGGTCGGATCGACCTTGCGGCCCCGGTGCTCCAACTCGCCCTTGGGCAACAAGTGCTGCTGGAAGACGATGTCGATGGTCTGCAGGTAGAATTCCTCGGTCAGGTCCAGCACCGACAGATATTCGTCATAGAAGCTCTCGTGCTTCTCGGCCGCGTCGCCGTCGCCCTCGACCAGATGTTCGAAATAGCGGCGGTGGGCGTCGACGTGCTGCTCCTCGTTCATGGACATGAAGCTGTAGAGCTGGACAAAGCCCGGATAGACCCGCCGGCCCATGCCCGGATAGGGTGGCGGCACCGTGTGCACCATGGTCGACTTGAACCAGGCGAAGGGCTTTTCCTCGGCCAGCTGGTTGGTCTGGGTCGGCGACAGGCGCGCGTCGATGGGCGAACCCATGAAGGTCATGGAGGCCGGGCGGTTCGGATCCTTGTCTTCAGCCATCAGGCTGGCGGCGGCCAGGACCGGCGGGCCGGGCTGGCAGACGGCCACGACGTGGACGTCAGGTCCGAGGGCCGTCAGCATCTCGCGAATGTGGTCGATATAGTCGTGGAAGTCGAAACGGCCTTCCAACACCGGCACCTGGCGGGCGTTGGACCAGTCGGTGACATAGGCCTCGTGGTCCTGAAGGAAGGCGCGAACGGTGCCGCGAAGCAGGGTGGCGTAGTGGCCGGACAGCGGTGCCACGATCAGGACGGCCGGATCGGCTCCCCTGCGGCCGGCCTTGCGGCGGTCAGACGGGTGGCGGGCGAAATGGATCAGTCGGCACCAGGGCGAGGACCAGACCACCTCCTCGACGACGCGGACGTCGTGGCCGTCGATCTCGACCGAATCGATGCCCCAGGCCGGCTTGCCGTAGCGCCGGGTCAGGCCGGAGATCAGCTCGGACGACGCATAGAGGGTGCGCCCGACCGCCGTATCGCCCAGAGGATTGGCCGGATTGTTCCAGAAATCCCGGGCCATCTGGGCCCCGAGGCGCCAAGGCAGCGCCGAATGGTACGCGTATTCGTGAAGCGAATAGAGCATGGATCCCTTTGAGGCCGCCCACTGCCGAATTATGCATCGCAGCATGGATTCGGATGCACTGCAAAAAGATTAGCGCGAGCGGCGTTTTTTCAAGGGTCAGAGATCGACGATTCCAGCTTCCCCGTCTTCGTCGCCCCAGGCCAGGCGACGGCCGTCGGCGCTCATGGCCAGGGCGGTGATGGTGGCACCCTTGTCAGCGCGGACCCAGCGATGCGGCCCGGTACGCACGTCGATGGCCCACACGCGACCGTCTGCCAGCCCCGCCGCCAGGACCTGACCGTCCGGTGCGGCGGCCACGCGCACAACCAGGCCCGTCTCCTCGTGGCCGATCTCGGACGCCTCCTTGCCCATGGGGCCGCCCGACCCGACAAAAGGCCAGACCACGGCGCCATTGGCCCCCGAGGTCGCCATCAGACGGCCCCCGTCGAAGAAAGCCATGTCGCGAATCTTGGACGGGTAGCCGCCCATCCGCAGGTCCTTGGAATCCTTGAGCCGCCATCCATGGAGCTGGTTTTCCTGCATGGCCGAGATCAGAAAGGCCCCGTCTGGCGAATAGGCGACGCGGGTGTGCGATCCCGCCCATTTAAGGGCCGTCGGCTTCTGGCTTTCAATGCGGGCAAACCAGGTCACGACCCCGCCATAGGTGGCGCAGGCGAGTTTGCGGCCCTTCGGCTCGAAAGCGATATCGGACACCGACCGTTCATGGGCGAAGTCGCGACGGAAATAGGGGTCGGCCTGGTCCAGCACCGTCACGGTCTTGCCCGACGACAGCGCGATCAGGCCCGAGGCCGGCGAAGCGGTGATGGCGTCGATCCACTTGCCGCCCATGTCAGCCAGCTCCTGGACCTGGTCCGGTCGCGACCACACTACCCGGCCGTCGTCGCCGCCGGTCACCACTCCGGTCCCTGACGGATGCAGACAGGCGGACAGGATGGCCCCGTCATGAACCTCGGCAATCGAGCCGTCTTCAAATCGAACCGTGCCGTCGCCCAACGCAAAGGCCGCCAGGCCGGACGTGTCGAAAAGGGCCGCAGTGACGGGGGCGTCGAAGGATTGGACAGTCATGGCGACTGTTTAGTCACCGCAAGGCATCAAGGCCACGGTCAGCAGACGGGCGGGGTGTAAAAACGCCATCGGCCCGGACCTGTTTCAGGTCCGGGCCGACAACGGCTTTGATTTCGGAGCCGTCAGGAGGTCGGCGCGCCCGCGGGTGCTTCACCGAAATTGTTCGAACCCGGCGTTCCCGGCGACGCCCAGAAGACGATGAGAACGACCAGGCCGATCAGGGGGACAAAACTGATCAGAAGCCACCAGGCACTGCGGTTCGTGTCGTGGAGGCGGCGGAACGCCACGGCCAGGCCCGGGATAAACAGCGCCAGGGCCACGAGCCCTGTCAGAATGCCCGGACCACCACTGATCATACCGTCGACGGACTGAACCACGACGTTCAGGATGATGGTCGCCAACGTGTACCACCAGAACTCGGCGCGACCGGACCGGCCAGTGAACTGCGCGTATTTCTGCAGCGGCATCAAGGCATAGTTGAGCATGGAATCCCCTCCAAGTTGAAGATCGACGTTCCCCCAAAACGTGATCGCCGACAAGAGGGATCTGCATCCAAGCCCTCGGCCTTCAGGCCGCGCAGGCCTCGAACCCGGCCCTCAGCGCCGCCTCGTCCAGATTGCGACCGATGAAGACCGCCCGGCTCCAGCGGCGTTCGGTCGGACCCCATTCGCGCTGGAGATCGCCTTCGAGGATCATGTGAACGGCCTGGAACACCAGACGGCGGTCCTCGCCGGCGACGTCGATGATGCCCTTGGCGCGCAGGATGTCGGGGCCTTGTTCGGCCAAGAGCTTGTCCAGCCAGCGGGTGAAGGCCTGGCCGTCGATGGGGCGATCCAGGGACAGCGACACGCCCTTGATGTCGTCCTGGTGGGCGTGCCCGCGCGGGCCGTGATCGTGGTGGTCGTGGCCGTGGTCGTGATGATGATGGTCGTGACCGCAATGCTCGTCGTGAACATGGCCATCCTCGCCATGGGCGGGATTGACGAAGGCGGGACGGATGTCGGCGATGTGGTCCAGGTCGAAACTGTTCTGGCCCAGGATCTGGTCCAGGGCGATGCGCGCACGCTCGGTCCGCCGGATCGGGGCCAGGGGATTGAGGCCGCGCAGGCGCGCCTCGATGGCGGCGAGGTCAGCCTCGTCCACGAGGTCGGTCTTGTTCAGCAGGATCTGGTCGGCGAAGGCGACCTGTTCGCGGGCCTCATGGCTGTCGTCCAGCCGCTGCATGACGTGTTTGGCGTCGACCAGGGCGGTGACGGAATCCAGCCGGGTGCGGGCCGCCACGTCTTCGTCCATGAAGAAGGTCTGGGCGACCGGCCCCGGATCGGCCAGACCCGTGGTCTCGACGATGATGGCGTCGAAACCGCCCTTGCGCTTCATCAGGCCCGACAGCACCCGGATCAGGTCACCGCGCACCGTGCAGCAGACGCAGCCGTTGTTCATTTCGAACACTTCCTCGTCGGCGCCGACGACCAGGTCGTTATCGATGCCGATCTCACCGAACTCATTGACGATGACGGCATATCGCTTGCCGTGGTCCTCGGTGAGGATGCGGTTCAGCAGGGTGGTCTTGCCCGCGCCGAGATAGCCGGTGAGGACGGTGACGGGGATCTTGTCGGAGGACGGAGAGGTCATGGCCGGGGATTTAGGGAGCCGGGGACGGCTGCGATAGCCCCAACTGTCAGCGATACCGCATCTTCGCCAGCGCCTCGGCGGCGGCTTTCAGGGGTTCGGAGACCTTGAGGCCCGCCTTCCACTTTTCAAAAGCCATGACGTTTTCGATGCGCGCCGCCACGAAAGCCTCGGCCGGTTCACGCCCGTCGAACAGGCGCATCGTTATCGCCGGAGCCAGGATGCCCGACAGGATCGTGCGTTTGGAATAGTGGTTTTCGTCCGTCGCCGTATCGCCGGCCCAGCGCCAGATCTGATCGGCGCTCTCCCAGGTCAGGCGGGCGGCCAGATTGAGATTCTGCGGCAGGCTGAGGAAACCGGCGGCACGTTTAGAGGCGTCCATATCGGCGGCGGCCGCTTCCAGACGGGCCGAGACACCGCAGGCGATCTTTTCACGAATCTTCAGCGTGGCGGCATCCAACTCGGTCAGGGTCTGAAGGGCCTTATCATCGTGGCGACGCGACAGCAGCGCCACCAGATCTGACGGGCCGTTCGGCAAGAGCAGGCCGACATCGCCTTCGGAGAGGCCGCAGGCCGCGCCGGCATCCTTGAGCAGGGCCGGCGTCATCCCCAGATCGGCGACGCGGGGAATCGCCGCGTCGAGCAGACGTTGCTCGGTGCGATCAGCCCAGTCGGGTTTGGCGGCGGAAGCGGTCATGGCCCTAGATTACAGGGCGAAATCGCGCCGCGCTACGCTGGACTCACGCGCGTGGCTGGTGTAATGCCCCGCCCCTACGCCCGGAGGCTCGCTTCCGGGCGCGTTTGGTTTTCATGTCCTGCCTGCCCGCCCATGAGAAAGAGGTCGGATGGGCGCGGCGGACAAGGCAATGGAGAGACGACCCTGGTTCAGATTTTCGTACGTGACAACAATGTCGATCAGGCGCTGAAGGCCCTGAAGAAGAAGATGCAGCGCGAAGGCAACTTCCGCGAAATGAAGCGTCACGTGCATTACGAAAAGCCGTCGGAAAAGCGCGCCCGCCAGCAGGCGGAAGCCGTGCGCCGCGCCCGCAAGCTGGCCCGCAAGCGCGCCCAGCGTGAAGGTCTGCTGCCCGCGCCGAAGCCGCGCGCCCGGTAAGCCGACCGAACGAACCCAGGAACAGGGCCGCTCCATCGGAGCGGCCCTTTTTCGTTTCAGGAACCGCCCCGGACGAGGGCGACAATACCCTTCCAGTCGAGCTTGGCCGTCGACAGGGCCCCCGCCCGGAACGCCTTGGCGGCCAGCCAGACGACCAGGACCGCGAAGGCGACCATCACCGCCAGGGTTCCGGCGAGCTCATACAGAGGTGGCCCCGACGGCGCGCGCGCGCTCATCAGGAAGGGCGTGAAGAACGGCACCCACGACAGGCTGCGCACAATCGCCAGATCAGGGTCGCGCATGGCCATCTGGAGGACGAAGACCGGAACCACCAGCACCATCATGATCGGTCCGATCAGGGTCTGGGCCTCACGCGGAGTTTCGCAGAACGACCCGATGGCGGCGAAGACCGAGGCGTACATCAGATAGCCGCCGACGAAATAGGCCAGCAGCCAGACCCACAACCCATCGCGCGCCAGTCCGGCCAGGGCGGCCGACAGGGCGGGCGCGAAGTCACCGCCCTGCTGGGTCGCATAGGCCAGGGCCGCTGCCCCGCAGCCGCCCCAGACGGCAAGCACCGTCAGGGTGACCAAGGCCACGCCCAGAATCTTGCCGGCCAGCAGCTCGGTCGCCGAGGCCGACGACAACAGAACCTCCAGCACCCGGTTGGCCTTTTCCTCCATCACGCTGTTCAACAGGATCGAGGCCCCGGTCAGGATCAGCGACCACAAGGCCATGGCCACGATGAAGCCGATCAGGCCGGGCAGCCGGTCCTGGAGGCTGACCTCGCCGCCCGAGGCCGACGCCGGCGACAAACGCGTGATGCGGGGCTGGGCCGTGTCGATGCGCTCGACCGCGGCCGGATCGACCCCGAGGGCGACCAGGGCCTGATTGCGATTGAGGCCGGACAGCGCCTCGGTCACCGCCGTCTCACCGGCCTCGTCGCTGGCGCGGGACGACCAATACCGGGCCGCCATGCCGGGATCGCCGGGGGTCAGGATCACCACCCCGTCCAGCGTACCGCCGTCCTCGGCGACGAGCGTGCGGGCCACGTCATCGGCGCCGGCGACCTCGGTTTGGCGGGCCAGCTCGGCCGGTACAGCCACGGTATGAACCCGGTTCGACCGATTCAGACGACCAGTGAAATCGGCGGCCACATCGGCCCCGCTGAGGTCCAGCACGGCAATCTCGCGGGCCTCTCCCCCGTTTTCCATCGAGGCGATGAAGAATCCCGACCCAACCGCGACAAGGGGCAAGGCGAACAGCGACAGCCAGAAACCGACGGTGCGGACATAGGCCAGGTATTCCCGGCGCGCGATCAGCAGGAGGCGTCTCATCGGTCATCTCCGGTCAGGACGATGAAGGCGTCGTGGAGGCTGGGCTCCGGGGCTTCAAACCGGCTGATGTCCAGGCCCCGCTCGAAGGCGGCCTTAAGGGCGGCCTGCGGCTGGGACCCGGGGGCCAGTCGCGCCCTGAAGCCGGTCTGGGCCCGCTCGATCTCGACCACGCCTGGCAGAGCCTGGATCGCCGAAGGCTCCAGTTCGCCCTCGAGGATGAGGAACCGCGGCGCGGCCGCTCGCGCCTCGGCGACCGGGCCTTCGAACACCTTTTGCCCTCGTGCCATCAGCACCACCTTCTGACACAGGCGCTCGGCGTGCTGCATGACGTGGGTGGAAAACAGGACGGTCGAACCCTGGGCGGCCAGGTCGCGGATCATCTGTTCCAGCCCCTGCTGGTTGACCGGGTCCAGGCCCGAGAAGGGCTCGTCCAGGATGACCAGTTCAGGACTATGGGCGATCGCCGACACCAGCTGGACCTTCTGGGCCATCCCTTTCGACAGGGCCTTCATCGGTCGCTTCAGCGCCGCGCCCAGGCCCTGGGCCTCGAGAAGCGTTCTCGCGCGGCGGCGGCCTTCGGCCATCGGCACGCCCTTCAGCGCCGCCATATAGGCCACGGCGTCGACCGGATTCATTTTTCGGTACAGGCCGCGCTCCTCCGGCAGAAAGCCGATGCGGTCCTTCACCTTGCGACCGTCGTCCGCCCCCAGCACCTCGATCTGGCCCGATGTCGGGGCCGCGAGGCCCAGGATCATTCGGATGGTCGAGGTCTTGCCCGCACCATTGGGCCCCAGGAAGCCGACAATGCTGCCCTTCTCGACCGAGAAGCTGAGGTCCTTGACCGCCTCGAACCCGCCATAGCGTTTCGAGACCCCGGTGAGTGACAGAATCGCGCCCATGATCCTGAGTAACGACTACCGAACGGAACCGGAAGCACGGTTGACCTGTTGCACCGGCACCTTCAAGGAAGCGGTGCGGTGGTTGGGGAGAGGTGACGTCGATGCGGCCTTTAGTGATCGGCAGCCTGGTCGGAAGCCTGGTCAGCCTGGTGACGATGCTCCTGTTCGGCCTGGTGCACCGCTATGTTTACGGGCCGGCCCTGTCCCAGTTCGGCGACGCGGCCTTTTTCACCGACATGGCCGGGAGTGGGATTTTCTGGCTGGTGGTCCTGCGGGTGTTCGCCGCGTGGCTGGGATCGTCGGTGGCGGTACGGCTGTCGGATGAACCGCACACCACCTGGGCCGGGCCGGTGACCGTTATTCTCTGCGCCCTGACGACCACGCTGATCCTGGGGATGAGCCAGCCGATCTGGAGCCTGATCCTGAGCCTGGTGCTGGTGCCCCTCGTGGGTCTGGTGGTCGGGCGCGCCCACGTCGGCCTTCCGTTGATCCCCGGCCTGGATCAGCTGCGGGCGAGATCGAACGACCCGGACTAATCCCTCCCCGGCCGGGTTGTGACCCGGACCAGTTCGAGCGCGGTGCCACCAACCCGCAGCTCCATGACGGCCTCGCCGCCTGTCGGGCAACAGTTGGCGTCATCGGGTCGCCATAGACCGGAGACTGCCATCATGGAGGGCCAGTCGTAGTCGACACCCTTCCAAACCTCGAGCCCCTCAGGCAGGGCCTGGTCCAACGCCGTCTTCCAGCTTTCGACTTCGATCTCGGTCCAGGCCTGGCCATCCAGCCGGAACAGGACATCGGCATTCTGATTACCCGTGCCGGCAAGCCAGCCCTTGGACGCGACATAGGTGTGCTCGCCGTCCTGGAACATGACGGGAGCCTCGAAGCCGGCTCCCTCGAAGCTCCAGCCGATGGGACGCAGCAGGTCGCCGTCGATCCGGAACAGGATGATGCCCTCCGACACCCCATTGAGCTCTGTGGAACCACTCTGGCGTTGCCAGGCCAGCCGCTGACCGCGCGCGCCGGTGAGGTAGCCGCTGGCGGGGGCGGTACAGCCATTGAGCGCCGCGCCGATGCAGCCGCCGCCGAGGGCCGAGATCGGGCTGGTCGCCGGCAAGGCCCGGGCCTGACGCAGTTCCTCGGTCAGGGCATCGATGTAGGCCTGGTGGAAGTCGCGCAGTTCTGCGGGTGTGCGTGTGCGTAGCTCCCCACTGTCCCAGGCCCGTTCGCCGGCATCACGCTCGGCCAGCCAGTCGGCATGGCGCCGACGCAGGGTGCTGGGCCGCCCCGTCACGGCCTCGACCTCGCTCCACAGTTCGGCGATCTGGCGATCCATGGCGCGCAGTTCCACATCGGCGCAGACCGCGCGGGTCGCGTCAGAAAGCTCGCCGGTGCAATCGATGGCATCACCGGAGATCAGGACAGCGTCGGCCTCGCGCGCACGTTCCTGATCGTCCTTGTCCGCACGACAGGCCGACAGCGCGATCATGATGGCGACGAAGGCCCATCGCTTCATCGGACGCTCCCTGTCCAAAGTTGGACGATACGGAGCCCCAGATCGTCGGCCAACTGACGAAACCCGACGCCCCCTCAGCCCAAGGTTCGCCGAAGAAAGTTCGTGCAATCCGACAAGACCCGGGCCTGGCCCCGCAACAGCGGAGAGAAGCAGGCGATCGTGCCCGCATGATCGAGGTCGGGATAAAGGGCCAACTCGGCCCGACCGCCGGCCTCCAGGACGGTCTGGGCCAGACGTTCGGAATCCTCGGCGTGGACGGTGACGTCACGCCGGCCATGACCCAGCCAGATCGTGGGCGCGTCGCCGCGCGCATAGTGGATGGGCTGGGTCTGATCGGGATGCGCCCAGGTGCCGAAGGCGTTGATGCTGGCCGGTACGTCGAGAGGCAGGAAGTCGTAGGGCCCCGACAGTCCGACCGCTGCCCGGATGAGATCTCCCTGTCCGAGACCCGCCATATAGCGCCGGTCCAGGGTGATCATCAGCGCCAGATGGGCACCCGCCGAGTGCCCCATGACGGCCAGCCTGTCGGATCGCCCCCCATAGCCGCCGGCAAGCTGCGCCACCGCTGCCGTCGCCCGGGCCGCATCTTCGACGAAGGTGGGAAATACGACCTGGGGGACCAGCCGGTAGCTGGGCACCGCCGCCAGAAAGCCGTTCGCGGCGATGGCCTGGCCGACCCAGCCGTAGAGGTCCTTCGATCCTGAATCCCAACCGCCACCGTGAAAGAAGACCACGACCGGCCAGTCACCCGCTTCGGTCGGCGCGTAGAGGTCAAACCGCTGGCGCGCATCCGGGCCATAGATCAGATCGCGACCGACCCTTCGCGCACCCCGATCACGGGGTGCCAGGGCATTCATCGCCCCCAGCGGCGAGCAGGCGCTCACCAGCCCGGCGAGGGCGGCGACCGTCAGGCGGCGGGTTATCTGCGGCACATCGGACATATCCGGCATCAGCTACGCATCGGTCGCCGTCGCGGTTTCACACCGTCCGCATCTCCGCGATGATGGCGGTGGCGGAGGCCATCGGATCGGAGGCCGCGATCACCGGGCGCGCGACCACCAGATGGCTGGCCCCCGCCTTCAAGGCGTCGGCGGGCGTGGCGACGCGCTGCTGGTCCCCTATATCGGCCCCCGCGGGACGCACACCGGGGGTCACCACGAGAAAATCCGGTCGCCCCGCCTCGGTCGCCAGGGCCCGGGCCCGGACGGCTTCCTGCGGACTGGAGACGACGCCGTCGACACCGCAGTCGAGCGCCTGACGGACCCGTCGCTCCACCAGGCCGGCGGCGGTCTCGCCGTAACCGATCTCGATCAGGTCCGCGTCCGACAGACTGGTCAGAACCGTCACGGCCAGGACGCGGGTGTCGGACGAGCCGAGCCCCTTGACCGCCGCGCGCATGACCTGGGGTTCGGCGTGCACCGTCACCAGGTCGCAGCCGCCTTGCGAGATCGACCGGGCCGCGCCTTCGACCTGCGCCCCGATGTCGTGCAGCTTCCAGTCCTGAAATACCTGTTTGCCGCCGTCGCGCAGACGATGGGCGAAGGCGACGCCACCGTCGGTCGCCAGCAAGGTCAGGCCGACCTTGTAGAAGCTGACCGTCTCGCCGAGACGTTCGACCATGGCCTGGGCGGCAGAGACGCTCGGCACATCGAGACCGACGATAAGGCGGGGGTCGGCAGGTGTGGACATCGGGCGTGTCTCCGGGTTACGGCCAGCCGCAGTGGGGCGCGGGACGCACCGCGGGACGGGTCAACAATTTCGGCTAAGGGGGCGACATGAACGCGATCGAGTTCGGGGTCAATGTCTTCGTGGCCCTGTTCGCCCTTCTGGACCCCATCGGCAACATTCCGATTTTCGCCGCCGCGACCGCCGGGGCGACCTTTCAACAGCGGCTGAGCGTCAATGCCATGTTGTGCGCCTTCGTGGCGGCCTTCCTGGCTTTTTTCTTTTTCACCGGCCTGGCGCTGCTGGATTTCTTTGGAATTTCGCTGGCGGCGTTTCGCATCGGCGGCGGCATTCTGTTGTTCCTGCTGGGCCTGCAGATGGTCAATGAGGACTTCCTGGCCAGCTTCAAGGATCCCCATGCCCTGGCCGATGCCGGCGATGTGCGTGGCTATGCCCGGCGGCGGTTTCAGCGGCTGGTGGTGCCGTTCGCCATGCCGCTGATCATCGGACCGGGCGCGATCTCGACCATCATCATCCAGGCGGCACGCGCAGAGAACCTCGGACCGTCGGGTACGATCGCGGGACTGGTGGCGATCGCCGCGGCCGGTCTGGCGACCTTCCTGTGCTTCGCCCTGGCCGGACCGATCAACCGTCTGCTCGGCGATGTCGGAATGTCGATCATCGTGCGGGTTCTGGGCCTGATCCTGGTGGCGCTCGGGATCCAGTTCATCCTGGGCGGACTGGGTGAAGCCCTGCCGGGGATGTTCGCCCGCTCGGTGGTGGCCCCGACCGGCCATTAGGCCTTGCGTCCCTAGAGCCGCCCGAGCCGCTCGGCATGGCGGCTGGCCAGGGCCATGGACCAATCATCGGGAAGAACCTTCAGCAGGGCCGAAACCGCCTTGTTGGCGGCACCCGGTACGCAGATGGCTCGATTGGCTTCCGAAGCCTCATAGCCGCTGCGGGCGACCTCATCGGCCCCCATCCAGATCCAGTCGGGCGTCGTATGGGCGACGGACTGGCGCTGGCCGTTCACGTCATGGAACTCGCTCCACGTATAGCCCGGGCACAAGGCCGTGACGTGGACATCCTTCTCGCGCAGCTCCAGATGAAGACCGCACGAGGCCTTGATCAGGAAGCTCTTGATCGGCCCGTAGAGGGTGTCACCTCCCGTCGCCGGCGAATAGCCGGCCAGGGACGCGACATTGAGGATGCGGCCGAAGCGGCGGTCGACCATGCCGGGGCTGAGGCGATGGGCCAGCTCGACGGGCGCGACAAGCATGACCTGGAGCATCGCCTGATGTTGTTCCCAGGGCACCGCCTGAAAGCCTTCGGTGCGCGAAAAGCCGGCATTGTTGATCAGGGCGTCGACCGTACGGCCGCGCGCCTCGATGGCCTCCACCAGCCGGGCCGGAGCCTGAGGATCGGCCAGGTCATCGGGAATCACGATCGTCTCGATCCCGGCCCGCAGCTTGAGCTCGTCGGCCAGGGCCTCAAGCCGGTCGCTCCGTCGCGCCGTCAGCACCAGGTCCCAGCCATGCTCGGCATAGACCCTCGCCAGGGCCTGGCCGATGCCAGCTGAGGCTCCGGTGATCAGGGCCAGGCGACGGTCTGCGGGATCAGTCGGGTTCATGGCCGTTTTCGACCACGGCGGGCGGCGACGTTCAAGCGCCCTCCTCCAGCAGGTCGGCGACGGTGATCTGACTGAGTCGCTCAGCCGCGGCCTGGTCGGCGGCCGTCAGGGCCTTGGCGACCTGCCGCGGTATCTTCTCGCCGATCGGACAACCCCGCGCGCCCGGGGGCGGTTTTCCCAGATGGGCGCAGCCGTCCACAGCCCGCAGCACGACGTCCAGACCGATTCGCTCCGCCGGAATGAGAAGCCAGGCCCCGCCGCGCGCGCCGGGGCGGGTCGCGATCAGTCCGGCGCGCGCCAACTGAGCCGTTACCCGGCGCACCACGACCGCGTTGGTGGGCATGGAGGCCGCCAGCTCGGCGCTGGACACCGCCCGCTCGGGCGCGTCCGCCCTGCGGTGGGCCAGATAGGCCAGGGCGTGCGCCGCAACGGGAAACTGCTGGCTCTCGGACATGGTGGACCTAAAGGTAGGCTTCACAAGGCGAGGTTACAATTGCCGACCCGTATCGAGCCGCGTTCGCATCATTGTGCATTGCACTATGTTGTGCGTGGCTTGAATTGAGCGTATGCCGCGCGCCTTCTTTCGCAAGGGCTCGCTGAAAGTGGCCCGGAGGCATTGAATGGCTGGGGATACCCCGGACTCACAGGCTCCCTCTCCGGAGCCCGAGGCCCCTGCGACGTCCGTCAAGGACGGCGCGACCGAACACCCATCGCGTGAAGGCGTTCACCCCGCCGTCGAAGGCGGCCACGGCGCGCACAAGGCCAGCTTTTTCGCGCTGGCCCTGGGGGCGGTCGGTGTCGTCTTCGGCGATATCGGGACCAGTCCGCTCTATGCGATGCGCGAGGCGCTGCACCACTCGCGCTCGGGTGGAACGGCCGATCTGGCCGTGCTCGGCGTCGTCTCGCTGGTGTTCTGGGCGCTCATTCTGGTGGTGACGCTCAAATATGTCGTCTTCCTGATGCGGGCCGACAACAAGGGAGAGGGGGGAACCCTGGCCCTGACGGCCCTGGCCCAGCGTGCTGTCGGCAAGCCGTCGGCGGTGATTTTCTTCCTCGGCGTCTGTGGGGCGGCCCTGTTCTATGGCGACGGCATCATCACTCCGGCGGTGTCGGTCCTGTCCGCCGTCGAGGGGCTGAGGGATGCGCCGGGCCTGAACGGTCGGCTCGATCCCTTCGTGCTGCCGATCGCGGCCGGCATCCTGATCGGGCTGTTCATGATCCAGTCGCGCGGCACCGCCAGCGTGGCCAAGTGGTTCGGCCCGATCACGGCGGTCTGGTTCCTGACCCTCGCGGCTCTGGGGCTGTTCCACATCTTTGACGATCTCTCGATCTTGCGCGCCCTGTCGCCGCACTACGGCGTGTTGTTCCTGATCGACAATGGCTTTGTCGGCTTCGTCATCCTGGGCAGCGTCTTCCTGGCGGTGACCGGGGCCGAGGCCCTGTACGCGGACATGGGCCATTTCGGCAAAGCGCCGATCCAGGCCGGATGGTTGGTGTTCGTCCTGCCGTGCCTGACGCTGAACTACCTGGGTCAGGGCGCGCTGGTGCTGGCCAATCGTGATGCCCGCGAGAACCCCTTCTTCATGATGATCCCGGACTTCGCCTACTGGCCGGTCCTGATCCTGGCGACCGTGGCGACGGTGATCGCCAGCCAGGCGGTCATCACCGGAGCCTTCTCTCTCACCCAACAGGCGGTGCAGCTGGGCCTGTTGCCGCGCATCACCATTCGCCGGACCTCCGAGACCCAAGCCGGCCAGATCTTCGTGCCGTCGGTCAATTCGATGCTGCTGTTCGGGGTTCTGGTGCTGCTGGTGTTCTTCCAGACCTCCTCGGCCCTGGCTGCGGCCTACGGCATCGCCGTGACCGGCGCGATGTTCGTCGACACCCTGCTGGCCTGGTTCATCGTCAGGAAGCTGTGGAAGTGGTCGTGGGGCCTGTCGGCGGTTGTGCTGGTGCCGCTGGCGGCACTGGATCTGGTGTTCCTCAGCTCGAATGCGCTGAAGATTCCGGACGGAGCCTGGATGCCCATCGCTCTGGGCGGTGCGCTGGTCGTCATCATGTGGACCTGGACGCGCGGCACCCGCATCCTGACCGAAAAGAGCCGGCGCGATTCCTTGCCGCTGTCGGACCTGATCGCCATGCTCCAGACCCGGCCCCCGCACCGCGCGCCGGGCACGGCCATCTTCCTGACCTCGGACCCGAGCGTCGCGCCGGTCGCCCTGATGCACAATCTCAAGCACAACAAGGTGCTGCACGAGAAAAACGTCATCCTGACCGTCCAGACGGCCGACCGGCCACGGGTGCCCGAGGACAAGCGCGTCGAGATCGAGACCGTCAGTCCCGACTTCAAGAAGGTCATCCTGCACTACGGCTTCATGGAGAGCCCGAACATCCCGCGCGCGCTCAGCGTCTGTCGGAGGATGGGGCTGAAGTTCGACATCATGTCGACCAGCTTCTTCCTGGGGCGCCGATCGGTCGTGCCGTCAGCCCATCACGGGATGCCGCTGTGGCAGGACAAGCTGTACATCTTCCTGATGCGCAACGCGGCCAATCCGACGGACTTCTTCCACATCCCGCCGGGCCGTGTGGTCGAGATGGGAACCCAGGTTTCGGTCTAACCCAGGATCTGCATCCCCAGCCATTCGGCGATCAGGGCGGGCTTGCCCCCGCCCTCGATCTCGACGGTGACCTCATTCTTGATCAGCCAACGGCCCGTGCCCTTCTCCTCGGCGGAGACCAGTTTGAAACGGCCGCGCACGCGTGACCCGGCCCGCACGGGCTGGAGGAAGCGCAGCTTGTCGAAGCCGTAGTTGACGCCCATCACGACGCCCTGAAGCACCGGCGCAGCCTGATAGCTCATCTGCGACATCAGGCTCAGCGTCAGGAAGCCGTGCGCGATGGTCCCGCCGAAGGGCGTCTTGGCCGCCGCCTCGGGGTCGACGTGGATGAACTGATGATCCTCAGTGCAGTCGGCAAAGGCGTTGATGCGCGCCTGGTCGATCTCGATCCAGTCCGACACCCCGACCTCCTGGCCGAGGCGCGCGATGAGGTCTTCCGTCGTGATGGCCTGGGCGGTGTTCATGGGAAGCGTCCTTCGATGATGCGCGAGAACAGGGCCGGGTCGACGTTGCCGCCCGACAGCAGGATGGCGCTGGTCCGGCCCTCGGTCGAGACCTTGCCTGCGAGCAGCGCCGCCAGCGACACCGCCCCACCCGGCTCGACCACCAGCTTGAGCGCCTGAAAGGCATAGGCGACGGCGGCGGCGACCTCTTCGTCGGTGACGCTGACGGCGCGATCCAGCCGGCGCTGGTTGATCGGAAACGTCAGTTCGCCCGGGATCGGCGTCATCAGCGCGTCGCAGATGCTCTTGCCGGTCGGGTCGACCCCGATCCGCTCGCCCGCCGCCAGCGACCGGGCCGTGTCGTCATAGAGGGCCGGCTCGACCCCGATGACGCGCGTGTCGGGGCTCTTCGCCTCGAAGGCCAGATTCAGCCCCGCGATCAGCCCGCCGCCCGAACAGCCGGACAGAAGCTGGTCGATCGGCGCCTCGGCCTGTTCGAGGATTTCCAGCCCCGCCGTGCCCTGGCCGGCGATGACGAAGGGGTCGTCGAAGGGCGGCACCAGGACCGAGCCGTGCTCGGCGGCGATGGCCGCGCCGATGGCCTCGCGGCTTTCGGTATAGCGGTCGTACATCCGAACCTCGCCGCCGTGCTCGCGCACGCCCGCGACCTTGATGGCCGGGCTGTCGGCGGGCATCACGATGATGGCGCGCGTGCCCAGCATCCGCGCCGCCGCCGCCACGGCTTGCGCGTGGTTGCCGGACGAATAGGCCACGACCCCGCGCGCCTTCTCGACCTCGCTGAGGCGCGCGATCCGGTTATAGGCCCCGCGAAACTTGAAGGCCCCGATGACCTGGAGGTTCTCCGCCTTCATCAGCACCCGCCCGCCCAGCCGCGCGTTCAGGGCCGGGCTCTCGATCAGGGGCGTGCGCACCGCATGGCCCTTGATGACGCGCGCCGCGTCGGTCACATCGTCAAAGGTCGGGAGCTGGGTCATCCCTCTCTTCTAGCCGAAACTCGCCCTCACGAAAGGGAGCGACATGGCCGATCTGATCCTCGCCCTGGACCAGGGCACGACCTCGACCCGCGCGGTGGTGTTCGACCCCGACGGCTGGCGGCCGGTCGCCACGGCCCAGATCGCCCTGACCCAGCATTTCCCGAACCCCGGCTGGGTCGAACACGACGCCGACGAGATCTGGCGCGCCGCCGTCCAGGTCTGCCGCGAGGCCGTCGATCAGGCGGGCGGGTCGGACCGGATCGCCACCGTCGGCCTGACCAACCAGCGCGAGACGACGGTGCTGTGGGACCGCGCCTCCGGCCGCCCCCTGCACCGGGCCATCGTCTGGCAGGACCGGCGCACCGCCGCCGTCACAGAAGCCCTGACCAGGGCCGGTCACGAAGCCGCCGTCCAGTCCGCGACCGGATTGGTGCTGGACCCCTATTTCTCGGCCTCCAAGATCGCTTGGCTGCTGGATCAGGTGCCCGAAGCCCGCGCCCGAGCCGAGGCCGGGGAGCTGTGCGCGGGGACGATCGACGCCTGGCTGATGTTCAGGCTGACGGGCGGCGAGCGCCACGTCACCGACGTGACCAACGCCAGCCGCACCAGCCTGTTCGACCTGGCGACCCTGGATTGGCGCGAGGATCTGCTGGCGCTGTTCGCCGTTCCACGCGCGGTTCTGCCGCAGACCCTGCCCAGCGCCGGACGGTTCGGCGTGACGACGCCGGATCTGTTCGGGCGGGCCATTCCGATCACCGGCTGCGCCGGCGACCAGCAGGCCGCACTGGTGGGACACGGGGCCCTGCGGCCCGGCGCGACCAAGATCACCTACGGCACCGGCGCCTTTCTGGTTGCCCATACCGGCGATCAGCCGGTCGCCTCGACCCACCGTCTGCTGTCCACCGTCGGCTATCAGGCGGGCACAGAGACGGCCTATGCCCTGGAAGGCTCGATCTTCTCGGCCGGCGCGACCGTCCAGTGGCTGCGCGACATCATGGGCGCGGTGACCGACAGCCGCGACAGCGAGGCGGTGGCGCAAGCCCTGCCCGACAATGGCGGGGTCTATCTGGTGCCGGGCTTCACCGGCCTGGGCGCGCCCTTCTGGGAGGCCGAGGCGCGCGGCGCGGTCTTCGGCCTGACCCGTGATGCCGGACCCGCCCACATCGTGCGCGCCGGGCTGGAGGCCATGGCCTATCAGACCCGCGACCTGCTGGAGGCGCTGAAGGCCGACGGCGCGCCGCCGCCGCGCCGCCTGCGGGTCGACGGCGGGGTCACGGCCAACGGCTGGGTCATGCAGTTCCTGGCGGACATCACCGGATGCGAGGTCGAACGCCCCGCCTATCAGGAGATGACCGCCCTGGGTGCCGCGCGCCTGGCCGCCTTGGGGGCCGGCGTCATCGACATCCTGGATCAGGCCGCGTCGGGCACGCCCTCCATCTGGACCCCAACGATGACCGAAGACCACCGCGCCCGCCTCCTCGCCGGCTGGGACGCCGCCATAGCCGGGTGTCTGGCCAACGCGCGGGCCTGAATCTCCTCCCCATTCATGGGGAGGTGGCTCGGCGCGGATACGCGACGAGACGGAGGGGGCGGCGCTGTCGGACTCCAGCACCTACGGTCAGGCCAAGGCGATGCGTCGCGCGATGACGCCGCCAGAGGCGCGGTTATGGGTTCATGTCCGTCGTCGCAATCTTGGCGCGCCGGTTCGGCGCCAGCATCCGATCGGACCCTACATTCTCGACTTCTATTGCCCGGCGGCGCGGCTCGCGATTGAGGTGGATGGCTTGATTCACGATCACCCCGACGTGCAGGCGCGTGATCGTCAACGTGACAGCTGGTTGGCGAAACAGGGCGTAGAGGTCCTAAGGATTCCCGCGATCCACATTCGCGATGAACTGGACGCGGTTCTCGATCAATTGCACCAAGACATCATGGCTCGAATTGCCGACGCTGGCGCCGCCCCCTCCACCGCTTCGCGGTCCCCCTCCCCGCAAGCGGGGAGGAGATTCGATACGGACTCAGACTCATGACCGACCCCGCCTCCGACGCCTTCTCAGGTTCCAAGCCCGTCGATGAACGGTTGCGCTTTGACGAGGCGGCATTGGAGCGGTGGATGGCCGGCACCATCCCCGACTTCGCCGGGCCGATGACGGTGCGCCAGTTCAAGGGCGGCCAGTCCAATCCGACCTATCTGATCGCCACGCCGGGCCGCGACTATGTGCTGAGGCGTAAACCGCCGGGCGTGCTGTTGCCCTCGGCCCATGCGGTGGATCGCGAGTTTCGGGTGATTTCGGCCCTTCACGCCGCCGGCTATCCGGTGGCCCGGCCCTGGGGGCTGTGTGAAGACCCAGAGGTCATCGGCACGGCCTTCTACGTCATGGACCGGGTCGAGGGCCGAATCCTGTGGAACCTCGGCCTGCCGGACCAGACGCCCGACGAACGCCGCGCCATCTATGAAGCCCAGGTCGACGCCCTGGCCGATCTGCACAAGCTGGACCCCGAGGCCATCGGCCTGGGCGATTACGGTAAGGCCGGCAACTATTTTGCTCGTCAGGTCGGACGCTGGACCAAACAGTACCGCGCCTCCGAGACCGAGAGCATCCCGGCCATGGACCGGCTGATCGACTGGCTGCCGCAAGGGCTGCCCGAAGATGGCCCGGCCCGGATCGTCCATGGCGACTTCCGGCTCGACAATCTGATCCTTGATCCCGAGCGTGCCGAGGTGCGGGCGGTGCTGGACTGGGAGCTGTCGACGCTGGGCGATCCGCTGGCCGACATCAGCTATTTCCTGATCGCCTGGGTGATCCCGTCCAGCGAGCGCAACGGCTTGGCAGGACTGGACCTGGAGGCGCTCGGCATCCCGTCGATGGATGAGGTCATCGCGCGATACTGCGTCCGCACGCGCCGCGATGGGCTGCCGCAACTGGACTGGCTGCTCAGCTATAACCTGTTCCGCCTGGCGGCCATCTGTCAGGGCATCGGCGGTCGCGTCCGCGACGGCACCGCCGCCAGCCCCCACGCCGCCGCCATGGCCGCCCGGGTCAAGCCCCTGTCAGCGGGGGCATGGCATTTCGCGCAGAGGGCGGGGGCCTGACCTGTCTCCTCCCTGGCGGCGAAGCCGTTGGGGAGTGGGACCGCGAAGCGGTGGAGGGGTGAAACGGCTCGGCTGGGTGCTGAATCCAAGGCCGTCAGTCGTGCGGCACAGAGAGGCCCCTCCACCCCTTGGGGCCCCCCCTCCCCATCAAGATGGGGAGGAGACGGCGGTGCCCTCCACCCGCCAGGCGCGTTCGATGGTGATGCGCGGGAACAGCATCTGACCGCGCATGACGCCTTCGCCTTCGGTAGCCGAGACGGGGGCCGCCAGGATGGCGCGGACGACATCCATCCCCTGAACGACCCGACCGAAGACGGCGTAGCCCAGGTTGTCGCCTGCCGCCGCCGGCTGGGCATCGAGGTAGGTCATGTCGCCGACCATGATGGTGAAGTCGCCCGCCGCCGTGCCCGGTTCGAAGCGGGGCATGGAGACGGCCCCCTCCACATGGCTTAGGCCGGTCTGGGTGGTCGGTTCGTGGGGGATGGGCGGCAGGGTCCGTTCGCGGTCCTGATTGGTCCCGCCCTGGATCAGGCCGGCACCGCCATACCCCTGCATGGCGCGATAGAAGGTCGTACCCTCGAACCGGCCCTGATCGACATAGGCGAGGAAGTTGGCGGCGGTGATCGGGGCGCGATCGGTTTCAAGCTCTATGACGATGATGCCGAGCGACGTCTGCAACGCCACGCGCGGCAGGGGTTCTGACGGAACGTCCTGGGCGCGGGCCAGCGGTGCGGCGAGGACCAGACAGGACAGGAGGGCGAAGAAGAGGCGGCGATGCATGGGTCGTCTCCCAGAGTTCAGCGCTTCTCGAACTTGCGCCCGCACCAGTATTTGAAGCCACGATCACGGGTGCAGCGCCAGCCCCGGCGCGTCAGCTCCATGCCGATCATACCGTTGAAGAAGCCGTGGGCCAGCACCAGTACATCGGTGCCTTCGGCGGCACGGGCCTCCAGAAGATCGGCGGCGTGCCTGGCCCGGACCTTGGCCTCGTCGCGGCTCTCTTCACCCTCGCCGTGGTGATCGAAGGCCCACCACCACACCCGGGCGATGACGCCCCAGGCGCGCGGCCCGACCTTGAACCAGTCAGGAAAACTTGGCGGCGGCAGCGGGGCCTCGATGAAGATCTCGTCCTCGATGCGAGGACGGTCGCCCGCCACGGCCTTGGCCGTTTCGACCGCGCGGGGGCGTGTGGAATGGTAGATGACCGATCTCTGCGCCTGCTCGACCAGGCAGTCCGGCGGCACCTGACCTTCCAGCAGTCCGCCGACCTCATAGCGCGCCCACCAGTCGACATAGCCCTGGGACGTCAGCTTGATCTTGCGCGACAGCGCCGGCTCGCCATGGCGCGCCAGCACGATCGCCCCCGTGCGGACGGGGGCCGAGGGCACGGCCTGGGAACGGATCGGAGCCGTCTCGGTCATACGCGGGGTCCGGCCCCTACTCCTCCGCTAGCGCCTGAACATGGGCGACCGCTGATCGCCCGAGCCCTTCAAGGTCGTAGCCGCCCTCCAGCGACGAGACAACCCGGCCTTGCGCGTGGCGGCGCGCCACGTCAAGCACCGCTCGCGTGGCCCAGGCGAAGTCCTCGGCCTCCAGCGATTGATGCGCCAGTGGATCGCGGCGATGGGCATCGAAACCCGCCGAGATCAGCACCAGGTCCGGCGCGAACGCATCCAGCGCCGTCATGAGCCGCCCCTCGAAGGCCGCGCGCCAGGCGCGCGGGTCGGTGTGGGGTGCGACCGGCGCATTGACGATGTTTCCCACGCCCGTCTCCGACGCGTCGCCGGTTCCGGGATAGAGCGGCGACTGATGGATCGATCCGAGAAACAGGCTGTCATCGGCCTCGAACGCCGCCTGGGTGCCGTTGCCGTGGTGGACGTCGAAGTCGATCACCGCCACCCGCGCCAGTCCCGCCGCCTGGGCCGCGCGCGCCGCGACCGCCAGGTTGGAGAACAGGCAGAAGCCCATGGGCCGGTCCGGCTCGGCATGATGCCCCGGCGGTCGCACCGCACAGAAGGCGCGCCGGCGCTCGCCCGCTGCGACCGACCGAACCGCCTGGATCGTCGCCCCCGCCGCCAGCCGCGCGGCCCGGACGCTGCCAGGCGACAGGGCGGTGTCGGGATCGAGATAGGCCAGCCCCTCGTCCGGCCCGGCCGCCAGAATGCGCTGGACGTAGTCGGTGGGATGGATCCTTTCGAGGTCGGCGACATCCGCCTCGGCCGCTGCGATCGTCTCGCGGTCCAGCCCGGCATCGGCTAGGGCCTCGAGCACCGCCTTCAGCCGGCCCGGATGTTCAGGATGCCCCGCGCCGGGGTTGTGGTCCAGCATCGCCGGATGGGTATAAAGCGCGACCATGAGCCCTCCCTACCAGTCCAACATCAGAGCCGCCACGCCCGCCGACGCCGAACAGCTCGCGGCCCTGGCCGAGCGGACGTTCGTCGAGACCTTCATCGACGGGTTCGGGATTCCCTATCCGACCGATGATCTGGCGGCGTTCAAGGCAGAGGTTTTCTCGCTCGACGCCACCCGCGACCGGCTGGTCCGCCCCGGCCACGAGTGGGAAGTGGCCGAGCTCGACGGACGGATCGTTGCCTTCTCCGAGGTCGGGCCCGCGTCGATGCCGCATCCTGATTGCCGACCCGAACAGGCGGAGCTGAAGCGACTTTACGTCGGCTCAGAAGCTCAGGGGCTTGGCCTCGGCACCGCCCTTCTGGAACGGGCTCTGGCGCGTATGGAAAAACGCCCCGGCCCCCAGTGGCTCAGCGTCTGGTCCGGCAACGACAAGGCCCAGCGACTGTATCGGCGCTACGGCTTTGACAAGGCGGGAGAATACCAGTTTCCGGTCGGGGCCTGGCGCGACCACGAGTTCATCTTTCGACGGGACCCCGCGACATGAAAGATCATCCGGCGACGCCGCTTTCTCTCCTGCCTGACTACAGCGAGGCCGAGCGCGTGGCTCGGGCCGAACGATTCCGCGCCCACATGGCGGCCCGCCGCACGGTGCGTGACTATTCGGATCGAGCGGTGCCGCGCGCCGTCGTCGAGGCGGCCCTCCTGACCGCCGGGGGTGCGCCGTCCGGGGCCAATCACCAGCCCTGGTTTTTCGCCGTCATCGAAAGCCCTGAGGCCCGCAAGCGCGTGCGTGAAGCCGCCGAGGCCGAGGAGCGCGAATTCTACGAAACCAAGGCCCCACAGGAGTGGCTCGACGCCCTGGCCCCGCTCGGCACCGACCCGGACAAGGCGTTCCTGGAAACGGCCCCGGTGCTGATCGCCGTCTTCGCTCAGCGGCGTGGCGGACCCAAGCCAGGCGACCGCAAGAAGAACTACTACGTCACCGAAAGCGTCGGCATCGCCACCGGCCTGCTGATCGCGGCCCTGCACGACGCCGGCTTGGCCACCCTGACCCACACGCCCGCGCCGATGGGCTTCCTGTCGGAAATCTGCGGTCGTCCTGAGGACGAAAAGCCGTTCCTGCTGCTGGTCGCGGGCCATCCCGCCGAGGGCGCGACCGTCCCTGAGGCAGCGCTCGACAAAAAGCCACTGGACCAGATCGCCGCCTGGGTGTGAGATGGGCTGGCACACGGACCGATTTTGGCGCACGGTGATCCCGATTAGTCGGAGTTGGATCATGCGCCCGATTGCCGTTGCCGCCGCCCTGTTCCTCGTTGCAGGACCTGTGTTCGCACAGACGCAGCCGACACCGGCAACCCCCGAACAGATTGCCACGGCCCGTGCGCATGCTGATCGGCTCATCGCCGAGGCCGGGGCCGGTGCCTGGTTCGAAAATGTGACCGACAGTGCCTTAACCCAGGTCCGCCATACGCCCAGCGGCATGCGTTGCACCTTCCCGGGAGGCGTCGATGATCGCATCATCATTTTCCCCACGGGTTCAATGGGAATTCCTCAGGGAGACGACGTCGGCTGCAGGTGGCGCGCCGAAACCTTGTCGATTCTCACGACCTTGTATGCGACCCGCTACCGCCCCATGCCCAGCGAGGAGGCTGTCCTGCGCGACGCGGTGAACGCAATCCAAACCACCTACCCATCGGCAACTCCTTACCGGGGGGAAGTCGTGTCCATGGAGACGGAGGATCGTGGTGTCCCGCTTTCAGCGGCGTTCAATATCGAGACGGACAGCGGCCCCCGGTTCACCATGGCCCTGGTCTGGCATAGCGACGAATGGAGCTATAAGGCCCGGGCGACCGGCCCTCAGAACGACGCCTTCGAGATCAGCCTCTACATGGGCATCACGTTTACGGGCAGCCTCCTCGAGATCGACGACTGACTTGCCTTCCGTGCCCGCCGTCCTCAACATCGTGTCGCCGCACCCCACCAACGTCTGGCCGGGTTCCGCCGCTGGTATTCCGTCAGTGTATGCGGCAGGGTGCCGACGGCTCCGGAGGTCGTTATGCGCAATCTGAGTCCTATCGGCCTTTGCCTGAGCATCTTCGTCAGCGTCCTGCCTTCGCAGACGTCTGCACAGGAAGCCGCCGCCCGGTCGGAGCCCACAGCCGCTGAGGTCGCTGCTGCAAGGGCGGAGGGAGACCGGCTCATCGCCGAGGCCGATGCGGGCGCCTGGTTTGTGAGTATCGGGGGCAACCGCGAGGCTTGGGTTCTTCATCGCGCCAGCGGCATGATTTGCCGCTTCGAAGTCGGCCAGAACCACAATCGTATCATCATCTTCGAGACGACATGGGCCGCTCGTGGGGACGATGTCGGATGCAGCATGCCGCGCGCCGGGGCCGACTTGACCATGTATGCGACGCGATACTTTGAACCGACGACGCCTGAGCAAGCAGCCCGCGACGCGGTGGCAGGCATCCAGCAGCGGTATCCGCGTTGGGAGGCGTTCGAAGGAGAGGATCTGACGGCCAGTCCCGCCGGCGTACAGACCCATGTGGCGCGGCTGATTGTGACGCTCGATGATGGTCGACGCTTCTACACCCACGCCCTGACGGGGGAGGTTGACGGCTGGATTTTCAAACAGCGCCTCTCGGTGCCGGAGGAACTAAGCGCAGAAGCCCAGATGACGGGTGCCGTCGAATGGGTCGGCACTATTGGCTACGCCCAGGCCCGCCCTTTTGATCAGATGGACTGAATGCACCTGCCCCTCCTCACAGGATCACACCAGACCGTCTTGCGCGCCGCCGCCTGCGCCCTGACCCTGGCCTTGGCCGGACCGGCCCTTGCTGACCCAGCCGGGCCACCGCCGCCTGGCAAAGCCGAGGCGCAACCTGAGGCGACGTTGGCCGGGATTGCTCAGGCCCGCGACGAAGCCGACCGGTTGATCGCCGAGGCCGGCGCGGCCGATCTGTTCGACAACATCACCGACAGCCTGACGCCGCGCATACGCCACCGCCTGAGCGGCCTCATCTGCCGCTTTGGGTCGCGCGAACATAATCAGCTCTTCGTCTATGACGGGCCCCTGACCCGTGGCGACAACATCGGCTGCTTCAGTTTCATTCCGGGCCTGGATATCGAATTGAGGGTCTTTGCCACGCGCTTTCCAGGCGAGGTCAGCCCGCAACAAGCACTCGATCTTGCAGACCATACGATCCAGTCCCGATACCCGGCCGCCGTCCGGTACGAGGGTCAAATCGCCATCGCCGGACGCGACGGCATGCCGACCCCTATCGCCTCTGGCTGGCGGCTAGACGTGGACGGTCGCGAACTCCTGTCGATGGTGCTGATCGTCCACAACACAGAGTGGAGCTTCAAGGCCCGCGCCGCCGGGCCGATAGAGGACGCCATGGCCATCAGCATCGTCGCCGGTGGCGATTTTCTGATGAGTCTGGAAGGTGTCGATGGATGGCCTTCCGAGCCGATGGACGACTAGATGCTCCTGCCCCTCTTCACCGAACTGCGCCAGGCGCGGGTGCCCGTTTCGCTTAAGGAATGGCTGCATCTGATGCAGGCGATGGACGCGGGCGTCACCGAGCGCCGGGTCGAGGACTTCTACCATCTATCCCGCGCCATCCTGGTCAAGGATGAGAAACACTACGATCGCTTCGATCAGGTGTTCGGCAAGGTCTTCAAGGGGCTGGAGACGGTCGGGCCGGACGAACTGGCCGTTCAGGACATTCCCGAGGACTGGCTGAGGTCGCTGACCGATCGGCACTTTACGCCGGAGGAACTGGCCGAGATCCAGGCGCTGGGCGGCTTCGACAAGCTGATGGATGAGCTGAGAAAGCGGCTTGAGGAACAGAAGGAGCGCCACGAGGGCGGTTCTCGATGGATCGGGACCGGCGGCACCAGTCCGTTCGGCCACGGCGGCTATAACCCTGAAGGTGTCCGCATCGGCGGGCCGGGCAAGCAGGGACGGGCGGTCAAGGTCTGGGAGAAGCGCGAATACAAGAACCTGGATGACAGCGTCGAACTGGGGGTGCGCAACATCAAGGTGGCGCTGCGGCGTCTGCGCCGGTTTGCCCGCCAGGGGGCCGAGGACGAGCTGGACCTGGACGGCACCATCGACGCTACGGCCCGCCACGGCTATCTCGACGTTCAGATGCGGCCCGAGCGGCGCAACACGGTCAAGGTGCTGTTATTGCTGGATATCGGCGGCTCGATGGACGGCCATATCAAGGTCGCCGAGGAACTGTTCTCGGCGGCGCGGTCCGAGTTCAAACACCTGGAGCACTTCTATTTCCACAACTGCCTCTATGAGGGCGTGTGGAAGGACAATCGCCGCCGTCACACCGAAAAGACCCCGACATGGGAGCTGCTGCACCGGTTCGGCCCGGACTGGCGCGTGGTCTTCGTCGGCGATGCAACCATGAGCCCCTATGAGGTCACCATGCCCGGCGGCTCGGTCGAGCACTGGAACGAAGAGGCCGGCGCCGTCTGGCTGAAGCGCGTGACCGAGACCTGGGACCGGATTGCCTGGATCAATCCGACGCCGGAAAAATACTGGGGCTACACGCCGTCCATCGGCCTGATTGACGAGGTCATCGGCCACCGGATGCACCCGATGACCCTGCAAGGCCTGGACGCCGCCATGCGCGACCTGGCGCGCTAGATCCCGGTCGTCAGAAGCCGTGGGTTGAAGTCCACAGACGGCAGGCTAGGGTGAACGCCGGTCTGTGGGGCGCGCCATGTTTCTTGTCACATCTCTGTTCGCCGCCGTCCTGGCCGGGCAGCCGGGGACGTCGCCCCCTTCTGCTGGTTCGGGGACGCCTATGCGGCAGCGGGTGGCGAGGCCTGTCAGGCCTCCGGGGATGAAACGCCGGACCCGACCGCCACGCCGCCTGAGGTCGCGGTGGCCTCTCCGGCCCGGAACGGATGCGAGCGAACCGAATCAGAGCGGCGCAATCCCGTGACGGGACAGATCGAGCGCTCGGTCGACGTCTCTTGCGTGGGCGGCTCGGACGACCCGTGCGCCCGCGAGGAGCTGGAGCGCCTGCGGAGCAGTCTGACACCGGGACCCGGAGGTAACCGATGACTCCGCGTTTCCTATTTTTGACCCGCGCTCCGTTCGGGGCGCAGGAATCTCTGAGAGAGGACAACTGGTCATGTGGCTTTCACTTCTCACCGGCGCGGCCCTGTTGATTCAGCCGGCGACGGGATCGGTCGCTCCGACGCCCCGGACCGAGGCCCAGGCTCAGCTGGACGTCTGCCTGTTCTCCACGACGCGGGATGCAGCTTGCGAGGCGCTTCTGGAGGCTGAAGCCGGTCTGGTTCCCGACGACGCCTTTGCAGCCGGCAATTCCATGGCCTGGGCGGATGTCGCCTGTGCGGAAGGGCAGGTGCCGGCGGGTCAAAGTCGTTCGGACTGCCGCCGCGATCAGCGCGCCCTGTACCGCCGCGCCGAACAAGCCCGTCAGGCGCTGTCATCCGGTCGCGCCGGAGGAATCTATGCTGAGGTTGAGGCCGCCCCTCCGCCCCCCGTCTCCGGCGTCGGCGATTCCGATGGACTGGCCTTCAGTGAGACAGAGCGGCGTGCTGGTCGCAACTGTGAGCAGCGCTCCAGCGCGCGCCGCGATCAGGACACGGGTGACAGCGCCTCGAGCTATACCTTCACCTGCTCCTACGGCAGCGACGACCCGGCCTCGCGTGAAAGGCTCGACGAGCTCCGTGACCGCATGTTTGACGATTGAGGCCTAAAGAAAAACGGCGGCTCACAGAGCCGCCGCTTCCGAGGTCATAGCTTCAAGCTGCGCCTGATAGCCTACTTCTTGAACTCTTCCTTGGCCTTGCCGTAGGCGGCCTGGGTCTTGCCGGCGACCTGATCGGCCTTGCCTTCGAATTCCATCTTCTTGTCGCCGAACGCCTTGCCGACGGCTTCCTTCACTTCGCCGCCGAAAGCCTTGGCTTCACCTTTGATCGTGTCCTTGTCGGTCATGGGTCTTCTCCTGATGCGCTGGGCGGTATGCCCGGTTGCATGGAGAACGCCGGTCGGGGCCGATGGTTTCGGATCGCGTCACTATTTCTTGGTCGGCTGTCCGATCGGTTTGGCGTCCGCGCCGCCACCAACCTTCATGCCTGGAGGCGGCGTTCCCGCCGATTTGCCACCAGCGTCCTGCTTGCCGCCGCCCGTGCCGGGCTTTCCGCCCTGGCCTGCCTTGCCCTTGTCCATGAAGAGGCTCCTTGATCCGGATCACCGCGTCGGCGCGGCACTGGGCATCTCATCCGAGATACCCGCGTCAGGCAAGGGCGTTATGTCGCGTCCGCAGCCAAAGCGTGAGGGCCCAGGCGTGGGCCTCGTGGCGAACCTGCGCGAGGGCCGCCAGCGGCTCGAGCCAGACCAGTTCGTGGTCGTCCTCGATCCTGTCCTGCGGCCGGTACCCCATGACCTCGGCGGTCCAGACACCGGACAGGTTGCGAAGCGGCTCGCCCGTTGAGCGGCGAAACACCTGAGCGGTGCGACCGATGCAGTCCTGTCCGCGGACTTCAAGGCCCGTCTCTTCGAGGAACTCGCGCGCGAGAGCCTGGGCCTCCGTCTCGTCGCCGTCGACGGCCCCGCCGGGCAGGTCGAAATAGGAGCGATCACCCCGGTCCACACGAACGCAGGCGATGAGCCCGTCTCGCTCGGCGATGCCGAAGGCGCACGGTCGGTCGCGGTAGGCGACGCCCGGTTCGGCCCGACCGAACGCCAGAACGGACTCGTCCATCAATCCGCGCCGTACATCGAATCCCACACGTCGGTGACGGTGCCGTCCTCGACGTCAGACACGGCAACTGCCGGCCAGCCGACGCGAGCCTGGGCCGACTCTCGCCAGGCAGCGATGATCAGGTCGCGAAGCTCGGAAGCCCCGGCGGCCAGCCGCGCGAGCATGAACTGTTGCGACGCCTCATCTGCGGCTGCCAGAGAGCCCGATTGTTCCAGCCGGTACAGCTCGGGGACGTGGCCCAGGCTGGTCAGGATATAGGCCGGCACCCGCTCGCGGATGGGGCACGGAATGGCGCAGTCCGACGGTGCGGACATGGCCGCCACGACCGCCGACACATCGATGCGGCCATAGGGCCAGCGATCCACCTGGCCGTGGAACTGACGCGAGGTCGTGAAGCCTTCGGGGTTCGGATAGTCGCCCCAGCCGTTGTAGTGAATGGTCAGGTGCAGGGGCTGGCCCCCGTCACCGACATAGTGGGACAGCTCTCCGATATCGCGCAGCAACAGCGCCTCGCGCCGCTCGCGGTCCTCACGATACCAGGCGCGGCGGCCCGGATCGGTCTCGCGGGCCTCCATGGCGTTCAGCACTCGCCAGTAACCGAAGTCGCGGATCAGCTGCTGATAGCCGTCGATCAGGGCATAGGGCAGATAGCCGGCGTCATCGACGTCCAGGCCCGCCTCGGTCAGCATCCGCTCATATTCGGAGCGCAGTTCCGGCAGGGCGGTCACGGCGGGGCCGGCCTCGGACATCACCCGACCAGCGTCGTCCAGATCGATGAAATGAGCGGTGTCGCGGTCGCGGTCGTGGGTGCGCCCCCCGCCTTTCCAGCGATCCGGCTCCCGCGACAGCTCGCCGACCTCGGTGATGGAGGCCGCCGTCCTCAGGAAGGCCGGCAACTCATCGGGCAGGGACCGCATCGCCGCCACACCGACCATGCGATGTCCGGAATTGCCCCAGGCCCCTGCCGAAGCCACAGGCAGGGTGAGGGCGGCCACAGTGGCCAGGGTCAGGGCGAGGCGCTTCATGATCAACTCCACATTCGACGCAGGATTAGCCGATCTTGATGACCCTCGCCATCGGAGGTGACGAACGACGCGGCGCACAATAGACTCCCCCCATGACCGATGCCGAGCACAAGCCCAATCCGATCCCGAATATGCTGACCGCCTTCCGTCTGGTGGCAGGGATGATCATGTTCCTGTTGCTGGCCGGCGCGATCATGTCGGCCTATCTGGACCCGCAGGACCAGTTCAATCTCTACAAGGCCGCCTTCGTCTGTTTCGTCCTGGCGGCGGTGACGGACTTTTTCGACGGCTGGCTGGCGCGGCGTTGGCACGCCGAGAGCCGCTGGGGCGCGATCCTCGATCCGATCGCCGACAAGATCCTGATCGCCGGCGCCATCGCCGGCCTCCTGGCTTCGGGAACGAGCGGTAATCTGGTGATCCCCTTCGGCTTGATCCTGTTTCGCGAATTCGCCGTCTCGGCCCTCAGGGAAACGACGGCGGGTCGGGTCGAGCTGAAGGTCACGGTGCTGGCCAAGTGGAAGACGCTGCTCCAGATGCTGGCTATCGGATCCCAACTGTTGATCCTGGCCTTCGGAGAGACCTTCGTGGAGGCCCCGTGGATGCCGACCTACGCCTGGGTCGCCGACACCCTGGTTTGGATCGCCGCCCTGATCACGATCTGGACCGGCTGGGAATATTTCGCCAAGGCCCGCCAGGGACTGCGGGAATAGACGGACCGACGCTCCGGGGGTTGAACCAATCATGGCCGAGGCTGAAGCCACCGCCGAAACCGCCCGCCCCCTGCCCTTCGGTCAGGGCCTGCTGAAGGACGCCTGGTGGTTCGCGGCCCTGTCGAGCGAAGTCGCGACCGGATCGCTGAAGCGATACGAGATGCTGGGCGAGCCGGTGCTGATCGGACGCACCCGCGCCGGTGAGGTCTTCGCCATGCGCGACATCTGTCCGCACCGGGCCGCACCGCTGTCGGCCGGACGTATGGTCGACGAGGGCACCGAAGGCGAGGCGGTCGAGTGCCCCTATCACGGCTGGCGCTTCCGGCCCGACGGCGGCTGTGCGGCCATTCCGTCGCTGACGGCCGATCAGGATTTCGACGTCGAGCGCATCCGCGTGCGCAGCTATCCGGTGCGCGAAAGCCAGGGGCTGGTCTTCGTCTGGATCGCCGCCGATCCGCGCCGTCCGTCGGAGCCGGACCATGAGCCGCCGGTGTTTCCCGGCGTCGTCGGCGGGGCACCCAAGCTGGTCGAACAGATGGATTTCGACGCCCATATGGATCACGCCGTCGTCGGCCTGATGGACCCGGCCCACGGCCCGTATGTCCATAAGCAATGGTGGTGGCGCACCGAGCACTCGATGCACGAAAAGGCCAAGGCCTTCGAGCCGCGTGAGTACGGCTGGGCCATGGCCCGCCATGCCCCGTCCTCCAACAGCCGGGCCTACAAGATCCTGGGCGGAGCGCCCGCGACCGAGATCACCTTCCGCCTGCCGGGCTATCGCTGGGAACATATCCAGGTCGGTGACAAACAGGTGCTGGCCCTGACCTGCCTGACCCCGATCACCGAAACGAAAACGCGCATCACCCAGGTCTTCTGGTCGGACCACTGGGTCTTCGGCCTGGTCAAACCATTCCTCAGGGCGGGGTCGAAAGCGTTCCTGAAACAGGACGGCGATATGGTGAACCTTCAGAATGAAGGTCTGCGCTACGATCCGACCCTGCTCTGGATCGACGATGCCGACACCCAGGCCAAATGGTACCAGCAGCTCAAACGCGAATGGCTGAGAAGCCGGGCCGAGAACCGGCCGTTCGTCAATCCGATCCGGGCGACGACCCTGCGCTGGCGGAGTTGACCAGAGCGCGGTTCAGCGCCTTGAGCACCTGCAGCGCCGTATGGAGCGCCGCCTCGTCCAGATCTCGCGCCAGACCTTCAGCCCAGGGTTGGCGCCTTTCATTGGCCTCGACGAAGGCGAGTTCGCCGTTGGGTGAAAGCCGCACATGCGGCGCGCGGGCATGGCCAGGGTTGCGGATCAGACCGACCAGCCCGCGGTCGGCCAGGTCATTGACCACGCGCTGCACGCTCTGACGCGCCAGACCCATCCGGCGCGCCAGGTCCGAGACGGTGCAGGGACCGGGTGCCGTGGCGATCGTCCCCATCACCTGCCAGCGGGCGCTGGTCATCCCGAGATCTTCGACCAGGGCGTCACTGGCCGCATTGATGCGATCATTGAGGCGGGCCACCTCAATCAGCAGTCGGGTCGGATCGGCTTGGGCCATGACCCCATGGCCCTGATTCGACAGGGCGCTGTCAATGCACGTCAAAGAAAAGGCGGCGTCGCCGCCGCCTTCTCCAGGGTCTTCAGGCAAGATGCCTCAGGCTTTCAGGCCCGACAGAAGCATGGCCACCTGGCTGTCGATCCGCGTCGACAGTTGCTCCAGCGAGCCCTTGTCGAACATGGCGTGACGATAGTTCCGGGTATAAGCGCTCTGCAGCATCTCAGCCGCCAGGCGCGCATCGAGATCGGCCTTGAGCTCGCCGGCCTTGACGCCGTCGCGCAGGACGTCGCTGATCAGATTGGCCAGGCCGCGATCCTGCACGCGCATCCGGCCTTCGGCATCGTCGCCCTGGAGCCAGGACCGCACGACGACGGCGCGCACCATCGGCAGGTTGCCGAACGACTGGGCGTAGCCAGCCTTGAACAGGGCTGAAAGGCGCTGGGCCACCGCCACCGAGACGTCGCCACCGGCGGCGTCACGCATGACGTCCATCATGCTCTCGGCGTCTTCGGTGTAGATCGCCTCGAACAGATCGGTCTTGTCGGTGAAGTTTGCAAAAACGGCACCGGTGGACATTCCAGCGCGCTTGGCGATGTCACGAATGGTGGCCCCGTCATAGCCGAGCTCGCCGAACAGTTCGCGCGCGGCCTGCATGACCTTGACGCGGGTGCGGGCCTTGGCCTGCTGACGACGATTGAGCTTTGCAGGAGCAACTTCGACGGCCTCGAACGGGCCGCGGACTTCAGTGTGGTTCATAAATCGAGTCCCGCATACGGCGGGCCTTCTTGTTGGTCTTGACGTGAGAGGGCACTATCCTGTGACCGAGGTCACGATAGCATTGTGACACGAAATCGCATCGAGAAATGCACATTTCGCGGCGTGAATGCGGCGAGAGAGCGGCGAAGCTTTGCCATAGGGACCCAGGATGGGGCAGTTCGTAGACATTTTGATCCTCGTGGCCATTGGCGCGGTCACCGTTACCTTGGGGTTCGGGATCTATGCCCTGTTTCGGGGCGGTGAATTCGGTCGAACCTATTCCAATCGACTTATGCGGCTACGAGTCGTCTTGCAGGCCGTGGCGATTGCCTTGCTGGCGCTCGGAGCCTTCATCGCCTCAAGGAGCGGATAGATGGTTGTTCTGAACAAGATCTATACTCGCACCGGCGACGCGGGCCTGACCCGCCTGGCCACCGGCGCACCCGTCGGCAAGGCTAGCCCGCGCGTTCAGGCTTACGGCGAGGTCGATGAGACCAATGCGACGATCGGCCTGTGCCGGCTCTACTGCGCCGACGACCCCGACATGGACGCCCGGCTGGCGCGCATCCAGAACGAGCTGTTCGATCTGGGGGCCGATCTGGCCACACCCCCGGAGCCGAAGCCTGACTGGGAGGTGCTGCGGGTCACCTCGGATCAAGTCGGGCGCCTGGAAGCCGAGATCGACGCGATGAATGCGGCGCTCGAGCCCCTCAACTCCTTCGTCCTGCCGGGCGGAACCCCGCTGGCGGCCTATCTGCATCTCGCCCGAACGGTCTGTCGGCGCGCCGAGCGGCGGGTGGTTGATCTGGCGGCCGACGGCACCCAGGCCATCTCGCCGGAGAGCCTGGCCTATCTCAACCGTTTGTCGGACCATCTGTTCGTTGCGTCCCGCCATGCCAACGCCCGCGCAGGCGGCGACGTCCTCTGGCAGCCCGGGGCGACGCGGCGCGACGCCTGACGTCGCCCTATTCGCCTGCGGGGGACACGGTCGGCACCGCCTCATCCGGCACGCCGCGAGCGCGCCGATCCCGCGCCGCCTGTTCAGCGGCGGCACGCAGAGACGCCTCCTGGCGGCTTTCGCCCGGCTGCCGCCCCGTGATGTCCGGAATGTAGATCGGCTGCGCACAGGTCCGCGTCGCACCGTCCCACCAGCGGCCCGACGCCTCGCAGCGGTGGCTCGGCCAGACCCAGAACAGGTGGTAGATCCACACGGCGGCACAGCCGACGGCGAACAGGCCCAGGAAAATCCATTTCAGGCGGGAGAGGGTCTGGCTCATACCAAGCGTCTTGGCGCCGCAGCCCTGCCTTCGCAAGGCCTCGATGACCTCACGTCACGTTGACAGCGACGAGCGCGCGCGCCATGCGTCACCGCACATCTCTCCCAGCACGCGAGCACAGGCATGAAGGTTCTCGTCCCGGTCAAGCGGGCCATCGATTCCAACGTCAAGGCGCGGGTCAAGGCCGACGGCTCCGGCGTCGACCTGGCCAACGTCAAGATGAGCATGAACCCCTTTGACGAAATCGCCGTCGAAGAGGCGGTGCGCATGAAGGAAGGCAAGGGCCACGCGGCCAATACGGCGAGCGAGATCGTCGTGGTCTCCATCGGCCCAGCCCAGGCGTCCGAGACGATCCGCACGGCCCTGGCTATCGGGGCGGACCGCGGCATTCTGGTTCAGTCCGACACTGACCTGGAGCCGCTGGCCGTCGCAAAGGCGCTCAAGGCCGTGGTTGAGGAAGAGAAGCCCGACCTGGTGCTGATGGGCAAGCAGTCCATCGACGGTGACAACAACGCCGTCGGCCAGATGCTGGCGGCCCTGCTCGACTGGCCCCAGGCGACCTTCGCCGGCAAGATCGAGATCGGCGGCGGCAAGGCGACGGTAACGCGCGAGGTCGACGGCGGCCTTCAGACCGTGGCGACCGAACTGCCCGCCGTGGTGACGGTGGATCTGCGCCTGAACACGCCGCGCTATGCGTCGCTGCCCAACATCATGAAGGCCAAGAAGAAGGATATCGCCACCAAGACGGTCGCCGACTACGGCGTCGACGTCGCGCCGCGCCTGAAGGTGCTGAAGGTGGCCGAACCGCCCAAGCGCTCGGCGGGTGAGAAGGTGTCCGACGCGGCCGACCTGGTCGCCAAGCTCAAGTCCAAGGGGGTGCTGTAATGGCCGTTCTCGTCATCGCCGATCATGACGGCAGCACCGTGCGCGAAGCCACCGCCAAGACCCTGACCGCCGCCATCAAGCTGGGCGGCGACGTCGATGTTCTGGTCGTCGGCCAGGGGGCCAAGGCCGCCGCCGAGGCCGCCGCCAAGCTGAAGGGCGTGCGCAAGGTGCTGCTGGCCGAGAGCGCCGAGCTGGGCAGGACCCTGGCCGAGGCCGTCGAGGCCACCGTCCTGCCGCTGGCGGGGGGCTATGACGCCATCCTGTCGCCGGCCAATACCGACGGAAAGAACTATTCGCCGCGCATTGCGGCCAAGCTGGACGTGGCCCCGATCTCGGACATCATCGAGGTCGTCAGCCCCGACACCTTCGTACGCCCGATCTATGCCGGCAACGCCCTGGAGACGATCCAGTCGTCCGACGCCAAGAAGGTGATCACGGTGCGCCCGACGGCCTTCGAACCCGCCGGCGACGGCGGCTCGGCCACCATCGAAACCGTCGCCGGAGCCGACGCGCCCAAGACCGACTTCGTGTCCGAGGAAATGGTCAAGTCGGACCGTCCTGAGCTGGCGGCAGCCAAGATCGTGGTCTCGGGCGGCCGCGCCCTGGGCTCGGCCGAAGAGTTCACGGCCGTCATGGATCCACTGGCCGACAAGCTGGGTGCCGCCGTCGGCGCCTCACGCGCCGCGGTCGACGCCGGCTATGCGCCGAACGACTATCAGGTCGGGCAGACCGGCAAGGTCGTGGCCCCCGAGCTCTACATCGCCATCGGCATTTCGGGCGCGATCCAGCACCTGGCCGGGATGAAGGATTCCAAGGTGATCGTCGCGATCAACAAGGACCCCGAAGCCCCGATCTTCCAGATCGCCGACTACGGCTGGGTCACTGATTACAAGACCGCCGTGCCCGAGCTGATGAAGGCGCTGGGGTAGGTTCAGGTCACCAACAGAACGAGGGCCGGTCGAGATGCTCGACCGGCCCTTTGCCTTACCTGAACGGTGGCTCGTCAAACGCCCGCAACTTACGTGAATGCAGGCCCGCGCCTTCGGCGCGCAACAGATCCACAGCCGCGATGCCGATGGTCAGGTGCTCGGAGATGGCGCCCTCGTAGAAGCGGTTGGCCTGGCCCGGCATCTTGATCTCGCCGTGCAGCGGCTTGTCCGACACGCACAGCAGCGTTCCGTAGGGCACCCGGAAGCGGTACCCTTGCGCGGCGATGGTGGCGCTCTCCATGTCGACGGCGACGGCGCGGCTCTGGTTGAAGCGCAGCGCCGACTTGGAATAGCGCAGCTCCCAGTTCCGGTCGTCGGTGGTAGCCACCGTGCCGGTGCGAAGCCGCATCTTCACCTCGTCGCCGGGCATTCCGGAGATCGTCTTGGTCGCGTCGTAAAGCGCCCGCTGGACCTCCGCGATGGACGGGATCGGAATGTCCGGCGGCAGCACCGGGTCCATCACATGGTCGTCGCGCAGATAGGCGTGGGCCAGAACGTAGTCGCCCATCTTCTGGCTGTCGCGCAGGCCGCCGCAGTGACCGATCATCAGCCAGGCATGGGGCCGCAGCACCGCCAGGTGGTCACAGATGGTCTTGGCGTTGGACGGCCCGACCCCGATGTTGACCAGGGTGACGCCGTTATTTTCGGGCGCGGTCAGGTGATAGGCAGGCATCTGATGCCGTCGCCAGGCCGAGTCTGCGATGGCCAGCTCAGGATCGGGATTGTCGCGGGTGATCGTCACCCCTCCGGCGCAGACCAGGGTCTGATAGGGTGTGGCCGGATCGGCCAGCTGGGCGCAGGCCCAGCGCACGAACTCATCGACGTAGCGGTGATAGTTGGTGAACAGGATCCAGGACTGACAGGATTCGACCGGCGTGCCCGTATAGTGCCGCAGGCGCGCCAATGAATAGTCGGTGCGCAGGCCGTCAAACAGGCTGAGCGGCCGGTCCGGCATCATGCCGAGCGAGAAACCGTCGGCCGTCTCGTCGCCGATCGAGGCCAGTTCGGTGATCGGAAACTGGCGGGCCAGGGCCTCGGCCACTGACGGGTCCGGGGCCTGGTCCAGGCCGTCCAGCACATAGGGATACGGGATTTCCTGGCGCGACACCGTCACGTCGAAGGACGCGCCGTAGTCGTCGGCGAGGTAGGTCAGCTGTTCCAGAAGATAGTCCCGGAACATCGCCGGTCGCGTGATCGTCGTCACATAGGAGCCGGGCTGGGAAATCCGCCCGAAGGCCCGATTGGTCGATGAGGGGCGAACCTCACCCGTCCAGGTTATGCGTAGCTCGGGATAGGCATAGCGTCCGTCCGAGCGGGCCGCGGGATCGGGCCGGGTGCCGTCCATGATGAAGGCCGCGATATCGGTCTTCAGGGCGGCGATGGATTGATCGTACAGGGTGATGAGGCGCTCGATCGCCTCGGCGGGGGTCATGTTCTCTTTTTTCATCGCGCCTAGTCTAATGTGCCACGGCGGCGCTTTCGAGACGTGATCACATCGTTTTCAGTTTCAGACGGTTTCCGTTCCCTTTTTTCGGGAAGCCGCTATATGGAGAAGATCAAGCGCCCGGCCGAAAGGCCGGGCGCCGCCGTTTCCGGCCCATGGCATTGGGCCTTTCATCGCTCAGGATATTCGCCGATGACCGACATCCTCTACCCCAAGGCCACCGCCGTCTGGCTGGTCGACAACACCTCGCTGACCTTCGAGCAGATCGCTGCCTTCTGTGGCCTGCACCCGCTGGAAGTGAAGGGCATCGCCGACGGCGAGGTCGCGCGCGACATCCGCGGTGCCGACCCGATCGGCAACGGCCAGCTGACCCGCGAGGAACTGGCCAAGGCCGAGGCGGATTCGACCTATCGCCTGCAGGCCGAGGTCAGCCGCCATGCCGAGTTGCTCAAGACCAACAAGAAGGCCCCTCGCTATACCCCGGTGTCGCGCCGTCAGGACCGCCCCGACGCCATCGCCTGGTTCGTGCGCAACCACCCCGAGGTGACCGACGCCCAGATCTCCAAGCTGCTGGGCACGACCAAGGCCACGATCGAGAGCGTCCGCAACCGCTCGCACTGGAACACGGCCAACATCAAGCCGGTCGACCCGGTGACCCTGGGCCTGGTCGGCCAGTTGGAGCTGGACGACGTGGTCAAGAAGGCCGCCGAGAAGAAGGCCAAGGAACTGGCCAAGAACGGGGGCGCGACCCTGCAACCGGCCGGCGAAGCCGAGACGGCCGCAGAACCGCAGGCCGACGCCTGGCAGGCGGACGACGCCGAGCAGGACCGGCGCGCCGAGCCGACGGTCGAGGACGTCTTCGGCCGCTCAGACGACTGAGCGGCAAGGCAAGGAAGGGGTCAGGTCAGGCCCTCAGGCCTGGGCTGACAGCTCCCTGATCTCTTCCTTGATACGCAACTTTCGACGCTTGAGCTCTCGTAGCTTCAGGGGGTCCGTACTCGGGTGGCTGGTTTCTTCCTGGATCAGATGATCCAAAGAACGATGCCGGTTACCGAGTTCGCGGATCCGAGCGTCAATCGCCATGGCTTGCGCCTCCTCTCTGAAGGGACCATCAATTCCACACCCTTTGGCCCGATAAGTGGAATCACGAAATCGAGAGCGAGGCGCGACAGGAGGTCTCATGGCCGGGACGGCGGCAAGACAAAGGCTGGTGGTCGGGATCTCGGGGGCCTCAGGCGCGACCTACGGCGTGCGCGCGCTCGATGCCCTGAAGGACCTCGGGGTTGAAACCCACCTGGTGATCAGTCGGGCAGCCGCCCTGACCCTGTCCTCGGAATTGGGTCTGACGCCCGCCGATCTGGCCGGGCGGGCCCACGTAACCTATCGCGTCCAGGACGTGGGCGCGGCCATCGCTTCAGGCTCCTTCAAGACGATGGGAATGCTGATCGCCCCGTGTTCGGTGCGGACCATGGGCGAGATCGCCACCGGCGTCACCTCGTCGCTTCTGACCCGCGCAGCGGACGTGACCCTGAAGGAGCGCCGGCCGCTGGTGCTGATGGTGCGTGAGACGCCGCTGCACCTGGGCCACCTCAGGACGATGACGGCCCTGGCCGAGATGGGGGCGACCATCGCCCCGCCCCTGCCGGCCTTCTATGCGGCACCCCAGACGATGGACGAGATGGTCGACCAGTCGGTCGGGCGGGCGCTGGACCTGTTCGGCCTGGACTGGGCGCGGACGCGGCGCTGGTCGGGCCTGAACCCCGGCGGGGCCGAAGACGCATGAGCCTCTGGGACTGGGCCGTTCGGGCCTACGGCCGCGCGGGCGTGCAGGACATCTGTCTGTCGCTCCAGGACGACGACGGCCAGTCGGTGTGCCTGTTGCTGTGGGCGGCCTGGCGCGGCCCGGTCGAGACCGATGATCTGGAGGCCGCCGTCGAGACGGCTCGGACCTGGCATCGCACCACCATCGACCCGCTTCGCGAGGTCCGCCGGACGCTGAAAAAGCCCCTGCCCGACATGGATGACGCGCGCCGTCTGGATCTGCGCGAAGAGGTCAAGCGGGTGGAGCTGTCGGCGGAGCGCGGCCTGCTGGACGAACTGGACGCCATCGCCGGGCCGCCAGACGGATCGCGGTTCGAGGTGGTGACGGCACTGGCTGCCGCCGCAAGGTTGTGGGGCGACCGGACGCCGCGTGAGGCGCTCAAGACCCTCGCGGGACGGCTACCGGAGCCAGGCCAGTCCGATGTATGATCAGCGGCGATTCTGAAACGGGGTGGCGATGCCGGACTCCAGCGGCCCAATCAATGACGACGATGTCGATCTGTCGGATGCCCGACTGAGAAAACAGGTCGCACACCTGCGTCAGGAACACGCCGACCTGTCGGCGTCCATCGAGGCCCTGGCGGTATCACCCCAGCCGGATCAGCTGCTGATCGCCCGGCTCAAGCGCAAGAAGCTGTCGCTCAAGGACGAGATCCTGCGGATCGAGGCCAGGATCCTGCCGGACATCATTGCGTGAAATCAGTCTCCGCTCCCATCGCGAAGGCGATGGGGAGGACGATCGGAGCGAGGCGATCAGGAGGGGCGTCGCACCGCTGCACCGGCGTCCTTCGGTCGCCGGCCCCTCCACCCCTTCGGGGCCCTCCTCCCCATTTCGCTTCGCTCGTGGGGAGGAGACAGGCGCTACCGCCCCTTCTTCCTGACCCACATGGCGGCGTCGGCTTCGGCCAGCCAGTCCTCCGCCTCGGACTGGCCGGAAAAGGTCCGAACGCCGATCGAGGCGTCGATCGGGTGGGTCACCCCCTCCCACCTGAAGCCTTCGGTGGTCAGCGCCTCAGCGAGAGACACCGCCTTGGCCTTGCCGCCCTTGGCATCGGTGCCCAGCAACAGAACGGCAAACTCATCGCCACCGAGCCGCCCGACCGCATCGGATTCGCGCAGATTGCGGGTCAGGATTTCGGCGCAGGCGATCAGGGCCTGATCGCCGGCCTGGTGGCCAAGGGTGTCATTGACGGCCTTGAACCCATCCAGATCCAGATACAGCAGCGACGCCTCGGTCCCATGACGCCGGCAGAAGGCCATGGAGCGGCTGAGCTCGCGCACAAAGCCGCGCCGGTTCAGCGCGGGGGTCAGGACATCCCGCTCGGCCAGGGCCTCGGCCGCCTCGGCGCGCGCGCGCCAGTGCGCCGCCTCGGCCTTCAGGCGCTCGATTTCCCCGGACAGGTCTTCGGTTGCGGACACACCCACTCCTGCGGCGGAATCAGCCGCGATGAATTCGTGCGATGCTGCCCTCACTCGGTTGCGGGCGCAACGCGCGGAAACTATGGTCCCGGCCTTTCCCGAACCGGAACGATTGCATGACGTCTCAGACGCCACCGGTGGCGATCATCATGGGCAGCCGCTCGGACTGGCCCACCCTCAAGGCCGCCGCCGATATGCTGGATGCCCTGGGGGTCGCGTATGAGGCCCGGGTCGTGTCGGCCCATCGCACGCCCGAACGCCTGTTCGACTTCGCGCGCGGCGCTCGCGATGCCGGGTTCAAGGTGATCGTCGCGGGGGCCGGAGGAGCCGCGCATCTGCCCGGAATGGCGGCCTCGATGACGACCCTGCCGGTGCTGGGCGTCCCGGTCGAATCCAAACTCCAGAACGGGCTGGATTCGCTGTTGTCGATCGTCCAGATGCCCGGCGGCATTCCGGTCGGAACCCTGGCGGTCGGCGCGGCGGGGGCCAAGAATGCCGGCATTCTGGCGGCCCAGATCCTGGCCCTGTCGGATCCTGAACTGGCGGCACGGCTGGATGACTGGCGGGCAGCCCAGACAGCGTCGATCCCCGAGACGGTCGAGGACTGAGTGACACTTCCCCTGGCCCCCGGCGACACGCTCGGCATCATCGGTGGCGGCCAGCTGGGCCGGATGCTGAGCCAGGCGGCGAGTCGTTTGGGCCTGAACGTCGTCATCCTCGACCCGGAAGAAAACAGCCCGGCCTGCCGCGTCTCCCAGGGTCAGATCGTCGCCGCCTATGACAACCCCACCGCCTTGCAGGTGCTGGGCAAGGCCTGTCAGGCCGTCACCTTCGAGTTCGAGAACGTCCCGGCGCGCTCGGTCGAGATCCTGCTGGAGGCCGGCTGCGAGGTCGCGCCGGGCCCCCGAGCCCTGGCCGTGGCCCAGGATCGGGTCGACGAAAAGACGTTTCTGAACAGCATCAAGGTGCCGACGACGGCCTTTGCCGCCATCGATGACCTGAACACCCTGCGCGCCGCCGTCGCCTCCTTGGGGGCCCCCGCCCTGCTCAAGACCCGCCGTCAGGGCTACGACGGCAAGGGACAGGCCTGGATCAAGACGAACAGCGGGGCGGCGCGGGCCTGGGCGTCGATCGGGGCGCAGACGGCCATTCTGGAGGCCAGGGCCGAGTTCGTGCGCGAACTGTCGGTGATCTGCGCGCGGGGCCGCGACGGGGAGATCGCGGTCTATCCGTTGGGTGAAAACACCCACGCCGGGGGGGTGCTGAAAACCACCCTCGCCCCCGCCGATGTCTCATCACAGACCAAGGCCCAGGCCACGCGCATCGCCCGCAAGATACTGGAAGGTCTCGACTATGTCGGGGTCATGGGGGTCGAACTGTTCGAGATGCCGGGGGGCCGTCTTCTGGTCAACGAGATCGCCCCGCGCGTCCATAACTCGGGCCACTGGACCCAGGACGGCTGCGTCTGTGACCAGTTCGAACAGCACGTTCGCGCGGTCGTCGGCTGGCCGCTCGGCCCGACGGCGGCCCACGCCCGCATCGAGATGACCAATCTGCTCGGCAACGAGATCAAGACGTGGAAAGCCCTGGCGGCCGATCCGGCGGTGCGAATGCATTTTTACGGCAAGCGCGAGGCCAAGCCCGGTCGCAAGATGGCGCACGTCAACCGGCTGCTGGCGCCGTCGCGGTCTCGCCCGGCGTCTCGGGTGAAGGCGCAGGGGCCGGCGCGCAAAAGCTGAAGAAGCGCTCGATGGCGGCTCCGGCTGACCCGGGGTGGGCCGCCAGATCGCGGGCCACGCCCGCTACCGACATATTGATCCAGCCGGCGGCCCGGAATGCCTGCAGCGTCGCATCGCTGGTCGGAATATCGATGGTCAGCAACTCCCCGCCGCTGAGTTCGGACGGCACTCGCCGGGCGACGAGGTACATCGCCTGTGCCTCACCCGACCGAAGGATGACGGCGTCGACGCCCGTCAGTCCTGAATCTGTCGAGGCCGATACGGTCCCGGACCCCTGACGACATTCGAACATCAACGGCACGTCGTCCGTCTCAGGAACGGCATAGGACAGATAGGCTGCAGTGGGATCTTCAGCCACCGGCCCGTGCATGGCCCAGTCGTACCCCTCGACCGGGGCGGGGCCGGGAGGGGCCTCTGGCGCAGCCGGAGCGGGCGGGGCCGTCGGGGCCTCCGGTGGAGCCGCGTCCTCCTTGGCCTCCTCACCACCACAGGCGGCCAGCGCCAATCCGGCGATCAACACGACGAGAGTCCGATCCATGGCGTATCTCCGGCAGGGGCCAATAGAGCCCGCGCTGCTGTGACAGCCCGGGACGTCGCGGCACGCATTTAGCCTAGAAGCCGTCTTGCTGGTCCGCAACGCCGTGAGACAGTTGAGATTATCCGCCGGTACAGGCGGTGCGAAACTGCGCCAGGGTCGCCCGCCGGGGGGCCGGCGCGCGTATCGTCTCATCGCCCGCAGCCACCGCCAGCCCCTCTCCCCGCGCCAGAGCGTCGAAGACAGGATGGTCCAGGCGTAGCTGGACGGACAGGTCGTCGCTGTCCACGCGCTCGATGTCGGCGGAGACGTCTCCGGCCGACACATTGATGAAGTCGGGTCGGCGGCGTGCGCCATAGACGGTCAGCCGGACCAGACCGGTTCCCGGACGACATTCCAGAAGGGCGCTGAGTCGGTCGGTGTCCGGCACCTCGCGCACCAGCACCGGTGCGCCGTCGCCGTCATAGAAGGACCATACCCAGTCCGCGGACGGCTGAGCCGCGACGGCCAGAACGGCGGCGGCGAACAGGGAGGCGGTCATGACCCAGGTCCTGCAAAGCGAGACCGCTAGATACTACGCCGCTCGCAGTGATCAAAGAAGGCCTGCACCTGGGGCGATTCGGCGCGGACGGCGTGCATCGGCACATCGCGTCCCTCGTCCACCGTCACCGTCAGCCGACCGTTTTGCCGGAAACCTTGCAGCGCCGCCGCCTCCGAGGGCAGCTCCGTCTCTATGGAAGCGGCACCCGACATCGGGTCGGGCTCGGACGATACGACGGCCTCGGTCGCTCCTGTCGCCGACATCAGACGCACCCGTTCGGCATCTGGCGAGGCGGGGCCGAACACCTCGACGGTTCGCGACCCGACTGCGCACGTCAGCATCAGCTGGATCTGGTCAGAACTGGCGATGCCATAGGTCAGTTTGGCGGCGTCGCCTTCGTACTGAAGGTTCCAACCGGACGGAGCGTGCTCCAGAACCATACCCTGCTCCACCATGGCCACGGCTTGCGGCTCGGCAGCGACCGGGTCGGAGGCTCCCATGATCAGCGCGGCGGTCAGACCGGCTCCGGCGATCAGCGTGGCGAAATAGGCGGCTCTGTTGAGCATGACGCCCTCCCTTCGACCGGGAAAACGCCATGCCGCGGTTTCGGTTCAATCTGATGTCGAGCCAGCCGCCACCGGCGTGGCTTTCTCGTCACAGGCGAGGATCAGAAGGGGCTGAATCGCTCCACGACGGACTGGGCCGCCGGTGGGCTCTGGACCCGGCTGACGTCACCGCGACCGCCGTAGGAGATCCGCGCCTCGGCGATCTGGGTGTGGTCGATCGTGTTTTCGGACGAAATGTCCATGGGACGAACGATGCCGGACACGAGAAGCTCGCGCAGCTCGCGATTGGTACGGACTTCCTGACGCCCCTGGATGACCAGGTTTCCGTTGGGCAGAACCGCCGTCACCACGGCCGCGATCGTCAGATTGACACGTTCGGCGCGGTTGATCGTACCGGACCCCGCCGAGCTGGAACCACTTTGCATCTCGACCATGCTGTCGCTGTCGAAGCCGCTGGGGAACAGGGCTCCCAGGGCGTTCTCCAGTCCGAAGAAGGAGCCGACGCCGGCATTGGTCTCATTGGACCGGTCGCGCTGGGTCGAGTTCTGAACCGAAGCCCGGTCATCGATGTTGATGTTGACCGTCAGGATATCACCGACGTTACGCGCGCGCTGATCGCGGAAGAAGCTGCGCGAACCGGCGCGCCAGAGCGAACCGGCGGAGGCCGGCTGGGGCGGTGGAGCGACGGGTTGCTCCAATGGCATCAGAGCCGCCGGGTAGCCCATGTTGGTCAGGTCCGGACCGCGCACCGCCTCTTCGACGGTCGAGCAGGCTCCCAGAAGCATCATCGGGATCAGGGCGAGCGACAAACGCATCTACGGTTTCCTCTAACGGGTGCGGGCAGCCAGGGCGGCCGGGCCGGCCAGCGCGCGGCCGGATTCGATGGCCACGACCTCGATGGTCCGGCCGGATTCAATGTTCTGGACGCGGAAAGCCTCGCCGGATGTGGCCGCTTCCAGGGCGCGGCCTCTCAAAGTGAGCGTGACGCCGCCGGAGGCATAGGTGACCTCCACCATATCTCCCCGGGCAATTACCTGGGGGCGGGTCAGGTCGGTGGCACGCACAGTCGCACCAGCCCGCAACGGACGCCGCGCCGTCAGGCCGATCACCGCCTCGGCGTCATCCGGACTGTCCGAGGGGGCCTGATGGGCCTGGATCGTGGTCCAGGCGACATCTTCGGGCTGGACCGTTTCACCGGTGGAGAGACTGCGGACATAGGTCAGCACCTCGACGTTGGCCGCACCGCGTGTGGCCGCGGCCGACGCAACGGACGCGCCGACCGGGGCCGCTCCGCCCCGCACGATAATGCGGCGGATGCCGGTTTCATTAGCCCAGCTCAGTCCGTTGCGCCGGGCGATCGTCTGCACCTGGGCCGCGTCGAGAACGACCGTCGCGGTGGTACGAACCGCGACACGGACGCCGGCGGCCTGGCCGGCCCCGTCGAACAACTCGCCCAGGGTCACCACGCCGTCGTCGTCGGTCGGCTGGACCACGAGGCTGACCGGCGTGGCCAGGGCCGGCGTCGCCGCCAGCACCAGCGCAAGACCCAGGGCGAGCGCGCGCATTATGATTTCACCTGATTGGCCGCCTGGAGCATTTCGTCGGCGGTGGTGATGACCTTTGAGTTCATTTCATAGGCCCGCTGGGCCACGATCAGGGCGGTGATCTCGGCCACGGCGTCGACGTTGGAACTTTCGGTATAGCCTTGCAGCAGGGTGCCTAGCCCCGGCTCGCCCGGCGCGGCAACGACGGCCGGACCCGAGGCGGCAGTTTCCAGCAGCAGATTGTCGCCGATGGCCTCCAGGCCCGCCTCATTGAAGAAGCTGGCCAGCTGGAGTTCGCCGACGATCTGGGGGTTCGGATCGCCGTCCAGAAGGACCTGAACCTGGCCGGTGGGGGAGATGATGACGTCTCTGGCCTCCTGCGGGATCGAGATCTCCGGCTGAACGGCATAGCCATCCTCCGTGACCAGCTGACCCTCTCCGTTGACCGAGAAGTTGCCGGCGCGGGTGTAGCCCGTCTCGCCGGACGGCAGCAGCACCTGGAAATAGCCGCGCCCGTCGATGGCCAGGTCGTAGCGGTTGCCCGAGTGCATGGGCGTGCCCTGCTCGGTGATCCGATAGACGCTGCCGGCGCGGACACCGACACCGACCTGGATCCCGGTCGGCACCACCGTCCCGGCCCCGGAAGACTGCGCCCCCATGCGCTGGACGTTCTGGTACAGCAGGTCCTGGAACTCGGCCCGCTGGCGCTTGAAGCCGACCGTGTTCATGTTGGCGATGTTGTTCGAGATGACCTCGACGTTCAGCTGCTGGGCGGCCATGCCCGTCGCTGCGGTTCTGAGCGCACGCATCCGGCGTCTCCCTTACGAAGTCCGGCCCAGCCGCTCGACCGAGCGACGTGACAGGTCATTGAGGTTTTCGATCAGGCGCGCGGTCGATTCATAGGCGCGCTGGATCTGGATAAGGTTGGTGATCTCGACCAGGGTGTCGACGTTTGAACCCTCGAGCATGCCCTGGCGGACCTGGACGTCGGTGGCATCGGCGGGCTGCTCGTTGGAGGTGTTGCGATAAAGGCCGTCACCGTCCTTGGACAGCACCGACAGGACGTCAAAGCGGACGACGCCGAGCTGGCCGACGGTCGCGCCGCCCTGACTGATCGTGCCGTCCTGGGCGATGGTGGGTTCGCCCTGGGCCGGATCAAGGACGATTTCGGCCCCGCCACTGTCCAGCACCGGCCGCCCGTCGCGGGTGACCAGACGCCCCTCGCCATCCGAGGTGAAGCCACCGTCGCGGGTATAGCGTTCGGGACCTCCGTTCGGGTCCCCGATGCGGAAGAAGGCTCCTTCTCCTTCCAGAGCGACATCCAGCGGGCGTCCCGTCTGGCGAATGGCACCCTGGCCGAAGTCGCGGCCGACACCCTGGTCGAGCACGAAGGACGGGGCCCCGTAGACCCCGAAGTTGCGGGCGTGGCTGACCGCTTCCTCTTCGACGATGAGGCCTTCCACCTTGAAGCCGGAGGTGTCGGCGTTGGCGATGTTGTTGGCCACAATGTCCAGCTCACGCCGAAGCGTCATCTGGCGGCTCAGGGCGATAAGGGCGGCGTTCTCCACGAACGGGCTCCACGGAACTTGCTCGGTTGAGGACCAAGCAAGGGCCGCGCCAGTATGGTTAACGCAAGGCCTGTAAGCGATCTGCGCGGGATCTGGGGGTGCCCGTTAACCCTGATGCCAGGCAGGAATTGCCGGGGTCTTGACTGATCGTTAACCAAACTAGGTCGAAGTCGCCGGGTCAGGATCGGTTCGGCGCGCCATGTTCAAGTTTGGAAAAAAGAAGAAGGACGCCGAAGCGGCCGCTGACGGTGAAGCCACCGCCGCGACCGAAACGGCCGAAGGCACCGAGGGCGAAGGCGAAGGCGCGCCCAAGAAGAAACTTCCGCTGTTCGTCCTTATAGGAGCGGCGGCGGTTCTGGTTCTGGGTGGCGGCGGAGCTGCAGCCTTCTTCCTGTTCATGCAGCCGTCGAGCGCCGAAGAGGCCCCCGCCGACCATGCACCGGCCAAGAAGGAAGGCGGCGGAGGCGGTCATGGCGGCGGCAGCGGTGGCGAAGAGGCTCCGGCCGACGTCGGCACGGTGCGCGAAGGCCCCGACGGCGTCACCTTCCTGACCCTGCCGGACATCATCGTGAACATTCAGTCGGCCGACGGTCGGCCGACCTTCCTCAAGCTGACCCTGACGCTTGAGATGCACAGCGCCGACCTGGCCCATCATCTCCAGGCCGAGAGCCCGCGCATGAACGACATGCTGCAGACCTTCCTGCGTGAGTTGCGCCCGGAAGATCTGGCCGGATCGGCCGGCAGCTACCAGCTGCGGCAAGAGATCCTGCGGCGGGTGAACCTGGTGGCGGCCCCCGAAGAGGTCGACGCCGTCCTCATTGAAGAGATGCTGATCCAGTGACCGACGACGCCGAAGCCCTGGCCCAGGCAGGTCTGGCGGCATCGGCCGAGACCCACGCCACCGCACATGATCCGGGCCTCTCCGCAACAGGCGAGCGCATTCTCAATCAGGATGAGATCGATAGCCTGCTCGGCTTCGACCTGTCGGGCGATGACGACGCCGACCGGACCGGTATTCGGGCGATCATTGATTCGGCCCTGGTGTCCTATGAACGGCTGCCGATGCTCGAAATCGTCTTCGACCGGCTGGTCCGGCTGATGACGACGTCCCTGCGCAACTTCACCTCGGACAACGTCGAGGTCAGCCTCGACAACATCTCGTCGATCCGCTTTGGCGACTATCTCAACTCTATCCCGCTGCCGGCGATCCTGTCGGTATTCCGGGCGGAGGAGCTGGACAATTTCGGCCTGCTGACGGTCGATTCCAACCTCATTTATTCGATCGTCGACGTCTTGCTGGGAGGGCGGCGTGGCACGGCGGCCCTGCGGATCGAGGGCCGGCCCTACACCACGATCGAGCGGGTGCTGGTGCAGCGAATGGTCGAGGTCATCCTGAACGATGCCCGCCAGGCGTTCGAGCCCTTGACGCCCGTCCATTTCAAGCTGGATCGGCTCGAGACCAATCCGCGCTTCGCCGCCATCGCACGACCGGCCAACGCCGCCATCCTGGTCAAGCTGCGGATCGACATGGAAGACCGCGGCGGCCGGGTCGAACTGCTCTTGCCCTATGCGACCCTGGAACCGATCCGCAAACTGCTCTTGCAGCAGTTCATGGGTGAGAAATTCGGGCGCGACAACATCTGGGAAGGCCACCTAGCGACCGAACTCTGGAGCACTCACGTCGAGGTACGCGCCGTACTCGACGAGCAATACGTTCCCTTGTCGACTGTGCTGGGTCTGGAAGTCGGCCAGACCTTGATGCTGAACGCAGCTCCGGACAGCGACGTCCAGATCCGCTGCGGGGCTATTCCGCTGACGCGGGGTCGCATGGGCCGGCGCGGTGCCAATATCGCCGTCCAGGTGACCTCGCCCCTGACGCCGGCGGCGAGCCAGGCTCTGACGGGAGGTTCGACATGAGTGCCGTGGGCGTCATTATGGACGTGTTGCTGATCGGCCTGATCCTGGCCGCCATCGCCTATGGCACGCGCCTCGAGAAGAAGCTGCGGAGCCTGCGGGAAGGACAGGACAGCTTCGTGCGGGCCGTCGCCGAGTTGAACGTCGCCGCCGGACGAGCCGAAGCAGCCCTGGCCGAACTGAGAGCCGCCGGAGAGGAAACGGACCTGCTGCACGAACGGATCGTCGCCGCCCGAATGCTCAAGGCCGATCTCGAAGTCCTGGTCACGCGTGGCCGGGCCCCGGCTCGAGCCGAGAAACCCGACGTTCCGCCACCGCCGACGGACGCCCGTGTCACTGCGCTCCAGCCTCAGGTCGCGACCGAGCGACTGCTCAAGGCTCTGGCGGAGCGGTGCCCGGAAGATCTGCCCCTGACCGAACCGGCCCGCGTCGCCCCCGCCCGGCGCGCCATGCCGGAAGACGACCTGTTTGAGGCCCCGGCCCGCCGCCGGGCCTAGGAGACTGAGCGTGAGCCGCATTCCCCGCATTCTTCCCCTCGTCGCCGTCGCCCTTGTCGGTGTCGGGGCCCTGCGCCTGATCGGTGCCGGCCCTGGCCTGTTTCAGGGTGCCCAGGCGTGGGCGGAAGGCGTCGCGGAGGCGGCGGCCCCCGAGACGCCGGCCGGCGAGACCAGCGGTCCCCAGCGCCCGCCGCCACCCGCCGCCTGCGCGGTGTCCGTTGAAGAACTGGCCAGCCAGGCCGGCCTGTCTCCAGCCGAACTGCGAATCTTGCAAAATCTCTCCGAACGCCGCGGCGAACTGGACGCGCGTGACGCCAACTTCGAAACCCAGCTTCCCTTGATGATCGCCGCGGAGGCCAAGGCGCAGGAACGCATCGACGAGCTGACCGCCTTGCGCGCCGAGATCCAGGGCCTCCTCGGCCAGGTGGGTGAGCGCGAGCAGGCCGAGACCACGCGTCTGGTTCAGGTCTATCAATCCATGCGTCCGCGCGATGCCGCTCCGGTCTTCTCCCGGCTGAGCGACGATGTGCGGCTGCCGGTCGCCGCCGCGATGCGCCCGCGCGCCCTGGCCGCGATCATGGCCGAGATGGATCCCGAGGCGGCCCGCGTGCTGACCCAACGTCTGGCGGCGCGCTACAATACCGGCGATCTGACCGCGCGCGCCGCTGCCGACGAAGGGACACCTGCCGCCACCACCCCACAGCAGCCCGCCCAGGCCGGCGGCGCATCTGGCGGCCAAGGTCAGGCCGCTGCCCAGGCGACCGCCCAGCCCCCGGCGCAACCGGCCACGCGTCCCACCACCGGTGCGCAGCCGCCGCGGTCGCGACCGCGCCAGACACCGCCGGCGCGGCGCTCTCCTCCGACACCGGCCCAGACGACCGCGACGACCCCGCCCACGTCGCCGCCGGCGGACCAGCCGACCCAACCCCGCGTCTCGGTCCAGTAGGCGGGCGTTAACGCGGCCCTAACCGCGTCCGTTCACCTTGTCGCTGATGGCCGGGGTCCGATCCAGAACCAAGCGGCGCCTCGCGCGCGCCACCGTCGCGGTCGCGACGGCGGGGGCCGTCGTCGTTGCGCCCTTGGCCCCGGCCGCCTGGGCCGCTCCGGGTGACCCGATCGATATTCGCCGGGGAGCCAACGACCGCTTCACGCGCCTGGAATTTGCCGGGCCCGTCGGCTCTCGGGCGCAGATCCGTCAGGATGGCTCAGACGTCATTGTTCGGGTGGGATCGACCGCCGCTCCTGACGTGTCTCTGATCCGGATCAATCCGCCACCCGGCGTCGAATCCGTAGAGACCCGTGCCGTCGCCGGGGCGACGGAAATTGTCCTGACCCTCGCTGAAGGTGCATCCATCCGCTCCGGCCAGGCGGACGGGGCGACGTTCTTGAACATCTTCGCCCCAGGTGCCGACAGTTCCGATCCCGTAATCGCCGCACCGTCAGATGTGGTCCCGGTCGCCCTCAACGCGGCTGACGGGGCCCTGACCCTGACCTTCAACTGGGGGCAGCCCACGCCGGCGGCCGTGTTCCGGCGGGGCGACGCGGTCTGGATCGTGTTCGACGGCTCGGCGCGCCTGGATCTGAACCAGACCGCCCGTCAGCTGGGACCGGCGCGCTCGATTCGTTGGGTTCGCGGCGACGACTTCACGGCGGTACGGATCGAGGCTCCCTCCTCGGCCATCCCGTCCGCCCGCTCCGAAGGTGGCCGGTGGATCGTCACCCTGGGTGCGCATGTCACACCCCCGGAATCACCCATCACCCTAGCGCGCGACGACGATTCCGGCCCCACGGGCATGCAGGCTGCGGTGCCGGGTGCCACCCGTGTCCTCTGGATTCAGGACCCGACCATCGGCGACCGGATCGGCGTCGTCACCGCCGTCGGTCCGTCCAAGGGACTGATCGACGAGCGCCGCCTGGTGGATCTGACGCTGCTCCCGACGGCCCAGGGCCTGGCCCTGACCCCGGCTTCACAGGATGTGACGGTTACGGTCGCTGGTGACCTGGTCCGCATCAGCCGGCCGACCGGCCTCAGTCTATCGGACCCTGCGGACGGTCTGCTGCCTGCGGCGGCCCAGGAGGGGCCCCGCGCGGCACCCATGCCGGCGCTTGTTCTGGCGGACTGGCGCGATACCGGCCAGGCAGCCTTCTCCGCCCGCTATCGCCAGCTTCAGGCCGCCGCCGCAGAGGAGGCCGCCGAAGGCGATCGCGCGCCGGTCGAGGCGCGCATGGCCTTGGCGAGGTTTCTGGTCGGCAGCGGCCTCTACTACGAGGCCATCGGCGTTCTCAACCTTCTGGTTCAGACGAATGAGGCGATGGGCAGCCACGCCGAGGTTCGCGGATTGCGCGGGGCCTCGCGTGCGGCAATCGGTCGACTGTCCGAAGCCCAGGCTGACTTCGCCTCGGGCCCGTTGATGAACGATCCTTCGGCGGCGATCTGGCGCGGATATATCGCCGCCCGGCAGGGACAGTGGGAGGTCGCCCGCGCGGCTTTTGCGGAGGGGCGCGGGGCCGTCGACGCCTTTCCTGAGGACTGGCGGGCCCGGTTCGCGACAGCTCACGCCGAGGCCGCGCTGCGGCTGGATGACGCGCCGGGAGCCCGTGCCCTGATCGAATACGCCCTGAGCCAGGGGGTCGGACCCCGCGAGCTTCTGGCGGTGCGGCTGGTCCAAGCCCGTCTGTTCGAAGCCGAAGGCGATACCGCTCGCGCTGGCCGGGTCTATCAGGCGATCGCCCGAGCCCCCTTCGAGGATCTGGCGGTTCCGGCGTCGCTGGGCGCTGCCCGGCTAGACCTTGCGCGCGGCGCGATCACGCCGGTGCAGGCGATCCAGCGGATGGAACCTCTGCGCTGGCGCTGGCGGGGCGACACCACCGAACTGGAGGTGATCCGCACGCTCGGCGGCGTATATCTGGGACAGGGGCTGTACCGTGATGCGCTGGAGGTCCTGCGCGGGGCCGGTGACCGTCTGCCCAACCTGCCGCAATCCGCCGAGCTTCAGACCGACCTCTCGAACGCCTTCCGGTCACTGTTCCTGGACGGGGCCGCCGACGGCCTCCAGCCCGTTCAGGCCGTCGCCCTGTTTGAAGACTTCCGCGACCTCACGCCCCCCGGGGCCGAGGGGGACGACATGGTTCGACGCTTGTCGCGCCGGCTGGTCGATCTGGATCTGCTGGATCGCGCGGCGGCGCTGCTGGAATACCAGGCCGAGCATCGCCTGGACGGCGTGGCCGCCGCCTCGGTGGCGACCGACGCCGCCGCGATCCGCCTGATGAACCGGGAACCGCAACGCGGTCTGGAAGACATCTGGTCGTCGCGCACCACCCTGCTGCCGACCGCATTGCAGGCCGAACGCCGGGCGCTGGAGGCCCGGGCCCTGATGATGCTCGGCCGCTATGAGCACGCCCTCGAGGTGTTGGACACGGACACCTCACCCGACGCCAATGCCGTGCGGGCCGACGTCTACTGGAAGCAACAGCGCTGGGGCGACGCCGCGGGACTCTATGAGACCAGCCTCGGCGACCGCTGGCAGAATGCCGAGGCGCGCCTGTCCGCCGATGAAGAGACGCGGGTCATCCGTACCGGCATCGGCTATTCCCTGAATCGCGACCAGGCGGGACTGGAGCGCCTCAGGGACCGCTTCGCGCCCTTCCTGTCGGGCGCGCGCAATCCGAATGCGATGCGGCTGGCCCTGGCCGGGCCCGGCGATCTGGCCGGTATCCGGGACGCTCAGCAACTGGCTCAGACTATCGACACTTTCGCCGGCTGGGTTGCACAGGCCCGGGCCGCCTTCCGGGCCGAGATGGATGCTGATCCGTCCGCTTCGGCGGCCTGAGATCGCTAGCGCGCCCGCGACATCCATCCTATCCTGTCGCCCATGACGGCTCAGGGCTCCTCCATGCGCGATCCGGCCCAACTCCATTACGGCGAGGGTGAATTCGTCGTCCTGAAGCCTGGCGGCTTCGTCGTTTGCGCGGTGTCCGGCCGGCGCATCCCGATCGATGCCTTGCGGTATTGGTCCAGCGCCCGCCAGGAGCCCTATGCCGGGGCTGCCGAGGCGGTCCAGGTCCTGTCGTCAGGGCGTCGATGAACCGGCGCGGTTTCACCCTGGGACTGCTGACGGCGGGTTCGGCAGGCACCGCCTGGAGCCAGACCGCCTCTGAAGCACTGCCGCTCACCGGCCGTTTCGTCCAGGGCGGCTACGTCATGGGCCGCGCCCGTCCCGGTGCCATGGTCTTCGTCGACGGTGAGGCTTTGACGGCAGCGGGTACCGGGGGGCGGTTCTTCATCGGGCTGGATCGCGATTGCGGCCCCTCGACCCGCATCGAGGCCCGTCAGGGCGATTGGCGTGCCGCCGGAACCGTCTCCATCGAGCGAGGCGACTTTCCCAGTCAGACCATCAACGGCCTGCCGCCGGCCACCGTTGACCCGACCGACCCAGATGTCCTGGCCCGGATTCGTCGTGAGGGGGCGCTGAAGGCCCAGGCCTATGCCAGCCGCACCCCGACGGAGGATTTCGCCGAGGGCTTCGACTGGCCCCTGGCCCAGTTTCGTGTCTCCAGCCGCTGGGGCTCACAACGGATCCTCAATGGCACGCCGGCGCGCCCCCACTACGGCATCGACATGGCTGCGCCCGCCGGGACCGAGATTCATGCGCCGGCCGGTGCCCTGGTCGCTCTGGCCTATCCCGATATGCACTATGAGGGTGGGATTACCTTCCTGGATCACGGGCAGGGCCTGATCACTGTGTACCTTCACCAGTCCAGGCTGCTGGTGGAAACCGGCCAGCGCGTGTCGCGTGGCCAGGTCATCGGCCGGGTCGGTTCAAGCGGACGGGCGACGGGACCCCACCTTTGCTGGCGCGCACGCTGGCGCGACCGGAATTTCGATCCATCGACGCTGGTCGGCTCCCTAACGATCTGAAGGTCTTTTGGAGATTTTCTGGAAACCACTTGGTGACGAATCACGCATAAGGCTTGGTCGATAAGAATTGTGGTTAATGCTCGGGACTGAGATCTAGCTTGTCAGCGTTTGGTGCCCTTCAAATTCTGCTGGCTGACGACAATCAGCATATGCGGGCGATTACCGCCACGATCCTCAATTCTGCGGGCTTCCGCCGGATTCGGGAGGTTCGCGACGGTGCCGAAGCCATGGAAGCTCTACGCGACTGGCCGGCGGATCTGGCCATCGTCGATTTCAACATGGCACCGCTGGACGGGGTGGAGTTCACCCGCATGATCCGAAACTCGACCGACAGCCCTAACCCCTATCTGCCGGTCATCATGATGACCGGCCACTCCGAAAAGAGCCGGGTGTTCGAGGCGCGTGACGCCGGTGTGACCGAGTTCATCGCCAAGCCGATCACCGCCAAAGCCGTGCTCGACCGCATTCATGCGGTCATCTACAAGCCCCGGCCCTTCGTGAAGTCGGAAAGCTATTTCGGGCCCTGCCGACGCCGGACCAGTGACCGCGCCTACGCCGGTCCGTGGCGGCGTTCGACAGACGAGAAGGCCTCCGAATCCGCCGCCTGATGCGCGCCGTCACCAGGCGATGGTGATACCGCCGTCCACGACCAGCGTCTGTCCGGTCATGTAGCTGGACGCGGGTGACGCCAGATACACGGCTGCCCCGGCGATCTCGTCGGGCTGTCCGATCCGCTTCAGGGGGGCGGGCTCGGTCACCTGCTTCAGCAGGGCGGGGTTCTCCCAGAGATATTTGGCGAAGTCGGTCTGGACGAGACCCGGTGCGATACAGTTCACGCGCACGTTCGCCGGCCCCCACTCGACCGCCAGGTTACGCGCCAGCTGCATGTCGGCGGCCTTGGAGATGTTGTAGGCCCCGATCAGGCTATTGCCCCTGAGGCCACCGATCGACGAGACGATGATGATCGAGCCGTCCTTGCGGGCCAGCATCTGGGGCGCGACCATCTGGATCAGCCAGTGGTTCGAAATGACGTTGTTCTGAAGGATCTTTTCGAACTGGTCGTCCGAAATCCCGGCCATCGGTCCTGCATAGGGATTGGTCGCCGCGTTACAGACCACGATGTCGATCTGACCGAAGGCGGCGTTGGTTTCATCCACCAGGCGCCGGAGATCCTCTTTTGAGGCGATCGAGGCGGGGATGGCGATGGCCCGGCCCTCACCGTAGCGGGCATTGATCTCCGCCGCCGCCTCGTCGCACGGACCGGCCTTGCGCGACGAGATGACCACGCGCGCACCATGCTCGGCCAGACGTTCCGCAATCGCCCGCCCGATGCCGCGCGACGACCCGGTGATGATCGCCGTCTTCCCCGACAGATCGAACAACTGCATCGCGAGACCCTTCCCCAAAATTCAACGTCTAGCCGATGACGTCGAAACACTCGATAATCAACCGATTCCTTGAGGCAGACCGCATGTCGAAACTGACCACGACGTTTCTGATCGCCGCCTGGACCTGCCTGGCGCTGACAATCGCGACCCTGTTCTGGCGGAGCGGTATGGGTGTGGGAACGGCCATGGCCGCCCTGTTCGGCGCGCTCGGCCTGGGAGCCGGCATCCACGCCATGATCTCCGGCGCGCTGACCCGGGCTGAGATCAATCGACAGATCGCGGCCGTGCGGCAAGCCCATCGACTGCTGGCCGATGCGCTGGAGACGACCCAGAGCGCTCTGGGTGACCTCGCGCGAAACGTCCAGGACGGCGGCACGTCGGAGCAGACCGAGGCCCTGACGGGCGAGGTCCGGATGCTGGAGGTTCTGGTCCAGCGGCTGTCTGAAAATCTCGACCTCAAGCTCAGCGCCATCCAGAGCGCCGCCCCGCCGATGGATGCCGCCGAGGGCCGTCGCCGCCATATGACCGCCGCCCTCGTATCCAATGTCCGCGAGGCTCTGACCGAGAACCGCGTCGATCTCTACTTGCAACCGATCGTCACCCTGCCTCAGCGCAAGACCTCCTACTATGAGAGCTTCACGCGCCTGCGCGACGAGACCGGTCGGGTGATGATGCCGGCGGAGTATCTGTCGGTAGCCGAGGACGAGGGCCTGACCGCCGCCATCGACAACCTGCTGCTGTTCCGCTGCGCCCAGATCGTGCGCCGCCTGGCCCGCCAGGACCGCAAGGTCGGCGTCTTCTGCAACGTCGCTCTGACCTCGCTGGCCGACGACATTTTCTTCCCGCAGTTCCTGGAATTTCTGTCCGAGAACCGGGATCTGAAAGACTCGCTGATCTTCGAGCTGGGCCAGGCCAATTTCGATGTGCGCGGAGCCGTCGAGGCCCGCAACATGGCCAAGCTGGCAGATCTGGGCTTCCGTTTCTCGATCGACAAGGTCCAGACCCTGGACCTGGATTTCGCTGACCTGCAGCGGTCAGACGTGAAGTTCGTCAAGGTGTCCGCCGAGCTCCTGCTGGAACAGCTTCTGGACCTGGATTCTGCCCCGGCCAATCCGCGCCTGCGCGACATCCATCCGGGAGACTTCGCCGAGCTGGCGCGGCGCTACGGTCTGGAAGTGGTGGCCGAAAAGGTCGAGGCCGAACGCCAGATCGTCGATATCCTCGAACTCGACATTGCCCTGGGCCAGGGCCATCTCTTCGGAGAGCCGCGTGCCATCAAGGAACAGGTTCTGGCCGAGGCCGAGCCGCCGTCTGAGTTCGTCCGCAACACCCTGCTCCAGCAGGCCGGCGGCCGGCGGCGCTTCGCCTGACCGGTCAGTCGGGCTTGGTCTCGGCGGCCTTCATCGCCCGCCCCATTTCGGCCAGGTGGTGATCTGAAGCGGTCTGGGCCTCGTCATGCTCCGAGCCCGTCGAGGCCCCGCCCTCAAGGGATCCGGCGCGGGTGTCCGAGCCGACGTCGGAGCCATCCAGGGCACGCTTTGCCGCCTTGGCGGCGGCCTCGTCGTAGACGGCGTCTTCGTTCTCGATCTTGGGATCAGTCATCACGGGCTCCTGCGTTCGGAATCAAAGCCGCCAGAACGGCGGCGGTTCCAAACCGGATGCGAAGCGACCCAAGTTCTTGCGTGGAGGCTGGATCGGCTCATACTCAGGCTATGCGGCTCTCGAACATTTGTTCGGCTATCGGCGGCTTGGCCGCGCTGGCGGCTTGCGCCATCAGCATCCCGCCGCCCGTGCCCGCAGACCTTGAACGGATTACATATGACCCCTCTCCGCCCTTCATGTGTGATCCCTGCGACACACGGGCGGTGACTGTAGGGGCGGATGATCGCATCTGGATTGAGGAGCGCCGCAGGGGTCTGACCAGCCCATGGATCGTTCATCGGCGGCTTGTTCAAGCCGAGCCGGGAACCTATTCCCGCTTCAGGCAGGACCTGGAACCGTGGCGGCCATTGATTGCATCACTCATCATTTCCACAGATGAGGGCTGCCGAGACCATCTGTCAGACCAGGCGGAGGCGATGATCACCTGGGCCGGCCCCTCCGGGACCGTGCGGCGTGTGATCGACTATGGGTGTCTGGATCATCGTCAGATGAACGAGCTTATCGACGACGCCGTCGATCGCCTGCCGGTCCAATAAAGAAAGGGCCGGATTGCTCCGGCCCTTTCCCATATTTCTACTTGCCGAACAGCTTGGCCCAGCGGGGCTTTTCGCGGCTCTTCCAGGCCCCGCGGTGATAGGCATCCGAGCCGATCAGCGGCACCACGGTCGTGGCTTCGGCGAAGACCATCTGTTCGTAGGTGGTCGACACCTTGCCCCACGAAGCGGCTTCTTTCAGCGTGGACGACGAACAGGCCCCGTCGCGCACGTCGGCCACGGTGATCTGGACGGCGTATTTGTGCATATCGGCCTCGACGCCGAGAATTTCGGCGCAGACAACGGTGTCCTGGGCGAAGTTCTTCGGCACACCGCCGCCGACCATGAACAGGCCGGTCGTGCCCGCCGCGATCTTGATGTCGGTCAGTTCGCGGAAGTCGGCGATGGCGTCCAGCATCATGTAGGGCTGGCCGGCGGCGGCGCGCTCCTTCTGGTGCTTGACGAGGCCGAAGCCGGCGGAGCTATCGACGAAGGCCGGGCAGAAGATCGGCACGCCTTCTTCATAGGCGGTCTGGATCAGTGATCCGGGCTTCTTTGCGTTGCCTTCCGACAGCCATTTGCCCATCTCCCAGATGAACTCCCGGCTGGAATAGCCGCGCGGCTCCAGCCGGTTGGCGATCTCGAGAATCGTGTGGTCACACGCCTGGAGCTCTTCCTCGTCGATATAGGTGTCGTAGATGCGGTCGATGTAGTTGTCGCGCAGGACGTTGTCGTCGACCGGACCGGCGGCCTGGTAGTGTTTGAAGCCCAGGGCCTCGAAGAAATCCATGTCCACGATCGAGGCGCCGGTTGCGACCACGGCGTCGATCATGCCCAGCTTCACCATGTCGCGATAGACGTGCATACAGCCGCCCGCCGAGGTCGAGCCGGCCAGGATCAGCCAGGGCGAACAGCCCTTGTCTTCCAGCGCCATGTTGAAAATGTCGGCCGCGCGGGCGGTATCGCGCGACGAGAAGCTCATCTTGCGCATCGAATCGATGATCGGGCGGGCGTCAAAGCTGGTGATGTCGACGTGCTCGACGGTGTTCTGAAGCAATTCGGCCTTGGCGTTTGAACCCGTGGCGGGAGCGTTCATTTCGGGGTTTCCCTCTGATTTGAGCGCCCGTCGGAGGAAATACCGACCCGCCGGACGGAGCGACGGCGGGTCGGGAAGGCAAATCAGTCACGCCTGTAATGCTTCAGATCGTGGAAAGGATCGGCGGGTGATGCAGCAGGCCTTGAACCTGCGCCCGGATCCGCAGGGGCAGGGGTCGTTCCGCCCCAGTTTTTCCAGTAGCTCCTTGTCGCCGTGGACGACACGGTCGCCCCGTTTGACTTGAGTTTCGCTGGGGAAAGCCCCTCCGGCGTTTGCTAGTCGGCTCGAAAGCTGAAGTCTTGGTCGCGTTTACGCATGGTCGCCTCCATCTGTTTGAGTGGACGCGGGCCTTCTACGAGGCCGCGCCTAGGCTTGCAAATGGCGTGCTACCGCCGCGACTTCTTGCGCTGACCGGCCTTGCCCTTGGGACGGGACAGGCGAACGACCTTGCGCGCGGCTTCCTCGGCGGTGGTGCGCACCGTCGGGATCGAGCGCGGAGCCAGGCCGTAGAGCGACGCCATCGGCGCATCCTCGACATAGGCGATATCGTGCTCGCCATAGCCGTTGAAGCCGGTCGACATGGCCACGCCATAGGCGCCCAGCATCCCGATCTCGATGAAGTCGCCTTCCTGGACATCGGCCGGCAGCCAGAACGGACCCGGCATATGGTCGATGCTGTCGCAGGTCGGCCCGTAGAAGCGGAACGCCTTCAGCTCTGACGTCGCCTCCCGATCGGACACCAGCTTGGTCGGGAACGGCCAGCGCGAATGCGTCGCATCGAACAGCGAACCATAGGACCCGTCGTTCAGATACAGGGCATCGCCCTTGCGCAGTTCGACCCGCGCCAGCACCGACGACGATTCCGCCACCAGCGCCCGGCCCGGCTCGCACCACAGCTCGGTCGTTTCCGACACCGGCATCTCGGCAAAGCCACGATGGATGGCGTCGGCGTATTCGCTCATGTCCGGCGGGACCATGCCCGGATAGACCGAGGGGAAGCCGCCGCCGACGTCGACGATATCGACGATGACGCCTGCGCGCGAAATCGCGCGGCCGACCTGGGCCATCGCGGCCTGGAAAGCCGTCGGGCGCATACACTGGCTGCCGACGTGGAAGCTGACGCCCATCAGGCCGTCCTTGACCGCGCGACGCACAGCCATGAGCAGGGTCGGAGCCTGATCCACGGCGACCCCGAACTTGCCCGACAGCGTATAGGCCGCGCCGTCAGCCGACACCGCCATCCGCACCACCAGGTTCAGGTCAGCGGCCTGCCCCGTCGCGTCGAGGATCTTGTTCAGCTCATCCTGGCAGTCGAGCGAGAAGGTCTTCACCCCATGCTCGAAATAAGCCTTGGAGATGGCCGCCCGGCTCTTGACCGGATGCATGAACGCCAGCCGCGCATTCGGCAGCACCGAACGCACCAGCTCGATCTCGGCCAGCGAGGCGACGTCGAAAGAGGTGACGCCCGATTCCACGAGGGTCTCGATGACCCAGCGCGACGGGTTCGCCTTCACTGCATAGAAGACGTCAGCGTTCAGATTGTCCTGGAACCAGCGCGCCGCTACGGAAACGGAACGACGACGCACGAGGGCGACGGGTCGCTCCGGAGACCGCTCACGGACCAGGTCCAGGGGAGATTGGTACGTGCGCAATTCACGTAACCCCCTGCTTGTTGTTAACCCAGACCCGGCGTTAGCGGCGCAAGATCAGACCTACGGGGTCCGCCGGAAGGGGCTGCATATGGGGAAAACGGCCGTTCATGTAAAGGGGTAATTTCGTGGCAGGGCTTGGGTTTGGCCATCGAGCGCCGATTGTGACCCAGACGTAACTTGTCCCGACCCGTCCAGTCGTTGGATATGGCCCCCGGGTGACGGCTCCAGCCGGACGGATCACCTCGCGCGCCTTGTCCCGGCCCCGCCCGGTCACTAGGGTCCGCGCGCCCTCGGGGTCATTCAAGGATTTGGCAAATATGCGTCTGTTTAACGGTATCGTAGCAGGGGCGGCCGCCGCCCTCATCGTCGCCTCCAGCCCGACTTTGGTATGGGCGCAGTCCGGCGACCCGGGGGCCCAGGCGGCCCCGGTTTCCGATCTTCTGGCCGGAATCCAGATCCCGCATCAGACCTTTACGCTCGACAACGGCCTGACCGTCATCGTCCACGAGGACCACTCCAATCCCATCGTGGCGGTCTCGGTCTGGTACAACGTCGGCTCCAAGGACGAGCCCACAGGGCGCACCGGCTTTGCCCACCTGTTCGAGCACCTGATGTTCGGCGGCTCCGAGAACGCTCCGGGCAGCTACATCACCCGCCTGCAGGCCATGGGTGCCACAACGCTGAACGGCACCACCTGGTTTGATCGCACCAACTATTTCGAGACGGTCTCGACCCCGGCTCTGGAACAGGCCCTGTTCCTGGAAAGCGACCGCATGGGCCATATGCTGGGGGCCATCACCCAGGAGACGCTCGATCTGCAGCGCGGCGTCGTTCAGAACGAAAAGCGTGAGGGCGATAACCAGCCCTTCGGCCTGACCGAATACGCCATTCTGGAAAACCTGTTCCCCGAAGGGCACCCGTATCGCCACTCGACCATCGGCTCGATGGCGGATCTGGACGCGGCCTCGATGGACGATGTGCGCCAGTGGTTCACGGAGAACTACGGCCCCAACAACGCCGTCGTGGTCCTGGCCGGGGATATCGACGTGGCGACCGCCCAGACCCTGATGAACCGCTATTTCGGCCCGATCCCGCGCGGCCCGGTCAACACACCGGCTGACGCGCCCGTACCGGAGCTCACCGCCGCCATCGAGCAGACCATGCACGATCGCGTGCCTTACACCTCCATTCAACGCTACTGGCCTGTGCCGGGGATGCTGGACGGCGACGCCGCCGAGCTGGAGATCGCCGCCGGGGTTCTCGGCGGCCTGGCCTCGTCGCGCCTGGACAACGAGCTGGTGCGTGGCGACGAAACAGCGGTGTCGGTTTCGACCGACTACGCCTCCTTCCACCGCGTCGGCTGGTTCGATGTGACGGTCAACGTCAAGCCCGGCGAGGACGCTGCGGCGGTGCGCGCCCGCATGGACCAGATCATCGCCGACTTCATCGCCAACGGCCCGACCGAAGACGAGGTCCGCCGCGTCGTCACCCAGACCGTCGCCCGCCGCATCAGCGCGATGGAACAGCTGAACGGGCGGGCCTCGAGCCTGGCCGAGAGCCAACTCTATGCCGGCGACCCCAACCACTACAGGACCGAGCTGGAGGCCCTGGCGGCCGTCACGCCCGCCGATGTGCGCGGCGTCATGCAACGCTGGCTGGGCCGGCCGTCCTACAACCTGACGGTCGAGCCGGGCGAGCGGGACGCCTATGAGGAAGCCGATGCGGCCCCGTCCGGTGCCGCTGAACGCGCGCCGGCCAGCGACTATCAGCCGACGGCTCGTCCGCCGATGCCGGAGATCGGCGCGATGCCGGCTCTGGACTTCCCGGACGTCAGCCGCGCCACCCTGTCGAACGGGGTACAGGTCATCGCCACCCAGTCTGCCCGCGTCCCGACCACCCGTGTGGCCGTCGAGTTCGACGCAGGCTGGGCGGCCGACAGCGCCGACGCCCTGGGAGTCGAAGGACTGATGCTGCGCGCCTCCACCGAGGGGGCCGACGGCATGGACGCCAACCAACTCGCCCAGGCCCGCGAAAGCCTCGGGGCCGGCCTCAGCGCCAGTGCAAGCATGGATCGCACGACCTACAGCCTGACGGCGGTCTCGGCCAATCTGGCACCTTCGCTCGATCTGCTCGCCGACGTCGTGCGCCGGCCCGACTTTGAGGCGGCCGTGGTGGATCGCGTCCGCGACCAGCAGATTTCGGCCATCCGTGCCGAGCGCAGCTCTCCGGGCGGCCTGGGCAACAATGCGCTGTATCAGACGCTCTACGGCGGGGCTTACGGGCGCGGGCCCAGTGGTCTGGGAACGATCGACGCCGTCACGGCGGCGGATCGCGATGATCTGATCGCCTTCCACAGCGCCTGGATCCGTCCCGACAATGCCCGCATCTATGTGGTGTCGGACCGACCGCTGGCGGAAATCCTGCCTGAGCTGGAATCCCGCTTCGGCGACTGGACGGCCCCGGCTGTCCCGCGCGGCACCAAGGCCGCCGTCACGATCAATCCGGCACAGCCGCGCATCATCCTGATCGACCGGCCGCAGTCGCCTCAGTCGCTGATTCTCGGCGGCGAGGTGCTCAGCCTGGCCGGGGCCGACGACCGGCTGGTGATCGGTGCCGGGGTGGAAGTCCTCGGCTCGGCCTTCTGGTCGCGCATCAATACCGACCTTCGTGAGACACGCGGCTGGTCCTATGGGTCGCGGAGCAATATTTCCGGCCTTGAAGGTCGCTCGCCCTACGTCATCAATGCGCCGGTCCAGGCCGATCGCACGGGCGAGGCCATCGCCTCCCTGATCGCGGTCCACGACACCTTCCTGGGCGACGGGGGCGTGACCGCCGACGAGCTCAGCCGTGTGCGGGCCTCCTCGACCCGCAGGCTGGCCGGAATGTTCGAAGTGTCTTCGGCGGTGCTGGGGGCGCTTCAGTCCAACCAGCTGTTCGGCCGTTCCGACACCTACTGGGAGCAGGCCGGTCCCCGCTATGAAGCTCTGACGGTCGACGCGCTCAACCAGGCCGTACGCGAAGCCGTCGACCCCAGCCAGTTCGTCTGGGTCGTGGTCGGCGACGCCTCGGTGGTGCGGCCCCAGCTGGAATCGCTGGGCCTTCCGATCGAGGTTCGCAGCGCGGCGGCCGAATAGGCGGCACAATCGTGCGCACAGCGAGGGCCGGCGCTTGCCGCGTCGGCCCTTCGCGTGTCATGAAACTGTCGTAGCCGTTCCGTTAAGGAGCGCGTTCGTAGCAACCTATCAAAGGCGTCGGACAGCGACCGCATGACCGCTTCTTCCGCTCCCGTCGCCTCTGTGCGCGACATTTCCAAGACCTTTGGCCAGCGCAAGGCCCTCAACGGCGTGTCCGTGGAGGTCGGCCCGCGCGAGATGGTCGCCCTGATCGGTCCGTCCGGCTCGGGCAAGTCGACGCTTCTGCGTTCGATCACGGGTCTGCAGACGATCGACCCCGGCAAGGGAGTCATCGAAGTCTTCGGTCGGACCGTCCAGAAGAACGGTCGCATCGCCGGCGATGTCCGCAAGACCCGCGCCAAGCTGGGCATGATCTTCCAGCAATTCAATCTGGTCGGCCGGCTCAGCCTGTTCTCGAACGTCATGCTGGGCGCGCTGGGCCGATTGCCCTTCACCACCGGCCTGCTTGGGGCCTGGCCACGCGACGACCGCGAGCGGGCCATGGCGGCCCTGCACCGGGTTGGCGTCTCCGAATATGCCGCTCAGCGCGCCAATACCCTCTCGGGCGGTCAGCAGCAGCGCGGTGCCATCGCGCGTGCGCTGGTGCAAGGTGCCCAGGCGATCCTGGCCGATGAGCCAGTGGCATCGCTCGATCCGGTCTCGGCCCGCAAGGTTATGGAACAGCTGGTCGAGCTGAACCAGCGCGACGGCCTGGGGGTGATCGTCACCCTGCACCAGGTGGACTACGCCATCCGCTACTGCCAGCGGGTGGTCGCGCTCAAGGCCGGACGCATCGCCTATGACGGCCCGTCTTCAGGGCTGGATCGGGCGACCCTCATCGAAATCTACGGTCCCGAAATCGAAGACGCCTTTTGGGAAGGAGATCCCACATGATCGGTTCCATCGCGCGCCGCGCCCTGCTGGCGGGGGCTTTCGGACTGACGGTCCTGTTGACCGCCTCGTGCAATCGCGAGGAAGCCGCCGATCCCAACCGCATCGTCTTCGCGGTCCTGCCGGCCGAGAGCCAGGCCTCGTCCGAACCGCTGTGGGCACCGCTGATCGACGACCTGCGCCGCGAAACCGGCCTTGATGTCGAGATTCACTTCGTCGCCAACTACACCATCCTGGTGGAGGCCATGCGCGCCAACCAGGTGCAGGTCGCATGGATGTCGGCTCAGCCGGCGCTGGACGCCGTGGAACGCGCCAACGGCCAGGTCATCGGCCGGATCATGAACAGCGAAGGCGGCACGACCTATCACTCCGTCCTTATCACTCGCCGTGGCTCGGGGATCACCCTGAATGACGTCATGGCCTGTGGCCGGCGCTTTTCCTTCGGAATGGGCGACGCCCGTTCGACCTCAGGCACCCTAGCCCCGATGGCATTCCTGTTCGGCCCGGCCAATGTCGATCCTGCCACCTGCTTCAGCGAAGTGCGAAACGCCAACCACCAGGCCAACGCCCTGGCGGTCGCCAACGGCGTGATCGATGTGGCCACAAACAACGACGTCGGCCTCTTGTTCACCCGCCGCCAGAACCCGCGTGCGGCCGCGAACATTGAAGTGCTGTGGGAAAGCCCCGCCATCCCCGAGAGCGCCATCGTCGCGCGCCGGGACGTCGATCCGGCGACCATCGAGCGTATCCGCTCCTTCTTCCTGACCTATGGTCAGGGCGACCGCCCGCGGGCCGCAGAGGAGCGCCAGGTGCTGGAAGGTCTGGAGTACGGTGGCTTCCAGGCGGCCGATGAATCCTATCTCGACCCCATTCGTGAGATGAACGCCTCGGTCGCCCTGATGGAGGCCCGCCAGACCGGCGACGCCGCCGCCATTGCCCGGGCCCAGGCCACCTACGACGAAATCCACGCCCGCGTTCAAGCCGCCGAGGAAGTGCAACCGTGACGGACACCACCGTCGAGTCCCCGATTCCCGCGCCGCCCAGCGCCTCGCTCGCCTCGCGCCTGCTGGACATCATCCTGTGGGGGGGGCTGGCCGCAGCCCTGATCGTCTCGTTCAAGGCGGTCGATATCGACAATCTGCCGCGCCTGTTCTCGGGCTCGACCTCGGCCGGTGAACTGGCCGGGGCCCTCCTTCAGCCGGACTTCTCGCGGTGGGAACTGTTCCTGTCCAAGATGCTCCAGACCGTGCAGATCGCGCTGTGGGGCACCTTCCTGGCTCTGTTCCTGGCGATCCCGCTGTCGTTCATGGCCGCCCGCAACGTCGCCCCGGCCTGGCTGGTCTGGCCGGTCCGCCGGATCATGGACCTGATGCGTTCGGTGCCGGATCTGGTGATCGGGCTGATCTTCGTGATCATCGTGGGCCTGGGTCCGCTGCCGGGCGTGCTGGCGCTGGCGCTGAACACCGGCGGCGTCTTGGCCAAGCTGTTCTCCGAGGCGGTCGAATCCATCGACAAGGGCCCGGTCGAGGGTGTGCGCGCCACCGGTGCCCAACCGCTGCATGAAATCCGGTGGGGCATCCTGCCCCAGGTCGCGCCCCTGTGGACGTCGTTTGCACTTTACCGGTTCGAATCCAACGCGCGGGCGGCGACGGTGCTGGGCCTGATCGGAGCCGGCGGCATCGGCCAGACCCTGTTCGAGGCCTTCACCTCGTTCAACTTCCGCGAAGTGTCGGCCATCGCCATCATCGTCGTCATCACCGTGACCCTGATCGATATGCTCAGCCAGGTGATGCGCAAGCGTTTGCTGTAACCGGCGTCTCCTCCGGTCTCCTCCCCATTTATGGGGAGGGGGACCACGAAGTGGTGGAGGGGCCGGTCGCCGCAAGGCACCGGTGCGGCGGAGATAGACCCCTCCGTCACGCCGCTTCGCGTCGAGCCACATCCCCATCACAGATGGGGAGGAGACGCGCTCCGTCACCGAAACGTCATTCGGTCGTCGGATCACTGTCGTGGCGCCTTCGGAACGGTGTCATTCAGGTGCCGTATCGAGCGGCTCAGCGGCGTAGGGTGCGCCTTTGAGGAATGAACCAATGAAGAAACTCGCGGCGAGCGCGATCGCGCTGATCATGGTGGCGGCGTGCAGTGGCCCCACGGGCGGTGGAACCGGCAGCGCGGCCCAGGGCATCTGGGCCACCGGATCCTCGACCGTCTTTCCCTTTGCGACCCGCGTGGCCGAGACCTTTGCCCAGCGCCAGGGCGGCACAGCCCCGCGCGTCGAATCGGCCGGGACCGGAGGTGGCATCGCCGCCTTCTGTGCCGGCGTCGGGGTGGGGACGCCCGACATCGCCAATGCCTCGCGCCCGATGAAGGCGTCTGAGTTCGACACCTGTGTCGCCAACGGCGTCGATCAGATTCTGGAGATCCGGATCGGTTCGGACGGCATCGTCGTCGCCACGGCCCGCGACGGTGCCGATTTCGACCTTCAGCTTCAGGACATCTATCTGGCCCTGGCCGCCGAAACGCCCAACGGCACAGGCTTCCAGGCCAATCCGAACACGGCCTGGAACCAGGTCCGCGCGGCCCTGCCGGCGCAGGGCATCACGGTCTATGGCCCCCCGCCGACCTCGGGCACGCGCGACGCCTTCCTGGAACTGGCGATGGCACCGGGTGCCGAATCCATTCCGGCCCTCGCTGCCCTGTCCGACAGCGACGAAGACCGCTTCGAGACGATCGCCCACACCCTGCGCGAAGACGGTCGCTGGATCGATTCCGGCGAGAACGACAACGCCATCGTCCAGACCCTGACCCGCACGCCCGGCGCGTTGGGTGTGTTCGGCTATTCCTTCCTGGAAGAGAACATGACCTCGGTGAAGGCGGCCTCGATCCGCGGCGTGCAACCGAACGCGACAACCATCGCCGACGGCTCCTATCCGCTGAGCCGCTCGCTCTACATCTATGTGAAGATCAGCCACCTGCAGACGACGCCGGGCCTGAACGAGTTCGTCGAGGAATTCCTGTCCGACGCCGCCTCAGGCACCGACGGCTATCTGGCCGATCGCGGCATGATCCCCCTTCCGGCCGACCAGCTGGCGGCCGTGCGCGCCGCCTTCCGGGCCCGCACGCCGATGGTGCGCCCGACCTGATCGGTCGTCAGAGATCCCAATATTGGAAAAGCCCCGGAGCGATCCGGGGCTTTTTTGTCATTCCACGTCCATCAGCCGCTGGGACAGATAGACATAGTGCCTCGCCCAGCGACGGGCGTTGGCTGCCGGGTCGGCGTCATAGGAATGACCACCCGCCGTATCCTCGAAATAGATCGGATCGTAGCCGTACTCTTCGAGCCGCGCGGCGAACTTGCGGGCGTGGCCGGGGTGGACCCGGTCGTCGTGAGTGTTGGTGGTGATATAGACCTGCGGGAAGTCTTCGACGCCGGCCCGCACGTTCTGATAGCCGGAATAGGCCGCGATGAAGGCGGCATCCTCGGCCACGCGCGGATCTCCATACTCGCCGATCCAGGACGCGCCGGCGGGCAGGAACGGATAGCGCAACATATCGATCAGCGGGCTTTCGATCACCGCCGCATTGAACAGGTCCGGGCGCTGGGTCACCGACACAGAGGTCAGAACCCCCCCGTTGGAGCGGCCATAGATACCCAGATGACGCGGCGAGGTGATGCCGCGCGCGATCAGGTCTTCGGCGACCGCATAGAAGTCGTCGAAGGCCCGCTGGCGGTTCTCGCGCAACGCCGCCTGATGCCAGGCCGGGCCGAACTCGCCGCCGCCCCGGATATTGGCGATGACATAGACCCCGCCCCGCTCCAGCCAGAGCCGGCCCATTTCGGGGATGTAGTCGGCGGGCTTGGAAATCTGGAAGCCGCCATAGCCGTACAGGATGGTGGCGGCCGAGCCATCCATCACCAGATCGCGCGGACGTACCACGAAATAGGGGATCTGGGTGCCGTCGCTGGACGTGGCCTGAAACTGTTCGACGACATCGCGCGAGGCGTCGAAGCGGGCGGGCATCTGGGCAACGACCTGACTGATGTCGAGCGTGCGGCTCTCACCGGCGCGACGTTGAAGCGGTTCGGCCCCGACATCGGCGGTCATCAGGGTGCTCGGCGTCAGGAAACCTTCAACCGCATAGAAGATCTGATTGGACGACCGGCCCGCGTCCACCAGGGCGACCGTCGAATTGTCCGGCACGGTGATGACCGTCTCGGGCCAGCCCCATTCGCCGCGATTGCCGAAGACGCGAAGCTGACCGACCACATTGTCGAACATGGCCACCGCGATGCGGTCGCGGGTGATCGCCACCGATTCGATGGATTGCCGGGCGTTGGGCTGGAAGATCAGCTGGGCCGCATTGGAAATGATCAGGTCGTCCGGCCCCGCCGCCAACCGGTCCAGCGAAATGCCCAGAAGGGCCCCCGTCTGGTGCTGAAGCGTCGACCATATCCCCCACGGCTCCTCGATCGAGAAGATCAGGGTCTGGCCCTGGGTTCCCCAGACCGTCACCCGTTCGGGGAGGTTCAGACGGACCGCCTCACCGTCGATCAGGGCATAGGTCTCGCTGCGGAACGTATCCAGCGGTCGGTTGATCAGCACCGCCTCGACCTGACCGTCAGGGCCGCGTGTGACGTTGGGATTGACGCCATAGCCGCCGTCGCCCTGCTGGCCGGAAAAGACGGTTGTGGCCTGGTCCAGCGTCTGGCCGCGCGACAGAGCGCGCACAATGTACGGATAGCCGCTCTCGGTCAGGGACGGCTGACCATCCACCTCGCCAAAGTCGGTGGCGACCAGAAGCGTGTCGGCGTCCAGCCAGTCATAGCGATGCTTGCCCATCGGCAGGCTGAACCCGCCTTCCACGAAGGCCCGCGCATGGGTGTCATATTCGCGCACCTCAACCGCATCGCCGCCGCCGTCCGACAGGGCGATCAGGCACAGCCGCTCGTCCGGCCCGTAACAGCTGGCCCCCTTGAAGACCCAGTCGCGGCCCTCCGCCTCGGCCAGGGCGTCGATGTCGAGCACCGTCTCCCATTGCGGCTCGCCGGCCCGATAGCTGTCCGGCGTGGCCCGGCGCCAGATGCCCTTGGGATGGTCGTCGTCCTGCCAGAAATTGAAGACCATCCCGTCCTGCATATGCGGATAAGCGATGCGGTCGGTGGCTGACAGGATGGCATAGGCTTCCTGGCGGAAGGTCTCGAAGCGGGGGTCGCCGTCGAGCCGGGCCTGGGCGTTCGCATTGAACTCGGCCACGCGCGCGATGGCCCGCTCGCCGTTGACCTCTTCCAGCCAGAGGTAGGGATCCGCCGCGGCGACCCCTTCCACCGACAGGTCCGAGGGCATGGCTGGAGCTGGCGAGATCTGCACCGGCTGGAGATCGGCCAGATCCCCGTTGGCGGACGGCGTGCCATGGCCGACATGGCGTTCCATCATCTCGGCGATCTGCTCCGGTGTGGTGGCCGGCTCAGCCTGGGCCAGGGCGACGGTGGAGACCGATGACATCATCAGCGCGAGGGCGAGGGTTCGCATAGTCTTGCCTCCTTTCCTTCTCTCCTCGGGGGGAGAAGGTGGCTTGCGGAGCAAGACGGTCGAGGGGGCTCTCTCCGCCTGATCCTGATCACTCCAGCCCGCTCGGACATACCCCTCATCCGAGCCGCTGCGCGGCCCACCTTCTCCCCCAAGGGAGACGGGTGCCTGTGTTAGTCTTGCGCCGGTGTGTCCATCAGACGCCGGCTCAGATAGGTGTACTCCAGCGCGATGCGGCGGGCCGTATGCAACAGGTTCGCTCCCGCCGCGTGGCCGCCGTCGGTGTTTTCGAAATACAAGACGGGATAGCCCAGCTCCTCCAGCCGCGCCGCCGCCTTTCGGGCATGGCCCGGATGCACCCGGTCATCCGCCGTCGAGGTGTGAATGAAGACCTCCGGGTACGGCTGGCCGGCGCGCAGATTCTGATAGGGCGAATAGGCTTCGATCCAGGCGCGCTGTTCGGGAATGTCCGGGTTGCCGTATTCGGCAATCCACGAGGCACCCGCCAGAAGCCGGTGGAAGCGCAGCATATCGAACAGCGGCACCTGGATGACCGCGCCGTTGATCAGGTCCGGGCGCTGGGTCAGCATCGCCCCCATGAACAGCCCACCCTGCGACCCGCCCATGATGCCCAGATGCGGCTGGCTGGTGATGTCGCGCGCGATCAGGTCCAGGGCCACGGCCTGGAAGTCCTCATGGGCACGCTGGCGGTTTTCCTGCAAGGCCGCCTGGTGCCAGCGCGGGCCGAACTCACCACCGCCGCGCGTATTGGCCACGACATAGACTCCGCCGCGCTCCAGCCACAGCCGCCCGACCGTGCCGGAATAGCCCGGCAGCAGCGAGTTCTGGAACCCGCCGTAGCCGTACAGAAGCGTGGGGTTGGAGCCGTCCAGCGGCATATCCCCGCGATGGACCACGAAATAGGGAATCATCGTGCCGTCGGCGGAGCGCGCCTCGAACTGTTCGACCACCATGCCGCTGGCGTCGAAACGGTCGGGCAGGCTGCGGACCTGCTCCACCGTGCCGGTGGCGGCATCGGCCAGCCACAGCGAATTGGGGTTCAGATAGCCCGAGACATTGACGAACAGCTGATCGCTTTCGGTGTCGGCCGAGCCGAGGCCGACCGTGACGTTCTGGGGCAAGTCCAGCCGCGTGCGCGCCCATTCCGCCGAACCGTCCTGAGGCCGCAGCCGATAGACCGAGCCGCGAACATTCTCGAACAGGGCGACAACCAGCTCATTGCGGGTCGCGGTCACGCTCTCGATTGAGTCGCGCTCACCCGGATGCAGCACCAGTTGCGGCCGCGCCGCGTTCGGATCGGCCAGAAGCTCAGTCAGCGTCCAGGCGATCAGATCACCCGACGAGAAGCTCTCGCCGGTCGGGGCGGTCCAGTCCTGTTCGGTTGTGAACACCAGCCGGCCGCCGACCAGGGCCTGGATCGACGAGCGCGTCGGCAGCGGCAGGGCCGTGGTCGAGCCGTCCGCGTTCACCAGGAAGGTCTCGGATTCATAGAAGGTGATCGAGCGGTTGATCAGCCGGGCCTGAACCACGCCGTCCGAATCGCGCAGCGTATAGCCGGACGAGGCCACATCGGTGGTCTGGCCCCGGAAGATCTCCTGGGCCTGATCCAGGCTCTGACCCCGGCGCAGGATCCGCACCGTATTGGGGTAGCCGCTGTCGGTCATGTCGCCTGCGTTGCCGAAGTCGGTGCCGACAAACAGGGTGTCGTGATCAATCCACGAGACGTTGGATTTGTTCTCAGGGATCACGATGCCGCCTTCGACGAAGCGGCGCTCTACCGCATCATATTCGCGCACCGTCACGGCATCGCGCCCGCCGTCCGACAGGCTGATCAGGCAATAGCGCTCGTCCGGCGGCAGGCAGGACGCGCCCTTGTAGACCCAGTTCTCGCCCTCGGCCTCGGCCAGGGCGTCGAAGTCCAGGATGGTTTCCCACTGGGTGTCGCCGGACCGGTAGCTGTCCAGGGTCGTGCGCCGCCAGATGCCGCGCACGTGGTCGGCATCCTGCCAGAAGTTGTCGATATGCCCGCCCGTCGCAAAGCCCGGCGAGGGGATGCGGTCGGTAGCCTGGAGGATGCCCAGCGCCTGATCATAGAGTGCCTGGTAGCGTGGATCCCCCTGAAGCACGGCAAGGCTTCGCGCATTGTGCGCCTCGACCCAGGCCATGGCGCGCTCGCCGTGGATGTCCTCCAGCCACAGATAGGGGTCGTCGCTCTCGGCCTCGGGGGCGGGCGATGTGGCATCCTGGGCGGCGGCGGGCATCGGTGCGGTCATGGAAAAACAGGCCAGGGCGGCGCCGAGCGCCAGGGAACGTTTGAACATCGGTGGGTCTGATCGAGAAACAAGAGGTTCTCCACCATAGGGGCGGCGTGGCGTCGGGCAAGATTACAGAGTCGTAAGGCGATGCGCGGCTCGGGGTGACGAAGCCGCTCAGGGCCGCTATTCATCAACCCATGAAAAAAGCCGATGCGCCCTCCCCCGCCTATGCCCATCGCTGGTTCACCTCGCGTGACGGTCTGTCGCTGTATGCCCGCGACTATCCGGGAGCCGACGGGCCGGCGCGGCTTCCGGTCGTCTGTATCCATGGCCTGACCCGCAATTCGGCCGACTTCGACCACATCGCCGCGCGCATCGCCGCAACGGGCCGGCGCGTTATCGCGGTGGACGTGCGCGGTCGTGGGCGGTCGGAGCGGGCGCGAGACCCGATGACTTACCAGCCGCAGATCTACGCCCGTGACGTCGTGGACATGTTTGAACAGATGGGCCTCAAGGAGGCGGTTTTCCTCGGCACCTCGATGGGCGGGCTGATCACCATGGCCGTGACCTTCTTCAAGTCGCGTCTGGTCGCAGCCGCCGTCCTGAACGACATCGGGCCGGAAGTGTCCAAGGTCGGCCTGACGCGCATCGCCCAGTTCGCCGGCAAGCCCGTCGACACCCCGACCTGGGCCGATGCCGTGGCCTATGTGAAGGGGATCAATGCCGTCGCCCTGCCCCACTATTCCGACGCCGACTGGGAGGCGTTCGCGCGGCGGACCTTCCGCGAGGATGAGACGGGCAGGCCGGTGCTGGACTATGACACCGACATCATGGTGCCCATTGCCAAGGCCGGGGCGCGGGCGCTGGTGCCGAATCTCTGGCCCTTCTTCAAGAAGCTGGCCAAGCACCGCCCCACCCTGCTGATCCGGGGAGGAATCTCGGACCTTCTGGATGCCGAGATCGTGGGCAAGATGCGCAGGAAGGTGCCGAGTCTGGCCTATGTCGAGGTGCCGAACGTCGGCCACGCGCCCATGCTGGACGAGCCCGAGGCCGAAACCGCGATCCTGAGCTTCCTGGCCGAGCTGCCCTAGGCCTTCTTCACGAACTCGGTTCGCAGGACCAGGCCGCGCACCTTGGCGACATTGGCCTCGATCTCTTCGGCATCGTCGGTCAGCCGGATCCCCTTGACCAGGGTTCCACGTTTCAACGTCACCCCGCCGGATCCCTTGACCTTCAGATCCTTGATCAGGGTGACGCTGTCGCCATCAGCCAGGGCCTTGCCGTGGCAGTCGCGGGTGATGTCGTCGGTCATCAGGGTCATGACTCCGTCTCCGGGACGTTGGCGTCCAGTTCATCCAGCCAGACCTGTGCCGTTGCGTCAGACGGCGCGCGCCAGTCGCCGCGCGGGCTGAGGCTGCCGCCGGTCACGACCTTGGGCCCGTTGGGCATGGCCGAGCGCTTGAACTGGCTGGTCTGGAAGAAGCGGATCAGGAACTTCCTCAGCCAGTGACGAACGGTCGCCAGATCGTAGCTGACCTTCTCATCGTCCGGGGTTCCGGCCGGCCAGTCGCCGCGCGCAGCATCGCGCCACGACTCATGGGCCAGATAGGCCACCTTCGACGGAACCATGCCGTAGCGCGTGATGTGGAACAGGAAGAAATCGTTCAGCGCATAGGGGCCGACCGTGCTCTGCGTCGACTGGATCTTGCCGTCGGCAGACGGGACCAACTCGGGCGAGATCTCCGTGGCCAGTATGGCGTTCAGAACCCGCGCCGTTTCGTCCGAATGTTCACGTCCCGCCACCCAGCGGATCAGGTGCCGGATCAGCGTCTTGGCCACGCCGGAATTGACGTTGTAGTGGCTCATATGGTCGCCGACGCCATAGGTCGCCCAGCCCAGTGCCAGTTCCGAGAGGTCTCCGGTGCCCACCACCAGACCTGCGTTCTGATTGGCCAGCCGGAACAGATAGTCGGTTCTCAGGCCGGCCTGGACGTTCTCGAAGGTGATGTCGTGGACAGGCTGACCCTCGGCATACGGATGACCCAGATCCGTCAGCATCGTCTCGGCCGCCGGACGAATGTCGATCTCCGCCGCCGACACGCCGAGTGCCTTCATCAGGGCCCATGCGTTCGCCTTGGTGGCGTCGGACGTCGCAAAGCCCGGCATTGTATATGCAAGAATATCCGACCTGGACCGACCCAGCCGGTCGAAGGCCCGGCACGCCACCAGCAGCGCCTGGGTCGAATCCAGGCCTCCTGAGACGCCGATGACCACCTTGGCCAGACCCGTCGCCGTCAGGCGGCGCATGAGGCCTTGGACCTGGATGTTGAACGCTTCGAAACAGTCCTGGTCCAGCCGCTGCGGGTCGTCGGGCACGAACGGGAACCGGTCGAGGGGACGGATCAGCTCCGTCGAACCACGAGATCCGGCCCGGAACAGGACCGCCTGGTATTCGCGGCCTTCCAGTTCGCGTCGGGCGCAGTCGCCGAAGGTGCCGGTGCGACGGCGCTCGGCCCCGAGCATCGCGACGTCGACATCCGCCACCGTCAGATGGCTTTCGAGGGAGAACCGCTCATTCTCGGCCAGCCGCGCGCCCAGCTCGTGGATGGTCGACTGCCCGTCCCAGGCGAGGTCCGTCGTCGATTCCCCCCAGCCCGAGGCGCTGAACACATAGGCCGACATGGTGCGCGCTGACTGGGCCGAACATAACATGGCCCGGTTTACCGACTTGCCGACCAGAACATTGGAAGCCGACAGATTCACAAGAATGCGCGCGCCGGCCAGCGCCAGACGGGTCGACGGCGGCAGCGGAGCCCAATAGTCCTCGCAGATCTCGACCCCGAAGACGAAGCCCGGCCGATCCTCCGCCTCGAACAGAAGGTCTGCTCCGAACGGAACCGGCTCGCCGTCGAGCACAAAGCTGTCGAGGTCGGCTTCGACGTCGCCGCCGGGCTGGAACCAGCGCCGCTCGTAGTATTCCCGATAGTTCGGCAGATAGGTCTTGGGCACCACACCCAGCACGACCCCGTCCTGGACGACGACCGCGGTGTTGTAGAGCGCCTCACCCAGGCGCAGCGGGGCGCCGAACACCGCCACCACACCTGAGCCGGCCGTCGCGGTGGCCAGACGTGAGACCTGGCGTTCGACCTCATCCAGCAGAGCGTCCTGCATCAAGAGGTCGTCGATCGCGTAGCCCGACAGGCTGAGTTCGGGAAAGACGACCAGATCGCAGCCGTGCGCGCCGGCGCGGCGGATCAGATCGATGTGCTCCTCCGCATTGGCGTTCGGATCGGCGATCTGGACCACTGGAGTCGCGGCCGCGACGCGAACGAAGCCGTGCGTTTCAGCCGAAAAGAACGGAAGGGGTTGGGTCAAATGCTCGATCTTCGCCTTCGTCGTCCGCGGCCGAAACGGCCCGCGCGCATCGGGGTCCGCAACCCCTTCGCCAGAGGTGGCGTTCTAGCGGGCTTTCGTCGGCGAGGGAATGCGATCCGGCACGTCAGCCCGGCTCGCCGGGTCAACGCATTACGTCGCATTCAGGTGACGCTCGGCCAAGGTCGGGCTAAAGTGATGTGAAACGACCCGTTTTTGGTACGAAACGCCGGCAGGGTCGAGGAGCGAGGACCCCACATGAACAGACGCCAGATGATCATCACCAGCGCCGGCCTGCTTGCCGTCTCGGCTACCGGCTGTGCCACGACCGCCGCCACCGGCGGTCCGGTCACCACCGCTCCGGTCCTCGTGGGTAACGCCCTGGCCGATCCCTGGCCGGGGCCCTACCAGGGCGTGCCGCCGTGGAACCTCGTCACCGTCGACCTGCTGCGTGACGCTCTGATGAAAGGCATCGACGCCCAGCGCGCCGAGATCGCCGCCATCGCCGGCAACCGTGACGAGGCGACGTTCGACAACACCATCCTGGCGCTGGAGCTGGCGGGTGATCACCTGGACCGGGCCGGATCGATCTATGGGGTGATGACCTCGAACATCGGCTCTTCGGAATGGCAGGCGCTGGACCGGGAAATGTCGCCCGTCCTGTCGGCCGCACAGGACGAGATCACCTTCAACGACGCGCTGTTCCAGCGTATCCGGCACGTCCATGAGACGGCCGCCGCCGCTGGCCTGACGGCTGAACAGGCGCGCCTGACCCAGCGCCGCTACCAGGCCCTGGTTCGCAACGGTGCGGCGCTCGACGCCGCCGGCAAGACGGAGCTGGGAGCCATCAACCAGGCCCTTTCGGCTGCCTTCACCAACTTCCAGCAGAAGGTAGTCGGCGACGAACAGCTGTTTACCCACCTGTCGGCAGAAAGCGATGTCGAGGGTCTTCCGGAGTCCAACAAGACCGCCGCCGCCGCCGCCGCGCGCAGCCGGCAGTTGGACGGCTGGGTCATCGTCAACACGCGCTCTGCGGTGGATCCGTTCCTGACCTTTGCGGACAACCGTGCCCGGCGCGAGGAGATCTGGCGCAAATTCGTCAATCGCGGCGACAACGGCGACGCCAACGACACCAACGCCACCATCGCCGAGATTCTGAGACTGCGGGCCCAGAGAGCCGGCCTGCTCGGCTTCGCGACCCACGCCCACTGGCGGATGCAGGACACCATGGCCGGCTCGCCCCAGGCCGCCATGGATCTAATGATGCGGGTGTGGTCTCCGGCCGTCGCCCGCGTCGACGAAGAGGTCGCGGAGATGCGCGGCCTGGCCGGTTTCGACATCGAGCCGTGGGACTATCTCTACTATCTCGAGAAGGTCCGCAAAGCCCGTTACGACCTCGATCAGAACGACCTGAAGCCCTACTTCGAACTGACGTCGATGAAGCGGGGCATGTTCTACATGGCCGAGCGCCTCTACGGCATGGTCTTCACCCCCATCCCGGACGGCACCATCCCGGTCTTCCATCCCGACGTGAAGACCTTTGAGGTCAAGGATCGTGACAGCGGTCGCCATATCGGCGTCTTCTATTCCGACGACTTCGCGCGTTCGGGCAAGCGGTCCGGGGCCTGGATGACCACCTATCGCGGTCGCTCCAACCTGAACGGCCACACCCAGAACGTCCTGGCATCGAACAACAACAACTTCATCAAGGCGCCCGACGGCGAGCCTCTGCTGATCTCGCTCGACGACACCGAGACGATGTTCCATGAGTTCGGCCACGCCATCCATTATCTGCTGTCGAACGTGACATATCCGGGCCTGGGCGGGGTGCCGCGCGACTTTGTGGAGTATCCGTCGCAGGTCCATGAGAAGTGGGTCCTGACCCAGCCGATCCTGGACCAGTTCGCCCGCCACCACGCGACGGGCGAAGCCATGCCTCAGGCCCTGCTGGACAAGATCGCCGCTTCGGCGACCTTCGCCCAGGGGTATGCCACCGTCAGCTATCTGTCCTCCGCCCTGGTAGACATGGACCTGCACAATCGCGCCGTGCCGATTGCCGACCCCGATGCCTTCGAGCGCGAGAGCCTGGCCCGTATCGATATGCCGCGTGAGATCGTGATGCGGCACCGTCTGCCCCAGTTCAATCACCTGTTCAGCTCGGATGCCTATTCGGCCGGCTACTACAGCTATCTGTGGTCCGAGGTGATGGATGCCGATACCTGGGCCGCCTTCATGGAGGCCGGGGATCCTTTCGATCCGGAAACCGCCCGCCGCTTCAAGGAGATCATCCTGGCCCCGGGCAACACCACCGATCGGGCCCAGGCCTATCGCGACTTCCGCGGACGCGACCCGGACGTCACGGCGCTCCTGCGGACACGCGGCTTCCCGACCAACTAGGGATCGCCGACATCGCCTCCGGGAAAGGGCCGCCTCGCGCGGCCCTTTTTCTTTGACCTCAGCCCGGCCGGCGCAGCGTCAGATAGATCGCCCCCTCGCCGCCGTGGCGGCGGTGAGCGGCGGCGACGCCCGCTACCACGGCCCTCAATGGCGGGTGTGCGATCCAGTCGCTGATCGAACTGCGGATGATTCCCGGGGTCCCGCGCGACCCCTTGCCTGTGACCACCAGCACGGCGCGATAGCCGCGTGCGTGGGCCTGGACCAGGAAGGCCGTCAGGGCATCCTGGGCCTCAAATCGGGACAGGCCATGCAGGTCGATGCGCGCCTCGATCGGGTCGCGTTCGCGCGCCAGGCGGCGATGACGGCGGGGTTCCAGCGCCTGGGGCGCGGCGTGGCCCCCGGATGCCGGTGACGGGACCACTGGCGGACGCGGCGCAGGTACCGGCTTGGGCGGCTTGACGAAGCGGGGCGGTGACTTGGGCTCTGGGGGGAGCGACGGCATCGGATCTGCCGCCTGGACCGGGTCCGGCACACGGCGTGGGCGGTCCAGCGTGCGTTCCACCCGGGCCCACAGGCGGCGATCCTCGCGCGACAGGGGACGGCGGGTCATACTCAGGCGGCGTCCTGGTCGTCGTCCTCGGCGATCTCGCCCGGGCCCGGCTCATAGGACAGCAGGTCGCCCGGCTGGCACGACAGCTCACGGCACAAGGCATCCAGGGTCGTGAAACGCACGGCCCGCGCCTTGCCGGTCTTGAGGATCGACAGATTGGCCAGGGTCACGCCGACCCGATCTGCCAACTCGGTCAGCGACATCCGCCGCTCGAGCAGCATCCTGTCGAGGTTTACGCGGATGGCCATCAGATCGTCAGCTCCTGCTCGCGTCTCAGCCTGGCCCCCTCCCGGAACACCTCCGCCAGCACAAAGATCGTCATCACTGAAAACACCGGCACGATCAGATCACCCAGGTCAAGCGTGACGTCCGCCTGCGGATAGAGGAGGGACAACAGAGGGCCGAACGCCACCTGAAGCACGACGACGCCGATCAGAGCCAGGCCGATACGTCGCAGGCGACGCACATTGTCCGCATCGAACGGATCGCCGGCCGCGAGCGTTCGAAACACCTGCCGGAGATTGGCGACGATGAAGATGAAGGCCCCGATGCTGCCCGCGGCGAACACGATGACATAGGCGATCAGGGCGCGACTGAGCGGAGCGTCGATCGGGCCGCTGGCTCCATCCAGCGTGACGTCAAACTGGGCCAGGGGGATGAAGAAGCTGAAAATGAAGGCCCCCACGACCAGTGCGAGGATGATCCACAGCGCCCAATAGGCGACATCCAGAGCCGTCTTGAGCAGGCTGGATACCGAACCAGGTCCGAGTGCGCGCATAGCCTCAGATCCCTCCCTTATCTGTCATGCCCCGGCGGCCGCGTGCGACCAGGATCGTGTCGCACGCGAGGGTCCGCACCGCACCGGGGTGTTTCATGGCAGGTCAGCACGCGACCTAGAAGCTCTGGACCAGCAGCGAGATCAACGCCAGAGGCAATCCGGCCAGAAGGACGGCATTCACCGCCGTCAGTCCGATACGTTCAATCCACATGGTGGCTTTCAGGGTTTGCATCGTCCGTCTCCGTCGAAGGGGCTAGCGGCCCCGTTGCACCGTGTCCTTGAGCGCATCCGCCGTCGGCGGGCGGTGGACGGCCACGGCTCCGTCCTTGCCGTTTATCAATACGGTCTTATCGAAAAACAGACAAGCGATTTATTGTTTTTCGATATTAAACTTTCGCAATAGATGAATCGCCTGTAAGGCGCAGGCATGAAACCCAGACTGATCAAGGGCTCGCGCCTGGTGGTGGCGACGCACAATCCCGGCAAGGCGCGCGAGATCGCAGCCCTTCTGGGCGGCGACTTCGAGGTTCTGACCGCCGATCAGGCCGGGGTGCCCGAGCCGGAAGAGACGGAATCGACTTTCATCGGCAATGCGGTCCTCAAGGCCCGCCATGCCGCGACGGCCAGCAACCTGCCGGCCCTGGCGGATGATTCGGGCTTGTCGGTCCGCGCCCTCGGCGGTCAGCCGGGCATCTATTCGGCGCGCTGGGCGGGGCCTTCCAAGGACTTCACCGTCGCCATGGCGCGCGTGCAGGACGAATTGGCGCACGCCGTGAATCGCGCGGCCTTCTTCACCTGTGCCCTGGCTCTCGCCTGGCCGGACGGCTCAGTCTTTGCGGTGGAGGGGATCGTCGAGGGCGGTCTGGTTTTCCCGGCACGCGGCACTCGCGGCTTCGGCTACGATCCGATCTTCATGCCGGAGGGCGGATCGGAAACCTTCGGCGAGATGGACCCGGTCGCCAAGGAGGCCATCAGCCACCGCACCCGCGCCTTCGCCCAACTCAGGGCCGCCCTGATTGACTGAGCCGGCTCCCCTCGCGGTCTATCTGCACTGGCCGTACTGCGCGCGGATCTGTCCCTACTGCGATTTCAACGTCTATCGAAACCGGAACCGGGCTGAGGAACAGGCGCGTCTGATCCAGGCCATACTGAAGGATCTGACGAACCAGGCCGAACAGGCCGGCCCGCGGCGACTGGCCTCGATCTTTTTGGGCGGCGGGACCCCTTCCCTGATGGACCCGGCGGACGCCGCCCGGCTGATCGCGGCGGCTCACGACCTGTTCCCGACCGGAGAGGCGGTCGAGATCACGCTGGAAGCCAATCCGACCGATGCCGAAACGGCCCGCTACCGGGCCTTCGCCGAGGCCGGGGTCAATCGTCTGTCGCTGGGCGTCCAGACGCTGGACGATACGGCACTGGCGTTTCTGGGGCGGGATCATTCGGCCGACGAGGCGCGCCGTGCGATCACCCAGGCCCAGGCGGTGTTCGGGCGTGTCTCGCTGGACCTGATCTATGCCCGGCCTGGCCAGACCGCCCAGTCCTGGCGTGCCGAGCTTCAGGCCGCCATCGCCTTGGGGCCCGAGCACATCTCGCCCTATCAGCTGACGATCGAGCCCGGGACGGCCTTCGGCAGAGCCTTTGATCGCGGCGCCCTGGTTCCCCCGGACGAAGAGGCCCAGGAAGACCTCTACGACCTGACCCAGGAGATCCTGATCGACGCCGGCTTCGACGCCTATGAGGTGTCCAACCATGCGCGGGGGTCTGACTCCCGTTCGGCGCATAATCTGAACGTCTGGCGCGGGGTCGACTATCTGGGAGTCGGGCCGGGCGCACATGGCCGCGTGACGCTTGACGGATCGCGCATCGCTACCGTCGCCCACCGGACGGTGGCCGACTATCTGGCTTCGGTCGACGCGACGGGCGTAGGCTTGGCTGAGGCAGACGCCCTCTCTGCACTTGAAGCCGCCGAGGAGCGCCTGATGCTGGGGCTTCGCACGACGGAGGGCGTCGCCCTGTCGGCCCTGGAACCGCTGGATCTGTCAGCCCGGATCGCCGATCTGGCTCAGGGTGACTTCGTCACGCTGGATCACGGACGCCTCGCCGCCACGGCGCAGGGCCGCAAGGTGCTGGATTCGGTCGTGCGGGCGCTGCTGGTCTAGATCGCTGGCGCGGGCTGGACCCGCCGCGTGTCGGCACTGGCGATCAGCGCCCGCGTCTCGGCGATGCGCTCAGCCAAGGGTACATCCACCACACCGTCGGCCTCCAGAGCGTCCAGGCGGAGCACGGCGCCCTTGAAGTCGCCCGCCTGCCGTTGCGCGTTGGCCACGAAAGACTGCAGGACCGACCAGGCCTGGCCGCGCTCGGCCCGCAGATCGGGTCCCACCTCATCAAGCGTTTCGATCAACGCCCGGACATAACGGCCATAGCGCGCCGGATCGCCGTAGGTCTGCCAGGTGGCGCTCAGCAGGCGGTCCACGCGGCTCCAGCCCGTGGCGCGCCCAAGGACAGTCTCGATGAGGCCGAGACGCCAATAGGAGGTTTCCTCCGCCGCGCTGCGCCAGGCTTCGCTGTCGACGAGGTCAGCGGCGCGGTCCGCCTCGCCTGGCGTCAGCTCACCCAGGGCGGCCGTAAACCGACAGCGCGGGCATTCCGGCAACTCCAACGGAAAGCGCCAGGACCCGTACGGCAAGCCATCCAGCGCGCGCCCGAAGATGGAATAGCCCGGGGTTCCGGCATAGGTGAAGGTCGTCCCGTCCAGCGGACAGGTCGCCTCATAGTCCATCAAGATTCCCATCGGGCCCTCCAGGCAGGTGATCGCCTGCCGCAGATGGAGCGGGCCGGCGCGAATGCAAATTGTCGTCAGCAATGGTCAGAAGTCGTAGTCGGAGTTGCCTCTTCCCATTGCGGTGAAGCGCTAAGGTGACCATTTTGCCGTCAGAGCGTTCTCACCGACTTTCAGGACCGACCATGTTCTCCGACTCCACGACCTCGCCGCCCGCCGACCTGATCAAGGAAGGGACTGACGCCTCCTTCATGGCGGATGTCGTCGAGGCTTCGAAGGTTCAGCCGGTCATCGTCGATTTCTGGGCGACCTGGTGCGGCCCCTGCCGCACGCTCGGCCCGATGCTGGAGCAGGCCGTCCGCGCCGCCGGCGGCGCGGTCAAGATGGTCAAGATCGATGTCGACAAGAACCCGGCATACGCGGGCCAGCTGCGCGTACAGTCCATCCCCACGGTCTATGCCTTCGTCGACGGCCAGCCTGTCGACGGCTTCCAGGGTGCCGTGCCGGAAAGCCAGATCAAGGTCTTCATCGACCGGCTGACCGGCGGCAAGGCGGGCGATGGCGATATCGAGCAGCTTCTGTCGATGGGCGCGGAATCCTTGCAGGTCGAGGACCTCGGCGGTGCCGCCCAGGCCTATGCCCAGGTGCTCCAGCTTCAGCCCGATAACGACAAGGGCATCGCGGGTATGGCGCGGGTCTATCTGAAGGGGGGCGACGCCGATCAGGCCCGCCAGACCCTGGCCATGGCCAGCCCGGATTCCAGGGACCCGGACGTCCTGGGCGTGCGCGCAGCCCTGGAGCTCGCTGCAGAGGGCCCGTCCGAAACGGGTGATCTGGAGGCGCGGGTCAAGGCTGACCCCAACGACCTGCAGGCCCGCTTCGACCTCGCCGGCGCCCTGGCCGCGACCGGGCGGCTGGACGAGGCCGCAGACCAGCTTCTCGCCATCGTCGCGGCGGATCGCGACTGGAACGACCAGGCTGCGCGCAAACAGCTCCTGACCGTTTTCGAGGCCGCCGGCGTGAACTCCGACGTTGCCCGCAACGGCCGACGCAAGCTGTCGTCGATTCTGTTCTCCTGATCGACGCGCCCTGATGCCGCGCAGCACAACCCGGATATCGGACCTTTCGCAGATCGTGCCGGTGTTTCCGCTGAGCGGCGTGATCCTGCTGCCTCGGGCGCAATTGCCGCTCAATATTTTCGAGCCGCGCTACCTGAACATGATCGACGACGCCATGGCGGGAGATCGCCTGATCGCCATGGTCCAGACCGCCGGTGGATCAGCGACCCGGCCCAACCTCGCCGCCGTCGGGTGCGTCGGCAAGATCAACAGCTTCACCGAGACGCAGGACGGGCGTTACCTCATCAGCCTGACAGGGATCTGCCGGGCCCGCTTGGGGGCCGAACTGGCGGTGCAGTCTCCGTATCGGCAGGTCCGGCTCGACTACGGCCCGTTCGAAGACGACCTGTCGCCCGCCCCCGAGGACCTGGAGGGGATCGACCGGCCCCGGCTGATCGCGGCCCTCAACGTCTATCTGCGTCGCCGCCAGCTCGAAATCGACTGGGACACAGCCGAGCAGGCTCCGCCCGAGCCGCTGATCAACAGTCTGTCCATCGCCCTGCCCTTCGAGCCCGCCTCCAAGCAGCTGCTGCTCGAGTCGCCGACGCTGGAAGCGCGCGCCGGGGCTCTCATCGCCATTCTGGAGATCGACACCGCGCTCGATCCGGATGACGACGAGCCGCCTTCCATGCAATGAGAGGGCTATGAGCGACGACTTCTCCATGCCACCCGCGGTCGACCCCCGCCTTCTGGAAATCCTAGTCTGTCCGGTGACCAAAGGCCCCCTGACCTGGGACCGCGAGGCCGGCGAGCTGATTTCCAGGGGGGCCAAACTGGCCTATCCGATCCGCGACGGCGTCCCGATCATGCTGCCGGACGAGGCGCGCAAGCTCTAGCTTTCACCCTGATCTGACGAGCCGGCGTCACTCGCACGCTCTGCCCGACGCGGTTTGCGGCGCCTTGCCGGCGACTCGGCCGGGGACTGGTTCGTGTCCTGCTGGCCGACCTCCAGAGCGAGCCGACGCATATGGCGCTCGATCGAGACCAGCAGGAAGAAGAACATGATCACCAGGAACCCGCCGATCACCTGCAGAGCCAGGATCAGCTTGGGCCCGATCTGGGACCTCGTGGCATGGCGTTCACTGGTGATGACCTGCGCCGTCTCTTCATTGCGATTGGCCTCGGCGATCCAGAGTTCACCGAACGCCTGGTCCGCCTGGGTGAAGGCCGCCAGGGGGCTCACGATCCCGTCGGGATAGACCATCTCGCACCGCCGGGTCGGCACGGTCTCGGTGTAGCTGCAGTCGTAGGTATAATAATACCCGCAGATCTGACGTACCGTGCGCCGCACATTGCGTGTCGTGCAGTGCTCAACCCTGTCGGCGTCCCGGTACTGGGCAAGCAGGCCAACGCTGGCAGGGTCCGCCAGCGCTGCTGTCACGGCGGCCAGCGACTGGCGCTGGAATTCGGGCTGTTCAACAAAGGCCTTCGCGACGGGGCTCGTGCCACTCGCGTAGATCTCAAGGCTATACCCAAGACGGTCCGCCAGCTGCTCGGCTGTGAGCGTCTCGTCTTCGGGCTTGTTGTACTGTTCCGCCGCCGCCGCATAGACGCGATGGTAGGCGGCAAAGGTCTCCTCCATGAAGCGGTCATGCCGCTCCCGAACATAGCCAGGGATCTGCGGCCCATCCGGCGCTTCCTCGGCCTCGCGCGCCGCCGCGAAATCTCTCATGACCGCAGAGACCTCTCCGGGCTCGACCACGGTCGGCTCAACGGCAACGTCTGTGGAGACGAACATCCGCCAGGCGGCATCAACTGCGAAATAGCCCGCGCATAGCAGGCTCAGAGTGGCGATCGCGAGCACCCCGACCCGCAGCGCAATCAGATAGACGCGCTCGACATCATCGAGCCGCAGCTTCTTCCAGAATTCCATAGGCACCCCCCGCGAATAACTTAGGCGCGCGCCGAGGCAGACTGCAAGCTCTAGCTTTCGACGTCCACCGTCACCGGCGCGTGGTCGCTGGGGCGCTCCCAGGCGCGGCAGTCCTCATGGATTTTCGCCGACCCCGCAATCACCCGCGGTGTCAGGCCGGGCGAGGTCCAGATGTGGTCCAGCCTCAGGCCCCGGTTCGACTTGCGGAAATCCTGGGCCCGATAGCTCCACCAGCTGGCCAGCTTGGTCGGTTCGGGAATCTGATCGCGCACGACATCAGAAAAATCACCCGCCGCCTGAAGCCGGCGCAAGGTCTCGACCTCAATCGGCGTATGGCTGACGATCTTGGACATATAGCGGTGGTTCCAGACGTCGTTCTCACCCGGCGCGATGTTGAAGTCCCCCGCCAGCACCAGTGGCGCAGACCGGTCACGCGCCGCCATCTCGCGGGTCAGGGCCTCATAGAAATCGAGCTTGTGATCGAACTTGGGGTTCAGCTCACGGTCGGCAACGTCGCCGCCGGCGGGAATGTAGAAGTTCTGGATCTCGACGCCCTGGACCCGCGCCGCCACACAGCGCGCGTGGCCTTCGCGACAGGCATTCACCACCGGCGTGTCGGTAATCGGATAGCGCGAGGCGATGGCGACCCCATGCCAGCCCTTCTGACCCTGAACCCTCAGATAGGGCAGTCCGGCCGCCTTGAAGGCAGCGGAGGGGAACTCCTCGGTCCTGCATTTGATTTCCTGCAGGCACAGGACATCCGGGGCCTGTTCGGCGACGAAGCGTTGTACCTGATCTGCCCGCAGACGGACCGAGTTGATGTTCCAGGTGGCGATTCTGAGCATAGTCCCCGTCTAGCAGAAAAAAGCGCCCGACTCGGAAGACCGAGCCGGGCACCGGAGGGGATCGTCTCTCACATCGTCATCGGGAGGGGACTAGCCGATGACCGAGCCAAGACTGACTGCCCTGCCTCTGTTGCCATAATGACACTTGCAACTGAAAAGTCAACCAGATTTTCCTTGGCGACTTGCCTGTTGCTTCAGGGTCACGACCGTCGTGGGTTACGGAACAGGCTGTCAGCCAGACCCTCGGCCGGATTGATGGTCAGCAGTTGAACCCGCGTGGCCGCGCCCTGGGCATCCATCACCACCCACTCGCGCAGACGATAGGGATTGCCGCCGAACACCAGCGTCAGGCTGCCCTCTCGCGGGCGACGGCGATCGACCATCTGGATCTGTACGCCGTCCGTCGTGGGGATGACGCGCAGGATCTGGATGTTGCGGTTCGAGAAGCTGGCGGTTTCCCCGAGCAACAGGCTCAGCGGCGTCTGGGCCGTCGGCACGCGCTGGTACACGTCCAGGCGCGGATCCCAGCGGTGGATGTTCAGGCCGTCCGCCACCACCACCAGCCGCGACGGCGCGTCGTATTCGAAGCGCATCCGTCCGGGGCGACGCAGGTAGAAAGCCCCCGACGCACGTTGACCGCGCGGCCCCGTTTCGGAAAAGCGGCCTCTGACGGAGGCCATGGACTGCAGATAGGTCTGGGCGCGCGAAACCAGCCGACGCTCAGCCTCGGTCAGGCCTGTCTGGGCCAGCACCGGGCCCGCGAGCGCCAGGGCCGTCGCGGCGGAGGCTCCGCCCAGCAAATGTCTTCGGGTCAGGCTCATGGTCTGATCTCCTTTCAAGGTCGTCTGTAGCGATCCGGCTTGACGCCGCAAGGGCCACGGCGTGGCCATTGTCCGGCCCCCGGATGAAGCGCCGTTCATACCCGTCACCCGGATCGATGAATGGAGCAAACGCCGCGATCGCATTTGCGTTGCCCGACAGCGCCCCGGTCCGGGCCTCGTGCTGCGGCATGCCACCAGGCCGGTCGCCTGATGGCAACCGTCGGGCGCGCCTCGTCGATGCCCGTCAGTGTGGCGGCGGCGGCCCCGCCAGGACGTCACGCTTGCCGGCGTGGTTGGCCGGGCTGATGACGCCTTCCTGTTCCATTCGCTCGATCAGCGAGGCGGCGCGGTTGTAACCGATCTGGAGGCGGCGCTGGACGTAGCTGGTGGAGGCCTTGCGATCCCGCGTGACGATGGCAACGGCCTGGTCGTACAGGTCATCGCCCGATCCGCCGCCGTCGCCGAACATATCGCCGCCGCCATCCTCGTCGTCGCCCTCGGTCACGTCCGGCAGATAGTCCGGCTCGCCCTGCTCGCGCAGGAAGTTGGCGACGGCCTCGACCTCCTCGTCCTTCACGAAGGGACCGTGCAGGCGCATGGTGCGCCCGCCGCCCGGCATATACAGCATGTCCCCCTGGCCCAGCAGCTGTTCGGCCCCCTGCTCGCCCAGGATGGTGCGGCTGTCGATCTTGGAGGTGACCTGGAAGCTGATCCGGGTCGGGAAGTTGGCCTTGATGGTGCCGGTGATCACGTCCACCGACGGGCGCTGGGTGGCCATGATCAGGTGGATGCCGGCGGCCCGCGCCATCTGGGCCAGCCGCTGCACCGCCATCTCGACGTCCTTGCCGGCGACCAGCATCAGGTCGGCCATCTCGTCCATCACCACAACCAGATAGGGCATGGGCTCGGGCCGGATCTTTTCGCTCTCGTAGATCGGTCGCCGGTTCTCGTCGAAGCCGGTCTGGACGGTCCGCTCGAAATGCTCGCCCTTGGCCAGGGCCTCGTGGGCGCGCTCGTTGTAGCTGGCGATGTTGCGCACGCCGATCTTGGACATCCGCCGATAGCGGTCCTCCATCTCGCGCACGGTCCATTTCAGGGCCACGACCGCCTTCTTGGGATCGGTCACCACCGGGGCCAGCAGATGCGGAATGCCGTCATAGACCGACAGCTCCAGCATCTTGGGGTCGATCATGATGAAGCGGCACTGATCCGGACTCAGTCGGTAAAGGATCGACAGGATCATCGCATTGACCCCGACCGACTTGCCCGAGCCGGTCGTGCCCGCGATCAGCAGGTGCGGCATCCGCGCCAGGTCCGCCACATAGGGCTCGCCCCCGATGGTTTCCCCCAACGCGAGGGGCAGGATGTGCCCCGTCTTCTCATAGGCCTTGCCGCTGAGCAGATCGCGCAGCCACACCGTCTCGCGCTTGGAGTTCGGCAGCTCGATGCCGATGGCGTTCTTGCCCGGCACCACCGACACCCGACACGCCCGCGCCGACATCGAGCGGGCGATGTCGTCCGACAGGGCCACGACCCGCGCGTGTTTCACGCCCGGCGCGGGCAACAGCTCGTACAGGGTCACGACCGGACCGGGGCGGATCTGGTCGATCTGGCCGCGCACGCCGAACTCGGCCAGCACGCCTTCCAGCATCCGCGCGTTCTGCAGCAGGGCCTGTTCGTCGACACCCGTATTGCGCCGGTCGCCCTTGGTCAGGATGTTCAGCTCCGGCAGCTTGAAGCCGCCTGTCTGCTGGACGAAGGCGAAGGCCCCCTGGTTCTCGCGTGTCTCGCGGCCCGACGCCTTGGCCGGTTTCGGGTCGGCCACGCGCGGCTGGACCACCGGCTGCACCGGAGCCGGCGCTGCCTCGGGCTCCGCGACGGCGACGGCGGGCTTGCGCGCGCGGGGCTTGGGCGTCGGCGCGGCCTCACGCGTCGCGGGCGGGGCGGTCTTGCGCGATTTGCGCCGCGCCCAGTCCGAGGCCAGATCCAGGTCCTGACCGGTCAGGCCCAGCGCCGGAACCATCAACCCGATGAACCCGCCCGCATAGATCAGGCCCGCCCAGATCATCGGGGCCGGCAGCCGCAGCCAGCCGAAAAAGCCGCCCAGGCCGTCGGCCAGGCCCGAACCCCAGAACCCGCCTAGCCCCTTGGCCAGCGGCCAGGCCGCCGGCGGCGGCAGGGTCGACAAGGCCCCCGCCAGGATCAGGATCGCGCCCAGCGCATACAGGGATCGACGATGATTGACCGCCCGGTCCTTCATCGGATCGGCTTCCAGGGCCCGCCCGATGCCCTTGTACAGAATGAACAGCGCCGCCGGCCACGCCGCCAGGCCGACCGACTGCATCCAGACGTCGGCCCAGAGCGCCCCGGCCCCGCCCAGCCAATTGGTCGCCGGGGTCGCTGAGGCGGCATTCCAGCTGGGGTCCGCCGGATCATAGGACGCAAAGGCGATCAGCAGGAACAGCCCCGTCGCCGCCACCACGCCGCCGCGCAGTCGCAGCGCCATCGGCGCATCCCAGAACAGGCGGAAACTCTCCACCAGACGGTCCCGAACGATCACCGCCGCCGACGCCATGCCTTGCTCCCAGCTCTTCAACCGGCAGTCTTGGCCCCGACGCGGTTAAGGCGGCGTTTAGGATGATCGCGATTGCGCCCTTGGCGACGGGGGCGGCGCACCCTACTGTCGGCCCGTTCTCCCGGGGGTCGCGCGCGAGCGGCTGAGATAGAGGTGATCCTCTGACCGGTCGAACCTGATCCGGGTCATGCCGGCGAAGGGATGAGTAACGCGTCGGCCCGCCACAGGTCCGTCTCGCCCAACGTCGGCGACCTCAATGAAAGAGGCCGCCATGAACGTCCACGTCACGCCTGACCAACCCCATGAGCCGCAGGTCGATCTGCCGCTCGCCGAGGCCCGCAAGGCCGTGGCCGAAAAGCATGGCCGCGTCCCCACCGGCCCGCGTGAGGGCGGCAAGAAGGTCTATGTCTCAGGCGAGCTGTTCCCCGACATCCGCGTGCCCTTCCGCGAGGTGGCGCTGCACCCCACCGCCAATGAGCCGCCGGTGACGATGTATGACAGCTCCGGCCCCTACACCGACCCGGACGCGACCATCGACATCACCCGTGGCCTGCCCGCCGTGAAGTCGTCCTGGCAGCTGGATCGCGGCGACATCGCCCCCGTCGCCCACCCGCGCGAGGTCAAGCCGGAAGACAATGGCCACGCCGCCGGCAAACACCTGGCTCCGCGCTTCGACGTCTCCAAACACAGGGTCTTCAAGGGCGCCCCCGACCGCCCGGTGACCCAGCTGGAATACGCCCGCGCCGGCGTCATCACGCCCGAGATGGAATATGTCGCCATCCGCGAGAACCTGCGCCGCGAGCAAACGGCTCCTTGTGTCCAGGATGGCGAATCCTTCGGCGCCGCCATCCCCGACTTCGTGACGCCTGAGTTCGTCCGTCAGGAGATCGCCCGGGGCCGCGCCATCATCCCGCACAACATCAACCACCCCGAAGTCGAGCCGATGATCATCGGCCGCAACTTCCTGGTGAAGATCAACGCCAACATCGGCAACTCGGCGGTCCTCAGCTCGGTGGACGACGAGGTCGACAAGCTGGTCTGGGCCACCCGCTGGGGGGCCGACAACGTCATGGACCTGTCGACGGGCCGCAACATCCACAACATCCGCGACTGGATCATCCGCAACAGTTCCGTGCCCATCGGCACCGTGCCCATCTATCAGGCGCTGGAGAAGGTCGGCGGCGTGGCCGAGGACCTGACGTTCGACATCTTCGCCGACACCCTGATCGAACAGGCCGAACAGGGCGTGGACTATTTCACCCTCCACGCGGGCGTGCGCCTGCCCTTCGTGCCCATGACCGCCCGGCGCGTCACCGGCATCGTCTCACGCGGCGGCTCGATCATGGCCAAGTGGTGCCTGGCCCACCACAAGGAGAGCTTCCTCTACGAACGCTTCGGCGAGATCTGCGAGATCATGCGCGCCTACGATGTCTCGTTCAGCCTGGGCGACGGCCTGCGTCCCGGCTCCATCGCCGACGCCAACGACGAGGCCCAGTTCGCAGAGCTGCGCACGCTTGGTGAGCTGACGAAAGTCGCCTGGGATCACGGCTGTCAGGTGATGATCGAAGGCCCCGGCCATGTGCCGATGCACAAGATCAAGGCCAATATGGATGAGCAGCTGAAGCACTGCCACGAGGCACCCTTCTATACGCTCGGGCCGCTGACCACCGACATCGCGCCGGGCTACGACCACATCACGTCCGCGATTGGAGCGGCCATGATCGGCTGGTTCGGCACGGCCATGCTCTGCTACGTCACGCCCAAGGAGCACCTCGGCCTGCCCGACCGGCAGGACGTGAAAGACGGCGTCATTACCTATAAGATCGCCGCCCACGCCGCCGACCTGGCCAAGGGCCACCCGGCCGCGCGCCTGCACGACGACGCCCTAAGCCGCGCCCGCTTCGAGTTCCGCTGGGAAGACCAGTTCAACCTCGGCCTCGACCCCGAAACCGCCCGCCAATACCACGACGAAACCCTCCCCAAAGAAGCCCACAAAACCGCCCACTTCTGCTCCATGTGCGGCCCGAAGTTCTGCTCAATGAAGATCAGCCAGGACATCCGCGATGCGGCGGCGGCGCAGAACGATGCGGGGGGCAGCCTGGCCGAGGCCGAAGCCGGGATGCGCGAGATGAGCGAGCGGTTCCGTAGCCACGGTAGCGAGATCGAGATAAAGGTGTGAAATCATGCCGACCGTCGCCCGCATCGGACCGCGCCGCTACTATTTCTTCAGTCACGAACCGAACGAACCGCCGCACGTCCATGTCGATGAGGGCGACCGTTCGGCCAAGGTCTGGCTAGAGCCGGTTACGTTGGCGCGAAACCTTGGCTTTCGGGCGAAGGACCTCAATGTTATCTTGCGCGAAGTCCGGGACCACCGGGGGCAGTTTCTGGAGCGATGGCATGACCATTTTGGCGACCGCAGCTGACGAACGCATCGCCGATGTGCGCATCGATGACGCCTACCTGACCGTCGAGCTGATGGATGGTCGCATCATCTCCGCGCCCTTGGCCTGGTATCCCCGTCTGTTTGACGCCACGCCGGACCAACGCAATCGCTGGGAACGCTCCGGCGGCGGCTATGCGCTCCACTGGCCAGAGCTGGACGAAGACCTCTCCACCGAGGGTCTCCTGCGCGGCGCTCCGGCGACCAGAACCGCAGCCTAGGACGCGGTCGAGTTCCGCTGAGAAGACCCGTTCAACCTCGGCCTCGACCCCGAAACCGCCCGCCAATACCACGACGAAACCCTCCCCAAGGAAGCCCACAAAACCGCCCACTTCTGCTCCATGTGCGGCCCGAAATTCTGCTCAATGAAGATCAGCCAGGATATCCGCGATGCGGCCCGGGGACAGAACGATGCGGGGGCCAGCCTGGAGGCCGAGGCCGGGATGCGGGAGATGGCCGAGAAGTTCCGCGAGGGGCACGATCTTTATGTTGCAGCGCCGGAGAGTTAAATGGGCACAATCCGTTATGGTGGATCAGGCGGTTCGCATGATTGGAGTTCTCGCGCGTTCCCGAGAACACCAATTCATTCGCTAAGCTTGGCCACGACTCCATTGGAAGTTCTTGACCTCCATGGGAATACCTTCACTCACGGGACGGCTCTCATCTATCGCCATGAGGATCTGCCGTACCTTGCGACTGCGTGGCATGTTGTCTCGGGCCGTGATTTCTTCAGCCGGGAGCTAAATAGACAGGGCCTAGTGCCGAAGCGTCTGCGCTTCTACATTCCTTCATTTCATCAAACCGGCGAACTGATAAACATTCGATCCAACCCCTTCACGCTCGACCTGACCGAGGAGGCCCAGGAGGGTTTGACTAAACCGCCCGAGCCCTTTGGATTTCCGGTAGACGTAGCTGTCGCAAAACTGCCGCTCGCCGAGGGCAAGCAAGGAAGCTTTACAGCGCAAGGACTTAACGATTTCAGGTGGGGATTCACTCAAAGAAGCAGGCCTCCTATTCAATCGATGGTTGGAGCCGATGTCTTTGTTCTCGGATATCCCCTGAGCAGCTACGAAGGGCTGCGCACTCCCATTTGGAAACGTGGGGCGATTGCTAGCGAGCCGTCGTTCAAGATCGAGCCTCAAGGGACCTTTCTTGTTGACGTGAACAGTGCTGGGGGCATGTCGGGCGGGCCAATCCTACGACGAGTAGCCACGATGACCGCCGACAATAAGGATGCAGGAGTTATCCAAGAGTTCTATGATGAGATGCTTATCGGCATCTATAGCGGCAGAGCCCTTTCTGCCTCAGAAGGTAGCTTCGTTCTCGGCTATGGCTGGCCTGTGGATATGATCCACGAGATCATTTCCAAGGGACTCTGTTTCTTGGAGCCAGACCAGTAACAAGATGCGCACTTCCAGGCCGTGCGGCGCTAGACTATGCAGTGAACGCCACCTCATGTAACTCTACCCATACCACGAGCGGTTCGACGGCTCTGATTGTCGGTAAGCGCTGGACGGCTTCAACGGTCCGCAGGTGAACGGTGACCTCAAACGCCGGTGGTGCACTCCCCATCCTCGAACGATTGGAGCACACCCATGTCTCGCACTTCCGAACTCCGCGCGCTCGGCTTCGAGCCTGCTGGTCGCTATCAAGCCGGCCAGTTTGATCTGGCCTCGGCCTGGAAATCCCACGAGGTCGTCTACGTCTGGACCCGAGGCGCCGACGCCATCGACATCCTTCGCGTCGGCATCGCCTGCGGCCTGAATGGCTTCAAGAACCGGTACGCGTCCTACAACCGCTGGCTCGCCGGTCGTTTCAAGCCGAATGACCCGACCGAGCAGAAGAAGAGCCAGCTGTTCCGACAGAAGCTGGACGACACCTGTATCGTCTGGGCCCGGCGCGTCGCCGACAAGCCCTCGGCCCTGCGCGAGGAAGCCGACCTCCGCGCCCGCCTCGGCCCCGTCCTCGAGCTCGACCTTATGACGCCCGGTTGGGCCAAGCAGGAACTGGCCGCGTGGCGGGTTGGCAACCGACCTTCATCGACGCCTCAAACCTCCACACCTTCGCCAAGGACTCGCGAAATGCCGTCATCTGCTCCCCTGTCCGTCGCCCCGTCCCTCAAGGCAGTCTTCGCCGATCTGGACCAAGGCCTGACCGACCTTGGCCTCGTGCGCTCCGAGGTGCGGGACGGCTGGCCCTACAAGGCCGGGGACACCAAAATTTGCCGGATCGACCCGAAGAATTCCAAGGGCTGCCTCCGTGTCTGGGTGGGTGATGCGGACGAAGCGACCGCGCCGGACCGGCTTCGCGGCCAGTTCAAACAGACAGGTTGGCTTGTCGTCTGGCCGGAAGACCATGCTCTCGCCGCCGACTACATCCTCGCCAGCGCGCGCAGACGGCTACCGTGACGGGGTGAGCCCACTCACTCCCCCCCCCACCACCACGTCCCAGTGCGCCTCCACCAGCCCAAACCGCCGCGCCGCCTCGGCGGGGTGAGTTCCGACGTCGGCGTAGAGCCGGACCCTCCCCGGCGGCGAAGCCAGTGGGAGAAGACGGGAATCCCCGCATTTCCGACATCAAACCCCAACCTTTCCAACACCCTGCTCAAAAACCATCCGCGCGCCGTCCCCGCTCTCGCCGGCGCCTCCATCCTGTCCGGCGACCGCCAAAACAGGAGCGCGCCCATGACTGACCTCATTGAATCACCGCCGAACGGCCGGGCGTTGGAGCCGGTGGTGACCGATTGGCGCTCGGCCCCGCAGGAGGTCTGGGCGCGGGTGCGCGAGGACTATCTGGCGGGGCTGCCGGCCCCGGCCTGCGCCCGGCGCCATGGCGTGGGGGTCAGCACCCTGCGTGAGCGGGCCGCGCGCGACGGCTGGCGCCGCGCCGATCAGCCCTGGCCCGCGCCGGCGGCCCTGGATCCCGATGACGAGGGGCGGGCCCTGGAGGCCGCCATCGACGGCGACCTGAACCAGTTGAACCCTCAGGACCTGGCCAAGGTGGCCGAGAGCCGCATGATGCGCGCCGTGCTGCGCGGCGATGCGACCGGGGCTCTGCGCTGGCGCCGCGTCCGCGACGCCCTGGACCTGGATCAGGCCGAACTGGACCAGTGGCTCGCCGAGGACGCCGCCTACGGCCTCGCCGTGCGATCGCGGGCGGACGATCCAGACGGTCTGGACGGTTCAGACGCCGTTTGCGGCGACGCGCCGGCCTAGCCCGCCCGCGCCGCCTGGCGCGCGCCCAGCAGGAAGATCACGCCCATGGTGAAGTCCACCAGGCTCATGGCGAAACCGGCCGGGGCCACGTCGCCGGCCATGAGGGCGGCGCCCATCAGGCCGCAGAAGGTGATCTTGCTGAGGCCGAAGATGGTCAGCACCGGCGCATTCATCACCGGCTGGCGCGCCTGCCACAGCCCGACCAGACCAAACAGCAGAATGTTGAAGGCGATGAAGCCCGAATAGAGAAACGGAACATCCCCCGTCAGCCCGGCCGCCGCCCCGAACCGCTCCGGGAACAGGAAGGTGACGAACCCCATCAGATTGTACAGAAAGGTGAAATACAGCGTCCCGCGCAACAGCTTCTCGGACATGGCGCCTGTCTCCTGTTCCGGTATCAAGCCTGCCGGCCAGCCTAGGCCAGGGACGGCGCCGCCGCCACCTCCGCCGCCATCTGGCGCAGGGCCTGTTCGAACACCTCGGCGGGCTGACCGCCCGAGATCAGCCACTTGTTCTCCACCACCACCGCCGGCACCGAGTTGATGCCCCGGCTCTGCCACAGACGCTCTTCGTTGCGGACCTCCCCAGCGTACCGGCCCTCCGCGAGCACCGCGCGGGCCTCCTCGGCGTCCAGCCCGGCCTCGGCGGCGGCGGCGATCAGCGTCTCCGGGTCGTTCAGCGGCTGGTTGTCGGTGAAGTGGGTCGCCAGCAGGGCGCGCTTGATCGCCGCCTGTTCCTCGGTGCCCAGCGTCCCGGCCCAGTGGATCAGGCGGTGGGCGTCAAAGGTGTTCCAGATGCGGCTGGCCTCGCCCATGTTCATCTCGAACCCGACCAGGGCGGCGCGTTCGGTGATCATGGCGCGGTTCTGGGCCGACTGTTCCGGCGTCGATCCGTACTTCTTGCCGACATGTTCGGTGATGGTCTCGCCTTCAGGCGCCATCTGCGGGTTCAGCTCGAACGGGCGAAAGGCGATCTCGGCGGTGATCCCGTCGGCCTTCAGCCGCTCCAGCGCGGTGGTCAGTCCGCCCAGACCGACCGCGCACCACGGGCACACGACGTCCGAGACGAAGTCGATCTTCAGGGGGCGGGCGGAGAGGGTGTCTGTCTGGGTCATGTCCGACATATGGGTTCGGTCCGCCGGGGTCGCCACACCCGTCCGGCTCGGTTAGCGTGGCCGCCGCGTATTTGAGGAGGCGTCGCCCATGTCCGGTTTCAATCCCCGTCTGACCCGTCGCGGCGCCCTGTTCGCCGGGGCCGCCGCCGGCGGGCTGGGCTGGTCCGCTTACGCTTCGGCCCAGGACCAGGACGCCGCCATCGCCGAGGCCGTCGACGCTCACGTCCGCCAGGTCATGACCGCCTGGCCCGATCAGCCGGCGGTCGGGGTCGCCGTTGTCCGGGGCGGCCGCACCGTCATGACGCGCGGCTATGGCGTCAAACGCCAGGGCTCCGACGAACCGGCCAGCGAGGTCACCCAGTTCGCCGTCGCCTCCAACACCAAGGCCATGACGGTGGCGCTGCTGGCCATGCTGGTCGACGAAGACCGGCTGGAGTGGGACGCGCCGGTGCGCACCTATCTGCCGGAGTTTCGCCTGTCGGATCCCTTCATCACCGAGCGGATCACCGTGCGCGACCTGGTCTCGCACCGGGCCGGCTTCGGCCTGGGGGCCGGGGACCTCTTGTTCTGGCCCAACTCGGACCGCACCCGCGCCGAGATCATGGCCGCCATCCCCCATGTGCCGATCGAGTATGGCTTCAGGGCCGGGTATCACTATTGCAATCTGATGTTCGTGGTCGCCGGCGAGGTGGTGGCGGCGCTGGACGGCAATCGCTTCGAGGATGTGCTGGAATACCGGCTGCTGGATCCGCTGCATATGTCGGCCACGGCCTATATGACCTCCGGCGCGAGCGCCGAACATTCTGCGCTTCCTCACGGACGGGTCGGCCCGCCGCTGCGTTACCAGGGCGACATGACCCTGCTCAGCGACACCATCCCCGGCATCTGGAACTGGGATTCCGCCGCCGCCGCCGGGGGTGTGGTCGCCACCCCCTTCGACTGGGCCCAGTGGATCCATGTCCAGCTCGGCCAGGGCCGGGCGCTCGACGGTCGGCGGATGTGGTCCGAGGATCAGGCCCGCGAGATGTGGCGACCCAACATCATCTCCGGCTCCTCGCCCGGCCCGACCGACGAGATGCCCAACCGCGCCATCACCGCCACCTACGCCATGGGCTGGGCCGTTCAGGACTATCGCGGCGAGCGCATCGTCAACCACGGCGGCGGCTCGCCCGGCGGCATCTCCTCGACCTTCCTGATCCCGGGCCGCAACGCCGGCTTCAGCGTCTTCACCAATGCCGAGGAGGGCTTCTGTCTGCGTGCGCTCAGACAGGGCATCGCCGATATCCTGATGGACAAGGTCACCTTCGACTGGATCGCCGACGGTCGTCGCCGCCAGGCCGAAGGGACCGTCCGCTCGCTCGAGGCCGCCGCCGCCATCGACGCGGCCCAGGCGGCGGGCGCGCCGCCGACCCTGTCGCTGTCCGCCTATGCCGGAACCTGGCGCGACCCCTGGTACGGCGACATTGCAATCACCGAACACGACGGGGGCCTGCATCTGGCCTTCACCCGCTCACCGGCCCTGAACGGCCCGCTGGAGCCCTATGACGGCGACAAGTTCCGCACCCGCTTCCCCGACAAGCGGGAAGAAGACGCCTTCGTCACCTTCGTCGTCGAGAACGGCGCGGCCGTGCGCGCCACCGTCGCCGGCGTCTCGCCCGACATCGACTTCTCATACGACTATCAGGACCTGAGGCTCACGAAGGTCAGCTAACGGTTTCGCCGCCCCCACCCGAAACGGGAAAAACGCACCCGTTTCCTGCCAAGCCAACAGTCTGACGCGGATCGACAATTCAGGACGCCTCGGCCCGCCCATCGCCGGCGCGGGGTTCCCGGCTATGCTGTCGGACCCGGTCTTTCCCAGGGGCCAGTTGGAAACGTGCAGAGCGAGGACCTTCATGTGAAGGCGCAACGACGCGCCGGCGGCGGTCGCGGGATTTAGTGCACCTTTTGCACCTTTTGCACCCGATTCACGGTGCACTAATCCAGGCGCAGGGCCCGCCTCGGATCGAGCAGCAACCCCGACGCCGTCGCGGCCAGCAGGCGCGGACTGGGCGGCACCCGGCTGATCCAGCCCAGCACATGATCGCGCAGGGCCGGGCGGACCGGATCGTCGGACTGATAGAAGGGCGTGAACACCCACGACAGGGCCTGATAAAGCCGAACGTGGAGCCAGCGCGCCCCGGCATAGACGCTGAGCGCCGCGTCCAGATCGTCGTGGCTGGCCAGGGCCCGGTCCAGCGCCCAGGCATCGAGCAGACCCATATTCACCCCCTGACCCAACTGGGGGCTGGTCGAGTGGGCGGCATCGCCAATGACCGCCAACCCCGCCTGGGTCGCCGCCGTCCGGGTGCGGTGAGCATAGCGGGCCAGGATCATCTGGTCGGGGTCGCGGATCGTCTCCAGCAACGCCGCCGTCGCCGGCCAGGTCGCGCGCACCTGGGCCTTCCACGCCTCCAGCCCGGTGGTACGCCAGCGGGCGACGTCGCGCGGCTTCAGGCTCCAGAAAAAGGTCGCCGCCGGCCCGTCCACGCCCGGCCCCTCACCGATCGGCAGAACGCCGACCATAAGCCGCGCCGCCTCATAGCGTTGCTCCAGGGCGTCGCCCATGAAGTCCGCCCCCAGAGGCACCGTCGCCCACAGCGCCCCGAAGCTCAGGTCGCGTCGGAACGGCCCCAACGGCGAGCGCGCTCCCAGCGCATCGACCAGCAGGTCAAACCGCGTCGAACGCCGTCCGTCGCGCGCCACGAAGGCACCGGCACCCCGGTCCACCTCGGCGACGTCGAAGCCGGTCTCGAACCTCACGCCCGCCTCCAGACAGGCCGGATAGAGCACGTCGAACAGGCTGGCTCGGTGCAGGCCCAGCGCCGTCTCTCCGCCCCTCAGGTGGGAATAGGCGACATCCAGGACCGCCCGCCCGGTGTCGGCCCGCTCGCCATAGAGCCTTCGGATCGTCGCGCCCTTGGCACAGACGGCGTCGGCCAGGCCCAGCTGCGCCAGCACCGCCAGCCCCGTCGGCTGAAGCAGGAAGCCCGATCCCACCGGCTTGGGCGCGTCAAACCGTTCGTGGATGACCACCGCATCGCCCCGGCGCGCCGCCATCAGGGCCAGAGCCAGGCCGCTAGGCCCGGCCCCGCCGATCCCGAGGGTCCGCCGCCGGCTCAGCTGGCGGGCACCAGCTCGATCAGATCGAGCGTCGATTCAAACTCGGGATACGGGATCACCAGCCGCCAGCGCTGACGCCCGATCCGCTCGAACCGCGCGGCGAAATCCCGCTCATCGTTATTGCCGTAGGAGCGAGCGCGCGGCTCGTCGCCCAGCGCCATCGACCCGAGGAACACCATGCCCAGATCGTCCTCGGGGAAGAGCAGGCCAGAGGGCCGCTGCGACCCGGTCACCTTGACCAGGCGGAGCCCGTTCGGCGTACGACTGATCTCGCAATCGAACCAGCCATAGACGACGTAGCCCAGGCCCGAGGTGCCCTGATGGCCCAGCTTCACCGTCCGGCAGCGATAGGCACCCGGCGGCGGTGCGGCATTCTCAAGGGCCGCGCCCGGATCGATCAGGGCTCCGACCGACATCAGGTCACCCGACCCCTCAGAGCGACGGGCCTGATCCAGCGCGCGACGCCAGGCCTCGTCGATCCGGTCCAGCCGGCTGCGATCTCGCGGTGTGATGATGGCACGCCAGTCCAAAAGGACACCGCCGCCCGAGCCCTCGGAAGGCGGCGCCGGCGGCGGCGGCGGGGTCGGGCCATAGGGCGGGCCGTACGACGGCGGCGTGGCGCAGGCTCCCAGAACGAGCACGGCAACGGCGGCGGCGAAAAGTCGGATCCGGTTCATCGGAAAGTGGGTCCCCCTGATGCGCCCCCGCGTCAGCCCAGCGCGTCCCGCACCGAGAAGGCGGCCACCATCGGGGAAACGATCGTGGAAAACAACGTCCAGGCGGAAATCAGGGCCAGTCCTCCCATCCACGGCAAGCCTTGGGACGCCGCCACCAGGGTGCCGGCTCCGAAGATCGCGGGCGGCGCAAACAGCGGCAGAACGACCACCGCGATCAACAGACCGCCGCGGCGCGATCCAAGTGCCAGGGCCGCACCCATCATGCCCGTGAAGGCAAAGCCCAGTCCGCCGATCGCCGCCGTCGCCAGAACTAGCCCCAGCACGGCGTCCGGCGCGCCGAGAGCTGCCGTCGCGATGGGGGCCGCGACGGCCAGCGGCAGGCCGACAGCGACCCACTGGGCCACAGCCTTGATGGCGCAAACCCCAATCAGACCCACCGGCCCGATCGCCAGAAGGTCCAGCGCCCCGTCCTCGAAGTCGCGCTCGAACAGGCGCTCCAACGACAGAAGGCTGGCCAGAGCCAGCGCCAGCCACGACGATCCGATGGCCAGCGCCGCCAGTCGCTCCGGCTCGGACCCCACCGTCAGAGGGGTCAAGGCGGTGATGCAGGCAAAGAAGGCCAGGGCCATGACGGCACCTCCTCCACGCCCCCAGGCCAGGCCGAACTCCCGGCGGAAGAGCAGGGCAAGCGCGCTCACGGCACCGGCCCCAGGTCCAACGTCTGCGGCGCGAACGGCATGGGGTCATGCGCGGCCGCCAGAATCATGCCGCCCTCGACCAGGTGCGCCCGGGCCATGTCCGCGACGGTCTCGCGCCAGCCGGTATCGAGGGGGGCCAGAGTCTCATCCAGCAACCACAGGGGGCGCGGCGCGGCGATCAGCCGGGCCAGCGCCAGCCGCTTCTTCTGGCCGGCCGATAGCACCCTCACAGGCAGATCCAGCAGGGGCGTCAGAGCTAGTCGCTCGGCCGCCCGGTCGACGCCGTCGCGGTCGGCCCCGGCCCAGCCGCACCAGAAGATCAATTCCTCACCCGCCGTGCGACCGCCCTTCAGCCCATCCTGATGCCCCATCAGGTGTAACCCGGCCTGACGCTCCTCGAAACCCGTCAGGGTGATCCGGCCGGCGAGCGGCTTCAACAGACCCGCCACCGCTCGCAGCAGAGAGGTCTTGCCCCAGCCATTCGGCCCGACCACGGCCCGCGCTTCGCCAGGTTCCAGCCGCAATGAGAGGTCCCGGATCAGCACCCGGTCCCCGCGCGCAAGGGTGAGGTCGGTGACGGTCAGCATGGCCTGACTTCTCTCCATGTGCGAAGCGGATGGGGAGGAGACGCCTTTATGCGAACCTCTCGCAATACCCACGGCGCCATCATGGATTCATGGACGAAGGGCTTTACGGGGGGTATATCCCGGCGCGCCGCAGCAGGCGTTCGCCGCGCGCGCCGGGGACCTGTGTGCCCCAGCGTCCAGCGCGCGATCGCGCAACCGAATTGTCGGGCGGCTTTGACCAGAGGATACCTCCCACATGCCGTCAGTCGACAGCCTCAAGACCCGTCAGGACCTTTCCGTCGGGCGCAAGAAGTACGCCTATTACAGCCTTCCCGCCGCCGAGGAAGCCGGCCTGACCGGAATCTCGCGCCTGCCCCGCTCTATGAAGGTGCTGCTGGAGAACCTGCTTCGCAACGAAGACGGGGTTTCGGTCACCGAAGCCGATCTGAAGGCCGTCGCCGCCTGGATCGAGAACAAGGGTTCGGTCGAGCACGAGATCGCCTTCCGCCCGGCGCGGGTCCTGATGCAGGACTTCACCGGCGTTCCGGCGGTCGTGGACCTGGCCGCCATGCGCGACGCCATGGGCGCGCTGGGCGCCGACCCGTCCAAGATCAACCCGCTGAACCCGGTCGATCTGGTCATCGACCACTCGGTCATGGTCGACCATTTCGGCACGCCCCAGTCGTTCACCCAGAACGTCGAGCGGGAATATGAGCGCAACATCGAACGCTACAACTTCCTGCGCTGGGGCTCGTCGGCGTTCAACAGCTTCCGCGTCGTGCCGCCCGGCACCGGTATCTGTCACCAGGTCAATCTGGAGAATCTGGCCCAGACCGTCTGGACGCTGGAAGAAGGCAAGAAGACCGTCGCCTATCCCGACACCGTAGTCGGCACCGACAGCCACACGACCATGATCAACGGCCTGGCGGTCCTGGGCTGGGGCGTCGGCGGCATCGAGGCGGAAGCCGCCATGCTGGGCCAGCCGATCCCGATGCTGATCCCCGAGGTCATCGGCTTCAGGCTGACGGGCAAGCTGCCCGAGGGGGCGACCGCCACCGACCTGGTGCTGACCGTCACCCAGATGCTGCGCAAGCGCGGCGTCGTGGGCAAGTTCGTCGAATTCTTCGGCGACGCCCTGGCCGGCATGACCATCGAGGATCAGGCCACCATTGCCAACATGGCCCCGGAATACGGTGCCACCTGTGGCTTCTTCCCCGTGTCGCAGGCAACGCTGGATTATCTGACGGCCACGGGTCGCGACAAGGCGCGCGTCGCCCTGGTCGAAGCCTATGCCAAGGCCCAAGGCCTGTGGATCGAGCCAGGCGCTGAAGAGCCGGTCTTCACCGACACCCTGGAGCTGGACCTGGGCACCGTCGTTCCGTCGCTGGCCGGGCCCAAGCGTCCGCAGGACAAGGTCGCCCTGACCGCCGCGGCCCCCGAATTCGAGGTCCAGCTGACCGGCACCTTCAACCGCCCGACCGACGCGCCGCGCTATGCCGTGGATGGGCGCGACTTCGACATTGGCGATGGTGATGTGGTGATTGCCGCCATCACCTCGTGCACCAACACCTCCAACCCCTCGGTGCTGATCGCGGCGGGTCTGGTGGCGCGCAAGGCCGCCAAGCTGGGCCTCAAGCCCAAGCCCTGGGTGAAGACCTCGCTGGCCCCCGGCTCGCAGGTGGTCACCGACTATCTGACGGCCTCGGGCCTGCAGGCCGACCTGGACGCCATGGGCTTCAACCTGGTCGGCTATGGCTGCACGACCTGTATCGGCAACTCCGGTCCGCTGGATTCCGAGATCTCCCAGGCCATCAATGACAATGGCTTGGTCGCCACGAGCGTGCTCTCGGGCAACCGAAACTTCGAGGGCCGGGTGAACCCCGACGTCCAGGCCAACTACCTGGCCTCGCCGCCGCTGGTGGTGGCCTATGCCCTGGCCGGCTCGATGCGGATCGACATCACCACCCAGCCGATCGGTCAGGACAAGAAGGGCAAGGACGTCTTCCTCAAGGACATCTGGCCGACCTCCAAGGAGATCGCCGACATCCAGAAGAAGTCGGTCACCCCGGAAATGTTCGCCAAACGCTATGCCGACGTCTTCAAGGGCGACGAGCACTGGCAGGCGATCAAGGTCACCGGCGGCCAGACCTACGACTGGGACGACAAGTCGACCTATGTTCAGAACCCGCCCTATTTCGACGGCCTGTCGATGGAGCCGGCCCCGGTCGCCGACATCATCGAGGCGCGCATCCTGGGCATTTTCGGCGACTCGATCACCACCGACCACATCTCGCCGGCCGGTTCGATCAAGGCGGCGTCGCCCGCCGGGAAATATCTGATCGACCACGGCGTCGAGCCGGTGGATTTCAACAGCTACGGCGCGCGCCGCGGCAACCACGAAGTGATGATGCGCGGCACCTTCGCCAACATCCGCATCCGCAACAAGATCACGCCGGACATCGAAGGGGGCGTGACCAAGCACTTCCCGTCGGGCGACGTCATGCCGATCTACGATGCGGCCATGCGCTATCAGTCCGAGGGCCGGCCGCTGGTCGTTTTCGCGGGCAAGGAATACGGCACCGGCTCGTCGCGCGACTGGGCGGCCAAGGGCACGCGCCTGCTGGGCGTGCGCGCGGTCATCGCCGAGAGCTATGAGCGCATCCACCGCTCCAACCTGATCGGCATGGGCGTGGTGCCGCTGCAGTTCAAACAGGACGGCTGGACCAAGCTGGGTCTGACCGGCGAGGAGATCGTCACCATCCGCGGTCTGACCGACGCCAACATCGGCAAGCTGAAGCCCCGCCAGGAGCTGTGGGTCGAGCTGTTCCGTCCGTCGGATGGCAAGATGGCCCGTTTCCCGGTGCGCTGCCGCATCGATAACCAGACCGAGCTGGACTACTTCAAGGCCGGCGGCGTCATGCCCTACGTCCTGCGAAACCTCGCCTCGGCCTGAACGACGGCCAGGGGTTGAACGGGATAAGGGGCGCGGTCACCCGCGCCCCTTTGTTCGTGGCCGGAACCGGCTCAGCCGGCCTGTTCGTGGATCCGCTCCTCCAGCCGCAGCAGCTCGGCGAAGGCCAGCAGCACATGATACAGGATGCTGCACGGAACGTGGTCGGCGATGGGGCGGCCTTCCGCGTCGAACTGGTCCATCCAGGTGCCGGCCGGCGACCAGGCCAGGTGCTTGTCGAGCAACAGATCCACCGCCTGGGCGATGCGATCGCGGTCGAATTCACCCCAGTGTTCGCCCAGCGCCAGCTCGGCCTTGAGCCATTCGGTCTGGGCCCAGCTGCGTGACGTCGGCTTGATGACGGCTCCGTCGCGATCGATCACGTCCCAGCACAGGCCCGTCGCCGGATTGTGACCCTTGCTCCGCGCAAAGCCATGCAGCCGCCGAGCCGGCGCTTCCAGATCGCGTCCCAAAAGAGCACCGGCCTTGCCGAGCAGCCAGGCCCATTCGTACTGGTGGCCGGGTTCGGCCAGCTGGCCACGCAATCCGCGGACCGGGCGCCAGTCGGAGTCAAAGAACTCGGCCAGCATGCCGTCGTCGCCCTGCTGGAACAGGTCCAGGTGCATGTCGACAAGTTCGTCGGCCAGAGCGCGGAACCGGTCATGGCCTGTCGCCTCGACCCAGGCCAGGCTGGCCTCCAACAGATGCATGTGCGGGTTCTGGACCCGCTCGCCCGGATCCGGGTCCGCCGCCCGGAAGCCGCGCCCAGGAGCGCCCAGCCGCGCCTCGATCGCGTCCAGCGTCGCCTCGGCCAGGGCTTCCGCATCGGCATCGCCAAACGCCATCTGGCGCCAGGCCAGGGCGAATATGACGAAGGCGTTGTCGTAGAGATCAATCGTCGGGTCCAGCACCGTGCCGTCGCGCGCCAGGGTTCTGGCCCATCCCCCGCCCGGCAGGGCCGCCCTGGCCTTCAGGAACTCAAGACCCGTGTCTGACGCGGCCTTGTTCGGCCCATCCCAGCCCAGCAGATGGATATGGCAAAAGGAATAGACCTGACGCGCCTGGGTTCGCACCCGCTTGAACCCAGGATCGCGTGGGCTTCCATCCAGGTTCAGTTGCTCGAGAACCCCTGCGCCCTGGGCGTCCAGGACGGTCGCCGTCCAGAACGGCAGCGCGCGGTCGAACACCCAGCCTCGAACCTCATCGAACCGAATGGGCTTCGTCATCCGAAGACGGTCGCCTCATGCTGGTCATGCCAGGCCCAGGCGTGGGCGATGATGTCATCCAGCGAATGGCGGGGCGACCAGTCCAGCATTGTGCGCGCCTTGGTGTTATCAGCCACCAGCGCCGGCGCATCACCGGGCCGGCGCGCGGCCTCGTCGACGGGGAAATCGCGGGCCGTGATCCGTTTGACCGCCTCAATCAGTTCCCGCACCGTCGTTCCCGTGCCCGTACCCAGGTTGAAGACCTCCGAGGCCCCACCCCCCAGGAGCCGCGTCAGGGCCGCGACGTGGGCGTCGGCCAGATCCAGGACATGAACATAGTCGCGCACCGCCGTGCCGTCGCGGGTGTCGTAGTCGGTGCCAAAAATCGAGAAGCCCGCCCGGCGTCCCTGCGCCGCCTGGAGCAGCAAGGGGACGGCGTGGGTCTCGGGATCATGGCGTTCACCGATGCGACCCCCCGGGTCGGCACCGGCGGCGTTGAAATAGCGAAGCGCTGTGGATCTCATGCCTTGATAGGCGTCCATATCGGCGAGGGCCTGCTCGATCATCAGCTTGGATCGGCCATAGGGATTGAGCGGCACCTGGCGGTGGCTCTCGTCCATCGGCACCTGAACGGGATCGCCATAGGTCGCGCAGGTCGACGAGAAGACGAAGGCCTCGACGCCGGCGGACTGGGCCGCCTGGATGACGTTGGCCGCACCACCGACGTTGGTTTCGTAGAACCGCGCCGGAAACTTCACCGATTCCCCGACCTCGATCAGGGCCGCGAAATGCATGACTGCGACCGGTCGGTGGCGGGCGAACGCCTCGGCCAGCCGTGCCCGGTCACGGATATCACCCACCTCCAGCGGCCCCCATTGAACGAACGCCTCGTGGCCGTTGGAGAGATCATCATAAACCACGGGCCGATAGCCGGCTTCGGCCAGACGCAAACAGGCGTGCGACCCGACGTATCCAGCCCCGCCGGTGACCAGGACGGTGTGGTCGGCGGCCATCCCGAACCTATCGGCCGCTGCGGCGAGGTTTCACGGCCGCAGCGCTACCAGATGCCTTTGGCGGTTTGCCCGGGGGCGACTTGCGGCCGCGGGGCGGCGAAGGTTGGGCGATCTTGGCCGTAAGGCCATCAGCCTTCTTGGTCAGGATGGCCGTCCGATAGTCCGCACCGATCCACACCCAGTTCGGGTCGGCGCGCACGACCTCGTCGACATAAGGCTGGATCCCGGGCCAGTGGTCGGAACCGTAGTCGTCGAAGATGATCATGCCCCCTGGCCGAACCAGGGGGCCGTAGTTCTCGAAGTCTGCCGCGACGCCGGCGGTGGAGTGGTCCCCGTCGATCAGCACGAAATCATAAAGCCGGTCCGACGCCGCCTTGATGGCGGAGACACTGACCGATCGCTCCTTGATCAGGCGGTAGTCCGAGCGCGGCACGTCCAGGGTCGCCAGATTCTTGCGCAGCACCGCCTCGCTGACCTCGATCCCGGTTACGGGGTCGAAATGCCCCACCTCATAGTAGCCCTCCAGCGGGTCGAGCAGGGTCATGAACATGCCTTCAGTCCTCGCGCCCTGAAAGCTGTGCAGGACGGCGGCGCTCAGTCCGAAGAGGGCCCCGATCTCCAGCACCTCGAGCCGCCCACGACCAGGGAGGCTCCGCAGCGCCAGTTGGCGCATCATGATGGTTTCGATCGGAGCCGCAATGCGGCCCAAGCCCCGATCCTCCAGCAGACAGATCTTGTGCGCGAGGTAGGCCAACGAAGTCCGGTTCATGTTCAACCCGAGCATCTTCAGCCAATGCTGGCTGATGCGCTCGAGCTTGTCGGTTGCCAGCATCCGATCGAAAGGACGCGCGATCATCGCGTTGGCGTCCGTCAGTTTGCGCATCCCGTCGGCGCTGGACTGGGATCTCGTATCGATCGAACGAACGGATGCTTCGAGCGCCTTCAAGGCTTCTGGCGCACTGTTCGCCCTGGTTTCCAGGTCGCGCAAGGCCGTGCCCGTCCTGGCGGCCTCGGCCTGAGCCTCATTGGCAGCGGCGAAGGCGGCCTGCGCTTTTTCGAGGGCGGCCTGGCTTGACGCCGACAGCCGCGCCTCCAGTGCCTTGACGGACTCAGAGGCATCTTTCGTAACCGCCGCGAGCTGAGCTGTGGCCATTTGCTGCGCCTTTGCCGCTGAGGCCTCCTGCGCCGAAAGACGCTGCTCGGCGCTCTCGGTCGCCTTGGTCAGCTCCACGAGGCGAGCGGTTCCCGCCTGAACCTCTCCGGTCAGAGTCTCCGAGATGGCCTTGACGCTGCCCACGGCGATCTCGGCGATTTCCTCCTTGGTCGTCCCCGCCTGCTTCTGGGCCAGCATTTCCTTCTGCAAAGATCTCAGCTCACTGATGATGGACTGTTCGCGCGCGTGCGCGGCGGCCTGATCCTCGACCCTGCCGGCCTGGAGGGCCGAGGCAATCTCGTTGTCGAGCCGCGCGCGCCACTCATCGAGGCGCGTCTCCAATCCGGCACCGAGCTTCTCGTCCAACCGCGCCCGCACGCCCGCAACCAACGCGGTCGCCTGGGCCGTTTGCTGACGGGCATGCTCAGTCAAATCGGACTCTCGCCGTTCAGATTCCGTGGCCACGGCGGTTTCGATTACCCTGGCGGACTTCTGCTCTGACGCTTCGATGTCTCGACGGACACTGCCTCGAAGTTCATCCAAATCGGATTTCATCGTTTCGATACGGTCCAGCTGGCCCCGGAGGTCGTGAATGACCGCTTCCACCATTGAGGGGAGTTGGGCCTGAAGTTCGGCAATTTCCGAGCGAACGGCCTCGCCGCCGGCATCGACGCGACGGTTGATCAGCTCCCTCAGGCGGACAACCGACGCGTCGGCCCGATGTACCTGTTCGGCAAGGTTCGCTTCAAGCCGACCGAGGGAATCGGCCAGCTCTCGCGTCCTGCGCGACTCCTCCCGTTGAAACCGCTCATCAATTTCGCGGCCAGTACGTACGAGTTGCCATGCTGACGCGCGGCTTGCCGTCTCCAGCCCATCCAGGCGCTCGGCAAGGTGGGACGCAAGGTCTTGCAGCCCCGCCTTCCATTCCTTGCGCGCCTCGCCCTGGGCCGCGCCGAGTTCATCTTTTAGCACAGATCGGGTACCGGCGAGCTCGTCTCTGAAGCGCTCCGTGTCGGCGCGCAGGGATGCCAGACCGCTCTCGAGGGCCTCCTGGCGAGCGCTGAAAGCGCTTTCGATGTCGCGCCGGTGGTCAGACAACTCAAGGCGAAGCCGCCCGTCGAGCGCCCCCAACCCTTCTTCGACCCCCGTGACTTGAGATTGCAGCCGTCCGCACTGGACGTCCTGGCGACGCTCCAGGACGCTTTGCCGCTCTTCGTTAAGGCTTTGCATCTGCGCCACAGTCCGGGCCTGCCTCGCTTCCAGCAGATCGATCGCGCTCTGCAGGCGAGCCTGTTCGCGCCGCCCCTCCTCAGCGAGCAGATCAACGCCCTCGGCCTGCACTGCACGCGCGTGCCGAAAACTGACCCGCAGATAGGAAGCCAGCAGTATGATGCCGAAGGCCGCAACCAGCAGAAGCGTCAGCCCCGACCAAACCCAGCCCGCCAATCCGAAGCGGAAAATGAGGAATGGCCCGGCGACAACGGCTGCCAGTAGCAAAGCTGTAACCAGGATACGCCCGCGCGAAAACAGCCGGTGGAACGACCACACCGAAAACCGGGCAATTTCGCCGACCGTTGCAGACCAGCTCGCAAGCGCGCCAGGTTCGGGGGTCATCGAGTCATTCGCCACGCCATACTCTTTAAGTCAGCAACCTCATTCGACAAAGCACTAGTGGCCTGTCACGCGAGCATATCCAAGCGGCAAGGGCCCGGCTGCCTCTGGATGGATCAGTGGATGACGGCCACAGAAAGGCCCATCTGGATCACACGATCACGAATGTCGGCTGATGCGTCCAGCGCCGCGCCGATCGTGGCACCGCCCAGCCCGATTGCGCGATACCCCAGTGCCTGCGCCCACAACAGGGCCAGGCCTGTCGTAGAGAGGGTCGCGCGGTCGACGTCGGTCCAGATCACGTTAAGAAGGAAATCGACGTCCATCGCCCGGTTCGATGTCATCAAGGTCTTTCCGGCACCGGGGTCGACCAGGACCCGACGAAGACCCGAACCGTCCCCGCACAGCACCTCAAGTCGCTGATCGCTGAACGCTGCCGCACCCATGGCACCCACGAGGTAATCCGCGCGTAATCCCTGCCCGAGGTCAGGCGCATCTCCCAAGACCATTACCGGAACCGAGGCCGGTATGCGGGAAATCGCAGCGCGACCGACAGCATCCGGCCGCACGATCAGGACATCGATTTCGGGCTGGGATGTGCGCTCGAAGAGGCCGCCATAGTCGACGCGGTCAAAGACCTCGAGCTTGCCTCCGACGGTCGCATTCACCACCCGAACCCCCTTCGACGCAAGGGCTTGGGCCGCATATTGGTAGTGCTGGATCATCTTGCCAACCTGCGGCTGATGCCATTGCCGATCCTTGCCGAAATATCTGGGATCAAAGTGGTTCGGATCGTCATCGGCCGTGGAGGTCAACAGAAGTTTGCCGCCCTCAACGGACGGACCATCCTGCCGGACGCTGACGGGCACGACGTAGTCGGTGTCGCAGCCGATCAGCACGATCTCCGCGAAGCCCATCCAGGCGGCCAATTGCATAAGGGTTATGGTGACGGTGTAGGGCTGGACCAGGCCGTCGTTCAGGTCGAACGCGAACATGCCCTCAACGCCCCGGGTGGGGTCGTTCGGCCGCTCGGAGAAGAAGACGGCATTGGGCAGAACCCCAATCAGGCCACGAGTGTCGCGCGGAGCGTCCTTGCCGCCGTGGTCCGTGAGCCTGTTTGGGAAGAAACCCGTCATGTCCGGGTTGGCCTGGAGCATCGCTTTTACGGCGTCGGCGCGATCCGGCAGCACGCGGCTGTCGACACAGGCGTAGTAGGTCGGCCGCCAGTCGATCCGGTCGAACAGCAGGTCGACGCCATTGGACGCAAATACGGTCTGACCGGCCAGCTTGCTCAGGTCCATGAGGTTCAGCGACGGGCCATTGCCCACGATAAAGCAGCGCTCGCCCTTGTGGCGGTCCTTGAAGGACAATATCGCTGGGTCGGTCGAACGTGCGTCCGACATGCTGGACGGCTGCCCTGAGGCGACCGGATATGGGTCATCGGGCCGTGACCGCTTGTCGTCATTTGCCGGTCCGGGGTCGGCAGCATTCTTCAACTGAACGGGCGCAGTCTTTCGAAATTTGACGCAGGCGTCGAAGGCCGCGCGGACGGTGGCCTCTCCTGGATCGTTCCGAAAAGCGAGCAGGTTACCCCAAGCACTTTTAGACAGGAGGGCCGCCGGATATCGTACAACACGACACCAATCATGGGGTATTCCATATCGGATTATGGGATGCCATTCGCTCAAATATACTGTATATCCGCGATCTACTAAATATTCACAAATATCTACAAAATTATGCCCGAGCTTTTCGGTCTTTGCGTCCTCAAATTCCGCCTCGATAACATCGGGCAAGACGCTTTCCCACGGGACTCCTTTCAGCACCGAAAGATCAAATCCCTCGACATCAATCTTCAGAAAATCAATCGAATCGACATTCCGGGAACGAATAAAATCTGAAATCGTGGTTACGTCCACTAAGCCGGTCTGTTTGTGCGTATCATGGAATGCGAGCATTCCGCTAATACCGGTACTTACTTCCGAGGTGAAGAAAGATACACTCGTAGCCGGAGTGTCGCTCACCGCGCGCGTGTCAATTATGACATTTTCGTGGGCGCTGAAGCGCTCAAGCAGCTTTGAGCGATTTTTCGGGTCGGGCTCAAAACAATAGATCGTCCAACCTAGTTTATCGAAATAGGCGGCCGAAGTGCCGAAATGAGCGCCCACGTCCAGCATGACGAACTGGCGGCCGGTTCGGTTTGCCAGCAAATGCGCCACAACTCCGGTCTCATCGACTCCGGCGTGAGCGTCTCGGGCTAGAGGCGGATGGTCGCCCAGAGATTCGCAGCGGACAAAATGATCGACGCTCGATTCCTTGAAGAACGTCACCGCCGATGTCTCATTGGTGTTGAATATTTCGGCACCACGAGCTCTCACCGATGGCGCGATCCGCTCCCATGCCCTTAGATGAAGGCCCGGATTTGGATTTGGGATATTAAATCGATCGCCAGCGCGTTGGTAATCATCGAAGAAGTAATTGGGATTCTCTATTTCCTCCGAAATCTCCAATATATTGCCGCCAAGCGACACCGCCCCCTGCACCTTTTCGACGTAATTACAGTCAATACCCAACAGATATATGCGAGTGTATCCCAACATGGCAGCGAAGGCGGCTGAGTGACTGCCAGTGGTGACAGGGTCGGCCGACAAAACGGCTGACCCCAGCCTCAGAATGTCAAAGTTCACCACTGCAGGATCGCCTATGCGTTCGCGGAGCCATTCTGCAAGGTTTGACCTCAGAAGGAAAAGCTGAATTCCCAGCTCGCGGCGATTTCGGACCATTTCAAGAATGGCGTCACGATGGGACTCGCCCACGACCAGATCGAGGCAGGCATAATAGGAAGGATACCATCCTATGCGCTCCCAGTGGCGATAGGCGGCGTTCATCCCGATCGACGCCATCCGACCGAGCTTCCGGAGGTCAAATCCCTTAAGCGACGGCCCGTTACCAATCACAGCACACGCATCGCCCATGACCTGCCCCTCGAAACGCAGGTGGTCAAAATTGCGATAGGTGCCGCGATGGTGGATCGACAACGCACCCGCGTATTCTGGGTCGATAGCGGCGGTGCTTTCGATCGTCTGGTCTACAGACCCGGATTCATGATTCAATTTGGACTTGAGACTCGACGTGTCTGTCGCGCGGCAATATCTTGACGCTGAAGCTACGATCCCGGAATGACGGGCCGCCAATATCGAAAAAATGCTCTGGTCCTGCCGATGGCCACTGTATCCAAATATCTTTCGAATTTCAGGCAGCAGACTGACGGTAACCTGTTCGGCACCGCGCTGTAGGATATGAAAGCGATCGACAACTAAGTCATTGCTTAACGGAATTTTCTTTGCCGGATGCTTCTCGCCTAGCGACACGGCCGGATCGCGCGACAATTTGTAGGACTCTTCAACTAGCGCGCGGCCCACATCGTCATTTCGAAATCCGAAAAGACACGAGCAAATGTGCGGCGCCGCCGCCTCCGCCACAGTCGCCTTCATGCCTGTAAGGGCGGCGTCTACAGTGAACGTAGCATTGAAGAAGGGCCAGGACGGGCGGTCGTCATGATCGACAAAAACCGTACCCGACCTGTTGATAAGATTGAATATTTCATTGGTGTCGCGCTGGAATGCCACCCCCGCATCGACCCAGAGTATGAGTGCATTTTCAGACGACCCGAGTGCTGCATGGTAGGCGAAGAGATTTTTATAAACGTAGTTCTTGGGGCGGAGATACCAGTCGCCCGGCGACAGGTCAGTGGGCGGCTTGACCAAAAAGACACCATGGATCGCGCGCAGGATGTTGGCCTGTTCGGCGGTCAGTCCCAGGTCATAGATAACGACCGGGCCGGAATACCCGTGCCGCCCCAGGCTCGAAACCAGCGTAAGCCCCTGCTCGAAGTAATGTCGATCGAACCCTGTGACGATTTTGCGCTCCGCCCCGAGCGGCGAATTGGGCAGGATGGCGGAGCGTGACAGGGTCGCGGAAGGCAGGTGCAACCAAGTGGCCGCCGCAGACAGATCGACGTATTCGCTCACATATTTGGTCGGTGCCACAGAGTCGTTTGACGTCTGAACGATGCCGTCGCTTCCCGAGGCGCGGAAGGACTCGAGACGATCAACCCACTCTTTAGACACAAATCCGTAAAATTTCTTGCAGACCTCGGCGCACTCGGCCAGGGAAACGCCCCTGTTGGACATGGTCTTGGCGTCGTCGTGGATCACGGCGCGCGACAAATTGCGCGGCAAGAACGAAAACGTCATGCCTGCGAAGAGAGCTCTGACCCAATATTCGTAATCGAAGGAATAGTTCATTCCTTCAAAGAGCGGGCCGCAGGTCTCGAAGACACGACGTCGCATGAAAAGGCTCGGCTGCAAGATCCCGATGGACGTTAGAAAAGCCGACCGTAGATCACCCGGGTTCTTGTTGATGTAGGCAGATCGTATCGTGTTGCCCGACACGTCGATAAATTCGCCCAATCCGTACACAATATCGATCGCCGGATCGCTTTCGAAGCGCTCTTTTACGGCGGCAAGCACACCCGCGTCGAAGTACGCGTCGTCCGAATTCAGCCAACAGATGTACTCGCCGCGCGCCTCAGCGAACCCCAGGTTGATGGCGTTGGTTTGGGATTTGTCCTTGCCGAAGACGTGCCTACGACGGTCAGGGGCCTGCTTGGTGTAGGCCGAAATGATGTCTTGGCTCGCGTCTGTAGAGCCTGGATCAAATATGAGATGTTCATACGACGTCACAGTTTGGCGGGCGACGCTATCCAATGTCGCGCTTAAGAACCGTCCTTGGTTGAAAGACGGCGTTACGATCGTGAATTCGGCTTCGCTCATGCGTGATGTTTCCCCCGATCCAAATGTCACAAGCGGCGAGAGTGAGTCCAGATGCCGCCTTCTGATTCTAGATTGGGGGGCTTGATCAGCGGCAGCTACAGGGTCGCGCGTCCCTCGGTACAATCGCGGTCGGCTCACCAAACCGAACCGCCGGAACTATCGGCTGGATCGGGGACGGCGTCGGAGAACCCGCTGCACCGAGGCGAATTGGCTCTGGGGTCGGCGCTCGTCCGTGAGATTATTCAGCGTCCACCACGACTTGTCTTTTCCTTATGATCGGGCCAGAAGAGCCGCGCGCTGAAGGGGCGGAGGAATGCCAGCGAAGGTCGGATTGATCACGGGAGTGACGGGGCAGGACGGGGCCTATCTCGCGCGGCTGCTCCTGGACAAGGGCTACGCCGTGCATGGCGTCAAGCGCCGGTCTTCGTCGTTCAACTCGGCCCGGATCGATGACCTCTACGTTGATCCCCACGAGGGCGAGAGCCGGTTCCGCCTGCACTATGGCGACATGACGGATTCAACGAACCTGATCCGCTTGATCCAGGAAACCCAGCCGGACGAAATCTACAACCTGGCCGCGCAGAGCCACGTGGCGGTCAGCTTTGAGACTCCGGAATACACCGCCAATGCCGACGCCGTCGGCACCTTGCGCATGCTCGAGGCGATCCGGATCCTGAAGATGGAGGACAAGGTCCGCTTCTATCAGGCCTCAACTTCGGAGTTGTACGGCCTGGTTCAGGAAGTGCCGCAGAAGGAGACCACGCCCTTCTATCCGCGCAGCCCCTATGCGGTGGCCAAGCTCTATGCCTACTGGATCACGGTGAACTACCGCGAGGCCTACGGCATGCACGCCTCCAACGGCATCCTGTTCAACCACGAAGGCCCGCTGCGCGGTGAGACCTTCGTCACCCGCAAGATCACCCGCGCGGTGGCGGCCATCGAGAAGGGCCTGCAGAAGACCCTTTGGCTCGGGAATCTCGACGCAAGACGGGACTGGGGCCACGCGCGCGACTACGTCGAGGGCATGTGGCGGATGCTGCAACAGGAGCGTGGTGATGACTACGTCTTGGCGACGGGCGAGACGCATTCGGTGCGTGAGTTCATCGACCTGGCCTTTAGCCGTGTCGGCCGGGCAATAGCCTGGGAAGGCGAGGGAGTCGACGAGGTCGGTCGCGATGCCGCCACCGGCGCTGACTTGGTCCGAATCGACCCCCGCTATTTTCGCCCAACGGAGGTCGATCTGCTAATTGGCGATCCGACCAAGGCCCGTGAAAAGCTCGGCTGGACCGCGACAACAGCTTTCCAAGAGCTCGTGGCAGAGATGGTCGCGCATGACGTCAGATTGCTAGACCGCGAGAACTGGCGAAAAGACAGAAGTGACTACTAGTCCGATTTAGTCCGAGGATCGACGAACGAGATGGAAACCTGGAAAAAATCTTACTCTCAGTTCGGGGAGGACATTCTTCTTGATCATATTTTTGACAATATTTTTAAGATTCCGAAAGGGTTTTATGTCGATTTCGGATGTTTCCACCCCCAGAAGTACTCGAACACAGCTCGCCTTTTCGAGGCTGGCTGGCGTGGATTGAATGTTGATGCCAATCCTGCGTCAATTGCACTTTTTGAAGAGGCAAGGCCGGGCGATATTAACATTGCAAGTGGTGTAGCGGACGAAGCTGGCGAGTTAGATTTTTTCGTGTTTAGAGGCGGAGCTGCAAGCACATTTGATCCTAAGTTGAAATCTGTGTACGAAAATAAGGGCTGGGCGGTTGAAAAGATCATTACGGTCCCGGTTGAAACGCCGTCAAAGATACTAAGCTCGAACTTGCCATTTAATCAGTTCATTGATTATGTAAATATTGATATTGAAGGTATGGATGATCGCGTAATTCGCTCTTTTGATTTCCTTCGACATCGCCCCCACTGCATCACTATAGAGACAGGCAATTCTACTATAGGAGATGGCGACTCTAATATAGTTTCCTTCATGAAATCAAAGGGGTATCGATATTATAGTCAAATTGCAATAACGTCGTTTTTTTTGAATTCGTCGCACTGAAACCGAGCGAAATATTTCCATGATACAGAAATTTCCAATAAGCGAGAATATTGAAATTCTACTTCGTCCGATAATTTCAAATATTCCAGATGAAGAGATACATAAAAATGACCAGAGAAGTAACTTCTATAGCACATCATACATGGCGCATGGGTTAGAATATTCTGTTACGCAGCAATACTTAATGTTGGGAACATATGGAATATTGCTCGATAAAGATGGAGTGGCAGTTCAAGATCTTGTGCCATCTTGGCATAAGGCAAATGATGACTTCAAATATTACGAAAGACATAGCGAACATAACGTCGCTATACATTCAAAGCGAGTAATAAATGGGCGTGCGGTTCTCGTATCCGGCCCAACTCATCGCAACTATTCTCACTGGCATCTTGATTGGATTACCGGAATAGCATTTTTGGATCGGATTGGCGTTCTGAATGGCAATGAATTGTTTCCAATACCTTACGACTCTCCGAGTTACGTTCTTGAATCGATGAAGGCCCTGGGTGTCAAAGGGTCACAAATTGACTTATACGGCACTGAGAGCCTAGTATATGACGAGATTGTATTTTCAGGATTCCCATATCTTCAGTCTATAGGTAGATTTCATCCATTCGTTAGGTGTGTTTTTGATCGAATCCGAGAAAATATGGGCGCCGACTCTTTGCGCTCTCGAGCAAGAATGATATTCGTTAGTAGAGGTGATTCAAATAATAGAAAATGTTCAAATGAGAATGATGTTGAACGCCTTTTTAGAGATATCGGATTCGAATGTGTTTGCCTCTCAGGAATGAGTTATACAGATCAGGTTTCTCTTTTTTCGAATGCAATAGCTGTAGCCGGCCTACATGGGGCAGGATTGACTAATATTGGATTTATGGATCCTGGGGGATTGGTAATCGAAATCGCAACGCCGAATTGGCCTGTTGCAACGTTCCGAAGATTGGCAAATATTTGTGCTCATCGTTATGGAGTTTTTTGGGCAGGTAATCTCGATAAGATTGATCATGCGGGAACGTTTGCGGTTAATATTGCTGAATTAGATGCCTTTTGTACTAAATTACTTCTAACGAAGTCGAAGATATGACGAACGATTATCTTTGCTTCAAGCGCATCTTCGTCGCCGGCCATCGCGGTATGGTCGGGTCGGCGATTGTACGGCGGCTGGCCTCGGAGGGTTGCGAGGTCCTGGTCGCCGGACGCGATGATCTGAACCTGCTGGATCAGGAGGCGGTGCGGGCCTGGATGGCCGACAACCGGCCTGACGCGGTGATCCTGGCGGCTGCCAAGGTCGGGGGGATCCTGGCCAATGACACCTATCCCGCCGACTTCCTGTACGAGAACCTCGTGATCGAGACGAACGTCATCGAGGCGGCCTTCCGTAACGACGTCGAGAAGCTGCTCTTTTTGGGATCGTCGTGCATCTATCCGAAGATGGCGCCTCAGCCGATCGCGGAAGATGCGCTGCTGACCGGACCGCTGGAACCGACGAACGAATGGTACGCCATCGCCAAGATCGCCGGCCTGAAGCTCTGCGAAGCCTACCGCAAGCAGTACGGGGTCGATTACATCTCGGCCATGCCGACCAACCTCTATGGGCCAGGTGACAACTACGATCTGGCGAAGAGCCACGTGATTCCGGCCCTTCTCCGCAAGGCCCATGAAGCCAAGCTGACCGGAGCGCCCGCCATGACCGTCTGGGGCTCGGGCTCGCCGCGTCGCGAGTTCCTGCACGTCGATGATGCCGCCGACGCCATGGTGCACCTGCTCAAGTCCTATTCCGGAGCTCAGCACGTGAACGTGGGAACCGGCGAGGACATTACCATCCTGGACCTGACGCAGATGGTGGCCGACGTTGTCGGGTTCGAGGGCGAGATCGTCACGGACCCGACCAAACCGGACGGCACGCCACGCAAACTCATGGATGTGTCGACCCTGTTCGAGACGGGCTGGCGTCCCCGCTACGACCTGCCTTCAGGGCTTGAGAATGCCTACGCGTGGTTTGTCGAGCACGTCGAACAGGGCGATGCCCGCCTGACCGTCGCCTGATCAACCGGCTCGCTGTGAGATCGGGTGCGCCAGGCTCATCTGGCGCGGCCGGGTAGACGTCCCATGCCTCAGATCGCCCGATAGCTATTGATGTAGGTCAGGCATATCTGGCGAGCGACCCCGCCGGCAAAACGGTTCTGGATGTAGAGATTGCCGGATCCATCCACGGCGAAGGCCACCTTTCCGGCCGAGCCGCTCGTCCCGGTCATGGTCGTGGTTCCGAGGTTCTCGGCGCTGGCCCCCAAAATCATGGTCGTCAAAAGCGGTGACGCCCCGACGTCATAGGCCAGGATGCTCGACACCGCATTCTGGGGATAGGCCGCCTCGACCAGCGATACGATGACGATGCCGCCGCTCGACGGGGGCTGTAGCGAGACGACCGCCTCGTAGCCGACCGACACCTGATGGCTGTCAAAGAAGCGCATGGAGACGCCGCCGGTGTTGCGGTCGATCCGGACGGCCTCACGCCATGTCGATCCATTGGCGGACACCTTGATGTGGAGGTCATCGTCGCCGATCAGACCGATTTCCGCACGTCCCGAATAGCCGGTCTGGAAGATCAGGCCGCCGGCATCGGCCGGGGTGGCCTTGTTGAACTTGACCCGAAGGTCGCCGTCGCCGCCTTCGCCGACACTGCGGGCGGTCAGCAGGGCGTTGTTCGCCTTGACTGAAAGCGGATTGGCCGCATCCGCGTCCGTGCCGATGCCGAGTTGGTCTATACCCTGGATCTCGGCCGGCGTCGGCACCTCGGGCCAGGCCCCCGCATGATGCACGCGCAGGCGCCCGCTTTCCCGGTCATGGGCGAGCCAGCCATCGCGAGGGGCATGAAAGACCCAGCCGCCGTCGCGGCGACACGCGACTTCGGTGGCGTGGCCGGCAAAGTCCCCGGACGGTTCAGGCCCGACGAGCCAGGACCCACCGTCTTCCGGCATGACCGGAGGCACATTCAGCGGCGCACACTGCACGCTCAGTTGCAGGATGTCGTCCAGACACAGGAGCGCCGCGTTGACGGTGACGTGCTTCTGGGCCTGGCCGGCGGCGACCAGCGGCATCTTCAACTTTGCGGATTGATCCATCTTCGTCCTCTCGCGTCCGGCGACATCTTGAGGCCGCTGCCGTCGCGGGGGATCAAGGCTGCGTGGATGGCAGCGGTGGCATCCCAAAAACTTTGACGCTACAAGGCCCGCTTGAGCGAACAGGGGTCGCATGACCGGGGACAACATTGCCGCCAGCATCGTCATCCGCACGCTGAATGAGGCGCGCTGGCTGGATGAGGTGTTCGACGCTCTGAAGACCCAGACGCTCGACGATCAGACGTTCGAGGTAGTGCTGGTCGATTCCGGCTCGACCGATGGCACCTTGGATATCGCCCGTCGCAATGGGGCGCGCATCGTCGAGATCAAGAAGAGCGAGTTCACCTTCGGGCGATCCTTGAACCGAGGGTGTGACGCCGCACGGGGCCAGGCCCTGGTCTTCATTTCCGGGCACTGCATCCCGACCCATGACCGCTGGCTGGCCCATCTGATCGCGCCGCTGGGCCGCGACCGGATCACCTATGCCTACGGTCGCCAGCTGGGACACGACGTCTCGAAATTCTCCGAGCACGCGCTGTTCAAGAAGTACTTCCCGTCGACGTCGGCCGTCCCGCAGGAAGGCTTCTTCATCAACAATGCCAACGCGGCCCTGCTGAAATCGACCTGGTCTGACTTTCGGTTCGACGAGGATCTGACCGGCCTGGAGGACATGGAACTGGGCAAGCGCCTGGTGAACGCGGGTGACAGGATCGCCTATGTCGCCGATGCCCCCGTCATCCACATCCACGAGGAGAGCTGGCCCAAGGTGAAGACCCGCTACGAGCGCGAGGCCATTGCCCTGCAGGCGATCATGCCCGAGGTCCACGTCGGGTTCGGCGACTTCCTGCGTTACACCACATCCGGAATCCTGTTCGACTGGGCCGAGGCCATCAACCAGAAGGTGTTCTGGAAACAGGCCAGCAACATCGTCATGTTCCGCACCATGCAATTCTGGGGCACCTATCGTGGCAATAACGATCACCGTCGAATGTCCCAGGCCCGCAAGGAAGCCTATTTCTACCCCCGCTGATCCACGAGTGTCCTGAATGCCCGAACCCCGCCGCTCGCTCGTCGCCCTGCTGCCGATGAAGGCCAACAGCGTGCGCGTGCCGTCCAAGAATTTCCGCGACATGGCCGGCAAGCCGCTGTTCCGCTGGATCCTCGACACGCTGCTGGCCATGCCCGAAATCGACGCCATCGTCATCAACACCGACGCGCGCCAGATTCTGGCCGACAACGGCCTGGTCGACGGCGAGGCGGGCGGGCGCGTCGTCATCCGGGATCGCAAGCCGGAGATCTGCGGCGATCTGGTCAGCATGAACCTGGTGTTGGCTGACGATGTTCAGAACGTCCCCGCCGACGCCTATCTGATGACCCACACGACCAATCCGTTGTTGGCTGCCACGACCCTGTCGGCGGCGGTGGCGGCCTATCGCGCCGGGGTGGAGATGGGCCAGGCCGACAGCCTGTTCACGGTCAACAAGCACCAGACGCGCTTCTATCGGGCCGACGGCTCGCCGGTGAACCACGACCCTGACAATCTGATCCCGACCCAGGACCTCGAGCCCTGGTTCGAGGAGAACTCCAACGCCTATATTTTTTCGGCGGACAGCTTCGCCGGAACCAGGGCCCGCATTGGCAAGAGCCCGATCATGTTCGAGACGCCCAGGCTGGAATCGGTGGACATCGACGGGCCTGAGGACTGGGCTCTGGCCGAGGCTCTGGCGCTGCAGATTCACGGAAGGCAGGACGCATAGGAATGACGGATCGCGTTCTCGTCACCTGCCCGCCGATGCTGGGCCTGATTGATCGCTTCCGGCCCCGCTTCGAGGCTGCGGGTGTCGAGCTGGACGCCGCGCCGGTGGTCCAGACCCTGAGCGAAGCCGAACTCATCGAGCGGCTGCCGAACTATGACGGCTGGATCGCCGGGGACGATCCGGCCAACGGCCGCACCCTGGGTGCCGGCGTGAAGGGCCGTCTGCGCGCCGTCGTGAAATGGGGCGTGGGCGTCGACAATGTGGACTTCAAGGCCGCCGAGGACCTGGGCCTGAAGGTGGTCAATACGCCTCAGGTCTTCGGCCGGGAGGTCGCTGACGTCGCCATGGCCTATGTGCTGGGGCTGGCCCGCGAGACCTACCGGATCGATCGCGAGATCCGCCTGAACAACGGCTGGCCCAAGCCGCCGGGCATTTCGACCTGGGACAAGACCGTCGCCCTGGTCGGCTTCGGCGACATCGGACGCTCGACGGCCAGACGCCTGAACGCCTGCGACATGAAGATCATTGCCTATGACCCGGCCTATGCGACCGATCCGATGATACCGACCGAGCAGGCCGTCTGGCCCGAGCGTCTGGAGGAAGCGGACTTCATCGTCTTCACCTGCCCGCTGAACGACCATACGCGTCACATGTTCAACGACGCGACGCTGGCGCGACTGAAGCCCGGCGTGCGGATCGTCAACGTCGCCCGCGGGCCGATCATAGACGAGCGTGCGTTGCTCAAGGGACTTGAGAGCGGGCTGATTCATTCGGCCGCCCTGGACGTGTTCGAGGACGAGCCGCTGGCCCCGGACCATCCGCTGCGCGGGTTTGATCGCAATATCTTCGGCTCGCACAACGGCTCAAATACCGTCGATGCGGTGGTGCGCGTCTCTGAACTGGCCACCGACAAATTGTTCGGGCTGATGGGGATTTCAGGATGATGCCCGACGCCGTCATCATCACCGGGGCGGCCGGCGGCATCGGCAAGGCCCTGGTCGAGGCGTTCGAAGCCCGGGGCGTTCACGCCATCGGACTGGGCCGGCGGGCCCTTGACGGCCTCATCGCCTGCGACCTGGCCGAGCTGGGGCGAACCGGCATCCTTCCTGCGGACGTCAAGGCCGAGATCGACGCCCGACTCGATGGCAGACGTCTGCGCGCCCTGATCAATAACGCCGCGACCCAGCACCTGGGCCGCTCCGAGGACCTGACCTGGGACCAGTGGCAAGAGACGCTCGCGGTCAATCTGTCGGCCCCCTTTGCCCTCGTCCGCACCTTCCTGGGCCGGCTCGAAGCCGATGGGGGCTGCGTGCTCAACATCGGCAGCGTCCACGCCCAGGCGACCAAGCCGGAGTTCGCCGCCTATGGGACCTCCAAGGCCGCTCTGCATGGTCTGACGCGGGCGCTGGCGGTCGATCTGGGTCCGCGTGTGAGGATCTGTGGCCTGGCCCCGGCTGCGGTCGACACGCCGATGCTGCGCGCCGGTTTCGAGGGCAATCCGGACGGCTTCGCGGCCCTGGAGGCGGTCCATCCGGTCGGGCGCATCGCCGATCCGCGGGAGGTCGCCGAAGCCGCGATCTGGATGACCGGACCCGAGGCCGGCTTCCTGTCGGGCACCAACGTCTATCTGGACGGTGGGGTGTTGAGCCGCCTGCACGACCCGGCATGAAGATCCCCGCCGCCTGCGTCTGGGACGGCCAGGCCGTGCTCGGCGAGGGGCTGGTCTGGGACAGGGCACGTGGCGTGCTCTGGTTCGTCGATATCAAGGGCGGACGTCTTCACCGGCACAACCCCGACTCGGGCCGGACCGACAGCTGGGGCATTCCCGGCGGCATGCTGACGACCATAGACGTCCGCAGCGACGGAGCCCTGGTCGGGACGACGCGCAATACCCTGGTAGAGGTCCAGCCGGGCGAACCTGGTACGGCCCTGGCGCTGAAGCCGTTGGCAGGCCCACCCCAATGGCAGGACCGCCTGCGTTTCAATGATGGGGCCTTTGCCCCCGACGGAGCCTTCTGGGCCGGCTTCATGGATGATGAGGAAACCGAGTCGATCGGCGGCTGGTGGCGGTTCGCGCCAGACGGCCGCGCGACGCTTCTGGGCGGCGACATCAAGGTCGCCAACGGGCCTGTCTTCGATCCCGCCAGCGGTCGGACCTATCTGACGGATTCTGCCGCAGGCACGGTCTGGGTGATGGACGGTTGGACCGCCACGGCTTTCGCGGCCCGGCGCGTCTTTGCTCAGTTCGAAGGCGAAAGCGACGGCTATCCCGACGGCATGGCGGTCGATGGAGAGGGGCGGGTCTGGATCGCCTTCTGGGATGGCGCGCGGATTCAAGCCTTCGCGCCGAACGGGACGGCGGGCCCCATCATCTCGACGCCGGCCATCCGACCGACCAAGCCCGCTATCCTCGAAGGTCGGCTGTTTACGACCTCGGCGTCCATTGGACTGGACCGGGACGCGCGCCGGTGCGATGGCGGCCTGTTCGCAACGGCGGATTTCATCTCGTAGCCGCCCGGATCAACCCCTCAGCAGAACCCCGACAGCGCGGACCATGCGACGCGCCAGTCGACGGGTCATATCCACAGCGCGCGACAGAACGTCCGTGCTGGGCCCGGCAGCCGCGACGGGGACGATGGACACGCCGTCGATGATGACGGACAGGGTCCGGCCATCCCGCAAAAGCCGATCGGCATTCAGCCTGAGATCGTTGCCGCCCGCGGCCAGATCGGCATTGAAGCTCAGGACACGGATCGCAGAAATGTCTGACGTCTCGACGTAGTTGCTGCCGACAACCTCGCCGTCGAGGTGAGCCACAAGCGTTTGCTCGGCGACGGCGGTTTGATACCGGATGGTCACCTGATTGGCGCCCGCCACACTCGGGATCAGTCGCAGGATGCAGGGATCCAGGCTCCATCGGAAGGGCCGGTGCAGGCCCAGGTGGGGATGGGCGGGCTCTTCGTAATCCGCTCCGTCGACATAGCTCCAATTGCCGTTGTCTCCGACCGGCTGTGCCGGCTCCGGCTTCACGTCTGCCCCGGTGATGACCGCCGCAATCGACTGACCGGCCCGGGTCACGACAGACGAGAATTCGAGCGTGACGTCGTTCCAGCCCATCTCCATTTCAACGGACATCGACAGGCGCTGATCCTGCTTCATCGAGCGGTCGCCCGTCGCACATTCATGGACCAGTCGACCCCCGCACCGAATGATGAGGCGCTGATTTTCGCTGGGCGAGCGAAGCCACAGCACGAGACGTCGCCGACCGGCCGCAGGGCTGTACACCGCCATTTCGGCGCGACGCTCCTGCACCCACCGCGAGGATGCCGGGAGATCCGTGACGAAGGCCGGCGCGGGTCCATGACCGAACCCCTCGCGCGCCACCCATCGCGCGGACAGATCGACGGGCCCCATGGCAGCCAGGCCGAAAACGCCCGCCCCGAAACGGTCCTGTACCACCTCGGGGCGGGGCAGATCCGGATCCTGACGTGACCGTTCGACGACCCGGAATGACTCGAGGTTGCCCGCCCGGTTCGCGAGCGTCAGCGCGAGGTCAAGAAGACCGCCGTGCCCATCGGACTGGGGCTTCAGGGACACGAGCCGGGCGGCGAGCTCCTCGTCCAGTTCGTGGAGGGTGAACGCGTCCGAAGTCATGCCCCGAAGCTTGAGCGCCTTTGGGCTCGCAAAGGCCATGCCGGGGTCCCAGGCCTGATGGTGGAAACGCACCGCCTTGCGCGCCAGCGCCCGTGTCGGGGGCAGGATGACGCACCGAACCTCTGCGCCCAACTTCGTCAGCGCCGTCGCAAACGCTTCTGACGGCGCATCGTCTTCGGTCATCAGCCACAGGACTCTGAGGGCGGACTCGCGGCGAAGCGGCTTGCCACGCACCACGTCCAGGGTGACGGGCAGGTCACGCGTAGTCATGCCGGCTTGCGTGAGCCGCGCACGGATCTCCGGCCAGCCCTGAGAAAGGACAGCGGGCGTATCCAGCAGGGAGCGCCAGGCCGCCCGGCTGGCCAGCCATGGAATGTCCGCGTCATTGCGGAACCGTCGGCGGCCCTGCTGGAGGTCATCGATCTCCAGGGTGGCACCCGTCGCCACATCTACGGGCAGGCCATCCGTCGGGGACAGAGCCCCATCGATCGCATCGGGTCCCAGCGTCTGGCCGGCCGTCAAACGCATCCCGAATTCGGCCTTCGCCTGAACCAGGATTTCGGCGGCCCTCAGGTCGAGCGCGTCTGCATCTGCGACAACCAGCTCGACGCCGGGGAATGCATCGGTGATGCCCTCGAACCGTGACGCGGGCTGGTCCGTCACGATGGTGATGCGACTGGGCTTGAGCGACTGCGTGCCGAGTGAGCGGACGGTCTTCCACAGTCCCTGAAGCTGGTCCCGCGCCACCACGACGACAGCGGGCCCGTGGACCGAATGGATGGACTCCGGCATCGCCAGTGCCATGGGTTCATACGTCAGATCCACGACGAGGAGACGCAGCCCCGGATTCCCCTCTTCGGGATAGGTCGTGAGCCGCAGAGGATTGTCGCCCTTCGACGCCCAGTAATCGAAGGTGAGGATCTGGTCCCGTTCCGGCGTCTGCGGAAGGATAGCCGCCGACAGGAGCTGTTCACCGTTCGAATCCAGCACCACGCGGCAGGGGATCTGTCCCGAACGACACGTCAGCCGGACCCGGACATGGCCGGCTTCGGCTGCGGGAAGATGCAGCACCGCCTCCGGTGCGTCGATCCAGCGAATCCCCGCCGGCAGTCCCTGATCCGGATATGGGCCCTCTGCCCCTCTGCTGCCCGAGACGACCTCTCCGCGCTGAACGAGTGAACGTGCCGCGTCGCTGATGGTGATGGGAGGCGGCAGCGGCTCGCCGAAGACGTCCTTGAGGTGCCAGGCCCGCTCCTCGCCCTCCACAACCGCGACCAGACCCGGGAAAGCCGCAGTGTCGAAATTGGAACTGTCGGGATTGGCGTTCTGATAGGCCTTGTAGGTTCGGTCATAACGCTCGCGCGCCTCTCCGGTCAGCGCCCGGTCGACCTCCCGGTGATAGGCCTCGATATCACCCGACAACTGGCCCGGGCGGCGACGGTGAAAGCCCGTAAGGGCATCCAGCACCACATAGGGCGCGTGCTCGGCCATGCGGCGCCAGAGATCCCAGTCGCCCGCCAGGCGAAAGCTGGCGTCCAGGCCCCCGACCGCCTTCCACAGCCGCCCGGTCCAGAAGGTCCCCTCCTGCATGATGAAATTCAGCCGCCGTCCGTCATAGAGCCCGGCTGCCATCAGGGCCTGTGACCGCAGCATCGGTGTTCCGACATGATCGAGGCGGGTTTCGGCGTTGATCAGGGCCGTCCGCCCACCGCACAGGGCCACCGACGGATTTTCGACCATGCAACCGGCGACCGCCTTGAAAGCTCCGGTGGCCAGCAGGTCGTCAGAGTTCAGCCAGGTCATCACATCCTCCGCCCGGGGCCGGAGGTGGGCGAAGGCCTTACTGATGGCGTCATACATCCCCGCGTCGGGGGCCTGCTCCGCGGTCAGCGTCACACGACAGGGAAACAGCCCGGGGTTGGCCTCCAGCGCAGCTTGCCAACGCTGGATGATGGCCCAGGTCTCGTCGGTCGAGCCGCCATCCTGGATATGATAGCGGACCTCGAAGTCGCCGGCCTGTCCCACGATCGAGTGAATGCACTCATCGAGATAATCCTCGGACTGAAAGGTCGGCGTGACGACAAGAAATCTCGGCATTTCCCTGTTCAGCTCTCCCGGCCCCACGAGAGTTTCCGTCGCACCTTTCTCACCCCCAATTCAATCTCGGCCAGGATCGCACGCAGGGTGATGATCACCTCCGCCGCGACGCCTCCGAAGACTTCGAGGTTCACAGGGCGGGACTGTGTCGCCATCGGCGCGTGGCTAAGGGCAGGATCCAAACCGGTCTGAATCTCGGGAAGACCCGCAGCCTCGCGGGCCGCGTTGAAAACCTCCACATACCGGCTCGCGTGATGTGTAGGATCGGCCAGGGCGAGTGCGCTTCGGCGCGCCTCCGGCCTCATCTCCCCGGCCTGATCGAGCGCGCTCAGGATCGCCGTCGCCAGGGCTTCCGGGTCCTCTGGGGATGCCAGGGTGCCATTGCGCCCGGGCTGGATCGTGTCGCCCAGACCTCCGACGGCGAAGGCGGCCACGGGCGTCCCACAGCTCATCGATTCCAGCATGATGTTGGGAAGATTGTCCTCTCGCGACGGGATGACCGTCACATCCGCCGCGCCGTAGGCCTCGATCAGGCGCTCATCGTCGTCGATGTAGCCGGTCTTGACCACCTCAAGCCCGGGCAACTCCAGGTCCGGGGGATTCGCGCCCAGGCAGATCACCGTGATTGGACCGTCAAACCGCTTCACGACCCGCTCCAGCGCCTCGGCGAAAAGATCAAAGCCCTTGCGCCGTTCACGATTATCCATCGCGCCGGCCAGAATGATCTTCGCATCGGGGGATATCCCCAGTGCCTCACGGGCGCGCTCGCGGGAGCGCGGCGAGAAAACCTCTGTATCCAGGGCGTTCGGCACACAGACCACGTGGTCTGGCGCGAACAGCCCACTGATGCGGGCCTGATCGGCCATCCATGGTGACGGGGCAATGGCCCAGGGTCGACCCGCCGCATAAATGCGGCCGCGACTGCGGCGAACATCTCTCGGAATAGCGAGGGGGTCGAACTGCAACTGTGGGCACGGTCGGCACTCGGCCTGGAACGCCTCACAGCCTGCCGGGTAGTGACAGCCGCCGGTGAGATGCGCCATGTCGTGCAGTGTGAAGACGACGGGGACCGGCAGATCCATCAGTTGCTTCAGCGAAGGCAGCGAAAGAAAGTGCGACGTCCAGTGGATGTTGAGGACATCGAGGTCGAGAGCCTCGACGACATCGGCGACGTCCCGACCCACCGCGGGGATCCAGAACAGGGTATCCGAGAGCTCGGTGCGATTTCGATCGACGTATCGCCCGTTGTAGAAAAAGTGAGCGACCCGGGCCCGACCCTCCACCGGCCCTCGCCAATCGTGGTCGACGCGCACGATGTGTGCCTCACTCCGATCTCCGTCGCCGAGCGTGATCAGGACCACGTCGTGGCCGGCGGATTTCAGGGCCGAGATCGACCGTTGCATGGCCCGTGACGCGCCACCCAGATCGACTTCCGTATTCATGACGCCGATACGCAAACCTACCCCCGCACAGCGGGGCGCGGCAGCGCCGCAAGCAGGCGATGGTGCACGCGGTCAGCCACGCCACCCTGGCCGACGAGGCTGGCACCAGCGTTTGCGAAAAGAAACCAGACTCTCGGGTCCAGCCATCGCCCGGCGTCGACAGCGAGGGCACGCTGAACCTCGGCCAGACCCCGACGGCGCTGGTGTTCGGTCAGGTACATGTGCTCACCCCACCCCAGCAGCTTGCCGGAATAGTGCCGCCGCGCGTCGCGCGTCGCCTGCGACCGTTCGTTAGGCGGCAACAGATCGCGATATCTGAGAAACGTCGCATACTCCTCGGCGTACATCCTGTCGGTCGCCGAGACCGTCTTGGTCCCCGGTGCCAGCCGGAAGGCCGCCAAGGTTTGCGGAACCGTCGCGATGTCAAATAGCCGGGCGGCCCGGATCCAATAGTCCAGATCCATCACATAGTGCAGGCTCGAATCGAACAGCCCGACGCGCTCGACGACTTCGCGCCGCCAGAAGCATGACATCTGGGGAATGGCGTACCATCGTTCCCAGCCCCAGTACCGGATCATGCCCTCCACCCCCGGAAACAGCGGTCGGATAGGCTCGCCGGTCACGCGGGAACGCTCGTCGATGTAGTCACAGGCCCCGCACACCAGCATCGAATCGGGCCGGCCTTGGAAGTGTTCGACGACCGTGCGAAGAGCACCGGGCCGATAAACGTCGTCCGCGTTGAGATAGGCCAGAATGTCGCCGCCGGCCTCCAGCAGCCCGCGATTGATGGCGTGAGCCTGGCCCGTGTCGCTCTGGCTGATGACGCGAACCTCCGGAAAGGCCGCAGCGATGTCGAGGCTGTCGTCGGTCGATCCGCCGTCGACCAGGATGACTTCGAAATGCGGATAGTCCTGAGCCGTGATCGAGGTGAGGGTTTCCTTGAGATGACGCCCACCGTTGAAGTTGGGAACCACGACAGAGACCAAGGGCCCGTCCTCGATCGTGGACCGGGGCGTGTCACCGGGCCGGGCGATGCCGCGCCCGGTCCGTTCAAACAGGGCGCTGACATCGGCAACGATCCGTCCGACGCTGAAATTGGTACGGGCATGCGCGACGACGCGCGCGGAGAGTGCCTCGGCTTCATCAGGCGTCGCCTCGCCGAAGACCTCTTCCAGCCCCCGCGCGAAGTCCTCGGTCGACGCTTGTTGGCGGATCAGTCGGGGATCGGGGACGACATCGACGGTGCCGGTATTGCTGGCGACGAACGGCAGGCAGCCGTGCTGCATGGCCTCGATGGCGACCATGCCGAAGGACTCGAAATCCGACGGCATGATCATGGCGCGGGACTCCCCCATCAGCCGATAGACCTCCTCGGATGGCTGGCCGCCCAGATGGGTGATCCGTCGCCGCATCCGGGCCGGAATCTGCGCCTTGAGGTGCTCCCAGACCGAGAGAATCCCCTTGTCACTCTGATCGAGCCCGACCAGCACGAGGTTCCAATCGGGTCGCGCGTCGGCAAACCGGCAGAAGGCGCCGATGGCCACGTCGGGACGCTTCAGGTTCAGCACCAGCCGTCCCACGAACAGCATCTGTTTCTTCTTCGCGGCCCAGCGGCCCTCCCAGGCCGGAGCGTTCACGAAGAGCGGAATGGTCGCGTCTGCCTTCGGCGCGTCGAAATCCTCCATGACCACGCCGTCGATATTGTCCGACACCGAGATTCGGACATCGGCTCGCTGGATCGCAGCCCGTTCAAGGGCCTCGATCAGCGTCGAGGCGGGCCAATGCACCAGGCCCCGCTTCACCAGGCTGTGGTAGGCCGTCAGGTAGCGCACGACCTTCAGCGCCCCAATGTCTGCATCGCCGTTGATCAGGGCGGTCACCCCGAGGTGCTCGTGACCTTCGACGACGTCAAAAGGCACCTGCCGGTGCCGCCGCTTGAGCGCCCGGTTGAACGCCTGGGCGAGCCCCAGGGCAAATAGACCCAGGTCGCTGTTGCCGGCCTCGCTTCCGGGTGTCGGCGCGCCGAGACCATCGACCAGACCGAGAACACGGGTGACACGAATGCCGTCCTGCTCGAGGACGGCGTCCGCCTCCAGCCCCTGGGTGAAAACCTCGACCTCGTGTCCGGCCTCGGCGAGCGCGCGGGCATAGCCCACGTAGAAGGCTCCGATTCCGCCCCAGGCGGTCTCGGGCGGATACTCGCGTGTGACCAGGGCGATCCTCATCGCGCCCGGTTCTTGTCGCCGGCGAGACCGCGAAGGGGGCGGGGCATGATCGTCATCGACCTTTCAATGTCGTCTGGTCAGCTAGCTGCGGCTAGGCATAGCGCGCGAAGCCATTGGCGGCAAAGCACCCAGGTCGACCAGCAGCTCGCGCCAGCGGCCGGCATGGTCAGGGTCGTCCGGCGCGATGAACCGGCGCTGTCCCGGCCCCTGCAAGGACCCGACGGCCCGGTCCTCTTCCCGGCTGAAGATCACGACGTCCAGCTCCGCCACCACCCGAGGCGCTCCGGACGGCGCCTCACCGATGAGGAGGGAGATATCCAGATCGTGCGCTTCGAGGATGCGAACGACGCGCTTCCCGGCTGCCGGCAATCCGGAGGCCCAGCCTGCGGCCTGAATCGAGTTGCTGACGATCAGGTCGACGCGACCGTTTCGACACATCGCCTCCAGCGCCGAGGGCACCCGGGCACCCTGCCAACCGCCCGGAGAAACGGCCTCGACGACGAAACTGGCACTGGTGTCGAGATCCCTCAGCGGGCCACGTAGCACCGCACCGAGCACGGGGCCGACCGCCGTCCCGGAGTTGATCAGATGCACACGCACCACCTGATAACCCAGGCCGAACAGCGTCTGCGCCTGACGTGCCATGAGGCCGCTCATGCTGGTTTCCGGCGACCACGGGCCGACGATCAGGGCCACAGGGCGGTCGGTGAGCAGCACAGGCGGACGGTCACAGATGCGCACCAGGGCCGAGTCCGCCAGGCCCCGCTGAAAGGCGCGGGCGGCGATCTGAGCCTGCTCGAACCAGGGCACCGGATCCCTGACGATCCCGGCAATGGCGTCGGCCAGCCCGTCAACGGTCTCAGCGGTCGCCACGGCGGCCCCCTGCGTCGCAAGCGACGAACCGGCGAAACAGACCAGCGGCCGTCCCCCGGCCATGGCCTCATGGGCAACACCGGAGCCACGCTCGGCATAGACGGCCCGATCCTGCGGAGCCAGGACGATGTCGGCCTCGGCTCTCATCCGTTCGTAGGTCTCGGGGCTGACGGTGCCGAACCGATACTGGACGCTCGGGCCCGGTCGAGCGCCCTGTGCCCGGACGATGTCGCGGGCCCGCGCCGCCTCGATGCTCTGTCCGCCCGCGTGGAACCGCCACAGGACCCGATTCGCCAGATCCGGGTGGCGGCGACCGAAGGCGTCCACGATCGGTTCGAGGAGACGGAAGCCCCTCTCGGGCCGGGCCTCCCCAAGGAAGCCGACTGTCAGGCGGTCGCGACTGGTCGGCGGCGGCAGAGCTTTTGCCGGATAGGGGGCGACGCCGACCGGTACACCATAGAGCGCGCTGAGCCGCTCTGCGTGGGCTGCCGTCTCGCAATGCAAGGACAAGCGTTCCCCCACCTGGCCGGTCGCCGCCAAGCGCTCGACCAGGGCCTGATAATCCAAGGCCCCACGCGTCGGCGTCTGTTCATTGTACATCAGCCGCAGATGCAGGGCCGGAAGCGCAGCCAGTCCACGTACGGCGACCAGTTCCAGCAGGGCACGGCCGAGCCGCGCATCCAACGAGGTGAAAACCAGATGGTCGCCCGGACCGACCCCGCCGGTATCGATCAGGCGCGCCAGCTCAGCAGCGAAATAGGGAACCGCCGAGGCGTGTGGGCCGGATGTCGGCCCGTTCGGTCCGGTGGCGGGCCGCCGCCACCGCAACAGGGCCTGCAGTCCCCGACGGATGTGGCGAGGCAGCGGCCAATTGTCACGGTAGGCCAGCGATTGCAGCCAATGCCCGAACCGTCCAAGTCGCTGTATTTCGGCGGCCTCATAGGACGAAACAGAGAAGGCCGGAATGATGCGGTCCGGAGCGACGCCGTATCCAGTCCGGCGCCCCGGACCGACGGCAAACCAGCATCGCTCGACGCCGAAGAGTTCTGCATAGCCCGCGTTCAGCCGGCCGTGATGTCCCATGTGATCGCCGACGAAGGCCGGATCGACCAGGACGATCCGGGCAGGTCGGACGCCGGATTGACGCGCATTATCGACGATCAGGTCCATTCGGCTCCCGTTCTCGCAGGACGAACCTTCTAGGACAGCGTCCACCGCCGGTCTATCGACCTTGCCATTCGGCTTGGCAGGGGTAGGACGATGTCCTATTCCAGAATGAGGGTAACGCCCGCCCGTCTTGTTGGATCTTGATTTTGATTACGAGCACACAGCGGGCGGTCCGGGACCTGCGACAGGGCACGTTGTCACCCCGCCTGTGGATTCTTCTGGCCTGGAACGACCTTGAGGCCAAATATCGGCGGACGATTCTGGGCACCTTCTGGCAGACCCTGACGTCTGCGGCTTACATCGTCGGCCTGACGGTCGTCTTCTCCTCCATTCGGGGGCACAGAGGCGACGAATTCGTTCTTTATCTCGCGGCCGGCTACACCGCCTTCTCCTTGATCAGCGGGTTCGTCTCGTCGGGCGCGAACGCCTTTCAGCGTGGCGCATCGCTGCTGATGGCGTACGACCTTCCGGCATCTATCCACGTGTACCGCGCGGTCACCAATGAGTTCATCATGTTCGCCCACTCGTTGGTGATCATGCTCGGGGTGTGGATCTACAGCGAGACCTGGCCCACAGTGAACACGCTGCTTCTTTTCCCCGCCCTGATCTTGATGTTTGCGCTCGGGTGCGGCGTGGTCATGACCTTCGGCCTGCTCGGAGCGCGATTCCGGGACGTTTCTCCGGCGGTGGCGACCGTCACCAGCTTTCTGTTTCTGGTGACCCCGATCTTCTGGCGAAGAGAAGATCTGGGATCGCGGACGTGGATTGTGGACCTCAATCCCTTCTACCACGCCACCAATCTCATTCGACGCCCGCTGATGGGCGAGGCTCCGGACCCCATCAACTGGTACGTTTGCATTGCGATGGCGATCGTGTCGCTGATTTTGGGGACCCTCGGGTTCATCAAGTACCGACGTCAGCTGGTGTATTGGCTCTGACACATGGCGAAGATCGAACTCCGCAGCGTTGAAGTCAGTTATCCGGTCTTTTCTGCAGGCCGGCAGGAATCGCTGTTTTCGAATGTGCTGACGCGCGCGTCATTCGGCCTGATTGGTCGGTCCTCCATGGCCGCCACCGAGATCAAGGCCCTGCGCGGCATCTCCTTCTCCCTGAAAGATGGTGACCGGCTCGGCATCATCGGCTCGAACGGATCGGGCAAGACGACCCTGCTGAAGACCCTGGCCGGGATCACCTGGCCACAGAGCGGACACATGGATGTCCAGGGCGACGTCGCCTCGCTCATCACCATCGGCTCCGGCATGGATGCCGAGAAGACCGGCTATGAGAACATCAGCTACATCTGCAAGCTGTTCAGCGTACCGCCGGCCCAGGCCAAGGCCATCGCCGAGGACATTGCTGAGTTCACCCAGCTGGGTGAGTTTCTCAACCTGCCGGTTCGGACCTATTCGGCCGGTATGACGATGCGCCTAAATTTCGCCGTGGCGACATCCATGCCCGGCGACATCCTCATTGTCGATGAGGTGCTCGGCGCCGGCGACGCGGCCTTCCAGGCCCGGGCCGCCATCCGCACCAAGGCGCGCTACCAGGACACCCGCATCTTCGTGATGGCGACCCATTCGCCGGCGGCCCTGTTCGAATATTGCAACTATTGCATCTGGCTGGAGCGAGGCCAGATCATCGACCACGGCACGCCAATGGATGTCTGGGTCAGATATTCCGAGGGCAAGCCGCGACGCGTTGATCTGGGGACGGTTGCACGTGTGCCGGACAACACGGAAGCGCCAGAGCCGGAACCCGCGCCGCCTCCCGCTTCGCCACCGCCTGCGACCCTCCGCAAGAGGCGCGTTCGCAAGAAAAAATAGGCACGCACGACAACAACGCGATCATTCCGGCACGCCAGACCCTGATCGCAGGCTTATGCGTTCATCCGGCTGCGCCAAAACCAGCCCGGGTCCTCCGTAGAGGTCACTTTCTGGACGTGCACCCCGGACGGCTCAATGCCCGGAGCACACGCCCGTCCGGCCTCCCTACATCAGCCAGTCGCCGCGGCCGGCGTTGGCCCAGACCTGGATCTGGTCATGGCCGGCCAGGTCGGTCAGGGACGCCGGCGACGGCCCCATCGACCCGCCGGCCAGGGTGGCGTC